>Ga0209694_1000067_pt1 | contig 193931 bp, 134 predicted proteins | sample GluameincwithD2O_FD_187499 | JGI IMG/M metagenome (GOLD analysis project Ga0209694, IMG submission 187499) | Mouse cecum microbial communities from Vienna, Austria - Glucosamine amended microcosms incubated with D2O (SPAdes) (version 2) | ecosystem: Host-associated > Mammals > Digestive system... | reverse complement strand
CAGAAGCTCACCAACCGGCAGCAAGATGAATAACTTACACGCCCCACCCCGAAAACACAAACCCACCCCCAACCACACACCACAAAACCCCTAGAAAACACACACCACCACCGGCGTGTCGAAAACCAGCCAGCAATCAAGACTCAAGACACCCACGCCGTGTGGCGGAGAGACGCACGGCATGGCCTCGCCACCGTCACAAGCCCCCACGCAACAAGAGACGAAACCCACGCCACACACGACCCCAATTACGCAAGCTGACACAGACAAGAACGGGACGCACAACCCAAGAAAACCCCTCCAACAAGCGACCCCCGCGAACAGGCGACCACTCCACCGCCGGACGGGGTGGCGACAGAGCCGCAGACTTACCGCCGAGAAGCACGGCACCCCCTCGCGGCAGCATTTCAGCATCTCACACCAGGGAGGCGGGTTCCGATAGCAGCCATCACCCGCATCCGTACACCACAGAAAGGTCACCGCAGCTGTTGCGGCCCGAATGCGCGGGGCAGAGTTGCTCACACCCGGATTCGTGGAGGAGAAGTGCAAGTTGCGCCCCGGATGTGCGGGGCAGGGTTGAGGAACGTAAGGGAGCTTGCGACAGTGACGAAACTCTGCCCCGCACATCCGGGGCGCAACACTTGGGGGCAACACCAAGGGCACGATCTGAGGTCGGCAACATTCCAGCCATGCACACGAAACCGCCACATCGCCGTTCGAGCCAATGATTCCAAAGGCTCGCCACCTGCCGCACGTGCGTCGGGAGGAACATTGCACTTGCACTTGTCCGCCAGATGACGTATGTTGTTACTCGCTTCGGGCGGTTGGCGCAGAGGTAGCGCACTTCCCTGACACGGAAGGGGTCACAAGTTCGAATCTTGTATCGCCCACGAAACCGGTTCTCCGGTTATGTTGCGGACATAGCTTAGTTGGTAAAGCGCGACCTTGCCAAGGTCGAGACCGCGGGTTCGAGTCCCGTTGTCCGCTCCAAATGCAAAAGACTCCCCAATGGGAGTCTTTTGCATATTTGGCACCAGCGAGCGCCAGCAGGTATTCACCTACAACAGAGCATTTCAGCCCTCCTGTGCCTCGGCTTCGCGTTCCACCGCCTTGTCCACATTGTCTGCGGCCTTGTCGAGATCGACATCGGACTTCAGATCATGCTTGAAGGCACGATTGATATCCTTCACCACGTCCTTCTCCTGATGCTCGGCTTTGCGCTCATCGACATCGGCCTTGAAATCATCGACCTTCTCCTTAAGCGTCTCGTGCGCCTTCTTGCCATCTGCCATAGTGACCACCTTTCCTTGAAATAGCAACTAAGGTGCTTTCATTACACCTCAACTGCCGCACCCAATCGGCTAAAACCGCTGTAGGCATATATTTCGAGGTCATATATTTGACATAGATTCTCACACAAACCGAAAAACGTCATCTCACTGAATTGTCTGCATTGGAACATGGCAGAATTCGGGCACTTTGTACCACTTGACCGGGTAACCGGCACCGTGCGCGCAGAACATCGAGTCGGGCGTGTTCTCCAGATCCGATTCGGCGTCGTATTCCGCGTGCTCAACCACCACGTCCGCATCATGGCAATCCCGGTAGCCGCCGAACACCAGTGAGATACGCCCACGACCGTGCGTGTAGGCGTTCACGTCCATTGCATAGTCGCGCATCTCACTCACCGGCGCCTCGCCTTCGAGCACCGCGAATTCGCCGTCTGCAGACGGTGCCTCGCACACACCGCTCATTCGCTGCATGTCGCTCATCGCGCGTCCGAGCATGTCTTGCGGCACTTCGAGACGGAATCTGTACCACGGCTCCAGCAACACGCATTCACCGGCGTCGCGGGCGACCATGAGCCCCATGCGCACCGCGCGATACGTGGCCTCGCGGAAATCGCCGCCTTCGGTATGCTTCAAGTGCCCTCGCCCGCCGATCAGCGTGTATCGCACATCGGCGAGCGGCGCGCCCACCAGCACGCCGAGATGCTCCTTTTCGCGCAGATGCTGCACAATGGCGCGCTGCCAGTTACGGTCGAGCACATCTTCACTCACGGCGGTCGCGAATTCAACGCCCGCGCCGCGTGCCAAAGGCTCGATCAGCACATGCACCTCGGCATAGTGACGCAACGGTTCAAAATGCCCCGCGCCCTCCACCGGCACGCTTATCGTCTCCTTGTACAGGATCGACCCCTGCCCGAACGCCACTTCAAGACCGAACCGCGAGCGCATCAACTTCTCCACAATCTCCAGCTGCACGGCGCCCATCAACTGCACGTGCACCTCCTGCAGGCGCGGCTGCCATACGACATGCAGCAGGGGCTCCTCGTCTTCCAGCTCGCGCAACGCGACCAGGCAGGCGTGCGGGTCGCAATCCCCGGGGAGCAGCGTATAGGTGAGCACTGGCTGCAATACCAGTGCGCCCGCAGATTCCGCCGCACCGAGCCCCTCGCCGGGCACCGTGCGCCCAAGTCCGGTGACCGCGCACACCTCGCCGGCGGCCATGCGTTCCACCGTCGTCGATTTCGCACCGGAGTACACGCGAACCTGATCGATTTTCTCACCGGATTCGAGTACCATCTTCGCACACAGCTCGCCGCCGGTCACCTTGAGCCACGTGAGTCTGTTGCCCGATGCATCGTGGGAGATCTTGAACACCTGCGCGCTGAAATCCTCACCGTACGCAGGCTGCTGTGTGTAGGTCTCGAATCCGCGCATGAACTCGGTCACGCCCTCCATACGCAGGGCCGCTCCGAAATACACCGGGAACACGCGGCGGCGTGCGATGAGACCGGCTATCGTGGGAATGTCGACGTTTCCCGAAGCCATATACTGGTCCATCGCGGAATCATCTTGCAACGCAATCGTCTCCAACGTCGCCGCGTCGAGCTCACCGGCGGCATTGGCGGTGAAGTCGGCACAGGAATCCGAGAACCTGCGCTGCAGCTGTGCGAGCATGGCCTGCCGACTCGTCTCCGGCATATCCATTTTGTTGACGAATATGAACGTGGGCACGTCATACTGCCTGAGCAGGCGCCACAACGTCTCCGTGTGACCCTGGATGCCATCCGACGCGCTCACCACGAGCACCGCATAGTCGAGCACCCGTAGCGTGCGTTCCGTCTCCGCGGAGAAATCAACGTGGCCCGGGGTGTCGAGCAGCGTGAGCTCCATGTTCGGGGATTCGATCACCGCCGGTTCGGTGAAGATTGTGATGCCGCGCTCACGTTCGATCTGATTCGTGTCGAGGAACGAGTCGCCGTGATCGACGCGGCCGAGCTTACGCGTGACGCCGGCGTTGTAGAGGAGCGCTTCGGACAGCGTGGTTTTGCCGGCGTCCACATGTGCCACAATGCCTGCCACAATCCGCTTCATATCGCTCCTCACTTCGCTCAGTCACTGCCGACACCAGCATACGCGCGCACGTGAAATCACTTGCCGGCAAGCGAGATTGTCAGACGACCGAACACATCCTCGGCATCCTGCCGCGAGTTGGCGGAGAGCAGCACGCCCGTCGACGAGTTCTTCACTTCGATCACATAGGCGTATTCGCTTGCATCGTCCTGCGTGTACTCCCAGAAGACAAACCGGTTGCCATCGTGTTCGCCGTGCAACTACCGAGCACTGTCGCCACAAGCATCAACAGCGCGCACCATGCCGCCACTGCTCCCATGCGCGAGGATTTCCCATTCACAGACTTCCCTGCAACCTTGCCGTTCATGTTCATCTCCTTCCGCACTCAAGACCACCTCAAGCGCTTAAGCTCACAAAATAACAAGGCTTCCGCCAGACCCGCCCTCGCCGTCCGAATTTCAACAGTGTCGCAGACCATACCGTGATACCAATCCAATATGGCTGCACACATATTCTTCGTCTGCCTAGTATTCTCATCTGGCTCATGCTGCCCGCAAACCGCGTTCCGCCCCGCCATGCTATGGTGGGGCGCATGATCAATCGCGAAGGAATGGTGAAGGCATGTTGTCGCCATGCGATTGATTCGTCATGCCCAGCCATGTGTCGCTGAATTTCATACAGATTCCCAGACGCATTCTCATTAGGCATCCGGCCCATTCGGACGATTCCCGCATACTCATTCGCTATTCGCAGACCACATTCGCATGCATTCGCATATGCCGCCTCACGAATATGGCCCTTTCGACGACTCAACACAGGCAATCCGAAATAACACGCCATTCACGCAAAGGAACATCATGAACTCACTCAGACATCACACCACCAATCACCACCGCATCGGCGCCGCCATCGCCGGCATCGCGGCGCTCGGCACGCTTCTCGCCGGCTGCGGCGCAGGTACCGGCGCGTCCGGCAACTCGAACTCCTCCCCATCCTCGCAGACCATCTCGGTGAACAATGTGGAGCCGGCCGCCAATCTGCTGCCGGGCAACACCGACGACATGGCCGGTTGGAAAGTGGTGACCCAGTTGTACGAGGGCTTGGTCACGTTCTCCGACAAGGGCGAGCTCATCTATGCCGACGCCAAGTCGATCACACCGAACGCGGACGCCTCACAGTACACGGTCTCGTTGCGCGACAATCTGCAGTTCTCCGATGGTGAGAAGATCACCGCGAGCACGTATGCAAAATCGTGGTCTTTCGCAGCGAATGCCGCCAACGGACAGCTCGGCGCCTCGCTTTTTGCCACGATCAAGGGCTACGACGATCTGCAAAAAGACGGCGTGGACAAGAACGCCCAGCTTTCGGGTCTCAACGTGATCGACGACCACACGCTCCAGGTCACACTCAACGCCCCGGACTCCTCGTTCCCTTACAAGGTGGGCGATGTCGCGTTCCTGCCGATCGCCGAAAGCGCGTACCGTGACGTCAACGCGTACGGCGAGCGTCCGGTGGGCAACGGTCCGTACATGCTCGAGGCATGGAACCATGACCAGAACATCGAACTCAAGCCGAACCCGAAGTACACCGGGCCACGTAAGGCACGCAACGGCGGCATCAACTTTGTGCTGTACACCGACACGCAGACTGCCTATGCTGACGTGGAATCAGGCAATCTCGATGTGATCGACACGATTCCGGCATCCGCGTTGGCCAGCTACCAGCAGGATTCGAATCTGCAGACCTTCAACAAACCGGGCCCTGGCTTCAAATCGTTCACCATTCCGCAGAAGCTCGCGCATTTCCAAGGTGAGGAGGGCCGCCTGCGCCGCGCCGCGATCAGCCATGCCATCAACCGAAAGAGCATCATCGACAAGGTGATGTACGGCACCGCCACCCCGGCCACCGACTTCCTCGCACCCACCATTGCCGGCTACTCCAAGGATCTCAAGGGTTCCGACGTGCTCGACTACGAGACGAAGACCGCACAGAATCTCTGGGCGAAGGCCGACGCGATCTCGAAGTGGAACGGCACCTTCCGCATCGCCTACAGCACAGACAGCGGCAACCGCGAGCTCATCGAGGGCATCACGAACTCGATCAAGAACACGCTGGGCATCGACGCCGAGCCGTATGTGCTGCCCACGCAGAAGGAACTGAGCTCGGCGATCCACGACCGCACGATCAACGCGGCGTTCCTGCAGGGCATGCAATCCGACTACCCGTACCCGGAAGGCTACCTCATGCAGGCCTATGACTCCGCGTCTGCAGACGGCAGGGGGCTCAACAACGGCGACTACAAGAGCCGCGATTTCGACGCGCTGATCGACGACGCCGCACGCCAGACCGACGAGTCGAAGGCGATCGGCTACTACCATCAGGCCGAGGAACTGCTGTTCAACGACCTCCCGGTGATTCCGCTGTGGTACGCGAACGTCACCGCGGCCGCCGGCAAGAACGTGCAGCACGTCTCGTTCAACTACATGGGCGTGCCGAAATACAACGAACTCACCAAGTAGGCGATCCCGGTATTCGTCGTCTGCTCAGAGCAGCTGTGGCAGACGACGAATACATGCCAGAACCGCTCCCGTTTGCCGCTCGGCAGCTCACTGCGCGTCATCGCCGAGCCCCGGCAGCGGTGACACTCCCTGCCAGCCCGCGCAATGCTTGAGACGTGGCAATCCGTGGCTTTTCTTCCACAATGTCAGGAATGCCAGGCCGAGCAGTAGCGCAATCAATGACGATGTGACGCCGATCAGGAACCACCGCAGTCTTCCATCACCTTGGTTGTAGGCGAACTTGGCCTGGCTGTCAGGTACACGAATGCCGCTGACAAGCAGACGATGCGTGTTCACGCCGAGGGGTGTGCAGGTGATCAGTGTCACGATCGCGTTGTCATTACGCCCCTCCATATCACGAATCTGCGCCAGATTGTCTTCCAACTGGTCGGGCAGAATCGTACGCTTGTTGAACACGCGATACACTTGCGTTTCACCTGCAACCTGAATCTCGAACGTATCGCCGTCATCGAGTTCGTTCAAACGCGTAAACAGCAGACCTTGAAAACCGCCTGAATGCGCCGCAATCGCCGACAAGGTACCAGACTCCCCCACTGGCATATCCGTTCCGTACACATGCCCGGCGCCGCGATTGAGCACATGCGCGAGCGTCGTGTGACCCACCGGAATGTCCACAGAGATCTTCGGAATCACCAGTCTCGCCATGCCACCATTGCCGTCCACATTCAGGGTGCTGTTGTACCGGGCATCCTCACGTTCTATGGTTGCATCGTTCTCGTTCGTGGTGTCGGCGAGAATTCTGCCATTGAAATACTTGCGCAGATCATGGTTATACGCGTATGCCTTCTCCAGCTCCGCATTCTTCCGTCGCACACTCCACGAGCGGCTTGCCTCGGTGATGTTTCGCGCCGCCTCTTTTTCCAGCATGTCGTTATGCACGAGCGTTCCGACCACCCAGATGAGCATGAGCAGAAATGCCAGATAACAGAGCCAGCCGAATGCCGCAATGATTGCGGTAGGAAGATCATGTCTGGACACATCCCCACGAATCTGCGGAGCCAGCCACTTGGGCCACCTCTTCTCGACGCGGTCTTCGACTTGCTCCAGTTTGGTTTCCTGCTCGCTCACCTCCCACGCTCCTCTCGATAGGTTATTGCCATTCTAATGTGGACGGGGCATTCACGACCGCCGGCAATCCGCTCGGCATATTCGCATGCTCCGTTTTCTGCTTAAATGGAGACATTTACGCAGATTACTTGTCCCTTTTTACGCAAATGATGGCTGGCACAGCGCGTGGTCTGCGAATTCACTCGCGCTCATGCCGACGCCCATTCGGCCACAACGACACCGCCGTGAACAGCGCGCCAGCAACGATTACGGCGATCACCAGACCTGCATAGGTGTTGAGACCTGTGGATGGCAGATTCGACGCATACACGTAGTTGCTGAACGTGATCTTCTGGTCTTGGCTCGTGTCTTCCTTGGAACTGCTCTCCACCTGCGAGACCTTGTATTGCAGGGCCCCTTTCTGGTTGTCGGTAATGGCGAAGTCGATGGATACGGTTTTCCCCGACGGATTGTAGTTGATGCCCAGTTCCTCGCCTTTACGCTCGGTGACAGTGACTCGGTACGTGCGTGTCCAATTCTCGCTGGACATGCCACCTTGGTTGAACACTACCGAAATCGGAATGGCGCCACCCGCTGTATTGGTCACGGTGCCAGACGTGACATTCGCAGCACCTTGTGGCGGAGTCACACATTGATTGCCTTGCAGCAGACAGACTGTGTACTCAAAAACGAATTCGCCGTCTTCGAGTTTGCGCCCATTCACATGCCCAGTGAGCACTTTTCTCAGTGCGCTCTGTGCCGTGACTGCAGACGGCTTGTACGAATACAGCAACGTGGCCACGGCGTAGTCATCGGCAGGAATCGTGCTCTGGCAATCCGTTCCGTTCACGTAGGTGTAGCCGTTGGGAAGAGGCTGAGCCGGAGCGACCTCATAGGTCGCCGTCGCTGGCAGGTCGGCGATGATGGTCGTATGCCAACCCCAAGCCCGTACCGTGGCATATCCGTTCCCATCGAACGTTGTAGTGAACGTATCGAGTGTGCCGTCAGGGCGTTTCGTGTTGTTGCTCACCACTCCACCGGTGAATGAGCCGGTGATGGGCTTACCATTGTCGTCGAACAAGCGGATTCGAACCTGGAACTCGGTTTTGCCTCCGCGCGGCACTTTGTCGCCGGGGAAATTCTTGTTTTCCAGGGTGATCGTCACCGCCAACGACCCTGTTTTCGCCCCATACCGCACATACACGGCGGCGCCCCCGAACTTGTCTTGGTTCGACTGCATCAGCGACGCCAGCTTCGACACCGAGAAGGGCCCGGTGAACTCGCCTTCCGGACCTCCCTGTTTGATCCACTGGATGTCGTTGCGCCATTCGGGAGTGTCGAACGCCGCCGCATACGCGGCCGCCAGTTCCTTGCCGCCATTGTTCACCGGAGGCACACCCAGTTCGTATATGTTCTTCACACCGGAGAACATGCCCGTGTACTGCGTGAGTGCGTTGTAGCCGAAATGCCAGTTGGCAAGCGGCGCAAACGACATCTGTGCCACCGGGCTGATGGTGTTCACGTTGGCGAACATGTTCGACGTATCGGTCACACGTCCCACCGACCAATCCTTGAGTGCGGAGACATCGTGGATGCGTCCGTCGCCGGAGAACAGCGATGCCATCGTAAGCGCCGCATCGGGCTTCCACCCATTGAGCGGGGCAAGATCGATGAGCGATGTGCATGCTTCGAACATACTGACCATCTGCTGCACATTGCCGACCTGCCAATTCGAGATCGCGGACAGATCGGTGAGGTTGGAGCACCCTTGGAACATGTTCTGCATATTCGTCACATTCCCGACGTTCCAATCCCCCAATCCATCGAGTTTCTCGAGGGAACGGCAGTTCTTAAACATGTCGAGGAACGTTTGGGCAAAGTCCATGTTCCAGTAGCGGCGTCCGTTCACTTCACGGTAGGAAATCGGCGTGAGGTCCTTCAGCGAATAGCAATCCGAAAACATGCCTTCCACACCGGTGCCCCACATGTTCTCAAACATCCAGTCCTTCAGCGGGGTGAGATCCTGCAGTTTCTCGCAATGCTTGAATGCGTACTTGAACGATTTCGGCCGCTGTGGATTGTGCGAATCATACTCGATGTGCGAGAACGCCGAAATGTCGGTGAGCGAGACGTCATTGTTGCAGATGTTCTCCAAACTCTCCACGCCATCCCACCGCCAGCCATATGGTGCGGTCGCCTGATTCACGGTGATCGACTCCAATTTGCCCAGCCCGAAGAACAGGTACGACATGTTCTTCGATCCCTTGATGCGATAGTCGATAGATACGGCAGAGATTATATCTCGGTAGTCATTCCAATAGGAAAGCTCGTTCCTGCGGCTGTCATAGTCACCGAGCGTCTGCCAGTCCGCCGTCCCCAGATGCAATATGCCGTTCTTGATCCACCAGCCCACATCGCCGTACTTGCCGCTGTGTTCAGCGCTGGAGCGCAATGCATTGAGTTCGCTCGCGCTCCACTGATGCACTTGCCCGCTACGCGCATTCGCGCCGTCTGACTCACTGGCATTGCCGTCGCCTGTCTGCGCCTCACTCGAGTTGGCTTCCGCGCTTGGACTCGCATCCGCAGGTGATGCGTTCGGGGATGGTGACGCCTCGTCGCTCGGACTTGAAGTCGGCGCTGGTTCCTCCTCGAGTTCGTGGTTTTCCGAAATGCTCGGGGCTTGCGTGGCAACCTGCTTGGCATAGGCGGCATCGGTGAACATGCCGGCTGAAAGCACAAAGGTTGCAGCAAGGAGCAGTGCAAGGAAATTCTGGAATTTCTTCATCTCGCACTCACCCTACTGCAACCTTGTTTGACTGTTCAGATATACCCTACGGGCAGATTGTCGGAATATCGATCACGCAATCTGTGTACGGTCGGTGTTGTTCCTGCGGCGCATACGCGCGACAATCAGCAGGATCGCGCCGACGATCGCCACGATGAGCATCGCGATGAGCACCTGGACGATATGGCCGCCGGTCTGAGCGAAATCGGACGGGTTCTTCGTGTTCTTGACGTGGATCATCTCGGATTCCAGTTGGGTGTTCGTGTAGCGGTTATTCACCGTGGTACGGGACTCCAGATTCACGGTTTGGCCGTCATCTCTTGTCATCTTGCTCGGAGTGGTGTCGAGGAAGTTACCGTAGATGCCATTGTCACGCTTGTAGGTCACGCTGGTGAGCACGTCGTTCGTATAGTTCGGGGTCACCGTGACTTTGAAGGTGATGTCGTGGCGGCCATCGAGCACATACCCAGTAGGGGCGACCTTCTCCGTGATTGTGTAGGTCGTGCTGTTGTTGGTGTTGGCGCCAAGGCCGGCGATGTAGCCGTCACCGACGGTGAATGTGCTCAAAGTTCCATTCGGGTCCACCTGATAGTAGGGCTTGCCGTTGAGCGTGCTCTCTGTGAATTTCACTGTGGTGGTGCCCGAGGTGACGGAGAACTGCGCGCCGGTGAGTGCAGCGGAGGTGGCACCAGCGTTGTAGGCGATCTTCTTCACTGGAATCACCGTGTTGAACAGGCCGAGGCTGGCCTCTTCGGCGGTGCCGGTGCTATTTGCATCGCTCTGGTCGTTCGAGAACGTGGCCTGCGCCGCCACGAAGGTGGGGGTCGTCGTCACGTTCTGCACGGTGCCATTGACGATGATGCGCACGGTGACGCCACTCAGCGTCGAGGTTTTCATCGCGGCACTGGAGAACTGCACGGTGAGCGAACCGGTGGCCGCACCTGCGGGGCTCACCAGCGAATAGTTGGAATCGGGCAGCGTGGACCAGGTGGGGAATCCGGCAGGCTGCACCTCGACGGTGTACTTGCTGTCGAGCTTCACGTTGCCGCTTGGTGTGATGGTGACCGAATACGTGGGCGACGACCAATTGTCGTAGGCCGCATAATTCGGAATGTTCGCCGTAATCTGGAAGGTACGCTGCGACTGGTTGGTTACCAACGTTTCCTTCTGTGCACTTGTATCGGCAATGGTGTTCACGACCTGTTCGGCCTTCAACTTGATGGAGCCGAGCGTGTACGTGGCGTTGCTGCCCTCGAATTGCATATAGGTTTGACCATTGACGGTCACCGGAGTGCCGGTGATCATGGCGCGGGCTGGAATCTGATTGTTGAGGCCCTCGGTGGTGTCGACGATCAGATACAGCCCCTGGCCGGACTGGGAGGCGTCGACGACAGCGGAATCATTGTTGACCGTGACCGGAGCAGTGGTTGCCGTCACACCGGGGGCGGTGAGCGACTTCTGGGCGGCTTCGGCGAATATGCGCATCGCATTGCTGTTCACACAGGTGTTGCCGTAGATGTCGGCGCCAGTTCCGTAGAAGTAATTGGCCACGAAGGTCATGGGGCTCATCGCGGCAGCGTCGCCCTTGAATGTCACGGTGCCATTGCTCACCGTGGCCACATCGGTTTTGGGGAACTGATCGAGTGCCTTGGCTATCCAGCCATCCACCATCGCATTGGTCAGAGGCGTGTCAAGCTTGTAATCCATAGCGGTCACATTGCGGTCGCTCACCTGAACGTTGGTGTAATCCGCCAACTTGTAGGCGGTGAACGAACGCCCGTCAAACATATTGACGTTCAGATCACTCGTCCCCGGGCGATCGCCCTGCGGTGCGCTGATCGTAATCTGAGTATCTGCCGCATTCGCATAGGCAGGCGCGGTCAAACCAATACCCACCGCGGCGGCAGTGGCGACGCAGACGAGTGCCGCCGTCGCCTTCTTCAACCAATTCCGTTTCATTTTCCCATCGCTTTCCGCGTGTATGTGCCATGCATCCGATCCGTATGCATGACTCCTCATATCTCCAGTACTACCGCGCCTGATATGCACGCACAGCACAATTGCCTATCGGCTAAGCGGGGCCGGCGAAATGTGCGCATGCACATTGCACATCGGGTAGACGCTCTCCCCATGGATTCACCGAGAAATCGGCCTCCGATACAAAAATCTGTATTGTAGAGATTCGGTAAGTCAATGGCCACAGTTCTCGCTGTGAGCTAATTTCGTTGCACTGCGCGCCGTTTCCGCAACCAAGTGACAAGTATGGCGAGCGCGATCAGGAGCACGAACAATGCGATGCCAATGCACACGGCGATCAATCTGGTGTCTTTCTGCGTGGACGCCGGCGGAATGCTCTGCGGTATGTTCTCGCGCACGCCGGTGACAAGCAGCCGTTCGGTGTTCACACCGATCGGCGTGCAGGTGACCAACGTGACGGTCGCCTCACCATCGCCATACTGCTTGCGCAGATCCTGCAGCGTACGCTCCATCTGCTCGGGTTTGATGGTGCGAATGTCTTCGACGCGGTAACCGTGTTCGCCGCCGAGCACGTCGATGTAGAACACGGCTCCCTTGTGCAGTTCACCAAGACGCGTGAACAGCATGCCTTGCACGCCGCCGGAATGCGCGGCCAGTGCGGAATAGGTGTGCGGGTCGCCGATTGGCAATGCGGTGCCGTAGATATGCCCGGCGCCGTCGTCGAGCGACGAATCGAGCGTCGTATGGTAGATCGGTATGTTCACCGAGATCTGCGGAATGCTCAGACGTGCCATTGCACCCTTGTCGTCGAGTGACAACGTAGTCATGTACGCAGTGTCAAGCGTTTCGCGGGCCGGGCCGGTCTCACTGGCGGCGTCGGCGGGAATGCGTCCGCCGAACTGCACATCGAGCCGGCCGTTGTATTCACGTGCACGGTTGTAGATTGCCTTGCGGTCGCCGGCAGGCCAGGTTGAGGGGGCGGATGCGACGACATCGGCCACGGTGCGCGCAATCATGTCGTTGTGAATGAGTGCCCCGACCACCCACGACAGCAGGAGCGCGGCGGCGATATAGCAAATCCAGCCAATGATGGCGAACGATGCGGCAACACCGTCTTTGCGCGCGATGTCCTGACGAATCCGCGGCGCGAACCGGCGACGCGAACCGGCGGCCTCGCCGTGTCGGCCGGTGCGATGCCTACGTGGCATTGTCTCCTCCTGTCGCCTCATATATGCCTTTCATACCGTAGTGACCATACCGTAGCCCATCGGTCGTCTGTTCGCCCCGAGCCATGCTGCACTATTCGAATATGGCAGGCGGCCGACTCACCTCTGAGCGAGTCGGCCGCCTGCCAATTGCGACTGGCACTTCAGCCAGTCAGTGAGGACATCAGACCTTCATGCGGTTCCGGCGCACACGTGCCGCGATCAGGAATGCGCCGCCGATCACGGCGAGCACGGCGACAATGACGAGCACGCGGGTGATCTCGCCGCCGGTCTTCGCGAAGTCGCTTGGATTCGTCGTGTTCTCGACGCGAATCAAACCACTGGTGAACTTTGTGACGGTGACGGTCTTGCCGTCGACGGTCTGATCCAGTGATGTAGTTGCGATTGGCGCGGAGTTACGCACGGCCGCATCGGATTCGTCGATGAAGTTCGCGAACGTCGTGGAATTGATGTCGAAGCTCACCGAGGTGAGTTTTCCATCCGTGAATGTAGGGGTCACGGTCAACGTGAACGACACGGGGTTCTGCCCGAGCACATAGCCGGCAGGTGCCTTCGTCTCGGTGAACGTGTAGGTCACCGCCTTCCCGGAATCGGCGGCCAAACCGGCGATATTGATGCCGCTGTCGCTCGAGACGGTCAGTTCGGTCACAGCGCCCTTCGCGTTGACGCTATAGGTCTGGGAGTTGGCATCATAGTCGAACTTCACCGGATTGTCATTGCTGGTCACCGCGAACACGGCACCCTGCAGCGGCCGTTCCGTCCCGAACTTGACCTTCTGCAACGGAGACGACGCCACATACAACTCCGTTGGCGTCTCGGTGGTGGCCTCGCCATGGCTGGAAATGCTCGACGGATCGTTCGAGAAGTCGACGGTGGCGGTGTTCGTGATGGCATTCGTCGTCACGCTGTTCACCGTTGCCGTGTAGGTTACGGTAATCGTCTTGCCGCTCAGCGCGAGCGGATTCTTCAGTGTGACGGTGAAGCCGTTCGCGGGAGTGCCAGTTGTCAGCGTGTAGTTGTCACTCATCAAAGTGTCGGCTCCAGCCTTGACCGCGATCGTGCCGGTATCCACGGTCAATGCGGCGGACGGGGCATCGGAGATGGAGAACGTCTGATTCGTCCAGTTGGCATAATCGCTGTACATGGGCACATGGGTCGTGATCGTGAATTCGCGTTGCGAGCCGACCGTGACCAGTTGATCCGTCGGTGTGGTCTTCGTGACAATGACCTTCTCGGCCTTGAGGGACAACGAACCGATGGTGAAATCGCCATTTGTGGCACTATGCACGTCGGTGTACGTGGTGCTGCCCGAGGTGTAGGTGGTGCCGGTGACCATGGCACGCGCCAGCGTCTGCGATGTCGAAGCGGGGCTGTCCTGGACGATCAGGTACAGGCCTTCGGGAAGGTTCGTGAACTGGACCTCATCATCTGCACCCGTTGCCGGCACACCGTTGCTCAGCAGCTTCGACTTCGCGGCGGCCTGCGCAAACAGGCGCATCTCGGTATTGCTGGCATTTTGATTACCATAGCGGTCGGCGGCCGTACCGTAGAAATACTTGGCCACGAACTGCAATGGAGTCAGGTTCTCGGCCGTACCCGTGAACTCGACGGTCTTGGTCGTGGTGTTGTAGGTCAATACTTTGGCGTAATCCGAATCGACGGTGCCATTGGTCACCGCTACGGCGGTGATCCAATTGCGCACCTCGGCATCCGAGATGCCGTTGGCCGGCGTCAGATTGAAACCGGTGATCTGTCCGTTTGCGGTCTGTACATTGGAATACGCGCCAAGCTCATAGGCGGTGAATGTCTGCCCATTCACTGTCGGTGCGAGCATGTTATCGCCATCGACACGGCTCGGCGCGGTGATCGTGATCGAACCGCCGCCAGCGGCTGGCGTGGCATCGTCAGCCAACGCCGAAGAGGTGACGAGGCCTCCGGCGCCAATCATCGCCACGGCGCCCAACATCGCCGCGACTGTTGCCATCACACGAGTCTTCATGACTCTCCCTGTCCTTCCTGGCATAAGCCTGTATCGAAGACCCCACGGAATGCCGTGCGTAATTCGCTTCAGAATCTTCGTCGTGCATCGTCGTCATGGTGGGCCTTCACGCTGTCACCTGCCATGGTAGAGAGTTCAGAAATCGTCTGCACGGTACACCGCACATCAAATAATCCATACAACTTCAACCGAAATGTTTTCGGCGACACGCTTTTCTGCCTGAAGAATGTTTTTTGGGCATACATTGCCGCATGTAGGTGAGTTTTGTCTCATTTACCAGCGATTTCTCCGTGCGTCAAATGCACAGACACTATGCTAGAAGCACAATTCACGGTTGTGGGGCCAAGCTTCTGAAGATTCCTTTTCCCCTGTGACACCGGCATGCCACCGCCTTCATCCATGCCTATACGATTCCGTGGGACAACGGGTCGCCCATGCGCACCATTCCTATAATCGGCAGTGATCTAGGTACGTCCAACCCTGTAATGGAAGGTGTCCGAACCGGAAGGAGAGGCATGGCAGCGATTGCGAACACCACAATGATCACCGCGAAAGACGGCCAACAGCACAGTTGGAAGTCAATCAAACTGCTCATCGCCACGCTCATTACGAGCACGTTGGGCGACGGCTTCTGCGGGGTGATGATGGTGGTGGCCCTGCCGAACATCTCCGACACCTACCACATCAGCATCACCACGGCGAACTGGGTGACGGTGGGCTATTCCATCGTCTGCGCCACCGCGGTGATGACGGCGGCGGCCGTGCTTGCACGCATGGGTCTGAAACGCATGTTCTTCTGGAGCCGCATCTTGCTCATTGCGAGTTCGCTTATCGGCCTGTTCTCGCTGAACTTCCCGATGATGCTCGGCAGCAGGCTCATCCAGGCGATCGGTTCGGGACTCATGTACCCCACCATCAACACGGTGATCATTCGCATTGTGCCCCCGAAGATCTCCGGCCGCGTCGTCTCGCTCAACAGTGCGATCATCGGGCTCGGCATCGCGGTGGCCCCATTGCTCAGCGGCATGTTCCTCACCTATGTGAGCCTCACCTCGATGTACGTGGTGCCGCTGGCGATTGGCATCATCTCGCTCATCATGGGCGCCAAGTTCGTGTTCGACGTCGAAAGCCGCAAGAAGCAGCCGATCGACGTGCTGTCGGTTGTGCTCGCATTCGTGGGGCTTGCCTTGGTGATGCTGGGGTTCTCCGAGCTCACCCATCGCCCCGGATTCGCAATCCCCATGCTCGTCGGCGGCATAGCCGTGCTCGTTTGGTTCGGTGTGCGGCAATTCCATTTGGCGGTGCCGCTGCTCGATCTCAAGCCGATGCGGCACCTGTTCGTCTCCGTAGGCGTGCTGCTCTACATGGCCGGCTCGATGGGACAGCAGGCCGTGTTGCTGCTGCTGCCGTTGTATATGGAACGTGCGTGCGACCGCACACCGTTCATCTCCGGCTGCTTCTTGCTCATCATGACGCTGTTCTACTCGGGCAGCATTCTGTTCGCCGGCAAGCGCGTTGACGCGCAAGGCATGTGGCCCATTGTGTCCATTGGCTTCGCCTTCATTGTGGTCGGCCTCTTCGCCACCTTCGTCGCCGCTCCCACCCGCATCGTGTGGCTGGTCGTGCTCATCGGCTGCCTGGTGGTCATTGGCGACGCGTTCATCAATGTTCCCGACAAAGATGTGGTGTTCGAGGCGTTGCCCGACAATCTGATGCCCGATACGAGCGCGATCTTCTCCACTGGCGCGCAGATTGCCAGCTCGCTCGGCTCGGCCCTGTTCGTGGGCGTGCTTTCAACCGACGTGCTGCGCCAGACGGCACACGGCATGAACCGCCATCTCGCCTACGCCAACGGCTTCCAGCATTCGATCCTCATCGCCGCGGCGTTCGAGGTGGTCATGCTCATCATCTCGCTGTGGTACTCCCGCGAGATGATCAGGCACGGCCGTGCAAAGATTGCAGTGCCGCAGAGCTGATCAGATTCAATCTCGGGCGGCATCTCACTTGTGCCGTCTATACGAGTGGAGGGGTGCAGTTCACTTTGGAATGCACCCCTCCACTCGTATTTCGGGCAGGGCTCGGACCATAGCCAGGTTCACTGCTCGGCCTGCTGCTGCTCCTCCACGCCGACTTCGGCCTTGAGGCGTGCCAGCTCGTCTTCCACCGAGGCGGAGCCACCGGACAGGTACTTGTTGGCGATGTCTTCGTTCGTGGCCTGCGTATTGAGTTCCGCGGTCGCGTTCGCCTCGTTGAGCATGCGGTCCGCCTTCTCCTCCATACGGTCGAAGGCGGCGGTGCTCCGCGATGTGCGCGAGGTCTTCTCGGTGGCCGCATTCACATGCTGCTGCGCATTGGCCACGGAGACCTTGGCGTGGATGGCGGCACGGCGTGCCTGCAGACCATTGATGTCGCTGACGAGCTTGTCGTGCATCTGACGCATCTTCGCCGCGTTGTCTTCAGCGACCTTCGCGGCCTCCTCCAGCGAGGTGAGCGTGCTTTCATACTGCTGCTTCGTCGACAGCAGCTTACGGGCGTCGTCGTCGTTGCCGGCCTTCACCGCGGACTTGGCGGCGGCCTCGTACTTGGCGATGTTCGCCTTGCACTCATCCACCTGCTGGCGGGCGCTCGTCGCCGCGGCCATCACGCTTGCCGTCTCCTTCTTCACTGCGGCGAGGTCCTCGTTGAGGTCGAGCAGCATCTGATCCACCATCTTCCCCGGATCCTCGGCCTTGTCGAGCAACGCGTTGATGTTGGCGCGCATGATGTCGCCGAATCGTTTGAGAATAGCCATGGCTATTGTCCTTTCTGTTCCTGATCTGTGTGATCGTATTTGTTCAAAATCGGGTCTTCCGCGGTTTCCAGCGGTGTGGTGACCATGCGTTCCACATAGCGTTCATGCTCGCGCTTGCGTTTGATGAGCAGCCACACGACAATCGCGGCGACCACGCATACGGCAATGACCATCACTGCCACCGTCACCCATTTGCGCACGTCGTTGCGTGTGGTGGTCTTCGTCATGATGCGGTCCGCCGTCGCGTCGAACGTGGCCACTATGGCATCGTCGGTACTGCGGTCGCTGTACCAGTACTCGTCGAGATACGTCCAGAAGATCTCAGTGGCCTGCGCATCCATAATGCTCGAGACGTGCTTGCCGTTCACCAACGTCATGTAACCAACGTCGTTGTCGGTGTCACGTTCGGCGAAATAGACGAACAGCAGCGTGTCCTCATTGTCGATATGCTGGTCGTACCACTGTTTCGCCCATTCCTGCTTCGTTTCGTCGCTGGTGAGTTTCGGATTGTATTTGGCAAAGAGAATATAGGGTTGAATGCCCGTTTTGTCGTAGAACACCTTCAGGCGTTGTTCGGCGGTGCCCACACTGGAGAACCATCCAAGCTCGTCATCGATGCAATTGGAGTCGTAGGCACGTCCGGAATCGAGTTTCGTGCGGTTGTAGGTGCTTTCGGGCACTGTGACGTTGTAGTCGTTGCGATTTGGTTCGGAATTCGAACAGCTGGGCATCATCAGAATGACCATGAACACCACGAATGCCGCCAGAATGCCGAGGATGGGCATCAACCCCGTCGATTTGCGGGGCCCCTTGCCTGGCATGCCCGGTCCTGAAGACTGCGGAGCATTGCCGAACGGTGGCATGGACCCCGATGACCCGGTCATCGGCGAGCCTCCTCCCGGCACGGTGATGGGTTGATTGCCACCCATGCCCGGGCCGGATGGCCCGAACGGCCCTTGCGCGGGCTGATTGCCGTATTGGTTCCAGGGATCGCCATACTGGCGTCCATACCTGCGTTGTTCGGCTCGTTGCCGGCTCCTGCGTTCGCTTGCCTTGCCCATGCCATACCAGAACAGATCTCCCAGATCGATGCCAGGCAGAGAAGGCCCCGATCCTGTGAAAAAGTCGTCATTGGGGAATCCACCGCCCAGACTTCCACGCGAGTCCCCCTGTGCCCTACGACCGGAACCGGGTGCCTGTGGCCGATGGCCGCTCGACATTCGTGAACTGTCATGACCGCTTGACGAGCGGCCCGAACCGCCGCTTCCAGCACGAGGCATATTTCCCTCCCCGGTAGGTCCTCCGCATCGTCGTTGTGCGGGTGTGGTTCCCAACTGTAGCAGCTCATGATGCAGTTCACCCCCGATTGTCTACAAGCAAACGCATCGGTTTCCGCGTCGACATTCGAACTGAGCAGGTATGCGTGAGGGGGCCTGGGCGAACCCAGGCCCCCTCACGCATACCTGCCCAGCAATCCGTCAGGCCTTGGCGACCTCTACATGCAACGCATCGCCGGCATTGACCTGCATCGACGTGGCCAGGGTCTCCGTGGAGATCAGGTCTTTGAACTGTTCCACCTTCGCCACATCGTCCGCCGGAACGGTCAGCGTAAGCGCAATACGGTCGGCGATGTCGAGGCCGGCCGCCTTGCGGGCGTCCTGCACGGCACGGACCACATCGCGCGCGTAGCCTTCGGCAACCAGATCGTCGTCGAGCTCGAGGTCGAGAATCACGAAGCCGCCGGTCGGCAGAATGCATGACGCGGAATTACGGCGTTCCTCGGCATCCACTTCCTCCACGCGACGCGTGATGTCGTATTCGTCGCCCTGCAGCGTGATCTCGCCGTTCGGCGTCTCAATCACCGGGGCACCGGTTACCGGGTCGGCATGCCAGTCACCGCTCTTCGACGCCTTGATGGCGAACTGCACCTGCTTGCCCAAGCGTGGGCCGGCAGCGCGCGCATTCACCTTGAGCTCGTCGATGATCTTCAGACCATGCTCGGCGGCCGCATCGAGCGTCGAGTAGTCGATCGCCTTGATGTTGAGCTCGCTCTTGAGCAGCGCGTCGTAGACATCGACCTGCGAGGGTTCGTCCACGACCACGGTGAGCTTGGCAAGAGGCTGGCGCACGCGCATCTTGTGGGCCTTACGCAGCGAAAGCGTGGACGAGACGATCTCACGCACCTTGTCCATCGCCTCGACCAGCGCACCATCTGCAACGAGTACCTTGCCGAGCTCGGTGTCGGCGCCGGTCTGCGGGTCCACCAAGTACGGCCAGTCGCCCAGATGCACCGAATCCGCGCCGGTGAGACCACGCCACACAGCCTCCGCCTCCATCGGGGCGAGCGGTGCGAGCACGCGCATGAACGCCTCAAGCACCGTGTACAGCGTGTTGAACGCGTTCTCGTCCTCGTTCCAGAAGCGGTCTCGCGTGTTGCGAATATACCAGTTCGTGAGCATGTCGATGAAGTCCGCAACCTCATCGCAGGCGTCGGAGATCTCGAAGTTGTCCATATGCTCGGTCACGGACGCAATGAGCTTACGGGTGCGCGCCAACAGGTACTTGTCCATCTGCGGCAGGCCCGGAATCTCGTCGGCTTTCAGCTCACGCGCGTCATAGCCTGCGCCGTTGTTGGCGGCGTTGGCGTAGAGCGTGAAGAAGTAGTACGAGCTCCACACCGGCAGCATGATCTGGCGCACCGTGTCGCGAATGCCGTCCTCCGTCACGATGAGGTTGCCGCCACGCAGAATCGGCGAGCTCATGAGGAACCAGCGCATCGCGTCGGAACCATACTTGTCGAACACACCGTTCACATCCGGGTAGTTGCGCAGATGCTTGCTCATCTTCTGGCCGTCGTCACCGAGCACAATGCCATGGCAGATCACGTTCTTGAACGCCGGCTTGTCGAACAGCGCGGTCGCCATGACATGCAGCAGGTAGAACCAACCACGGGTCTGGCCAATGTATTCGACAATGAAGTCGCTCGGGAAGTGGTGCTCGAAGTACTCCTTGTTCTCGAACGGGTAGTGGTACTGCGCGAACGGCATGGAGCCGGATTCGAACCAGCAGTCGAGCACATCGGTGATGCGGTGCATCGTGGACTTGCCGGTCGGGTCGTCCGGGTTCGGGCGCGTGAGATTGTCGATCCACGGGCGGTGCATGTTAATGTTGCCGTCCTTGTCACGCGGGTAGTCTCCGAAGTCGCGCTTGAGCTCGTCGAGCGAACCGTACACGTCGACACGCGGGTACTTCGGGTCGTCACTCACCCACACCGGGATCGGCGAACCCCAGAAGCGGTTGCGCGAGATCGACCAGTCGCGCGCATTGGCGAGCCATTTGCCGAACTGGCCGTCCTTCACGTTCTCCGGGATCCAGTTGATCTGCTGATTGAGTTCGAGCAGGCGCGGCTTGATCTTGGTCACGCTCACGAACCAGCTGGAGACCGGCTTGTAGATGAGCGGGGTGCCGCAACGCCAGCAGTGCGGGTAGGAGTGCACGTAGCTCTTCTCCTGGAACAGCAACGCGCGCTCGGACTCCGGACGCTCGGCGAGCGGACCATCGCCGGCGCGCAGATTGCGCAGGATCGGCAGATTCGCATCGAACACGAACATGCCCTCGTAATCCGGGCACAGGCTCGTGAACCGGCAGGCGGAGTCGAGCACGTCGACACTGCGAATATCGTGCGCGTTGAGCGTGTTCATATCGTCCTCGCCATAGGGTGCCTGATGCACGAGGCCGGTGCCCTCGGTGGTGTCGACATAGTCGGCGGTGAGAATCTGGTAGGCGTTCGGCCCGGGCGTGCCGTCAGCCGACGCGGCCGCCTCGGATGCGAAATACGGGAAGATCGGGTAATAGCGCCAACCGACCATGTCGCGGCCCTTGAGCTCGCGCACCACCTCGTAGTCGTCGCCCAGCTCCTTGTCGTAGGAGCTCAGCAGCGCCTTGGCGAAGTAGAACTTCTTGCCGGCGAACTTGCCGTTGACCGGCTTGACCTCGACGTAGTCGATGTCGTCGCCCACCACGACCGCGAAGTTGGTCGGCAGCGTCCACGGCGTCGTGGTCCAGATCACCGCATAGGCATCGTCCTCGTCACGCAGCTTGAGCGCGACCGACACAGTGGTGTCCTGGCGGTTCTGGTACACGTCGGCATCCATGCGCAGCTCGTGCGCCGACAGCGGGGTCTGGTCCTTCGGGCAGTACGGCAGCACGCGGTAGCCCTTGTAGGCCAAACCCTTGTCGTACAGCGTCCTGAACGCCCACATCACCGACTCCATGTACGGAATGTCGAGCGTCTTGTAGCCATGCTCGAAATCGACCCAGCGCGCCTGGCGATGCACATAGTCACGCCATTCGTTCACGTATTTGAGCACGCTCGCGCGGCAGGCGTCGTTGAACTTGTCGATGCCCATCTGCTCAATCTGATCCACCGAATCGATGCCGAGCTCCTTCTGCGCCTCGAGTTCGGCCGGCAGACCGTGCGTGTCCCAGCCGAACACGCGGTTGACGCGATGCCCCTTCATCGTCTGATACCGCGGCACCACGTCTTTCGCATACCCCGTGAGCAAGTGGCCATAGTGCGGCAGGCCGTTCGCAAAGGGCGGCCCGTCAAAGAACACGAACTCGTTGTCGCTGTTCTCGCCGCTGGGGTTCTCGTCAATGGATTGCTGGAATGTGTCATTGGCATCCCAATACTGCAGCACGTCTTCCTCGAGCTGCGGGAAATCCGGGTTCGGCGCCACATTCGCGCTGCTCGAGCCCATCGATGCCTTGGGATACACATGCTTTGGTGTTTCGCTCACCGTTGCTCCTCGTTCTTGCAGGACTTGACTTTCCTGCGAGGACGATGGCCAGAAGCCGCAGACGCATAGCGCCCGCGACGCCACCGCGGTACCACCTCGCTTGCCACCTCACACGGCAGAGCCGTGCGCGTGACCGCTTGTATTGTTCGGCTGTGCGGGCCGAACCCGTCGGTTCTACTGGGCCGCATCCGCGGCTGTTCTTCCGAAGACTCCCCGTTGATAGCGGATCATCGCCATTTGCACATGACTATAGCATTGCGCGCGGAATTATTCCGCGAATATGACGATATGCGCGGGGCCTGGTGCCTGAACGAATTCGTTCCGGCACCAGGCCCCATTCGGAAATCTGCGTAGACTCAGTGATCTTCGTTGAGCGGATCTTCCCACTCGTTGGCGTTGATCAGTTCCTCTTCCTTGTCCACCACCATCTTCTCACGGTCGGCATGCGCCTTCTTGTCGTGTTCGGACTTCTTGCTTACGCCGAGCTTGTCTTCCGGCACGTCCACGTTCATCTTGCCGGTGATCGGGTCTTTGTACGGATGGTCGGTATCGCGCACAATGCCTTCCATCTCCTTGATCTGCTCTTCGCTCATCGCGCCGAGCCCCTCATGCGTGTTGGTATCCGGCATGCTCTTGTCATCTGCCATGATGTCTCCAATCTCAACGTCATGCGAACACCTGCGCGTCCGCCTACAACCCTCACTATATACCGCGCATGGGGTCATTCCGCCGTTTTCCCCATCTGAATAATGCGGCCCGTATATGGTAATCGGTCGGCCCGCATATGCAGACCGACCGATCACACAGGCCAGATGCGCCGAAAAAATCACTCAGGTACTTCGTCCATATTTTCCCAAGTGTTCGCCGAATGGAACAGCAGGTCTTTCTTGGCATCTTCGGTGACCTTCTTGCGGTGCGCTTCGAAACCGTTGTCCGCATTGCCATCCGATTCGCCGGTGACAGGGTCCGCATGCGGGTGATCCGTCTCGCTCACGATCTCGGCCATCTGCTTGATCTCGTCGGCGTCCACCGTCTCGAGACCCTCATGCGTGTTCGTGAGCTCTTCATTTGGGTCTTTGGCGGCCATAATGCCCTCCTCTTCGTTGAAGCGTGGTCCTTGCCTGCTTTCCCCACTCTAACCGCACACACGCCGTATGATTGTCCGGTTGCGCCGAGCGGCGTGCTATTTCGCGGGTTCGGTGTAGGTGTCACGCAATTTCGCGAAGTCGGCGTCCGACAATCCCACACGCTCGCGCAGGAAGCCGTCGAGTCCGCCATATTCGTCGGCCGCATGCATGAACGCGCGAATATACGCGGGCGCCGCGATCAGGAACTGGTTGATGTCGCCGTCCACACGCTCGCCAAGCACCAATTCCACCTTCTTCGCCAATGTCGACGTGATATGCGGCATGAACAGATTCGTCTCCAGATAATCCTCGACAATGAGCTCGTCGGAAACGTCGAGCGCGGCGAGAATGAGTGCGGCGAGCCCACCGGTGCGGTCCTTGCCCTGCGTGCAGTGCCACAGGTAGGCACCCGGCTCGTCGAGCAGTCTGACGAAGCATTCGCGCCAGCAATGCACGGCGGTGTCCGACTTGAGCATCTGCGGGTACAGGCTCTCGATGAACGTGCCGGGATTCGCCACAATGCCTTTGACCTGGCTACCGAACTCCCCCATCTCCTGAAACATGGGGAACCAGTCGTACTGCCAGTCTGGCAGCAGACGGTCCTCTTCCAAACGGCATTCCTGCTTGGTGCGCAGATCGATCACATTGCGCAGGCCGAACGCGTCGAGCTCATGCAACGCGGCATCGGAGGCCTTGTGCAGATTCGCCGACCGAAACAGCATATGCGTGCGGATCACGCGTCCGTTCCGCGTGGGAATGCCGCCCATGTCGCGCAGATTGTCAATGCCCTTGAGATGGAGCGGCTGCGAGACGATCTTCCAATCGCCGTCCTGACGTTCGTTCTCCCGTTCGATTCGGTTCAGTTGCTTGATGATATGCGGTTCGTCGGTCATACGCCCCATCGTACGCGCATGAAACCGGCCCACACGTTCGCCAACGGATTCAGCGAACGCGCAGTATGTCTAGCGGCTTGCCTAGCGATTCGCCTCGGTTGCATGCTGCTTGAGGTAGCCACGGTACCATTCCGCTTCGGCCGACAGATCGGAGGTCTGCGGATTCCTGGTCTCACCGGTGACGAACAGCGCAGATCCCTCGTTCTTGTTCGACAGATTCCAGATCACATACGAGATGTCATGCTCGTCCATCGCGTTCAGCCACGCCTGCGCGCTCGCTGTGTCGATCGCCCCGTCGCCGCTCGCCTGCGTGAGGCCGAATTCGGAGACGAACACCGGGAAACCGTTCTCCACGGCGGAGACCATTGCATTCCGCAGTTCCTCATGATGCTCGGCCGCATAGAAATGCATCGTGTACATGAGATTGCCGGCACCCGTGATCGGGTCCGCCTCGGCCTCCCCAATGTTCTGACACCAGTTCGGCGTGCCCACGAGAATCAGTGCGTTCTTGTCGTTGGCTCGGATCACCGGAATGATCTGCTCCGCGTACTGCTTCACCTGCGCCCACGTGGTGGTGCCGTTGGGTTCATTGCAGATCTCGTAGATCACATTCGGCTTGCCGGCATAGTCGTGCGACATCTCGTCGAAGAACCGCTTCGCTGCATCGACGCTGGTGAGCGGATTGTTGTCGGACAGGGTGTGCCAGTCCACAATCACGTAGAGGTCCTGCTTGATCGCGGCATCCACACCTTGGTGCACGAGCTTGCGCAGCTCCTCCTTGTTGCCGTTGGTGGTATAGCCGCCCTCCTCGCCGGTGTACATGGCGAGGCGCACCGTGTTGATTCCCCACTCCCGTTTGAGATTGCCGAACAGTTCGGCGTTCACATACTGCGGGAACCATGCGATGCCATGGGTGGAGACGCCGCGCAGCTGCCGGGGATGATTCTGCTCGTCGAGCAGCTTCGCACCCTTGACGTGCAGCGGCACCACGGTGGCCGAGTTCGTGGGCTGTTCGCTCGGCTCCGCGCTCTGCTTGCCACTATTTGCAGACTTCTCCTCGCTTGCTGTGGGTTGATTGGTCGCTGTCGACGGCGTCTCCGGCTCGCTTCCGCATGCTCCCGTCATGCCCACCGCCATGCTGATTGCAAGTGCCATCGCAATGCGTGCGACACGTGCCGCCAAACCCGGTTGTCCCGTATGCCTCATGTGTTCCTCGTTTCCCTACTCTCCAGTCCGCATGCGTCTCTGCCCGCATGTCTGAGCGCTGCCCCACCCTAGCATCGCGATATGTCGGCGCATTGTCGCCAACTTTGGTCGTTTGCCTTCACATCGCACACCCCAACGACCATACTTGCGCAGATTATGGTCATTCACCTCACGCATACGCAACTCAACGACCAAAAGCACGCGGCCTTATACGGATAGGTGCAGATGCGCGCATATAACACGCAGATGCACGCATATAAAAGGCAGGCGACCGCGTATGCGACCGCCTGCCCTGCGTTGGTGTCCAGACCGAATCAGTGGGTCTGGTGGGTTTCCTCGGCCTTGGCGATTTCGTTCTTGTCGCCCTTCTCGGCGCGACCGCTCTCCCAGCCTTCCTTGGCGTCCTTGAGCTTGTTGGCGAGGTCGGTTGCCGACTTCTTGATGCCCTCGAAATCGTCCTGATGCTCTTCGATGCGCTCCTTGAGCTCCTCGAAGTTCTTCTTCATGTCACCGGTCAGTTCTGGCATAGCTACCTCCTAAGTCTTGTGTACTGGTATCCATTACAACACTTCGCATACTACTGCTCATCGGATTGCGCGAACAGGGGAATCGGCGCGGTACCGGCCGCCCCGACTCCCCTGCCGTATGCGATGCCTCACTCGAGTTCGAGCGAACCCGTGTAGAGCTGGTAGTACTCGCCCTTCTCGGCCATGAGCTCGTCGTGGGATCCGCGTTCGATGATGCGGCCGTGATCGAGCACCATGATCACATCGGAATTGCGTACCGTGGACAGTCTGTGGGCGATCACGAACACGGTGCGCCCGTTCATCAGATTGTCCATGCCGGCCTGCACCACGGCCTCGGTGCGCGTGTCGATCGACGACGTGGCTTCGTCGAGAATCAACGCCGGCGGATTCGCCACGGCCGCGCGCGCGATCGAGATGAGCTGGCGCTGCCCCTGCGACAACCCCGAGCCATCGCCCGAAAGCATGGTCTGGTAGCCGTCGGGCAGCATGCGAATGAAGCTGTCGGCATTCGTGAGCTTGGCGGCTTCGATGCACTCCTCGTCGGAGGCGTCGAGCTTCCCGTAGCGAATGTTGTCCATGACCGTTCCGGTGAACAGATTCACATCCTGCAGCACGATGCCCAGGGACCGGCGAAGGTCGGGCTTGCGGATTCCCTTGACGTTGATGCCGTCGTAGAGAATCATGCCCTCCTGGATGTCGTAGAAGCGGTTGATCAGATTCGTGATCGTCGTCTTACCTGCACCAGTGGCGCCGACAAGCGCGATCTTCTGACCCGGCTTGGCGAACCAGGTGATGTCGTGCAGCACCGGCTTGCTCGGGTTGTACCCGAAGGTGACGTCGGTGAAGCGCACATCGCCTCGCAGCAGCGTCAGGCGACCATCGGGCGAGGTGATGGCCTCTTCATGGGCTTCCTCAGCCACCTTCCACGCCTTCGGGCTGAGCTTCTTCGCGGCCTCACGGGAACGGGTGCCGTCGTCGGAGGCCTCGCGCTTCCAGGCCCAATGGCCGGTCACGTGGTCGGTCTCGGTCATCGTGCGGCCATCGGAGGCGAGCTCCACGTTCACCAACGTCACCGTGCCGTTGTCGGTCTCGCTCGGCGCGTCCATGAGTTCGAAGATGCGCGAGGCGCCGGCAAGCGCCATCATGACCATCGTGAACTGCTGGGAGACCTGGCCGATCGGGTTGATGAAGCCACGCGAGAGCGTGAGCAGCGAGATGATCATGCCAATCGTGTATGTGGTCTCGCCCGAGATGCCGAAGTTGCGCCAGCTGTAATAGGTGGCCAGGCCGCCGAAGACGGCGGAGAGCACATAGAGCAGGTAGCCCATGTTGCCCACGACGGGCATGAGTACATTGCCGTAGGTGTTCGCGCTGGCCGAAGCGTGGTACAGCCGTTCGTTGCGGGCGTCGAAGTCCGCCTGCATCGCGTCTTCGTGGTTGAACACCTTGACCACCTTCTGACCGTTCACGGCCTCCTCCACGAAGGCGTTCACGTCGCCGAGCTCCTGCTGCTGCTTAACGAAGTAGCGGCCGGAACGACTGACCAGCACCTGGATGAGCAGGAGCAGCAACGCGGTGAATACGAGTACGAACACGGTGTATGGCACCGACAGCCAGAACATGGAGATCAACGCAGCCAATGCGGTGATGCCCGAGGCGAACATCTGCGGCAGCGACTGCGAGATTGCCTGGCGCAATGTATCGGTGTCGTTCGTGTAGCGGCTCATCAGGTCGCCATGCTCATGGGTGTCGAAGAACGAGATCGACAGTGTTTGCATATGCTCGAACATCTCGTCGCGAATCGTCTTCATGACGCCCTGTTCGACGCCCACGAGCAGGTAGTTGTACAGCCACGAGCACAGCGTGCCGAACGCGTACAGAATGCCCATGAGAATCAATGCCTCGATGAGCGGCGTCCATACCGGGTTCAGCTTGCCCACAAGCGGCAGAATATAGCGGTCGATCAGTGACTGCAGGAACAGCGCCGCACCGGCCTGGGCCACTGCGGAGACGATGATGCTCAAGATGATGAACACCATGCGCACCTTGTAGTGGAAAATGTACTTGAGCAGTCGCTTCAGCGTGCCCGGCCTCGCCTTGGCCATGCCCTTCGCGCCGGATTGCGCGTCCGGTCCGCCGTTCTGCGGCATGCGCGACTCGCTGTCGAGCACCTCCTTGTCAGAGACGTCGGTGGCCGCCACGGTTGGGGAAGCTGCCGTCATTGTGCGTCACCTCCATTCGCGTTGTCGGTGTTGTTCTCGAGTTCCATGTTGAACAGGCGCTGGACCTCGTCCCTCTTCGTGGCCTCGGCCTCCTCCTCGTGCCAGTCGTTGGATTCCTTGCCCAGATCCTGCTGGCTGTGCTGCTGGGTCTGCGACAGGTAGATGCTGCGGTACTCCTCGCACCGTTCGAGCAGTTCCTCGCTGGTGCCCTGGTCGAGCACGCGCCCCTCATGCATCACGATGATGCTGTCGGACTCCTCCACGGAGGCGACGCGCTGCGCGATGATAATCTTCGTCGTGTTCGGGATCTCGTGGTGGAACGCCTCGCGGATCATCTTGTCGGTCTTCGTGTCGACCGCGCTCGTGGAATCGTCGAGGATCAGGATCTTCGGCTTCTTGAGCAGCGCGCGGGCGATGCACAGACGTTGGCGCTGGCCGCCCGACACATTCGTGCCGCCCTGCTCGATGTAGGTGTCGTACTTGTCGGGGAACTCCTCGATGAAACCGTCCGCCTGTGCGAGCTCGCACGCGTGCCGAATCTCCTCGTCAGTGGCATACGGGTTGCCCCAGCGCAGATTCTCGGCGATCGTGCCTGAGAACAGCACGTTCTTCTGCAGCACCATCGCCACCTCGTCACGCAGCGACTCGAGTTCGTAATCGCGTACGTCGACCCCGCCCACCTTGAGCGTGCCGCTCGACACGTCGTACAGGCGCGGAATGAGCTGCACGAGCGACGACTTCGCCGAACCCGTGCCGCCCACGATGCCTATGGTCTGCCCCGACTTGATATGCAGGTCGATGTGGTCGAGCACCGGCTTCTCGGAATGCTCGGAATAGCGGAAGGTCACGTCGTCGAAGTCGATCGAGCCGTCGTTCACCTGCGTGATCGGCTGCGCGGACTCCTTGATCGTGCTCTCCTCGGTGAGCAGCTGGGTGATGCGCTCCGCGGAGGCGCGCGAGATGATCACCATCACGAAGATCATCGAGACCATCATCATCGACATCATGATCTGCAGCGCATAGGTAACCAGTGCCGTCAAATCGCCGGTGGTCAGGCCATTGGCGGCGTTGTTGCCCGAAGCGACGATCTGCTGGGCACCCACCCATGCGATCGTGATGAGCGACGCGTACATGCACACGTTGAACAGCGGCGAGTTGATGCTCAGCAGCTTCTCCGCCTTCACGAACTGCTTGTAGATGAGCTGCGAGATGTGGCCGAACTTACGGTCTTCATGATCCTCGCGGTTGAACGACTTGACCACGCGGATGCCCTGCAGATTCTCGTCCACCACATTGTTAAGCTCGTCATACGTGTGGAACACGCGCTCGAAGATCGGGTGCACGATGATGATCAGGCCAATCAGGCCCACTGCCAGCACCGGTATGCATGCCAGGAAGACCATGGAGATCTGCGGTGAGATGCGGAACGAGAAAATCCACGCGGCGACGAGCATGATCGGCGCACGCATGCCGATGCGAATGATCATCTGGTATGAATTCTGCACGTTCGTGACGTCCGTGGTGAGCCTGGTGATGATCGATCCCGTGGAGAACCGGTCGATGTTCGTGAAACTGAACTGCTGCACACGTTCGAACTCATCGTGACGCAGATTCTTGCCGAATCCCGAGCTCGCGATTGCGGCGAAGCGGCCCGAGAGGAAGCCCGCGGCCAACGAGACCGCAGCACACAGGATCAGAATGAGGCCGTATTGCCAAATGGCCTGCATCGACCGGTTCGTGATGCCCTTGTCGATGAGCGTCGCGATGACGGTCGGGATGAGGATCTCAATGATCGCTTCGACCACGACGAACAGCGGCGAGAGCAGGCTCGCCTTCGTGTATTCGCGAATCGATCCGGCCAGCGTCTTGATCGTATGCATTTTCACTGGTTTCCGGCCACTGCCGGTGGCGCCGGTTGAAGCGGTTGCCGTACTCATGCGTTCGCATCTCCTTTCATTCGTATTGTTGTCTTCTTGCCATCGCCCATGCCGTGTGCGTCCGGTAGCCCTTCGCCGGCGACATCGGCCTTCAGCCTGAGCAGATTGACTTTCATTCGCTCAAGATCGTGCATCAATCCCACGCGCTCGCGCTCGCTGAACCCCTGCATGAGCGTGTTCTCAAGCAATGCGGCATCGCTGCGCAGGTCGCGGGCGATCTGCTCGCCCTGTGCCGTGAGGACGATCTTGCGCACCCGGGCATCGCGTTCCACACTCTCGCGCGTGATCAGGCCCTTCTTCTCCATAAGGCTCAGCACACGCGACGCAGTGGAGCGCGTGATCGAGAACTTGCGTTCGATGTCGTACTGGAACACGTCGTGGTCGCGCTGCGTGTCGAGATAGGCGATGATCGACTTGTTCTGGCTCGACACATTGGGGTCTCCCTGCAGGGTCAGATTCCAGAATCTGCCGATCATGTTGTGCAATACGCGGATCATGATGCTCGGCTTGAGCTCGCTTGGTTCTGCGGACGACGCGTTGGGCGTCTGATGCGCCGATTCGTCTTCCATCTCACCTCCCGTTGCATGCACCCGCCATGCCCCGCATATGCCATGGGCTGCGTGTAGGTATTGAACTCCTGCCATAAGACATTGTTTCACATGCAACAATAAATATTCGACAGTTCGTTCTCAGAGTACATATACAAAGAATCCGCACCACGAAGGTGCGGATTCCTGCTATCGACTATGCCCGGCCCGTATTCGCAACGGCACCGGAGCCATCTCACTTACGGTCGATCGGGTTCTCCGAGATGAAATTGAGGAAGTCGTTCGCCTGCATGGTGATCGCACCCTCATCGGCCTCGTTCATGATCCAGTCGTTGGTCTGGAGCGCCTCTTCAGGCACCGACAGGCCGACTTCCACCGGGAAGATGTACATACCGTTGGCCTCGAGCAGGTCGCCGAGCATGACGCGCGGCAGCATGCCCTTGAAGCCACCGACGCCGGTGATGCAGGCCGGCAGGTTGTGCAGCACGTTCTCACCGGTCTCCGGGTTCTTCGTGTCCGGCATGGTCATCCACTGGAACAGGTTGCGCACCGCATCCGGAATGGTCTTGTGGTACTCGGAAATGAACACCCACACACCGTCGGCTGCGTCGAGCTTGTCGCGAATGGCGAGGGCGGCGGCCGGATCCGGCTCGTCGGTGCTCTCGTTCAGCATCGGCAGGTCGGCGTAATCGATCGGAATGATCTCGGCGCGATCGCCGATCGCCTTCATGGCCGTCTTGGCGAGCTTGGCTTCGAACGAACCATCATCGAGCGACGTCTCAATAAACGCAATATTTGGCTTTGCCATTGTTCCTCCTTATGCCCGCTTGCGAGACCGGCTGGTGCGCGGTGGACAGGCAGGGTTGTTCTGACTGGTATCAATCATCGTTCTTCTTCACGGCATGCGCATTCGAAATAGCCACAAGTGAACAAAGCGCCCCACTGCCGAGCCGCACTCGGCCCATGTGGTCGATCAGTGCTCGACGATCACATAGGATTTGATCGTCTTGCGCTCATCCATCGCCTCATACGCCGGCTGAATCTCATCGAGCTCGAAGGTGTTCGTGAACACCTTGCCCGGATTGATCTGCGCATCGAGCACGGCGTCAAGCAACACGTTCTTGTCGTAGGTCGTCACCGAGGCAGGGCCGCCGTATACGCCGATATTGCGGTAGAACGTGCCCTCACCGCTAATCTGCTGAGCGTGCGGCAAACCGACGCGGCCGATCAGCGCGCCCGGACGTGCCACGGCGACAGCTTCCTGGAACGAGGCATCGGTGCCCACGCATTCGAGCACGGCATCGGCACCGCCGGCGCTGATCTCCAGCAGTTTCGCCACACCCTCATCACCACGCTCAGCGACATTGTCGGTCGCACCGAACTCGGCGGCGAGCGCACGGCGGTCGTCATGGCGGCTCGTCGAGATGATGCGCTTGGCACCCATCATCTTCGCTGCAATGATCGCGCACTGGCCGACGGCGCCATCGCCGAGCACAATCACCGTGTCGCCGGGCTTGACCTGTGCGGTGCGGGCGGCATGGTATCCGGTGGCCATCACGTCAGAGAGCGTCAGCAGGCTCTTAAGCATGTCTTCGCTGTAGTCCTCCGGCCGCCCGGGAATCTTCACCAATGCCCACTGCGCATGCTGGAACCGAATGTACTGGCCTTGCGCACCCATGGAAAAATTGTCGTCATGCGCCATGCAGGAGCCGTCGAAGCCCGCGCGGCAGGCACGGCACTGACCGCAGCCGTGCGTGAACGGGGCGATCACGAAATCGCCTGGCTTGACCGACGTGATGTCGTCGCCAACCTGTTCGACGATGCCAATGGCCTCATGCCCAGAGTTTTGCGAATGCTCCGCGCTCTGGTTGATGCCGCGGAACGGCCACAAATCGGAACCGCATACGCAGGTGCGCACAATGCGAATGATCGCATCGTCCGGCTTCTCGATGCGCGGCATCGGCACGTCCTCGATAGCCATATGCCCCGCGGACTCAAAGATAGCGCTTTTCATAGTCTCTGCCATACCAGCACCTTCCATTGATATTCATAGACAATGGGCATGCGCCCAACACTTCGATGGTAGGCAGTCTGCAAATGCCCCGCATTCGACATTCCGCCACTGGCCGATTGGCGCGACCGAGCGGACACCGCGTCACACGAAGGCGAACCACATGTTCAGTGCAACCGCGAGAACGACGAACAGCACGGCGATGGCCGTTCTGCTGCGACTGCGGTTCGGTCTCTTCGGCCAGGAACTGCGTACTTCGTAGAGTGCAATCTCGTAGAACACGAAGAACCACATCATAAGGAACATGCTCACGCCGGCCATGAGCCAATCTCTGTAGCGGAATGCCAAGGTGAATTGCCCGATAGAGAACATAACCGACATCGCCAGCGCAAGCCAATGGTTGTTGATGCCACCGCCCTCGGGCTTCGCTGAATTCGCACGGATCATGGCGCGGAAATAGCCGCGGACGGTGCTATGAGGGTGCTCGTCGTCATCATGGGGATGGTTGGTCATACACTCCCCTCTCTTGGATGCACTTGCGGCTTGAGTGGCTTCATTGTAAGCGCGACGAGGTGTGACGGCGAGCGGATTTGCGTGCTACGTCGATGCAGGCGCGTGTTTGGGGAGTGCAGATTTCGGCGCACACTCAACTGCATCCACTGTGCTGCGTAAAAGGAGACAAATACAGACCAAATCTTTCCCCAATTACGCAACAGATTCCTGCGCCATTGCTACGCCTGCCGCACCTGAGGATGCCGCGCATCGCCCGGCAGCTCGGCGAGCGTGTCGCCGACGCTCAGCAGATTCGCCCAGTCATCCAGCGATCGACCGTATGGCTTCGCATCTGCACCATGCGCCTGCAACGCGGCCTTCGCCTCGAACACGTCGGCCTCGCCCACGCCGCCGAGATGCTCCGCGAGCCGTGAGAAGCCATCTGCGTCGTAGAACAACGAGCCGACGATCTGCGTCAACCGCTGGGCGCGTTCAATCGGCAGGGAATCCCAATGCCGCATCTCAATGAAGTTCTTGAGTCGAACATCGTTGAAATGCGTGGAGAGCACGTGGTTCACCTCGTACGCATTGAGCTCGCGGTCCGGATACACGTCGCCCGCCGTTTCGCGGAACGCCGCGAATTCGCGCTGTTCGGCCGGCAGATGCGCCGCCTCGGGCGTGTGCGAGAGATCCGCGAACATGAGCGGCGTGCTCAGCACGTCCGCCGCGTAATCCTCCCAGCTGAACGAATCCTCATAGAGCCCCGGGATCACGTTCGTGCGCTGGAAATCCAAATAATCCCACATGCGCTGCCGCAGCAGCGGAATGCGATTCGGGCGCCCCTCGAAATACGGGGTGTTGCGGAAGAACCAGTTGAGAATCGGGCCCACCGCGGTCGCCAGCCGAATCTTCTCAATCGCGTCGTGTTCGCTGCGGTAGTCGATGCTCACCTGCGTGGACGCGGACGCGCGCATCATGCACGGCCCGTACTGCCCGATGTGGCCTAGATATTCGTTCATCGCGGCATAGCGGCGCTTCGGATTGATCGGTATCTCCAGCGCGTGCGATTTCGGCTGGTACCCGTAGTTGACGAGGCGGAAGCCGAGCTCGTCGAGAATAGGATCCACCTCACGCCGGAACTGCGCGTAGATCTCGCCAAGCTGCTCCGCGTCGCGCACAATGCCGATCGACGTCTCCAGCTGGCCACCCGGCTCGAGCGAGATGCCGATCCCCTTGCGCGCAAGTCCGACGAGCTGGTCGTCCTGCCAGTACTCCTCCCCTTCGTCGTAGTACTTGCGCAGGCGCAGCATCAGCGTTTCTATGCCATTGGTCTCGCCGTACGTCACCGCCGTGTCGTCGCTGTTGTGCACCGGCAGATGCTCTATCTCCACGCCGAAACCGTCCCTTGCATCCGGTTTCGCCCCCTGTTCGAAGAAATTGACGAGACTGCGCACGTGCTTGGGGTTCGGTTTGACCAGCATGTGCGCATATGAAGATTGCTCAGATGTCATAGTTGCCCAGTCTATCCTGTTGCGAACAGGAAACGGCGGCCTGGTTCCAAGAAAATCTGATAATGCGCACAAACACTAAGACTTATCATCCGCGAACGGTGCGGTGAGCGGCCGTCAGGCCGCGACGAAAAACGCAAGCATCATCGACGCGCAGCCTTCTTTGCGGCTGAACCGTGAAACGGACGGTCCAGTGGAGCGTCCGTAGGTTCGGTGAGCGGCCGTCAGGTCGCGAAGGCTGCGGCGAAGAACGCAAGCGTCATCGATGCGCAGCTTTCTTCGCCGCAGCTATCATCAGCTTGATCCTGTTGAGCTGGTTCGCCTCGCTCGCGCCCGGGTCGTAGTCGATCGACACGATGTTCGCCTGCGGGTAGAGTCTGCGAATCTTGCCGAACATGCCACGGCCGGTCACATGGTTCGGCAGGCAGGCGAAGGGCTGCGCGCAGATGATGTTCGGGCAGCCCGACTCGATGAGCTCCACGATCTCGCCGGTCAGCAGCCATCCCTCGCCGGCCTGCACGCCGATCGATGTGACGGTCTGCGCCTTCTTCACGAGTTCGCCCATGGGCAGATCCCTGTCGAATTTGCCGCGGCTCTTCGCCAGCGCATCGTTCACCGCCTTCATATACGCGTAGATCACGCCCTTGAACGCAGCCATGAGCGCCTTGTTGCGGCCGGTGCCTATGTTGCGTTCGTTCCATTCGTTGATGTACGGGCGCATCGTCATGAAGTCGATGATGCCCGGCACCACGGCCTCGCAGTCCTGCGACTCGATCACGTCGACCACGTGGTTGTTCGCATCGGGCTGGTATTTGACGAGGATTTCACCGACGACGCCCACGCGCACCTTGCGTTCGATGTCGCGCAGCGGCAGCGCGTCGAAGGTCTGTACGATCTTCGCCACGAGTTTCGGGTACGGCCAATAGGCACGCCCGTAATAGCGCTTCGCCGTGGCCGAGCTGCCGTGGTTCAGCAGCGTTTCGCGCACAATCGTGTTCCACCGCTCGTACAGGCGGTTCGCGGAACCAGCCGTCGCCTCGTACGGACGCACACGGTACAGGCATTTCATGAGCAGATCGCCAATGATGAGCGACTTCGCCGCGCGGTGCAACAACGTCACCGTCGGTGTGAATCCGGGATTGTCTACGAATCCCTGCGTGGAGATCGCAAGCACTGGAATCTGCGGATAGCCGGCGTCGACGAGCGCCTTGCGAATCAGCGCGAAGTAGTTCGTGGCGCGGCACATGCCGCCGGTCTGCGAAATTGCGAGCGCGGTGGAATCGGCGTCGTACCGGCCGGATTTGATTGCCTCGACGAGCTGGCCCACGGTCATAATCGCCGGGTAGCACGCGTCGTTGTTCACGTATTTGAGACCGGTCTCGACGTCGGTTTTGCTGGCGTGTTCGAGAATGTCGAATTTGTAGCCGCTCGCACGCACGGCCGCCTCGACGAGCCGGAAGTGGATCGGCGACATCTGCGGCACGACTATCGTGTAATCGCGGCGCATGTCCTTGCCGAACGGCACACGGTTCGCATAGTTCGACATCGTCGCCTGCGTGCGCTGGCCGCCGGGTGTGCCGAGCACGGCGTCGAGCATGACCTGACGACCCGGCGTCGGCGCCTCGCTTCCTGTCTTTCTGAACGTGGCGGTCTCGTGCGCGTTGTTACGCTCGCGCTCCTCCACCGCGGCCTTGAGCGAGCGCAGGCGAATCTTCGCGGCGCCCAGATTGCTCACTTCGTCGATTTTGAGCATTGTGTACACGTCGGCCTTGTCGGCGAGGATCTCAGAGACCTGATCGGTGGTGATCGCGTCGAGCCCGCAGCCGAACGAGTTGAGCTGCACGAGTTCGAGTCCGGGCCATGCCGAGACGAAGTTCGCGGCGCGGTACAGTCGCGCATGGTAGGCCCACTGGTTCATCACGCGCAACGGCATCTTCGTCATCTTGCGATCGCCCACGTGGCGGAAGCCCGCATTGTCGTGGACCTTCGGGTCGGATTCTTCTTCGGCGAGGTAGGCGGTCAGCTGCGGTTTGTCGGCCGGGTCGAGCCAGCTGATCGAGTCCTCGGAGAGCACGACCATGCCGAGTGCGCAGATCGTCTCGGGAATGCCGTGGTTGACCTCCGGGTCGACATGATAGGGGCGTCCGGCAAGCACGATGCCACGGCAATCGTGTTCCTTCATGTAGGCGAGCGCGCGCAGACCCTCCTGCTGCACGTCGTGTTTGAACACCTTGTCTTCGGCATATGCGGCTGCCACGGCCTGCTCGGCTTCCTCGCGCGTCACGTTCGCCCAAGCGAACTCGGTGACGATGCGGTCGACCATGAGGTCGTGCTTGGCGAGGTTGAAATACGGTTGCATGTAGTTGATGCCCTCGTCGCGCAGTTCGGGCATGTTCGCGCCGATCACGACCGGGTAGTTCGCCACCACCGGGCAGTTGAAGTGATTGTCGGCATCTTCCACGAGATTGTCTTCGTAGCTCACACAGGGGTAGAAGATGTTCGTGATGCCCTTGTTGAGGAGCCATTTGATGTGCCCGTGCACAAGTTTGGCCGGGTAGCAGATGTTCTCGGAGGCGATCGATTCTATGCCCGTCTCGAACAGTTCGTGGCTCGAACGGCCCGAGATGACCACCTTGAACCCGAGATTGGTGAGCAACGTGAACCAGAACGGATAGTTCTCGTACATGTTGAGCACTCGTGGAATACCTATTTCACCGCGGGTCGCCTTTTTGTCGGTGAGCCTGCGGTAGGCGAAGGCGCGCTTGTACTTGTAGTCGTAGAGGTTCGGGCGGTCGCTCCTCTTGCGTTTCGCATCGCCGCCGCGTTCGCAGCGGTTGCCGGTCACATAGCGCGAGCCGTCATAGAACGTGGTGATCGTGAGCTTGCAGTGGTTCTGGCACAGTTTGCACACATCGCGTTCGGTGGTCATGGACAGCTCGTCGAGGGCGGTGCCGCTCAGGATGCCCGAGATCGTGTGATTCACGCCGTCGACCGACGCGACATGCACCCCGTCCTCATCGGTGTCGCCATCCGTGTCGTCGGCGATGTCGTCGTAGTGCATGCGGGCGGTGAGCGCCGCACCGTACGCGCCCATGAGTCCGGCGATGTTCGGACGCGTCACCTCGCGCTCGGTGAGCAATTCGAATGCGCGCAAGACGGCGTCGTTGAGGAACGTGCCGCCCTGTACCACCACCGTGTCCCCGAGCTCGCCCGAATCGCGCAACTTGATCACCTTGTAGAGCGCGTTGCGCACGACGGAATAGCACAGGCCGGCTGCGATGTCTTCGATGCTGGCGCCTTCCTTCTGCGCCTGCTTGACACTCGAATTCATGAACACCGTGCATCGCGAGCCTAAATCCACAGGATGCTCGGAATTCAGGGCGGCCTGCGTGAACTCCTCGATCGTGAGACCCATCGAACGGGCGAAGGTCTGCAGGAAGGAGCCACAGCCCGACGAGCAGGCCTCATTGACGGCGATCGAGTCGATCACGCCGTCGGTGACCGCCAGATACTTCATATCCTGGCCACCAATGTCAATGACGGCGGTGACGCCCGGGCTCACCATTTCGGCGCCACGGTAATGCGCCATCGTCTCGACCACGCCCTCGTCCAAATGCAGGCCCGTGGTGATCAGTCCCTCGCCATAGCCGGTCGCGCAGGAACGTGCGATCCAGGCATCGTCCGGCAATTCAGACTGGATGCGTTTGACGATCTCGATCGCCGCAGTCAACGGGCTGCCATCGTTCGTCGCATACGACGACCACACGATCTCGCGGTCATCGTTGACCAAGGTCGCCTTGATCGTCGTGGAACCGGCGTCGATGCCCAGGAAGTGCGGGCCACGGGCTCCCTCGAGCGTGCCCACATGCACATGCTCGCGGTGATGACGCGCATTGAACGCGTCACGGTCGGCCGCGGTGTCGAACAGCGGCGGCATCGTGGCCGTGTTCGACGGCAGGTTCTTCAGATCCTCCAACGCGTTGATAATGTCGTCGAGCGACCGTGCCGGGTACTCGTCGGCATGCTCGAGCTGGCCCGGCTCACCAACGGCGAGCGCCGCACCGTAGGCGACATACAGGTGCGCGTCGGTTGGGGTGATGAACTCGTCCACCTTGCCGTCGAGTGCGCGGCGGAACGCCTCCCGCAGCTCGCTCATGAAGAACAGCGGGCCTCCCAGGAACACGACGGTGCCGTGAATGGGACGACCCGAAGCCAGGCCGGCGATCGTCTGCGTGGCCACGGCGGTGAAGATCGACGCGGCAAGATCGGACTTGGCGGCACCGTCGTTGATGAGCGGCTGCAGGTCCGTCTTCGCGAACACACCGCAGCGCGATGCGATCGGGTACAGCGTCTGGTAGTCCTTCGCCATCTCGTTAAGCCCGGCGGCATCGGTGTCGAGCAGCGTCGACATCTGGTCGATGAACGCGCCGGTGCCACCCGCACACGAGCCGTTCATGCGCTGTTCGGGGGTCGGCTTCAGGTACGTGATCTTCGCATCCTCACCACCGAGTTCGATGATCACATCCGCCTGCGGGATCGCCTCGTCGATCGCACGCGTCTCCGCGATCACCTCCTGCACGAACGGCACATGCACGGCATCGGCGAGCGCCAAGCCGCCCGAACCGGTGATGGCCAGATGCACGGGCTCATCCGCGCGACCAAGCTCGGCCAAACGGGCGCGCACATCTTCAAGCAATCCCTCCATTGTGGCGCGCACGTTCGCATGATGACGCCGGTAGTCCGCAAACAGCGGCTCATCAAGCGAATCATCGAGCACCACGGCCTTGACCGTGGTCGAGCCGATGTCAAGGCCAATGCAGAGTGCGGAAACATCAGCGGAATCGAACGTGTTCGGCATCGTGTTGCTCGGACGAACCATCAATAACCTCTCTCACATGCCAATATCGGCTATTTTCCGCCATTTTTACGACTTCAATCGGGTTTGGATCCCCTCCGCCGCCCGCGTATTACAATCTCTCCAGTGTAGTGGTGCCTAGGTACGTTTCACTGCGCTTGCGGCAACATATTCAGGCTCCGATCACAGGCGGCCGTCTGCCAGAACAATCGGACTACCACCGCCCAGCTGCGACAAACCAGTGCAGGCATACACGGCATAATCACGCCGGCGCCTCCTCAACGTGACAAACCAGTGCAGCCATACACGGAGTAATCACCCTGAGATCCCCCTCAATATGACAAACCAGTGCGCGAGCGTATGCATATGTCACGGAGGCAGGGCAACACCGTGAGAAATCTACACATATCTGCACTGGTTTGTCACAGATATCGCCGCCAAACGTGATTAATCCGCGCATATTTGCACGGGTTTGTCTCACTGTCTCACTGTTGCGCGAGCGGCACTCCCGCAGCCAGTAGTTTGCGCTTGAACACCGCGGGATTATAGGTGTCGCGTACACGGAACCGCACAATACTGGACACACCACAGCGTTCGAGCAAATGCTCACGCCGCCGCTCGTCGTCCACGCACTCCTCCACCGTTCTGCCGCCCGTCATCTCGGGATTCACGTATTTCTCGCGACCGTCGAGCTCGCCCACAATGAGGCGGCCGTCGGGCAGAATCCACAGATAGTCGCTGTACGCGCGCCGCCCAGTGTCGGGATCGACGAACTCATGCTGGAGAACGGGTCGCTCAATCCCCTCCTCGATCATCACCGCGAGCGCCCGCGCCTCGCCTCCATTCGCGCACAACGGCGACGCATACTCGAGCGCGCGCCACACATAGGGCTCGCAGTCACCGAGCTGCCGGAGTTCATGCGCGATCTGTTGTTTCGTCACTTGCCTGCGCAAGGCACAGCTCGCCGCAATGATCGCATTGACGAAACCATAGTCGCGCATGATCTCGGCCACTGTGCAGGCGAACGACGGCACGCGCACACCGTCCACCACGACCGCAGTGCATTCCTTGCGGTATTCGCGGACGATCCAGGAAGACGACTGTGTTCGCCGCTTGGTCACGATCACCTTGAGAGCATTGCCATGCAAGCTGATGTCGTGGTCTATTCTGTGCGCGCAGGCTGCTTCAAGGCCGCCGAAAACCCATGCCGGGTATTGCAGATTCAACGCACGCGTCATGTGCCGGTTCCGCTCGAACGCGCCGAGACGTTCCCAGTATTCGCGGCGCACGAACAATCCGCGGGCGGGACTCATCACATCACCCGCGCCCACACGCCGCAACAAAGCGCAGCGGAGCGAATGTGCGGGCATCACCACGCACCTTCGCTCCTGTTCCGCCATGTCGAGTGCATGCTCGACCTCCATGTTGCTGCGCATATCTGCAGACTATGCGCCAGCAACGCCCGCGTAAAGCCGTGCCGGGCATTGTGGATAACGTGGGCTGAATGTGCAGATTGGCACATTTCATCTGCGTACACTGGAATATGATGTGGGATTGGAGACGACATGAGCGAGAACGACGACAATAAGACACAGCCGATTCCGGTGGGGGTCTCGCAGATTCCTGCGCAATCAGACTATGCGACACCTTCATATATGCCGGCGAACGGAGGGCAGAATGGGAACCGACGCAGGAAAAGGTGGCCGATAGTCGTGGCAATCATCACCGCGGTGGCGATCGTGGGCGGCGTGGTCGGCGGCATCATCTACAAGAACAAGCATGACGAGGCGTATGCGCGCTGCCAGACGGCGGTCAGCGAGTTCAGCGAGGCACGCAAGGCGCTGCTCGACACGACGAGCGATTCGCCGGCGTTGCAGAAGCTGGTACGCAATGCGCTCGGCGTCGACAAGATTCTCGACGCGGCAGCCGATGCGGCGAGTGCGGCGGAGGGCACCGTGGCTCAGCAGGGGTGTGCGGCGAACGCGACGATCACACAGCTCAATCTCGTGGCGAACACGCTGAACAGCGCAACCGAATCATTGCGCAAATCGACCGCGCAGATCGTGCGCGGTGCCTCTGCAGACACAGATACCACTGGCGACGAGTCGGAATCTGCGGCGTCTTCCGATACCGAGGACGTCGCGCAGGCCAAGAAGAATCTGCAGGAGGCCATAGACCAGGGGCGCGCGCTGCTCGACACACTCAAGCAGCGGTATGCGGATTCCGCGGTCGGCAGGCAGCTCACCGCGGGATTCGAATCGGCGCTCGACCTCGCCCAGCAGAAATTCGACGAGTCGGGCATCAAGGATTCGCGTTATTACAAGGCGGCGCAGGCCACGCTCGGCGAAGCGACGAACGCGGTGAACGCATGGATTGACCGGCAGACGCAGAAAGTGGACTAGCTGGCGTCGCCTTCGCCAGCGGCACGCTCCTTGCCGTAGATCTCGGGAATGAAACGCTCCTGGTCGTGCAGTTTCGCCCACACCACCGGCTTGCCCTGCCCGAACGACTCCTGCACGTCGAGAATGCGCTGGTTGCGCGAACCGCGGAACTGCAGCAGTGAATCGTGCAACGTCTTGATATAGCGGCCGTCGACGAGAATGTCGATCTCATGCAGCAGGTCGAGCTTGTCTTGCGTCTCGCCGTCGCGCATAAGCTCTTCCCATGTATAGCCGGTCCAGCACCAGATGTCTTTCGTATGGCCGAAACGCTCGCGGATCTTGCGCGCGAGCGGCAGCAGCACGCCGGTATTGAGCAGTGGTTCGCCGCCGAGGAACGTGATGCCCTGCACGAAGCTCTGCGCCAGGTCGTCCATGATCTGCGCCTCGAGCTTGTCGTTGTATTCATGACCGGCTTGGAAATCCCAGATTGACGAGTTGTAGCACTCCACGCAGTGGAACGGGCAGCCGGAGACGTATAGCGAGCAGCGGATGCCTTCGCCGTCGGTCATGAGGAAGCGCTTGTAGTCGGCGATCATGTTGTGGCTCATGCGATTCGTCCACTGCCCGGGCTTCGGATTGTTCGACATCGGCGTCGGGATCGCTGGCCCGCGCCCCGTCTCACCGGCCGCAAAGTCGTGCAGTCTCGGCTTCCCCGTGCTCCGCCACGTGCCGTTCGTGGAATCATTCATGTTTGCAGCCTCTGCCATGCCAGCTTCCTTCCCTGCCATCCAAGTATATGTGGTAGATGCGCCCCGTATATGTGCCGTAGATGCGATATGTACCCCATCGACTCGCGTTCGTTCGTTTGCGTACCCCGCATCTCCCCTGCGTAACACCTCCCTCTGCGTAGAAAGGGACAGATTGGGGCACTCAGATGTCCCCAATTACGCAAATGAAAACGCCTGCGTAAGAAGGGACAGATAGGCGCCTTCGGCTGTCCCAAATTACGCAAACAAAGGACCATACAAACGTAGGACACAACGAGAAGGCGGACCCGCAGGCCCGCCTTCTCATGATCGGTGATGCTTACTTGGTCTCCTCGAACCATTCGCGCGTCTCGCCGTCGGCGAGCGTGACATGCCCGGTCTCGCCGGCCATGTGCTTGACGCGGTGGGCGATCTCCTCGTGACGGCCATGCACCATCGGGCGCTGCACAGGGTTGCCTAGGTATCCGCAGGTGCGCTTGGTCACATTGCACTTGTCGGGGTCGGAATTGCCGCATTCGGGGCACTTGAAGCCCTCCTCCGTCGGCGCGAAGTCACCTTCGAAACCGCAGACGAAGCAATGGTCGATCGGCGTGTTCGTGCCGAGGTAACCGATGCCGATGTTGTAGGCGTAATCCCACACGGCCTCGAGCGCCTTCGGGTTGGCCTGCAGGCACGGGAACTCGCAGTAGTTGATGAAGCCGCCGGAGGCGTAGTACGGGAAGTCCTTCTCGTAGTCGAGCTTCTCCATTGGCGTCGGCTGCAGCCACACCGGGTAATGGAACGAGTTCGTGTAGAAGTCGTGGTCGGTGACGCCCTCGACCTTGCCGAACTTCTTGCGATCCATGCGGTTGAAGCGGTCGGTGAGCGACTCGGCCGGCGTCGAATACACCGAATAATGGTAGCCTTCGACCTTGCTCCACTGCTTGCACAGCTCGTTCATGCGGCGCACGATGGAGAGCGCGAAGTCCTTGCCTTCCGGATCCCATGCGTGGTCGCGCATCCAATCCTTGCCGAAGAACACGGCCGTGGCCTCATACAGGCCGATGTAGCCGAGCGAGACGGTGGCACGCTCGTTGCGGAACAGCTGGTCGACGTTCTCGTTGGCCTCCAGGCGGCCGAAGGCGCCGTAGCGGAACAGCGTCGGGGCGTTCACTGGCGTGGCCTGCTTGCAACGCATGATGCGGAACTGCAGGGCCTGGTGCGCCACCTCCATGCGCTCGTCGAAGATCTTCCAGAAACGCTCGACGTCACCATGGGATTCGAGCGCGATGCGCGGCACGTTCACGGTCACGACACCAAGGTTCATGCGGCCGTCCTCAACGTCCTCGCCGGTCTTCGGGTCGATCCAACCCTGCAGGAACGAACGGCAGCCCATCGGCGCCTTGAACGATCCGGTGATCTTCACGATGTTGTCGTAGAACACGACGTCGGGGTACATGCGCTTCGTGGCGCATTCGAGGGCCAGCTGCTTCAGGTCGTAGTTCGGGTCACCCTTGTCGGCGTTCACACCGTGCTTGACGGTGAACACGAGCTTCGGGAAGATCGCGGTGTGGCGCTCCTTGCCCAGGCCACGGATACGGTTGAGCAGAATGGCGCGCTGGATCTCACGGGCGAACCAGCTCGTGCCGAGACCGAAACCGACGGTGACGAACGGGGTCTGGCCGTTCGAGACACGGTTCGAGTTGATCTGGTATTCCATGGTCTGCATGGCGTCATAGATCGCCTTGCGCGTCATGATCTTCGCATAGATCTCACGAATCTGCTCGAGTTCCGGGGCGTTCGTGTCGAAGGCCTCATCGGCCGGCAGCGGGTCACGGTTCTCGAAATGCAGCCAGCGCGGCTCCTGCGCCTTGAGGCCGGCCACCATGTCGCGGGCGACCTCGATCGGCGTGGAATCCGGGATCATCGCATGCGCCATATCGAAGTTCTTCACATAGTCGCGCTTGGCGTACTCCTCGAGCATCTCGTCGGCGCGGTTGACGGTCTGTCCGCCGTACTGGGCACCGGCGATGTCTTTGATGATCTGCGTGATCTGCGTCGAGGCGGTGCCGATTGACTTCGGCGAGTCCATCATCGCATTGCCGAGGGCGAAGCCGTGCTTGAGCATGTCGCCGAAATCAGGCAGCGAACAGTTGTTCATCGACGTGAACGGCGAGTAATCCGCATCATGGAAGTGAATGTCACCCTTCATATGCGCGTTGGCAACGGCGTCGGGCAGCATCGAGAAGGCCGAGGCCTTCGAGACGGCACCGGCGAGCAGATCGCGCTGCGTGGCATAGACGTTGGAGTCCTTGTTCGCGTTCTCGCGCACCAGCGATTCGTCGCGGTTGACCAAACGGCTCACCGCTTCGTTGATATCGGTGGCCTTGGCACGCTGGATGTCTTTGTTCAGGCGGTAGTTCGTGTAGGTGCGCGCCACCTCGTACAGATGGTCCTCGATGAGCGCGTGCTCCACCAGGTTCTGGATGTCTTCGATCTTCGCAGGGCCGTTGTAGCGTTCGCGAATCTCGCCTTCGATCTGGTTCGCGATGTCGAGGATCATGCGCTCCTCCTGCGGGCCGACCTCCTTGTCGAGATCGGCGAACGCAGACTTCACGGCAACCACGATATTGACCGGGTCGAAGTCGACCACGCGGCCATCGCGCTTCTCAACCAGCACCCTGTCAGTGAACATGCCCTCGAACACGTCGTCGCCATCACCAACAACGGTTCGGCTCAGTGTGTCACCCAGAATCTGAGTCTCCATCGATACCTCCAGAACGCTTTCGCTTATGTATTATGGTTCAGGTTGCAATCACGCAGACGTGACTGCCATCTCATTCGCCTCTACGAGCTTACACAAATCGCCGACACTAGATGTAGTACGAAACGCCGTGCAAAAGACCAACATGTTGTGTTTCCCTTGGAAATCCGACCAAAAATCGATGTGTGAGAAAACTCACGGTTTTTCGGATTACGCCACTCGCGTGAGATGTCTGGATGGCGTGAACCGTTCGAAACTGCGGCGTGTTTCGGCGTGTTCCAATCGGCCTGAGATTGCGATTCGCAACACGCCGCGGGAGCGGGCTTTACTAAATTCACGAACGGGAGGAATCTAGACTCATGGTTTTCAACAACGGATACCAAACCGGGTATCGACAGGGCTATGCACCCGCGCCAGCGGCCGGGTCGAATGAGCTGCCGCGCATGGCGGCGCAGACGACCGCGGAGAACCCGTGGCCGGTGAGCATGGTGAGCCAGAAGTTCCACAGCGCGGTCGAACGATGGCCCGCCGTGTGGATGGAGGGGCAGATCATCGAGATCAACACACGACGCCCAGGGTCGGCCTATCTCACGTTGCGCGACAACGACCAGGACGTCTCGATGAGCGTGCTCGGCTTCGGCGCCTTCGCCCAGATGGCGCGCGACTACAAGCAGGGCGATCGCGTGGTGGTGCACGGCAAGGCCGATCTGTACGTGAAGAGCACACGGTTGAGCCTGCGCGCCGACATGATCAAGCGTGTGGGCGCCGGCAATCTGCAGGAGCAGATCAACCAGCTGCGCATGCGGCTCAAGGGCGAGGGCCTATTTGATGAGAGCCGCAAGGTGGCATTGCCGGAGTTTCCGAAGAACATCGGGTTGATCTGCGCCCCGCAGGCACGCGCGGAAGGCGATGTGGTGATGAATGTGAACCTGCGCTGGCCGGGTGTGCGGTTCACGATTGTGCACGCCCATGTGCAGGGCGAGCAATGCCCGCCGGACATCGTCTCGGCGATCCAGCAACTCGACGCCGACCCGAATGTGGACGTGATCATCGTCGCGCGCGGCGGCGGCAGCTTCGAGGACCTCATGGGGTTCTCCGACGAGCGCGTGGTGCGTGCCACGGCGGCCTGCGCGACGCCGATCATCTCGGCGATCGGCCATGAGGACGACTGGACACTCATCGATCTGGCGGCCGACGTACGCGCCTCCACACCGACCGATGCCGCCAAGCGCGTCGTGCCGGACGTGCGCGAGCAGCAGCAGCTCATCACCGAGGGCATCAATCGCATGCGCACGTTCATCGCGAATCGCGTGGGCAACGAGGAGCGCCTCGTCGAAGGCTATGCGAACCGGCCGTCGCTGACCCAGCCGCTCACCATGCTCATTCCCCACGAACGCGACATAGCGGACGCGGTGAGCACCATGCGCAACGGTTTGCGCCGTATTGTGGACGAGGAGCAGATGCAGGTGGAGAGACTCGCCGCGACCCTGCGCGCGCTCAGCCCGCAGTCCACGCTCGACCGCGGCTATGCGGTGCTGCAGAATGCCGATGGCGCAATCATCGACGACGCCTCGCAGGTGCAGGTGGGCGACGAGCTCACGCTCACCCTGCGTCGCGGCAAGGTCGTCTCGCAGGCGCAGGCCGTCTACGATGAGTGAAAGACGAACACCAACGAAACGAATACCGAACGGGAGGAATGACATGGCGGAAGATATGGAGATCACCGAAGTGAGCGAAACCGAACCGCAGGCCGCATCGAGTCTGAGTCAGGAGGAGCGTGAGCGCATCGCACAGCTGCCGTACGAGCAGGCACGCGATGAGCTCATCCAAGCGGTGCGTGCACTTGAGAACGGAGGCCTGAGCCTTGAGGACTCGATGAAGCAATGGGAGCTCGGTGAGGCACTCGCGCAGCGCGCACAGTCGTTGCTGGGCACCATTCGTGCCAAGCTCGACGCCGCCCAGCAGGCGCAGGCGCAGACGGCGAACACAGCAGGCACCCAGTCGAATCTGGAATCCTGATCAGCGACGCAGCCCGGAGACGTCCACCGTGGCGAGCAACGCGCGGTGGTCCGAACCGGGGATCGTCAGCGAGTTGACCTGCCCGATGGTCATGCCCTTGCTCGTCACAATGTGGTCGATTCCGGCGAACGCGGGCAGGTACTTCCTGTCCGCCGGCCAAGTGAACACCAGTCCGTGACCGCTCACCTCGGCGGCATCCTGGAAACGGGTGCCGAGCATATCGCGGAACACGGCGTGGTCCCAAGTGGAGTTGAAATCTCCCATCAGAATATAGTCGGTGTCAGGGTGCTCGTTGAGCTGCTTGAGTTCGGCGATCGACCTGCTCCATTTCTCGAATCTGCCATCCGTGGGCGACTGCGTGTGCACAGAGACGAACCGCACCGGAATCGCCCCGTTGTCGAAGCCCACTGTGCCGCCGGGCATGTAGGAGGCGATGGAATCGACGTCGGTCTGGCTCGGATTCTCGAACGGCAGCGCAGAGAACAGCGCGTTGCCGAAATAGCCGTCGGCGCTCGAGGTCTGCGAATACGGCAGCAGCTGCGAGATGCCGGCCGCCTCAAGGTGCTTGAGGAAGTCCGGCGTGGTCTCCTGCAGCGCCAGCACCTCCACATGATTGTCTCGCACGGCGTTCACGATTGCGGTGGCATCGGCGTGCCCCTTGTACACATTGCAGGTCATCAGGCGCGCCACGGCGTCGGCGGTGTCGGCACGTGGCAGCGACTGCGAAGACAGCGCGCTTCCCGAAAGCGGGGTGCCGTTATGGTAGAACGGCAGCTGCCAGCACACTTGAATTACCAGGCACACACCAGCCACAATCGCGGTGACCCAGCGCGTGGAGATCAACGCCAACACCAATGACACCACCGACACAATGGCGAACCATGGCGTGGCGGCGAGCACGACAGACACGTATGGCAACGTCTGCAAATCGACCGGCAGCAACCGCAACGCACAGCTGCAGAGCGACGCCAACGCCAATAAGCCGGCAATAGACCCCAACACTCTGTGTTTGCGCATAATCGCCATATCCATGCTCCATTCCCTTGTCGCCGACTCGACCGCCCTCCCGGCTATGTTCCGCTTCTGCGTGCCAAGCCTAGCCGATGCGTGTCACGAGCGGCATCGTCCGATGAGATGATTTCGCTTGGAATCGGTTCGCCGTGTCGAATACCGTGCGTCGTGTTGTATAATGGTCATTCGTTGCCCTGGTAGCTCAGTGGATAGAGCACCGCTCTCCTAAAGCGGGTGTCGCGCGTTCGAATCGCGTCTGGGGCACTTTGTTTTTCCGACGTCGCATGCCGTGAATTCGAGATACACGCGTGCCGCGCGCCCGTCATGCAGTAGAGTCGCTAGAAAACACGCCGACGAAAGAGGCTGGCATGGCGATTGAGGCACATTGCGGCACGCTGAGCGCACTGACGCTCGCACTCCCCCGTTCCTGCGCGGTTCCCGAGTCCAGGGGAACGCTGCCGAAAGGCATGTTCGTGGCCAAAGTGGCCGTCTCGGCGAAAACCAAACAGCATCTCATCCATGCCATCGACGGCATCACGATGCTCGCCATTCTGCGCGCCGCAAACACAGGCGTGGAACAGGGGCGCCGCATTCCCGAAGTGCTGGTGATCGGCCTGCGACTCGCCGACGGCGTCGAGGAGGTGCCGCACGACATCGTTGAGCTCATTCAGGCACAACGCAAATCGGGCATCGTGTTCGTCTGCGTGCGCGACGCGGAATTCGAAGGCGCCATGCGCGAGGAAGCGTGTTTCGTCGTGCGTCGCCCATTGAGCGAACGCAGTGGGCATGCACCCACATTCCATGAATTCGCGAGCGCATGGATCCCCTCCGGCGAAGCCATGCTGGAGATCGCGGATGCCGCGGCCACCACCGACGACCTGTGGGATTCGCTGTGTTCGCAGGTGATCTTCGGCAGCACGGATTTCGCCGATCTTGACGCGCGTATCGTGCGCGCGAGCAGAATCGCCCAATTGCGCACGCAGATCGCCAAACTGGAGGGCGACCATGCTAGGGCGAAGACGCAGGAGCGGCGCAACGAGGCGCATGCCAAGCTGCGCAAGGCCCGCGCCCAGCTCGAGTCCCTCGAACAGTTGTAGCCGAGTCGCGCCCATTCAACGGCGCAACGAGGCCACGAAATCGCCCAGACGCTCGAATCCGACCTCCAGATCGCTCATCGATGCGGCATAGGAGAGCCGTACATGCGTGCTGCCAGTGGCCGGTCCGAAATCACCGCCCGGCGTCAACGCCACATGGGCCTCATGCAACGCGCGTTCGCAGAAGGTCTGCGCATCGAGGCCGGTGGAGCCGATGTTGAAATACGCGTAGAACGCTCCGTTCGGCACCACTTCCAACGGCAGCCCGATGCGGGCGAGAGCGTCCACCACGAATGCCCGTCGTTCCAGCAGTTCCTGCCGGCGCTCCTCGCATATGCGCAGCGACTGCGGTGTGAAGCAGGCCAATGCGGCGTACTGCGACGGCGTATGGGCGCCAAGGAAGAAGTTCGTGGCCAGATTGTCCACCGCCTCCAAAGCGAACTCGGGAACCACCATCCACCCCAAACGCCAGCCGGTCATGCCGAAGAACTTCGAGAAACTGCCGCACACCATGGCTTCAGGGTCGACGGCGAGCGTCGACTCCACACGGCTGCCGTCTGCCTCCACGTCGGTCAGGTCCAAATAGGTCTCGTCCACAATGCGCCATGCGCCATGGTGTGCCGCGTACGCGCATACGTCACGCAATACATCGGGCGCAATCGTGGTGCCGGTGGGGTTGGAGGGCGACGTGATCATCACCGCGCGTGTACGCTCGCTCCAGTATTGCTGGACGAGCGGCAGATCAAGGTGGAATCGCGTCGCTGCGGACGTGGGCACGTCGACCACCTTGCCGCCGAAGGACCGCACCAGCTCGCGGTTCGACGGGTACGACGGGTCGGCGATGATCACCTCGTCGCCCTCGTCGACGCTCAAGGCGGTCGCCAGCAGCAGTGCCGCCGAACCTCCTTCGGTGATCACGATGCGTTTCGGATCGACTTCGATGCCATGCGCCGTCCGATAGAACCGCGCGATCGCCTCACGGAGTTCCGGCAATCCCATGGAATCCGAGTACGGCAGTGGACGGCCGTCATACAGGTCGCGCATCGCCTCACGCACCGGTTCCGGCGCACCGTAATCGGGTTGCCCCAGACTGAGGTTGATCACAGCGACGCCTTGCGCACGCAGACGCTTCGCCTCATTGCTGATTCGCATGCCCATGAACGGCCTGGCCAATGCCGCGCGTTTCGCAAACGGCGGCCGCATGTTCTGCCGTTGCGAATCCTTCACCTGTTCGCTTGCACCTGTCATATGACACTCCTTCGCCCTGAGCTGCTCACTGTTGCCCAGTATCTGCCGTTTCGCCGCCGTTTTCAACCGCTCCCTCTACGGGCGCATCCAGAATCTGCGATGCCAGCGATTGCAGGCGCGCGTCACGCGACTGCCGTTCCAGTTCGCATTCCCATACGTCGATTACCCGCCAGCCCATGGCCCGCAGCTGCTCGTGCTGGGCTCGGTCACGCTCGCGGTTGCGCGTGAGCTTGGCCGTCCAGAATTCCACGTTCGACCCCGGCATCTTGAATTTCGGGCAGCCTTCATGCATATGCCAGAAGCAGCCGTTCACGAAGACGATCGTGTGGTATTTCGGCAACACGATGTCGGGATGGCCCGGGTAACGCCTGTCGTTCTTGCGGAATCGGAATCCCCGTGCGAACAGATAGCTGCGCACGAGCCGCTCTATCGACGTGTCCTTGCCGCGGATGCGCGACATCGTGTAGCTGCGCGTGCCTCGCGCGTATTTGGAATCGCCGGAATCTGCAGATGTGCCCACGCCACCATTATCACCGGCCCCGCGGATCGCCGCACGCACACGATTTCTTCACATAGTGAGCAGACTTCGCCGTTCGCATACCGTTTCGCGGACGATTCATGCAACCGTGACAATATGGAACGACAATATGGTGGAGGGAAACATAAGGAGGCACCGTGGGATTACGTAATCGACACACCCAGCCGGTGTATTACAACGAACTGTACGATATTGAGGATTTCATTGGCACGAGCTGCCTGAACAACGACGATCTGCATGCGCCCACGTTCCTTTGGGATTCATCGATCTGCGAGGAATCGCGTGACGACGACGCCGAGCGTCTGGGCACGCCGGTGGCGCCCGCGGACGAAGCGGAGACGGTGATGACGCTGTCGATGCAATGGTATTTCGACTCGCTCGCCGCCATTGTGCCGGGTGCGCAACGCACGGGTGACGGCATCGAGATGCCGCTTCGCGATATGCCCACCTTCCGCATTGATTCGCAGGCACTGCAGGGGGTGAGCTGCGTGGTGGGCAACGCGGTGGCGAGCAACCATTGGCTCGACGCCGTGAACAATCTGGCACGCGCGCTCGAAATCACCGCCGAGTTCCTCAACAACTGCGCCGATCGCGACAACGAGGGCCTGGACTTCCTCAAAGACACGATCATGCAGGTGCAGGTGTACATGGATTCCGTGGCCCGCAATGCAAGCCCGGACGTCGCGGCCACCGCGCTGCGCCGCATCACCGACGTCGCCTGCAGTAAATACTTCCATTTGAACGCCACGAAGATGATCGAGCTGCTCTCGTGCACGCTCTCCTTCGCCTGCTACGACGACACACGCGTGCTCGCCTACGAATCGCTGGAACGCGCAGTGGAATACATGCGCGCGAATCTCGACGAGATGGATCATTTCGACACCCCGTCCGGCTCCTCGCATGCCAGGGACGCGGGTGACGGGGCATCGCCCAACGGAAGCGACCCGCATGCACAGACCGCTCCCACCGACGATATTGCCCAAGTGAACGAGCAGTTCGAGCAGATGATGGCCGCCGAGTTCAATGCCGACGACGACCTCGGCATCGTAGTGCCGCACGCTGATTCGGACGATGAGATGGCGCTGAATCTGACGTTGGATCCGGAGGCCTTCAATCGCCGTCTGCATATCTACGCACGTGAGCAGTTCGAACAGGCAGTGCAGTTCCTGCGCCACGACCTGCTGCGCATCAGCGGCGACGATGCGGCGGCCGACGATTTGCTGCGCGACCACACCGACATGGAACCGTTGGCCGATATGCTGGCGCTTCGGCTCATCAGCACGAAGCGCTTCCATGAACTGCTGAGCCTGGCGATTCGCATCGAACGCGAACGGCCGAACCAGCAGATCATGCTGTTCCCGGAGACGCTGGTGCCCTACCAGTGGGATTCGATTCGCGAGATCGCACTGCAGGGCATTGACAACCGCGACGAGCTCAAGCGCATCTACCGCGAACGCATCGTCGAGGCCTACGACCCAAGCGATACGCGCGCATTGGCGAATCTGCACGCCCTATGCAGCGAGGCGGGCGACTGGGACGAGCAGGTGCGCCAGATCGTCAAGGAATATGCGAACGGCGAGGGACGCTACGCGCGCAACGTGATCTACGAGCAGATGCTCATCGCCGAGGACATGGTCGAGGAGGCCGTCGAATACGTCGAGCATTTCCCCGAGGCCAAGGAGGATCTCGCACTGCTGCTGTGGTGACGCATCGGCATGGGTGCCTCAGGGCGTCTGGGCTCAGCGGCGCCGTCCGGTGCGCTTGCCTCCCACGCCTCCACGGCCTGCCGGCCCCCATGGGCCTTCGCCAGCTGCCTTGAGCGTGCCCAGGTGGTGGCGCATCGCCACGAGCATGATATGGGCGTCTTCCAGCCCCAAATGCCGTTCATGGCTGTTGCCGTCAAGCGCTCCTTGGCGTTTCGCATACGCTTCCAGGGTGTTGTCGCCGTGCGGGTGTCCGGGCGAGGGAACGGAGCCGGCATCCCAATGGCGGCTCATCGGCATCGTGTCGAGAATGGTGATCTCGCCGTTGCGGTATGCCTCGGCGTAGCCTTCCACGTTCGCCATGAAGAACCGGTGTTCGAAGGTGGCGTTGTGCGCCACATACGGTTGTTGTATGAGCCGTTCCAGCAACGCCTGCTGCATGCGCGGCCATTCGTCGAAGTTGGGCTCGCCCGCGATTTTCGTCACGTCAATGCCCGTCAGCTGCGCGATGAACGGGTTCGCCACCTCAGCACAGCGCAGCGGCACGCCGAACGACAGGCGCGACTGGTCGTATGCACCATCCGCGGCATAGTCGGTCTCGGTGTAGACGTCACGTGCTTTCGCTCCCTCCGGCGCCGGCGTTTGCAGATTCATGCGCTCGAAGCCGACGTCGATGATGTAGTCGCGCCATGCGCTTGTGCCCGTGGTCTCTATGTCTATGCCGAGCACCGCGTCCACATCGCGTCCCGGCAGATATGCCATGCGCCAGTCATACTGGCTGTCCGAACGTCTTGGAGCCGCCGGACGGCTCGTCTGCTCCGATTCCTCGGACAGCACCTTGTCGTCGATGAATGACGACAGACTCGCCTGCTGCACCATCTGCGACCCCGCCTTGCGCTGGCTCATCGCATGGTTGCGCCGTTGCGCGCGCTCCTGCGCAAGTTGGGCGGAATGGTCCACGATCTCGCTCGCATGGACGTCCTCATTGCCGTGCAGCACAACGAAGGCGGTGCCGTGCTCGAATCTGCGCTCCACATTCCATAATCTGCGCGCCTTGCCCTGCTCTATGATCAGCGTGATCTCGTCGTTGAGCCTGCGATTGGCGTACGCAAGCCCACGGGCGAGCCGGAACGAATCGAGATTGCGGTCGAAGTCGCCCATGAACACGCTCGTCACGTTCTCGAGAATCGCCTCGAGCCGCTCGCGAATCGCATAGTCCTGCATGAGCAGGGCATGCGCGTCGTACTCGTCATGCACCAGGTCGAGTCGGGCTCCGGCGCCCACGCCCGCAACGAAGTCGAGCGAGCGCACCCAATCCCAATCGATGATGCGGTCGTCGGCGTCGCGCTCCATCACGGCCGCCCATTGCGTCACGTCGTGTTTGCTCGCCTCGAGCCACTGCGTATTCTGTTCGTAGGTCATGTGTTCATCGTAGGCCAATCATGCCCGATTGTGTAGCACGGGAAGGCGTTGTGGATATCTCGGCGCATTCGTGCACCTGTGGATAACGAAACGGGACCGCCCACCGTATGTGGACAGCCCCGTGGATAACCTCTTCCTCACAGCTCGAAGCCAAGCTCCTTGGCAGCCTGCGTGGGCACCGGATCCTGTGCCCAGAAGTCCTCGAGATTCTCGACCGTGGTGAGCGAGCGGATCTCCGCCTGGTCTATGTACAGCTCGCCGCTCAAATGGTCGGTCTCATGCTGGAAGATGCGCGCCGGCCAGCCATGCAGGTGTTCCTCGTGCTCCTTGCCGTCCTCATCATGCCAATGCGCGATGATGTCGAGGTAACGTTTGCGCACCGCCTGGTAGCCGTCGAAGCTCAGGCACCCTTCGTAGAAGGAGCGCGTCTTCTCACCTGCGGGGCGATACACGGGATTGATGATCGCATGGAACGGGAACTCCGCTATCTCGCGCGGATCACCGTCATCATCGCCGTTCGCGTGGTCCTCCACCACCGCAATGGCAAGATTGAGACCGATCTGCGGACCGGCCAGACCCACTCCCGGTGCGTCGAGCATGGTCTTGTGCATCGTCTCGATGAGCTTGTGCAGCGTATGCTTGCTCAGCTGGCCGTCGTAGCGCACGCACTGCTCACGCAGCACGGGCTCGCCCGCTTCGACTATGGGCAGCACGCCGTCCCTCGCGGACTTGAGCAGACGTTCGACATCCGCATTGAGCTCGATGTCGACATGGTTCTTCTTTCCGAACATGTTCAGACCTTCCTGGAATTCGCTGATTGACGTGCGCTCACAATGCGAGCTCGTCGGCGACGATCTGCGCCAGACGCGCAGTGACCTCGTCGGCCTGTTCCTGCGTGGCGGCCTCGGCCATCACACGCACGAGCGGTTCGGTGCCGGACGGCCGCAGCAGCACACGGCCCGTGTCGCCGAGCAGCTCCTCCTCGCGGGCGACGGCTTCGAGCACGGCCTTGTTCGTCTTGGCTGCCATCTTGTCGACATTCGGCACGTTGATGAGCTGTTGCGGCAGCTGCGGGAAGTCGGCGGCGAGCTCCTTGAGGGACTTGCCCGACTTCACCACCTCGTTGCACAGCGTGAGCGCGGTGAGCGTACCATCACCCGTGGTCGCAAACTCGCGGTTGATCACATGGCCGGACTGTTCGCCGCCCAGACTGTAGTCGCCGCGTAGCATCTCCTCGAGCACATACCGATCGCCGACGTTCGTCTGCACGGTGTCGATGCCCATCTCCTTCAATGCGAGCTTGAGCCCCAGATTGCTCATGACGGTCACGACGAGCGTATCGTGGTTGAGCTTGCCCTCGCGCTTCTTGGCACGGGCGAGAATGCCCATGATCTGGTCGCCGTTGACCATGTTGCCTTCGGCATCGGCGGCCAGGCAGCGGTCGGCGTCACCGTCGAAGGCCACGCCGAGGTCGGCGCCCGAGGCCCTCACCATCGCCTGCATCGACTCCGGGTGCGTGGAGCCGGCGTTCTTGTTGATGTTGTAGCCGTCCGGCGAGGCGTTGATCACAATGACGTCGGCGCCTGCGCGACGCAACGCCTCCGGGGCCACCACTGAGGTGGCACCGTTGGCGCAGTCGGCCACCACCTTGAGGCCCTTGAGTGGCTGCTCGGTGCCTTCCGGCGCGATGGTGGACACGAGATGGTCTATATACAGATTCGTCGCGGTCGTCGTATCGTGGCTCACACGGCCCACTCCGGCACCCGTGGGGCGCTCCCAGTCCTGGCCGAGCACCGACTCGATCTCGTCTTCCTTCGTGTCGGGCAGTTTGAACCCGCCGCGCGCGAAGAACTTGATGCCGTTGTCGGGCATCGGATTGTGCGAGGCGGAGATCACGGCACCCATCTCCACATTGAGCACGCTGGTGAGGAAGGCGACACCCGGCGTGGGAATGATCCCGGCGTCGATCACGTCGAATCCGCCGGCGCTCATGCCGGCGGCCAGGGCATGCGACAGAAAATCACCGGAAATACGTGTGTCACGGCCGATCAGGGCACGGTGCCGGTTCGTCTCGCGACCACCGTCGTCGCCGAGCACACGGACCGCCGCATCCCCCAAATCCAAGGCCAACTGGGCAGTGAGATCCCGATTGGCAAGCCCTCGAACACCGTCGGTTCCAAACATACGCGGCATATGCATCCTCTATTCCATTTCGCGCATTCCTATATTCCGTTCCAGTCTACGTCACCAGTGCCCCTTTCACCGCGCATCATTCGTCATGGATGCGCTGTACCCGTGTGTGCAAGTATGCGTTTGCCGTCTGTGGCACACCCTGATGCGATACATACGTGCGAATATGATCTTATTCGTCTCATCTCCATGCCCCTCCATATGACGAACACGTGCGCTTGCACACAGAGTTGTCATATTTGTAGACTCCTTGCGCTACATTCCCGTATATGCGCGCACGTCTTCGTCGCATTGGGGGCTTCCAGTTATGATTAATCCGTGCGTCGATGCATGTGTCTGTCACGTTCGAAGGCCCAAATGAGTCATGAGACTATTCACTGACTTGCCGTATCCACCGAATATCAACAATACGGAGGGGATGAGTCCCGCGGCCCATCCCCTCCTATGCCCAGCGCATCACCGGGCGGATTCACCAATCGATGCGTTGAAATCGCTCACCATACGGGTGCGATGCGATGCCTCGACATTGGCCTTGACCATGCGCAGCAGCGCGTTGTCGGCATCCTGGTGCGCGGCGAGCCAGCGGTCGCCAGCCTCGACGAGCTTGGCCGGGTCGGCGTATGCCGGGTACAGGTCGCCAATGAGCACTTCGCTCATATGGAAGGTCTTGTTCTTCCAGATCCAGTCGATTGCCTCGAAGTAGGCATCCACATAACCGTCGGCAAGATCGGCGTCATGGGTGCCGGAGAAGCCGCGAGCCACCTCCTCGAGCTGGCTGTTGGTCAGCTCGTCGTTGTGCAGCGCCTGGTCGAACGCCCAGTCCTTCGATTCCTTGCTGTGCAGCGAGGCGCGCGTGCCCACGGCGAACTCGCGGTTCTCCGTGGTGTCGCGACGCTTGAGCTCGGCGTCGATGTCTGCCTGCTTGATCGCATTGATCGAAGCGAGCGCGTGCATGATCGACCAACGGAAGTTGTTGTCGAGCTCGAGTCCTTCGAACACGAGAGAACCGGAGAGCAAGCCACGCACGGTGTCGGCGAACTCGCTATCGCCTTCCACGCCATAGGTGAGGTAGGCGCTCACGAGCTGGAACTGCTCGTCGGAGCCTGCCTTGGCCTGCTTGGCGAGCGCGAACAGCTCGCTGGCCACATGCTTGGCGATCCGGTTGCGCTGCTTGGCGTCGGTGTAATGCCAGACGGTCGTCGAAAGCATGGCGAGCGCATACCGGAACGTCGTCGACTCGGTTTCGGTGCCGAGCATCTTGAGCGTCGTGTCGATGAAGTCGGTGGCGGCCAGCTCACCGTCACGCGTCATGTCCCACAGCGACAGCCAGATCACGGCACGGGCCAGCGCATCGTCGAAACGGTACAGGTTCGCCATGGCGAAGGCGAGGCTGTCGTCGTCGAAACGAAGCTTCGTGTAGGTGAGGTCGTCGTCGTTGGCGAGCAGCAGTGACGGCTTTGCCTTGCCGGCCGCCTGTGCCACCGTGGTGTGTTCGCCGTCCACATCGAGTTCGATGCGGTCGGTGCGCACGATCTTGCCGGTCTGCGGGTCTTCATTGTAGAAGCCGATAGCCAGGCGATGCGGGCGCAGCACCGGGAACTGGGTCGGCGCGGCCTGCGTGAGCGTGAGCGACGTGATCTTGCCGTCGGCATCGGCCTGAACAGCGGTGCTGATCGTGTTGATGCCCGCCTGTTCGAGCCACTTGGCGCTCCAGGTCTTCAGGTCGCGGCCCGAGGTGGCCTCGAGTTCGTCGAGCAGGTCGTTCAATGTGGCGTTCGAGTATGCGTGGCGGTTGAGGTAATGGTTGATGCCCTCGAAGAACCGTTCGCGGCCCACGTATGCGACGAGCTGCTTCAGCACGGATGCGCCCTTCGCATAGGTGATGCCGTCGAAGTTCACGTACGTGTCGTTGAGGTCGTTGATCGGCGCGACGATCGGGTGCGTCGTGCTCAGCTGGTCCTGTGCCAGTGCCCAGCTCTTCTCACCCGAGCAGAACGTGGCCCAGGCGTCCTTCCAGTCGGTGGCCTCGGCGGTGGCGAGCGTGGAGGTGAACTCGGCGAAGGATTCGTTGAGCCACAGATCGTTCCACCACTTCATCGTCACATAGTCACCAAACCACATGTGGGCGAGTTCGTGCAGCACGGTGACCACACGGCGCTCGGCGAGCGCGTCGGTCACCTTCGACTCGAAGACGTACGAATCGCGGATCGTGACGAGGCCGATGTTCTCCATTGCGCCGGCGTTGTATTCCGGCACATAGATCTGGTCGTACTTCGCATATGGGTATGGCACGCCCCAGGTCTTGGCGTAGAAGGCGAAGCCCTTCTTCGTGATGTCGAACAGATAGTCGACGTCCTTGGCGAACGCGTCTTTGAGCGCCTGGCGGCAGTACTGGCTCATCGGCACGGTACGGCCGTCCTCGTTCTCGTAGGTGGTGTGCCAGGCGGCGTAGGGGCCGGCGCAGATGGCCGTCAGATACGAGCTCATCGTGGGGGTGGTGGCGAAATGCCACAGCTTCGTGCTCTCGGCCGGCTTGTCCGCCAGCGTGCCGTCGGCGGTGAGGTCTGCCAGGTCCTCGGTGGATTCCACCGGCATGTTCGACAGCACGGTCCACGACTGTGGGGCCTTCACACTGAACTTGAACGTGGCCTTCAGGTCGGGCTGGTCGAACACGGCGTAGACGCGGCGCGCATCCGGCACCTCGAACTGCGAATACAGGTACACGTTGCCGTCGGACGGGTCGACGCTGCGGTGCAGGCCCTCGCCGGTGGTGGAGTAACGGCAGACCGCCTTCACCACGACCTCGTTGTGCTCCTTGAGGTTGTTCAGGTCGATGCGGTCGTCGTCGAACACCTCGTTCACGTCGAGTGCCTCGCCGTTCACCGTCACCGATTCCACGGAGTCGGCGATGAGATCGAGGAACGTGCTTTCCCCGGCATGGGCGCCGAAGCGGATCGTGGAGGTGGAGACGAAGGTCTTCGGGCCCTGCGTCAAGTCCAGATCCACCGTGTATTCGATTGGATAGGTGATAATCGCCTTGCGCTCCTGTGCTTCCGCTCGGGTGAGATTCGATCCCGGCATGGATTCTCCTTTACTGCTCTGTGTTTCCTATGCTTAGTACTACCCTATACGAATCTGGTCGGATTCCGCTCGCCGCACACGGCAAACGGCGCCCGGTCCGCCGGACGTGAGACTTCGGTCCACGCCTTGGGCGGATCGGGCGCCGCATCGGCCACTCAGTCGTTGTACGACTCCATCTTGTTCATGTCGGCGGCGACATCCGCCACGACCGGCACAATCATCGGCTTGCGCTTGAGCTCGCGCGAAACCCAGCCGCCGAGCGTGCGGCGCATGATCTGCTGGAGCTTGTGCGTGTCTTTCGTGCCCGTCATCATCGCGTCGCGCAACTGCTCGACAATCTGGTGACGCACCTTCTCGAACTCGCTTTCGTCTTCGGCAACGGCGTTGAGGTACACCTTCGGTCCGGAGATCACCTCGGCCGCATCCGTGTCGACGACGGCGAAGCATGACACGAAGCCCTCAGTGCCGAGAATGCGGCGCTTCTCGAGCTCCTCATCAGTGAGCTCGCCCACCGAATCGCCGTCCACATAGATGTACCCACATGGCACGGAGCCGACGATGGCGGCCTTGCCGTGGTAGAGGTCGACGACGTCGCCGTCCTCGGCGAGCACGACGTTCTCGGGCTCGATGCCGGTCTTCACGGCGATCAGGCCGTTGGCCACGAGATGGCGGTTCTCGCCGTGGATCGGCATGGCGTTCTTCGGCTTGACGATGTTGTACATGTACAGCAGCTCGCCCTCGTTGCAGTGGCCGGAGACATGCACCGCGGCATTGTCGCGGTTGACCACGCGCGCACCGAGCTGCACGAGCTTGTTGATCACCTTGTACACGCCATGTTCGTTGCCCGGAATGAGCGAGCTGGCGAGAATCACCGTGTCGAACTCGTTGATCGTGATGTCGCGGTGGTTGCCGTCGGCGATGCGGCCGAGGGCGGCCATCGGCTCGCCCTGCGAACCCGTGCACATGTACACGAGCTTGTTGTCGGGGTAGTCCTTGGCTTCCTTGACGTCGATCACCGTGTCCTCAGGCAGGTGCAGGTAGCCCAGATCGGCGGCGATGGCCATGTTGCGCACCATCGAACGGCCCACGAACACGACCTTGCGGCCATACTTGTGGGCGGCGTCCACCACCTGCTGCACGCGGTGCACGTGGCTCGAGAAGCTGGCGACGATGATCTTGCGCGTCGCGGTGGCAAACACCTGGTCGAGTGCCGGGCCGATCGACGTCTCCGGCTTCACGAACCCGGGAACCTCGGCGTTCGTCGAATCCATCATCAGCAGGTCGATGCCCTGCTCGCCGAGCTTGCCGAACTCCACGAGATCGGTGACGCGGTGGTCGAGCGGCAGCTGGTCGAGCTTGATGTCACCGGTGTCGATGAGCGAGCCGGCCGGCGTGCGCACGCACACGGCGAGCGCGTCCGGGATCGAATGCGTCACCGAGACGAATTCGAGGTTGAACGGACCCACCTTGAGCTTGTCACGGCCTTCGACCTGCGTCATCACCGGCTCGATGCGGTGTTCCTTGCACTTCGCCTCCACGAATCCGAGCGTGAGCTTCGAACCGATGAGCGGAATGTCCGGACGCATCTTGAGCAGATACGGCACGCCGCCGATGTGGTCTTCATGGCCGTGCGTGAGCACCAGCGCATCCACCTTGTCGAGACGATCCTTGATGTAGTTGAAGTCGGGCAGAATGAGGTCGACGCCCGGCTGCTCCTCCTCCGGGAACAGCACGCCGCAGTCGATGAGCAGAATGTGGCCGTTGTATTCGATCACATTCATGTTGCGGCCGATCTCACCCAGACCGCCGAGCGGCACAATGCGCATCGAGCCCTTGCGGTACTTCGGCGGTGCGACGCGGTTCTCGTCCTGCGTGTCGCTCGTGGCGAGCGGCTTGTTCACGTTGATCTGCTTCCTCACCCGCGTGGACGTGTTGCGGGTGGACTTGCGCGTGCGTGGGCTCTTCGACTGGCTGGCCGCCGACTTGGTGCTGCGGCGCTTCGTGCCGGTTGCGGATTTTCCTGTGGAGCGTTTCCTCGTTGTCTTTGCTTCTTGTGTTGCCATGCTACTTTCTCTTCGCATTTCCTTGATTATTGCCGTTGCCTTTGCAATCGGCGAGGTATAAAAGGCGAGGTATAAAAACCAACGGCTACCGCTTGGGCAACCGTTGTGTGCGGATCATTCCGGAATAAGACCGGATGCCCGCAGGCCGTCGCGTACGACTTCGATCTGTTCGTCGTTCGGCCCGATGTTCGGCAGACGCATTGTTGTGCATTCCATGATGCCGCGCACCTTGAGCGCCGCCTTTGCCATGACCGCCTGGAACCCGGTGCCGTTCATCGCTTCGATGGCGGGCGCGATGCGGTTCGCCAGACCCTGTGCCTTGGCGATGTCGCCGCGGTCGAACGCTTCGGCGAGCTCGCGCATCGGTTTGGCAGCGGCATGGGCCACCACCGAGATGATGCCCACCGCACCGATCGACAGGAACGGCAAATACAGTGCGTCGTCCCCCGAATACCAGGTGAGACCGGTCTCCATGCGCTTGCGTACCGCTCCGGCAATGTCTCCGGTAGCGTCCTTGACGGCCTTGACGTGGTCGAGTTCCGCGAGATGCACGTAGGTGTCCAGTGCGATTCTCACACCGGTGCGCCCAGGCACGTCGTAGACGATGATCGGCTTGTCGGCCGACTCGTTCACCGCCTGGTAATGGCAGAAGATTCCCTGCTGCGACGGCCGTGAATAGTACGGGCAGACGACGAGCACGGCATCTGCGCCCGCTTCTTGCGTCTGTTCGACCATGCGCACGGTATGCGCGGTGTCGTTCGAACCGGCGCCGGAGATGACCGGCACGTCGACGACTTCCTTGACGGCCTTGACGAGTTCGACCTTCTCATCCATGTGCGTCGTCGGCGACTCACCGGTGGTGCCGTTGACCACGAGGCCGTCGGCACCGTCGGCCACCAGCTGTTTGGCCACCGTCTGGGCCATGTCGAAATCGACATCGCCGTTGGGCTTCATCGGTGTGATCATCGCGGGCAATACGCGGCCGAACGGGGCCGGATCGAGAAGATGCATAATACCGTCACTCATAATTGCAACGGTACTTGCTAGTTCGGACGCGTGCCGCTCGTTCACTCACAGGTCGAGGAAGTGATCGAGTCCGACGGTGAGTCCCAGAAACTCGCCGGAATCGATCTTGCGCACGGCGAGCAGCACGCCGGGCATGAACGAGATGCGGTCGAAGGAATCCGCTCGAATCACCAACTGTTCACCGGCATTGCCGAGCAGCACCTCCTCGTGGGCGTTCAGTCCGCGCAGACGCACCGCATGCACGTGCACACCGTCGATCACCGCACCGCGGGAACCGTCGTCGGTCTGCGTGTTGTCGGGCATCTCACCCAGACCGGCCGCCTTGCGGGCGTCGGCAATCGCGTGGGCGGTGTGGATGGCGGTGCCGGACGGTGCATCGACCTTGTCGGGGTGATGCAGTTCGATCACCTCGGCGGATTCGAAATAGGGGGCGGCGATGCGTGCGAACACATCTGCAAGCACGGCGGAGATCGCGAAATTCGGCGCAATGAACACGCTCTGCTTGCGACCGTCGATCGTCTCGGTCTCCGCGAGTGCGGCGCGCACCTGGTCGAGCTTCTCGCCGGTCCAACCGGTGGTGCCGACGACGACGTTGACGCCCTGCCTCACGAGCGTGAGCACATTGTTCAGACTCACCGCGGGCACCGTGAACTCGACGACCACATCAGTGTTCTGCGGCGTGATCTGCGTCAGATCATCGCCGGCGTCAAGCGCGAGCGCCAACTCGGTGTCGTCGGCGGCCCGCACCGCCTCGACCACGTGCGAACCCATGCGTCCCTTGGCTCCGACCACGGAAACTCGAATCATACTTCCTCCCTTGGGGTTGTGTGTGCATCTGCACCTAAGAGTAATTCGTGGCGTGCATCACGCGTTCGGGTCGACGGCCTGCGCCTTGCGGGAGGCGACATACCAGCCGAGCACGGCGAAGGGGATCGCGGCGAGCGTGTACATCCACGTCGTCATCACGCCGGCATGTGCATCAATGTGGTCGAGCACCATGCCGCCGACCAGCGAACCCATCGCGGCGCCGATCTGCCCAGCCGTGGTGAGCCATGAGAGTCCCTCAGTCAGCTGGCTCTCCGGCACCGTGTCTTTCACAATGAGATTGCCTGTGGCAAACATTGGCGAAACGACCAGGCCGGCAAGCAGTTCGACGATGCCAAGCACCCAGTAGGTGTCCATCGTCACGCGCATCAGCATGAAGCCCACGGCGAGAATGCACAGGCACACAATGAGCCGGCGCCAATGCGAACCGCGATGCTGGCGGGAGCCGAAGTAGAATGCGCCAATGCACGAACCGACGGCGATCATTGCCAGCTGGAGCCCCAGGAAGCGGTCGAGATGGTCGGCCTCCATCTGGCCGGTCATCGACACGTCGAAAGTGGTGAAGCTCATGTTGAAGCAGATGAACGCGAGCATCAACGGCAGAATCCCGGCGTACAGCAGCACGTTGCGCGTGGTCCTGCGCGACTGGCTCACCATGCCACGGTGCTTGCGCTCCACACCGGCACGCTGCTCGGCGACGTGCGAGCCATCTGCCTCGGCGTCGAAACCGGAACGCGCCATGAGCACATCGTCGTCATCACCGTTCACCCGCACTGTCTCCACGGCGTGCAACACCGGCGGTTGCGTGGATCTGAGCGAGAAGAAGATGCCACCGCCAATCGCGCAGGCGGCGGTCGGCACGAACAGCTGCGAAACGGGGTGCACCGACGTGGCGAGCGTAGCAGCGAGAATGGGGCCGAAAATGAACACGATCTCGTCGATCGCCGCTTCGAGCGCATACGCGGTGTTGAGCAGATCCATGTTGTCGGTGCGTTCGAGCAAGTAGGTCCATCGGGTGCGCACGAGTGCGCCGAATGAGAACTGCGTGGCACCCATGACCACGGCGAGCACGAACAGCAATGGGATCGGCACGCGGGCAAGCGCTGCGAAGGCGAAGGCGAGCATGACGATCACCTGCACGGTGAGCGCGACACGGCCCACCTTCACTTGGCCGAAGCGGTCGAACAGGCGCGCGTAGAACGGGGTCACGGCGGCGACGGCCAGAATGTAGACGGCGCTCATCGCCCCGGCCACGGTCCAGTTGTCGTACAGATGGTTGAGCGCGAGCACGATTCCCAGGCTCATCATCGACATCGGCAGGCGTGCGAAGGCCGCGGAGAGGCAGAACGCCTTGGCGCCCTTGAGCCTGAAGAGTCGTGCGTACGGCGAGCCTGAGCCTTTCGTCTCCTGCATCGCTCCATCGGTCGTTTTGGGAAGGTTGGATGGCTTCGAACTCATACGGTCGGCACCTCGCCTCGGTACACGAACATGTCGTCGCGAATGCCATCGGCACGCTCGTTGTCTTCCGGATGGTCCGCGCGCAGCCGTTCAGCCACGCGTTGCAACCCGTGATGTTCGTAATAGGTGTAGTCGCAGCTGGTGTCGGTGTGCAGGTAGAACGCGTACACGCCGTTCGCGCGGAAGCCCTGCAGCAGTGCATTCCACAACGCGCCTCCCACGCCATGGCCCTTGACCGCCGGATTGACCATAAACAGCAGCAATTCGGCCTGCGCGCTCTGCCCGACCCCGCTATGCAGTTCGAGTTGGTGGTCGGTGTCACGGAAATGGTCGAATCCGGAGCGCATCATCTTGGCGATCGGATGCTCGTCGATGATCTGCCGCAGGTCGCCGAGCATGCCCTCCGCCTGGGGGAACGCCAGCGGCTGCCCGTCGATGTGCGCCAACGTGACGCCGGCGAACTCGCCGTCGGCCTTCACCGCCACGCAGGACGCCGTGGCGGACCGCATGTATTCCAGCACGAAGTACTTCGCCAGTTCGAACGCCATGGGGGTGCCGGTCAACGGTGCCGCCTGCGGCCATACCTCGTCGAACACCCTGGCCACAGCCTGCAGGTCGCCGAGGGTCATCGCACGCAGGGTGAGATCGCGGTTCGCCGTGCTCGACGCACTGGCAACGTTGTCATGTCGATTATTGGTGTCGCTCATATCACTCCTCACATCGAGTCAGTCATATGCGCCCGCCCGCATATTCGCCAACGATGCACGACGCGCGGAAGGCCGTGACGTGCGTTTCCCCGCCACCTATGGCCGCCGTTCCGCGCACGCCGCCCGATGCCCATGTCGCATGGGTCACGCCGAGTCGTATGCGTTGGCATGAAAACACTGCCTACACTAACTACGGGTGTAGATTGACGCCGTGAGCGTACGCTAATCGTTGTCGTCGGGCTCGGGAACGCCGGCGCGCATCTCGGCGAGAACCTCCGCCTCGCTCCGCTGCGGCGCGACCACGAGCGCTTTCGCCGGGTCCTTCTCGCTGACGTAGTAGAGGGCGGCATCGATCTGGCTCATCGGGATGCGTTTCTGCAGCGCCCAGAAATACCGGTACATATCGAGCTGGGCGAGCTTGCCGGCGCGCTGCTGCGCATTGCGTGGCCGCGAGCCGGTTTTCCAGTCGACGATCGTATACCGCGCATCCCCACTCGCACCGGACATGCCGTCGCCAAGACCGCCATAGAACACCGCGTCGAGCTTGGCATCCACGCGCTTGCCTATGCCGCTGACGAAAGTGGAGACGGTTTGCTCCACGGCGGCCGGCTCACGTGCCGACCATGCCGACTCGAGGAACCGCTGCTTCCATGTGAGCAGATCGCGCTGCTCCCTGGGCACCGGACGACCTTCCCGCTCGGTCTGTTCAACGGCTTCCGCCTCGTGCGCCACCTCGTGAGCCATGGCCTCCTGCGAGATGCCATATTCCGGGTTCACCCCCGCTTCGAGATATCGCTGTGCCCAGGCGTGGAATCTCGTGCCCGCCTGCGCCTGAGGTGTGCTCACTTGCGGCACGGGGCGAATGATCTCCAAGGCGAAATCTGTGGCGTTCTCGCCCGCCTCGGCATTGCGCTGCAGACCGGTGGCCGTGAGTTTGTCTTTGGCGGCCAGCACGCGCTGCCCGCGCATGCGCACGGCCTTCTCTATTTCGTCGGCCGTCATGCCTTCACGGATCAGTGTCGCCCTGTTGTCGATGAGCTGGCGCGCCCGCTCCAGCAGCGATCTGCCGTCGCCTTTCGCGGTTTCGCCCGGCATGTTTGTCGGATTGTTTTGCGACATGCGCTGCACCACCTGCGTCGCGCCCTTCCGCAGGGTACGGTGCATCTCTTCGCTCAGCCGACTTGGCCATGGCAGATGCTGTTCCGTGTCGATTGGTTCCATGGGTTCCTCATAGGGTTCGTCCACGAGAAGCGTCGCAAATTGCTTGGCCCTCTTCCCGACGATGATGCCCTCCGGTTTCTTGGCGCCGCGTTCATGCAGCGAGCGCGGCTGCGTGGACTCCAGATCATCGTAGATCACGGCGGTGTTGCCGGCAGCGGCGGCAGCCGGCCGCGCTGGCGCGGTGGGCTGGTCGTCGAACGCGGTCAGTTCCACACGTTGGGAGAACGAGTCGTCGCGTGACATGGAATCGCGCAATTCCCGCCAGAACACGGAGGGGGTGCCCGACTCCTTGGCGTTGTCTTCCGGTACGCGGCTCGTCGTGGCGCCCACGCTGTAGGTGACCAATGCATCGTGCTTGGCACGGGTCAACGCCACATACATGAGACGCCGCTCATCGGCATGCAGGGCACGACCACGCTCCTCTTTCTGCGACAGATCCCATGCGTCCGGCTCGCCCAGCTCGTCGAGGAGCACGCCGTTGTCGCGCAGCAACGCGCGCAGTTCGCCATAGGCGTCGTTCTCCAGACTCTCCACCGAATCGATGTCACGCAATGCCCGTACCGCGCTCTCCTGCAGGCTCGACGCATCGGATTCCCCCGCATCGGGAATCATGGGGAATTTCGGCAGAATGGCTGCATCCACGCGAATCGGCACCGGGACCGCCTCGGGACTCTCCAGCCAGCTTTTGGCCGTCTCCTCGTAGAGTGGCGGCTCCCAATCCAGTTTCGACCCGCGGTCTTCCAGTGCCTTCACCCTCAATGCGTCACCCTGATTCGAGGGGAATGCGCCCTGTTGCATGCCTACGATGGCCACGGCGTCCCATTCCAATCCCTTCGATTGATGCACCGTCATGAGCACCACATCGGCGGGTTCATCGCCGAGGTCAGCGGCTGCCTCCAGCATATCATTGCCATTCGCCATGTCGAGGTAGGCCAGGAACCCACGCAACGTGGGACGCTGCTGTTGCGCGATCTCCGACGTGTAGGTGTTCACTGTCTCGAGCAGCGCATCGATCGCCGCACGCACTGCATCGCGCGGAGCCGGCGCTTCCCCCGTTCGCAGACTGCTTGCCAGCATGAGGTCGACGTCGAGGTTCAACGCCTCCACCGCGGTGTGGATCACCTGTGCGAGCGGCTGGTACATCTCGTCCTGCACGCGGTGCATGGCCTCCACGGCCTGCATCACGCCGGCACGCCCCTCATCGCTCAGACCGGCGGCTTCCAGCTGCGCTGCCACATCGTCGCGCAACAGCATGTCGATCAGGTACACCATGTTCGGCGCATTCCTGGCGTATTGCCGCACCAATGCGCCCCATTCGCGCTTCGGTGTGCCGGCGGGGGCGAGCCCCGCCTCCACGAGCGTGCGGAAGCGGTATTCGGTGTTCAGGTCGGTGGCGCGTCGGGCCAGACGCTTGAGGTCGAGGGCGCCCAGAGCATAGCGTGGTGTGGCGAGCAGGCGCATCAACGCGTTGGCATCGGTGTGGTCGCCCACCACCTTGAGCAGGGCTAGCACATCCTGGACTTCCGGTCGGTCGAGCATGGCGGAAAGGCCCACGGCACGCACACGCAACGGCCTGCCGTTGCGCAATGTCACCTGGCTCAACTGGTCCTCATACAATGCCATCGCCTTCTTGCTGCGAAACAGCACGGACACCGGCGAATCACCGGGGTTGCAGGCCTTGCCGTACTGTTCCACGGATTGTTTCACGAATCGTGCGACGGCGTCGACCTCCTGTCCACGGGTCTGGAGGCCAAGCACCGCCAAGGTGCCCTCATCCACCTCGATGCTGCCATCGTCCACATTGCGCAGTGGCTGCACCGGCACTTCCTGTGCGTTGGCGCCGCTGGGACGCTGTTCCACGCGACGCAGCACTTTGGTGAGGTTGTTCGCCCCCTGCAGCACCACCCGCGAGTTGCGCCGTGTGCACGTCATCGACAACGGCTCCGTGGCGGCCGGCATGTGGAAATCGTTAATGAACATGCGGAATGCACCAGGCGAGGCCCCACGCCATGCGTAGATCGACTGGAACGGGTCGCCCACGGCGCTCACGGCCGCGCTGCGGTCGGCGCCATGGGGTTCGTCCACATGGAACAATGCGGCGAGCAACGCGGATTGGGTCGTCGATGTGTCCTGGAACTCATCGAGCAGCACATGGGTGAACTGACGCCGGTAATGGGCGCCGATCGACGGGAACCGTTCGACTAGCTGATAGGCGGCGATCACGAAGTCGCTGTATTCGGCCATGTGCCGCCGGCGTTTCTCCTCGTCGAACTCACGCACGAGCCCGAGCAGCACATCGCGTTTCATCGCCACCAGGTAGAGGTCACGCGCGGCCAACTCGGCGTCGGCATGCATCGCTTCACTGACTGCGTCTTTGTCGCCGGGGGTCTCGACGTACTCCCCACCCTTCTTCTCCACCTTTTTCCTGGCTTTGAGCACACTCTTCACCGCCTTTGGCGTGGCACCCCTTTGCCGATCCGCCAACGGCCCGGTGAGCAGGCCGGACTCATCGGTTTGCAGGAGGTCGAGAATCTGCGTACGGAACGTCGCGTCCCATTGCGTTATCCGTTCGATGGCATCGGCCACGGTGAGGCATCCATTGCCGATCATCGAATTCGCGATGTTGTTCGCCAGTGCGCCCACCGCATCCACCACCGTGCCGAACGAGCCCATGTCCACTGGCAGTTGCACGATCTCGTCGACGTGCCTCCCCACCACCGAGGCGATGATCTGGCGTGCACCGGCGGCACTCAGCGGCTGCGTCTGCGGGTCGAACCCCACCAGTAGTCCGTATTGGCGCACGATCGACTGGAAGAACGCATCGTAGGTACGCACATCGGGTTTCATGAAGGCGAGCCGTGCAGGGTAGGGCCCTCCCTCCTTCGCACGTTCACGCGCATCGTCGAGCACCGCCTTCGACACTCGTGAAAGCAGCTCGGAGGCGGCCTTGTTCGTGAAAGTGAGACCCAGAATATGCTCCGGAGGCACGCCTTCGTGAATCAGGTGGATCACGCGTTCGGTCATGGTGAACGTCTTGCCCGAGCCGGCACCCGCCACCACAATCACGTTGGCGTCGGCATCGGCATCGATGATCCGCTGCTGTTCAGCGCTTGGAACCGGCTTGTTTGACTGTGCCATATTCGCTCCTGCCTATTCCTATTCCCATTCCGTTTCGAATACCGTGGCCATCGCCTCATTGCAGGCTGCGCATACCTGCTTGTGGCGGCACACTCCCCTATGAGCGTCCGTCGGATGCGCCACGATGTGATCGGCCTGTTTGGCCGCGGCCGCATAGAACACGCGGGCAAGCATCGTCAACGCCCACAACGTGCCCTCCTGCGCACCGGCGAGCAGGTCATGCCACACCTCTTCCGGAATGCCGTCCGGAGCCTCGGATGGCAGCTGCATCTTGAACAGGGAGCTCATGTGGGGTATGTAGTAACGTGCCGCGAATCCGGTGCTCGTGACGGCGCCCCCTTCCATCAGCGCCGGCTGATAATACGATTCCACTCGTGTGGCGGTGCCTGCCGGCGCCGGCTGGTCCTTGACGAAGAACAGCTCGGCACGGCTCACCTTCGGGCGTGGCCCGGTGAGTGCGGTCGTGGACCCATCGGTGTTGAAGGCCAGCCCAAGCTGGTAGCACACGAGCTGCAGGTCGCTGAACTGCTCGGCGGGCGAGAAGCTGTTCCCCGTCTTGTAGTCCACAACCCGCCAATGTTCGTCACCATTGTCGAATCGGCGGTGTTCCAGGCGGTCTATGCGGCCATTGATCCGCACCTCTTGCCCATCGTCCAATTGCACGGGCCAACCGTCCATGAGCACCCCGAGTATCGCCCGCATCTGCTGCACGGTGAGCTCCGGCCGATCCCCGGCATGGTTGTAGGCGTCGGTGATGCTGCGCAACGTGAAGGCCCCTTCGAAGGAGCATTCCGCGAACGACTCGACCAAGGTGCCTATGGCACCGGTGGTCTTATGAATGTAATCAGCCTCGTTCGAATCGACGAAATACCTCGCGATGTTAAACAGCATCGCCTTGGCCTCAGCATCGCGCTGCAATGCCACGAACCGTTGCGAGGCGTCCTCTATGCCCAGCGGGTCTATGCGCCGCGGCGCATAGTATTCGTCGAACATCCTGTCGGCTATGGCCTGGGCCGTCTGCTCACGCCATGTGTCGGTGTGAGGCCCCCGAATCGGCACGAATTGTTCGTAGACCTGCGCCAGATCCCAATGATGCTCGGTCGCGTATTGCGCGGCATCGTGCACGAGCGTGCCGAAATCCGCCACCACCGCGCTTGGAGTGGGGCCGCTGAAATCGCGTTCCAGGCGAGCACACACCGCGCAACCCCACAGCCGGTCGACCTGCGAGGGCGACAGCACGATCGGGGCGAACGGATCCGTCGGAACACTCATGACTTGGGGTAAGACTCCAGATTGTGCCGAGCCCGCATTGAGACTGAGCGCTGTACCAGCGGACTGCACGGCGTTCCCGGATTGGGTGCGCTCATAGCGCCCAGGCGATCGCGACCAGGTGGGGGCGTCGCGCAGGAACGGCCAACGCCGCGGGTCGGCTTCGTCGACTCCCGCCGATGCCAATGCCGCCAATGCGGCGGCGGCATCCTGGAATTCCGCGGACGATTCCTCACCATGGGCCAACGCCATACGGGCCAGGGCGATCACACCCCGCATGCTCGCATTGAGGGTCTCGTCACCTGCATGTCGTTCCGATTCCTTCAGGCTATACCCATGATCAGCAGTGTCCACCGATGCTTCGGTCTGAACCTTCCCCGAAGCCGCATTCGCGGCATCGGGTGCCTCGGCCAGCCGTTCGGCCAATGGCCGCTCGGTATCGTCACGGGTGAAGCATTCCGGCAGGTACGCGTATAGGAAATCAGAGGGCACGGCATCGTCGTTCTGGCTGGCGCTCACGTTCAAGGTACCGTTGGCGCGGGTGAGTGCCACCAGCCAGCCCTTCTGCTCGGACGCCAGCACCTCGTCGAGTTGGCCGCCGACCTCGTTGCGGTGCCGGGTCTGGCTGCCGTGCAGGGCGATATCCACCAAATCCTCGCCGCCGAACATGGTGTTACGGGCGGCCAGATTCGGCCAGGTGCCTTGTTGCACGGCGGGAATCCACACATGCTCCCAGCTCAGTCCGGCAGTGCCGGCAGGCGTGGTGAGCGTGACCGCCTCGTCGACCGGTGCCAGACTGGCCAGCGAATCCGCCTCGATCTGCAGCTGGCGCACCTGGTCGATGAAGGCGTTGATGTCGGGGGCCACGCCTTCGGATTGCACGTAGTTGAACAACCGCATCGCCGTGTCGAGCCGGTCGTTGGCGGCACGGCCGTCCGGCGAGTCGAAAATGGCCTGCACCTTCCACGCATCGGCCACATGGCACGCTTTCCATGCCGCCTCAAGCGCGTATTGGGGCGCCTTCGACGGCAAGGAGCCGAGGTCGTCGGCAATCTGCCCCACAATGCGCCACAGCAGATTGAAATTGCGCACGTCTTCGTTATGGTCTCCGCACAGCGCCTCGAGCACATCGAGCAGCGTCTCGTCATCACCTTGTGCAAGGAGCAGATACAATGCATCAATGCCGAATTCAAGGCCGTCGCCCACCTTGTCGGTGTCGCTCAGCCGCGAATCGTCCACGACGATGCCACTGGCCTGCTCCTGCGCGGCATGCGCGGCGCGCACCGTGCTCGCAAGGGCATCCCATTGCGAACGCAGATCCGACAAAGCGGATGCCTTCACCGATTCGGCGAGTGCGCTCCGGTCCGGGTCGGCCGTCGCACTCGCATCGTCGAGAATGTCGGTCTGGGAGATCCTCGCCAACGCTTCGAGCGAGGAAAGCGCGGCATTCACCGTGTTCAGGCGCATGGGCCGCGTCGGTTTGCGATGCGATCTGACGTGTGCGTTGATTGTGTTCGTGCCCATGTTCGCGGTGTCGATGAGCAGACTCTCGGCGATTCTGCCCACGCGGGCACGCACATACTGCGCGGCGGCGGCGAGCGTCATCGAGCGGGTTTCGAGTCCATGGGCACGCAATTGGGCGAGCTCGATGAGCGCGAACAGCCCCTGCACGAAAGGCTCGTCTGCGAGAGGCCGGGTCACCGACGAATACCGCACCGGCACATCGGCCCCACGCAGCCTTTCCCCGAACCGCAGCACGTCGGCGTTGTCATGGCAGATCACGGCCATGTCGTTCCACGTCACGCTCCTGTCGTTCAGATGCAGCGCCGAAATCTGCCACACGATGTTGTCGAGTTCGTCGTTTGACGACCGGTACAATCTGCCGTTGAGAGAGCCGTCTTCCAGCACCTCCTTGGTATGCGGGTCGTCGGCATCGAGCGGGCGTAAGCGGTCCGAACCCTCCACGGCAGGCAGTTTTCCGGGCCGCTGGGCCAGCGGCAGCGCGGATTCCTCGGCGGAGGCTATCGACAGGCTCACGCGTGACGCCACGATGTCCCGATAGGTGGCGGGCTCGTGTTGAAATGCCTGCAATGAGACATGGTCGGCGGCGAACGGGCCGTTCGGATCGAGGAAGCATGCATAGAGGTATTCCGGGTATGAGCCGCGGAATGCCTGCACGGCTTCGTCCGGATCGCCGAACAGCACCAAATGCACGCCGAGCCCCTGCAGCACCGCGAGCAACGCCAGGCCGCCCAACGTGAGATCCTGCACGTCGTCCACCACCAGCAACGTGGGCATCCAAGCCCCTGCAACAGTCAGGGAGCGCATGGCCGCAAGCGGCAGATACGAGGGGTCCAAACGGTATTCGCCAGGGTAGCGCCGGGCCACCAGATCGAAATACTCGCGCCTCAATGCGAGTGCCAGACGCCACTGCAACGAGAGTCGCACGCCAGCGGGGCCCTCCGATTCCACGGCTTGGCAGGCGACCTGCATCGTCCATTCCTCCACATTGCGTGCAGCCGCCGTCGGCTGCATCGCGCCGAGACGCAACAATGCCCCCACCTCGTCGAAGTGGGCGAACACGTCGCGCAACTGGGCGATGAATCCTGCATTGACGTTCGCTGCGATGTCGGCAATCGTCTCCTCGTCGGCATCGTTGGCATCGGCGGCATCCATCACAATGGTCGCCCAGTCGAGCGTGCCTGCGGACGAGGAGTTGGCAGCAGCACCCATCCCCTTCCGTGCGGGGTCCGCCTGCACGCCTGCATTCTCGAAATAGGCACTAAGCAGCCGGCAGGTCTCGCATGAGCCATCCTCGCCACGGCGATGCTGTTCGACGTGCACGGCGATCACATGGCGCAACAATGCGTCCTGCTCGGCACCGTTGATGAGACGGGGTGCGCTGTCGCCGCTTCTCGAACGGGCGATCTCAAGCAATTGGAAGGCCAACGCATTGAGCGTGGTGGCCGGACGCACACGTTCGCTTGAGCCGAGTTCGCGTATGATTCGATCGGAATACAGATCTGCGACACGACGGTTCGGCACCAGCATCACCGTCGACCCGTCGCTCCCGGCCGCCAGATCGGCTCGCAGACCGGCGAGCGTCGTCTCCACGGCCAGCTGCGTCTTGCCCGAACGCGGTGCACCCGAGACGAGCAGAGTGCGCGCCTTGGAATTCCGGTCATCATTGTGAGCCGACTCCAGGAATTCACGAATGGCACGGCGAGCCCCTTCATTGGCCTGCGGCGCATCGTCAACGGCATCCATGCCGGCGCCACCACGCTCCTGGGTATGTTCAACCATGCATTGCCTCCTCACCCACATCGGCATCCTCCACACCGATTCTCCAAGTGTATGGACGGCCTGCACGCACGTCAAAGAAACGCCGTATACAACGACGCGGTCCGTTCGAATTCCCATTTGCATCGTATCGCGGCTCATATGGCGCGCAATATGTTGCGGCATGCGCGTCTCAAAGGAAAGCGGGGAGGAATGCGAGCATGCAAACTGGCCAATCTGCCCCTATTGCCGCAAAACGACCAACGAAACGCCGCACTTCGTTGAGACAGTCTCATTGCCGGCTTACGCGCAAGCAGTCGAGCGCAAATTTCGTATAGTCTACATATGGGAGAATCCCCGACACCGGTACACAGCCAGCGAAGGAGCCGCCATGACCCAGCAGGTGCCCCAGCCACCGCGCCTTGCCGGCTACAGCTATGTGCGCGTGCTCGGGCACGGTTCCACCGCTACCGTCTACCTCTACCGGCAACAGGGCATAGAACGTGACGTCGCCGTCAAAGTGAGCGTCGAGCAGGTGGACGGCAGAATCGCAGATGCCTTCCGTGCGGAGGCGCGCGCCATGGCCGCGTTGCCGAGCCACCCCTCCATTCTCTCCACCTACGATGCGGGCGTCACCGACGACGGCCGCTATTACCTCGTGTTCGAGTATGCACCGGGCGGCACGCTCAAAGATGTACTGTGCGACCACGTGCTCGACGTGCCGCACATGCTCTCCATGGGCGTTCATCTCGCCGGCGCAGTCGCCACCGCACACCGGGCCGGCATCGTGCACCGCGACATCAAGACCAGCAACGTGCTCATCACCGGGCAGCAGTTGCCCGCGCTCGCCGACTTCGGCATCGCCGTCACCGCCTACGACCACAGCAGCACCGGCTACTCCCTGCCCTGGGCACCCCCGGAGACGCTGCGCACGGGCGGTGCGGGAGGCGAGGCGGCCGACATCTATTCGCTGGGCGCAGTGCTCTATGCCTCACTGGTGGGCACCTCCCCGTTCGAATACGGGTACCACCCGAAGACGGCGAAGGAGTTGGCCAAACTCATCATGACGCAGCCGCTGCCGACGATCCAGCGCAACGACGTTCCCACTGCGGTGTGTGAGACGTTGGCACGCGCAATGGCGGCAAATGCCGACGATCGCTACCCCTCCGCACTGGCTTTCGCCCGCGCGCTCCAACAGGTACAATTCGAACTGTATGGGCACGCCACGTCGTTGAGTGTCGAGGGCGCAGACCCCTACCCAGCCAGCATCGTCCGACGGCAGATCACCGAACGTCCGCTGGCAGCACGGCAACGCGGCAGATACCGCAAGGCATGGATGGTCGTGGGCATCACTGTCGCCCTGCTCACCCTGTTCCTCGCGGTGTTCATGGGGTTCGTGCTGCCCGGTCTCGACACCCATGCCAGCGGAAACCAGACGGTTGTCGAAGGCAGCCACGGCGCACTCCGGAACGGCGAACGGCCCGAACCCACGGGCAACGAGCCTCCCGGCGCATCCGTTGTGCCGTCACCCCAACAGCTTTCCGGCAGCTTCGCCGAGAACGGCGCCGCGCATTTCCATTGGAGGAATCCAGATCCACGGGAAGGCGACACCTACGTGTGGTCGCGTATCGGCGCCGCGACCACGCCGGGCGCCTCGCATGTGGTTGATTCCACCGAATTTAACATTCCGGCCGACCAAACCAATCAGGCGCAGGTGTGCGTACGCGTGAGCATTGTGCGGGCAGACCGCAGCATGTCGGCACAACCCGCCACCGCCTGCGCGGTGCGGAAATGAGGTGACATGACCGAATCGCCACGCAACAGCATGCACAAGTTCTCGCCACGGCGCATATTCCGCGGTCGCGGCAAAACGTGGATGGTGCCCGTGGCCATGCTCGTCATCGTGCTCGCCGTCATCGCGGGAGCCCTCGTCATGCACTCGGTCTCGCAACGGCATCTGCAACTCGACGACGGGACCGTCTGGGTGACCTCGCAGGCCGACCAGAAGGCGGCGCGCTACAACGTGAGACTGCGTGAGCCGGATGCGAGCGTCAACGCGCAGTCGCAGAACTTCGACATTGCACAGCACGATGGCGATGCCATTCTGGCGGAACCACAGAAGGCCTCGGGTATCAACCAATCCACCATGGGGACCGCCGACTCCACCGCGACCACCGCGGCGATGCGCACGCTGGTGGGCGGCCGCACCGCCGCGATCATCGACACCGATCGAGGTGACGTATGGGTGGGTGGCGCCGACGGGGTTGCGCACATCTCCCCCACCACAGCCACCGCAACCATGAGTCTCGGCGCCGGCGGCCGAATCGCCATTGCCGCGGACGGCACCGTGTACGGGCTCGATGCCCGCACGGCCAAGGTGTATGCCGTCGGAGCCGGTTCGAACACCGCGCATGGAATCGCCACACTGAACCAAGGCGAGCCCATTGCCGCAGATTCCTTCACCGTGATCGACGGCCAACCGGTGGCCAGCAGCGGCAACCGCCTGTACTTCGGTCGGAACCATGTCACCGTAGATGGCGTGGGGACCTTGGCGTTGCAGGCGCCTCCAACCGATACCGGTGAGCGCTCCCAACGCGGTTGGGTCGCGGCGGCGGCACCGGGAGCACTAGTCACGATGCCGCTCAACGAGGGAGCCGAGCCCGTCGTCCATCGCACCACAGGCACCGGCGAAGCCGCACAACCCGTGTCGGTGAACGGGTGCGTGTATGGGGCGTGGAGCCAAACCGCACGAAACTACGCCACCGTCTGCTCGGCGAACGGCAAACCCGACATGCTCGATCTGCAGGCGATCACCGCGACGTCCAATCTTCGTCTTCGTGTGAACCACAGGCTCGTCGTGCTCAACGACATCGCAAACGGCAACATATGGAACCCGGCGAATTCGCCGGATGTGATCCAGATCCAGTGGAAACGGCTCGGCAACGACACCAGTCGGCAGACGAGCACCACCACCGACAGCACGAGTTCGAAGCACACGTTCGAACGGGAATGCTCCACGAAATCAGGGCAGATTCGCGCAGTGGACGACGAGTTCGGCATACGCGCCGGCTCCAACACCGTCATCGACCCGTTGCGCAACGACGAGCAGACCGACTGCTCGGTGCTGCGCATCACCTCGGTGAGCTCACCGGAGAATGATTCGGTGAAGGCATCTGCCATATATGATGGGCGGTTCCTGCAGGTCAGTGCGCACAACCCCGGCCGCGCGACCTTCACCTATGAGATCGGCGACGGGCGCGGGCAATCCTCACGCGCAACCGTGACGCTGACGATTGCCGGCGACCAGAACCGCACACCGATCCGCAAGGAGCAGCCGGAGGAAACCGAAGTCGAGCAGGGCGCCACATACACCATGAACGCGCTTGGTGGTTTCATTGATCCAGACGGCGATCCGCTCACTCTGGTCGGCGCCAGCGTGGAGAACACCAACGAGGCGACGGTCTCTGCACGTCCGGACGGCGAACTCGTGTTCCACGCCGGTTCGATGCACGAAGGCCGTGCAGCGGTGCGGCTGCAGGTCTCCGACGGCAGGAACCTCACCGAGGCGACCATGTACTTCACCATCCGTCCGGCGCGCACCTTGGCGGCGAACATCGATCCGGTCTGCCGCACCACCGCGCCGAATACGAGCGTGACCGTCGATCTTTCCAAGGCCGTGCACGCCACCTCGGCCGATGCCCCGAGATTGACACGGGTAGACAATCCCGAACGCACGAACGTCACCATGCGCGCCACCGACATGTCGTTCACCTTCCAGTCGAGCGAACCGGGCACCTATCATGTGCCCTACACGGTTGTCCAAGGCGATGTGGAAGCCACCGGCCTGGCGCGCATCGATGTCGAGCCCGCCCAGGAGGAATCGGCAAAACCGGTCGCCGCCAACGATGTGGCGTTGCTCGGAGCCGACAAGACGGCCATTGTGGAACCGCTCGCCAACGATGTCGATCCCATGGGCGGCGTGCTGGCCGTCACCGATGTCAGGGCCGACGCCAAATCCGGCATCAAAGCGGGCATTGTGGGGAATAAACGCGTGTATATCACGGCGCAGACGCTGCCATCCGCACCCGTGAGGCTCGACTACACAGTGGCGAATGCACAGGGCGTTGCCACCGGCACCATCGTGGTGCAACCGCCGGCGCTCACCAGTGCCGATTCCGTGCCGAAGGCCTCCGACGTCACCGTGCCCATGCGCACCGGGGGCATAGTGTCGGTGGATGTGCTCGACCATGTCTCGTACACCGGCGCCTCGGCCCTCACGCTGAACCGGAATCTCAAGACCGATGCCAGCAAGTTCCGCGGGCTCGCCTTTGCCTCGGCGAACACCGTACGGTACCAAGCGCCCAGTGCGGCGGGCAATTACCCCCTCACCTACACGGTGACCGATGCCCTCGGCAACGCGTCATCGGCCGTCGTTACTTTCGCGGTGCACGCCAGTGACGCGGAATCGAAATCCGCGCCGAAACCCACCGATGTCGAGGCACAGGTGGCTGCCGGCAGAAAGATCCGCATCCCGATCCGCGTGACCGGCATCGACACGGACGGCGATGACGTGCAGCTGCTGGGCTTGGGCAACAGTGCGCCCAAACTCGGCCGTGTGCTGGAAACCGGAGCGGATTATTTGGTGTACGAGGCGTTCGCCGATTCCGTGGGCACCGATACCTTCAGCTATGCGGTGGAGGACTGGACCGGCAGGCGCGCCCAGGCGCAGGTTCGCGTAGGAGTGTTCCAGAGCGGCACAGATTCGGGAGTCTACGCCCGCGACGACTCGGTGACATTGCGTCCGGGGACCTCGACCACCGTGCCTGTGCTGCGCAACGACATCGCATCGGACAACAGCAATCTCGTGCTCGAGAACAACGTGCAATGCCAAGGCATCGACAATGTGAAAGTGCGGGGCGGCATGATCTCGCTCACCACACCCGAGCATGCCGGCACCGCCTACATCATCTACACGGTACGCAACGCCGCAGGCGTCAAGGATGTCGGGTTGCTGAGCGTCACCATCGACCCGAATGCGCCCATCCAACCGCCGAGCGCCTACGATTACCGGGTGCCGGCAAGCGCCACCGTGGACAAGAGGACGGTGAACGTGGACGTCTCGGCATGGATCTCCAACCCGTCAGGCAGCCTCAACGAGCTCTCAGTGAATGTAGACAAATCTGCAGCCCGGTATGCACGTGCCACCGGCGGCACCACGCTCTCCATCGACCTCACCGACGAGGCACGGGCCATTCCCTATACGGTAACGAACACGACGCACGGCATCACTTCGACGGCGTTCATCCATGTTCCCGCCTACGGCGTGTTCCCGCCAACCCTACGACCCCAGGCACCCCCTCTTCGGGTCAATGCCGGAGAGACCATCACCATCCCGCTTGCCGACCACGTACGCGTAGGGGCCGGCAAAACACCGATGCTGGCGAATTCGGATTCGGTGAGCGCCACGAAAAGCGACAACGACGATTACGTGGTGAACAGTGGCACGCTCAGATTCACCGCAAGAAAGGACTACTCCGGACCGGCATCAATCACCTTCACCGTGACCGACGGCAACCGCGGCACGAATGTGAGATTCGTCAACACGGCAGTGATCACATTGCCCATCACTATAATCGGCAGCACACGTCCCGCGCTGACGTTCGCAGGCACCACCGTGGCTGTCGTTGCAGGTGAGGCCGCCACGGTGATCGACCTCAACGCACTGGTCTCAGGCAGGGCGAATGAGAATCAGAAACCATACTCGTTCACCGGAGGTCAATCGTCTGCACCCTTCACCACATCACTCACCGCCGACGGCAAACTCACCGTGGCGGCCGACGCCACCGCCACACCGGGTGCCACCCAATCGATTCCCATCACGCTCGACTATGGCAATGGTGCGCTCCACGCCGGTATCACCGTTCGGGCCGTGCCGTCCACGCGTCCGTTGGCCCGGCTCAACGCCGCCACCATCAGGCTCAAACCCGGGGGAAGCACCAGCATCGATGTGACTCAAGGAGCGTACAATCCGTTCCCCGAGACCCCTCTGAGCATTGTGTCGGCACACGGCGATGCCGGCTCGGCGCTGCAGACGCAGACCGAGGGCACCATTCTGCGTCTCTCCGCGGCGCCAACGGTGCCAGCCGCAACCTACCATGTGGTGGTTACCGTCATGGATGCCACCAGAACCGAGGAACGCAGCGTGAGCGCCACGTTCACGGTCGTCGTGCAGAATGTTCCCGGCGCCCCGTTGCTTTCCCCCGTGGCCGCAAAACCCGAGGATTCAGCGGTGACGCTCAACTGGGCGCCCGGCAGCGCCAACGGCTCGCTCATCACCGACTATCTGGTGAGGTGGCAGGGAGGCGAACAATCCTGCGGAAATGTGACATCATGCCGCATTGGGAATCTGAGCAACGGCACCACCTATACGTTCACGGTGCGAGCACGCAACGCCATAGGCTGGTCGCCGGATTCCAATGCGGTGACGGGCAAACCGGATCGCGCACCGAATCCCCCCGGGCAGGTGCGGGTGAGAGGCGGTCACCGCAGTGTCGAGGTCTCGTGGAACGAGCCGGACTACGCAGGCTCGCGCCCAAGTTCCTACACCGTGCAATTACAGGGACCCGATGGTTGGACGAAGACGAGCACGAGAGTGACGGCGCTCGCCGCATCCTTCGAAATCGACAACAACGTGATCACCGACTCGAGCACCTTCTCGGCCACCGTCGTGGCGAACAACGAAGTCGGGGCCAGCGCGCCGAGCCAACCCGTGTCTACCCGGGACGTGTGGGGAGATCCCGATGCCCCGCAAGTGAGCATCACGCAGGCCAACGATCATGAGATCACCGGCACGGTGACACTCGGCAACATGCGCAGGGCGGGGTGCGCCTCCATCCAGCTCTCCCACGGCACGACATCATGCGAATCGCTGCGGTTCAGGGTACCCCTCGACAACGCCATGTATTTCAAGCCGCTGAGCGTGAGCGCCACCGTGCATACATCAAGACAACCCGCAGCTGTGACGACGGGACAATCGAACACCATCGAGCCCACCATCGGCATCGCGGAGCCAAGTGTGCGCATAGAGGGCAGGAATGACGAGTGCACATTGGAATGGTCGGTGCCACGCGGCAGACATGACGGCGTCCATGTGAAATTCGGTTCCATCGATGCAAACAGGGAGTCCGCCGGCAGTGAGACAGTGCAGCTCAGTCCGTGGGAGCGCTGCCCTGCAGGCGAGGTACGCACCCGACTCCAAGGCCATTACAGCTCACCGGCACGGGCAACGAGCACACACCAGTACCGTGTGGCCCCCGCCATCGACGCCGGTGAGATCGAGGTGAGCTGGTCGCAGCACAACCGCGATGCCATCGTGATGCATAACAAAGGGCGTGCCTTCACCGACTATGGCCAACCCGTCACCATCACCTTGTCGTTCAGCAATGGATTCACCACGCAATGGAATCCCGATACCGATGTCACGGTTCGTCCGGCACCCGGCGAGAGCACAGTCCCAGACAATCTGCGCTGGACCGCAAGCATCACCATGAACGAGGATGCCGGCTATGCCGCACGTACCGAAGAGCACACGGTACAGGGCATTCGCCGGGCGGCCACAACCCGCACAATCGTCTGGCATACGACACCACGACTTCCGGCAGAGCATCGTAGTCTCGAGCCGCATCATATTGCAAAGGAGAGGTTCCATGACAGCCAAGCATGAACGGCCTGATGCACCCCATGCACAGCATACGGACGAGGGCTACGAATCCACCGTCTTCTCACAGCGGGGCTTCCACGCGCCTGCGGACATGGCGCCGGATGCCGACGCCACCCGATTGGGAGGCGTTCATGCGTCACTGCCACGAACCGATGTGCCCACAGTCACCGAGACCGTGAGCACGGTGAACATGCCACCCGAGCGAGATGTCACGGCAGATCGGAGCGAATCTGCTCACGAGGGCGACATTGTGCGGTTCCACAGTCTGTTCGACGCCATCGTGGCGAACATATCGCAAGTGGTGGTGGACAAGGAGAAGACGATTCGCGAGTGCATCACCGCCCTCCTTGCCGGCGGCCATGTGCTGCTTGAAGACAACCCGGGCACCGGCAAGACCCAGCTTGCCCGAGCGCTCGCCCAATCCATCGACACCTCATTCAAACGCATCCAGTTCACCCCGGATCTGCTGCCCTCCGACGTGGTGGGAGTCACCTTCTACGACCAGAAGAACGGCGAGTTCACATTCCGCCCGGGTCCAGTGTTCGCGTCCATCGTGCTCGCCGACGAGATCAACCGAGCCTCACCGAAAACCCAGTCGGCCCTCCTCGAAGTGATGGAGGAGCAGCACGTCACCGTCGACGGGACCACACATACGGTGCCGCAGCCATTCATGGTGATCGCCACCCAGAACCCGATCGAACAGCTCGGCACCTACTCGCTGCCCGAAGCGCAGATGGACCGATTCCTGCTGCGCACCACGATCGGCTACCCATCCCGGACCCGGAGCATGCAGTTGCTCAAGGAGGCCGACATCACCGACCGTGCCAGCACCATCGGCAGTGTCGTGAGCGCCCGTGACATACTCGACATGCGCAAGGCCGTGCAACAGGTGCATATCGACGACGCGATCTACGAGTATATTCTGCGGCTGGTGGAGCAGACGCGCAACAGCGAGCTCGTCGCCGTCGGATCCTCCATGCGCGGTGCGCTCGCGCTCACCCGTTGCGCCCGTGTGTGGGCGGCGGCCGACAATCGCGCCTACGTCATTCCCGACGATGTCAAGGATCTCGCCATCCCGGTGCTCGCCCACCGCCTGACGCTCACGCCGGATGCCACCTTCGCCGGACAGAGCCAGCACAGTGCAATGCAGGCGATCATCGACGACGTGCCGGTGCCGCAGACAGGACTTACCGAAGCCCATGAATCCACGCGTGGCGAGCGTTGACATGATCATACGGAAATATGTATCGCCGTTGGGATGGGCAGTGGTCGGCATGTTCGTGCTCACACTCGCGCTGTTCCTATGCCTGGGTTGGGTGGAGATGCTCGCATTCGCATTGGTGTGCGCCACGTTGCTCGTAAGCTCCGCAGTGCTTTCGGTGGGCAACACGACGTTCAGCGCCACGCTTTCGGTATCGAACACACGGGTGAGTGTCAACCAGACGATGCACGCCATGGTCACCGTGTCGAATCCGAGCACCTCCGTCACCGCGAGCGCAAGCGGCGATCTGCCAATATCACAGAGCAGCTACGAGCGCCGCGATGAGCGGCATCATGAACGCTTCGCCATACCGAGTCTCGGCTCCCACCAGTCGAAACAGACGGCGATCCCCCTCACCGCAACGCATCGTTCGGTGGTCACAGTGGGACCGCTGTCGGTGCGCAAAGGAGACCCGTTCGGCCTGGTGCGGCGCGAGTATCGTCTCACCGAGCAGATCCGCGTGTACATTCACCCGGACATCGTGCCGCTGCACACACTGCACGCCGGCATCATACGTGACCTGGAAGGCAATCCGAGCGACGACCTCGTCAACGACGACCTGAGTTTCTTCGGTCTGCGCGAATACGAATATGGCGACGACGTGCGCAATGTGCATTGGCTGAGCACCGCGAAAACGGGAACGCTCATGATTCGGCAATTCGAAGCCACGCGTCGCACCGATTCGTCGGTGAGCCTTGACGTTGCGGCGTTTTCGTATACGAGCGCCGAGGAGTTCGAACTCGCGGTGAGCGTGTTCGCCTCGATTGGCGTGCAGTGTGTGGTGGAACGGCGTGCGCTGTATGCGCAAGCGGGCAGATTGCATGTGCAGCCGCGCAAACCCGCCGACTTTCTCGACACATGCAGTGAAATCGAACCTGATGTGCGGGCGAGCACCATGCTGCCGAATCTGGCACGTGAGGCCCTACTTGCCTGTGACAAGGCATCGCTGTACTGTTTCGTCGCCGGTTCCGCGCATGACGTGGGCGATCTGCGCAGGCTTGGCGCCGCCATTCCGAATTCGGCGACCTGTGTGGTGGTGCAGGTCGTCGCCGGCGCGAGCAGCGCGGTGCGCATGCTGCCGGAATGCGTGTTCGTCACGGTCGGCGTGCTTGATGACCTTCCACTGCTCGCGAAGGTGCTCTCATGACCTCGCCTGTCTCCTCCTTTGGCACGACAAGACACGGTCGTACACGCGGCGACGCCTCGTGGATAGACGACAGCTCCACGCAAATGCCCGTCTGGCTGACGACGAACGCTCGCGACGGGCATCGGTCCGATGCCGCACATGCCGCTGGCCATGCCACACGTGATGCCGCCATCTCACTCGCCGTGGTGACGGTAACTGTACTATGCGCGTGCGCGAATCTCATCGATGTGTACGGCTCGGTCGGCAGCTGGGCACGCGCCGCGATTCCGGCTGCATCGCTCGGTTCTGGCATCGCGTTCATGACGCTGGTACCCCGGTTGAGGCTCTGGTGGCAGATTCTGGCGTTCGTGCTCGCGCAATGCGTGATCGGCCCGCTGGTCGCGCTGCCGCACACGAGCGTAGCCTACGTGCTGCCGACGTGGCAGACCCTTGCCGAAGGTTGCTCCGCCATGTTCACGTCGTTCAAGTTCCTCATCACCGTGCCGGCGCCGACCGGTACCGCGGATGGCTCGCTCATGGCCGTATGGACGCTCTGCCTGCTCTCGTGCACACTTGGCGGCATGCTGGCCGTGCTTCCCCAACGGCGATGGAGCGCATTGAGCGTATTGGTCGTGATCGGTGATTTCGCCGTCTGCGCGCTTCTTGGCACATCGACAGGCGTGCTTCGGCTGCCATGCGGCGTGGTCTGCGCGCTCATCGTCATAGTCTGGCTGTCGTGGCGCGGGCGACTGTTCGAAATGTCACGATGGCTCGGTGCGGGCGCACTATTGCTGCTTGCGAGCGCCGTGGCCGTAGGCGCATGTCTGCCCGTTCACACCACGCGAACGATTCTGCGCGACCATTACGAACCGCCGCTCGCCCCCTTTGACTATGCGAGTCCGCTGTCGGGCATGCGCGCGTATCTGAAGGAGCATAAGGCAGACACACTGCTCACCGTGCGCAATCTGCCGGCGGGAGCCAGCGTGCGACTCGCCGTGATGGATCGGTTCGACGGCAATGTGTGGAATCTGTCGAACACGCGGATTGCAGGCGGCTCTTCGGACTACACGCGCATGGGACTGCGAATCCCACAGGACGGCGATGACTCCGGAACCCGGTTCAACGCCATGTTCGACGTGCGCGACGGCATGCATGACGATTGGCTGCCGCTCGCCGGCGCGGCGACGCAGGTCTCTTTTGCCGCCAACGCAAATGCCGACGATTTCTACTACAACACGGGCACCGAATCTGGTCTGCTCACTTCCGGCGTGCGTTCCGGACTTGTCTACACCGAAACTGGCACGCTTGCACGCCGTCCCAGTGATGATGAGATTCGGCGGGCACAAGCCGCACGCATAATGCTTCCCGATGCCGGTGACATTCCCAATGCCGTACGGCGCATGGCGGACGCCCTGGCAGGAGGCCAGCCCACGGCTGGCGCGGCTGCGCTCGCATTGACGAACGGCCTGCGTGACAACGGGTGGTTCTCGCACGGATTGACGGACGACTACCCCTCGCTTGCCGGGCACGGCAACTACCGGGTCACCCAGCTGCTCGGCGGCACCGCAATGGTGGGAGACAGCGAACAGTATGCCTCGGCGATGGCCCTCATGGCGAGGTCCTTGGGAATCCCGTCGCGCGTGGTGCTTGGGTTCGTGCCCAAGGACAAGCATGGCGACATCACCGAGGCCCGCACGCAGAGAACCGAGAACGGCACCACAATCGACTTCACCGGCAATGACATCGAAGTCTGGGTTGAGGTCGCGCTCGAAGGGCACGGCTGGGTGGCGTTTCACCCTACGCCTCAGGAGACGAAGACCCCTGAAGACAATCAGAATCTCACTCCCCCGAATCCGCAGACACTCGTGCGCCAACCGCCACTTCCCCTCACCGATCCACTGCGCGACAAGCAGGAGGCCACAGGAAGCACCGTGCTCTCCGGAGATGACGCCCGAGACCCGCGAACCTCGGGAGTCTGGTCGAAAATCGGCACAGTGGCGCGCGACGTCGCTATCTACGGCTCCCCCGTGTGGATTCTCCTTGTCATTTGCGGCTGCATTCTTGCGGTCAAGGCGGCGCTGCTCATGCGATTGCGCAAGAATGGCAGTACGAATCACCGTGTGGAGTCCGGCTGGCGTTCACTCACGCAATTCGCGATGCAAAGCGGCATTCCCGTGCACGGCACACGCCGTGAGCAGGCGCATGCCATGGCGCAATCCTTCGCCGCGGAATCTGCTGCCGAAGCGACCGCCGGCTCCTCCGACACGAGCTGTGGGCCAGTCACCGAATCGCAGCTTCGGCACAGCGCGCAGACGGCGGATTATGCCGCGTTCTCCGGCAATCCTGTGCCTGAAAGCGAGGTCGTGCAGTATTGGGAGTCTGTGGATGGCATGCGCGCCGCATTGCTGAAGACCCTGCCGTTCTGGCGCCGCGTGCGCACGAGACTGAGTCTGCGCGGCCTATTCCGGCACCATGCATACAAAGAGACATCCGACCACCCTGCGTAAAAAGGGACATCTTCGTTCGCAAATCTGTCCCTTTTTACGCGAGGCAAGCAGATCAAGCCGAACAAACAGAACAAGCAGAACAAGCTGCCCTCTTATGCAAGGTGGGATGCCTTTGTTTATGCAGATGAGTCCACTATGTGCGGCGGTCCGGCCACACACGGCGATTGATGCTAGTATGGCGGCGTGTGAGTTGAGGAAGACTCCACATGCGGCGACTGTGCGTGGGCTGCGCATGCCGAATATCTGCGAGCAGGAAAGGAATCCCGATGGTTGACTATCAGACGGCGGTGGCCGCAGTGCAGGACCCGCAGGCCGACCCGATCCTGCTCGCCAAGATCGCCTACGAGAACCCGGAGTTCGGCGCCAATGTGGCGGTGCATCCACGCGCCTACCCCGGACTGAAGCGCTGGCTCGCCGAATTCGGCGACGGACGGGCACGCATGATACTCGCCCAGATGGGCGTCATCGCCACCGCAGGCCCTGTAGAGGACCGCTTCGACGAGTCGGAGACCCCGTCTGGACAGCGGAACCCCGAACCGGCGCGCGCCGTGAAACCCGCCGTGGAACAACTGGTGCGCAATTCGGGCGCGCAACAGCCCGCGCAGGAGCGGGCCGCCCATTTCGCGCAACCCGCGCAATCCACGACCCAGACACCACGCGCATCGGCGGAACAGCAAGACCAGCCCGGCGCAGACGTTGGCTTCACGCCGCAGCTGGCCATGACCACGTCTGATCCGGCGGTGATGCACGACATCGCCCAGTACACACCGAATCTGCATGTGTATCTGGTGCAAAATCCGTATATCTACCCAGAATTGCTCAACTGGCTGGCTTCGCTCAATGAGCCGGAGGTCAACGAGGCAATCGCCACACGCCGTGCACGTTAGGGGGCAACGCCAGTTCAGCGGGCGTCGAGTGTGAAGAACTGGTCACCGATGCGAAGATGTGCCGGCAGATCGAGCTCCACCGGCGTCCCTTGGCTCACGCGCATCTCCTCGTCGTCATGCACGACGTACGTGCCATTGAGGGATCCCATGTCCTCCAGCCAGAGCGTGCCATGCTCGCCGTAGCTGATCGCGCAGTGATTGCGGGAGACTGTACGCGTGGGGTCTATGAGCCGCACCGATTTCGAACCTTCCGGAATATCGTGTGATGGCTTGCGCCCGAGCAGGGTGTTCATATTGATGTCGATATGCTGGTTCGTCACCGCATTCGTCAACACCGCTTCGCGTTCGGCTTCGCGTGCGAATCGTTTGGACAGCACGGTGCCGTCCCACTGGGCATCGCCTTCCGCACCTGGTTCGGCCGTGTACTCATCGGGTTCCCCGGCGTAGTCATCTGGCTCGCCATGCCATTCGGGCTGTTCATGCACTTGCCCATGTTGTCTATGCGCCTGCACACGGCGCATCTCCTGCGTTCCGTATGCGGGGAACGCGATCTCCGGCACCGCGTCGACGTCATCGTCATACCAACCCGGCTCCGGTGCCGGTGGATACGGAATTCTGCTCATACCCATGTTGTACCACACCGCGGCACATTCCCGGCTTCGATCCCCATTTTTTGGGCAGATTCGGCGCCCGCATACAGTGAAAGGTCCCCGCACCCGCCATGGGTGTGGGGACCTTTCAGGTCAGATTCCGGCTCGGACTACTTGAGTTCGTCCGGGTCGATGCGGAATTCGTCTCCGAAGTCGACCGGGTTGTCGTTGTCGTCGAGGAAGTCGTCCGGGTTGAAGTCGTCGCCGAGCTTCAGATCACCGAAATCGATGTTCGAGAAGTCGACGTCGCCCAGATCGCCATCGCCGAAGTCGCCGCCGAGCGAATCGTCGCTCAGGCCGAAGTTCGGGTAGATGGTGTCGCGGATCGCCTTGTCGGGCTCCACGGTCGCGTTGCGGTAGCGCGCCAGACCGGTACCGGCCGGGATGAGCTTGCCGATGATCACGTTCTCCTTGAGGCCCTTCAGGTCGTCTTCCTTCTCGTTCAGGGCGGCCTCGGTGAGCACTCGGGTCGTTTCCTGGAACGATGCGGCGGACAGCCAGGAGTCGGTCGCCAGCGAGGCCTTGGTGATGCCCATGAGCTCCGGGCGGCCCGCTGCTGGGCGGCCACCGGCGGCGACGGTCTTCTTGTTCTGCTCGCGGAAGCGTGCGCGGTCAACGAGCTCACCCGGAAGCAGGCCGGTGTCGCCGGAATCGATCACGGTGACGCGACGCAGCATCTGGTGCACGATGACCTCGATGTGCTTGTCGTGAATGTCGACGCCCTGCGAACGGTACACGTCGTGCACTTCGTTCACGATGTTCATCTGGGCGGCACGAGGTCCGAGAATGCGCAGGATCTTCTTCGGATCCACGGAACCCTCGACCAACTGGGTGCCCGGATCGACGTGCTGGCCGTCCTTGACGAGCATCGGCGCGCGACGGGTCACCTGGTAGGTGATGGGCTCGAGCGAGTCGTCGTCCGGCTGCAGAATGACCTCACGGCCACGCTCGGTGTCCTGCACCTTGATGGTGCCGGCGAACTCCGAGATCGGCGCCTCACCCTTAGGCGTACGGGCTTCGAACAACTCGGTGACACGAGGAAGGCCCTGCGTGATATCGGATGCCGAGGCGACGCCACCGGAGTGGAAGGAACGAAGCGTCAGCTGCGTGCCAGGCTCGCCGATGGACTGTGCCGCGACGATGCCGACCGCCTCGCCGACGTCGACGAGCTTGTTGGTGGCCAGCGACCAGCCATAGCACTTCGCGCACACGCCGCGCTTGGATTCGCAGGTGAGCACGGAGCGGCCGATCACCTGCTCCACACCATGTGCCACGAGGTCGTTGAGCACGTCCATCGAGAGGGCGTCGCCCGCGTGGTACAGCACGGTCTTGCCGTCGGCCGGGTCGAGCACGTCCTGAGCGAGCAGACGCGAGTATGGGCCGCCGTCTGCCGCCTTGACGAGCACGAGATTGCCGTTCTCGTCACGCTCGGCAACGGTCATGGGCAGACCGTGCGTGGTGCCACAGTCCTCTTCGCGCACGATGATCTCCTGGGAGACGTCCACGAGACGACGGGTGAGGTAACCCGACTCGGCGGTACGCAGTGCCGTATCGGCCAGACCCTTGCGGGCGCCGTGCTGCGAGATGAAGTACTCGAGCACCGACAGGCCCTCGCGGTAGTTCGACTTCACAGGACGCGGGATGATCTCGCCCTTCGGGTTCGCCACGAGACCACGCATGCCGGCGATCTGGCGAATCTGCATCCAGTTGCCTCGTGCACCGGACTGCACCATGATGTTCACGTTGTTGTCGTCATGGAAGTTCTCACGCATGGCCTCGGCGACCTTGTCGGTGCACTCGGTCCACAGGTTGATGAGCTCCTGACGGCGCTCCTCCTCGGTGAGCAGGCCCAGATCATACTGGTTGTTCACCTTGGCGGCCTGTGCCTCATAGCCCTTGATGATCTCCTCGCGGTCCGGCGGGGCCACGATGTCGGAGAACGCCATCGTGACGCCCGACCACGGTGCGCGGGTGAAGCCGAGGTCCTTCAACGCATCGAGGGTCGCAGCCACCTGCTGGGTGGAGTAACGGGTCGCGACGTCGTCGACGATCTTCGAGAGCTTGCCCTTCGGTGCCTGTTCATTGATGAACGGGTAGTCCACCGGCAGCGTGTCATTGAACAGGATGCGGCCGAGGGAGGTGGCGAACAGCACGGAACCGTCTGCGAAACGCTCTTCCTTCACCACGTCCGGGCTGCCCGGCTCCGGGTCGATGATCTGGACCTCGCCCGGTTCCCAATCCTTCGGCAGCACGAAGTCCTGCGGCAGGCGGATGAGCACCTTGGCCTGCATGTCAATCTCATGCTTGTCGAGGGCCATCTGCGCCTCTTCGAGCGACGAGAAGATGCGGCCCTGGCCCTTGGCGCCGTCGATGACGGTCGACAGGTAGTACAGGCCGAGGATCATGTCCTGCGAAGGCATGGTCACGGTGTGGCCGTCGGCGGGCTTCAGAATGTTGTCGGAAGCCATCATGAGCGAACGGGCTTCGGCCTGGGCTTCGGCGGACAGCGGCAGATGGACTGCCATCTGATCGCCGTCGAAGTCGGCGTTGAATGCGGCGCAGGCCAACGGCGGAAGGTGGATCGCCTTACCTTCGACCAGGATCGGCTCGAAGGCCTGAATGCCCAGTCGGTGCAGCGTAGGTGCACGGTTGAGGAGCACCGGATGCTCGGAGATGACCTCTTCGAGCACGCCCCACACCTCGGAATCGCCGCGGTCGACGAGACGCTTGGCGCTCTTCATGTTCTGCGCATAGTTCAGGTCGACGAGACGCTTGATCACGAACGGCTTGAACAGCTCGAGTGCCATTGGCTTCGGCAGGCCGCACTGGTGCATGCGCAGCGACGGGCCGACCACGATCACGGAACGGCCGGAGTAGTCGACGCGCTTGCCGAGCAGGTTCTGGCGGAAGCGGCCCTGCTTGCCCTTGAGCATGTCGCTCAGGGACTTGAGCGGGCGGTTCGAGGCACCGGTGACCGGGCGGCCGCGACGGCCGTTGTCGAACAGCGAATCGACGGCTTCCTGAAGCATGCGCTTCTCGTTGTTGAGCATGATCTCCGGGGCGCCGAGTTCGATGAGGCGCTTCAGGCGGTTGTTGCGGTTGATCACACGACGGTAGAGGTCATTCAGGTCGGACGTGGCGAAACGACCACCGTCGAGCTGCACCATCGGGCGCAGATCTGGCGGGATCACCGGGATCACGTCGAGCACCATGGCCTCCGGCTTGTTGTCGGTGGTCAGGAAGGCGTTGACGACCTTGAGGCGCTTGAGGGCACGGGCCTTGCGCTGGCCGGTGCCGGTCTCAATCTCCTCGCGCAGCTCCTTGGCGGCGGCTTCAAGGTCGAAATCCTGCAGGCGCTTCTTGATTGCCTCGGCACCCATGCAGCCTTCGAAGTAATCGCCGTAGCGATCCTCCATCTCACGCCACAGGTCCACATCGGACTCCATGTCGCCCGGCTTGAGGGACTTGAACTTGTCGAACACCGCAGCGATGCGCTTGATCTGGTCATCGTAACGCTGGCGAATGGCCGCCATATCACGTTCCGCGCCGTTGCGCAGCTTCGTCTTGGCGCTGCCCTTCACTTCGCCGTCCGCTTCGAGTTCGGCCAGGTCGGCTTCGAGCTTCTTGGCGCGCTCCTCGATCTCGTTGTTGCGGCGACGCTCCAGGTTGGAGACCTCGTGGTCGAACTCGTCCTGCAGATCGGGCAGATCCCGGTGACGCTGCTCCTCATCCACCGAGGTGACCATGTAGGAGGCGAAGTAAATGACCTTCTCGAGGTCCTTCGGCGGAATGCCGAGCAGGTAGCCCAAGCGGCTCGGCACACCCTTGAAGAACCAGATGTGCGTCACCGGGGCGGCGAGTTCAATGTGGCCCATGCGCTCACGGCGTACACGGCTACGGGTGACCTCGACACCGCAGCGTTCGCACACGATGCCCTTGAAGCGCACGCGCTTGTATTTGCCGCAGGCGCACTCCCAGTCACGGGTCGGTCCGAAGATCTGCTCACCGAACAGGCCGTCCTTCTCGGGCTTGAGCGTACGGTAGTTAATGGTCTCCGGCTTCTTGACCTCGCCATAGCTCCAACCGCGAATGTCGTCGGCGGTGGCCAGGCCAATCTTCAGTTTGTCAAATGCGTTGACGTCCAGCACGTAATATCCTGTCTGTTGAAAATCGTCTTGTTCCTAGCACAGCTGTGCGGGAGTGCCCGTTCAGCGGTATTCCGGTTCGTCAGCGACCTGGTCGGCCTTCGCGGCGGCGTCCGGGCGGGCGCCGATGTTGAAGCCGAGATCGTTGGAGGAGGAAACAGGATCGTCGTCCTCGTCCTTCATGTCGATGGCCACGCCTTCGGCGTTGAGCACTTCGACGTTGAGGGACAGCGACTGCATTTCCTTGAGCAGCACCTTGAACGACTCGGGGATGCCTGCAGGCGGCAGGTTGTCGCCCTTCACGATCGCACCGTACACACGCACACGGCCATCGACGTCATCGGACTTCGTGGTCATCATCTCGTGCAGCGTGTAGGCGGCACCATAGGCCTCGAGGGCCCACACCTCCATCTCGCCGAAGCGCTGGCCACCGAACTGGGCCTTGCCGCCCAACGGCTGCTGCGTAATCATCGAGTACGGGCCGGTGGAACGCGCGTGGATCTTGTCGTCGACCAGGTGGTGGAGCTTCAGCATGTACATGTAGCCCACGGAGATCGGCTTCGGGTACGGCTCGCCGGTACGGCCGTCGAACAGCGTCGCCTTGCCGTTGTCGCCGACGAGCTTGTTGCCGTCGCGATCGGTCAGCGTCGTGGAAAGCAGGCCCTTGAGCACGTCCTGACGCACGCCGTCGAACACCGGGGTGGCCACCGGGGTGCCCGGCTCGCCCTTCTCGGCGCCCTTCGGCACCATCTTCTTCCATTCGGCTTCCATATCCGGATCGAGGGAGATGTCCCAGCCGGCATGGGCGACCCAGCCCAAGTGCAGTTCGAGCACCTGGCCGAGGTTCATTCGCGAAGGCACGCCGAGCGGGTTGAGCATGATGTCAACCGGGGTGCCGTCCGCCAGGAACGGCATGTCCTCTTCCGGCAGAATACGGGAGATGACGCCCTTGTTGCCGTGGCGGCCCGAGAGCTTGTCGCCCTGGGTGATCTTGCGGTGCTGTGCGATGTAGACGCGGATCATCTGGTTCACGCCGTTCGGCAACTCGTCGCCGTCCTCCTCGGCATCCTCGCGCGTGATCTCCTTGACGGCGATCACGGTGCCGGTCTCGCCGTGGGGCACGCGCAGCGAGGTGTCGCGCACCTCGCGGCTCTTCTCGCCGAAGATGGCGCGGAGCAGACGCTCCTCAGGCGTGAGCTCGGTCTCGCCCTTCGGGGTGACCTTGCCCACGAGAATGTCGCCGGCCTCGACCTCGGCACCAATGCGAATGATGCCACGCTCGTCGAGGTTGGCCACGGCGTCCTCGCCCACGTTCGGCAGGTCGCGCGTGATCTCCTCGGCGCCCAGCTTGGTCTCACGGGCGTCGATCTCGTACTCCTCGATGTGGATCGAGGAGAGCGTGTCGTCCTGCACCAGACGCTGCGAGATGATCACGGCGTCCTCGTAGTTGTAGCCGTTCCAAGGCATGAAGGCGACCAGCAGGTTCTTGCCAAGCGCCATCTCGCCCTTCTCGGTGGCCGGGCCATCGGCGAGCACAGTGCCCTTCTCCACGCGTTCGCCGTCGTGGATAAGCGGCACCTGGTTGTAGCAGGTGGTCTGGTTGGAGCGCTGGAACTTCGCGAGCTTGTAGGAGCTCGTCGTGCCGTCGTCGTTCATCACGCGAATGATGTCGGCGGAGACGTAAATGACCACGCCCGGCTTCTCGGCCAGAATGACGTCACCGGAATCGACGGCGGCACGCCATTCGGCGCCGGTGCCCACGAGCGGGCGTTCGGACTTGATGAGCGGGACGGCCTGACGCTGCATGTTCGTACCCATGAGCGCTCGATGGCCTTCATCGTGCTCGAGGAACGGAATCAGCGATGCGCCGACCGACACCATCTGACGCGGGGAGACGTCCATGTAGTCGACCATCTCGACCGGAACGTCCTCCGCCTCGCCGGCAGCGTCACGCACCAGAGCTTCCTTCTCGACGAAGTTGCCGTTCTCGTCGAGCTTCTGGTTGGCCTGGGCGATCACGTGCTCGACCTCGCGGTCGGCGGTCATGTAGACGACCTCGTCGGTCACATGGCCGTTCTCGACCTTGCGGTACGGGGTCTCGATGAAGCCGAAGGGGTTGATGCGGCCGAAGGTCGCCAGCGAGCCGATGAGACCGATGTTCGGGCCTTCAGGGGACTCGATCGGGCACATGCGGCCGAAGTGCGACGGGTGCACGTCTCGCACCTCCATGGAGGCGCGGTCGCGCGACAGGCCGCCGGGGCCCAGCGCGGAGAGACGGCGCTTGTTCGTGACGCCCGCCAACGGGTTGTTCTGATCCATGAACTGCGAGAGCTGGGACGTTCCGAAGAACTCCTTGATCGTCGCGTTCACCGGACGAATGTTGATGAGCGACTGCGGCGTGATGGCCTCGGCATCCTGCGTGGTCATGCGTTCGCGCACCACGCGCTCCATGCGGCTCAGGCCGGTGCGCAGCTGGTTCTGGATCAGCTCGCCCACCTGACGGATGCGGCGGTTGCCGAAGTGGTCGATGTCGTCGACGTCCACGCGCAGCTCGACGTCCTCGCCGTCACGCTTGCCCGGGAAGGTGGCGTCACCGGCATGCAGTGTCACGAGGTACTTGATCGTGGCGATGATGTCTTCGCGGCTCAGGCTGCGGTCGTTGTAATCCTTCTCCAGACCGAGCTTGCGGTTGATCTTGTAGCGGCCGACGCGGGCCAGATCGTAGCGCTTCGTGTTGAAGTAGAAGGAGTCGAGCAGCGTGCGGCCGGCTTCCGGCGTCGCGGCGTCGGCCGGGCGGATCTTGCGGTACAGGTCCACGAGGGCGGCGTCCTCGGAGTCGATGGTCTCCTTCTCGAGGGCGTCGAGCACGAGCGGGTAATCCTTGAACGCGTCTCGGATCTCGCTGCGGGTCATGCCGATCGCCATGAGGAAGACGATGGCCGACTGCTTGCGCTTGCGGTCCACGCGCACGCCGAGGAAGTCGCGCTTGTCAATCTCGAACTCGAGCCATGCGCCACGGCTCGGGATGATCTTGGCACCGAAGATCTCCTTGTCGGAGGTGCGGTCCGGCTGACGGTCGAAGTAGACGCCCGGGGAACGCACGAGCTGGGAGACGATCACTCGCTCGGTACCGCCGATGATGAACGTGCCGTGCGGGGTCTGCAGCGGGAAGTCGCCCATGAACACGGTCTGGGACTTGATCTCGCCGGTCTCGCCGTTCTCGAACTCGGCGTTCACGTACAGCGGCGCGGAGTAGGTGTAGTCCTTCTCCTTGCATTCCTGCACGGTGTGGCGCGGTTCCTCGAAGTACGGGTCGGAGAACGTCAGGCTCATGGTCTGTGCGAAGTTCTCGATCGGGGAGATCTCGTGGAACACCTCATCGAGTCCGGAGACGTGCGGCACGGTGTTGGTGCCGTTCGCTTCGTCTTCCTCCACGCGCTTCTTCCAGCGCTCGTTGCCGACGAGCCAGTCGAAGCTGTCGGTCTGCACGCCGAGGAGGTACGGCACGTCGATGGGTTCTTTAATGGAGCCGAAATTCACACGGTCCGAAGCCTTGTGCAGATCGATGTCGTGCTGATCTGCGCGTGCGGTGACGGAGGTGGTATTCGTCGTAGTCTGTGACAATGGACGTTCCTTAATCGCTCACTTTTGTCGGTGTATTGTTAAGGAAGCGCGAGGGGGCCGCCATATGCCTGCACACGGGCGCTTCGTCTGGCAGACTGCCCGCTATATGACAATCTATACGCAAAGACAATAATCTAGCAGATTCAACTCAAAAACGCAAATTATATTCCCTTGCACAGTGCCCGGCGTGTCGCATGTGCCAATCTGCACGAAATACCCGAATTCGGCGGTGTCTACTCCACGGTGATCGTCTGCGGCTTGCTCTGCACCTTCGGGTCGTCTTTGAGGCTGAGCTGGGCCACATATGTGCCGCGATCGACCTTCGGCAACTGGTCGTCGGCCATGCAGGAGGCGCCCGTGCGGTTCGTGTTCCACGCGATCTTCTGCTCGTCGGTGACGTCGGCGAAGAACAGGCGCGGGCGGTATGCCGCCTCGCACACATCGGAACGCCAGATCACATCGGAACCCGAGGTGATCGTAAGCACCAGACTGTCGGCGGCCGTGTTCATGCGGCATCCCTCGGGGCTTTTGCCCACATATGCGACCCGTTCGGTGAAATTGAGCGAACCGCCCACGCCGACGGACGTGGCATCCGGCACGAGCTGCACATCTACGTCACCGGGCATGCACGTCTCCACCTTGCTCTTCTGCGGCGCGGCGGGCACCTCGGCACGGCTCAGCGCAGGCGCGGCGGAGGCTCCCGCCATGCCATGCACGCTCACCGCACCGCGCACCAGACTGTATACGGTGAACACGGCGAGCGCCAGCACCACCGCGAGCGCCGAGAAGAACACGATGCGCCGACGGCGGTACAGGCGCTTGCGTTCCGCTGCGGTCATGCGCTTTCTGCCGCCGGTGGTGCGCGTCGTGTCACGGCGTGGCGATTGTGGTGAGCTCATGCTCCCAGTCTATCGGGCACGTTGCCATTTACGCCGACGCATACATTGTGTGCACGGCACAAATCACGCAGGCAGACGCATGGCATGGCCCGGCAGAATCTCAATGAGGCCGTCGTCGTCCAATGACGCGATGCAGCGGTCGAGCTGCACGGCATCCGCACACAGTTCCTCGGCCTGCGCATGCGTGAGCGCACCGTCCGCCGGCAACGCGCGCAACGCTTGCAGAATGCTGCCACGCACCTGCCGGTCGGTGCCGTGGAAGCGCTGCCGCGGTCGTGTGCGCCTCTCGCCCAGGCCGGGCATACCCGCCTTCACGAACTCGCATTGCGGTTGCAACGGGCACTGCTCACACTGTGGCGCCTTCGCCGTGCACACGAGCGCGCCGAGTTCCATCACCGCCTGATTCCACAGCACAGACTGCTCCGCCGCCTTCGGCAGCACCACCCATGCGAGTGCGCGTTCGAGCGGCGTGCACGAGCCGCCCAAAGACTCCACACCAAGGAACGCGCGGCTCAGCACGCGGCGAATATTCGTATCGATCACGGCGATGCGCTCGCCGTAGGCGAAGCTGAGCACCGCGCTGGCCGTGTAATCGCCCACGCCGGGCAACGCCACCAGTTCGTCGTACTCACGCGGCAAGCGGTCGCCGTAATCGCGTGCCACCACCTCCGCGCACTCCTGCAGTCGCAGTGCGCGACGCGGGTACCCGAGGCGTCCCCATGCGCGAATTACCTCGGATTTCTCGGCCGCCGCAAGCGAGGCGGCGTCGGGCCATTGGCTCATCCATGCATCCCAATACGGCACGACGCGGCTCATCTGCGTCTGCTGGCTCATCACCTCGCATACCAGCACGCCCCATGGCGTTGTGCGTCCGTACCTCCAGGGCAAGTCACGTGCCGAGGTCTGCCACCAGGTGGCGAGTTCACGCAATGCCTGCCGCGCGCTGCGCTCGAGTTCGCGGGCACGCCGCTCGCCCACGGTCTGTTCGGGCGTGAAATGCGTGCGTTTGCGAGACTTCGTGCGGGGAGGAACCTCTGCCATGTCGGAAACCATAGCGCAACATCGTACCGCAAATTGCCCCGACCTGCATGGCCGAACTGTCGATTGACCGCAATACGCTGTGACCATGACCGCACATTCCCAGAATCCGCAGGAAATCCCCGCACAGCACGCCGATCCCGAAGCCCAGGTGGAGAAGATGTTCGAATACGGTTACCGCAAATCGAATTACGGGCCGGATGAACTGGTCACCGACGCGCACGGCAACCCGATTTCCGTCACCGATGCGATGATGACCGCCCGCGAGGCCGCCGAGACGCCGACGACCACGCCCCATCTGTGCTATTACAGCCCGCGCATTCCCGGCAATACCGGCTCGGCGATCCGCCTGTGCGCAGTGACCGGCACGATTCTGCATTTGGTGGAACCGCTCGGGTTCAATCTGCGCGACACCAAGTTGCGCCGCGCAGGCCTCGACTACCACGACATGGCCCATGTGGTGTTGCACCCGAATTTCGAGGATCTTGTGGAATCGATGCCGAATTCGCGCATCATCGCATTCACCGCGCACGCCACGAAGCTGTATACGGAAGTCGAATACAAGCCGACCGACATTCTGCTGTTCGGTCCGGAACCCGGCAATATTCCCGACCCAATGGACATCATGGCCGGCCCTCATGTGGCCGAACAGGTGCGTCTGCCCATGCGCCCGAGCCTGCGCAGCCTGAACCTGACGAACTGCGCCTCCATTGCCATCTACGAAGCATGGCGCCAGCTCGGTTTCGACGGCGGCCAGTGATCACGCCGCACGCGCCAATCCTAATCTGAGACTGGGATTGCAAACGAGACATGCACCGCAAACATGAACGCGGGCACGGTATTCGAATACCATGCCCGCGTATGTGCAAGCTGAAACAGCCGCTCAGTTCTTGAAACTGTGGATCGGAGCCGGAATGCGGCCGCCGCGCGTCACGAACGCCTCGCAGCTCGCCGTGTTCACCGGCATGATCGGCGCATAGCCCATAAGTCCGCCGAAGTTGGCCATCTGGCCCACCGTCTTGCCCACCACGGGAATGATGCGCACGGCGGTCGTCTTCTGGTTCACCATGCCGATTGCGGCTTCGTCGGCGATGATGCCGGAGATCGTCGACGCAGGGGTGTCACCCGGAATCGCAATCATGTCGAGACCGACCGAGCACACGCAGGTCATCGCCTCGAGCTTCTCAATGGTCAGGCAACCGCTTTCGGCGGCGTCGATCATGTTCTTGTCTTCCGAAACGGGGATGAACGCGCCGGAGAGGCCGCCAACATACGACGACGCCATGATGCCGCCCTTCTTCACCTGGTCGTTGAGCATCGCGAGCGCCGCCGTGGTGCCGGGCGCGCCCACCTGGGCCAGGCCGATCTTCTCGAGCACCTCGCCCACTGAGTCGCCGACTGCCGGGGTCGGTGCCAGCGACAGGTCGATGATGCCGAACGGAATGCCGAGTCGCTTCGATGCCTCCTGGGCGACGAGCTGGCCGACGCGCGTGATCTTGAACGCGGTGCGCTTGATCGTCTCGCACAGGAATTCGAAATCCTTGCCCACGGCCGCATCGAGCGCGCGTGAGACAACGCCTGGGCCCGAAACACCCACGTTGATCACCGCGTCGCCCTCGGTCACGCCGTGGAAACCGCCGGCCATGAACGGATTGTCGTCGGGCGCATTGCAGAACGCGACGAATTTCACGCAGCCGTACGAATCGATGTCTGCGGTCGCTTCGGCGATCTCCTTGATGATGTGGCCGAGCAGCTCCACCGAGTTCATGTCGATGCCGGTCTTCGTGGACCCCACGTTCACCGACGAGCAGACGATGTCGGTTTCGCTCAGCGCTTGTGGCAGCGAGCGGATGAGCAGTTCCTCGGCCGGCGTCATCGACTTGGAGACGAGCGCCGAGTAGCCGCCGATCAGGTCGACGCCCACCGTTTTCGCGGCCCGGTCGAGTGCGTGGGCAATCTGCACGAAATCGGCGGAGGTCTTGCAGCAGCTGGCGCCGACGAGCGCGATCGGCGTGACCGTGATGCGTTTGTTCACAATCGGAATGCCGAAGTCGCGTTCGATCGACTCGCCGGTGGACACGAGGTCCTTCGCATACGAAGTGATCTTGTTGTAGATGAGGTCGCAGGTGGTCTGCAGATCGGTGGACACGCAGTCCATCAGGTCGATGCCCATCGTGATTGTGCGCACGTCGAGCTTCTCCTGCTCGATCATCTGGTTCGTCTCATGAACTTCCAGAATATTCAGCATAGTGTTCCTTTTCGAAGTCTATATCGCGAAAACCGAATGCGGCGCTCACACGCGGTGCATCTTCGTGAAGATCTCCTCACGCTGGCAGCGGATGCGCACGCCGATCTCCTCGCCGAGCTCCTCGAGATCGTTGACGATCGTCTCGAAGGCGACGTCGGCGTTCGCGTAGTCGACGATCATCATCATGTTGAAGAAGCCGTCGATGATCGTCTGCGAGATGTCAAGCACGTTCGTGTGGTGGTCGGACAGGTACGTGCACACGCGTGCGATAATGCCCACGGTGTCTTGGCCGACGACGGTGATGATTGCCTTGTTCATGGAACTCCCTGCTCGGTTTTTCATTCGCTTGCGCTTGCGACACGCGCTCGCCCAACGTGTTCAGTATAGGGAAAACACAGGCCATATGCGTGCGTCTGTTCATTTCCGCAAGACTATTTCCCCGCTATTTTCTCGAACGTGTGTGCGAGCCATGCGCATGCGTCTTCCTGCGCCGCCGTTGCGTGATCACGATCGTCGCCATGCACACGGCGACGCCCAGAATCACGAACGCGGTGATTGCGATGTCGCTCATGATCGCGCGCTCCGGGTTCACCTCAACTTCTTTCTTGTTCTCGGGGGTCGGAATGCGGTGCGCGGTGAGAATCAGGCGGTGCGAGTTCACGCCGTATGGCGTGCAGGTGACCAGACTCACCAGATCGCGCTCCTTCTGGATCGCGAGCGGCTTCACATTGTCGGGCAGCACAACCTGCCGGTCCTCCACTTCGTAGGTGAGCACGTCGTCGTACACGGTGATCGAGAACTTGTCGCCCTTCTTCATGCCGTCGATGCCGGTGAACAGCTGCGCGGACGGCAGGCCGGTGTGCCCGGCGATCACCGCGTGCGTGGATTCGCCGCCGATCGGGAAGCTCGAACCTTCGTAATGTCCGGCCGCAATCTGCAGCACTGTCTCGTCGGTGCCGTGGTAGATCGGCAGTTTCGCATGGATCGCCGGAATCGCAATGTATCCCATGATGCCGGTGCCGGAGACGTCGAGAATCGAATTGTAGACTTTTTTCTCCTCCTCGTTCGGCCGGAAGCGCTCATTGCCCTGCCCGAGCAGGCTTTCGTTGTATTCACGCGCCTTGCGCAGCTGCCCTTCGCGGTCTTCCTTCGGTGTGTTCGCCACCTGCTCGGAGTAGCCGGCTATCGCGCGGCTTGCCACATGGCGGTTCCATGCGTCGGCGACGGTGGGGTACACGATGAGCCCCACACCAACGAGCAGCATGATCACCATGGAGATAATCATGAGCACGAGCCGGCGGTTTGCACACTTTTTGAGCTTCGCCTGTGCTGCGGCCTCAACGGGGTCCATCTCAGTGACGCCGCTCGCTTGCATGCCGTTGCCCTTCTTCGGTGTTCTCGCCATATGCTCCCTCGCTGTTTCGCTCTGAGCCTAGTGTAGCGAATGACGGCGGCGCAGGCGACTGTTATGGCGAATGCTTGCAGGCCCTTTTCACTTCCCTGCCCTACAACGACACACAAGCCGCCATGCTGGGCACGGCGGCTTATTGGGAAATCTGCGAGCAGATCACTGCACGCGCCGCGCCGAGGCGGACGCCTGTGCGGGCAAGGCGCGCGGCAACACGAATCCGCGACGCTCGAACTCATCGCAGATCGCCTGCGCAATGCGCTGCGATTCACCCGCGTTCACGAGCGCGATGATCGAACCGCCGAATCCGCCGCCGGTCATGCGGGCACCCAACGCGCCCTCGTTGCGGGCGACTTCCACGGCAACGTCGAGCTCGGGCACGGTCACCTCGTAGTCATCGCGCAGCGAGTCGTGCGATGCGTTGAACAGTTCGCCGGCGGTCTGCATGTCGCCGTCCGCGAAAGCGCGCACAAAATCGTCCACACGACCGATCTCGGTGACCACATGGCGTACGCGCTTCCTCATCGTCTCGTCGTCGAGACGGTCGAGCACGCCGTCGAGCGCCGTAGACGAGTCCGCCTGCGCATTCACCAGATCGGCCACCTCGCGCAGATTCGCGACGCCCAGAATGCGTACCGCCTCCTCGCAGGTTTCGCGACGTTGCGCATACTGGCCGTCGTTGAGCTGGTGCGGCGCGCGCGTGTCAAGCACGAGCAGCTCGAGACCATGTCCTTCGAGGTCGAACACCTCCTGCTGCACGCTGTCCACGGCACTCAGGCCAGGTCGGCAATCCAAACGGATCGCATGGTCGGGGGTGCAGCGCATCGACGCGTTCTGGTCGAGGCCACCGGTGGAGGCGCCCGCCATGTCGTTCTCCGAGGCGATCGCCGCATTGATCAGCGTCACACGGCCTTCGTCGGTATCGCCAAAGCCCAGCGAATACACGTCGTCGAGCGCAAGTGCGGTGGAACACGTCATCGCCGCCGACGAGCTCAGGCCGGAGCCGAGCGGCACGCACGAGCTGAATGCCGCGTCGAAACCCTGCACGCCGTCGAAACCGGCATTGCGCAATGCCCAGGCCACGCCCACCGGGTAAGCGGCCCAACCGTCCACGCCGCCGGCCTCAAGCCTATCGAGGTCGGCCTCGGCGATCACATCGGAGGCGAGGTCGGAAACAACGCGCACGCTGGTGTCGTCACGTGGCGAGAGTGCTATGTAGGTGCGGTGCGGCAGCGCGATCGGCAGGCAGAGTCCCGCGTTGTAGTCGGTGTGCTCGCCGATCAGGTTCACGCGCCCGGGTGCGGCCCACACGCCCGCAGGCTCCTTGCCGTAAGCCTGCTTGAACAGTTCGGCCGCCCGCGCGGCGCCCTCGGCGTCGTTCATCGGCTCGATGAATTCGACTGATGTCATGGAAAGCCCTTTCAACAAGTACTTCGGATTCCAGAATGTATGGGATTGCTATGCGTTGTATGTGTACCGCGCGGTCAGTCGGCGATATCGACGGGGCCGAGCTCGTGGAACCGCTGTGCGATGAGCTCGGGCGTGGTGTCGGAGACCCATGCGGCCATGCCCGACTCGGAGCCGGCGAGGTACTTGATCTTGTTCGCGGCGCGGCGGAACGAGAAGAACTGCAGGTTCAGTCGGTAGTTCTCACGGCGCGCGTCTCGCACGGGGGCCTGATGCCAGGCGGCGATGTACGGCAGGTCCATGCCCTTGCCGTCGCCCTTGTCGAAGAAGCGGTTGCCGCGCTTCAACAGCGTGGAGTACATCTGCGCGAGATCCCAACGCTCGGCGTCGTTGAGCTGGTCGAGTGTGAGAACCCCGTCGCGCAGCGGCTGCACCTGCACCTCAAGCGGCCAGCGTGCGGCCGCCGGCACATAGGCCACCCAGCTGTGGTTGCGCATGATCACGCGTTCCCCGGCCTCGATTTCGGCATTCATCAGATCGCGCAGCAGATTGCCGCCGGTGCGTTCGAAATACGCCTGCGTATGCTGCAACTCGGTCTCCAGCTTCGGCGCGATGAACGGGTACGCGTAGATCTGGCCGTGCGGGTGTGCGAGCGAGACGCCGATCTCCTCGCCGTGGTTCTCGAACGGGAACACTTGCTCAATGCCATCGATGGCGCTCAGCTCGGCCGTGCGGAAGGCCCATGCCTCCACCACCGTGCGCAGACGCTCCACCGGGAGGTCCGCCGGCAAGCCGTTCTCGTCGGAGTCGAAGCAGATCACTTCGCAGCGGCCGGCCGCCGGGCGCTCCTGCCACAACGGGTTGCCGTCCACATAGCGCACCTCGTTCAGCACACCCGGCACCTGCACCATGGACGGGAAGCGGTTTTCGAACACCACGACGTCGTAGTCGGTGTCGGGCACTTCGCCGTCCTGGTACGGGTCGCCCGGTTTGCGCGCTGCGAGAGGATTGCCTTTCGCCGTCGCACCCGCGCCGGCCGTGATCGGCCGGTTCATGCGGGCCGTGGCCATGGGAATCCAGTCTCCGGTGAGCGGGTCGCGGCGCATCTGCGGTGCCGCGTACTTCACTTCCACACCCTCGGCGTTCAGGTGCGGCGCGAAGCGGTAGTCCAGATCGCGCGGGTCGTCGAGCACGCGCGTCTTGCTGCCGTTCACATAATCCGGCTCGTCGTCGAGGTAGAAGAAATCACGGCCGTCCGACAGCGTGGTCGGTGTGATGCGAAGATGTTCCGCGGCGTATTCGCCGGGCTGGTAATGCGCGAATTCGGGCTGGTTAGGTGTCTGTGACATTGGTGTCATCACTCACTTTCCTCTTCGGTTTCGATCTGATGGGCGAGCACAAGCTCTTTCACCAGATCACGGGTCTTTGCAACGGAATCCGGGTCGAGACCGTCATCGGTGATCACTGTGTCCACCTGGTCGAATTTGGCGAACAGCGACAGCGACGTGCTGCTCCATTTCGTATGGTCGGTGAGAATGATCGTGCGGTCCGCAATGTCCATCATCGCCATGTCGGTTGCCGCTTCGAGCGAGTTCGGCATGAGGAAGCCGCGCGGCATCGACACCGAATGCGTGCCGAGGAACACCGTGTTCACGCGCAGCGAGGCGATCACCTTGTCGGCGATCGGGCCGACGAGCGAATTCGAACGGGTGATCACGCCGCCGGTGACGATCACCTCGACGTCCTTCGATTCCAGCGCCTGCACGAGTTCGGCCACCGGAATCGAATTCGTCAGAATCGTGATGCCATTCGCGTTGGGCGATTCGAGCAGATGCTGCGCGAACACGTACGCGGTGGTGCCGCCGCCGATTGCAATGACGTCGCCCGGGGAGACGTATTTAATCGCCTCGCCCGCAATGGCGTCCTTCAGCCCGATGTCCATCTGCGATTTCACCGAAAACAGCGGCTCGCTCAGCAACGTGCTGGTGGAGACCGCGCCACCATGCACGCGCCTCAACAGCCCCTTGTCGGCCAGTTCGGCGATATCACGGCGAATCGTCATCGCCGAGACCCCAAACTCCTTCGATAACGCGGTGATGCGGACGGCACCGCGCGTACGCAGGCGCCCAAGAATCAAATGCTGACGCTGTGAAGAAATCATGCGAACATTATCGCACATCTTCTTCCACAGAACAACTTGAAACGAACATCTCGGCGTGTTTAACACACAACACCGAACAAAACCGCATATTCACAGGTTTACGGATTCCTGCATCCCATGCCGCGAACCGCTACTCGCGATCCAAGTATTCCTCGGAACGGTCCGGGTTATTCTGCGGCAATCCCTCATCCTCGCGCATCAGTCGCCCCGGCAGCTCCAGATCGCTCTCGACCTGCTGTTCCACCTACTTGTTATTCTTGTTATTGCGCAGAATCGTCTGCTGCATACGCGCGAAGCCCCATTGCGTCACCTTGCACACCGCCTCGCGCACAATCTGACGATCCATCTTCGAATCCCCCCGCGTGCGGTCCGGGAACACGATCGGCACCTCCACCACGCGGCCGCCGGCGGCGATCACACGGCGGGTCATATCAATCTGGAACACATAGCCGTTCGCATCGATGCCCTCGAGGTCGATGCGCCGAAGGATCCTGACGCGGTATGCACGAAAACCGCTCGTCATATCGCGCACCTTGAGCCCGAGCATCACGCGTGCATACTGCGAACCCGCGCGCGAAATCATGTCGCGGCACCACGGCCAATCCTGGGTGGAGCCACCGGGCACGCGACGGGAGCCCAGCACCAGGTCCACCTGCGGGTGCCGTTCGAGCACATCTATGATCGCCCGCAGATCCTGCGGCCTGTGCGAGCCATCCATGTCCATCTCGCATACGATGTCGTACCCGTGGCCGAGCGCCCATTCGAATCCCTGAATGTACGCGGTGCCCAATCCCTGCTTGCCGGGGCGGTGCAGCACAAAAACGCGCGAATCCATCGTGCACGACGCCAGCCTGTCGGCGACCTTGAGATCCTGCGTGCTCACATGTGTGTCGGAATACAGCGCGGAATCGGAATCGTCGGCGGCGAAGCTCACGTCGGCGAGCGCGTCGTTCTCGTTGTGTTCCACGTTGAGGTCCTGCGGCAGCAATGTGACGCGCGAGATCACGTCGGCAAGCGTGCCGGTGCCATCCGGGGAGCCGTCGTCCACAATGAGCACGTCCACGCCGGGATTGCGCAGGAAGATGTCGGTGAGCGTGGGCTCCAGATTGTCACGCTCATTGTAGGTGGGCATCACCACACACACCCGGTGTCCGCCGTTCGACTGTGCCATTCGCACGCCCTCCTGATTTCACTGTCTGCTTCGATTGTATGCGCTTGCCGCCTAACGCCCACTCTCTCGCAGTGCGCGAATTCGCATTCGAACATACATGAGACAGATGTGCGGCAGGCATGCGCTTATGACCGACCAATGGCACAATGGTGTGCATGGCTTATGTTTCTCAGAACGGTCTGCACGACTCGATCAACAAGGCGACCACCGACCTGTTCACGTTCGCGTACAAGCATGTGATCAAGCCGGATTTCGTGTTCAACCACACACCTGACATCGCCCACGACCAAATGATCCGCTTCTGCCAGGTCACCGGCAAGATACCGCCGCTCATGTGGCTGTGCCGCACCATGCTCAATTACACCGACCCGATTCTCGAAACGAATGTGATGGGCATCAACTTCGCCAATCCGTTTGGTCTGTCGGCGGGCCTCGACAAGAACTGCGACATGGCCACCGTGCTCGATCATGCCGGTTTCGGCTTCGAGACGGTCGGATCCACCACGTCACGCCCCTGCGCCGGCAATCCGCGCCCCTGGTTCCACCGTCTGCCCGAGTACGATTCGATGATGGTGCACGTGGGTCTGGCCAACGACGGCTCCGACGTCGTGATCGAACGTGCCGAAGATGCCTGGCGGCGCACGCAGAACATGCAGCTGAGCGTGTCGATCGCACGCACGAACGACGACCAGGTGGGCGATCTGAACGAAGGCATCGAAGACTACTGCATCTCCATGGAGCGTGCCGCCGGCCGCACCGCGATGGTCGAAGTGAACGTCTCCTGCCCGAACACCACCGTGGGCGAACCGTTCACCGAGTCCGCCGAGAACCTCGACAAGCTGTTCACCGCACTCGACAGAATCGAGCGCCCGCAGCCCACGCTCGTCAAGATGCCGCTCAACAAGCCGTGGCCCCAGTTCAAGGAGTTCCTCGACGTATTGGCTGCGCACAATGTGCAGGGCGTGACCATCGCGAATCTGCAGAAAGACCGCACCGGTCTCGACGACATTCCCAAGGATTGGCTCGGAGGACTCTCCGGCGGCCCCTGCACGGCGGCGAGCACCGAACTCATTCGCTGCACCTATGCCGAGTATGGCGACCAGTTCGCGATTGCCGGCGTCGGCGGCGTGTTCACCCCCGAACAGGCCTATGAGAAGATTCGCGCCGGTTCCTCGCTCATCATGTTCATCTCGTCGCTCATGTACCGCGGCCCGCAGCAGATCACCGTATTGAAGCGCGGACTCGCGAAACTGCTACGCCGTGACGGCTTTGGGAGCGTCGCCGAGGCCGTGGGCGTCGACGCCTGATTCAGCCCTCCGACTTCTGAGACTAGGAGCCAGACACTAACCCCCTGCCTTCGGGGGCGTGCGCGGATTGGCTTCGTCACTGGATCGCTGCACGCCCTTTACGTTCCTCAACCAATCCGCGCACGCCCCCGAAGGCAGCACTGTGAGACCTCTGAATGGGGTACTCGGATGACCTATGGAATGATTGTTCAGCGAACAGCATGCACCTTCATCGGTACCAGCGTGGTCGGTTGGGCCTGCCGGTTGGTTGAGGAACGTAAAGGGCGCGTAGCGATCCAGTGACGAAATCAACCGGCAGGCCCAACCGACCACACACTATTCCGCTTTCCGTCCTCGGCTTTTTGCCGTCCCTCTTCCCCACAGCCTCTGACATCCCGTCACGGGCTTTCCCTGTTACGGGATGTCTCTTGCGACAACGAGAGCCATTACTCATTACGCCATGCACCGCGTACGTACTGTGGCGGGTATGGCAACAGGTTGGTCGGCTCACCGAGCTTGAAGCCGGCACGCAACGGCCAGTACGGCTCGCGCAATGCGGCGCGACCAATCTCCACCGCATCCGCCTCGCCTTTAGCCAAAATGTGCGCAGCCTGCTTGGGTTTGGTGATCAATCCGACCGCGGTCACCGGAACATCGGCCTTCTTGCGAATCTGCTCCGAGAACGGCACCTGATACCCGGGCTTCGTCGGAATCGTCACATTCGGCAGAATGCCGCCGGTTGAGACGTCCACCAGATCGACGCCGTGCTCCTTGAGCGCCTTCGCCAACACGATGCTCTGGTCGAGATCCCAGCCGCCCTCGGCCCAGTCGGTCGCGGAGATGCGCGCAAACAACGGCATGTCGTCGCGGATCACCGAGCGGATTGCATCGGCAACTTCGAGCACGATGCGCATGCGGTTCTCAAGCGAACCACCGTATTCGTCGTCGCGGTCATTGACGAGCGGATCGAGGAACTCCGACAGCAGGTAGCCATGCGCGGCATGAATCTCAATCGCCTCGAAACCGGCCTCCATCGCGCGCCATGCGGCATCGCGGAATCTGTTCACCAAGGCGTGGATCTCATCTACCGTAAGTTTGCGCGGCGCGGGTAGATCGCCGAACGGCAGCTCGCTCGGTGCAACCGTCTGCCAGCCGCCCAACTCGGGCGGCACATAGCCGGAGTCGGTGCGAATGGTGAAACAACTCGTCGAGCCCTTGCGGCCGGCATGATTGAGCTGAATCGCCGGCACAGCACCAGCGTCCTTCATTCCCTGCGCAATCCACCGGTATGAATCGATCTGCGAGTCCTCCCACAGGCCCAGATCACATGGCGAGATGCGGCCGTCGGGAGTCACCGCGGTCGCCTCCACAATGATCAGGCCAAAGCCGCCCATTGCGCGCGAAACATAGTGCTGGTAGTGGAAGTCGCCCGGGCGCCCGTCGAGAGCGAATGCGGAATAGGTGTCCATCGGCGGCATCCAGATGCGGTTGCGCGCTGTGATGCCACGCAATGTGAGTGGCGTGAACAGAGTAGGCCGCTGCGCCTTAATCTTCTTCGAATCCTTAGACTTGCCCATACGCGCAGACTATCACATTCTCATTGCAGCGAGCGGCACGGTTCACGGAAGTCTCCGTGAAACGGACCGCCACCGAGCCCCGCCGCGGCACAGCTTTCGGAAGCATCCAAAAGATCGACCGCAAACCGTGCCCTCCACGGCATAGCTTACGGAAGCTTCCGTAAAATAGGCCGCCGCCGAGCCCATCCGCGGCACATCCTACGGAACCATCCGAAAAACAGACCACAAATCGCACCCTCCACAGTCCAATTTACGGAAGCTTCCGTAAAACAGACCGTCACCGAACCCATCCGCGGCACGGTTCACGGAAGCATCCGAACAACAGACCGCAAACAATGCCTCCTATGGCATATTCCACGGAAGCTTCCGTGCAACAAGCCACCAATCTCCCTTACCGCGGCACATCATACGGAAACATGCGCACGATGAACCGCAAACCGTGCCCACGACAGCATACTTTGCGGAAGTCTCCGAAAAACAGACCGCCAGTATCCGAATAGCACGATGGGCCCAAGTTGCCCCGAGCCCATCGTGCTATTCACGCCGAGCGAATCACCGCCGTTGCGTGTTCTGCTGGTTCTGCGTGTTCTGCTGTGTGCCTTGCCTGTTGCTTTGTACGCCACCGCTCTTCGTGTACTTATCGACAGGTTGTCCGTAATCGTTGTCCATGGGCAGCTGCTTCTTGTCGGCGTACTGGTTCATCGCATCCTTGAACGCAGGGGCGGCGATGGTGGAACCATCCCAGTAGCCGTGGTAGTTGCCGTTGATCGCGATGTTCTCGATCGGGTGGTTCGTCGGGTCCTGCACGTCGCCGACGAGCACGAAGGTGGCGATCTGGTTCGGAATGAAGCCGCCGGTGGTCACGTACATGTTCTCGTTCGTACCGGTCTTCGCGAAGGTCTTGCGCCCGTTCGCGAGCTGGGCCGCACCTGCCGCGCCGTCGGGCCGCGTCACGCCTTGGTTCATCGTATAGGCCAGCGTCTGGATGATGTCTTTGTCCACCGCTTGGTGGCAGTTGGCCTTGGGCACGTCGAGGTCCTTGCCGTCGGAGTTCGTGACCTTCTTCAGCGCGATCGGCGTGCACTCCACGCCGTTGGCCGCATACGTCGCGTACACGTTGGCCATCGTGAGCGGCGATACCGATGTGGTGCCGCCGATGAGCAGCGCCGGGTGCATCGAGATGTCGGAGTAGACGTCCTCCTGTCCGATCTTCGCATTGTGGTAGCCCACGGCCTTCGCCGCGTCCGCCACCGCGCACAGGCCGATCTGCGCACCCATCGCGGCCATCGTCGTGTTATGCGAATGCACGAGGCCGAGGAACGGGCTTTCCGGCGACACCGTGCCATTGGTCAACGCGTTCGTCACGTGCCAGTTGTCGGTGCCGCCCGTGTAGCCGTTGCAGGTGAAGCGGTTCGTGAGGAAGTCGGTCGGCGCGACGAGCATCTCGTTGACCGAGCGTCCCTGCTGCATCCAGGCGACGAGGTTGATCGGCTTCCACGAGGAGCCGATCGGGAAGCCCTGGCCACCGCCGTCAATCTGATCGACCGCGTAGTTCATCGACGACTTCGTCTGGTCGGTGGCCGCGGCATCGGTCGCGTCATAGGCGCGGTTGAGCCCGAAGCCGAGCACTTCGCCGGTGCCGGGTTTGACCGAGGCCATCACGATCTCCATGCCGCTAGAATCGTTCGCGGGAATCGTCTTGTTCGCCACGTCCATCAACGCATTGCTCGCATCGAGGTCGATCGTGGTGACAATCTGCAGGCCACCCTCCTGCAGCAGCCGCTCACGGTCCTTCGCGGTCTTGCCGAACTCCGGCGAGTTCTCGATCTTGTGCACCACGTAATCGCAGAAGAAGCCCGTGTTGTACTTCGCCGCCATGCAACCGCGCGACACCGGCGTGATATGCAGCGTGTCCACCAGCGGGGTCTTCACGGCCTCCTCATACTCGGCCTGCGTGATGAAATGCTGGTTCCTCATCAGCTCGAGCACGATGTTGCGCTGCTTCTGCGCCTCCTCCTGGTTCTCCGGAATCGACGGATCGTACTTCGACGGGTTCTTCGTGATCATCGCGATCGTCGCCGCCTGCACGATGTTGAGCTTGTCGGCGGTCGTGTTGAAATAGCGCTCCGCCGCGGCCTGCACGCCATACAGCGAATTCGTGCCGAACTGCGCGATGTTCAGGTAGCCCTGCAGAATCTCCTGCTTCGAGTACTTCTTCTCCATCTGCACCGAGATCAGCATCTCACGCATCTTGCGCGCGATCGTGTCCTCGGTCGCATGGTACTCGGCGATCGGATCGTCCTTCTCACGCGCCTGCGTGGCGAGCACGTTCTTCACATACTGCTGCGTGAGCGAGGAGCCGCCCTGCTGATCGCCCTTCTTCATATACGTCTGCACGAACGCACGCAGCACGCCCTGCACATCGACGCCCGCATGCTCCCAGAAGCGGCGGTCCTCACGCGCCACCACGGCCTGCATCATCGGCTTGGAGATGTCCTTCAAGGGCACGACCTCACGATTCTGCGCATAGAACTCGGCGATTACGGTCTTGCCGTCGCTCGCGTACATCGTCGACTTCTGCGGCAGATTCGTCACATCGAAATCGATGCCCTCAACCTGCATCGACGGCGTCACGGCCTTCACAATCTGATTCGCCCCCATCACGGTGGGCAGGAAGAGCACGGCCAACGTCACACCGCCGCCAAGGCACAGCGTGATGAAGGCGAGTGCGAGCGCAAGTATACGAGCGCCAGTGAGGTTCTTCTTCTTCGGCATGTCTCTATTCTATGGGTCTGGCTCTACCGGAGCGCGAATTTTACAGTATGTCCGAAAAATATACAAATGATTGTCAGCCTGTTCTCAGAAGACAATCAGATTGGCATATCGACTGCCCGGAACCCGCACGCCTACCGCTGCGAACGGCGGATGAGAGCTCCCGGCTGGTAGATGATTATAGTGCGCCCGTTGCGTGCAATCCAGCCCCGGTTCGCGAAATCCATGAGCGCTTTGTTCACGGTCTCGCGCGAGGAACCGACGAGCTGCGCCATCTCCTCCTGGGTGAGGTCATGCGGCACCTGCAGCCCTTCCTCCACCGGCTTGCCGAAGCGCGAGGCGAGGCTCAGCAATGTCTTCGCCAAGCGGCCGGGCACATCGCTGAACACCAGATCGGCAATGCGCTCGTTATTGGCGCGCATACGGTTCGCGAGCACCTGCAGCATGTCGACGGCCACGCCCGGGTATTTGCCGAGCCACGCGAACAATGCGTCATGGTCGAGCCACACCACCTGGGTACCGTCCACCATCGCCACCGCGTTCGCCGTGCGCGGGCCGCCTTGCGGGTCGAACACGGGAATCTCGCCGAGCAGTTCGCCGCGGGTATGTATCGAGAGCAGCTGCACGCGCTTGTCCGCAGACTGCCGCGTCAGCTTCACGCGCCCCTCCTGGATCACATACATGCGCTGGTCGGTGTCGCCCTCGGTGAAGATGTACTCGCCCTTGTCGTACTCCTCATGGTGCAGGTAGGGCACGAGCTCGCGCGCCTGCTCCTCGGAGACCTGCTTGAACAACGCGGTCTCCAGCAGCGGGTTGCGTCGCTCGCACGCGTCGCCCACGCCGGCCGGTTCGTCAGACATCGCGCCGCTTGGCATCCGCTCGGCGGACTGATTCATGCCGTTCCTCCAAAGGTGTCTATAGAAAAGCACTGCCTTTCATATTGTATTCCCTACGACACCGAAACGGGAGGCCGTCTCGAGCATGCGACCGACAATCTGCGCGCGCGTGCACGACGTCTGCGAATTCATCGGGTCGACGCGTTTGCTCGCCGATTTCACCGCCTTGTCTGACATCTTCTCCTTCGACGGGCGCAGCACATGCCGCAAATGCTCGGTGTTCATCGCATATGCCAGCGTGTCGTGGTGCAGCAGGCAGCCGGGCCCCTCCCCGCTGGCCGGGAACCGACGTTCCGCCGCGCCGCCTATCTTGCCCGCCGCGCTCGCAATGTCGTTGAGCCCGGCGAAATGCGCGCGCACACCGCATGCGGCGAGCGCCTCCAGCAGCCACATATCGCAGAACTGGTAGCATTGCCGCGCGTCGAGCCCCGCCACCACCGGCTCGGGCACGTAGAGCGAATAGGTGATCGTGTTCTGCGGTTCTATGAACATCGCGCCACCGCCGGTGTCGCGCCGCACCACTTCAATGCCGTGCTCTTTGGCGTATTCCAGATCCACCTCATCGGCAATCGACTGGAATTTCCCGCAGACCACCGCGGGCGCCCCCCAATCCCAGATTCTCAGCGTCGCCTGCCGCTCCCCATTCGCGACCTGCGTGGCCCATAGTTCGTCCACCTGCATCTGCTCGGCGGGCATGCGTGGAATGTCAACGACGATCTGCGGATTCATCCGCGCCCATCGCCGCTTCGCTTCCTGCAGTCCGATGAGCATGGGCGCAGGTTCGTCCCCAGATTGCGCCCGCTCACCCTGCCGTCTTGCGCGCACCTCGCGAATACGTTCGAATTCGCGTTCGGCTGTCTGCGTGGATTCGCGCGCACTGCCGCCCACCAGCGCGCGCACGACGGCCAATGCGATCGCCTCGCCGTTGGCGCCGATCAGCGTGTCGCCGATCACGCCGCGTAATTCGCCGGACAGCGCCCTGTAGAACGCAAGGTAATCCGCGCTCCCCCAGCGCTCCCAATCATCGGGTAGTTCCGGCAGATGCGCGTCGATTGCGGATTGCGCGCACCCCAACACCGAGCCGGCGACGGCGTCCATGAAGAAATCGCCGTCGATTGTCGCGCGCCAACCGCGCACTTCGTCGCCCTGCAAGGTCACCCGCACGAGTTTACCGCCGGGAATCTTCACTTCGCCGGACTTCATTCGATCTCACCCGCCTTCGTATTCGCACACATATGGAATGCGGGGCGCAATTCAGTGGAACCGCACCCCGCAGAATGCAACGCGTCAAAAGTCGCCGCTAATCCTGAAGTTCGACACCGCGCGCGTCACGGTGGTGCTCGGTGCCGTAGTCCGCGGTGAGAATCTGAATCGCCTCCACAATCGCCCAGATCATCACGGCGATGGCGCCGATGCCGAAGGTCAGCAGCGAGATGAGCACCTGTGCCACGCCTTTGCCGGTGTAGCCCAAGTAGAAGTTATGCAAACCGAAGATGCCGAAGAACAGCGCGAGCGCCGCCGCCACATACTTGTTGCGCGGAAGGTAGGTCGGGTACGCGGCCGGTGGCTGGGCGTAGGTGTAGTTCTGCTGAGCATAGGCATTCGTGTCCTGGTACTGTCCGTTGTAGCCGCCCTGCGACTGCGTGTACTGCGGCGCGGCGTAATTCTGCGCGGGCTGCGTGTACTGGGGTGCCTGTGCGGCGCCTGACACGCCGTTGTTCTGCTGGTCGCCGCCCTGTGGCTGGTAACCGTTCGGATCACTCATATTGTCTCCTTATACGAATGTCACTGTGTGCTTGGTACCGCTCAGCATACACGTTCTTCGCATGTGAAGATATCTCCACAGCACAATGCGGCATCAGCGGACTCTCATTGGTCAATACGGTACCGCTCGCGCAAAAAGACCCACGAGCAGCTATCCTCGTTGGCCATTCGGCAATCCCATGCGCAAATCGACCGACGAACACCTCTCTGCACTGGTCATTCAGTGACTACGTGCGCAGATTGGCCAATGAAGCCCTCGTCACGGTACTGCGAACGGCCAACAGAAGTCTGCGACCCCGCCTCACATACTGACCAATGAGCACCCCTTACCGGCGAGCTGATTTGCGCGCCCTGCCAGTTTCGGCGCGCTCACCTGCCTGGGTATGCGAAAAGGCCGACCCGAAGGCCGACCTTTCCGTAAGATTTGTGTTGCGTTAGCCCCGCAACCGGTTTCAGGCCGAAATGGCCGAATTCGACCAGCTCAGTCGACGTAGACCGGGCCGTACTCCGACGGAATGTGCGTCGTGGCGATGTACGGGCCCGAGGTCGGGCGAGCGTAGGTCTGGAAACCGTTGCTGTAGTTGAATGGAGCTTCTTCGTTGCAGTTGCAGCACATAATGTCCTCTTTTCCTGCCGCGCGTCCACGCGGCGCTTCCTAGAGCCGAATGTGATCGGCTTGACGTGCCCTAGTTTACAGGCGAGCCAAGATGTCGCGGCCCACTTCGTCGGTGGAGCGTTGCCGACTGCCGTTTTCGGCGATGTCGAGTTCCACGGCGGCGTCGATTGTCGCGGCGGCGTCGTCGAATCCGAGATGACGCAGCAGCATGGCGGCGGAAAGGATCGCGGCGGTCGGGTTCGCGATGCCCTGGCCAGCAATGTCGGGGGCGGAACCGTGGATCGGCTCGAACATGGACGGGTATTCGTTGCTCGCGTTGATGCAGCCGGACGCCGAATAACCCACACCGCCCACGACGGCGCCCGCCTCGTCGGTGAGAATGTCGCCGAACAGATTGTCGGTGAGAATCACGTCGAAGCGCGACGGATCGGTGACCAGGTAGATCGTGGCCGCGTCGATGTGCGAGTAGTCATGCTGAACCTCGGGGTATTCGGCGGCCACCTTGTTCACGATGTTCTGCCACATGTCGCCGGCGTTGACGAGCACGTTCTTCTTGTGCACGAGCGTGACGTGCTTGCGGCGCTTCATCGCCAGCTCGAAGGCGTAGCGCACCACGCGTTCCACACCGTACGCCGTGTTGATGGAGACCTCGGTGGCCACCTCGTGCTCGGTGCCGCGGCGTATCGCACCGCCGGCGCCGCAGTAGAGGCCTTCGGTGCCCTCACGCACCACCACGAAATCGATCTCACCCGGGTTCGCCAGCGGCGACTCGACGCCCGGGTACAGCTTCGACGGGCGCAGATTCACATACTGGTCGAGCGCGAACCTCAGCTTGAGCAGCAAGCCGCGTTCGAGAATGCCCGCCTTGATGCGCGGGTCGCCCACCGCACCGAGCAGAATCGCGTCGGTGCTCTTGATGCGTTCGAGATCTTCGTCCGGCAGAATCTCACCGTCACGCAGATACCGCTCCGCCCCCAGGTCGAACGGCTCGTACTCGAAGGTCGCCACTCCCTCGGTGGCTTTTTCGAGCGCCTGCTGTGCCCACGGGGTCACTTCCTTGCCAATGCCGTCGCCGGGAATGACGGCGATCGTGTACTGCTTTGCGTTTTGAGTCATATGGGCAGACTACCCGCTCGCACGCGCCGCTTTCGCGCGGTTTTCAGTTCTTGGACGTTTCGGCGCGAACGTTTCGCATAGTGAGATTGACGGTGAGATTAGTGGTGAGATTATTTCTGGGATTACTCCCGAGCAGTCGGTGCCGGCGCGAACCGGCACCGCTCTTCTCACTCGTCGATGCCCATGGCGGCAAGCACCCACGCATTCTCGTAGCAGATCTGCTTCCACTGCGCGTAACGCCCGCTGGTGCCGCCGTGACCGGCCTCGGCCTCGATCTTGATGATCGCGTCCAGACCCGCGGCCTGCAGCCGCGCCACCCATTTGAGCGGCTCCACCACCATCACACGCGAGTCGTTCATCGACGTGGTCACGAAGATCTTCGGGAATGCCGTCACCGGCGTGCCGTCCGGCCACCGCGCGCCGCCCTCGCCCGGCGCCGGCGCGTTCTCGTATGGCGTGTACGTCTTCATGTAGCGGTAGGTCTCCGCATCGTGCAACGGGTCGCCCCACTCATCCCACTCGGTCACCGTGAGCGGCAGTGTCGGGTCGAGAATCGTCGTCAGCGCATCCACAAACGGCACATCCGCCTCGATGCCGGCGAATCGTTCCGGTGCCATGTTCGCCACGGCACCCATCAGCAAGCCGCCCGCGGAGCCGCCGTTCGCCACCGTGCGCGCACGGTCGGCGAGCCCGCAGTCCTGTATGGCCGCAGTGACGTCGATGAAATCTTCAAACGTGTGCTTCTTGTTGAGCCTGCGGCCCATCTCGTACCATGCGCGTCCCATTTCGCCGCCGCCGCGCACATGCGGCACCACGTAGAGCACGCCGCGGTCGAGCATGCTCAGTCGCGACACCGAGAACGCCGGGTCCGAACTGATTTCATAGGCACCGTAACCGATCACGAACATCGGCATCTGCGCGCACACGCGATCGCGTCGCCAGACGAGCGAAACGGGCATCTGCTCGCCGTCACGCACCGGCACCCAGATGCGTCGCTCCACATAGTCGCGCGCGTCGAAACTCCCCAGCACGTTCGCGCGTTTGAGCAGCACGTCCTCACCGGTGCGCGGGTCGAATTCGCGCAGTTCGCCCGGCCGCGTGTAGCTCGTCACCATGTAGCGCATGCGCGGCGCCTCGTAACTGGGGTTGCCGGCGGTGCCAATCGAATACAGGCGCGCCGAGGAACCTTCGAAATCCTTGAGTTGCGACGGGTTCACCGCATCGTCGTCCGAGGCGCCATCCCAATCCCCGTCCAACTCCGGCACATTCACCTCGGCGAATTGCCAGGGGCGGCGAGCGAGGAAGTCCTGCGCGGCCTGCTGTTTGGACATCACCGCGAGCTTGGGCAGTCCGTTCGCGCGGTACGAAAGCGCCACAAAATGCTCGTGCATCGCGATGCCCTCCACCGCGAGCCCGCGCACGCCGCGCAGAATCTGCGGATTCGTGGAATCGTCGTACGGCGTGCCCACCGGCATTGCGGACGCGCCGGCGATCACCTTCTCGCCGTCCTCGCTGCCGTACGGCGAACCCTGCACAATGCGCACGCCATCGCCAATGCGGTAGGGCGGCCGCGCGGTGCTCATGTCGATGACATCGATCTGAAAATTCGGGTTGGCGAGATTGTGGTAGACGATCGCAATCGGCAGATCCTCGCCATGCTCGCCCGCATGTTCGAACACGGCGAAGCTCACATCGTACTCGACGCCCTCCTGCCGCGGAATGAACGGCTGGAACTCCCCCTCCGGCGTCGCGGTGGGCAGCATGAGCACCTCGGTGGTCGTTTTCGAACCGGTGCCGATCACCAGATTCCGCTCATCGAAGGAGAGCCCTATGCCCACCCAGAATTTCTCGTCGTGTTCCTCGTACACGATCACGTCGCGTTCGACCGGCTCGCCCACCTTGTGCCGACGGATCGCATATGGGCGCTGCGCGTCGTCGAGCAAGGTAGCGAACACATAGCGGCCATCGGGCGTGAAGCATGCCGCAGCCAGTCCGTCGAGCTCGTCGGGCAGCTGTTCGCCGGTGTCGAGGTTGCGAATGCGGAAATCATATTGCTCATTGCCGGTCGTGTCGACGCCGAACAGCAGCCATGTGCCGTCCTTCGAGATGTCCATGCCGCCAATCTGGAAGAAATCGTGGCCCTCGGCCTCCGCGTTGGCGTCGAGGATCACCTGTTCGCCGGGGATCACGCCCGGTGCATCGTTGGTGTTGATCTCGGGCGGCGTCCAATCGTCCTCGCTGCGGATCGGCATGCGGCACTGCACGCCGTACTGCTTGCCCTCCTGCGTGCGCGCGTAGTACCAGTAGCCGTCCAGTCGTGTGGGCACCGACATGTCAGTCTCCTGCACATGCGAGCGGAACTCGTCGAATAGCGTTGTGCGCAGATTGGCCAAGCCGGCCGTGCGCGCGGAGGTGTAGGCGTTCTCGGCGGCCACATACGATTTGAGGTCTGCGGAATCTTTATCTCGCATCCACTCGTAGGGGTCGGTGAAGGTGTCGCCATGGAATGTGCGCGCCGAGGGAACCTGCTTCGCCTTCGGCGGCGTCGGGAAAACATGCATATCAGTCATTAGGCCAGAGATTATACCCGCGCACCCTCCCTTGCGTAAAAAGGAACATTTACCGACCCGAATCTGTCTCCTTTTACGTCCCACTTTCTGCGTCCCTCTGCGTAAAAAGGGACATTCGTCGCCCGCAATTTGTCCCTTTTTACGCCTTCCTCGGCCCCTTTGCGCAAAACACCCATGCGTAAAAAGGGTCAACTGCCGCCGAGAAGGCTCAGACTCACATGAACTGCTGCAGGTAGGGCAACATCGTCTTCATGATGTTCGAACCGGTGGTGCCGGTGAACACTGGCACATCGGTGACCGGCACGGGCTGCGTGGTGGAGAAGCCCGACATTGTGCCGAATCCGCCGGATTCCTTGGGCGAAAGCTGGCGTATGCCGATGGCGAGCACACGCCCCGGGTAGCGGCGCGCGATCTCGGCGTAGGTGGTCGGGTCTTTCTGCCCGTCGTCGCCGATCAAAATGAACTTCATGTTCGGGAAGTCCTCCATGAGCTGCTCGGCGTATTCAAGCTTGTGCTGCACGCCGGAAGGCACGAAGGTCTTCGGCCGCGGGTCGAGGTCGCGCAGCAGTAGCGGGCCGTCCGGGAACCCGTAGTCTATGAGGAAGCTGCGAATCGAGTTCTCCACGTTCCACGGCGAGGTCGACAGGTAGAAGAACGGCGCCCCCGGGAACATGCTCGCGATCTTGTTGTACATGACCGCCATGCCCGGTACCGACGCGCGCTTGTGCGGGCTCAGGAACAGCATGTTGTACACGGCCTTCCACAATGTGGGCACCTGCGTGACCATGCACGTGTCGTCGACGTCGGAGATCACGCCCACCTTCGCCGTGCTCGGAATCGTGAACAATTCCGCCTCCACTGCCGGCCGTTCCTTGAGCCCGCAGCTGACCATGTGCACGCCCGGTTCGAGCCTGTGCTCGGCGAGCAGGTCTAGATATCCCGACGAATCCGACACCGAGTAGTCCATCGTCACCGACCGCGCGGAATCCACCGGATCGTAGACCTCCATCGTGCCCACCTGCACGGTTCTCAACGGCACACCGTCGATGTCGATCTGCACGCATTGGCCGGGCGCGGGCACCTCGAGCATCGCGTGGATGCCACGCATCGGCTTGTTCGGCTGCCCGTCCGCCGGCGCGAGGATAGTACGGCAGACCAGTCGCGAGTATTCCTCCGTGCCGTAGCCCACGTATGGCTTGACCATGGGGAACCAGTGCAGCTGCCGCGCGATGGCCGTGGAGAACCGTATCCACAGTCCGAACGTCCAGGTGATTGTCTTGCGCAGCACGCGCTTGATTGATGAGACGAGCTTCGGGTTCCTCGTCAGCCGCGCTCGCCGCGGCGGCGCTTTCGCCGCGGAGAGCGAGCCGAGCGGCACGGCCACGGTCGGCATGTCGTCTGTGGACGTGGCTGCGGACGTCGTGCGCAACGCCACCGCCGGTGCCCGCCATTGCCGTTCCAGGGTCTCGGTTTCCGCCTGCCCGTTCGCAATGCCGGTGATGACGCGCGTCTCGGCGGAGCCTGCATGCTGCGTGTCGTCGAAATCGGCGGCCGTGGGCCCTTCACCGGATCTCACCGTGCGACCTTGCGTCGTAACCGTGCCACCGTCGCCGTCCGCGGCGAGGCGTGCGCGCTCGGCCTGTTCGCGTTTCACCTGTGCCAGCGCCGCCTCAAGCAGACGCTTGGTCTTCCTGAGCTCGCGGTCCGACCTGTCCGTATATGCCATGTCTCTAACGCATTTTCCGTTGATTGTTTCGTATATATGCCTGCGATACCCGTATTCTACTGCTGCTGGGCAATGAATTTCGCGTATTCGCCGGCCGACAGCAGATCCGGTTCGTCGTCGTCGAGCTCGATCTTGACGATCCACCCTTCGCCGTACGGATCGTCGTTGATGACCGCACCGTCGTCCTCGGTCCCGCTGTTCACGTAGCGCACCACGCCGGACACCGGCGAGATCATCGGCTCGACGGCCTTCGCGGATTCGATCTGCACGAGCTCGTCGCCCGCCTCCACGCGCGTGCCCACCTCGGGCAGGTCGACGAACACGATGTCGCCCATCTTGTTCGCCGCGAATTCGGTGATGCCGAGCACCGCCGGCGTGACCGATTCGTCCACCCACACGTGGTCATGCGAGTACTGCAGAAAATCCGGCACGTCGAGATGCGTGCCCTGTTCGTTCTCCTCGGCCATATTCTCTCCTTGTATCGTTCGTACTGTCCGATTCCGTATTCGGCTGTCCTGTGTTCCGCGCGCTCAATCCAGTTCGCGCCCGTACCATTCCTCGATCATAACGCGCGCGATCGTCGCCTTGCCGGGCGCCTCGATCTCGCCGGTGACGAGCAGATCGGTGTATTCGTCGCGCGTCACCCATCGTGCGGCGATCGTCTCGTCACCGTCCACGTGAATGTCGTTGCTCAGCGCCTGCGCCTTGAACCCCATCATCAGCGAGAACGGGAACGGCCAGGGCTGCGAGCCGAGGTACTTCACCTCGCCCACGCGTATGCCGGTCTCCTCCATCGTTTCGCGCCTGCACGCGTGTTCGAGGTTCTCGCCGGTCTCCACGAACCCTGCCGACACGGAGAACAGATTGCTGTGTTTCCACGCGCGGTTGTGCTGCAGCAGCAGGCGGTCCTTCGCATCGACCACGGTGCAGATCACCGCCGGTTCGACGCGCGGGAACAGTATGCGGTGGTCGTCCGACTCGCTTGTGCAGCGTTGCGCCCAGCCCGACATCGCCGGTTCAGTGGGTGCGCCGCAGTGCGGGCAATGCCGTTGCATATCGTGCCAGTTGGCGAGCGAGAGCATTGTGACCGCCTGCCCTATCTCACGTGCGCTGGCGTGGGGCACGAACATGCGCAGGTCGACCCAGTCGAACCGCTCCACCGCCTGCTCGAACATGTTCACGGCGTTGCTGTGTGCAGATTCGCGCGCATCCACGTCATCGCCGAAGGCCGCGTCGACGGCATGCCCTGCCGCTGCCGCGCGCTCCTCCACGCGACGCAGCTCCTCGCCCTCTTCCACAGCCGTCAGGTCCAACGCAATGGCATGCTCATCGTGCGCGCCTTTGTAGCGGCCCAGATACATGGCCACCACACCGCTGTCGCCATGGTCGAGCGCCCGTGCCACATACGAGCCGGGCAAGGTTGCCAAACGCATGCGGGAGGAGGCCAATTGCGCCATGTTGTGCTGCCCGAATGGCACGGCCACCTTGCCCTTGCGGCACAGCAGCACACGGGTGGAGGGCATTTGGAGCACCTGCTCGATGAGCTGCGGGTCCGCTCGCCGTTCCACCTGATAGTCGATGTCGCCTTGGGCCAAGGGCAGGTAGGGCAATGCCTGCGTCAATGCGAGTGGTGCGAACATCAGGCCTCCTTGGCTGCAATGGCCGCGTCGGCGGCAGCGGGGTCGGCTCCGGCGGCGGCCGGCACCCTCGAAACGAGTTCATGCAATGCGCGGGCCACCGTCTCAGGGCGTTCCCATGCGCTGAAGTGCCCGCAATCCTCTATTTCGGTCATCACCACCGTCGTGTTCACCATGCGTTCGGCGAGGGGTCTCATCACGGCGGGAGCGCTCGATGGGTCCTCCTCGCCGCAGATCACCGCAGCCGGCGCCGTGATCTTCGCGAATTCGTCGTTCAGGTCGGGGCGCGCGGCCGCCATGCGTTCACGCCAGGCGACGCCGTCGGGCTGCTGTTCGCGAATCCATTGCGAGAACTGGTCAATGTACGCGGCGGATTTCTTCACGCTTGAATCGCCTTCGTGCACGTCCACGAAGAACATCACCGGTTCCGTGGTCTGCCGTTCCACGCATTCCTTCGCAATGGCGATGCGTGAGGCATGCGCCTGATCACTGTCCGCGTCGCCCTTCGTGTCGAGCAACGCCATGCCAGCCACCGCCTGAGGGTGGCGGCGTTGAATGTCGAGCACCGCATAACCGCCCATCGACAGGCCAGCCCAGACCGCCTGCGTATACCCGGCGTCGTTGAGCAGGGCCACGTAGGCGTCGGCGATGCGATCCAAACCGTCCGGCAACGAACCGTCCTCGTTCTCACGCCCGCTCTGTGCCGCGGTCGGCACCGGACTCTCGCCCGCACCCGGCATATCCGGCGCCCAGATCGGGTACTGCACGAGCTCATCGGCATCGCTCAGCTCCATGAGCGCCATCGCACAACGGCCCCACATGCGACTGTCCACCGGGAAGCCATGCACCAGCACCAACGGAATGCCGTTGCCCTCACGAATCACATGGTTTGCAATCACCGGCAATTCCCTTGCATGGTCGTCCGCCATACCCATCTCCCTCACTCGGTTTCATTTCATACTGTCAAACGACTGTTAACCGTAAACACCCAGAAATCCACCAGTCTGCTCACAGATTCACCCACGCGAGCGCCTGGCGCACAATCGTGCCATGCCCATCGTTCATCTGCTCAATGAACTCGGTAATCTGCGGGCCATGCGGATCCACCCACTCCACGTCGAGCGTCTCATCCTGCGGTTTGCAGTCACCCGCAATCGGCACCACATAGCACAGCGCAATCGCATGCTGGCGCGCGTCGAAGTACGGCGAGACTCCCGGGGTCGGGAAGAACTCGGCCACCGTGAACGGCGTCAACGTCTGCGGCAGCACCGGCAATGCGAGCTCGCCCATGTCCTTCGAAATGTTGCGGGCAATCGCCTCACGCAACGACTCGTGATACAGCACGCGGCCAGCGATCAGCGTGCGCTCCACAATCGACTGGTCGTTCGCCACGCGCAGCAGGGAGCCAATCTGCGTGATGCGGCCGAAATCATCGACGCGCACAGGCACAATCTCCACATACGCAATGGGCATGCGCGAACGCAAATCGGCAATGTCGTCGGCACCGAGCCAACCGGGAGGGTTGCCCGTGCCACGCGTGATGTCTTCGGGCGTGATGTGGTCGAACTCGCCGCGGGAGCGTCCGGCGTCGAAATCGCCGTCATCGGGCACTTCATCATTCAAGACTCGCATACTCCTATTATGACGCGCGCAAGCAACGAACGCACGCCGGCAGGCAGAATCCGGCACGCCGACATATTTACCTCGTGGCGTATTGCAGGAAACTCACGGAATGAATTGCTAAACATGGGGTTGTACGTGAATAAGGGACGCCAAGGAACGCCCCGACAGACTTTAAGGAGCTAGATATGGCAGTTAAGGAACTCACTTCCGCAGATTTCGAACAGGCAGTGAAGGGCAACGAGATTGCGCTGTTCGACTTCTTCGCAATCTGGTGCGGCCCGTGCAAGGCGTTCAGCCCGATCTTCGACAAGGTTGCGGACGAGAACCCCGACATCTTCTTCGGCAAGATCGACATCGACAAGAACCAGGACCTCGCCAACGCAGCCAACGTGCAGGCCGTCCCCACGCTCATGATCGTGAAGAAGGGCCATGTGATCTATCAGGAGGCAGGCGCACTGCGCGAAGCCGACCTGAACGATCTCATCGGCCAGGCCAAGGCACTCGACGTCGAGGCTGCGCTCGCAGCGGCCAAGGCCTCAGGTGCCGATCAGGACGAGCTGATCGAAGAGCATGACGCCTGATTCGGCAGTCATTCCGCCAAGGCGACACATGCACGACATGTGCCGCCTTTTCATTTGCGCGAGGTTCAATCCGCATGCCCGCGCATCGCAGCAATCTCGCAGAAGTACTGTGTTTCTCTATGGGCCGAATGTGTGGACTGGGTGACATATTGCCCTCTGCGTGGAAAAACTGCAACGGTGCGCGTATACTTCTGCCCAGCATGTGTTTGAGACGCCCGGTTTGGCAGCCGCACACAGAAGACGCTCGTTAACGAAGTCGGCGTCTTGGCATCGGCATTATCCGCAGACTTTAGGAGAAGAATGGCACACCATAGCAAGCACAACGCACCTACGCTGCGCTCGTTGAGCAAACGGCAGTGGATTCGCATTTCCACTGCGATGGCGTCGGTGGGTCTTGTAGTGGCCGGAGTAGTCGCAACCCAAAGCATGTATTCGCGTTCCGAGGCGCAGCCAACGCCCAGCGCAACCGCATATTCCATCACCGAGAATCACGCCGCCTCCCGTGGCAACGCCCGTGAGGCCATGGACGGCGATACCTCGTACGTCACCGTCAAGGTGAATGGCAAGTCCCGCGTCGTGCTCGGCCAAGACTTCACCGACGTGAAGTCGGTGCTCGATGCCGGCGACATCACGTTGGAGCCGGGCGATCAGGTGAATCCGTCGCTCACCTCGAAAGTGGACGAATCCACCACGATCTCCATCGAACGCCAGGGCGCGAAGATGGAAACCTCGGAGTCGAAGATCCCATTCAACACGGTGAAGAAAGACGACCCGTCGCTTCCGAAGGGCACCGAGAAGGTGCAGACTGAGGGCGAGGAAGGCATTCTCGAAAAGACGAATCTGGTCACCCGCACCGGCGACAAGGTGGTCTCATCGAACACCTTCGCCACTTGGGTGAAGAAGGCCCCGGTCGAGAAGGTGATTCTTGTGGGCACTGCGAACCCGCAGCCCGCAGCCACCTCGGCCCCGGCGCAGAAGGACGACAACTCGAATAACAACTCGTCGCAGCAGGCAGCGGCCTCGAGCATCGGCTCTACCGCTCCTGTGGGCGAGATGCAGCAGTGGGCGCATGACTACCTGCTTGCCAACGGCGGCTCGGAAGGCGACTTCACCGCCACCGTATACATCATCAGCCGTGAATCCGGCTGGAATGTGAACGCCACGAACCCGAGCTCCGGTGCCTATGGCCTCGCTCAGGCACTGCCGGGCAGCAAGATGGCCTCGCACGGCGCCGACTGGCAGTCGAACTACCAGACGCAGCTCAAATGGTTCTGGGACTACTGCAAGGGCCGTTACGGCTCCGTGCAGGGCGCCTACAACTTCTGGCAGGCGAACCACTGGTACTAAACCGCAGACCGTTTTCCCGGCACTATTCAGGGTGGTTCATCCAACATGGATGAACCACCCTTTTGTTGCGGCAACAAAGGCCGCCATCAAATCTCTTATGGGAGACGATAAACGCCTCCACGATTCCCAAGATCCCACTTATTTCCCGGTATTATGGAATGCTCTCCTGTAACAGACCGATTGGCTACAGGTAGCAATTATGGATATAGCTAGAAAAAAGATGGGGCTCTTAGTGTCACAACACCTAGAGCCCCATCAAACATACGTATCCAACTAGTAGGCGCCCGTACCGCGGATGACCACCCACACCGTCTTGATCAGAATCGCGATGTCGCCGGTGATCGACCAGTTCTCAATATAGGAGACATCAAGGTATTCGCTCTGTTCCTCGGTAAGGTCGGATCGCCCGGAGATCTGCCATGGACCGGTGATGCCCGGCTTCACGAGCAGACGGGCCGAATAGAGCGAACCATAGCGCGCCACTTCCTTGGGCAGTGCCGGGCGCGGCCCCACCATGGACATATCGCCTTTGAGCACATTGAGGAACTGCGGGAATTCGTCGAGTGACGTACGTCGGATGAAGCGGCCTACCCGTGTGATGCGCGGATCGTCCTTCATCTTGAAAATGAAGCGATCGGTTTGGCCGGTCTCCTGCATCAGCTTTTTCTTGACTTCCTCGGCATTCGTCACCATGGAACGGAACTTGTACATCTGGAATGTGCGGCCGTGCAAACCCACGCGGGTCTGCTTGAAGAAAATGGGACCACCGTCATCCAGCTTGATGGCAATGGCCACGCCGAGCATGATTGGCGACGAGATGATGAGCGCCAACGACGACAGCACAATGTCGAAAATGCGCTTCAACAGGAATGTTGTGGCACGGTATTGCGGCAGGCTAGCCAGTAGAATCGGCTGTTCGGTGGTGTTGCGCAGGTACAGCCTATGGCCCGCGACATCGGCTAATGCCACCGATAGCGCAAGCTCCATGCCCAAGGATTCAATGGCCAGTGCAATGCCATGCAGCAGTTTGGAATCACGGTCGAGCACATCGGCCACGAAAACCTCCTGCACGCCGATCCGCTGCAGTTTGCGAGGGAAGTTGGAGTTCAACGGCACCGTCTGCACAGCGTATTTCTCGGCGATGCCCTCTTCCGGCACAAAGTCGGTCATAATGTAGGCGTCGTCGCGATCCGGCACCTTCTCAATGGGACATACGGCAACGGCGCGATACCCCCAATTCTTATTGGTGTCGAAGAGCTTGAGCACATTGTTAATACCTTCGGAGGAACCAATAATCACCGTATTGTACTTGTATTCACCCTCTTCGCGCTTCCTATGGAGCATCAGGCGAAGGAAGAACCTGCCGAAAAGTGCCAACACCATGCCGAAGATTGGTGCGACAAGAAGAATGGTGCGAGGGTAATCCAAATGCAGCATGAACACGATGAAGCAGAACACCACAATGGTGGCTATGGTGGCGTTGAGCACCTCCACATAGAGCTCATATCCCTCTGCCATGATGTGCCTGTGGTACGTACCGCGCCACACCAAACAGGTGAGCCACACAATGCAGTACAGCACAATGAACGCCCAGACCGGCATATACCGCGCAATGGTGGTGTATGCCTCGCGATTGACCAACAGTACACCCACCACAGCGATTAGCATTGCGATCACGTCTACGACTGCAATCATAAATATGAAAGCGAAACGCCAACGCGGTGCGTTGCACAGATGGTTGGTCTTCTTATTGCCGGATTCCTCAAACGGGGTGTTGTAGAACGTGATCGGCTCATACGGCAACTGCTGGCGCGTCGATTCTTTCGACTCAGCATGGTGATTCTGCTCATGGCCTGTGACTATACGTATTTCCTGCGTTTGCATTGAGGAGCTTGCAGTCCACCGAGATGTATCACGCACCGTATTCCCCTCCGATCCTCCGCCAAGCAAAGCCTTATCTAGTATATTCAGTCAATAGGACACTATTTATACAGAATAACTCGCGGAGAATGTACATTGAACTCGCATTGGCGAGTGTTACAGCATCTATACTTGTCGAAGCTCGGAAATGGGCATCGGGATATCACGGCAAATAAAAACGGCCACCGCGAACGGCGACCGTTGTATAGATTGATAGATAAGGGTTAGTTTGGTTCAGACCTCGGAGACCTTCACCTTCTGGCCTTTCTTACGGCCACGCTTCTTCATCACACCCTGCTCGGCCTTCGCCGCATTGAACACCAGCATATCCTCGGAATTCAGCAGCGTTCCCTTGATCTGCGCGTAAGCCTCCTGATCGTCTTCGACTTCGGGGAATTCGAAGTATGGCCCCATTGCGTCGAGCACGAACTGCTGGTTCAGCGTGACCGATGCGGTGGTCTTGCCGGGAATGAAGAACGGGATTGCATTCGGGTTGCTTTCCTCGCATGCCTTGAAGGCGAACTGCTTGGTGGTCGGGTTGATGAAGAACTCAATGAATTCAGGGCGCCCAAGTTCAAGCACGGCGTTCTTGTTCAACCGAGCGTAGTTCTTCGTGACTGTGAGTACGGAACGACCGGAGGCCGTGTTCGGGCTGACTACTTCGAATCCTTGCAGAGACGACATATACAAACTTCCTTACGTCGACAGACGGATTATTTCGTAACAAACTGAGATCGTATGTCACAGCGATACATGTTCAATATAACATAATCAGTTCGTATTATTGACCAATTTCGCACATTTTGCTGAAAATAGACCCTAATTTACAGGGTGCTCTCAGTATTTCATCAATAGGCATAAGAAAAGTGGGAGACAGAGCCACATTCTGCCTCCCACTCAGTATATGTATCTATACTAATTAATTCACATATGTATCTATACTAATTAATTCACTGGGCACGAATTGAGGTACTCCACATTCGTGTTCTCGGTGCCCATTGGCGTCTGGTCGACGGCAAGACGACTCGTCGCCTGCTTCGACGTCGTTACATCGAAGGTGTAGGTCACCTTCTGTTCCGGCCTCACCTGTGCCAGCGAACGGTACATGATCGCCGAATTCATTGAATCCATAGCAGGTACGGACCCTGTTCCCTGCACCTTGAAATTGCTCAATTCACCACCGTATGGTGGGTAGAAAAGCACCTTGTCGAGACTGGCGCCTTCGTTGTATGGCAATTGGCCGGTGACATACCAACTGAGCTTACCTACCTCGTCTTCTTTGAGCGTGTTCTCCAACGTGTATTCCACCTGATATTTGTATGGCGCAGAATCGGTGCAAATCTGCTTGATCTTCGCGGAACGCTTGATGTACCAGCCCATCTTGGAGGGGTTCTCCTCGGTAAGGTAGACGCCTACCTCCGGCTTAGTCTTGTCGGTGGAATACTCGGCCGTCAACCCCGACTCCTCTAGGAAGCTTTCCAAAACAGGATTGAACGAATACATTGACAGATGCCGTTGTTGCGACAGGGCATATACCTCTTTGGCGAGTTTGGCCATGGTCCCCATACTCAGATTCGAAGTGATTTTGCTCACACATTCTTTTGCAACGATGCCAAAGTATTGATCGGTTTCCTCGATTGGATAATCCTTGTAAACAGTATTCATCAGGAACTCCGCAGTGTTGTTGCCATTAAGACTGCGTCCGTCGGGAAGCTTGATCTCTCCGGTCGCCTTTACCAAAGCCTGCACGATCACAGGATCCACAAGAATAACACCACTAAGATCCACATTCTTCCCCCACGGAGTGGTCTTCCATACACTATTAAATGCCTCTGCCGTCATTTTCGTGTTGGGGTAATTTGCCAAATCTCGCACGTCATATGACATATATAGAGGCCCTTCACTCTTGAAGATCCGTTGCGTGTCGGGGTCTACATCTGCGGTATCTGCATGTTCCAGATAATCGGGATTTGACCTAAACTCTCCAATCGAGAAAGCCCCATTCTCAAAAGTGAGAGTGCCTATGGCTCCAATGAGACCACCCGACATACGCATTTCGGCAGGAGTCATGGCTAGAATTGCATACGTCTGCTTGCCTTTATAGCCGAGGAAATCCGGCAGATTCTTCACAAATACCTCAGAGCGGTCCAGCCAGTATCCCGTCATGGAACTAACGCCCTTGATCTGCTGAATTGCCTTGCGCACCGGCGGCAACGATGGGTCATGGATCTCCTGAATCTTGGCGAGCTGCGCCTTGAGACCATCATTCGCCCTTACGAAATTGGTATACTGCCCCACCAATGGCATCACATTGATTCTGCCGTCATCCAACAATTTCGACTCGGAGAGATGCGAGGCAATATCCACGTAATCGGGTACCACCTCCACACTGGCATCCTCCACAATCTGCGTAAGTTCCTGCGCAGCGCGAATGTTGCTGCGCAAACCGCGAATCTTGCCGGTGAATTGCCACAGACCGTTGTGGGTGATGGCGTTCGCCTTCCTCGTCTCCTCCTGCATCTGGCGCACGGCATTCGGCAGTTCCTGCATGTTACCGCTCCGGGCTGTATCCACCACTGTATGGACGGCCGCCATCTCGTGCCTGTACACCATATATGCCTGCGCACCGAAAGTACCGAAGAAGCCAACGACCACCACAGCGATGGCGATGAGTGTCCAGCCCCACCAGTGTATGCGTTTGTACCATAGTTGCTTTACGCCAGAAGACACATGTTGCTGTGAGTCTGCCAAGTCAGGTTGAGGAGTGGTTCCTGCGGCCTCCGCAGACTGATCGGCGCTCTTCTCAATCTCGGGTTCATTGCCTTCTGTTCGGGACATGCCCACCCTTTCGTACCGGATCGGGATCCAAATCAATGTCTTTCAAGAATAGGGGTGCTGCAGTACAAGAAGCGCGAAAGGTTCGCTCGGAACATTTCCAAGCGAACCTTTCGCCATAACACTCACACGCGGCAACTCATCAGTCGTCGATAGTGTTGAGGAACCGGTGTTCGGCAACATCGAGCAGATGCTTGCCGTATGGGCTCTTGCCGTACCGTTCAGCGGCGGCAAGCAGCTGGTCGCGGTCGATCCAATGGTTCTCGTAGGCAATCTCCTCAATCACCGAAATCGGCAGACCCTGTGCATGCTCCACCGTGCGCACGAACTCTCCAGCCTCGAACAGGGAATCCATCGTGCCGGTGTCGAGCCATGCATAGCCTCGGCCGAGCGTCTGCACGTGCAATGAACCATCGTCAAGGTACATGCGGTTCAGGTCGGTGATCTCCAGCTCGCCTCGAGGCGAGGGCTTGACCTGCTTGGCGAAGTCGACAACACGGTTGTCATAGAAATACAGTCCAGTCACCGCATAGTTCGACGCGGGGTGCTCGGGCTTCTCCACAATGCTCACCGCCTTGTGGCCCTTGTCGAACTCAACGACACCGTAGCGTTCCGGGTCATCGACGTAGTAGCCGAACACCGTGGCGCCATGTTCAAGGGAGGCCGCCTTGCGCAGTTGGCGGCCTAAACCGTTGCCGTAGAAGATGTTGTCGCCGAGCACCAGCGCGCATGCATTGTCACCGATGAAGTCCTCGCCGAGCAGGAAGGCCTGGGCCAGACCGTCGGGACTTGGCTGCACCTTGTATTGCAATGAGATGCCGTATCGGGAACCATCGCCGAGCAGGCGTTCGAAATTCGGCAGGTCCTTCGGCGTCGAGATGATTAGGATGTCACGAATCCCTGCCATCATCAGTGCGCTCAACGGATAGAAGATCATCGGCTTGTCGTACACCGGCAACAACTGCTTGGAAGTGACCGTCGTCAGCGGGTACAGGCGTGTGCCGGAACCGCCAGCGAGAATGATGCCTTTCATCTGGAACCCATCCTTACTTCTTCAGTTCAGCTTCGACATAGGCCTTGAGGCTGTCGTGCCAATCGGCGGTCTCGTAGCCGGTCTCCTCGATCTTGGCCAAGTCGAGCGTGCTATTCGTCGGTCGGGGGCTCACTGGAGCCTTCGCGTTCTCGAAGTACTGCTCGGTAGAGATCGGACGCACCTTGTCTCCATTGCCGTTCGTCATGGCGAACACCTCGGCGGCAATCTGTGCCCAGCTCACCACGTCACCGGAACCGGTGAGATCGTAGGTGCCGTACGGATCCTCATCATCGAGCAGATGGAAGATAGCAGCCGCCATGTCATCGGTGAACGTCAGACGGCCATATTGGTCATCCACCACCGTCACCTCATTCAATGCATCATTCGGATCAGCCACCTTGTTCGAGAGCATCATCATCGTCTTAACGAAGTTGTGCCCGTTGCCAATCACCCAGCTCGAGCGCACGATGTAGTGCTTCGGGGCGTTGGCCACAGCTATGTCGCCGGCCGCCTTCGTCTGGCCGTATACGCCAAGCGGCGAGAACGCCTCATCTTCGTCATGCACCTTGGCCGTACCATCGAACACATAGTCGGAGCTCACATGCACGAGGGTCAGATTGTGCTCGGTGGCCACTTTCGCCAGCAGCGCCGGGCCAAGTGCGTTGGCCTTCCATGCCGTCACACGCCCTTCGGGTGTCTCGGCCTTGTCCACCGCCGTGAATGCCCCAGCATTGATGATCGTGCCGTACAGGCTCCAGTCATACCCCTCATAGGCGGCAGGATCCGAAAAATCGAATTCGTCGATGTCGGTGAATTCGAATCCTTTGAGATCATATTCTTCAACATACTTGCGGATCGACTGCCCGAGCTGGCCGTTCGCACCGGTGACCAATGTACGCTTCGGATCCATCGGCTTGGCATCCTTGAGCATCGGGTGATGCAGGTCCGCTTCGGAGAGTTCGGCCTGCTCAAGAGGAATCGGCCACTGGATGTTGAGTTCCGGGTCGGCCAGGTTCACGAAGGTGTAGGTCTTCTTTTGCTCGAGAGACCAATGCGCGTTCACCAAATACGTGTAGGCCGTGCCATCCTCCAACGCCTGGAAGCTGTTGCCCACACCACGCGGCACATAGATCGCCTTCGACGGGTCAAGGCGCGTCGTATACACCTGTCCGAAGGTGTCACCCGGACGCAGATCCACCCAGGCACCGAAGATCTCGCCGGTGGCCAGCGAGATGAACTTGTCCCACGGCTCGGCGTGGATGCCACGGGTCACCCCACGCTTCGCGTTGAAGCTGATGTTGTTCTGCACCGGCTGGAAGTCCTTCGGCAGGCCAAGTGCCGTCATCTTCGCCTTCTGCCAGTTCTCCTTGAACCAGCCACGGTTATCGCCATGCACCGGCAAGTCAAAGACCAGCAGCCCGGGAATGTTCGTCTCCATGACCTTGAGTTCCTTTGCAAATTCCATAGTTCACGCTTTCCACATCACTGTTGCACATCTGTACATAATGAATCCGCAGTAGTTGCGGCAGTTTCGGAGCATTCACTGGCCTTGTGCCTTGTACTTGGCCTCGGTGGCGGCTTTCGCCGGCTCCCACCACTGCGGGTTATCGATGTACCATTGCACGGTCTGGCGCAGGCCTGAGTCGAAATCGGTGTGCGTCGGGCGCCAACCCAACTCGGTCTGCAGCTTCGTCGAATCGATGGCATACCTGCGGTCGTGGCCCGGACGGTCCTTCACCCAGTCAAAGGCGTCCTCCGGCTGACCCATCACTCGCAGAATGTCGTGCAGCACGGTCAGGTTGTTGCGTTCACCGTTGGCACCGATCAGGTAGGTCTCACCCAAACGGCCAGTGGTCAGAATCGTCCACACCGCGCTCGAATGGTCTTCGGTGTGAATCCAATCACGCACATTGAGGCCATCGCCATAGAGCTTCGGGCGAATGCCTTCAATGATGTTCGTGATCTGGCGCGGAATGAATTTCTCCACATGCTGGTACGGGCCGTAGTTGTTCGAGCAGTTCGAGATCGTCGTACGCAACCCATAGGTGCGGTGCCATGCGCGCACGAGCATGTCGGAGCTCGCCTTCGTCGATGAATACGGGCTTGACGGATGGTACGGCGTTTCCTCGGTGAACTTCGCCGGATCATCCAGAGCCAGGTCGCCATACACCTCGTCGGTGCTGATGTGATGGAACCGCACATCGTACTTGCGTGCCGCTTCGAGCAAGCGGAACGTGCCTTCGACGTTTGTCTTCACGAACGGCTCCGGATTTGCAATCGAATTGTCGTTATGCGACTCGGCCGCATAGTGCACGATGGCATCATGACCCGGCACCAGTTCGTCAAGCAGCTGTGCGTCGCAGATGTTGCCATGCACGAACTCGACGCGGTCGCCGAGAATCGGTTTGATGTTCTCGAGGTTGCCCGCATATGTAAGTGCATCAAGTACCGTAATGTGCACATCCGGGTGATTGTTATACACGTAATGCACGAAATTCGAGCCGATGAAACCGCAGCCACCGGTCACAATGATGTTCTTCGGAATGAACGCTTCTGTCATGACTACTACTGTAGCAATGTGCCACTATTTATTCAGTCGATACCTATTTTTTCTATTTATAGACACATGCTCCCAATACGACACATATCCAATCCTAGGCGATGAGATTCAAGCCTCGGAAGATTCCCAGATACGCACGCCAAACTACTATGGGTGTGCTGATTAGTCTTGGTCGAATACCCATGGAGCCGTCTCGATGAGCAAATCCTTAGTCAAGAACTCATTCTTCAATGTTGTCTATCAATTGTTGAATGTGCTGTTTCCACTCGTTACAGCACCGTACGTGGCCCGTGTGCTGCTTCCGGAGAATGTGGGCAAAGTGGCGGTGGCCCAGAACTGGGCGCAATACTTCATTGTGTTCGCGGCACTCGGCATACCCACCTACGCGGTGAGGGAAACCGCCCAGCATCGAAAAAACAAAGGGGATCTCAACAAGGCATTCACCGAACTGCTGGTGATCAACACCATCTCCACCACCATCAGCATCATCGCCTACATAATGATGCTGTTCACCTTCGGTACCTTCCGCGAGAATATCGCGCTGTATTTGGCCGTAGGCGCCGGCATCCTGTTCAACTACATCACCATCGACTGGCTCTACCAAGGCATTGAGGACTACGGCTATATTGCCGTACGCAGCTTCATCGTCAAACTGCTCTCGCTCATCGCATTGCTGGTGTTGGTGCGGAACAGGAACGATTTCGTCATCTACGCGTTGATCTCCACCTGTGCGGTCGGTGCGAACAACATACTCAACGTCCTGCACCTCCCCAAGATCGGTGTGCACATGACATTCAGGAATCTCACGTTCAAACACCATGTCAAGCCGATCATGATCTTCTTCGCCAACTCGATCTCGGTGAAGCTCTACACGCTCATCAATGTCACCTTGCTTGGCATTCTCGCCACCGATGATGCCGTGGCATTCTATTCGAATTCGGATAAGATCATTCGCATCATCATCACCGTCATCGCTGGTATAGGCGGCGTGCTGCTTCCTCGCCTCAGCGTCTATGCCAAACAAGGTGAGAAAGACCACTGCTCCCGCATCGTGACACAGGTGTTCAACATACTGCTCTTCATCTTCCTTCCCACAGGCATTGGCCTGATGCTTATGTCCAAAGAGATTGTGCTTATTCTCTTCGGGCAGCCTTATGCTCCCTCCATCCTCACAATGCAGATCATGTCGCTACTCATTTACACCCTCGGCTTCAATAATCTGTTCGGCACGGTGTTGCTGGCCTTTGGCAAGGAGAAGGAGAACCTTATCTGCCCGATTGCCGGGGCCGTCACCTGCTTGGCCTTGAATTTCATACTCATTCCACAGCTCCAGCAGAATGGCACCGCCATCGCCTCGGTGATCAGCGAAGGCGTGGTGACAGTGGTGGCCATCTTCTTCGCCGCCCGCACCATCACGCTGCATTTCGATGGCAAGGTCATTGCCAAAACACTCGTCGCCACTGCGACCATGGCTGCAGTGGTCCTTTGCTTCAAGGTATTCCTAGGGAATCTGGTGCTGTGTCTCATCGCAGGCGTCGGCTTTGGTGCACTCACCTACGCCGTCGTTTCCTGGCTGCTGAAGAACCCCGTGCTCTTCCAGATCATCAACCTCACACTGAAACGCCGTAAATAACCGAGCCTACCGTGTGTAGTTCCGTAGTACCTTCAATGACTTCACGTAATTACTCAGCGTGAAGATCATCTTCCTACGCTCATCTTTCCTCATCATCTGGTCAGTGGAGACATCCTCCATATGATCGACCCGGATGCTCTTGTCGTACCACATCGTCAGGTGCCGGGCTCGGCATCGCATCAACAGAATGTCTTCCTCAAAATAGAGGAAAGTTCCGGAGTCGAATGCGCAGCTGAACTGCTTGACGAATGCCGGTGTAAATACAAAGCACGCACCATGGAGCTTGTAAGGTTTGCCGGTAATGGCATCTGCCGTGGCATTGACATGCTCGGGCAATGCATTGGCATCGGAATGCGTGAGTTTTGCCTTGAGCCGGGTCAGCGGGCCGAACAGGTGAAGGTGCAGCAGGAGCAGAATCACCTTGAAGCGCCGTATCTGACGATCCACCTCCGCGCGGGTGTCGATGATCGAATAAATCGGGTTCGAGTGCGAACCGTTCTTGCCCGACACGATGTCCGGACCAATCACCCCCACATCAGGATGCGCCTTGAAATCCTCCTCGCACAGCTCCATGAAATTATCGCAGGCAATGGTGGCATCGTTGTTCATCGTGACGATGAAATCGCAATGCAGGCGATTCCGCGCATATTCATACCCGGTATTATTGCCGCGGGCGAACCCTTCATTCACTGCGTTTTGCAGCAATGTCACGGTGGAATCAGCACCATACTTGCATTGCAGCTCTTCGTAGCTACCATTGGCTGAGTTATTGTCCACCACCACAATGGCGGCTTGAGGGCAATGCGTTTTGATGGATTCAATGCAATCCGCCGTGGCATCTCCCGCAAGATAATGCAGCACCACGAATCCGAATTTTGCAGCAGTCATGAATCTCCTTCAGTGGTATCAGCCCTTGGCACGCAAGGCACGCACCAGAAGCGAACGCAACACGGTATTTCGCATCATCGTGTATTTGAATCGAATTGCAGGGCTCAATGCGGAAACATCAATCTGATCCAATCGTGGTCCCAATGCCTGTGCACGAGTCCGAGCCGCCTGCTTGGCGGATTGGGGGTCGGCGAGCATGATGACCGCCTTCAGTTCCTGGAAATACAGGTTCACCTGCTCCTCGTTCCAAGCCCGAAGCAACGTCGCATCGCCATCGAGATGGTACTCATGCATGAGTCGGGCACGCTCGTCAATGGCCGGATGGTATAGACCCTTGGCATTGTTTTTGTAGGTGCGCACGCTCAATCCGCCCATACGGTAGTAATACCCTGCATAATCCACATACACAATCTCGTGTGCCAGTTGGAAAGCCTGCATATTGAACAGATTGTCTTGCATGCGAGGCAATGCTGCGTCGAGCTGCAGTCCATGCTCCTGCAGGAAAGCGTGCCTGTATAGCTTGCCCCACGGCACTCCAATGGCCGTGACGAATCCTTTGGGCTGTGCATATGAACCATCCATCAATTGAAGGAACAGTTCCACCTTCTCGTCAGCGGCACGGGCAGTGAAGGATTCAGGGAAGAAATGTTGTCTCGCGGAATGATGGTCATCGAATGCCACGCAGGTGCTCATGACGATATCCGGATTACGTTCGGTGGTTTTCAGCAGGGTGTCGAGATAGTCAGGAGCCACAGAATCATCTGGATCGATGAAGCACACCCATTCGCCTTTGGCATGAGACAGTCCATTGTTACGGGCCACGGATACGCCGGAATTGCTCTGATCAATGAGCTGAACACGACCATCACGCTGTTCGTAGCCCTCGAGAATAGAGGCGGAGGCATCGGTGGAACCGTCATTGACGGCTAGCACCTCGAAATCCTCGAAACTCTGATCGAGGAGCGAATCCATGCATGCGCCTACGTATTCTTCTTGGTTGTATACCGGAATGATCACCGAGATCTCAGGCATGCCTCTCACTCCCCTCATGGGTCAATGGCGTACGAGCCACCAATGGCAGATTGCTCATACGTCTACTGTAACGCCAAATGAAGCTGGCATAGCCGTACGCGGCCACGAGCAACAGGAACGCGCAATTCTGTACCGGCGCTGTGATGAACACGATCATCACGTATCCGGCGAAATACCACACGTGCCAATTATGGGAACCTAGCACCAACAGCACAAATGGCACAATCATATAAAGCGCCAGCACTAATCCACCATGGATGAGCAGGAACAGCAAACCACTGGTATACCCCATGCCATCGCGGTAGGCACTCATATAATGCGTCCAGATGTACTCGTCGGAATCGAACCCGAATCCCGTCAGCGGGCGCTGCCACCAAATGCGGAAGCCTTCAGTGAAATCGAGCAAGTGGGTTTGGCCGGAATAGGACGTGGCCATTTTGGAGATTACAATGTGCGTGCCTGCGACCACGGCAGCGATGGACACCAGAGCCGCGACACTGAGCAACGCATAGCGCAATCCTCTGCGCTGTATCTGAAGCATGGCCTTCCATAGCAACGGCACCAACAGCACCAACACGTAGAGTGCGCCCCCGGTGGACAGGGATGTGACAAGTGCGCCGATAATGCAGAGATCGGCGCGCCAGTGCACTTTCTTGCCTATATACAAGTCGATGGCGAGCACCACACCATAGAAGGCCGCGGCACAGGGCGGTTCGTTGAAAATCGACGAGTTTCTCCACACCGTCATGCCCAGCACATGAGCATCCTGCACGTTGTAGTACACATCCGCGTACGAATAGATCGGCGGTACATTATGCACCCAACTCAATCGTTCAACGTGCGAGGGGGGCAGCAGAAGGAAGGAGCTGGCCGCCCATAGCACCACTGATATGGCGGCGAACACCGCCGCCACCACCACCAAACGGTTGATCAACACCTTACGCACATATTCGTGGCCACGCATGAGCATGCACCCCATCAATGCAGGCACGATGAGCGCATATTGGAACCAGGTGCCGTTCGTGTACCCCGATCCCCCATGCGACACCGCCATTACCAACTGCCCAATGACGGTGGCCAGCACGAGCACGAGCATCGCAGACCCCACGCGATGCAGACGGTGCCGCGCCTCGCGCCAACAACACAGCATATACGCAAGGCACACGGCGAGCAACACGAAGCACGAGAGCGAGAAATTATCACCCGTAAGCGCCCACAACGAATTCGAGTTGTAGATGATGGCGAGAACAAGCGCGTAATCCATCAACGCGTTCACCACCTCATGAATTCGCGGGCTATATGCCGCCTGCCGTTGAACGGTTTCGGTGGTGTCTGTCACTTCCTGTACTCCACAACCTTCATCTTCATGCCATCGTGAATGCCCCGCGAATAGGCGCGTAGTTTTGCAATGCGATGGTTCTCGAACAGCAATGATAATGCCATGAGCAACGGAATTTCCGTCAGCCCCTCGCCGCCGGTGTGCCTATGGTATTTCTTCCAATACACAATGCGGTTGCGTGACTGGTAGTAGCAACGCATTGGTGAGTAGCCGAGCTTATACAGCGGCTGCCATTGCACACCCGCCGACGTGTTGCGAGGCACCTTCAGCCAGGTACGCTCGGATTTGCCCTTCTCATGCAACAGATAGACGGTGTTGTCTTTGACAATCTCATAGCCGTTCAATATCAGTCGCTCATTGAAATCGAAGTCCACGTAGTCGATGAACAAGTTGTCATCGAAGCCACCAACCTCCAAAGCCGCTGCAACATCGACCAAGGAACCCGAAGTGATTGCGCCATGCTTGGCAGCATGGGCCAGCCGCTCCAACGGTGGCATCTTCTGCGCTTGCCACTCCTCCTCGGTCATGCGGTTGCGGTCGAGTATGAATGGGCATACCAACGCCACGGAACCGGTGAGGTGCTGTTCCAACTCGTCGCACATGCCTTCCGTGGGTATGCTGTCTTGATCGAGCAGCAGCATATGCTTGAACCCATACTCCTTGGCGGCATCCAACAACCTGTTCAATGCAAAGGCTATGCCCCTGTTATTCGGTTCGGCTTCGACCTTCACGGTCGTATATTCTGAGTCCGCAAGCGATCGGATATCCGCGACGTTCTCCGATCCATTGTCGAAGATGAACACCGCATCCACTTGGCTGACGGTGTTGTTCAGGTTCGCACGCAACCGTTCGAGATCGGGATTATAGGTGACTATCCCTGCGCAACGCATACAGTACCCTCTCTACAGCTTGTGTTCGAACAGCAGCGATTTTACACGCGTGCGCAGATTCTCCTTCCACGCACTCTGCTCGGGCATGTATACCGGGTATTCCTTGACCCGCAGCTTGCGCGCGTTCACCCATACGTTGAGCAGACGCTCGGACAGGAAGCCGAAGAGCCGCTGATTGTATGCGTCATACTTCGACACATCGATGCGGTTCTCAGCTTCTTCAAGGACAGCAAACAACCAAGTCATATACTCATTGAAGTGATTCGAAGACATGACAAACATATTGTATGCATACAATGAATGCCCTCTCATCACTTGATCAAAAGCGGATATATATTCTGGGCACTGTTCATGAATAATTTGCCTCACTGTATTGAGGTCATTAACATTATGATACTGCGCAAACTGGGCCTTAACCGTCTGCCTCATCACCCATGGTTCGGGCAATATCACATCGGCTTGTTTGAGGTCATTCGAAAAACATTCGACTGGGACAATCTGCTTCTTCCTATGATCCGTGTAGAAGTAGCGTCGATAATGGACAAATCCTATATTCGAATCCTTCCCGTCCCTGTTCTTCCATACCCAGTACTGCGCAGTCAGTTCACAAAACTCCGGATTTTTAATTGATATATTATCACCAGTGTCATCTTTAATCGCTATTTCCGCATGATTTCGAGCAGCGCCAGCAAGAATAGGCACATATCCAACGACATTCGGGATCGCAAAATTCTTATGAGTCACAATATAAACTGTGGTTTTTGCTGTTATTGACATATTATTCCTCTTCTTCTTTCTTGCTATTTGATTGGATGGCTGCTCGTTGCCCGCTCCAGTTACCCAAAAGTCTGCAACTGCAGTCAACGATGAACCGGAGTATTTCAATCACATGCCCTTGCCTGAGCAAACCGCCAAGCGTGTACTTGACCAAGGAGAGTCCTTCGCCAGACAATGACGCATCGCCAAGAATGTCTTTGTGCTTGGCGATCTCCATGCCCTGAATGTAGTTGCGTTTGTACTGCTGCTTGAAGGTGAAGTTGTGGGAATGAATCACCGTGGCGTTCGCTTCATACACGATCTTCCACCCTGCATGCAGGAAGCGTGCGGCAATGAACATATCTTCGTTGGTCAGCACATCCGTTTCGAAACCACCGACTTCCAAATATGCCGTACGACGATAGGCCGCACATACATCGGTAGAGTGGAAGGCCTTGATGCCCAAGCTTGGAATATCGGCCTTGGTGATCACCATGGATTCATCGCCATACGAGTACTTACGAACGAGTGCCTCTGCCGGGCGCGCATCCTTGCGTGGAAGTTGACGCCCATATACCAGCGCCACTTCATCGTCTGCGAATGGGGCCACAATCTTCGTAATATAGTCATTGTCACTTGGCATGGCGTCCTGCGTGAGGAACAGCACGAAATCACCGATGCTCTCGCGGAGCATCGCATCCCGCGTACCACCATGATTGAAATTCTTGCGGTCTATGACGACCAGTTTCACCTCGGGATGGCGCTTGATCATCTCCTGTGTGATGTCTTCAGACGAGGAGTCCACAACAATGATCTCATCGGGTTTGCGCGTCTGCTGCTCCAATCGTGTAAGCAACGTATCGATTTGCCTGCCCGCATTCAGCGTAGGTACAATGACCGAGATTGCGCCATTCACCAACTCGTTTCCTCCCACGTCTCATACGCCATTACACTATTCATTCCGAGCTCCGGGAACCTACAAGAATGGTAACAGCATACGCTGATTGCGTTCAGCTCAGCTCAAATCGCAGTGGTACTGCGTAGATTCCATCGCATGAACCATGCACGTTAGAATTCACCATCAAGAAGACGTTGGTAGATGGTTTCCTTACTATTGACCGTGGTCGGGTAATCAATCTGATAGGTCAGTTTGTTCATGTAGGTGTCACTAGGAATCCGCGGCTGAGCCTCGGTGGAGTCCATTTGCTCACTCAGTGCAAAGCGCCCCTCGTTATTCGCTGGTATGGCATCAATCATGGCTGTGAATTCAGCATGACGTGTATAGGCCACCGACAACATGACATCGAGCATGAAATACTCGGGGATTCCTTTCCCCCGAGTGACGAGGTGCGTCAGCGAACGCCCCACGTAGTCGAATAACGGATTCCCCTGAGTGCCGGCGATGAAATACGAGGTCCAATTCCTCGTGGGATTCTTCTGATGCACCGGTATCGAGTATATGGGATGAGTAAACACCTCAGGGTGTATGTCATCCGTCAAGTAAACGGTGGCATCGATCCACGCGCCGCCATGCTGGTACAGCAGCGTGCAACGGATGATGTCCGAGAGCACCGCCATCGGAATCTCACCACATTCCGCAGCCCGCACAACACTCTCACCGATGGATGCGTACTCATGTAGATTCTGCTTCGAAATAACGTGAACCGGATGCCCATTGGCATGTTTGCGAATGCTGCGCACACACGCCTGGATGATGTCCGGAGCCTGATTGTCAACGCCTTGCCACCACATGACCCAGATTGGTGCATTCGCACATTGCTGTCCATCAACGGCAGGAATAGATGTGCTGCATGGAAGTTCTTCCATCAATGTCGACCATGTTGCCTGTGATAGGTCGGTATAGTACCGGTCCACGCCTATGCCCACCGTATGTGCCAGATAGCCCTCCATGGCAAGCTTTGGCCCGAACAGGCGCTCTGCGCTTACGCATTCCTTACGGTATCGTTTCAGCTTTGTCCGAATATTGTGAAGCTTTCCCATAGCCGCCTTCCATGCATAAAGGTGCTCGGCCTTCCGAGGAAGGAACCAAGCACCTTGCGGGTATTATCAGTCGCGGCGGAAGAGATCGCGCGTATACACCTTGTCGGAGGCATCGGCGAGATCCGACTCATTCCATCGGTTCGCCACAATGATGTCGGAATGGTTCTTGAAGGCATTGAGATCGTGAGTCACTTCACTCCCGAAGAATTCGGCATCGTCGAGCGTCGGCTCATAGACAATCACGTCGATGCCCTTGGCCTTGATGCGCTTCATGATGCCTTGGATGCTCGACTGGCGGAAGTTGTCGGAACCCGACTTCATCGTGAGACGATAGATGCCCACAACCGGATTCTTCACACCGTCGATCTTCTCGAGGATCTGATCGGCGATGAAGTCCTTGCGCGTGCGGTTCGACTCGACAATCGCCTCAATGAGGTTCTGCGGCACGTCGGCGTAATTGGCCAGCAGCTGCTTCGAATCCTTCGGCAGGCAATAACCGCCATATCCGAACGACGGGTTGTTGTAGTGAGCGCCGATGCGCGGGTCGAGGCACACGCCGCGAATAATCTCGGCGGTGTTCAGGCCACGCGACTCGGCATACGTGTCGAGCTCATTGAAATACGCCACGCGAAGCGCCAGATACGTGTTGGCGAACAGTTTGATTGCCTCGGCCTCGGTCGTGCCGCATACCAGCTCCGGAATGCCCGTGGAACCATCGGCGTTCAGTCGGTCGTTTTCCTCTGGAGCCGCGCCTTCCGCGAGAAGCATTGCGAAAGTCTGAGCCGCCTTCACTGCCTTCGCATCATCAGTGGGAGCTCCCACAATAATGCGGGAAGGATGCAGGTTGTCGTAGAGCGCATGGCCTTCTCGCAGGAACTCGGGAGAGAAGATGATCTTCTTATCGCCCGTCTTCTCACGCAGTTGAGCAGTATAGCCCACCGGAATCGTGGACTTGATGACAATCCAGCAATCAGGGTCGTATTCACGAATCGCCTTGATGGCAGCCTCGACACTGGAGGTATCGAAGTAGTTCTTCTTCGAATCGTAATTCGTCGGCGTGGCCACCACAGCGTAATCCGCTCCCGTGTAGGCGACAGCCGGATCGAGCGTGGCCTGGAAATCGAGATTCATCGTGCCATCACGCTTGCCATCAAGGAAGCGCGTGATCTCGGTATCGACAATCGGGCTCTGGCAATTGTTGAGCAGCTCGACTTTCTTGGGCACGATATCGAGCGCATGCACCTCATTATGCTGCGACAACAACAACGCAACCGACAATCCCACGTATCCGGTACCGGCAACGGCAATCTTCATAGCAACTCCAATACTGTACCCGCCAGCCACATGGCTAGCAATCAACAATCATACTGAAACCGGAGCATGACCGCATTATTTCAGCTGCTTAATAAGCACCACTTGGGTGCAATACCGTGCCGATCGTACGCAGAATATACACGACATCACCCATGACGCTCCAGTCCTGCACATAACTCACATCGAGCTGACGGCTCTCTTCCTCGTTGAGGTCATTGCGTCCGGACACCTGCCAGGGACCAGTGATGCCAGGCTTGACCAACAGACGTGTCGCATAGACCGGGTCGTACTCGGCCACCTCGAACGAACGCTGTGGGCGCGGCCCCACCACACTCATCGAACCCATGAACACATCGAAGAACTGCGGTAGCTCGTCGAGACTCGTCTTGCGAATGAAGTTACCCACCTTCGTGATGCGCGGGTCGTGCTTGAGCTTGTAGCGGGCCCCCAATTCCTGCCCTTGCGCAGCCAACACCTCTTTCAGGTGTGCGTCGGCGTCCACACGCATCGAACGGAACTTATGGATATAGAACGGCTTGCCGCGCAAGCCGATACGCTCCTGCTTATAGAACACCGGACCGCCGTCCTCAATCTTGATCGCCAACGCCACGATTAGCATGATCGGCGAGCTCAGAATGATCGCAATCGTCGACACCACGAGATCGAACACGCGTTTCTTAATCTGTGCGGAGGGGGAATACTGAGGCAGGCTGATCGTCATGATGCTCATACCCTGAATGTTGCGCATCTGCGTGGCATGTTCGGCAATGTCAAGCGCGGAGGTGATCAGCGCGATCTCGAGGTTCACGGATTCCATCTGCAAAGCGAAGGTGCTCAGATTGTCGGAGAAGCGGTCGAGCACATCGGTGACCATCACCGTCTGTGCGCCGGTTTCCGCAATCCGTCCAGCCAGCTGGGGTCCATATTCAATCACATCAATCGGGGAATTCCATGACTCGTGCACCTCTCGATTGAGTAATTCGATGTCAGGGTCTCCCTCAATGAGTCCCGTCTCACTATTGACCCGAATCGGGCACAAACGAATGGGCTTGTAATTGAGTTGCTTGCGCTGGTTGAGGAACTTGAGAATCTGCCCAATGCCCTCGGGGGAACCGACGATGACAGTCGGATATGAATACTCCCCCTTGCGATGCTTTCTGGTGAGGATAACGCGCGCGATGAAGCGAACGATCATTTCCGCAATCCACACAATCAACGAGGTGAGGCAGACCATGTAGAAGAACACGTTGCACTGAATAATGAAGTCGAGCGCGCAAATCGCCACCCACGCAATGAAACCGCCCTTGAGCAACAACATATTGAGCTGGTACCCATCGGCGAATACATGCCGATGGTACACCCCTGCCACATGCATGCAATAGACGTAGATTGCCGCACATACAGCTGAGTAGAGCAGTGGATCTATAGGAAGATTCAACTGCAGGCGGGTCGTCATGAGGTTTGTGCCATGTGTCACGACTAGCACAATCATGCTGGTAGCGAAGTAAACCAACGCATCGAATAGCATGAGTGCCAGATTCATGACAAAACGCCAGCGCAGTACCTTGCTGGAACGGACGTCCACTTCCTCAGCGAGCTGAGCATCGCTTTTCGCCTGTGCCATGGCTCTCCCTCATACCTACCGTCCGTGGTTCTACTTATTCAGGATTCAATACAAAGGTCAATCATATCGCAATGTACGCACCGCACAATCAACAAGCAGGGCCATCGCCTAAGTTCACGAGCAGTGAATAGTACAGGCCGGTTCTAGAATGGGAACCAGATGGTTGTATATACACCGTTCTCACATACAATCTGAGCATCCGGGTATATCAACCTCGCCACACGCACAGCATGAATCGGCCGATACGGCCATTCGTCACATGAAGGAGACCCCATGACCACCATCAATGACTCACCGATCACCAACGATTCCGACGCCGAGCTTGAGGCATTTGAACAGCGCGTCAACGAGATGCTTTCGACCGGCGAACTCGACTCCGCGCTTTCCATCACCGATGAGAACGGCGTGGCACAGGTGCTGCCGATGCTCGACACCGAGCCGATTGCGCATCTGCTCGACGGCATTGAGGAGCTCGGCGGCTCGGCCAACGTGTTCGTGCGGACCGCCGAAGGCACCGCCATTCTCACCGTGAACGAATACAGCCCGGAAGACGCCGCGCTTGACGCCGCAGAAAGCGAAGCGGATGCCGAGGCAGATGCGCAGGCCGCGGAATAATCGACGCCGCGATTCCAAGCACGCCGGCGCAACAACACAGTTCAGAACCGCATAGAAGAGAACAGGGAATTACCAAGCGATGACCAGCCACGAGGAACCCGAGGAGGGCGAGCAACACGGCGGAAACACGGTGACCGCAGCCGGCAAACCATACACCCGCGATGTGCATCACGACACAGAACCAGCTCCTCCTCGGGCTTCGGGCTACTTCGCCGGACTCACCCAGGCACTCACGCGCACCGATGCATACCGTGACGGGCATTTGAGCCGACCCGCGTTCCTCTCGCTGGCCATTCTCACGTTCATCACTTTCGTCGGCAACTTCACGCAGCTGCAGCTGAGCGCCGCGCTGCCCACCTTGGTGAGCGACTTCCATATCTCGGTGACGCTCGGGCAATGGATGACGTCGATTTTCCAGCTCACGATGGGCGTCATGGTGCCGCTGACAGCGTACCTCACGCGCCGTTTCTCCACACGGCAGATCGTCATCACCTCAATGGTCGTGTTCACGCTCGGCTCGGTGCTGTCGTGGCTCAGCCCGTCGTTCCCATTGGCGCTCTTCGGCCGCTTCCTTGAGGCCGTGGGCACCGGCGTGATGTGGCCGGTGCTGCAGATCACTGTGTTCTCCATTTTCCCGCTGGCACGGCGAGGCATGGCGATGGGCATCGTCGGCATGGCGATGGCCGTGGCTCCGGCCATCGGCCCCACGCTCGGCGGCGTGCAGACCGATCTGAACGGCTGGCGCTCCATATTCCTCACCCTCACCATTATTGGTTGCCTCGCCATTGTGCTCACCACCTTCGGTTTGCATAATTTCGGGCAGGCAGACACATCCGCGCATGCGGACTTCTTCTCGGTGGGTCTTTCGATCATCGGCTTCGGCGGCCTCATGTTCGGCTTCACGAACATTCAGGCCTACCCGTTCTCTGTTCCGGTGGTCTGGCTGCCCATGGTCATTGGTTTGGCCGGCATCATCTGGTTCGTGCTGCGTCAGTTCCACACCGAGAAGATGTTCAAGGCAGGCAAGAACAGCCGCCCTGCCCTGCTTGACCTTTCGGTGCTGCGTAATCGGAGCTTCTCGATCGGCACGATCATCGCATCGCTGAGCTTCTTCGCATTCAGCTCGCTCATTGTGCTCATTCCGCTCTTCATTCAGGATTGCCGCGGGTACAGCGCCACAATCAGCGGCCTGGTGATGCTCCCCGGCGCCATTGCCCAGGCGATCTCGCAGTTCTTTGGCGGACGCGCGCTCGACCGCTTCGGCGCGCGGCCCGTGGCCCTCATCGGCACGATTCTGCTCACGGCAGGCACTGCGTGCATGAGCACGATCGGCTTGCATACGTGGATCTGGTCCATCTCGTTCTACCAGTTCATTCGCCAGATCGGCATGGGCTTCGTCATGATGCCGGTGACCACATGGTCATTGAACTGCCTCAAACCCTCCGAAGTCTCCGCTGGCTCGGCAGTTACGAACACGGTGCGTCAGATTGCCGGCGCAGTCGGCTCCCCGGTGATGATTCTCATCATGTATTCAATCGCTGCGGTCAGCATGTCCAACGGACAGCAGACCATTCCCGCCAACATCACCGGCATAGAATGGGCACTGCGCATCAGCGCCGTCATCAACTTCATCATGATTCTCATGGTCGTCTTCGGCGTCAAAGGTGAAGATGCCGGATCCGCCCGTGAAGCCGTCCGCATCGCGCTTCACCACGACTCGATAGAGCAGGAAGACAAGGGAACCAAGGCCCTCGCCCATACCGATGACACCGCCAAGCTCCACACCATCGAAACGGGTAAATAGGTAGAAATACATGTGACGGGAAGCGCTGGGCCGGGGATCCCTTGCTGAGGAGCGTGATGCCCGCCGCATGCGGCGAAGCCGCACCGCGGCAGCATTTCACCTTGACGAAGCGAGGGATCCCCGGCCCAGCGCTTCCCTCAGGCTTTACCCATTAGGGTGAGCACAATGAGCACAAAGTTTAGGGCGATGATCACGGCGACCACCAACAAGCAGATGGCGTGCTTGACGGGCCCATCCACGTACTTGCCCATGATCTGCTTGTTATGCGTGTACCGCATCAATGGAATCACCGCAAACGGAATGCCAATCGACAGCACCACCTGACCTATGATCAACGCTTCGGTGGGGTTCGAGGCCAGGGCGAGCACCACAAGTGCCGGCACAAGCGTCGTGATGCGGCACGCCCACATCGGCACATTCCAATGCAGCAGCCCCTTCATGATCTCCGAGCCCGCATAGGTGCCCACCGAAGTCGAGGAAAGGCTGGAGGCGAGCAGTCCAATCGAGAACACCGTGCCGACGGTAGGGCCAAGCACCTGTGAGATCGCATGCTGCGCCCCTTCTATCGTGTCGGTGCCACCCATGCCGTGCAGCGAATTCGCAGCCAGCACGAGCAGGGCGATGTTCACCGAACCAGCAAGCGCGAGCGCCCACACCACATCAATGCGGTTGCCGTGCAGCATTTCCCTGATGCTCGGCTTTTTCACCCGATGCGCATAATGGTCGTTCACCAAGGTGGAATGCAAATAGATCGCATGCGGCATCACGGTCGCACCAAGCATCGAAGCAGCCATGAGCACCGAAGCGCCTCCATTGAACCGCGGGATGAGCCCTTCAGCCACCTTGAGCGGATTCGGCGGATCCATGAACAAGCCGGCAATGAAGCCAAGCGTAATTACCAGCAGCAGGCCAATCACCAGACGTTCGAAAATCTTATGGGTCTTTCCACCTTGGAACAGCAGCAGCAGGGTGGAGACGGCACCTATGATGAACCCTCCCACGAGCAACGGCAATCCAAACAGCAGATGCAGCGCAATCGCGCCGCCAATCACCTCAGCCAGGTCGGTGGCGATCGCAATCACCTCGGCCTGTGCGAAGAACAGGAAGCTGCCGGCGCTGCCCATGCGTTCGCCGAGAATCTGTGGCAGGCTCTTGCCGGTCACGATGCCGAGTTTGGAGGCCTGGTATTGAATGAGCACGGCCATGCAGTTCGCAAGCACGAGCACCCAAACGAGCAGGTAGCCATATTTCGCGCCCGATGTGAGATTCGCGGCGACGTTTCCCGGGTCCACGTAGGCGACCGCGGCGACGAATGCGGGGCCGAGCATGCTGGCGAGCGCGTGGATGGGCTTCTCCGGTTTACCGGAATCCTTGCGCGCTATGGCGACATCCTGATTCACCACAGCCGCCTCGGCCAAAGTGTCGATGTTCACCACCGGTTCGCCGCTCACCGTTGCCGATTGACTGCCTGTCGCGCACTCATCCTGTTCCGCCATGCTCCCACCACCTCACTCTTCTGTGTCGTTCTGCTTCAGGTTGCCGTTCTGCTTCAGGTTTTAGGTGGCAATTGTAACCAACCGAAATCCGTTCGCACTGCGCTCAATCGGCGGGGATCTCCTGCCCCGGGCAGCTATGCAGCACGCTTTGCATCGCGCGTTTCTCGCTGCTCGTCACCGAGAGCCCGTATTTGTCTTTCACACCAATCTGCCGGGCCACGTAATCGCATCGATACGAAGCATTCGTCGGCAGCCAGTATGCAGCGGAAGAGGATCCTTTGCCTTGATTCGCCGGGCCGTCCACGGCGAGCAGATTATACGGATCGTTCGCGAACTGCATGCGCTTTCTCGTGTTCCAATCCTTGGCCCCAGACTGCCATGCGTTCTGCAGGGCAACCACATGGTCGATCTGCACGGCGGCGCTCGTGTTCTGCCCGCGTGTGAAATGAATCACCTTTCCCGTGTACGGGTCGTTCAACACGCCGGATTTCACTTTACAGCCGTTGCGTGTGACATATGCCACATCGGTCAGATCGCGCGCCAGAATGTCCTCGCGCGCATCGCACCCGTTGCCGTCGTCGTCAGTCTCGCGGAATCCGAACAGATCGCGGTCATAGCCGTCGCCATTGGGCCTGTCCACCACGGCAAGCTTGTTCAGCGTCTCTGCGGCGGTTCCGGTTGCCTTGTAGCGGCCAGTGATCTCGGCGATGCCGTTGTTGATGCGCGGCAGAATCACGCCGAGGGTCGCTCCGATCACCACTGCGATGAGCAGGATGATCAGGATTCGCTCGAGCGGTGTCACTCCGTATTTGCGCTTGAATCGTCGTGCCATACGCACAGTGTAAACACGCACGTTTGAAAACTACAGTCTTGCGTGTTCCCGAATGTTTTACTGCCGCTCGCGTTCACAATGGGGACAGTTTCCCGGGATATGCGTGTTCGTGTGCTAATTGTCGTGTTGACACGGAAGCACAGTGAGGGAAGAGACTCATGGAAACCACTCGCAACGAACTCAACAGGAACCTGGCGCAGATGCTCAAGGGCGGTGTGATCATGGATGTGACCACACCCGAGCAGGCACGCATTGCCGAAGACGCCGGTGCATGCGCCGTCATGGCGCTGGAGCGCATTCCGGCCGACATCCGCGCCGCCGGCGGCGTGAGCCGTATGAGCGACCCGGCGATGATCAAGAGCATTCAGGAGGCCGTGTCGATTCCGGTGATGGCGAAGGTGCGTATCGGTCACATTGCCGAGGCGCGTATTCTGCAGGCCATCGAGATCGATTACATCGACGAGTCGGAGGTGCTCTCCCCCGCCGATGACGTCTACCACATCGACAAGCGCGAATTCGACGTGCCGTTCGTATGCGGCGCGAAGAACCTCGGCGAGGCGCTGCGCCGCATTGAGGAGGGCGCTTCGATGATTCGCACGAAGGGCGAGCCGGGCACCGGCGACGTGATCCAGGCCGTGCGCCATATGCGCACGATGACCAAGCAGATTCGCGAACTCGCCTCGCTGCGCGACGACGAGGTGTACGAGGCAGCCAAGCAGCTCGCCGTGCCGTATGAGCTCGCGAAGTATGTGCATGATAATGGCAGATTGCCGGTCGTCAACTTCGCAGCCGGTGGCGTGGCGACGCCCGCGGACGCCGCGCTGATGATGGAACTTGGCGCCGAAGGCGTGTTCGTCGGCTCGGGCATCTTCAAGTCCGGCGACCCGGCCAAGCGCGCCGCCGCCATCGTGCAGGCCACCGCGAACTGGCGCGACGCCGACCTGCTTGCCCGCCTTTCGGAGAACCTCGGCGAGGCGATGGTGGGCATCAATGAAGACGAGATCGAGACGATCATGGCCGCACGCGGCGAGTGACGCGGCACTGCTGTTGAGGACTATTCATGGTTGTTGACGTTTCCTATATCTCAAAGGAACACTCGGAGGATGCCACGACGGCATCCTCCGGCGTGACCGGCATTCTCGCCGTGCAGGGCGCATTCGCCGAACATGCGGCGATGCTCGACAGACTCGGCGCCCCATGGAAGCTGCTGCGTGCCCGAGAGGACTTCGACGAACCGATTGACCGCGTGATCCTACCCGGCGGCGAAAGCACCACGCAAGGCAAGCTCCTACGCTCCACCGGACTGTTCGACCCGATCAACGAGCACATCAAGGCCGGCAAGCCGGTGTTTGGCACCTGTGCCGGCATGATCCTGCTCGCCCAGCGGCTCGAGAACGACCCGAACGTGTACTTCGGGGCACTCGACGCCACCGTACGCCGCAATGCCTACGGTCGTCAGCTGGGGTCGTTCATGGCCACTGAGAGCATCACCACATTCAACACCGACGGCACTGCGGCCGGCGTGATCGAGAAATTCCCACTGGTGTTCATCCGCGGTCCCTTCGTCGCCGAAACTGGTTCGAATGCTCGGGTGATGTGCGAGACGAACGGCAACGTGGTCGCACTACAGCAAGGCAACATCCTCGCCACCGCATTCCACCCCGAAATCACCGACGATATGCGCATCCACGAGTTCTTCCTATCGCTATAGGTATTGCTGAATATGAAGCGGTGTGGGCACTAGGAAAATCAGTGCCCACACCGCTTCTTCCTTTTGCCGTACTGTTCTCTACATTCGAAGTGTTTCATCGGCAATGCGCATTGTCGAATCTCGGTGCGAGACGAGCACAACAGCCGCGTCGCGCTCTTCGATTAGCGTGTTGATCGACTGGAGGATGTAGGCCTCATTGAGTGAATCCAGGCGACTGGTCGGCTCGTCGAACAGGTAGAGGCTCGCATCGCGCAGGAACATGCGGGCCAGGCCGAGGCGCTGTCGTTCACCTTCCGAAAGCCGATCACCGAGTTCGCCCACACGCGTCTCCATGCCCTCAGGAAGATCATCCACCAAAGCGGCAATCGATGCCTGCTCCAGAGCCCTGTGCAATTCGGCATCGCTTGCCTCCGGCTTGGCGATGCGCAGGTTGCCGGCGATTGTGTCATCGAACAGGTAGGTCTCCTGGCTCATCATCGTCTGCAAGCGCCTACGCGTATGCGCATCAATGGCAGGCAAAGCATGCCCGGACATCGACACGGTGCCTTGTTGCGGATCCCAGTAGCGCATCAGCAGCTTGAGCAATGTGGACTTGCCACGACCGGACGGCCCTTGGATGCCGAGAATTCCGGAAAGCGGGATATCCATCGTGACATCACGCAATACCGGCGTACCATCCCCGTAGCCGAACGTCACCCCGTTCAAGGCCATGCCGTCGTATGCGCACTGTTCGGTTCCCTGCTCCTCCACTGCAGGTTCGGCATCGAGCACCGAGAACAGTCTGCGTGCAGAGGCGAAGGTCTGTGTCAGATTCGTCGGCAACGCACTCAGCGCGAGCGTGGGTCCGAAGGAACTCACGACGAGTACGAACGCGGCGATATTTGCGGCAACAGTGTTCGTATTGCCGAGGGTCAATATCAACGCCAGCAATGCCGCCACGGCCGTCACCACAATCACGATCACGCTGTCGTAGCCGCTGAACGCACCATTCCGCGCGCTCAATTTCGTGCGCTGGCACCACAATGACCTTGACCACGCATCAATCCGCTTCAGCCGTTCGTCACCGCAATCGAAGCGAATGATCTGATCAAGCCCATGCATGTCATCGAGCACCTGATCGTCAAGCGCAGCGCTGTCCTTGCGCAGCTTCGAACCCACACCACGAAGTGCGACAGCGAACAGACGCGGCATCACCACGCCGAGCAACAGATGCGCAATCACCAGCAACAATGCAAACCAAGGGCTCAGGAACAACAATGCCACCGTATAGAGCACGGTCGTCGAGAGCGCAATGATCGTCGGCGAAATCGTGTGGGCGAAGAAGATCTCAAGCAATTCTACGTCGGTGGTGATCAGCGAGATCATATCGCCGTTGCCACGGTTCGCGAGCGCAGCTGGAGCGAGTCTGCGCAATGCGTCAAACGCACGTTCACGGAACAATGCGAGCAGACGGAACGCCAGATTGTGGTTCATGTACTGCTCGCAGTAGGCCATGATGCCGCGAATCGCAGCACACACCGCCATCAGGGTCACGGCCCAGCCGATGGACAGCCCCCATACCGGGCGCCCGAACGCCGCGCACGCCGCCATGATGCCAAACACCGGCATGAATGTGGCCGCCAGATGGCCGAGCACACCGAAGCAGCATGCCAGCACCATCAACGGACGCAATGAACCCACCTGCGCGAGTAGACGACGAATCACCTGCACGGTCGTCATCGCATCGTCGGCAGTCATATCAATGCCGGAAAGCGCAGTGTTCCGTCTCCCAACAGGTTCCGCAACACGATTCGATGAGTCGCCGCCCACTTCGTTCTGCGTATGCGCGTAGCGTATGCCGCTGCCCTCCGCACGCCGATGCACTTGTTCGACGGTGGTCTGAGCATGGAACATGCGCGCATAGCGGCCACCCGCAGCCATCAATGTGTCATAATTGCCGGTTTCCACGCAGCTGCCGTGGTCGAAGACGGCGATTATATTGGCATCCACCGTGTCGGCGAGCCTATGTGTGACGACGATCACCGTCTTCAACTGTGCGAGCTCATGGATCGTCTGCATGATGAGCGCCTCGGATTCGGCGTCGACACTGCTGGTCGCCTCGTCGAAGATCATGATTGGCGCCTCATGCAGCAGCGCGCGTGCCACGGCGATGCGCTGACGTTGGCCGCCGGAGAGATTCGCCGGATCAATCGGCATATCAAGCCCTGCCGGCTGTTCGCGCACGAAATCATCAATATGCGCGAGTCGCAACGCGTGATGCAGTTGCTCGTCGGTGGCTTGAGGATTCGCCATGGCCAGATTGTCGCGCAACGTCCCCACGAATAGGTGACTGCGCGCACCGACGAAGGAGACGGCGGTCATCAGCGCGGATTCGGATAGATCAGCCACTTCAACGGATTCACCATCCACTTCGAAAGCCAATGAGCCACTGTATCCTTCGAGTTCGCCGGCGATGAGCGCGGCGAGCGTGGACTTGCCGGATCCGGATTCACCGACAATGGCGGTCAGCGAATGTGCCGGAATGTCAAGCGAGACCTTGCGCAATGCCGGCTGAGCATCAGCTTCGTCGTCACCGTAGAAGAAGCCCAGATTATGCGTGTGTACGGAAATCGGCCCGGCGGGGAGCGTCTGCTCACCATGATGCGGAGCTGGTGCGTCGAGCAACGCGAAGATTTTCTTGCTGGAAGTCATGCCGTTCATCGCCACATGGAAGAACGAGCCGAGCTGGCGCAACGGCAGGAAGAACGATGCGGAGAGCAGCATGATGAGCAGCACGCCAGCCAAACCAAGCTGTGGTCCGGCGAACATATCCAGTGGTGCGAAGGTGGTGCGGAACATCGTGACACCGCCATGCATAAGTTGCCAGATCGCCACGCCGATGCCAGCCGCCGCACCGCCATAGGCGACGACGTCCATGGCAGTGAGCGAGCGCAGCTGGATCTGCAGCACGCGCATCGTCATCATGCGGAAATTCTCGGCCTCCTCATGCATCTTCTTGGCGGCCGCCTCGTCGGCATCGAAGGTCTTCAGTGTCTCCAGCCCCTGCAGATTGTCGAGGAACGCCGAGCCCATGTCGGTGTACTTGCCCCAATATTTCCTGAACACGCGGGACGCGCGCATGGCGACCATGCCGACGATGATCACGATGAGTGGTGCGCAGACGAGCAGCACAATGGCGGTCGGCAGGTTGATTGGCGCAATGACAGCGAACAACGTCAGCGAAGCCAGAATCGCGTAGAACAGCTGCGGCACGAATTTCTCGTAGAAACTCTGCACCTGGTCCACACCTTCACCGGCGAGCTGCACAATGCTCGCCGTGCTCACCTGCTGGCGATACGACGGGCCGAGCACGAGCAGCTTCTCATACAACGCATTGCGCAGGCCGAGTTTGACACGCTCGGCCGCTTCGGTGCCGAACCGTGAACCGAGATAGTGTGCGAGGAATCGCAAAAGCGCGATGACCGCGAATGCGAGCGCATACCACCCCAGCGACACCGCAGTGAACGTATATGCGGTATTGCGACCCAGCACTGCGCCCATCAACGACACGGCAGTGACAGACAACGCAATGTCGGCGAGCAGGCCGACCCACAGGCACACCACTTTCGCCGCGATGAGCCCACACACGCCGGGAGCGAGGGGAAACAGGCGCTTATCGAACATTCGACACTCCAGTTCACGTTTCGACAGTTCACAGTTCCGCTTGGAAAACCATGTGCCAATCTAGCAGCCAAATCGCGTTTGCAATAGACCCGATCTGAAAACACCTGAATTTGTGCAGATGCTGTAAGCGATTGATTGTGTGAATCTGACAATCAATGTCACTATGCGTTGTCAGAGCTCACAAAGACTTGCTACGCCAGCGTAACTTAGAATGCTTGAGGATTTGCTCAGCAATTCATGCAGATTGTTTGTTATTTGCCAAGACAAGGAAATAAGGCATATGCTCACCGAATATACGACGCCGGGTCCTGCGCTTACCGTGCGCAATGACGAGACCATCTATTCTTTGCTCACCGACCGCATTGCACGTTCCGGCGAGGACTCCCCGCTCACGGAGAACAAGGAATCCGACGACACCTGGAGCAAACTCACTGCCGGGCAGTTCAATGACCGCGTTCGCGCCATCGCCAAGGGTCTGATTGCATTCGGCATCGAGAAGGGTGACGCAGTGACGATCTTCTCCGCCACGCGCGTCGAATGGGGTCTGCTTGATTTCGCCCTCGCTGCAGTCGGTGCGGTGACCGTGCCGATTTACGACACCGATTCCGCGGCTCAGGCCGAGCGCATTCTCAACGACTCGAATGTGAAGCTGGCGATTGCGGACAATCAGGAACGCTTCGACCGCTTGGATTCGGTGCTGGATCATTGCCCGTCGTTGGAGCGCATTCTGATGCTCGATGCGAATGCTGTGGAAGCGCTGGAAGGTCTTGGCGTGATGGTCTCCTCGGAGGAGCTCGACGAGCGCATCGCGAGCGTGAACGCCGATGACTTGGCGACGATCGTCTACACGTCCGGCTCCACCGGCACGCCGAAGGGCGCCGAGCTTTCCCATCGGAACTTCGTGAGCATCACCCGCGCTGCCGCCGATTGCGTGCCCGAGGTGCTTGACGGCAATGCACGCCTGCTGCTGTTCCTGCCACTCGCCCACTGCTTCGCACGGTTCATCCAGTATTTCGCCTTCACCTTCGATGCCGGTGTGATCGGTTACCTGCCGAGCACGAAGACGCTGCCCCACGACATGCAGGTGTTCGAGCCCACGTTCGTGCTCGCCGTGCCACGTGTGTTCGAAAAGGTCTACAATGCGGCATCGCGCAAGGCAGGCACTGGTTGGAAGGGGCGCCTCTTCGCCAAGTCCGTCGAGTTCGCTCGCGAATGGACCGAGATGGAGCAGGCCGGCATCGCGCCGACGGCCAAGCAGAAGGCGGAGCATGCGATGTATGAGAAGCTCGTGTATTCGACGATCCGCAGCGCGTTCGGCCCACGCATCAAGTACCTAGCCTGTGGCGGTGCACCGCTCGACCGCAAACTCGCCACGTTCTTCAACGGCATCGGTTTGACGATGATCCAGGGCTACGGCCTGACCGAAACCGCCGCCCCATTCGCCTTCACCCGTGTGCACGACAACGTGATCGGCACAGTCGGGCAGCCTGTGCCCGGCTCCTCGGTGCGCATCTCAGCCACCGGTGAGCTCGAGGTGAAGGGTCAGAACGTGTTCCTCGGCTATCATGACCTGCCTGAGAAGACAGCCGAGACCTTTGCCGAGGACGGCTGGCTCAAAACAGGCGATTTGGCGTCGATCGACGATGAAGGCCATATCACGCTGACCGGACGTGCCAAAGACATCATCATCACTGCCGGCGGCAAGAACGTCTCCCCCATCCCGATGGAGCAGGAGATTTCGACGTGCCCCATTGTCGAGCACGCCGTCGTGGTGGGCGACAACCGCCCGTTCGTCGGTGCCGTGATCACCCTTGACCAGGAAGGACTCGCCAGCTGGCTGCCCACCCAGAAACTCCCCACCGACCTCACCATTGAACAGGCTGCTGGTCTGCCTGAGGTCGCCGCCGAGATTCAGAAATATGTCGACCGCGCCAACACGAACGTCTCACGAGCCGAATCGGTACGCAAATTCATCGTGCTGCCCGTCACGTTCTCACAGGAGAACAAGTGTTTGACACCATCAATGAAAGTTGTAAGGCCGAAGGTGAATCAGGTGTTCAAGGACGAGATTGACAACCAGCTCTATGTCGGAAAACGATGATCTCAACTCTTCTCCATATATGGCAATGGGCTGCACCTGCAGGTGCAGCCCATTGCCATATACACGCGAATCATCTGCCCTTGTACATGGAAGCAATCTCATTCAACCGCTTCTCAAAGCGCGGCCAGTCAGCTCGCATTGCGGTGAGCAGCTTCAGATTGGGCACCTCGGCAATCGGCACCCATTCGATCTCCATGCTCTCGTCGTCATTGGCGCGCGGATGCACCTCGTGGCCCGGCTTCTCGAAGGCGAACACCGTGGTGTATGCCCAAGGGCCGTGGTCCTCGCAGTACGAACCCACCACTTCGATATCGGCAGGAGTGATGTTCGCCTCCTCGTATGCCTCGCGAAGCGCGCCTTCGATTGGGCTCTCGCCATCGGCGATCGCACCGCCGGGAATGCCCCATGTGCCACCTTCGGCACTCCATGCGGCGCGATGCTGCATGACGATATGCGTCACTTCGCCGGTTTCCTGATCACGACGGGCAAGCAACACACCGGCTGCGCCATTGGTGCCCCAATGCTTACGCCCGCATGCACAATCCACCCAACCGTCACCAGGCTGATGCACATTCTCCTTCGGAGGCAATGCCTTGACCGACGACAGCGGCTGCGGGAACTGTTCATCACGCGCCACGTTCCACAGGTCGGTCCAATCGATGCCGAGTTCCTGCACGAGCTCACGGGCAAGCGGCAGGCTCAAACCAATGATGCCGCTCGGGTCGCCCTCGATGCTGTCGATGTAGGCACCACCAAATCCATCAAGCGTGAAGGAACCCGCCACCTCAAGCGGCTCGCCCGTTGCGATATAGCGGTCGATCATCAAATCAGAGAACTCCGCGAAATGAATCAGTGCGCGGCTCACGCCGGTCACCATGCGACCACTAGCGAAATCGATCAGGCAATGGCCAGTAAACAGTTCGCCGCTCGCACCACTCATCAATTCAAGCCGCTCGCGCGCAATCTGCTCGGTATGCGGCTTGCCGTATGCCTTGCCATCAAGTAGGAACATCGAATCACAGCCGAGAATCAGCGGGCCGACTTTCGCATTCGTCAACCCGTGCGTTTCAACAACGGTGTCTTGAATCGGCTGGGTGCGGACCGGGAATTCTACGCCCGAGAAATCACGAGTCTGGGCGTCATCCGTATGAGCGGAATCTGCAGTCGACTGCGCAGCCTGAAGCGGGAATCCGGTCACCTCGTCACCATAGGCATTCGTGGATACCTCTGCGACATCTTTGTAGGCCTGATACACCGCATTCGCCTTCGCCTGAGCAAGCACCATGACCTTCGTGGCGATCGGCAAATCGTCAACACTCACACCGGCACCCACAGCGGCCTTCGCAATCACCCCGGGTTCGTCCACATGCGAGACGCGAATGGTGGGGCAAATGCCGGCATGGAACAACAGATCACGGCGCGGTTTGGACTTCGAAGCGAGAATCAGCGGAATACTCATACTCCCACCATAACGCACACACATGGCACAATGCCTGTGAAATTCATTTGAAAATCGTTAACGGCGCGCATATTCGTAGCCAGCGCGCTCTATTATGATGCTATTGATTGAATGGACTGCGGTGAATACCCAGTGATGCGTGCATCGCAACCCGGAGAGTAACGAGAAAGGCATACGCGATGAAGGTGCTGTTTGTATGCACGGGCAACATCTGCCGCTCACCCATGGGCGAACTGTTGTTCCCGCATTTCTTCCATACGAGTGGCATCGAAACCGACAGCGCAGGAACACAGGGGCTTGTCGACAGCCCAATCGACCCATCGAGCGCGAAACTCATGGCACTCGACGGCATCGATTCGAGCAAATTCCGTTCGAAGCGGCTCACGCCTCAGTTGGCGATGTCGAGTGATTTGATTCTATGCTTCACCGAACATCAGCGCCGAAAGATTGTCGCACTTGCACCGCGCGTGCGGTCGAAGACCTTCCTGCTCAGCGATTTCGCCAACCTGTGCCGGTACTTCGGGCAGAACAATCTGCTGCATGGCTCCAATGTGGAAGACCGCATGCGAGAAGTGATGTACAACGCATCGATGGTGCAGCCCCATATCCCGGAGGCGGAGGACATCAGCGATCCCTACCGCAAAGAGTTTGACGCATTCCAAATAGCACACGACCAAATCGGATATGCATTTGCGGATATTGCGGGAGCACTGGAACCGACACGAGGAGAGCACGTAGCGTAAAACATACTCTCTGCTGATATGGATGGGGGTGAAAGGTCTAAGACCTTTCACCCCCATCCATATCAGCTCATCAAATCGAATTCCAAACTAGTCTTCTATTGCATTCTTCAAGTATTGCATAGATTCACCTTTAGCCTCATTTAATACTATATTGGCCTCCTCATTAAGCGGTTGCGCCGGTATCAGCGAAGGCTTCTCCAAAACAGCCTCAATAGAAGGAGTAATCCGACCACCCAGATGAAGACGTTGTAATGCCTGATCTTTTCGCGTACTGGAACTCTTTCCCGAGCTGATTGACCAGAACGGCGTGTCCAAATTGACCGCGAACAGCGTGCCATGGTACGAATCGGTAACCACCAGCAAGGCTCCGTCAATTGCCTTGATAAATTCAAGCGGTCCGATGTCATGTCCATTTATAATCTCCTTAGAATAAGGTAATACTGCAAATGGTGTAATAGCCAGCACGGGGACATTGGCGCGCTCTGCCAGTTGCTTCAACACCGGCACGCGCTTTGACATCTTGTTCGTACCGTCGAGAGAGTAGTACACTACATAATTCTGAGGTAGCTGACCTGTCACCAGTTCAGCAGTTTTACGCCACTGATCACCATTCAAAAGCAATGTCGGATCAAGGACGTTCGGTACATCGTATCCGACGACTTCAGCCAGCAGTTCTGCGGCATCCTTCTCTCTGGCAGAAAGATGATCGAAACGACGAAGCTTATCTGCCAAAGAGAACACCTCGTCCCTTGCCATGCTTGCTGGAGATGATGCATAGGAAATGCGCTTGCCTTTTTTCACAAACGTGAGAAGATACGGATCCATCGACGACCAAGGCTCATTTTCAAGCTCATTTGAATGCTTGTTGAAAAGCTGATCACTGCCGCTTATCACCACATCATAAGTCGAAGCCAATTGATTAAGATCATTGGGGTCAGAGAAAATCTGCGGCGTTAGATTAAATTCCTCTGTAATGAAATGCTCGAAACGAGCATTTCGTTTTTTGCGCTGCTTACCCACAGGAAGCATAGTTAGATCTTTGATGAACGGCTTGATACCAAAAGCCGTTCGGTAGAGCTTTCTATAGTAATCAGTTTGAGCTTTTGGCCGGTAATCAATTATCTGTGCTTCGTGTCCTAGCTTCTGCACCACCTCCTGCGTGGCTTTGGCTTGCAAAACAGAGCCATAATTGTAGGCTGCGTGATATGTAATGATACCGACTTTACTCACTTTACCTCCAATAAAATATATTTTTAGATATCTCTAAATTAATTTTAGTAAAATTTTTTAAAGGAATCAAACCACGTATTATCATCCGGCCTATGCAACGGACATCTTGTAGGACTCAACCCTTTTCCCATCACCAAAATATTCAATAGGTGCTCAGCAATGAAGCCAGACACCCTCTGATTGCATGAATTGTAGTCGGAGTAGCCAATCTCGTCTTTCAACATATGCAGCGTTTGAGATAACCAGCCTATATACCCGTCCAATAGCGCCAGAACCATGACGAACATGTTTGACGGCGCAATCTTACGTGACTGTATCACGGAATCATACACATTCACTGCACGTAATCAAATCTGCGAAGAGTCTCACATGTCTTCTCCAACGTTATTCCCACCGACAAATATTGGTTCGCACCCTCTAGATGTAGAAGTGAGCACCGCTTATGGGTCCCTATATAAAGGACATTTTCGCGCATGCTGATCACTCTCTCTTGGAGCGTTCTAATAAATCTTTAATTAGAGTATATCGAGTGGACATCATATATTTCATCGATCCATGCTCCTCGTATGAGGATGCATTATTGCCATGACGGCGGTACAATCCCAAAATATCGTTGATGAATATGGTCTTCCCGTACAATTCGTTGATCAGTCCAATCCACTGATCATGCATTGGAATATTCGTAGGAATAGGCAGCACTTTCCCCAATAGACCATGCTTGATTGCCATCGCGCTTCCCATAAATCGATTTTTTATCAGATTGGGAATAAAACCTTTCTTCGAGTTCCTGATCTCAAAGAAAGACTGCCCAGTATCCCTCAGGTCACCGTCCACAATCTCGACGTTATGAACCACGCAGGTCAGCGTTGGATCATTCTTGAATACATTCAACACAGTGGATACCTTTTCAGGCTTCCAGACATCATCCTGATCTGCAAAAAATACAATGTCGCCATGGCTCCGCCTCATGCCATTTTCAAAATTGGCGATGATTCCTTCCCTGGGGCCATTGACAAGTTTAATTGGATAGCCCCCAACTATATATCTATTCACAATGTTCCGTGTATCATCGATGGAACCATCATCCGATACGATAATCTCATAATTCAAAGAGGGAACTTTACTTATAGAGCTCAAAATGGAATCAAGCTGATTCGATATATATTTTTCGCCATTATATGAGGCAAGAACTACAGATATTGAATACATTTCAACCTTAATCAATCAATATATTGTACAATTGACCTATAATCACGGCGACTAGAGATTGGGTGAAGCACTTGCTCGGGCTTATTGCCCAAGGCGATAAACATCACCATTACCTCCTCACGAGGAACGGCAAGGATGCCGCGGACCCCATCATCCTGTTCTTTTGAGAACATGGCATTAAGTGGGCAGGCGGCCAAATTCTGTTCTTCCAATGCACCAAGAAGAGCCATGGAGAATATACCGCCATCGACATAAGGTTCATTGCGTTCCACCGCATTATTAAACGAACTAAGGTGTGAGGTCATCAAAAGCAATGCCGGCGGGTCTTTGTATCCATTCCAACCACCTTGAATACGTAGCACCTGATGAATCTTCTCTGGATTTAACACCACTCGAACATTTTGCGATTGTCGATTGCACACTGATGGAGCATGAACAGCGACCTTCAGAGCATTATCGATAAGATTGACATCAACCGGCCCACTGCCAAACTCTCTTATACTGACGCGATTTTCAATCACATTACAATAAGTTTTGTCATAGGAGGCGTCTGCGTGAATCTCTTTGGCGCCGCCCAGATCACTTTCCGCACCATCTATCTCTTTATTATATTTTCCGTAGATGGCTGAAAATGCCATCGGCATCTCGTATCCGTTACCTAGATGCCTCTCTCGATATGCTTTCAGCACAGAGTATGTAACTTCCAATTCGAAGGTATTTGGATTGTAGCCTTTCTTCCGATACGTATCGAGGAGATCTAAAATCATCGTCAGAGGTCTCCTCCCAAAACCGGAACGAAAATTGGAATGGCTCAGACCTTTCTCCAACTGGTGAGAGAAGAATAATAGTTGGGTTTCAATCTGCCTTTGCCCGGTGTTATCAGGAAATGCGAAATATTTATCGATATCACGCGCCTGGACCTTGAAGTAGCCCCGAACGCGATGCTCATTTTCCAATGATTGCAGTTTTCGCTTCATTCCAGCAGGAATCAACCTTTTGATTGTGTTTTTCACTTTGTAGACCTCTTTAGATATTTATTGATAATCTGACAAACAAAATACTCTTTACTGACAATTAATGCGAGTAGAATGACACAGAAATAGATGACACTGTCGTTCAAGAAATTCAGCAGGATGTCATCTATCTCAATATAGCTCGAAATAATGAAAGTGACTATAGCAGCGACCGCCACACACAGCGTGGTCTTAATTATTTCGAGATACTTGACGATGGTTCGAATAAATTTTTTATTATTATACAATCGAATTACAAATACGATTAATTCACAAAGCACTGCGCTCATGGCAGCACCAGCAATACCGAAGAAGTGAATCAGACACACATTCGATATGATGGCGGAACCTAACCCCACAAGGTTGATTATCGCCCAAGTTTTTTCCTTTTTTACAGATGCCATGTAGTATCCCAAAGTCGAGTTTAGCGACGACAATGCGATGGAGGGAGATATCAACATCAATGCAACACCCGCCTTTGCATACTCGGGACCACCAAGGATGAGAATGATGCCTTTTTGTTCCAACATGCACCAACAAACCAGCACCAGGGATAGCAGATAGGCAAAATTCAGTGTCTTAGCCACCAAAACCCCTGCTTGATCTGATTTCTTATGGGTGTTGTAATATGAGAGACGTGGTAGCATGACATTGCCAACTGAATTCACGACCGTAATCAGTGTTCCCTTAATCTTCACCACAAGTTGGTATAAGCCAACCATACTTGTCGTCCCCATGAGACCTAGGATGAATGTGTCCGCTTGCACATACATACCCGACGACACTGAGGCGACAAAGAATAAGGACATCGGTTTGAAGTGCCGCGTGATATTCAATTTCGTCTTAATTGAGAAATCTACAAGCTTTCGCAATCGCAATATATTACAAATATTTGCACCATAGCCAGCAACTACAACGATTGCACCATAGATGATGTAATCACTTCTGCTCCGGACAAATATAAACATCGCGACGAGACAAATAATTTTAATTATAATATTTCTAATAGTAATATATCCATATTGTTCCAACGCCTGGTACAGCCACTCTACACCAAATGCCGACAGCCACAGACCAACGCCGAAAATCAAGAACAACGTTTTCTGCGCCCTGAACTGGGGCACCAAGAAGATACATCCTATATAGATCAGTGTCACAGCAGAAGTCGAGCATACTAGAATAACAAGTAGTTCTTTGACTGTCTGCGAAAGCAGCACCTTATCTTCCCTGATTTCAGCACAAGCTCGCACGCCATACGAGGAAATGCCAAGAAGCGCAACCAAAGAAAAGTATGTCATGGCACTCTGGGCAAAAGCCACTGCACCTGTGCCATAAGGCTGCAGGACACGGGATACATATGGAACAGTCACTAGGGGGAATATCAAAGTGGAACTGCTCAGTATCATGTTCATCACGACGTTATACTTAACTGAGCGTATACGAGGCGCATTCTGTTTTCGTTTTCTCATATCAATCAGCCTAAAAACAACTGTTCATATTCTGATGCGATGAATTGCCAGCTGTACTGGTCCTGAATTCGTTGCTTTGCCAGCACACCCATTTCATCAATCTCCTCCGAAGACAAGGAGTCAGCATAGTCTATTAATTTCGCTAAGCTGTCGCTCTTCTTGGTCCAGTACAGGGCAGCCGATTCCGCAACTTCTTTATTAAATCCGACATCAAGCAATAGGTTCAGCTTAGTCGCCCCCAGAGCTTCTAACAGGCTGGGATTGGTACCACCTACTTCATGCCCATGGAAATACCCATATGCATTCTCACGGATTTTCATAAGTAATTCAGGATCATATACAGTTCCAACAAACTTGATGCGGGAATCGGAATCAAAGTGGGTCTTTGCTTTCAGCTCATTTAGGAACTTGTCGCTCACATTCGTGATCAAGACGAAATCACGTGAGGATTGACTCTTCATGAATTCACGAATCATTATCTCATAATTATTCTCGGGTACGAATCTTCCGACTACCAGATAATATTGATTTGGTTTCACTCGTTTTTCAGCATACCAATCGGTCAGTTTGGTATCATCGTCCGTCAAGGTGCTCTCACGACTTTCTGCTCCATAGGAGATATAAATGGTATGCGGATGATATTGCGCATATTCCTCATGAATGTAACGCTCAATGTTCTTGCTGTCGCATACCAGCAAATCGCTATGTTTGACCATGAGCTTTTCAGAGAGCTTCCAATACATGCGTATCGGCTTGCTCCATTTCGCCCTCATCCACTCATGCCCATCTGGATTCACATATAACTTACCGCCTAACCTATGAAGTACCCGTTCGTAGTGCCCAGTAAATGGCCCAATTCGACAAGCCAACACATATACGATAGGATTCTTAATCTTATTTTTCTTAATATACTTGACGCAATAACGCAAAGCAGCCAAATCGTAGTAAACCGCTTGAGCCGCTCCTACATTTGGTACCTTGATTTTGAAGCAGTGTGCATTATGGTAGGTGAATTCACCCTTCGCATCAGATTTGCACGCAACATGATACTTAATATCTGGATTGCCTTGATGATATTCAGTCAGTCGATCCACAAAGGTTTCATATCCGCCATAATTACCTGGGATCCCTTTGGCCCCCACAATGAACACACTCTGCATGTCTACTGACGTCCTCACTCATATACACAACGTAATAATGTTCTGCACAAACTCGGCAGAACACCATTTCACAATAATTTAGAAGCATAGCAAACGCAAAGAATATAAAGCCCGCGGTTGATGTCTTCTAAGCAGGAAATACTCAATATAATTGGAAGTAAATCTCCATGGCTTCGCTGTTGCCAATAGAGCGGCCAAGCGAATACCTAGTTTTCTGCAGTACACCGTTCCCCGGAATACGTGACTCCGGTCCCCGTCCAACCCATAGGAGTCTGGTCGATAGCTAGTGGCGACTTCGATTTAGACGAAACATTTACGTCGAATGAATATGTGAGCTTCTGTCCTGGATTCACACGTGCTAACGTCCTATAAATCTTCTTGCCGTCAAGAGTATCCTCTTGCACAGAATTAACTGCCCCATTAATCAATGCAATGTTTGAGATGCGGCCACCTTTTGGCGGATAAAACAGTATTTTCTCAACCCCAATTCCGTAATCCGTGCCAGCGCTTGTAATATACCGTGGTAATTGCGCAACTTCCGATTCTTGCAAGGTATTATCCAATGTGTACTCCACATGGTAAATGTCCCCCTTACTTGAATCGCACGATACAGTCGTTATCCTTGCAGTGCGCTTGATGTACCATCCCATCTTCGAAGGATTCTGCTCAGTGAGGTATATGCCTACCGACGGGTTTTCCTCACTTTTCGGTGTCGAGGCAGTGAAACCTGCCTGCTGGATCGTATTCTCAAGATTCTTATCGAACACAAAGACCGAAAAATGGCGTTCCGCAGCCATGGTGCCCATCATCTCACCAATTCGCATCAGCTTACGAACATTAGTATCTTTGAACATATTGGAAAGAACTTGGGATGCGGCCGCTGCGAACACAGCATCCGTAGCGGTGTTATTGTCTCCATATTCCTTGTATACAGTATTTAACAAGTATTCTGCAGTGTTCTCGCCCGTCAGCACCGCACCATTCGGCAAGGTTACATTTCCGCAGATTTTCACCAGCTCCTGCACAAACACTGGGTCAACTGTTACTACTCCGTCGAGCGCCCGATTGGCACCCCATGGAGTTCGTTGCCATATTGAACGCATCGAGATAGCCGTTTGCTCGGTATCGGGAAACACGGCGAGATCCCTGATATCGAAAGACATGTGAAGAGGCCCTTCATCGGTAAAAATGCGATTCATATCAGATGATCTATCACCGCTCTCATAGGGAAGATAGTCTGTGTTTGGCTTGAAGTCACCTACGCGAATCACCCCATTATCCGTAGTAATCTCACCTACTGAGCCTATCAGACCACCAGATGACCTCATTTCAGATGTGGTCATAGCCATCACAGCGTATGTTCGCGTTTGCCCTGCTCCTAGGAATTGCGGGAGTATGTCGAAAGTGTTTGTTAATTTGTTCACTTTGTTGGCGATGCCATTCAATTGATTTTGGCCTTGATCATATGCATTTTTGATTTGTGATATTTTAGGAGCACTAATCGAATTATAACTATGAACTTGCTTTTGCAGTTTCTCATTAGCTGCTGAGAGCTTTGCCTGCGCGTCTTGTATTGGTTGGAGATTTATACCATTGCCATTTGCGAGATTGTCCTTCTGCAAAGTATTCACAACTTCAATGAAAGCAGGTACCGATTTGTTCATGATTTCGTTGACAATTTCGGTCATGCCTTGGACAGTCTGGATATCGGAACCAACCAGAGGCGCTTTTGCGGCCACATTCCATAACGAACCGTGCACGATGGCGTTAGCAGCTTGAGTCTCCCGCTGTATTTCTGGCATCGATTGTTGTATTTTCGCAATCGACTCATCATTGATATCTCCCGACAATCCATTCAACAAAGAAATGGCACGGTTTTCGTGAGTCTTGACTTCCTGCGCTTGGCGGTAAAGACGTGTTCCTGCAACACTTACAACAATCATGAGTACCGTGAATATAGCCAATATCCCAACAATCCAAGGCCAAATGCGTCTTTGTCGATGACTTCTATGAGTGGTATATCGATGCTGCGCCATGTCAACTCCTTCGAATTTTATAGGCGTTCCAATATGCACGGTCGCATGTAAAATTCCCTAATGCTACTTCTTGTCACGTCGGTTCTTTTTATTGCCCTTATGCGTATCATTATTCGAATAGTAATAATAATTACTATTCTCGAGCACTTTTTTATTTTCTTTTGCATAATTAAATAAAATACCTGAAGTATTTAGATCTAACGCTTGCAATTCAGCGGCAATTTCTTGCAAATCGTGTTTTTGTGTTTGATCTCGACGACATACCATCACTAATGATCCTCCCTGCCGGAGGAAAGTGGCAGCATCGTTTGCTACTATCATCGGAGCTGTGTCTATGAGCACATAATCATATTGATGCATGGCATTGCCCATCAATTCAAACATTGTCGCAGAATTCAGAAGCGCAGACGCATTCGGCGGTTTAGGGCCGGCCGGCAAAATATGCAAATTGGGTTTCCAATAACGCTGAATCACATCCTTAACAGAAGCCTGTCCGGATAATACATGTGTAAGTCCCGCAGAGCCATCAATGTCCATCTTCTTTGCGACGGAGGGGTGCCTCAGATCCGCGTCAATCAACAAAACTCGCGAACCATTCTCCGCCAAAGCTGCCGCAATATTTACGGATGTAGTTGTCTTCCCCTCGCTGGCTCCGGTAGAAGTAATGACTATCAAACGGCAATTCGTTTTGCTGACTGGAACTATGAAAGATAGATTGGTACGAATACGTCTGAAATCTTCGGCCGTAGGACTACCTGGTTCTTCGACAACAACCGGAATAGATTTGGCGAGCAGCGGATCCTCACTCACACGACCGATAATAGGCGCATCTATGTAATCGCGTACCTCATCTTCTGTCTGTATGGTCTTGGACAGCATATCCTTCAATAGAGCTAGAAGAGCTCCAAGCACTAGACCTGCGATAATACCCAGCACAATATTCAATACCCATTTCGGAGAGCTGGGAGATACAGGTATCTGAGCAGGCTGAACAATCACGAGTTTCACTGCAGAATTGGATCCGCTTGTATACAAAGAGTTCTGAACAACCTTGCTTAATGAAGCAGCCACTGCATTGGCAATCGATGCAGCCATCTTTGGATCTTCATTACTAACAGTAATATTAATGAATGCCGTGTTTTCTGGGTTGGCTACGCTAATTTCCGAAGCCAAGCCGCTCACTGTTTCACGCAATTCCAAATCGTCGATTACAGGCTGCAGCACAGACTGAGTAGTAGTCAATGTCGGATAGGACTTAATCTGACTCATGATATATGAGCTACCACTGTATTGTTCTGCGGAATTGGAGGAGGTGTCTGAGGAATTGTTATAAGTGGCGAATAATTGTGTGGTAGTCGCATACTCCACAGGACGAGTAGCCGTCCAAGCACACACTGCAATAATTGTTACGCAGAAAGTAATGATGAAAGCTATGATGTGCTTTCGGAACACTCTCATCAATCCAATAAAGGTCAAACCAGTTTCGGTTGAAGCATTCAAGGACGCATTTGGTACATCTGTCGTGTATTGATCTACCGCTTTTCCAGCCATGTAAAAATGCTTTCCTATCTAAGCCACAAGATGTATCAATGAGATGAGTTGCGTTCCTCTCAAAGCATCTTCGGCATTTTCTCGAATAATAACTGTTATATGTTAGCAATCGCTTGAGACCGTATCATACGATATGTTTTCAAAAGTAATGAATTTACAGTCCATCAGTTTATTGTACTCGTCGTCAAATCGGCAGCTCATGGAGTCTTCAACGATTGCGAATCGCAAAGCCACAAATTCTGGACATTCAAATTTATAATCTAAAATTGTCGTAAGTTCAAAAATACTAATCTCTGGCAGATCCGGAAGCTAACCTTTTAGTAACCTCATCCGCAAAATGCACATTCGCCGTAGAATTTGTCAGTATTATAGGTATCGTAAGCAATTCAAATTGATTTATATGTATATATAAATTACCAATTTAACGCTTTTGTAGTACATTAGTTTGCGATTCCGGAAGATATTTAATCAGAGCAAACTCCACAAACAACAACCAGTAATAAGTTACGGATTGTATATCGTAGAAAAAACCGCAGACTATAAACGAAATCATTATAATTGATATAATTCTATTATTATTCCATTTTTTTACAAGTATATAAATAAGATAGAAGTATAGAGACACGATGCCTAACACACCCATGCCCAGAAAAGTGTTGACTATATCACTCTCCAAAAACCATGAATCCAGCCACCAATATTGATGAGTCAATCGAGTATAGGGAAGACCGGAACAGTCGATTCCATATCCAAACAAAAACTGTTTAAAATTCATTTGCGGTATCAGTTTAGGCAGATTCGTGTAGTAAGCGAAGTGAGCCGTCGCACTTGAATCATATTGATTGCTATCACTGAATACGGTCAGGACACGATGAAGCGTCGGCGCCAACACTTTACCAAGCGTCATCTGTATTCTTTCCGAGAAGATCACAATAAGTAGAACAGCAGATACTACACCGGAAAATACACTCATGTTTTTCTTTGTAAGAATATTATTATATTTTCCTTCTGATATGTTCTTTGAAATGTAATAAATCAGCACCACTATCACGCCAACAATCGCAGTGCTGCTTTGAGATAATACACATGCGAGAAAGGCTAAAAGCTTCCAGCTTCCAGGAATCAAGGCGAATACCAATATCAAGGCGGCTGCTATGCCGCCTACGTTCCAGCATAGACCAGTGGCGACAAGACCAGATGCCTTTTTCTGTGATGCCGTATCAACCATGTGAAGCAATCGATTAAATACGAAATCATTAATATCGAACTTAAGAAGGGACCCAAAAAAGGTTTGGACGAATATCCAGATGACATTCAGTTTACCTGCTAATAGAACTCCATCTATTACGCTTTTCGAATCAGCCGAATTGACCAATGACATCATGGTCACAACAAATACTATCAGGATACTGAACAAGCCCTTGGCATTATTGTCACGATAACTACTGTTGAGGAATGAGTTCGCAGATGCATATGTGATCACAGCCGATAATGCCATAGGCAGCAAAGGCGTGACTCGCGCGTGAATCCTGCCTGAGAGAATAGATAATCCAATGATGGCTCCCATCACCCATACATACAGGCTATAGCTTCCGATTCTGACCACGGGCACACAAGCAAAAAAACCAGCAAAATATAACAAATAGTGAAATATATTCGTCATTGATCTGTTTAATTGATTGATTGTCATTATCAAACTTTCTACAGATATCTACTGCGGGTTGCCGACCATGCGAGTTCAATAGAGTAGCGTTTTACACATCCTGCGCCTATATTGACGACTATCCAACATGGAATACAATATAGCAGCGTAGCATGAGGAGCTGTACAGCCTGAGCCAAGGTAAGGTATTGATTATTTTAATGGCAATCCTAACCAAGAGTCCAATATAATATTTTGACCCGTAAAACATCAATCCACTAAATCAGAATCATCCCCCTTACTTCCAGCACTGGGCCCAGCAACACTAATTAAATGTTCACCCCTTTTACCAAATCTGTGCACACTCCACGCATACAAGCGGTCAAAGCATGCGCCGCGGCGGCGATCAATCGTCAGCCTAAACAATGCTTGACGAATAAGATCTAGCAGAAGGCAAGCAACATAAACATAAAGCACGACGGCCATTGCATGCAGGAAAGCAAATTCGCCCTGATATATTTTGTCTAGGGGATTGTAGTGCACCCAAGAGAGGAGTATGGGCGGATAGCTATGAATAAGAAATATGCCAAATGCGGAAGATGCCAAAGTGTTGATCAGTCTATTGTGGAATTCTGTTCGCATGACCAATAGGAAAATGGCAAAGCCCATCATCATCATCGGCAGGCGCCAATGCCTAAATATGAACGATTGCATCTGCGGCATCCGTCCCGTTAAGCTGAACAACAAATTGGTGCCAAGTAGCCAAACAGCTCCTGTCATTGCACCAATCCCCAGCATTATCCAGCACTGCCTTGTGCTGATTTTTTTCATATGCCATCGGTAATACGACAGTAATATATACCAATAAATAAACACAAAAACGCTTTTATCAGTTAAATCAAAATTAATTTTAGGAATCAACCCTAGGAACCTCCATAACACAAGACAGATTATGGCTAATTGTTTATGCTGTCGTTGCGCCAGCTGTTTCATGCCAGCGTTGAGGAATGGCAGGAAAATCAGAAACAGTGCATAGCTGGTTGGATACCACCATAAAGCGGTACTAAGAGGAAAAGCACTGTGGAACGCTAGATTCACCATTGATACTTGACCGACATACTCCCCCCCTCAATTTGAACATTAACATAGCAACAAGCAATGTAATGCTCCAGAAAAGCAACTCGCGTTCCAGAATCCACACTCGTCGCAACGAGGATCGCACAGTATTGTCCCTATCGAGCAGAAACCATATCGAAATCGCGAAAAAGATGAAGTTACCAATCCAACCGCAGGCATAAATCAACTCAAATGATATTTTCTTAAAAGTAAACCGTTGAGATTCAAGACCATGGAAAAAATCCACATAATGAAAACTGACAATCATCAGCATGGTCGCCAAGCGCAATAGTTCTATGCTTGAATTCCTACTCGAAACCACATTTCTCTGTCTGGCCATCCCTTATCTTTCTCTTCGCTCTACGGCATCTTTACAATTCTCTTATAAAAATACCGCTGATATACGAATAATAACATCTACTCTAGGTGCTGCAGTAGCTTTACGTAAGGGATATGCGTAAATGACAATGATTCAGATACGCATGATTAACCAACATATCAGTTGCATAAAAAGTAGATCCGATCAATCGATTAGATGTTGATCGCATCATACAAACTCTCGGGTGTCGAAATCATGCCGAAGAGCCCCCGAATGCTTGGTTGCGTCTAAGCAAATTGGTTCTTCATTGTGGGAGGGCATGTAGAACTCCTAGACTTTTGAGAGAAAGTATTTCAAAGATACATGTACCATCTCACAATGCAGATACTTTTTTATTAGCACAACAACTGCTATGCCGATATGCAGAGTGCCTAGAACATTAATCCACTCAGATATCGGACCGACCAGTGGCATATCTGGACGGATGCATGCCAAATCTAACTAGTCGTGTCACTGATATGCAAGAGCTGTTTATTATAGCAGGAACCGAGCCCTATCGCTAAATCAATGCTGAGGAATCTACGATTTGTCAGAACTCGGACTCTTCATAACTGCTGTTTGCAATCGATTAATCAACCTTCGTTCACTTATCCATGTGGATAGGCCGACAAACCACTTACCGGCGTGTCTGTCAATAGTGATTTTAAAAATGCACTGTCGCAAAAAGTCTATAACCATGCATATTGAGAAAACGAAGAATATGATTGCGAGCGAATACAGAAGAGCATAAGGGGAATCATATATCGATGATAATTTAAACCATTTATCCCAAAGCAACTTAGATACTGGAGGATAATCATGAATTAAATATACGCCGAATGTTGTACTTGCAATTGCATTGATTATCGAGCTCCGCCAATGAGCACTATGCGCTAAAATAATTAGGCCTAACGCAATAAGTAGCACTGGAAGTCTCACACAAGATGCAGCCAGATATGTTGAATGCGTTCTGAGCGAAGGAATATGTAAGACAGTGCCAAAGCTTTGTAAAAGAGCTATGCTACTGAGCAATATCGCGGTTCCACCGCCAATCAAAAACCAAGCTTTTGACAACCCCCAATCATCCATATACCATCGATAAAAGGCAATAATAATATAAATATATATGAAATCTATAAACCCTTCTGTCGATAACCCAAATAGCGCACCGGGGAGTAAGCCGTAGACAATGCCCCACATAATCAGCATAATTAAGCATAATGACGCATGGAGATTTTTCCCTATGCAGCGAAGGCCTTTAGTGATGAACGGGCAGAAGAAAAGAAAGATCACATAGGCAGTGACATACCACCATAATCCTGAAGCCGTTGGAATAAATGATTTGAGTACATCTTTTTTAGATATTGTTGAAGGATTGAGAATGAAAAGCACCATCAACAAACCAAGACTGTAAAATAATACCTCTCGTTCGAGAATCCAAGTTCTCCTTAGACTGATTCGGACTTGGGGATCCTTTTCAAGACAGAGATACCAAGCTGAGATCATAAAGAAGCAAGCCACGCCGATTTTACCCAATGAATAGATACATAAATATGAAAACTGCTCTAGAGAGAATGGCTGATCTTGCAGATTGAAGGAATAATTGCGAAGGACGTAATGATGACCAATAATCATCAACATCGCACAAATACGAAGCAACTCAACACTGGATTGCCTTTTTCCCTATGCTTGCTCATAGATTTGTCTTCTCCCTCATGTTTTCTCAAAAATATAATAGAGTAAAGGGCGAGACAAGGATTTCTTGATTGTGGATAGATGGCTCTATAGGAACCAGAAGGTCTCTGCTTACTTTTCTTTACTTTGTAGTAGGTCCTTGTGATTCTCCCAGAATGAATGAGTGCTTGTGTTCAACGAGGAATTACGAATGGGAGTAGTGCCGCACTCACGGACCGAACCAAGAAAAATGTTAAATATCCGAATATCGATTCCACGCCTTCTCCGGTTCGCATCGAGAACAGCATCTTGTCTGGTTTGGGAACATCGGCGATCAGCTCACCAAGGGAATCTGGATCCTTATCGGTATATTCCAGATTCGGTGTTTGGAAGAATGGGCGTTCCTCGTCGAACAGGTCAAATCGACTTTCGTATTGATCGAGGTACTCCTCGATCATCCCCAGGTCGAATTCCCCTGCCGTCCAGACGTCCAGCCACAGCCGGCGCAGTTCCGTTTCCGACGGATCGTCCGCAAACTGGTCGCCGTATACGCAGTACATGACCGCCAAGGCCAATCGCAACAACGGCATGTCCTGTTGCGGGATGTCGCCGGCGATACTTCGAATTTTCGAAGCATCCTTGAACAACTGGCGCAAAGACACCAAGCGAGCCTCCCCATCAATGTACACACATCGAATCCACGGTTCGTTCAATAGGTTGAATGAAGCCATCCCTCCTCCTTTCATCTTTGTCTAGTACTAGTAGTTGTGAGAGAAGTCCTGCCTCCATTGAATATGCAGGAGGCAGGACGATGTTAGATGCTATGAACACGACATACATGATCATCCGCATCTGCGGGCTGGGTAACGGCGATTGTGTCAGTCATCCTGCCGATATTGTCAATCGTATGCTGGGTGCGAGGAAAAACAGCGGCAACCTGGCTCCTGGTTGCGCCATGCGTGTTTATCTGGCCGGGAATCACAATCAGAGCGCTGGAGCGCGCAGTCGACGGGAAGATCGAGCAGCTTCGCGAGTAGCGCGGGAGCCGGCCCTGGTGTACGGGAGAATCAGGCTCCAACTTCTCCAGTGCCTCCTTGGAGGATGACTGCAGTAATCATCACGATGAACAGAAACATGGTGGTCGCCGTGAGAGCGACATTCGTCTGCAATACACGGTCATCTTATCCCGACTTTGAATGACTCCCATGGTTCGACCTCGCCCATGAGCAGGGTGGGAGCGGTGGCGGCAATGCAGGTGCGCGTCTGCGAATCGAAGAAATCGAAACTGTAGGTGTTGGACAGGCTCTCCTTATTGAACCGTTCGGCATTGTATTCCTTGGGAACCAGATCATGTCGGTGCAGGCAGTCCACCAACGCCTCATCTGAATTGCTGTACAGTTGCGGATTGCCTATGTTCATCCTGTAGATGACGTCCACAGAGGACACATGATACGTCTGACAGTATGCCAGATCATCATCGAGTTTCCTTGTCTGCGCTTCACTCATCCCTGATGAGGAGGTCTTGACCGTGTCGAGGTAGATGCCGTTGACCCGGTGCAGCGGCGGATTCGCATACCCTTTGTCCATCATGCACTGCCGGTACGCCATCCATGCGGCAACATAGTCACCTTGGGAGATGCTCCCACCGTTGCCCCGGGCCTTCTCCAGCATGGTCCGCTGGTTCGGGTCCATGTCATCGTCCTCACGCAACATCAGATCGATGTATTCCGTGATGCTCGCCGCGGCCTTCGCCCCGACCGGCTCCTGCGACGACGCGCTCTCCTGCTCGCGAGGTTTGGAACAAGAGGAGGCTAGCGCGAGAAGTAGCACCGTTAATGATGCAGCGAATCTGTTAGCGGCTGTTCTCATGACTTTCCTCCTCATTCGCATACGCAACGCATAGCGTCCCCGATTGGTTCATGCATTATCTTCGTTGATAGCACGTGACTCCAGTGTACCGGCTGGCTGGCTTGTTTTTTCAGGGAATCCGGAGTGGGAGGAAAACCGGCCGTTTTGGTGTAATGGCTTGTCAGAAACGACTTCTACGGCAATCAAATACAAATCGCCTATCGGTATAGGCATATGAATCTGAGATGGATGAGAACGAACCTGTGTCACGGTCAGGAACATGCCGGTGACTACGGCCTCCAACCATGATTCGAGTACGGAACACAGTATGGAAATTTGCGCGAGCAATCCCGAGTGGCGGCATGGCAAGTCATGGCAGGTTTGGGATGCGTATCTTGTCGACGGAGAGGAATCGCCCCTCCCCAGAGCATCTGAAGGGATAGTGGGCGATGAGGTACTCGAACCCCCGACAGCCAGCACTCTCCGGGTACCGGGGATGCCGCCTGATGTCCGAGCCCGCTAGGAAACCCGCACATGGAACATGACGAAGTTCTAGCCAGCCGCCGGCAAGTCAGAGACCCAAGACAAACCTGGCATCAGAAAAAGCTGGGCAGGATGCTCGTCACATGCTGTATAAGGCACACATTTTGCCATTTAAGCGTATTCATCCGCAGCTCTGCAGTTACGGTAATTCCGTCAATCCATACTTCTTCCGCGCAGCATGGATGTATTCATCTAGATAAGTGGACTTTTTGAAATGATCCAGAATGTTTTCCGGGGCGAGTCCTAGCTGATACATGATCGCTCCGTAGCAGATAGTATAGAGGGCTTGAGTGTGCACATATAAATCCAATCCCGAGAGGGCTCTTTTCCCGTTCTTCAGCTTGGAGGTCTGATGAACATATGCATTGCGATTGTAACGCAAATCGCCCAGAAAACGATCTCGATCCGGCACCACATATGCACTGAAGGCAGCTAGTCTATCGAAGAGCGATTTTGCTAACTCACTTGCTCTCGGGTAATTGCCTTGCAATCTACCCAACGCCCATTCCTGCAAATCTGGCTTATGAGACAAGGCACATTCTACACACCGGATAATCTCGGCGTGATCTTCCTTACCGATGCCTATTTTAGGCCCACCAACGCGCGAAAGGGCATCAAACGCGCTTGCAATATTGGTGAATCTGGCATCCAACATCTTCATTAGCTCATCATCCATGAGACTGATGATGATTGACGAAGCACGTCGAGTATCTGCAGGCATGGTTAGCCAGTTTCGTATTAGTGTATTGGAATCTATTGCACGCAAAGGCAGAGGCATTGTCTGAATAAGTTTGTTGCTCGGGTCAGTCACGCCCTTCATGAGAGGCATGAAGTACATAACTTTATTATCATCATCGTCGAACAGCTGGATTTGCTTCAGATCACCTCTAAATCCCATACAGAACGAGAGAAAACTCCACAGAGGAAAAGCATAATGTTCCATCGCGGAATCAAGCGGGATGGGTCCTTGAAGCATTTCAATCAGCAAAGAGGCATCCGCTCTAATTGAGAACTCCTGAAATGGGCATAGACCACCCTTTTGAGTGTATGTGGGAATCAGAGATACCTTTATAGCGTTGTCACCATATATTGTTATCTTAGTCAAATCGGAAGATTTCCACTCCCCCACAATGGAATGCTCCGATTCACGCAGTTTCTCTGTTATTGAACCATTGTGAAGGCCAGACCATCTCCACAAACCATCTATCGTCAATTGAATCGATTTGATTGATGGATTTGGCTTAATGACCTTCTTTCTGCAAGAAAATGCATAATGGGCATCAAGCTGCTGCCGAGAAGTCCCTGGAAATGCATAGCTGGATCCCATTGTAGAGACTTCCACAAGCGTGAGGTTATCGCCGGTTTGTGTGTAACCATAAACTGCGTCGGCTCGAAGGGGACCAGCGTGGGTTCGAACGCCCTCTATAATAGGTTCTTGCAGCAACGTTCCCATCGGAATGTCCAGCGTAGCGCCGCCCATTTCGTCGAAGGACGCATTCCCCAAAATTCCTTCGCCCTTCTTTTGCTCGGGATCCAATCTCCATAATGCTGGAGCGAATGCTGTGTTATCCAATTGTCATCCCATCCCAGATGCTCTTACTCTGGCTCCTCTAACTTCTCTCAGCCTATGGTCATTAAGACCACGAGTCGTTATCAAAAAACGGACTATAGGAGCACTCTAGAAATACCTCTATAGTCCGTTTATTTTCAACAGTCAACATCACTTACATCAGGTAAGTTGAACCACTGGGTGTTTCATATAGTACTGCTGAATTACTGACTTTTCGATAACCGTCGCGCAGGGCTCATCTGGTCGGAGTTCTCCACGAGCATCTTTCCACGGTGATTCACTATGAGTACAGTCACTTAGCTGATTACCGCTGAATTTCGATAAGGATTCACAGACTCGCTTGATGACTGTACGCTCTTCATCGGAGAGAGACCCTTCCCTATAGGGTAAGTCTTTTGGCTCAATGAGGAATCTACCTTTGTGCAAATTGAATAGCTCCACACACACGGGACCATTTCGCCACGCTCTGAAGTCTTCTGTGAAGAGGGGGATTTGCCTATTAGCCAATGACTCTGCTTGGGAGTAAAAAGTCAGTTTCTGCATCTTCATTGTGGTCATAACGTTGCATTCATGAAGAATGTAAGCTGCTACATCACGCACTGTTGCCATGGATCCTCCTTCCTTCGCTTAGAACATTCTAGTATAATCGCTGTCCATGGCAGAGGCACGAGCAAAGCGTTTGATTAGCCGAAGTGCAGCGAATAAGGCTGGGGAACAGATACGCAAAAGCTCCCCACAATTCGCTGACGACACATATCATGATGCTGTAGCACAAGCTATGCAATGGCGTAATCAACACTTTGCCCCCACGCAACAGTGTTTTAGACAGATATTGGACGCAATCGATGACATTGATGGCGCCGTAGCCACATTTCGCCTCAAGCGTTTGATATCGATTGAAAATAAGCTGCGTCGAGCTAATTCAGATTTCAAACTTGGAGCGCTTGACGACATCGGTGGCTGCCGAGTCATATTGGACTCAATCGACCAAGTCGAGCAGGTCAAGAATGCACTCACAAAACGTTTCTCGCTCAAAAACGGTAACAAAATTAAGGACTACATCCAACAGCCACAGACAAGCGGATACCGCTCATGCCATCTTTTCGCCAAGATGGATGCGACTGATGGCTTGGATTGCAGTTACCGTGTTGAAATTCAGATACGAACCTGCATCGAGCATGCTTGGGCAACTGCGGTTGAGGGTATAGGTGAACTATATAACGGCGATTATAAGAGTCCCGAAAAAGAGACCATCACAGGTGAAGCAGATCTTGAAAGAAGGCAATTCCTGAAAATAATATCCAGTCTCTTTGCCTTGGAAGAAGGAACACCACAAGTCCCCGGACTCGAACTTAGTCGTCCGGAATTGATAAGAAAATTACGATCTCTACCAGCCGTAAACTCCCTCTTGTATGGATTGGAGCAGTCGGCCAACGACGTGAAGATCTCTGAGCCACTCTCCGATACGCTTGCTACTGGGAATGACCTCTTCCTCTTGAAATTCAACACGTCTGAACAATTAACAGATATCGAAGCATTCTCTCTTGGACATATTGATGACGCCTTGGATCGATACAACTATTACGAAAAGCTCATCGATAACACACAGCAAACTTTGGGTGGCACTCCATTTGACAATGTTGTACTGACCTACGCTCGTAACCCTGATCAGCTTAAATTGGCTTACCCTAATTATTCCGCAAACTTGTCAATGTTCCTAGAAAAAGTGACGAACTATTTTGATGAGGATATCAGTATTCTCTAGAGACGTTTACTCCTTTCACAACGCACACCACCACTTTGTTTAATATAGAGAACGGTATCTCAAACAGGCAATTTAGGCGCGCCAACTTCATTTCCACAAACACTTCATGCTGTTTCGTTTACCACGCGAGCAGTTTTGGGCCCATGCGGGAGAGTCGGGAATCCTCTGCGATTCCAGCGGTAGAATTGGAACCGTAATCTTGAGAAGGTTCCAGCAGCTGGAGTAATCTGCGACGACGATGTCGCGGACCCGCAACGAAGCGAGGTGCTGTCATGTTCAACGGCAAGAAGAAAGCGCCGAAGAACGACTGGCGACAGTCAATCATGTCGCTCGGCCAAGTCAAGAATGAGGCGAACGAGAGTGAGAGCCAGACGACAAGGCGTATGCCATTCGGCCGAACCGGGCGAACGGATCAGCCCCAATCTCAACACATGCCGACAGCAACCATGCCCAATGGTCCGGCCACGGGCATGCAAGTCGCCACACAAGCCGCTCCCCCGCAGAAACGCAAACGATTCAAGGTGCTGATCTACGCGTTTGCCTTCCTCATGGTGTTTGCACTCGGCGTGGGAACGGGTTCCTCGAATGCTTCGAAACCGGCGGGAACGGTCCCCTCTGCTGCAGTCGCGCCCACCGAGCAGATTGACGCCAAGGAGAACGACGCCGAATTGAAACGGCGAGAGGAGGCTCTGAACAAGCAAGCCGAGGAACTCGACAAACTGAAGCGTGAGCTCGACGAGCAGCAGAAGTCACAAAGCGAGCGCCAGACCCAACTCGACGAGCGAGAGAAGAGCATCGCCAGCAAGGAGGAGGCGAAGAAACAGGCGGAGGTCGAGGCTGCACAGCGCAAGAAGGTCGAGCAGGAGCAGGCGGCCGCAGCGGAGAAGGCGCGCGCGGAGGCCGAAGCCGCGGAACGGGAGCGGGCACAGGCTCAGGCGGCACAAGCAGCGGCGGAGGAAGCGGCACGGCAGCAAGAGCAGGCTCCGCAGGTCGTCGAACAGCAGACATCGCGAATAGTGCATCCGGGTGCCTTCTGCTCCACGGCCGGGGAGACAGGCGTTTCGCAGAAGGGCGTCGGATACACGTGCAAGGCGGATAACATCGGGCGCTTGCGTTGGCGGCGGTGATTGGGTGTGCGGCGCGGTAATATATCGCAGATCGTCGTAAACCGAATCGCGTGCACAATGAAGCGTTCCGTCGATTGCCGGATTTTGGAATGAGAACCGTGCTTTCAAATTGAGTATCCAGATTAGTACCGCGTGCCCTCGGAAGAGAGCATCGCCGCACTCGTCCAAGCCAATCACACAATCATTGTTTTGTATATACCATTTGCCGAGCAGCTCGTTGGAGATGATGCATCCTGATCTTGTGCGAGCACAAGCGAAGACCATAGCGGAGGAGCCCAAAGTGCCGTACTTGCAAACGGTTTGCCGCAATGGTCATTGAGCAAGCTTCAGCATTGGCGCCGCTGAGAACGCAGTCTCATAACGGCAACCAAGGCACTGCTAGGAAGATCGGTCTTGCAGACGCAATCTCAGCAAAAGCCCTTGCAGTATTCGCCAGATCGTCGATATTGCGAACACTGTCTCGGTGAAGCACTCATATGCCATCGTTCGAAATATACACAGAGATACTACCGAACGTTGAGATTATGTAATTTCGATCCTCCATCGGTGCCGTTGGCGCGCACAGTTAGCGACACGGCGTGTGGGTCCGCGACGCGTAGTGGAGGGAGGATTCATATCTGCGTGGTGCGATGCGCCAGATTTACAATCTGGTCCGGTCATCTCTGCTGCGGACAGCCACCGAATCCATGGTCTGCAAATACGTGCTATGGTTTGTGATGGCATGCGTTCCGGTTGCCGCCCCCCTTTGGTAGCTTCTGAGACGCATGCCTCATTCAGATGAGAGCCTGCTCTTTGTCGCAGGTATAGTTTCCCTCATTTAACCCTTTTACACTGACGAATCCGTCCGGGGAGAGCTCATTCCCTCCCATTCGTTATCCAGCGGCTGAGAATCAGAAGGTTCCTTCGCTCTTGATGTCTCTAGGTGAGATAGTATCTCTCGTGCTTGCAGGTCACCGGATAGCCGACTGACCATCGTATCGTAATCGACCCCAAGATATTTCCCGACCAAAATCTGTGCAAGGACAATAGCCTGTCTTACCGAGACATAAAGGCTCTCGAAAGATGGCGACTGCGCATCCGGATGCTTACTCCCCATGTAGGAACCACGGATATCCATCGCCCATCTCTCCACATTCTAAATAGGAATTGCAAGTTTTGGCAGTGTACGCTTGCCGTCCTTGTTATGTTCTACAACTCCCTGATCAACTATGAATTCTTCCACTAAAGCATCGAGCATATCGTCAAAGCTGGCAGGACGCTTACAACCATTTTTCAAAGATCTCATCCTTGGGGTTTGTTTTTCTCACACGTAATGAACCATCCTATGCATTCAAGCATGGTCCCAACTGTCGTGGCTTGGGTTTCAATAGCCAACTTATTTCCCTCGCAGGCTAGATAGTACAGAGCATTCATACCCTGCTCACAATGCTTCCTGAGATAAAGCCATCTCTGTATTCCTTGTGGACCCAAATCATTGTAGTAATACAAACAATGGTCGCTCCTATTCTCCCCATCGTTAGACCTAACAACAGATGGATAATTGGAATTACATCTAGCCACTACCTCGGCATCACCATGGATGTTTCAATCCCCAAAATCGGAGCAATACCCTGATACTCGTCCTACAAAATTCATCCCTCTCCTACCACAACCGGAACCACCAAGACGACAGCATCGACGAGTTCATCAACGACCTCAACGACTATCTGGCCGGATACTGGAATGAATGCGTCAAGACCGAATGGCACAAACATGCGCCGACACCAGCAAGAACTAGAGACCTCATGGCATAATCAACATACTCATGGCATAATCAACATACTCATGGCATAATCAACATAATCGAGACAGCGGCAACGCAGCCCGGTACCCAAGCCAAAACGCCGATTTGACAAAATACACTAGTCAGGAATCATCCCCGCGCCTGCAGGGAACACCCGTTTTGCAGTGGATGGAGGTACCCGGCCTGGGGATCATCCCCGCACTTGCGCTGGAACATATTCAGTCCGGCCTCTTGCAGGCGTTGTTGTCGGAATCATCCCCGCGCTTGCGGGGAACACGCTGACGCCACGAGCGCCTGCAACTGCGCATCGGGATCATCCCCACGCTTGCGGGGAACACATGCCGAGTAGTTCGGGTGGGATGCCGTAGGCGGGATCATCCCCGTACTTGCGGGGAACACGTCACGGGTCGTCCGCTGATCTTGTCGGCCGTGGGATCATCCCCACGCTCGCGGGGAACACAGATTGCCGGCGGCCTGCGTTATCTCGGTGTAGGAATCATCCCCGCGCTTGCGGGGAACACTCGTCCAGATACGCAGTGTTGCCCCATGCCGCGGGATCATCCCCGCGCTTGCAGGGAACACCGCGTCATCAGCAACGGCGAGACGGTCATCGCAGGATCATCCCCGCGCTTGCGGGGAACACATCTGGCTGTGCTGTTTGTCCACGCACTGGCGGGATCATCCCCGCGCTTGCGGGGAACACTGCACGACGCTGTCGACGACGATGCGCGGCCAGGGATCATCCCCGCGCTTGCGGGGAACACCGTTGAGGGTGTGCCGATCCACCCGCTCGGCAGGGATTATCCCCGCGCTTGCGGGGAACACCATCTCGCACAGGCAATCGTCACGAGGAGCCAGGGATCATCCCCGCGCTTGCGGGGAACACGTAAGGAGATCGGAAATACGATTCGATACTCAGGGATCATCCCCGCGCTTGCGGGGAACACATTCACGCGCTTATAACGTTTACTAATTTAAGGGGATCATCCCCGCGCTTGCGGGGAACACCGTGTCAGTAGTCCGGCGCTGTGCTCCATTGGGGGATCATCCCCGCGCTTGCGGGGAACACTAAAACGCCGACCTTTTTCAAGTCGGCGTGTCGGGATCATCCCCGCGCTTGCGGGGAACACGTCGAAGAGCTCGACCGGTTCATGTCCCAACAGGGATCATCCCCGCGCTTGCGGGGAACACACGACCGCAACACGTCGCTTGGTACGCTCGCCGGGATCATCCCCGCGCTTGCGGGGAACACTTTGGCAATTTGCGCGGGAAAATGCGACGATATGGATCATCCCCGCGCTTGCGGGGAACACTACTGATAGCGTTCCTCGGCATCATGCTGTTTGGGATCATCCCCGCGCTTGCGGGGAACACCCGGTACTGCCGGCAGTACATGGCGACGGTGGGGGATCATCCCCGCGCTTGCGGGGAACACGCGACCGACGCGAACGCCATGTTGCCAATCAAGGGATCATCCCCGCGCTTGCGGGGAACACCATTGGGCCTTGCGTTCGCGCTCGCCGTGGACGGGATCATCCCCGCGCTTGCGGGGAACACCCAGCATGGTTTCCCTTCCTTTGCTTGTTGCTGGGATCATCCCCGCGCTTGCGGGGAACACTCGAATTCTTCGCACATGGTGTTTTTTCTTTCGGGATCATCCCCGCGCTTGCGGGGAACACGCTGTCTCTCAGCTGTTTCGGACTGATTCGGTGGGATCATCCCCGCGCTTGCGGGGAACACGCCGCCAGATTGATAATGTTATCGATCGTCTTGGGATCATCCCCGCGCTTGCGGGGAACACCGCGACGAACAGCATGTGGTGCAACAGCATCAGGGATCATCCCCGCGCTTGCGGGGAACACTCGATGGCATTCGGCGTGAGCGCGGTCAAGATGGGATCATCCCCGCGCTTGCGGGGAACACCAGCAGGCATGCGACCAAATCAACCGACTCTGGGGATCATCCCCGCGCTTGCGGGGAACACGTGACGCCCTGCACGACACTGCGCAATGCGTCGGGATCATCCCCGCGCTTGCGGGGAACACCCGGTCGCGTCGCGGACCGCGTACCGTGATGAGGGATCATCCCCGCGCTTGCGGGGAACACGCTTCCACGTCCTTGTTGCGCACAAGCTTGCGGGGATCATCCCCGCGCTTGCGGGGAACACTATAAGGTTGTTCCTGTTGGTGAACGAAATCTGGGATCATCCCCGCGCTTGCGGGGAACACGTGAGCGTGGCGCGTGAGGCGAATGGGCAGCCGGGATCATCCCCGCGCTTGCGGGGAACACCGTCCATGATAATTCGTTTTACCTTGTTGAATGGGATCATCCCCGCGCTTGCGGGGAACACTTCATGATCTGAAACTCGTCGTATTCGTCACTGGGATCATCCCCGCGCTTGCGGGGAACACGCTGTCTCTCAGCTGTTTCGGACTGATTCGGTGGGATCATCCCCGCGCTTGCGGGGAACACCGTCCATGATAATTCGTTTTACCTTGTTGAATGGGATCATCCCCGCGCTTGCGGGGAACACATCTGCCACGACGAGGAAAGATTCGAACAAATGGGATCATCCCCGCGCTTGCGGGGAACACACCGACCACCAATCCGCTTTTGACAATGAGCTGGGATCATCCCCGCGCTTGCGGGGAACACTTCGTAATGTTCTGCACATACCGTGGCGCACCGGGATCATCCCCGCGCTTGCGGGGAACACGTGCCCCCGGTGGGACTCGAACCCACTGTGTTGGGATCATCCCCGCGCTTGCGGGGAACACCATGCGGTACGACAGCGTATGCGGCGCTATCAGGGATCATCCCCGCGCTTGCGGGGAACACGGCACCAATGCGGTGAGCGAGTGGTGGACCCAGGGATCATCCCCGCGCTTGCGGGGAACACGGACCAAGGGGTAACACCACGAGCGAGAATGAGGGATCATCCCCGCGCTTGCGGGGAACACTTCACATGGTCGATGTCGGTGTCTGATGCGTCGGGATCATCCCCGCGCTTGCGGGGAACACGTCACGTTGAGCGGCATCGAACGCAGCTGCCCGGGATCATCCCCGCGCTTGCGGGGAACACTCCAGCTCGGGCGGTTCGATGAAGATCGCGATCGGATCATCCCCGCGCTTGCGGGGAACACGGCTGGCAGGAATGACAGGTCCTGCCCGTGCCGGGATCATCCCCGCGCTTGCGGGGAACACTTCGCGCGTGCGCATCCTGCAGCGATGTTCGCGGGATCATCCCCGCGCTTGCGGGGAACACGGCTGGCAGGAATGACAGGTCCTGCTCGTGCCGGGATCATCCCCGCGCTTGCGGGGAACACATCGCACCGTTCAAACACGACGGCGCGGGGGCGGGATCATCCCCGCGCTTGCGGGGAACACTATTACCGTGTGCCAGCGGCGATCGCCGGACAGGGATCATCCCCGCGCTTGCGGGGAACACGAATCGCCCATCCGGCATTGTTCGTATGGCGAGGGATCATCCCCGCGCTTGCGGGGAACACTATTCCCAGTCCTCGATGTCGACGAGGTAATGGGGATCATCCCCGCGCTTGCGGGGAACACACTAAGAAATCCCAATAATCTCAACATATCAGAAAAGAAGGAAGTCTGTTTTTATTCACTTCTCTTTTCTACAATGTCTAAAAGAAGAAACACTTGCCGAAACGCACGGCTGTTATCCACGGTATTTGCGTGCACGCCTGTATTTGGCAGCGTTGCTCCACCCATGCCGCTTCGTCCCCGCGTAAGTCTCGCGTTTCTCCTCGTTTGGATGCTTGATCAATTGCAATCCGTCGCAATCCACTGGCTGCCAATCGGATCTGAATACGCGAAAATCAAGGTGCTGCTCGTTCCTAGCTGAGAATACCATAATGGCCCTGCCGTCTTTGAGGGTGTCGACGATGCGCTCCCACAACTTCTCACGTACGCGAGCACTGATACGTCCCACAAAGACGCCGGGAGATATCTCCAATAACCATCTGCTCACGTCACCGCGCAATCCTGCAGGGCATGCCGTCAGAACGATGACTACCATGGTTCCTCATTCCACTCGTCCCCTAGCGTGTCATCGTCAATCTGACCGTAGGCAGTTCCGGCGGGAACTTCTTGCAGTCTCTCATCCCATAGACCAACATGGTCTGCAGATTCCTCGGCCTCGTTATATGAGACGCCAAGCAGTGCACGTATATCTTTCACCATGCGGGTCATGATTGAAAGATCGTACACGGCATCACGCATCGCCAGCCGCACTGCGGAGCTGATGTCGTCCGGCTCCTTTGCCACCGTTCGGAATGCCACAGGGATGGATAGTTCCGCCTTGTAGAGATCTGCAACATCATATACGAATGAACGTTCGTGACCCACATGCACGAAGCCTAGTCCCGGTGAGCATCCGAGGGCCACGATGACGGAATGTGCTATGCCGTACAGGCATGTGTGCGCCGCCGACAATGCCTTGTTGATGTCATTGGAATCATCGTAATCCTGCGGATTATATGTTCGCTTATCCCATTCGACACCCGTCTCCTTCGACATGGCTCTATATACCTTGCGGATTCGGGCTCCTTCCCTACCCCGCAATTGTTGCATTGTCAACTTGCTCACATCTTCGCCCGGGAAACGCATCTGGTACATCGCGCGCGCCACCGCCAACCGTTTCCGTGTGTTGCTCACCAATCTGGCTTGCTGCTGCAGCAATGCGGACGAATGGGTCAGCGGCTTGCCAAACGCATACATGCGCACACCGCGCTCCCCTACCCAAACAACCGTCGCACCATTTTCTCCGATCACTGTCATCGCCTGATGCGTGACGTTCGTTCCCGGCCCCAACATGAGCACGCTCAACGAGGCGGCTGGCACATAGATCGTTCCTGTGTGGTCCGTGACCGTGATTGCGTTATCTTTGCGGTTAATGATGCAATGTTCGAAATAGACGAACGAGATACGGTCTTCGCAACGGACGAGTTCGCCGAGTTCAGGCGGACGTGCACCGGGCACCGGTTTCCGCTTTCCTGAACCCACAGATTTTTCACGATCGCTCAACCTCGACGAACTCGCGATGTCCATTGCAGACTCCTTACCTAGATAATGAGGTATGAATTGGTGACAAGGTCAGTAAACCGCATCCGAATCCTTTCGCATGGCCGATTCCATGGCATAGTGCACGGCGGAGTGCCTCGGCATCGGTGACCTCCAACTGCCCTTTGAAAACAGCAGTGGCCAAAGTAACGGTTGCTCCATTGCGTTCGAAACGCTCCTTCTGGCGTTGCACCACCCGCAATGCAGGACCGCATTCTTCCTGCAGAACAGTGAATCCGTTTTGGTCCGAGCGTTTCATCAGCCATTCCATCTGCTGATTGGCTGTCACGAACGCCTGCCGTTTGCCAATGATCTCCTCAGGCTTTCGAGGGGAGTCCTTGACCCGGTCAGTGGCGGCTTTTCGTACCGGATTGGCGCGCAAACGGAATTGCCATTGTTGCCCAATAGCTATGCGGTTCAGAAGCTGAGAGTAATCCGTCGTCTCCCATTGCATGTGAGTGGGCCAGCCCGCTTGTTCGATGATATGGGTGAAATCGGGACGGTTGGGACTCACCACGTACAGCCAAGCGGAATGGTCCGCTTCCGAGTAGTCTATACGCCAGAGCACTCGCCCTTCCTCAGTGACTCGTGCGGAATCCGGTGGGAACGAGCTTTCCACAGCCGCATGCATCCTGTATGGGGAGCCCACCAGTCTTTTCGCGTCGAATCTCGCAAGATTCAACGGCATTCTCGAAATGTACATGCATCCTCCCTACACGAAGAACATGGGGTCATGCTCCTCGAACGCTGACGCTGAGGGAACCGAGGCAGCCATGTTCCCCGAAGCACCAGGATTATCGACGAAATACCGTTTCACTGACCGTCCGCTGTATTCACGATGACGCTGGCTGAAGGTCAATGGCATATCGTTCTGCACAAAGCCCGGTTCATCGTATCGGGCATCGCGCACAACCTCCAGGCGCTCCGTCGCATGGCGACGGCGGTACCATTCCGCAGCCTGCCAAGGATGTTGAGCCAGCGCATGATCGATGGATTCATATTCATCGTGGATGCCCAGGTTCAACGGATATGCTGGCGGGCACGAGCGTCTTCCCAGATACAGTGGCCATTTCGGATGCCGCAGCGCATCGTCCAGTGTGCACAGGGTTTCTCTCGGAGCCTCTATCGCAGCCAGGAATATGGCATCGGCCAGATAGTAGCGATGAGTCAGTGGCAGCACTTTGGCGAAATTCCTCGAATCATGTTTCCGTGCGAGGGATTTCTCGGTCTGCAGATCCCGGATCACACTGCCTCTCTGATCTATGCGCACCCCGAAGGAGAGCTGCAGCAGATCCTCTATCGAATCCTCGCGCGTACGGCCTTGAGCGCATGCCAGCATGCCGATGATTCCGCTTTTGGTTGGTTCGCTCCGTGTCTCACGATGAGTGAATCGAGACGAATCGCCCCATGATTGCAGTGGACCCGCCAATCGCAGGAGCAGCATTGCTGTTCCCATGTCAATCACGTCCTTCGAACTTGGTGGTGAAGTACTCGGTCACCGCTTCCCTCATTTGCGGCAACGACAGCGATTCGCCCACGTTCAGCAATGCAGGGGTCTCATCCATGCACACCACCCAACTCTTCTGGGGAACTTCGCCGTACACTGCGCTCAGCCGATCCAGATACTTCCCCAATCGTTCCTCCGCCAGCATGGTGATGGAGGCGTCATCAGTGGGTCGAACGGGATTCTCGAAGGCCTCCACCGCGTTGATCGGCTGACCTTCACGTACCATCACCACGCATGCCGAAGGCAAGGTTCTATTGGCGAATGTGTTCTGCTTGCCGGTGGGCATGGAGCGCACGAATGTCTCGATGAATGCGGCAACGCCCTCGACGGTGGCCTTATCATCGCCCACTTGTTCACGCAGGGAATCCACGTTGATGTTGGCGTAGCGGTACAGTGTGGAGGAATTGAATCCGACGGTATCCAGCATCGCCGCACCTGCATTGTCCGCTGCAGCGCAATCATCCACTGCGGTGAAGTAATCGTATTCCGGCACGATCTGGTCGACCGAAGTGGCGTGGGCCACCTGCGCCGCGGCATCGGTATTTAAATCCGGCGCATCGGCGAGCATACGGCCGAACAGGGCGATGTCGATGGCCTGCGAGCCATGGAACACCCTCTGGGCCTCCTGCTTCATCGCATTCGTGATCTTCGGTCCGTTTTTTTCGTATTTGATTGTCTCGTCGTCGTTCCAAGAGATGGCTAGACCTGCGAGCGCGTTGATCTCGGGTTTGGCGATGAAAATGAGGTATTCCGTGGTCTCGCTCCCCTGATCGCTGCCCTTGCGCTTGGTTTCCTTGGTCTTGACTCCGATTGCGTTCAGCGCGATCTTTGCGAGTTCGTCGCTTTTCTCACCGGCGAGGTCCTCCCGCTGTGCTGCGATTCGTTTGGAAATGAGCGAGACGGCCATCTTCGTCCGCACACCCAATTCGTCGGCATTGAGGTATTGAGGGAACATCTCCCGCATAGCTCGCTTCCATGCTTGGCTGGACACACGAGAGCGCAGTCGACCGCCGTACTGATTGGTTTTGGGATTGCCGGTGTCATCTCGATTGATGTTGCTCGATGGAACGTTTTGCAGAACGTATACGTCGATGTATGACATTGTTTTCTCCTGAATTCTATGTGTCGTTTGTTCTTGTTACAGGGTTTTCAGTCTTGTGTAGTGGGTGGCTGGTAGAAGAAGTCGCAGCTCCATCGCTGGAATACCTGATTGGCGTTCCCCGATTGCTGGATAAGGTAGAGATCTCTTGCGAAATCCCGGTAATTGAGCGTTATCCTATTGTCATCGCTGCGCATGAGCTTGATGAGGGCGCGGAAGAACCATACCTTGCCCTCGAAGGTGGGGGCTGCTTCCGCGGCACTTAAGCGCCGTGTGACGCCGTTGTTCGTCGCTTCTCCCTGCGGATTGGCTCCATTGTTGCGCCCGATCATGCGACAGGCTCTTCCGAAGGAGATTGACGGTTCGCCATCCTTTCGAAGCTGCGCCACGCCATAGGATTGCGATTGCTGGTGCAGGGCGTACAAGCCCAATGCGGTGGTCACCGCTTTGACCGCCAATGCGTCATCATCCGGATTGCCGAGGGACTCCACCGGCCAATCCGAATAGATGTCGTTGCCTATGGCCATCCAATTCGTGGAGGATCCGTTGATGTCGCGCCGGAGCCTGGATAACGTGGCGCGAGCACTGGAATTGTCGGCGAGAATGCCTGTTTGCAGGGCGCCGATCTTGCCCTCAACATATTCGCCTACTGCTGAGGCTCTAATTGGTGACGGCATTCGCATCTCCTTCCTTCCCAAAGTTCGGTTTGCGTTCATCGTGCGAGGTCTGGAGTCGGCCCAGACTGATATTGAGCCTGCTCCTGAATTTCAGTTGGGCGATGCCGGTGTTCATGGGCTCCTTCCGACTGTTGTTCTCGAATTCATGGACATCGAATGCCGGGATGGAGGATTGCGTCAAGTATTCCTCCCCCATGCGCAGAAGAATGCGATGCACTTCATCCCGCCATTCGGAGGAATACTGCTCCGGATCCTTGTCCTTGGTGAATTCGGCTATGCGGACACGGAACAGTTGGTCCATGCGTGCATAGGCGGTTTCCCGCACGTCATCCTTCATCGCGCCAATGGGTTTTTGGTTGTTCTTGGTGCTCTGCCTGCCACTTGACACCTGCAGATTTCGCACGAAATCAGCGAGTGCATTGACTGCGCCGGCAGTGCGATCGACCACGTCCAGCAGTGTCTGTATGCCGTCGAAGTCGTGTCTGCACATCATCGTGCTTATCGTCAGTGAATCGTCGATGGCGGCCTCGTACACCGAGCTCTGGGTTCCATACGTCATGCCTTGCGAGCGCAGCGTGACGGATTCCAGCGGGTGCTCGTTATGGCGCCACTCGGATTTCGCCTGCAACTCATCCATCCATTGGACCACGCCCGGTCGTAGATCCGTCGCCGTGGTCTCATAGCTCAGGATCGGGGCGAGATTGCGCCAAAGATTGGTGTTGGCGTTATGGCGCCGAGCTGTGATTGGCACAGTGCCGCGCCCCAAGTCCTTTTGCAGCTTGAGATTTTCTCTCCACGCGGTCATCTGCTCGCTCTTGTTTTGATCATATGGAGCAACACAATCGCCATAGCAGACGATGCATCCGCAGACCTGCGAATCATCGTCGCATACCAGACGTGTGCGCCGGGCCTGCAACGTCAATGCGTCTATGACACCATGGAAATCCCGTTGCACAATGAGATCGGCGGTCTGCTCATCGCGCTCCCACGGGGCGAAGTCATCCGGTCTCCCCAACAGGATCGCCCCCTCGTCGGCGCCCCCGGGAATATACAGCACCCAGTTGAGCATGAGCGTCTCGAAGAGATTGCTTCCAGTCAAATAAGTGCCACCGATATTGCCCAACCATCCGGTGGCCACCATGCCTTTGGGTGCATAGATCTTGTTCTTGTTGACATGGGTGTTCCCCACCACCGGGGACTTAATCCCCGCGGTATCGTACGCTTGGAGGAACACCAGCCATCGGGCCGCCTCGGCATTGGATATCGATTCCACGCCTTCTCCGGTTCGCATCGAGAACAGCATCTTGTCTGGTTTGGGAACATCGGCGATCAGCTCACCAAGGGAATCTGGATCCTTATCGGTATATTCCAGATTCGGTGTTTGGAA
>Ga0209694_1000066_pt1 | contig 194068 bp, 182 predicted proteins | sample GluameincwithD2O_FD_187499 | JGI IMG/M metagenome (GOLD analysis project Ga0209694, IMG submission 187499) | Mouse cecum microbial communities from Vienna, Austria - Glucosamine amended microcosms incubated with D2O (SPAdes) (version 2) | ecosystem: Host-associated > Mammals > Digestive system... | reverse complement strand
GTTTTTCTCATTTTGTCATAATTGGAGCATTGCATTTGGCGAAATGAAATCCAAACTTTTTTCTACAAGAATCCCCTATTATCAAGCCATTTTCAGAAAAGTTTGGATTTCTCCTAAGTTTGGATTTTAGGGCGGCTCAACAACATAAGGGCTTGTGCGAGGGAGATTGTGAACAAGGAAATAATTTTTGTGTAGGCAGACGAAACGACAGAGTGTAAAAGCCCTGTCGTTTTTCTTCGGGAAAGTTTTATAAATGATATAAAATCTCTGTATATAGGAGATTTTTAGATAAGATAAAGAAGTCCACATTTGTACAATTACAGTTGATGTAGTTTTTAAGGGAAATTATAATATTAGATGGACGTTAGGCAAAGCATTTTTATCTAAAAATTGGGGAATGAACAGAAAAAATTATTGAAAAAAGTAAAATTAATTGTAACGAATCGCACTTGAAAAGAACTAACAATATGAGGTGCTGATATGGATAAAGAAAAAATTGATGAAATATATTGTGAAAACGCCGCCATGATATATAAATATCTATGCGGCTTAACGCAGGACAGCGGACTTGCCGAGGAACTAACGCAAGAAACATTCTTTCAAGCAATTAAGGGGATTGACAAGTTTAGGGGAGATTGTAAGATTTCCGTCTGGCTATGCGGAATTGCTAAAAAACTATGGTATAAGGAACTGAAAAAAAGAAGCAGGCATAAAACCGCCCCACTAGACGATTGTGTACCTTCCACAGAAAATATTGAAAGTAAAAGTCTGGATAACTTGGAAAAAATAGAAATTTTCCGCTTAATGCACAACCTTGACGATATGACAAGAGAAGTTATGTATTTGCGATTGGCGGGGGAACTTCAATTTTCTGAAATTGCGGTTATCTTGGGGAAAACGGAAAATTGGGCTAGGGTAACTTATTACAGGGGAAAACAAAAAATAATGAAAGGAATGAAAGAATGGAACGAGAATTAGCTTGTGAGATTGTAAAAGATTTACTTCCTCTCTATGTGGACGGAATGGTAAGTGATGTTTCCAAAAAGAGTATAGAAAACCATTTAGAGAATTGTACAGAATGTAATGAGATATATCACAATATGGCTTATCATCTGGAAATGGAAACGCCACCGACAGAAGTTTCGGATGTTAAGAGATTTTTGAAAAAAACAAAGAAAATGTATCTGCTATATGGGTTAGGCGGTCTTAGCTTTATTGCAATACTTGTCTGTCTGATTGTGGATTTGGCAGTAAACAAAGGAATTACATGGTCTTTGATTGCAGGAAGCTCTTGCTTATTTGCGGACGCTTTGATATATGCTCTATCAACCTGCAAAAAGAATAAAGGCTGTATTGCAATGGCAGTTATAAGTATTGGGTCGTTTGTCCTGCTTTCTGTCATACAGATTACCAGATATTATCTTATAGGAACAGGGACAGTCTGGCTTTTCCGTTATGGCTTACCCATCCTGCTGTTATGGCTTCTTGTCCTCTGGCTTCCAGTGCTTACAAGAACATTCCTAAAATGGAACATTTGGGATTGCATAGCATGGTTTCTGTTATTGGTAATCATAGGAAACCATGTTACTAAACTGATCATAGGAGATTATGTGTGGAATGATGTACTCCATATGCAGGGATTTATAGGTAATGCGCTTGGAGAAGTGATTGGAATAATAGTATTTGGACTTATAGGGAGGATAAAAAAATGGAGAAAATAATCAGCGTAAAAAATCTAAGAAAAACATATAAAAAGGAAACCGCCGTTGAGAATGTCTGCTTTGACCTTACACCTGGAAGTATCATGGGACTATTGGGAACAAACGGAGCGGGTAAGACTACGACATTAAAGATGATTACCAACTTGTGTTCCAAAAATAACGGGAAAATTGTCATAGACAATGTATCATTAGACGAAAACCCTGAACTGGCATTGTCAAAGGTTGGGGCTGCACTTGACACACCCAGTTTTTATCAAGAACTGACCGCAAGAGAAAATATAGAATGTTTTGCACATCTATATGAAAATATCCCTAAGGGGCAAGTCATGGAATTGCTTGATTATGTCGGGCTTAGTTCACAGGCTGAAAAGAAAGTTAAAAAGTTTTCTCTTGGAATGAAACAAAGACTGGCATTAGCAAGGGCTATGTTAGGGCAGCCAAAACTGATTATTTTAGACGAACCGGCAAACGGATTAGACCCGCAGGGACAGATTAACCTATACCGTTTGATTTGTGATATGGCAAAAGAACGAAACACAACATTTATCGTTTCATCACACCAACTACATGATATGGAAAAATTCTGTACCGATATTTTAATTTTGGATAAGGGAAAAAGTATCTTGCAGGGGAAAACGGAAGAAATTTTATCTGAAACGACAAACATTGTGGACTGTATACTGGAAGAAACGAAAACTGCCAGGAGCATCCTCTTCGAGTGCCAAGGAATAAGTTTGATTTCAGAGAACGGAAATCAGTTTACAGTCAGACTTGAAAATATCTGCTTCGACGAATTTATTAAAAAACTTGTAGCAAACCATTTGCATATCCGCTATCTTTCCATGCGGAAACATTCATTGCAGGATCTCTTTCTAAAATTAACAGGGGGAACAGAGCCATGTATCCATTAACAAAATTATATGCGAGAAAAATATACAGACAAAAGCTGATTTACATTTTTTTTGCGTGCTTTTTTATAGCTTCTTTCTTTTATGCTTTTCTTATTTCAACACCGCAAATGGAAGAAATGCTGAATATCAATATTGGAATTGTTGGGAGGAAAAATTTCCCCGAATTTATGATGAGATTTTATGTCGGAACAGTGGGTATTCTTTTTAATGTATTTCTGCTGACGTTGTCTATTTGTGAGGAAGATAGGAACAAAATGCTTTATCAGCCTTTATTGCATGGGGAAAACCGCAGCAGAATGATGCGGTCAAAAATTTATGTTGCCGTTAGTATGTCAATAATTTTTGTTTTACTGACAGCTTTTATAAATTACACAACAGCCTTTATGCGTTGGGGTTATGAAATCTTTGAACAGGCAGCTTTCATCAGAACCGTTATAAAATATCTGTTATCAGGTATCTATATGTCGGTTATAACGATTGGAATCATTACACTTTGTATCTGTACCCGAGGCGCATGGAAAACGATATTATTTGTGATTATTTATTTATTGATTGACCAATTTATTTACAGCTCCAATATTGCATTATTACAAAAAATATGGGTTGGATATTACCTTAACCTTTGGACGTTTGCATATGAGTATCAGAGAATACCATTCAGCGAAGTACTGATAGGAATATCTATTATGATACTGTACGGAATTATTTTTTTTCAAATATCCCTATACAGAACAAAAAAAATAGATTTTTGAGTGAGGTAAAAAATGATTATAAGATTATTAAATATACAATTTACACGGCTGAAAAGGCAAAAGATATTATACTTATTTTATGTTGTGATGGCAGTAATTATCATCTCCAATGCGCTGGGGTGCGCAGGCAGTTCAGAAGATTATGGCATGGGATATTATGCAGGCGGTAAATTTCCAACGATGTGTATGCAGTCCTATATTGATATTGTCGGTACACTATTCCTTAGCTTTATCAGTGCAGTATTGATATGCGGGGAAAAGGCAAGCGGTATGTTTCGACAGCCTTTGTTGAATGGTGTTTCCAAAAGACAGCTTTTAATAGCAAAAACTGTTAGTATTTTCACAGTTGCGCTTATATGTTTTTTGTTTGTGGCAATCGTTAGTATTGTAACAGGCTTCGTTTTATGGGGCAGTCATATATTTGATAATGCACAGGAATATTTGTTACAAATGTTATTATTAGCTTTTCCGCAGACAACAATGGTTCTGTTTCTAGTGCTTTTGTCCTTGTATATGTCAAATATATCCAGTATGATGTGCGCTTCTCTGATAATTTTGTTAGTCAATAATTTATTTAGCCAGTTTTTTGGCAGTTACATTTCGTTTATAGACTTTATGTATTATCTGTATGCTTTTTCAGGATATAACGGAATAGAATTAACAAGCAAAATAATTGTATTAGGAATTGCTGTAAATATCATAACAGGAATTATTCTTATTTATGGTATTATCAGACGTACAAACAATATGATAATGTAAAATTTTAAAAGAAATATTTTTAACAGGTGAGTATAAATGAAAAAACAACAATGGATACTTTGCCCTATTTGTGGCAGTAAAACTCGTGACAGAATCAGACAAGATACTATTTTGAGAAATTATCCTCTATATTGCCCGAAGTGTAAACAGGAAACGCTGATTGAAGCAAAAAATTTAAAAATAACAGTCATCACAGAGCCAGACACACAGATGCAGAGCCGATGAACAAGTGAGCAATCACAGTTCGTTAGCTCTATTTTATTTCATAAGGTTTTAAGGCAAACGCCCACCATATAAAAAAACGGTGTTATGGTGGGCGGTATTGCTATGCCCGAAAAGACTTAACAGACACTCTCCAGACCTGTTTTGAAGTTTGGAGGTTTTTTATGTCCTTTTTTCGGGCAGTAATCTATCTGCTCATGCAACGCATATTTGACTTATACATAGCATATCGGGGAATGGAAGGAAGCCAGTTAAAAAAATCCCTACCCATGTAACGCTACTTCTCACCATGAAACCGGAAGTAGAATCTCCACTTAACAGAATATGTATCTCCTATAACCGTAGAGGTCACAGAGCCTTTGCGGTTTTTCTTTTGTCGTTTTTTATCAGATTGTGCCGCAGGGCTGTTTCTGGTGTCCGTTGCCGCTCTCCGCCCTCTCCATCTGGATTTTAGCATTTCAAAAATTCAGATGGGAGGAAAATACGGTGAAGTATGCACCAAGAAAGGTATATATCAAAGAAAACAACGTCTATGTGGAACTATCATATAAAGACTTTTGCCGCCGCAGGGAATCCGACCAGAGTTACATGGACAAGCTGTTTATCCCCGTGCAGGGCTGTCTGATTGAAGCCGTGCGGGAACAGTACGCAGATTTCTACAAGGAGAAAGAGCGGTGGCGTTATCTGAAAAAACTGGACACGAACCACAAGCTGCTCTCATTGGAGGGATTTATAGACAGTGAAGGGAATATGCTTGACTTCGTTATTGATGAAACGGTGGACGTTGCGGAAACCGTTGTCCGTGCGGTGATGGTGGACAGGCTGAAAGCCGCCCTGCCTTTGTTGTCGGACAGTGAACAGACGTTGATACGAGCAATCTTCTTTGAGGAACTTTCCGAGAGGGAAGTCGGGTTGCGGTTAGGCGTGACACAGAGCGTTGTGAACAAACGCAAAGCCAAAATCCTTGCGAAGCTGAGGAAGATAATGGAAAACAAAATTTAAGGCGTTCAGCCCCCTTGTTTTTTCCTTTTGGAAAATGAGGGGGGCTTTTTCCTGCCCTCTCAATCAATTCTGATTGGAGGAAATAAGGATGGCATACAACCACGGACGGGAGGACAGGAAATGGCGTATCTGGAAAGAAGCCGAGGAAAAGGTTCTGCGTGAGTGCGGCGTTGATGAAGCGGTCATTGAGCAAATCCGCACAGACGACAGGGCAGATTTTAATTCCAACAGGCGGTTTTACCGATGGGCGAGCGACTTTGGCGAGTACCTTGAGGGCATGGCGGACAGGGAGAAGCAGGCGGAGGTAAAGTCTGTTGCTGAATTACTGGACGAGATTGAGAGCGAAACTCTGTACCTTGCCTTAATCACGGTGGACAGGCGCACGTTACAAATCGTCCTGCTGAAAATGCAGGGCTATTCCACAAAGGATATTGCCCCGCTTGTGCATTTAACGGCAGGTGATTATTTTAATGCTTGAGAGCCACGGTTCTAAGGCTTCAGAGCCATCAATACAAGTCTATTTTAATCTTTCAGAGCCACCACAATATATAGTGTATCTATGATTAAAGTACACTTATCCTTAACCGCTTGATTATTCTATCTCAGAATTGTTATAAGCGGTAAATAATAGACGTACTATATCTAGTATATTGTAATGGCTCTCAAGCATTAAATTATAAGTGGCTCCCAAGGATTAAATTGGTGGCTCTCAAGCATTAGAATAATCACTGCTCATAAGCTGCGGCTACCTTGCCGCCTTTGTCATAGGCAAAAATGCTCTTTCCCTCTGCGGTGGCTTCTACCGCACGGATGGAATGGGGTATCTGGGTATCAAATACCTTAATCCTCTGTCCGTAGGCACTCCTTACCGTGGCGGTGATTTCCTTTGAGATGTTCGTGCGGGGCATTACCATCGTCATAAGGATACCGTCAATCCGCAAAGGTGGATTGATTTGCCGTCTGACTTTCGACACGGAGCGAAGCAACAGCTCTAAGCCTTTTGCAGAAAGATAATGGGGCTGCGTAGGGATAACCACGCTGTCAGCCGCCGCAAGTGCATTGATAGTGAGCATACCAAGGCTCGGCATACAGTCTATCAAACAATAGTCATAGTTTTTCTTGACCTCGTTCACGCAGGTTTTCAGCACACTTTCACGGCTTATGGCGTTAATCAGCCTTACTTCCAAGCCCGACAGCTCAATGTTGGACGGTAACAGGTCAACGCCCTCGCCGTGGTGCAGAATGCCTTGGGCGACATCAACAGATTTATCGTCTATGATGTCCTGCATGATGGTGGAGAGCGTGACGGGTAAATCGTCTGGTCTGTGGTAGCCAAGGGACATGGTTAGATTTGCCTGTGCATCGGCATCAATGAGCAAAACTTTCTTGCCCTGCTGTGCCAGACTTACGCCCAGATTGACCGCCGTAGTGGTCTTGCCGACACCGCCTTTCTGATTAGTCAGAGCGATTACTTTGCAATTTGACATGGGTGCGTCCTCCTTTCGCATAGATTTAGCCGCTTTGTCAAGGCGGCTATGTAACTGTACCAGAGAACGCAAAAAAGCCGCTTACTCTTAAACTTGATAAGAATAAGCGGCTTCGTGGTGATGTGCCTTAGACATATTCAATTTTCATTCTCTTAACAGGAGCGTTGACAACTTTGAAAATGAGTTCGTCAACGGGGTCGGTATATCTGCCCTGTTTGATAAGCTGATTTTTCAATTCCACAAGGCTATGTAGCAATAACTTTCTTTCCTCACTGTCAAAATACAAATGAGTTTTCTTTTCTCTCATAATCGCCACCGTCCTTTTTTCTTTCATTATATAGAGAAATGATAGACGGCTCAAATATGCAAAATCAAATCATCCGAAAATGTTCCAATGCCTCCCTTATAGCGGCTTCTTTCTCTGGCGGGCATTTCGGCTGTCTGGAGTTTTCCGATTTCGGCAGGTTATAGTTTTCCCTCTCAATAATTCCGCATTTCTGCTTTACCTGTGCAATATACAAGTTGCTGACTTTCAATCCGCTTTGCTTCAAAACATATTCCTTGATTTCCTCATAGGTGGCTTTGCTCTCCGCAGCCGTCAAATCAAGCTCATCCATCTGAAGCTCCACCTCGATATGTTGGTTTGCATGAAGTTTGGACAATAAACATACCGTCTCTGTGTGTGTAGGAACTACTATGTAAACACAATTTTTCAGCCTCGTCACTCGTATAGGAACACAATTTTTCGCAGTTCTATACCCATGCTTAATACCAAGCATACCTTCTCTTCCTACTCATCAAGCATCAATTTTCCTTTTCTGGCTTTTGCTTTCAAACGAGCCATCTGCTCTTTTTCTATCTGTTGAATACTCTTTTCTGGAGTAGGTAAATCCTCAGGCATTGTCCCGCCAATCTTTTCTATTGCAGTACGCACCTCTCTCCCCACAGAATAATGAACCGACGTTGCCGTTTTAGCATTATCAACCTCATCTTTTCGTAATTTTTCTTCAGTTTGGGATATACGAAACAGATTGGCAATCAATTCCGTACTACCCATGTAATCAAGGATTTTCTGTCCAACTTCTAATCCCTTTTTTGTATGAATATCATCTACATCTAAACCACCATACAATCCCATATAACCCGCATTTTGAAAAATTGCAAATTCCTCGTTTGTAATAACACCTGCTTTATGTGCTGTTTCTGCAAGCATTTGATTCCATTGCTTAATATCTCCACGCACAACAAGTCTTCGATTGTCCTCGCTCAACTCATTAAAATGGTCCGCTACCTCTTGACGATACGTCTGGATTGCAAAATATGTCTGTCCCAATGCAATCACTTCTTTCCGTGGGTCTCCATTCTGCACAATCAAGTAACAGGCATATCTGGATAATTCATAATCCTTTACAGGCTTGTTTGTTGCTCCTGCTTCCACGATTTTGCTGACCTCAGCAAAATCGTGGAAAATATCATGTCCACTATTCTCACAGGCAATCATTGCTCTTTTTATCACTCCAGTAAAATTTCTCCACTGGGTGTAATCTAAAGCAACCGCAAGTTCTCTCGCACTCCAAAATTCCGAACCGTCCTCACGAATCTGTTTGATGTCTTCAAACCGTTTATATTCTTCTGCTATCAATTTCTTCATATACAATCCCCCGTAGTTATTCAAAACCTTTCGTTTATACAAATTCCACCTACTTATGATAACTTTAATTTTTAATTGTGCTGTTACAATATGGATGAGTTAATTGTGCATTATCAGAATTCCCCAAACCACCTTCAGCCTTCCTATTGATGTGATCAATGCTAATAGAACTTTTATGTAATAATCCGCCACAAATAGCACATTTAGGAGTATTTTTTTAAGCTTCTTTTATAAATGTCGCAGACTTTACTGCCCTAGAAAAGGTTGAACTTGATGCTTCTTCTTTCTCTAATGAAGCATCTTTTAAAATTCCACTGAATTTATCACTACTTTTAATCTGCTCCACCGTTTCCTTTACATTTTTTGTTTCAAGCAATGACTCAACAGCCATTACATAAAATTCTGTCACAAATGGATATGCTTTCATTGATTCCCGCTTATTCCTTACAATTGCTTGTATTAAATAATCATAATCTCTTATCAATTCTTCAAAAAGCTCACGACACTCTATAAACTTATCAAATCCTTTGCTTTCTTCCAAAACATTCATAAAATACAACAATGCATAAAAAGATGTGGTTTTAAATCTACCATTTATTGAATATAAATATATTGCAGGGTGTAAACCCAAAGATGATGGATTTGAACTATTTATGCGATAAAGTATTTTTCTACAGTTCTTCAAACATTGTACTGTCATTTCACCATCTACATCGTTAGCTTCATATTTTTCTTTTACAAATTTACTTGAATTTACAATATTTACGAAATCCAAAACCAAGGATTGTGTTTGTGTAGAAGTAGATTTTCCAGCTAATGGCAAATCTAATGTTTTAATCGGATTTGTCAGTTTAGGTTCAAATAATAATGAATGAATTTCCTTAGCCACCATTTGAATCTCGACTTGTTTTTCTATCGCTAAAAAAGACCAATATTTATGACCTATACCACTCCGTATAATCGCACGCGTAGCCACACCACTCGGTTTACGTCTTGATTTCAATAATTTTAATTCTGTCTTATTAATAGAAACCGCTTGTTGATTAATCTTGAAAAATGATTGTTCAGCTCTTTCAGCATTACCATCAACCCACTGTAATTGGAGCGGTATAGCTCCTAAAAATTTCGCTTTAGCTGCTATTTCTTCTGTCACTTTTTCTGGATGATGGATAGCCAATTCATAATCTGAAAATAAACCCACTTTCTTTTTTATCAGATTCCTTGTTTTTTCTGCAATTTCAATTTCCTCATCGGGTATTCGACCGTCATAAAATTCTTTAGAGATTTTTCCATCACCATAATCATCATTTACCCATGCAGCTAATGCACTTAAGCGATGAGACCCATCTATAACAAATGTAGAACTATTTGTATTTCTCCATAAAATTATTGCAGGGATTAATTGTTGATCTATAAAACTTTCAACTAAGCTCACTACCTTATCAGGATCCCATTCATTTGTTTCTCTTTGAAAATCTGGTTTTCTTAAATTAGCAAAAAAGAATGAATCATATTTTAAATCTGTGATAGAAAGCGTACTGACATTTCTTGGAATTCCATTTGTATCTTCTTTATTATCAAAATCCTCTCTTGGTATAAGTGCATCAAGATTAACTGTCTGTGCCATTTTTCCTCCTCTGTAACATTAAAACACCTTTTTATTTTCACAATTGTAATTAGATTACCCTCTAAAAAATTGAAACTCTTGCTTTAAAAGCATCTTATAATTATTTACTTGTAAAAAGCAAAATTTTAGAGTAATCACTTTTTATACCTTTGTCAAGAAAAACTTAACTCTTTGTACCCCCACACCCCACATCAACCACCGCTGAAACCTCAAAATACTTCTCTATCCTCTTATTCCGATTCCCCTCTTCATCTTCCACGAACACAAAATGCTTATAAAACTGCCTAAAATAAAGGATTTCTAGATATGTTTCCTTTGTATCAACACGACACATTCTGTGTGATAAGTCCCCGGAAACATATCAATCCCCCCAACCTTCTCCACCCGATACCCTCTCCCCTGCAGCATCTCCAGATCCCGCACCAGGCTCGTCGGTTTACAGGCAATATATACGATCCTCTCCACCCCAAAATCCGTAATCTTCTGAAGCGCCTTCGGATGCACCCCATCCCTCGGCGGGTCAAGCACGATCAAATCCGGCATCTCGTGAAGCTCGTCAATCACCTTCAGCACATCCCCCGCCCAGAACGAGCAATTCGTCAGCCCGTTTAGCTCTGCATTCTCCTTCGCCGCCTCCACAGCCTCCTCAACGATCTCGACGCCAACCACCTTCTTTGCAACCGGCGCCAATATCTGTGCGATCGTCCCAGTCCCACTGTACAGATCAAAGATCACCTTATCCTTCGTCTCCCCAATATACTCCCTGGCTGTCTCATACAGTACCTCCGCTCCCAGCGAATTAGTCTGGAAAAAAGAAAACGGCGTGATCTTAAAGCGAAGCCCCAGTAATTCTTCATAAAAATAATCCTGCCCATACAGGATCTTCGTTCCCTCATCCTTCACAACATCTGCCACACTGTCATTCTGTGTATGCAGAATTCCCGCGATCTTTCCGACAAGCTTCAATGAAAGCAGTCTCTCCACCCATTCTTTTTCATGAAATCCATCATTTGCTCTGTATTCACCGTCGTATTCACAATCTCTTTCTATCTTGCCACCACTTCCCGCAATTTCATCTTTCCTACTGCCCCCGCGCTCTCCCGTCGTCACAAGATCGATCAAGATCTCCCCTGTCTTCGCGGCTTTTCTCACCAAAAGATGTCGGAAGAATCCGGTATGCCTCATCCGATGATAATATGGAAGTCCCGTCTCTTTCGCATAATCCAGAGTACACGACAGGATCTGCCTGTAATCTTCATCTACGATCTGGCATTCCCCAACGTTCACGATATCATAAAAACTCCCTCGCTTATGCATTCCCAAAGCCAACGGTCCATCCTTATACTCATCTCCAAAAGAGAATTCCATCTTATTTCGATATCCAGCCTGCACCGGACTGGGCTTGATCCCCTCCCAGATGTACGCGCCATCTACCGCTCCATCCATCATCGCCTTGATCTGCGCATTCTTCATCTTAATCTGCTCTTCATAAGGAAGATTCTGATAAGTACAGCCCCCGCACTGCCCAAAATGCGGACACGGAGAAGCTATTTCAAGCGGTGAAGCATCCAATACTTCCAGGATACGTCCTTCTGCATTCCCTCTGCGGATCTTATTGACAGAAATACGCACCCTTTGTCCCGGAATTCCATTTTTCACGATCACATATCTGTTCTCATCCGGCAGAAATACTTTCGCTTTATTCGGAAAATCAACTGCCTCGATTACTCCTTCATAAACTTCTCCCTTTTTCATATCGTCTGTTCCCCTTTCCTTGTCTCCCTGTATTTTCTGCAAACTTTCCTGAAGATCATCGTTATTTCTGATACTTCGCTTTCAGTATCGTCCCGTCCTGCTCGAGCTCTATATGTTCGATGCTCTTCACATACTGATTAAACTGTGAATATCCATAGTCGCTGATCTTAAAATCCTCATATTTCTCATAGACTTTATTTCCAAGTGTACTGAGTTCCACACCATTCTTACCAGCCTTTTTTACCAGCCAGAGTACATACCGGTCAATATCCTCTTTCATTCCCCAATCTTCCTTCAGCGCAACAGCCACAAGATTCCCGTTCTTCACCAACTGGATTCTTGAGAACTCTTCCAGGAACTTTGATAACATGTTATAGCCATAGCTTCGAACGTCAAAGTCCGGATACAGGCTGACCAGGCGGCTTCCCACTTCCCCAAGGCCTGTGGGCCGGTTATTGTCCTGATTCTCGATGACCATCTTAATGATCGCGTCTTCGATCTGCTCTTTGCTCAGCTTGTCGTGGGACTCTTCTGCCTTCGCATTCCCCGGTTCCTGCTCATTCAGAAGATTTTCCAGGATAGTAAACTTATCACAAGCCTTACGGAATGGTTCCGGCGTCTTATTCTCTCCCATCCCGATAACCATCTTCGCACTTTCCCTGATCCGGGTCACTAGCCGTGTGAAATCACTGTCGCTGGATACGATACAGAAGCCATCCACATCATTCGTATACAAGATATCCATCGCATCAATGATCATCGCCGAATCCGTAGCATTCTTCCCCTGTGTATAGCTGAATTGCTGTACCGGCATAATGGAATTCGTCAAGAGCTCATCCTTCCAACTGGAATTGTGCGTACTTGTCCAATCTCCATATATCCTCTTATATGTGATAACCCCATACTTTGACAGCTCAGTGAGTATGGGCTTAATATACTTCGCAGACACATTATCTGCGTCGATCAGTAATGCATAACATTGTTCCTCCATCATATTCCTCCTTTATTTTCATATTCATTTTCATGCAGCGCTGCGCGGTCAGCGGTAAAGAATTTGCTTGATACAACCCTTATCATACACAAAAGCAGGCAAGACACCTTCGTAACATTCCGGATCCCCCATACAAAACTCCTTATCTTTTGAACAGGACTTTCTTCCGAAAATGTTACTCCAATGCGGCAGATACGAATCACCTGCACACCGTACATGAAACAAGAAGATCCATATCTGCCGCACTGACTACTCCACATTGCAGAATTAACGGTGAATCATGCACAGCCAGTACAGAATTCACCGTTCGTCACGCAATGCGGTACTAGGCGTCTAACCTGCTTCCTCTACCGCATGTTCATCAATCCCTTTTACTATACCTGATCATCCTCATTGAAGAAATCATCATCAAAGTCATCCTCGAAATCTTCCTCAAAGTCTTCTAGATAATCTGGTGTAAAGAAACAATATACCGCATAAGCGATCGCTGCAACTGCCGCAACTGCCCCGATAATGGCAAGCGCCCAGAGAACAGTCTTGCAGTTCTTATCTTCTTCCTTCTTATTCATCAATTCACTTAATCTTGTTGCTGCAATAATTTCCTCTACTTTATTCATTCTTTCTACATCCTTTCCTCTGCTTTTTCAAGCCGTATTCTACGTCCTGACAAATTCAAATCTTGGATTTATTATAACACTAACAATTTAAGATTACTACATCTTTATGAAAAAATGTGTAAAATAATTGTACTCACACTAAACTTTTTTAAGCTTCGCGAACGCCGCAAACATCTTCTTTGTCCCTGCGCTGTCAAAGTCCACCGTGACCTCGTAATCCCTGCCTCCTTCCACGATCGCCGTGACCGTTCCTTCCCCGAACTTCATATGGCTTACTCTGTCGCCCACTTCGTATGACAGCTTCCCGCCTGCCGGCGTCCCAAATTGCTTCACCGGCTTCTGCGCCGCATAGACCTTCGTCTGGAATACCTGTTTTGCCTGCATATAAGCATTTTTCTTCGGGATATCTTCTTTCTTCTCTTTCTCGAATACATTTCCCGTCGAAACCAACTCCACCGGTATCTCTTTTAAAAATCTTGACATTCGGTTAAATTGCGTCTCGCCGCGGACCATCCGCCGTCTGGCGCAGGTAAGGGTAAGTTCCTTCTCTGCTCTCGTGATCCCCACGTAGCAAAGCCGCCTCTCTTCTTCTAAGTCCTCCGCATCTTCCGAAATGATCGTCATGTAGCTTGGAAAGATCCCATCTTCCATACCTGCCAGATATACATGCGGAAACTCCAGGCCCTTTGCACTGTGAAGAGTCATCAGCACCACATGATCATTACTCTCATCCAGGCTGTCTATGTCCGCCACCAGTGCAACCTCTTCCAGGAATCCTCCAAGCGTCGCCGGCTCATTCATCTCTTCGCAAGATTCTTCATACGCTACGATCTTACTCATCAATTCATCAATATTCTCGATCCTAGCCTCTGCCTCTTCATCGCCTTCTGATTTCAGGCTCTCCACATATCCGGTCTCATCCAGGATCTCCTGCATCAAATCTGATACGCTCATCTCCCGGGCATCAGCCTTAAAATGCTCGATCAACGCCACAAAAGACTCAAGCTTGGACGCGCCTCTGCCGATACCAGGGATCAGATCGACTGCCTGGAGCGCCTCGTAGAATCCGATCTCCTTCTGCAGCGCATACTCCTGAACGCGATTTATACTTGTCAGGCCGATCCCCCTCTTCGGCACATTGACGATCCTTCGAACCGCCAGGTCATCTTTCCCATTATCCACCGTCTTCAGATAGCTGAGTACATCTTTGATCTCACGTCTTGCATAGAAGTTAATGCCGCCGACGATCCGGTAGGGAATATTCGCAGTCACGAATTTCTCTTCGAACAGACGTGACTGTGCATTGGTCCTGTAGAGGATCGCATGATGATCATATGTACCTTCTCCTTTGTCCACCCGGTTCCTGATATCGTCTATAATATATTCTGCTTCATCATAAGCCGAATCTAGCTGCCTGAGTTCAAGCTTCTCTCCATCCCCGTTCGCCGTCCAGAGAGTCTTCTCCTTTCTGCCGTAATTATTCCGGATCACGGCATTCGCCGCATTCAATATATTACCGGTCGAACGGTAATTCTGTTCCAGCTTGATCACCTTCGCGTCCTCAAAGAACTCTTCGAAATTCAGGATATTCTTGATATTCGCTCCCCGGAATTTATAGATGGACTGATCATCATCGCCAACTACACAGAGGTTCCGGTATCTGGAAGACAACAGGCGTACAAGCTCGAACTGCACCGTATTCGTATCCTGATACTCGTCCACCATAATGTAACGGAAGCGTTCCTGATAATTCTCCAGTACATCTGCCTGTGTCTGGAATAGCTGCACGGTCTTCACAAGAAGGTCGTCAAAATCCAGTGCATTATTCGCTCTCAACTGTTTCTCATATTCCTCATATACTTCCGCTATCTTCTGCCGCACAAAATCTCCTTCCGCCCGCAGACGGAATTCCTGCGGCCCCACCAACTCTTCCTTTGCATGGGCTATGGCGCCAAGCAGGGTTCGTTCTTTATACATCTTAGTATCAATCTGCAGCAGCTTGCATACATCTTTCATCAAAGACTTCTGGTCGTCCGTGTCGTAAATCGTAAAATTCGAATCATATCCCAGCAGCGGAATATGTCTTCGCAGGATCCTGGCACAGCTTGAGTGGAAAGTGCTTACCCAGACACTCTCCGAACCGAATCCCACCAGGTTATCTACACGTTCACGCATCTCCTTCGCCGCCTTATTGGTAAATGTGATCGCAAGGATATTCCATGGATTTACACCCATCTCGTCGATCAGATAGGCGATCCGGTGCGTCAGCACCCTCGTCTTGCCGGAGCCCGCTCCAGCCAGTATTAAAAGCGGTCCTTCTGTATGAAGCACCGCCTCTTTTTGTTGTCCGTTTAATGTATCATATATACTCAATCTTCTCGTTTCCTTTCCTCCGATTTAAAACTATATTATCATTATAGGAGTTTTAAAGGAGAAATGCAAGAACCATTAGCTAGATCTGCTTCATCAGATTAACCATCTCGATCGCCGACAACGCACAATCATATCCCTTGTTGCCTGCTTTGCTTCCTGCACGTGCTATTGCCTGTTCGATATTTTCTGTTGTGATCACTCCGAATAACACCGGTATGCCTGCGGCAAGCCCCACATGTGCCACGCCCTTTGACACCTCGTTGCACACATAATCATAATGAGTAGTATCCCCCCTGATCACCGCGCCCACACAAATAACCGCGTCATATTTGCCTGACTGTGCCATCTTCTGTGCCGTAACCGGGATCTCGAATGCTCCCGGAACCCATGCTGCCGTGATATTACTATCCTCTACACCATGACGCACCAATCCGTCCACCGCGCCGCCCAACAGCTTATTCACAATGATCTCATTGAACCTGGATGCTACAATGCCAACCTTCATTCCCTCCGGCGCTACTACATTTCCTTCCAAAACCTGAATCTGTCTCATCTCAATTACCTCCTCTGATTTTATGATCTACCCTTACCTAGTGTATTACAAAGCGATCTCATTGAAAATATGGCCCATCTTCTCCTGCTTTGTCTTCATATATACGATATCGTATTTCTGCGGCGCGATCTCGATCGGAACACGTTCTTTGATCTCCAGCCCAAAATCACTTAATCCATATACCTTCTCCGGATTGTTGGTCAGAAGCCTCAGCGACTTCACCCCGAGATCTGACAAAATCTGCGCTCCTACCCAGTACTCTCTGAGATCCGGCGCAAAACCCAGCCGGATATTTGCCTCCACCGTATCCAGCCCCTGCTCCTGAAGCTCATATGCCTTAAGCTTATTGATCAGCCCGATGCCGCGTCCTTCCTGGCGCATATACAGAACGATTCCCCGCCCCTCTTCTTCAATCTGGCGCATGGCTTCCGTAAGCTGCTTCCCGCAGTCACAGCGCATGGAACCGAAGGTATCGCCGGTCAGACACTCTGAGTGTACCCGGCAGAGCACATCTCTTCCGTCTCCGATCTCTCCCTTTACCAATGCCACATGATGCTCTCCCGTGATATCATTGACATACCCATGAATACGGAACTGTCCATACTGCGTCGGCATCTCGGCTGACGCCTCTTTCACCACATGCTTCTCATGTACCCGGCAGTAGTCCTGCAGTTCCTTGATCGTAATAAACTTAAGCTGATGCTCTTTTGCCAGCTTCCATAGATTGTCCGTGCGCATCATGGTTCCGTCTTCTTCCATGATCTCACAGCATACGCCGCATTCTTTAAGCCCTGCCAGCCGCATCAGGTCAACCGTCGCCTCCGTATGCCCATTGCGTACCAGTACCCCTCCCCGCTTTGCGATCAGCGGAAATACATGCCCGGGCCTTCGAAGATCCTGCGGTTTCGTTCCTTCGTCCACACATTTCATCATCGTATAAGAACGCTCTGCCGCAGATATCCCTGTCGTGGTATCCACATGATCCACAGACACCGTGAACGCCGTATTGTGATTATCCGTGTTCTCTGCCACCATCGGCGGCAATCCTAAAGCCGCCGCCACATCTGCGCTCATCGGTGTACAGATCAGCCCTTTCGCGCAGCTCGCCATAAAATTAATATTCTCCTGTGTCGCAAACTGAGCCGCGCAGACCATATCTCCCTCATTCTCCCTGTCCGGGTCGTCCGTAACCAGGATGATCTTACCGGCTCTTAACTCTGACAGCGCCTCCTCGATCGAATCGTATTGATATCTTTGCTCCATCTCTTCTTCTCCTTTGTTATATACTAAATTCCATATTCCCTCAGAAATTCCATCGTGAGTCCGGATTCCTCTGTTTTTTCCGGATGTGCGATCCCCAAAAGCTTTTCTACGTATTTTCCCACCACATCATTCTCCAGGTTCACCTGCGCTCCGACTGCTTTGTGAAGCAATGTAGTCTCTTCTCCGGTATGCGGGATCACCGACACCTGAAACTGTCCTGCGTCCACCTTTGCCACCGTCAGGCTGATTCCGTCGATCGCAATAGAACCTTTCTCAACGATCAGCCTCAGAATATCCTCTTCTGTTCCTATGGTGATCCATACGGCATTCTCTTCTCTCTTACTCGCACATATGACCCCGGTTCCGTCTATATGTCCGGACACGATATGTCCGCCGAACCTGCCGTCTGCCGCCATTGCCCGTTCCAGGTTTACGAACTCGCCTTGCCTTCCCTGTCCAAGATTGCTCCGCCTGCAGGTTTCTGCCATAATATCCGCGGTGAATCCGTCGGGCTGCAGTGAGGTAACTGTGAGGCAGACCCCGTTCACCGCGATACTGTCTCCGATCTTCGTACCCTCCAGAACCTTCCTCGCCTGAACCGCTATCTGCCCGGAACTTCCCGCTAACGCTACATGACGGATCTTTCCCATCTCTTCTACGATTCCTGTAAACATGCCCTCTCCTTCCCTACCTTATATTCTAACAATAGATCGTCCCCGATCTGTGACACCTTACAAAGCTCCAGCCGGACTGCCTCATCCGGAAGCCGCACTCCTATCCCGGCAACGGGCGTCTGTGCCCCGGCGCCTCCGAATATCTTCGGAGCGACGAATGCACGGACCTCCTGCACGATCCCGGCGTGCAGAGCGCTGTCATTGAGTGTGCCGCCGCCTTCCAGGAGTATACTGTCGATCCCCTGCCCGCCAAGTATCTCCATGAGCCTTCTTACATCCACACTGCCGTCGCCGTCCGGAACATGGATCACCTGGATGCCAAGCTCCTCAAGCCGGCTGCGTTTCTTGCTTCTGTCATCCTGCCCGTCTCCCTTCAGACACTCTGCCGCACATGCCACAATGGTCGGATATTCCTTCGCCGTCCGGCATATCTGGCTGTCCGGCGGAATCCGAAGATTGCTGTCGCAGATAATACGCACCGGACTTTTTCCGCCTTCTATACGGACGTTCAGCATCGGATCATCTGCAAGCACCGTTCCTATCCCTGCCATGATCCCCATACAGCGGTGCCGGAGCTTCTGTACTTCCCTCCTTGCTTCCTCTCCGGTGATCCATTTGGAAGCGCCCGTCCTGGTCGCGATCTTTCCATCCGCCGTCATTGCATATTTCATGATGACGTAAGGCGTCCCATGTGTAATATAATGAAAGAATACCGGATTCAGCCGGTCACATTCCTCCTTCATAAAATCCTCTTCCACACTGACTCCTGCCTCCCGCAAGATCCGCGCTCCTTTGCCTGCCACCTTAGGGTTCGGATCCCTTGAGCCTATGACTGCGCGGGTGATCCCCTGCGCAAGGATCGCTTCCGTGCAAGGCGGAGTCCTTCCATAATGGCAGCAAGGCTCCAGCGTTACATAGATCGTCGCCCCCTGCGCCGATTCCGTAAGCGACGCGATCGCGTTGCGTTCCGCATGCAGTTCCCCGCAGCGTCTGTGATATCCCTCGCCAATGATACGCCCATCCTTCACGATCACCGCCCCCACCATAGGATTCGGATTTGTTAAGCCGATCCCTCTCTTTGCAAGTTCTATCGCCCGGCTCATATAATCCCGGTCTGTCATATGCTCTCCCTCCTCTCCGGCAAAAAAACCCCTGCAGAATCCATCCACAGGGGTATCACCGAATGATCTTTAGAAGTATGGCGGGTTATTCAAACAAGAAAAAGCTCTGAAACGCAAACCACATTTCAGAGCATACATAACAAAAAATAATCGGATCCATACCATTTATCTTCTCTCATCCAGACTATACTGTCGGCTTCGGAATCTCACCGAATCAACCTTACGGCTCGCGGGCTGTACCGCCGGTAGGGAATCTCACCCTGCCCTGAAGATCTTCTCTTTTCATATGGAATATTATAACTCGCCGGAACCGCGATTTCAAGACTAAATTGCCTTCTCTCTCCATTTTCCTTTTTTGTAGAAGAAACTCGTAATGATCGCACCCAACACCCACGAGATCAGCAGTGATATGTAGATACACTCCTTGCGTCCTCCCGGGAACTGCTCACTCCTCGTCAGATAAACTAACCCATAAGCGATCGGCACCCGAAGGAAGATGGTCATTACAATGGAGATCCACATAGGCGTCACCGTATCCCCCGCTCCGCGCATGACCCCGGACAGGCTCTGGATGATCGCCATCGCGATATAGCCGACTGCCAGGATCCGCATCATGTTCATACTGAGCGTTACCAGATCCGCCGTATTGGTAAAGATCGACATCAGATTCCTGCCAAACACCAGGATCAGCGCCGTGATCGCCGCAGAGAACCCGATCGCCATCAAGGTTCCCTGTTTCGCCCCCTGCACCACGCGGTCATAGGCTCTTGCGCCTACGTTCTGCCCTGCATAGGTAGTCATTGCTGTTCCAAATGAGAAGTTCGGCAGCATCGCAAATCCATCCACACGCATTACGATAACATTCGATGCAATGAACTGCTCTCCGAAACTGTTCGTAAGAGACTGTACTACCAACATCGCCATGGACATGATCGCCTGCGTGACTCCCGACGGGACTCCCAGACGGATAATATTCATCCCATGCCGGTTAGTCAGTCTGAAATAAGATTTCCTAAAATCAAATAATTCCTTCATCCGCATCAGCTTCAGGAGACACAGTACTGCCGAGATCGCCTGTGCGATCACCGTCGCCAGCGCCACGCCGCTGACTCCCATGTCAAAACGTATCACAAATATCAGATCCAGAATAATATTCAGCACGCTTGACACGATCAGATACAAGAGGGCAGAGATGGAGTCCCCAAGCCCTCTTAAGATCCCGCTGAGAATATTGTAGAATGCCAGTCCCAATATCCCGAGAAACAGGATTCGAAGATACGAAGTACACCAGTCAAGGATGCTTTCCGGCGTCTTTAAGAGTACCAGAAGCGGCCTTGCGACCAACGTCGCCACCACCATGATGATAACGGATGAGATCGCCGTCAGCACGATACTGTTCGCTATCGCGATAGATAAATCTTCCCTCTTCCTTGCGCCAAAATACTGGGATACCATGATACTGGCTCCCACACTGATCCCGATAAAAAGCACGATCAGCAGATTCAGGATCGGCCCGGCGCTTCCCACTGCCGCCAGCGCATTGTCCCCTACATAATTTCCCACTACCACACTGTCCACCGTATTATACAACTGTTGGGCGATATTCCCGATCAGCATCGGTACGGTGAACAACAGAATATCTTCCCAGGGTTTCCCTACGGTCATATCTACCGGGGCAAATAATTTCTTTAACATGTTCATTTTTTCCTCCTAGCTACGAACACTCCCAAAAAATTTTGGGAGCATCCACATACCTTACTTACTGTTATAACACATAAAATAAAAATTTGATAGAGTATTTAAAAAATCCTTGTCATATAGTTTTAAAAACTATATAATTGTTACATTGAGGTGATAATATGACAATTGACACAAAAGATATGTTAAATAGTATTCTGACCAGTATCTCGCGTATTGATTACGTTAAGCCCGAAGATATCCCGAACATCGACCTGTACATGGACCAGGTCACTACTTTTATGGAAGAACAGCTGTGTTCTGCAAAACGGCGTGAAGAGGACAAAGTCCTGACCAAGACCATGATCAATAATTACGCCAAGAATAACCTGCTTCCTCCCCCTGTCAAGAAGAAATACTCCAGGGAGCACATTCTGGTCATGATATTTATCTACTATTTTAAGAATATCCTCTCGATCAAAGATATCGAGACCATGCTGAATCCCATTACGGAGAGATATTTCGACAACGGAAAGGACTTCAACATGACGTCTATCTATGAAGAGATCTGCCGTCTGGAGAAATCCAGGATCGACGCTCTGCAAAAAGACGTTGCCAAATCCTACCACCATGCGATGAGCCGCTTCCCCGACGCCCCGTCAGAGGAGCGGGATTATCTTCAATTCTTCGCTTTCATCTGCAGTCTAAGTTTCGATGTATATATCAAGAAACAGATCATTGAAAAGCTGTTGGATCAGCTTCCTGAAGAAAAACAAGGCAAAAAGAAGAAATAAGGTCCGCAAAGCCTTATTTCTTCTTTTTTACAAGATGTTAAATCTTACCTAATTTACCGCTTATTTACCAACCATCCGCTCCTTCTGCTACTCGATCATCTCTACGGCTCAGGCTTTTTTTGATCTTCCTGACGGATCCTCGCGAATACCATGTCGTATCCGTCGTTGCCATAATTCAAAGAGCGGTTCACTCTGCTTATGGTTGCAGTCGATGCTCCGGTCTTCTCCGCTATCTCAAGATACGTCTTATGCTCTCTTAACATCTTCGCCACTTCGAATCTCTGCGACAATGAAAGCAATTCATTGATCGTACATATATCTTCAAAAAAAGTATAACACTCCTCTTTATTTTCAAGGCTCAATATCGCACGAAACAAATAGTCTACCGCATCTGTCCTGATCTTCTTACTCATAACACCGGCTCCTCCGTAACAGATTTCATTACTGATCACTGTTACATTTTAACACACTAAATTTATAAAGTCCATACCTTTTTCTAGTACACCGAAAAATTTGATGAGCATGCTTTTACACATGTGCTGTCGGTTTAAAAGAACGTATGTTTAAGGCATGACTTAAGCTTCTCAAGCGAGCGATTGGCAACCAGCTCCTCCGGGAAATCCACCTCTTTCAGAATACGGTACGCATATGGATATTCCGCAATATCTACATCCACATGAGAATCCGTCCCCAGAACGATCATTGCCTCATGCTTCTTGCATTCTTCTAACATACGCCGGCAATTCTCCACCGCATTGATCCGGAATCCTTCCGGCCGAAGAGATGAATTGTTCACTTCCAACAGCGTTTTGGTTCTCTTCGCCTCTCTTGCCAACACTTCAAAATCCACCGGGAATCTTCCGTCATCCGGATGCCCGATAATATCTACATACTCATTCTCCATAACGTTCACATATGCCTGCGTGATCTTCTCCCTGGTGCATTCTCCCTCATAACATGGGAGATGCATGCTTGCGATCGCGATATCCATTTCCGCCAGAAGTCCCTGCGACATATCCACTTCGCCGGATTCATTCAGGATATTCAGCTCCGTCCCCAGCAATAGCTCTATTCCATACATCTTTCTCGGCACGATCCGCATATTCTGAAAATAATAGATATGGCATGTTCCCGGCATACGTATCGAATGATCCGTGATCGCCAGTCCTTTCTGCCCCTTTTCCGCTGCTGACGCCGCCATCTCACGGATCGTATTATAAGCATGCCCGCTGGCAAGCGTATGTGAATGTGTATCAATCTCAATATTCATAGAATCATCCTTCTTTCCTGATGTCTGCTTCTCGACATCTATTTTTTACATTAATTTTTATTACATGTGGAAATATTATACAGTATATACTCTCTTTTTTCTACACATTCTATATCTAAAAATTACATTAAATATTTCATTCAATATTGCGAAGCATTCATTATATCAGGAGGTCTGCTATGAAAAAAGAAGAGAAAGAAAACCAGAAAATAATAGACGAATATGATTATCTGTCCAATGCCGCGTCTTCTCACGACTGTACCGGGTTGATCCCTTCCGAGCCTGTCTCTGCCGAAGAGATCGAGTCATACGAGGAACTGTATCACTTCCTTCCCCCTAACGGCAGAGCCGCTTCTATCAAACCGGAGGCGCACGCCGCTTCTGCCAAACCCGGCGAACACCATCGGTAATCTCTGCATATACTAATGAAAAATGGGGTTTTTATTATGCCTTCTTTGGTCCCAGTTAACGGAGTTATTCAAAGTATCACTACATTAGACAATAACTGTTGTATGCAGCAGGTCACGATCCGCAATTCTGACGGGATCCAGAACTTCATCATAAGTCCGGATACCTACGTGATAAGCGAGATACGCCTACGGGTCGGAATGAACGTCACGGCATTCTATGATGCGGATCTTCCGATCCCTCTGATCTATCCGCCGCAATACCAGGCGATCATCATCGGCCGCCGGAATCCGCAGGAGAATCTCTATGCAGGAGAATTCGATAACGACCTGGTATCTTTTGACGGAACGCTGAAACTGAACGTCGGACGTTCTACCGATATCGTAACCTCCAACGGACAGCCGTTTCCCTGCCCTCTCGGCGGACAGACACTGATCGTATATTATACGGTAACTACCAGAAGTATTCCTGCACAGACTACTCCTAGAAAAATTATCGTTATCTGCTGATTTTTTTCTTCCTTCCGGCTCCCATCTGTGTTATAATCATGCCATGGGGTATTGGCGCAGTTGGGAGCGCGCCACACTGGCAGTGTGGAGGTCACGGGTTCGAATCCCGTATGCTCCATATTTTAATGGGCTGTTGCATAAGCTACATGATGCAACAGCCCTTCTTTTTTTCTCCACTATTCTTGCACAGTCACGGTTTTCCCGTTCCGCTTATTCGCCAGCCTTCTGCTTTTCCACAATATGGATCCGGAAGCTTTGATATTCCTCCGTCGCCCCCGGAAGCAGCAAGCCGCCGTTCATCAGCACATCACCAGGGTATTCCTTCCCGTCTACCACATAGATACTGTCCTTCTTCAGTCCTTTCAGGCACATCCAGCGTCCCGGGCCATTGGGATGGATCTGCAGTGCAACGATACACAGAAGCGCTTCGCTTCCGTCCGAAGCTGCAAATTCCCATCCGTGATAGGCTTCCACCGTATCCGGATCGGTGAGCCGGTAATAATCTCCGTACTGGATCAGATCATAGTATTTCTTGAATTCCTGTATCTGCGCCTTTACGATCTCCTTCTCTTCCCCGGACATCTTATTGACGTCCAGCTCATACCCGAATGTGCCGGACATTGCGACGGTCGCCCGGGTATTTAACGGAGCGATACGCCGGGTCTGTTCATTTGGACAGTGTGAGACATGGGAACCCATCGTACTCACAGGATAACCAAAAGAAGTCCCGTACTGGATGCTGAGTCTCTCGATGGCGTCCGTGTCGTCGCTGCACCAGATCTGCGGCGTGTAATAGAGCATACCCGCATCGAAACGGCCTCCTCCTCCGCTGCAGCCCTCGATCAGCAGATCCGGATAACGCCGTACCAGCTTCTCCAGCATATCATAGAGCCCGAGCACATAGCGGTGCATGATCTCACCCTGTCGTTCGGCGGGAAGCGCGGCGCTGTAGAGATCCGCAAGGCTTCGGTTCAGATCCCACTTAAGGTATTCGATCCTGGCAGAATCAAGCACCTGGCATATATGGGTGAAAATGTAATCCCGGACGTCCTCCCTGGAGAAGTCAAGCAGTAATTGAAGCCGGGAACGGGTAGGCTGTTTCCCAGGAATCTGAAATGTCCAGTCCGGATGCTCCCGGTACAGATCGCTGTCCTCGTTGATCCCTTCCGGTTCGAACCAGATACCGAACTGAATACCAAAATCATGGATCTGGTCTGAAAGTTCCTTTAGTGTACAGCCTAATTTCTTTTCATTTACAATCCAATCGCCAAGGCCGGATACGTCCAGATCACGTTTGCCAAACCATCCGTCGTCCATAACGAAGAGTTCAACGCCAAGCTCCGATGCGTCTTTTGCCATCTGTATCAGCTTTTCCCCGTCAAAATCAAAGTATACGCCCTCCCAGTCATTCAGTAAGACAGGACGCCTCTTAACTGTCCATTTCCCTCTGCACAGATGACTGCGGAAAGCACGGTGGAAGATACGCGACAGATTTCCAAGCCCGCACTCGGAATACGCCATAGCAGCTTCCGGCGCGTAAAAGCATTCGTCTGGTTTTACACAATAGCAGAAGTTATCAGGATGGATCCCAAGCAGGAAACGGGTCTGGTCGTACTGATCAAGCTCGGCGCTTCCTATGAAATCTCCGCTGTAAAGGAAAGAGAAACCATAGCAGCTTCCGGTATCCTCTGTCGTATCCCGATCGGACAGGATCAGGAAGGGATTGTACTGGTGACTTGAGGTTCCCCGCGTACTGCCCACCGACTGGATCCCATGCATCACATGGGTGCGCTGATAATTACGCTCCTTCACATGACGTCCGTAGAAGGTATGCAGATCGTGATCGCCGTGCAGATGATCCACACAGACACTCTGGATGTTCTCAATATAAATGTCCGCATCGCTGTGGTTCTCGACGCAGACAGCTCTTGTGATGACGTCAAGGTTCTCCATCACGCCGTAATACAGATGAACATAGAACATACGGCGGGTATCCTCCAGTGTGATGACAAGGGTATCCGACTGCGCCTCTATGGATAAACCAGAAGCGTGATCTTCTGCATCCGGAAGTGTATCAAAGAGTGCGGGCAGTCCCGGAAGGGAATACTTTCCCTCTCGGATCTCATGTTTCAGATAACGCAGGTCACATGCTGTGGTTCCGTCCGGATAGCGGACCTTCAGAGCCGTAGAACGGTAATCCCCGCTTCCATAGACCGGAAATTCCTGCGGAAGCACATCCAGAGAATAGGTCCGGTCCTCTCCCGCATCATAAGGATTGCCGGAGAAACCGCGGTCTGCATATGCGATCCGGTAGGAGTAGTCGAAAGCAGAACCCTTCATACCAAACCAGGTATGGAGTAATACTCCATACCTGTCTGCTTTCATTTGGTACATACTATGGGCTGTTGTCAAAGTAAATAGTCTGCTCGTGCTGTCAAATAAAATAGCCATAAGTTTGTCCTCATTTCAGTATTCTGATTATTTTACCGCACCATTTACGACACCGTTGATGATCTGCTTCTGGCATACCAGGTAGAAGATCAGGATTGGCAGCAGTGCCAACAGGTAAGAGGCGAATGCCAGGTTGTAGTTCGTACCGAACTGTGTCTGGAATGTCAGCTGTGCCAGAGGCAGTGTGTTGACGCCTGTACCGGACATGATGACAAGCGGAGTCATAACATCGTTCCAGGTTCCGAGGGCGGTCAGTACGGCAACCGTAGCGTGCATCGGCGTCATGATCGGGAAGATGATCTTCCAATAGGTTGACCATGTGGTGGCGCCGTCCACGAAAGCGGCTTCCTCAAGTGCGATCGGGATGTTCTTTAAGTAGCCGGAGTAAAGCATTACATTCATCGGCATATAGAACACCAGATAGCATAATATAACTCCGAACCAGTTGTCAATACCCATTTGCGCAGTCTGCTTTACCAGAGGCATCATCAGGATGGCGAAAGGTACGAACATACCGCTTACAATATAGAGGTAGGATACTTTGTAGAATTTGCTCTTAGCCATGCTTCTTCCGATCGCGTATCCGGCAAGGGAGTGGAGCAGGATGGCAAGCACTACTGTCACAACAGTGATCATGACACTGTATCCAAGTGAATGCCAGAAGTCTGTGACACGCATAGCTTCCGCGAAGTTTTCAAGGCTCCAGCTCTTCGGCAGGCTTAACGCCCCGGCAATGTCGTTGGTCATCTCTGACGGTTTCTTGAATGCGATCACAAGCGCCATATAAAGCGGGAAGATAACAGTCAGGCAGCCAACGATCAAAAGGATGGTAAGCGGCCAATTAGTGGTAGCCGCAACTTTATTTTTCTGTTTCATTATAACTGTTCCTCCTTCTTTCCTGTAATAGTAAGCTGGGCAACAGAGATCGCAACGATCACGATGAAGAAGATAACCGCGTTAGCGCTCTGGAAACCGAACTGTCCGCCGCCCATACCATTGTTGTAGATCAAGAATGAGATAGACTCGGTACTCTGTGCAGGACCTCCCTTGGTCAACGCCATGATCTGGTCGAATACCATCAGGAAGTCTTTCATGCTTAATACCATGTTGATGCTGAAGAACGGGATGATCAGCGGGAAAGTCAGTGACTTGAAGCTTAACCATCCGGTCGCGCCGTCGATCGCGCCCGCCTCATATACGTCTTCCGGTACGGTCTGAAGACCGGAGATGTAGATGAGGGTCGTCTGAGCGATGGACTGCCATGCGGTTACGATAACGATAGCGATCCACGCTGTCCTTGTGTCTGAAAGCATACTTCCGGTTTTGGTCAGTGCAGGAAGGATGTATGTAAAGATATATCCGAAGATATAACCTACAACCAATCCGCCCAGGATTCTCGGAACGAAGTACATACCTCTTAAAGCGCTCTTGGCTTTGATCTTACCATTTAAGCCCAGCGCGAGGAGCAGGGCGATCACATTCGTCAGAACAGTTGCCAGAATCGCGAATTTAAAAGTAAAAAGGTAGGATTTCCCGACACGCGCATCGGTAAATAAGTCGGCATAGTTGCGCATTCCCACCCAGTCGTAGCTTCCGAAGCCTTTGAAGTTCGTGAAGCTGTAGATCAGGCCCTTGATCAGTGGCAGAGTATTAAAGCAAAAGAACAATGCCAGGACAGGGACTGTAATTAACAAAAAGGTCTGGTTTCTGCTGAGTTTTTTATTCATTATTGATTCCCTCCCTTTTTCTCATAATCCTGTACTTTGCGGATAATATCACGATTGTAACGTACCCAGTCGGTATCGAACTTGTTTAGGAACTTGTCTACGTCGCCGTCTAATAAGAAGGTCTGGATCTGCGCATCCACACTCATCTCTGCCGGATAGTAGTGATCCTGATAGTCGACCATCTTGCCTTCGTTGATGTAGTCGAGCATGCCGTCAAGAGCCGGAGAAAGCTTGAATTCCGTATCCTTACATGGTACGGCGTTCTGGTCGTCTAAGTAGGTCTGGATAGTGGAGTCCTCTAACAGGAAGCTTAATACTTCATAAGCTGCTTCTTTGTCCGGACATTCCTTCGTGATACAGAACTGAAGGTCTACACCGGAGTTCAGGACATTGTCATCCGCATTGTCGCATCCCGGCATAACGAAGGAATCAATATCCATATCCGGATTCACGGACTGGATCTGCGGAACGGCATAACTTCCGATACAATACATAGCCGATTCGCCATTGGCAAACGCGGTACATGCGTCATTGTAGTTATATGCAAACGGATCGTCCTGTGCATGATCGAGAAGCTCAAGCATCTTCTCGGCAACTTCCGGGTATTCGTCAATGAATTTCGTCTCGCCTTTATTTACCTGACGGCAGACATCTGCAGGAGCCAGATCACAGGCAAGGGCATTCCACGGCGCCAGACAGGTCCATACATCCTTATAGCCAAAGTATAACGGCTGCTGTCCGGAAGACTTGATCTCGTCACACAGATCCATGAATTCATCCCATGTGGTCGGGATCTCCCAGTCATTATCCTTGAACATCTCTCGGTTGTACAGTACGCCTGCGGCATTTGCAACATAAGGAACTGCATATACGCCGTCTAACGGAACGAATTCCAGGTTCTTGTCGATGTCTAAGTAAGCCTGCTTGATCAGTGAAAGTCCCTCGAAGTCGGAGATGTCCATCAGCATCTCGGCATCCAGGAAGTTTGAGAAGTTAACGTCACCTCCGATACCGATGATATCCGGGGCATCCTCCTTGATGAAACGTGTCTTCAGTACGGTCATGGCATCGTTCGGAGATTCGATATGCAGCACGATATCATCGTGCGTCGCGTTGAATTCCTCTTCCATCTTCTCGAAAGCCTTGACAGCCTCCGGCTTGTACTGAAGCATGGTGATATGGGTTTTTCCGTCCGACTCTTCGGAACTACATCCGCTCGCCGAGACGACGGTCCCAATCAGCATTGCCGCCACAAGCATTGTGGCAATTACTCTTCTTTTCATTCCACACTACTCCTTTTCCCTCCATGCATTTCCTTAATTACCGCGGATCCTGCGTTTGCCTGAGATGTCACAGAATCGTTTCGTTAAGTTGCATGAATTATTATGTATTTACTGGTAAAATGATAGCAGTTTGCTACAGAAAGGTAAATATTCTGATGTGGCGGGATTTTACCATGATTCGAGATTGAAAAGAAATTGTTGAAGTATAGACCCATGATGGTATATAATAAAGAGGGAAGAGAGATTTTCGTGATTTTACACAAAAAGTATGATGTAATTTTGAACAGAATGACTAAAGGCAGTATGTCACGGACAGCAATTTGGGCTGCCGAAGGGGATGTACCGTGATGTACGAAGAACATCAGAAAGGTTGGGGGACACATCATGATGAATTATATGTTTTCAGTATTTCAGGACGAACGTTTTATGGATCTGACAATATATCAATATGGGTACGAAAAGTGTGAGCCATTACATTCGTTCGGTCCATATGTCAGAAATAACTATCTTTTTCATTATGTGATCTCGGGAAAAGGATGCCTGCACGCCAACGATGAGAAAGGGGACGCCACGTATTATGATATACAAGAAGGCAACGGGTTTATCATTGAACCGGGATACGTCAATACCTATTATGCCGATAATGACCAACCGTGGGAATATGTGTGGTTGGAATTCGGCGGGCTCAGGGCAAAGGAATGTGTAGAGCTTGCGGGATTATCCCATAAGTCGCCGGTGTATAGCTTAAGCGAGCCTGAGTATGGAAAGATCCTTAAGGAACGTATGATGACGATCGTAAGGAGCCAGAATGCATCAAATCTGGAGATGATCGGGTATCTGTATCTCTTCATGGACTGTCTGATCAAATATTCTGCGTCGAAACGGCAGTTACAGGGCGGAAAGCTCAGTGAATTCTATGCCCGGGAGGCAGTCGTATATATCGAGCATAATTATGATAAGAATATCACAGTAGAGGATATTGCCAAGAAATGCAAACTGGACCGGAGCTATTTCGGCAAGGTCTTCAAGAATGTGGTGGGCGAGTCTCCTCAGGAATTCCTGATCCATTACCGCATGACCAAAGCGGCGGATGCACTGATCATCGGGGATGAGTCAGTCGGCGATATCGGGGCGTCCGTAGGATATCCTAATCTCCTGCATTTTTCCAGGGCATTCAAGGGCGTGTACGGGATGTCGCCAAGAGAATACCGGCAGAAGAATAAGATCATAGACAGATAGAAATATGCTTGCTCCTTGTTATATCAAGTTTACCGAAAAGAGATAGCAATTTCCTTGACATTTTTAAACAAATTGGGTATGATTGACTTCAACGAGTAAAAGCGTTAAAGTATCGAAGAAGAAAGGGGATTTTTTAATGCCTATCACAGATATTCTGGAGAAAAACTGCCGGTTGTACGGAGAAGACGTATGCCTGGTGGAGATCAACCCGGAGATGCCGGAGACAAGACGTGTGACCTGGAAGGAGTACGAGCTGATCGAGCCTGTACGCGCCTCTTACTATAGACGCGAGATCACATGGAATGTCTTCAATGAAAAGTCAAACCGATTTGCGAATCTGCTTCTGGAACGCGGGATCAAAAAAGGAGACAAAGTCGCAATCCTTCTGATGAACTGCCTGGAATGGCTGCCGATCTATTTCGGAATACTTAAGACAGGAGCCCTTGCAGTACCCCTTAATTTCCGATATTCCGCAGAAGAGATCCAGTATTGTGTGGAACTTGCCGAAGTAGACGTGCTTGTATTCGGGCCGGAATTCATCGGACGTGTGGAAGAGATCGCAGACAATATCAGCAGGCACCGCCTGCTCTACTATGTGGGAGACGGCTGTCCGGGATTTGCGGAAGATTATACGATGCATTCTGCCAACTGCTCCAGCCAGTCGCCGAAGATCGATATCAACGACGATGATTATGCCGCGATCTATTTTTCTTCCGGGACAACAGGATTCCCAAAGGCGATCTTACATACCCAGGAGGCGTTGATGCATTCTGCCAAGGTGGAACAGAATCATCATTGCCAGACGAAAGATGACGTGTTCTTATGTATTCCGCCTCTTTATCATACCGGCGCCAAGATGCATTGGTTCGGAAGCTTCCTGACGGGCGGCAAAGCCGTACTCCTTAAAGGGACAAATCCGGAGTTCATTCTTCGTGCCGTATCGGAGGAGAAATGTACGATCGTATGGCTTCTGGTTCCCTGGGCACAGGATCTTCTTCTGGCTCTGGATAACGGCAAGATCAAGCTTGACATGTATCAGCTCGACCAATGGCGGCTGATGCACATCGGCGCCCAGCCGGTTCCGCCAAGCCTGATCAAACATTGGAAAGAGTATTTCCCGCATCATAAGTATGATACGAACTACGGATTAAGCGAATCGATCGGTCCCGGCTGTGTTCATCTGGGCATAGACAACATCCACAAGGTAGGCGCGATCGGAAAAGCCGGCTTTGGATGGAAGACGAAGATCATCGACGAGACAGGCGCTTTGGTAAGTCAGGGAGAGACCGGAGAACTTGCCGTCAAAGGTCCCGGCGTCATGGTGGAATATTATAATGACAAGAAAGCAACCGAAGAGGTGCTCCACGACGGCTGGCTCTATACGGGAGACATGGCGATGGAGGACGAAGACGGATTCATCTTCCTGGTAGATCGTAAGAAAGACGTCATCATCAGCGGCGGCGAGAATATCTATCCGGTACAGATCGAAGACTTCCTGCGTACCAACGATGCGATCCTGGATGTCGCAGTGATCGGCCTGCCGGATCAGCGTCTTGGAGAGATCGCGGCGGCGATCGTATCTTTGAAACCGGGAGTGATCTGTATGGAGGATGACATCAGTGAATTCTGCAAGAAGCTTCCGCGGTACAAAAGACCAAGGAAGATCATATTCGCAGACGTGCCGCGCAATGCTACGGGGAAGATCGAAAAGCCGAAGCTAAGAGAGATGTACGGAGCCGCGCATCTGGTTGAAGAACAGAACCGAAGATGATCATCGACTGTATTGGCATTGTACCCGGCAGGCTCCTTCCTGGGCATTTTAAAAAGGCTGTTACAAAAAGCGTATAAATCTGCTTTTTGTAACAGCCTCTTTTATTTCAAGGAATTTATTTTGCTGCCTTCTCGGCAAATTCCGTAGTCACAAGTTCCTGATAAGGAGCGCGCTTTGCAAGTTCACCGGCTCCTTCAAGAATATCCTGCAGAAGGTCAAAGCTTTCCTCTTCAAAGATCAGATTTTCTTTCCAGGTATCCTGATCGTAATAACGTGTCACGATCGCCGTGATCGTATCCTGGTCTGTCTCTTTGAACTGCGGCGCTATGATCGCTGAGATCTCTTCCGGGGTATGTGTCTGCACATAATCCATCCCCTTCTGAAGCGCATTGGTAAATCCCTGGATAACTTCCGGATTATCCTTGATATAGCTTTGCTTTGCCGAGAATGCGGTATATGGAACATATCCGCTGTCCGTACCAAGAGAAGCAACGACGTAACCTTTCCCCTCTTTCTCAAGACTTGTCGCTCCCGGTTCAAATTCAACCGTAAAGTCTCCCTTTTCCTCTGCAAAAGCTGCTGCAGTTGAACCGAAATCAATACTCTGGTCAATGTTCACATCCTGCGCCGGATCAATGCCGTTCTCCTTTAAGATATATTCAAATACCATCTCCGGCATACCGCCTTTCCGTCCGCCAAGTACATTCTTGCCTTTTATATCCTCCCATGTAAAGTCCGGCATCTCTTCCCGTGCCACAAGGAAATTCCCTGCACGCTGCGTCAGCTGTGCAAAATTCACGACATAATCATTCGCGCCTTCATTATAGGTATAGATCGAAGCCTCCGAACCCATAAATCCGATATCTGCGCTTCCGGAGATCACTGCGGTCATCGTCTTATCCGCGCCGAATCCGGTAACCAATTCAAGCTCAATTCCTTCTTCCTCAAAATACCCCTCCTCAATCGCCACATACATCGGCGCATAGAAGATGGAATGGGCAACTTCATTCAAGATCACTTTCGCAGATTCCACAGGCGCATCTTCCTTTGTTTCTTCCACATTCTTAACTTCTGTCGTATCTTTTGTTTCTGCCTTTTCATCCTTAGACGCACAGGCAGCCAGTACCGCCAGCACCATCATCATAACGAGGGCTGCGGCAAGCAGACGCTTTCTCATAATATATCCTCCTTAATATTCTAATGCTATAATATATTCAAGGAGGAAGATTGTGTGCCTGTCGGGAAATACGGCTTAATTCTTTCCCAGATAATCTTTGATGTATCCTTTGACCTCTTCTCTCGGCAGATTAAGCGCAACCGCAAATTCGCCGTACAGAAACTTTTCCGCAATATTCAAGTATCTGTCGTCTACATTGATCACTTTCTTTCCTGATGCGATCCTCTTCATCTTACGTGTATAGGATGTCTTGATGATCGCGATCCAGTCTCTGCACTGATTCTTTAACAGAGCTTCTTTATAGAATGACTCTCTTCGTTTTTCATCCGTTACCCCGATCAATTCGATATCCGAGATCTCTTTCAGCAGTGCCTGGGCTTCCGCTCCGGAGATCACTTCCCGGATCTGTCTCTTCTCATTCGTTACTGGCGTATATAAGGTTCCTCCGGCGTCATAGAGTGGCTTTAATGTATAGTAGTCCTTATCCTTGTCCGAACAACTCATATTCAACTTCCCTATACTCATTACTTCACAGACACCCTCCTTATAATGTGCCACATAATCACCAATCTTAAACATAATTACCTCCTTACCAGTTCATATCAACAATTCCGCCAAAAGGATTGCCTGATATATGGTTCACTAACACCATATAGCAGAGCATGCTCAGACATTAACATACCGGATTCCCCGAACATGCCCTGCGGCGTTTACCCTCTAAGAAGATAAACGGCGTACAATCAGGCAGCTTTCCCCATACTGCCTAAAGATCGTACGCCAAATATGTCTAGACTAACACCTATGAAGTTGTACCTCAATGACATATAATCCCTTTATAGAAACATTATATCACGTAAATCCGCCGAATGTAAGGACTATTTGCAAATTATCTTTAAATCTTCTTTAAATTTCTTTTACATCCTTCTCTTTTTGAATTCTGTCATTCAGATCATTCAGATAGACCCATCTTTCCATTTTTTCTTCCAATATCTCTTCTTTTTCCTCCTTCTCCTTCATGAGCTCATTTAATCTCGCTGAATTCACCGCGTTTTCCATGATCTGTATATCCAGCAGCCCGATCTGCTCTTCGATCCCGGCAATCTCATCGTCGATCCTTTCGAATTCCTTCTGCTCTTTAAAAGTAAACTTTAACTTCTTCTCATGCTGTTTCCAGGGATTCTTTGTCCCCTTCTCTTCTTTCTCTCCGGGCTCTGTCTTGATGCTCTGCCGCTTCTCTTCCGGAAGCGCTTCTAATTCTCTGCGGATCAGATAATCCGAATATCCTCCCTCCGACTGCCAGATCCTGCCGCCGCCTTCAAATGAAAAGATACGGTTCACTGTGCGGTCCAGAAAATAACGGTCATGGGATACGGCCACTATGATTCCATGAAACCGGTCCAGATAGTCTTCCAGAATCCGTAAGGTCTGAATATCCAGATCATTCGTCGGCTCGTCTAACAACAAAACGTTCGGAGCCTCCATGAGCACCCGCATCAGATACAGCCGCCTTCTCTCCCCGCCCGACAGCTTCTCGATCTTAGACCACTGCATGGCGCCGTCAAAAAGGAAGTTTTCCAGCATCTGAGACGCCGTGATCCTGCCGTCGGTCGTCGCGATATATTCCCCTGCTTCTTTCACATAGTCAATGACCTTCATGGATCCGTCCATCGCTTCATTTTCCTGAGAAAAATATCCTATGCGGATCGTCTGCCCGGTCTCTATGCATCCGTGATCAGGCTGTATGTCCCCATGGATGATCTTAAGGAGTGTCGACTTACCGCACCCGTTCGGACCGATGATACCGATCCTGTCATCCTTCAAGAACGTATAGCTATAGTCCTTTATCAACGCCCGCTCCCCGTAGGATTTGCAGATCTCCGATAATTCGATCGTCTTACTCCCCATCCGTGAAGCCACAGAATCCAACCGTACCCTTCTTTCCTCCTGGATATCCTGCACCTCCTGCATGGCTTTGATGCGGTCGATATGTGCTTTCTGCTTCGTACTTCTCGCCCGTGCTCCCCGTCCGAGCCACTTTAGTTCCGTCCGAAGAAGGCTCTTTCGCTTGCACTCCGAAGTCAGCGCCATATCCTGCCTTTCTTCTTTCAGGCGGATATATTCCGAATAATTGCCCGGATAATGATATAATTTCCCCTGGTCTACTTCCACGATCCGATCCACGATCCGGTCCAGGAAATATCTGTCGTGCGTCACCAACAGAACGGCTCCCCTGAACTGGATCAGGTACTCTTCCAGCCATTCCGACATTGCATGGTCCAGATGATTGGTCGGCTCGTCAAGCACGAGAATATCAGCGGAAGACAGCAGCACCTGCACAAGCGCAGCCCTCTTCTTCTGGCCGCCTGACATATGCCCGATCTGCTCATGGTAATCTGTAAATCCCAAACGGTTCAGCATAGACTTCGCCTCCGCCTCGACGCCCCATCTCTCCTGCTCGTCCGCATCCTCGATATTTCCCTCCAGCACTGCCTCCAGGATCGTGATCCCGTCTGCGAATACAGGCGTCTGCGGCAGATAGCTGATCTTTGCCTGGCTGCCTTTGCTTATCTTCCCCGCGTCACAATCCTCAATTCCTGCCGCGATCTTTAAAAGCGTCGATTTCCCCATCCCGTTGATCCCGATCACACCGATCTTCTCTCTCTCATCCACACAAAACGCCGCATCGTCAAGCAATACCCTGTCGGTGTATGATTTGGTAATATGCTCCATCGTCAATATATTCATGATCCTCTTCCGTTCCTTATCTGTTCTGTTCTATCATGCGGCATGCCCGCATGTATCTATATTTTGCTTTTTTTCATGTCATATGTCAAGTATCTGTATCGCCAAACTTAAGCCATTCCCTAGTCCGCTCATACCGTTCCGCCGGTCCGCCGGTCGCCTTCCAAAATATAACAAAATTTTTTGATTTTTTACACAAAAATATGGAAAAAATGTTCAAAAAATTGTATAATAGGAAATGTATTGTAACACAAATGGAAAGAGAGGACTCACTATGAAACAAAATACTATGTTAGCGATGATCTTAGCTGGCGGCCGTGGCTCTCGTCTGCATGACCTGACGAATAAAGTAGCTAAGCCGGCCGTTTCATATGGTGGAAAGTACCGCATTGTTGATTTCCCATTAAGTAACTGTGCAAATAGCGGCATCGACATTGTCGGCGTACTGACCCAGTATGAATCTGTTCTTCTGAACAGTTATGTTGCAGCCGGCAGACGTTGGGGCCTGGATGCAAAAGACAGCGGCGTGTTCGTACTTCCTCCGCGTGAAAAAGCTGACGCCAATCTGGACGTATATCGGGGAACTGCCGATGCCATCTCACAGAATATTGATTTTATTGATACATATTCTCCGGAATACCTGCTTGTACTTTCCGGAGACCATATCTATAAAATGAATTATGCCAAGATGCTTGCCGAGCATAAAGCAAACAATGCCGACGCGACCATCGCAGTCATCGGCGTACCGATGAAGGAAGCAAGCCGTTTTGGTATCATGAATACAGACGAAGCAGGCCGTATCATTGATTTCGAAGAGAAGCCGGAACACCCGAAGAGCAATCTTGCGTCTATGGGTATCTATATCTTCAACTGGAAAGCGCTTCGCAAGATGCTGGTTGCCGATATGAAGGATCCTGATTCCAAGCACGATTTCGGAAAGGACATCATTCCTCACCTTCTTAACGAAGGCAAGACTCTCTACGCCTACAAGTTCAAAGGTTACTGGAAAGACGTCGGTACGATCGATTCTCTGTGGGAAGCGAATATGGATCTGCTGGATACGAATAACGAACTGGATCTGAACGATCCGACATGGAAGATCTATACTGAAGACGTTACAACTCTGCCTCATTATATCGGAGCAAACGCTCAGATCAAACGTGCTTTTATCACACAGGGCTGCGTCATCGAAGGCGAAGTGCGCAATTCTGTCCTGTTCACCGGAGCAGAGGTCGGTGAAGGCGCGAAGATCATCGACAGCGTCCTGATGCCGGGCGTTAAGGTAGAAGCCGGCGCGGTGGTAACACGCGCATTAGTTGCCGACGGTGTCAAGATCGGTAAAGAAGCTGTCGTCGGAAGTGCGGACAGCGAACATATCGAACTCGTTGCAAAACGTGTAAAGGGGGTAGAATAATATGGGAAAAGCATTAGGAATCGTTAATTTTTCCGGCAATCACATCTGGGTAAAGGGTCTGGAAGAGTATCGTCCGATCGGAGCTTTCTCTTTCCTCGGAAGATACCGTATCATCGACTTCCCGATCTCTAACATGAGCAACAGCGGAATCGAACGTATCCAGGTATATATCAGAAGAAAACCTCGTTCCCTTACCGAGCATCTTGGAACAGGACGTCATTATAATATTAATTCGAAACGCGGGAAATTACATATTCTGTTCTCCGAGTCCAGAGCAGAGAATGACATCTACAATACTGATATCGCTGCGTTCACCGAGAATATGGAGTGCATCGAGAGATCACACAATCCATATGTGGTGATCGCACCCAGCTATATGGTTTATTCTGCGAATTTTGATACACTCCTTGAGAACCATATTGATTCCGGCGCAGACATTACCCTGCTTTATCATTCCATTGATAACGCAAAAGAATCCTGTCTGAACTGCAACACCGTGAATCTGAACCGCCAGAAAGGCGTCCTCTCTCTGGAGCCAAACCGCGGCAACGCCAAGAACAGGAATATCTTCATGGATACCTATATCATGAAGAAAGATCTCTTTATTGATCTGGTTAAAAAGGCAAGGACTCTGTCCTCTATGTATACCCTTGCCGATATTGTGAACAATGCATGTGACGAGTTAGATATACGCGGTATTTCCCACAGAGGCTTCTTTGCTGCCATCACGGATCTTCAGAGCTTCTACAACGCGAATCTCTCTCTGATCGATCTGAAGACAGCCACCAGCCTGTTCGATAATGAGAATTGGCCGATCTACACCAGGACCAACGACTCCTGCCCGACTCAGTATTTTGAGACGGCTGACGTTAAGAATTCTGTTGTATCAAACGGATGTCTGATAGAAGGATCCATCGAGAATTCTGTCATCGGACGTGGATGCGTGATCAAGAAAGGCGCTGTGATCCGCAACAGTATTGTTCTTCCCGGCACATTCGTCAGCGAAAATACGACGATCGACTGTCAGGTTGTCGATAAGAACGCCAAGATCATTCACGCAAAAGAAATTGTCTCCGATCCTCAGAATCCCGGATACATCCGGCGGGAAGATACACTGTAAAGCGATCGGGAAGATATTTGCATTTGGAAGATATATTACAAAGAACTCAAAAAAGTATCCTGGCAAAGATGAATACATCTCTACCGGGATACTTTTTATTTCATGCCTGTTAACCCTTCCGCAGTCTTCCCTATTGAATCTCCCGGATCTTCTTACGGAGAGCAAGAACCTGATTCGGGGCAACTGACAGCTCGTCCACTCCGATCTGGATCAGATATTCCGTTAATTCCAGATCTGCAGCCAAGTCTCCGCATACACTGATGTGCTTTTCCTCCAGATGGACATTATTGGTAATGATCCGGATCATCTTAAGAAGCGCCGGATGATGCGCATTATAATATCTGTCGAGCTTCTCATTCTGCCTGTCCATTCCTAGGGTAAACTGCAACAGATCATTGGTCCCTATGCTGAAAAAGTCCACTTCTCTCGCCAGCTCTCCGCTGATCATCACGGCAGCCGGCGTCTCTATCATCACGCCGACCTGGATATCTTCATCGAAGGCGGTCTTCTCATTCTTTAATTCCTTCTTTGCTTTCTCAAGCATCAGCTTTGCAACGGTCACTTCGTCTATGGACGTGATCATAGGAAACATGATCGAAAGGTTCCCGAACGCAGAAGCCCGCAATATAGCGCGGAGCTGTGTCTTAAACACATCATCCTTATCCAGCGACACCCGGATCCCCCGATATCCCATAGCCGGGTTCTTATCTTCTCCAAGATCCAGGCACTCTGCGGTCTTATCGCCTCCGAGATCAGCCGTACGTATCACTACTTTTTTTACTCCCATAGACTCTGCCGCCAGCTTATATACCTGAAACTGATACTCTTCCGTAGGCGGCTTCGAACCGCTCTCCATATATAAGAACTCACTCCTGAACAATCCGATCCCGCCCGCGTCACTGCGAAGGACATTCTCAATATCCTCCCTCGTGCCGATGTTCGCACAGACATCAATCTTCTGGCCGCTCTGGGTAATGTTCTCTTTTCCCTTCAGCCGTTCCAGATTCTGCACTTTCGTATGATTCGTATCCTGCTTCTGTCTCATCTTCGTGATCGTCGTATAGTCCGGTTCAATATAGATCTTTCCCTCGAACCCGTCGACAATGATCGTCTTGCCTTCATAATCCTTCTTAAGCGCCTCGCCAAGCCCTATGACAGAAGGGATCCCCTTGGTGCGCGCAAGCACCGCCGTATGGGAATTGATCGTCCCGTATCTTGTGACAAAACCCAATACCTTCGTCTTATCAAGCTGTACTGCCTCACTGGGATAGAGCTCCCCGGACGCCAGGACAAACGGCTCGTCCATCAGCATCTTATCTTTAAAACCTCTGGACAGGATCCGCAGGACACGGGTAGACACATCCTTGACGTCCGCGTCATGCCCCTGCACATAATTCTTATCATTCACGACCGCCGTCGCAATAAATTCCTCTGCCGCCGTCTGGATCGCATATTCCGCATTCAGCTTATGTTCCACTATAATATTCGTGATCTTATCCACCAGATCATGATCCTCCAGGATCATCTGCTGCATCTCGAAGATCGCCGCGTTGGCTTCTCCTACTTCTTTTGACGCAGTGTCATAGAGTTCTTTTAATTCCTGCAACGCTTTTTGTCTCGCTTTTTGAAAACGCTGCACTTCCTTCTCCACATCTTTTACATAAATACGCCGGATCTCTTTGGAGTCTCTTTTGAAAAAAGACAGCTTGCCGATCGCAATTCCCTCAGACACTTTTTTCCCCGTTAATGTAATCATACTATTGTTCCCCTGCTAACTCATTTCTCACTTTGAAATCTACATGATTCAAACCTTTTCTGATAAAATATACTTTACACTTTTACATCCGTTTCGTCAAGTAAAATGATGCTGAACCGTCCCTTTGCTACAGGCAGACTTTAAAAAGGGTAAATTCCGCAGCAGTGGAACCAGAAGGCTGAACTGTTACAAAACATGAAAAAAGATTGGAAAATCTCTTGACTCGCCTATAAATATATGCTAGTGTATTAACTAGTTATCTATAGACTATTTTTATAGATATTTTATAGATACGGTGTATCCAATTAATTACTATGGAGGGTATTGTCATGAAAGGTACAGTGAAATGGTTCAACAACCAAAAAGGTTACGGCTTCATTTCCGATGAGAGCGGTAACGATGTATTTGTACACTACTCCGGATTGAACATGGAAGGTTTCAAATCTCTGGAAGAAGGACAGGACGTAGAGTACGATGTGACTGAAGGCGCAAAAGGCCCGCAGGCAGTGAACGTAACAAAGATTTAAAGCTACACCCTATAATCGTAATTTATGTGTACTTTTTATATATTTATGAAATGAGCTATATGATTTAGATATCTAAAAGCACTACATGAAATGAGATTATAAGAAGACCAGATAACTGATGTTATCTGGTCTTTTTCATACTCTGACGCTCAATTCCTGCTCGCTAATTTCAGCTGAACATTCACTCCCATGGGATTGACTACGACACCGCTGCATTCCGGCGGCACTAATTCCACAAGCTTCCCGGCATCCACTACCATCGCCCGCAATTTCTTCTCCCGGTTGAATTTCTGAAATTCCTGCGAATCTGTGAACAGCGGCTGATACGCCTGCCCATCCTGTCCTTTCAGCACCAGTATCCCCTGATCCTGCCGCGCCGCAAAGATGTATCTTCCTCTGCCGAAATGCGCCAGCATCTCTTCGTACAGAGCTTTCAGCTCATCCGTCATCTCCTGCCCCGGATTCTTACGGATCTCCTGGACAAAATAAATCGCCGTCAGATGAAACTGGGGATTTTCCACCCAGATCTGCCCTTTCGGAAGCTTCTGGGGATCCGCCCTTTGGATCAGCTCTTCTAACTGTACCGCAATCCTTTCGGACGTCCCTTCATTCACCACAATACAGTTGACCCCCATCGGATACAAAGCGGTGTAGAACACCAGAAAACTCCTCTTCTCTACCTTGACTGCCTGCACCGGCGCCTTCTCATTCAGAAGCCGGCTTGCGGCTTTCTTTGCCTCGCCTTCATCAAAAAAGATGAAAATCTGGTCGTCATAGGTCTCCGGGTCGCACTCCACATAAGGCAGATTCGTCATTCTGCTCAGAAGCGTATAGACTTCATCCGAGATCCGCAGCATCTCCAAAGTTGATTTCTTCTTATCCATATTCAACTTACTCTTTCCTTTAATAATTTCTTCGTAAGCTTCTTCGCCTTCTTCTTGCATTTCCCGCAGCTTTTGCTTACCTTGGTAAGTTTCTTCACTTCCTTGAATGAACCGGCTCCCCTGTCCACAGCATCTGCGATATCTCCCTTGGTCACATGCTTACACGAACAGATCACCTTCTTACGGTTCATGATCAAAGTACCAGGGACGGCGCGGAATATACACGTGCCCCCAACTCATTATCCAGCATATAGAGACTCTTCGGATCATCGCCGAACAGTTCAAACTTCTTCACCAGATTATCGGCGTTCGTCTCTTCCTCACCCTGTTCCTTCACAAACCAGTCTAAGAACTGCATCGTACGGAAGTCTTTCACAGAATATGCAGCGTCATATATGGTATGTATCAGGCCCGTAACATACTGTTCATGCCTAAGGCCTTCCGCAAGGACCGCTTTTGCACTCTCAAGAGCGACCGCAGGTTTGTCGATCGTCTCTAATACTACTTTTTCTCCGTTGTTCTGCAGATACTGGATGAAAAGCATCGCGTGGTCCCTTTCTTCCTGCGCCTGGATCCTGTACCAGTTGCCGAACCCGTCCAGTCCATGATCATAATAATAATTGGAAAAATCCAGATACAGATATGCGGAATAGAATTCCTTATTCACTTGCTGGTTCAATAATTCTACTACTTTTTTATCTAACATGATAGATCTCCTCCTTTGTCAATTCCTTATTATACACTCTGCTCTTCCCATTTTCAAGAGAATTTGAAACTGCCGGCGCCTCGGCCGATCGTTGCATGAACAAAAGAACTGCAGCAAAACAGGTTCTAAATCCATCTTGCTGCAGCTTTATCATCTTCAGATCATTCAGGCTCTATTGGTTCGCACGGTATGCTTCGTCGGCGCTGTACACATCGAAACCGCTGCCTTTCAGAATATCGATCACACGCGCCGGATCATCGCTCTTAAGAACTGCCGCCGCGTCGTTTCCATTGGCAAAGGCATACATGTATTCCACATTGACTTCACCTTCCACGATCTGGTGCATCGCCTTACTTAGAGATCCTGTGGCATGCGGTACGCGAAGCGCCACCACGTCTGTGAGCATCGCGGTGATCCCTGCCTCCTTAAGCGCCTGACGCCCCTTGTGAGGGTCGGAAACCACCATACGGAGCATTCCATAGTCTGAGGTATCCGCAAGGCTTAAAGCCACGATATTCACATCATTTCCCGCCAGGACTTTCAATACTTCGTCAAGGCGTCCTTCCCTGTTCTCCAAAAATACTGATAACTGCTGAATTGTATTGCTTACACCCATGCTCTTTCCCTCCTCTTACAGTTCTCTGTTATCTATGACACGTTTTGCTTTGCCTTCGCTTCTCTGGATCGTCTTAGGCTCAACAAGCTTCACTCTCACAGATACGCCGAGCGCCTGCTTCAATACTGCTCCGACCTTATTCTTCAGCCCGTCCAGCTTACGGATCTCGTCAGAGAAGTACTTCTCGTCCACTTCTACCATAACCGTCAGCACGTCCAGATTATTCTCGCGATCCACGATCAGCATATAATGAGGCGCTACGCCGCCGCCCATGGAGAGAAGCGCTGTCTCAACCTGAGTCGGAAATACATTGACGCCGCGGATCACCTTCATATCATCGGTACGTCCGGTGAACTTCTGTATCCTGGGCAGCGTCCTGCCGCACTCGCAGATATCCCGCTCCATACTTGTAAGATCCTTTGTCCTGTAGCGAAGAAGAGGCATGCCTTCTTTTGCCAGTGTGGTGAATACCAGCTCCCCGGTCTCGCCGTCCGCACATGCCGACTGATCCGCAGGATTCAGGATCTCCGGATAGAAATAGTCCTCGTATACATGCAGTCCCTTATGGTGAATACAATCCATCGCCACACCTGGACCCGTGATCTCGCACAGTCCGTAGATATCAAAACTGTTGATATGTAAGATACTTTCGATCTTCTTGCGCATCTCGTCCGTCCACGGCTCCGCTCCGTTGATGCTCGCCCTGATCTGCAGGCGGTCTACGACGCCCGCCTCCTGAGCTGCCTCCGCAAGATATAAAGCATAAGACGGGGTACATGCGAACGCAGTCGCGCCGAAATCTTCCATGCACATGAGCTGACGCTTCGTATTGCCGGAAGACATGGGGATCGCCATCGCTCCAAGCGCTCTCGCTCCAAGATCTAACCCCATACCTCCGGTGAACAACCCATAACCATAACATACATGGATACGGTCCGCCGAATTAAGTCCTGCCATCGTAAGGCCTCTCGCTACGCACTCTCCCCACACATCGACGTCATTCTGCGTATAAGACGCAAGGGTCAGCTTGCCGGTGGTTCCTGAAGTACCCTGCACACGCGCGATCTTCTCCTGCGGCACTGCCAGTAATCCGAACGGATAGTTATCTCTCAAATCTTCCTTTGTCGTAAACGGCAGCTTATGGATATCCTCAATCCCCCTGATGTCGCCGGGTTCTACACCCAATTCATCCATCTTCCTGCGGTAAAATTCCACATTCTCATATACATTCTTCACCTGCTTCACCAGACGCTCGCTCTGAAGCGCGTTCATCTCGTCTCTGCTCATACACTCGATCTTAGGATCCCTGATCGTTTCTTTCCAGTTTTCTATCGCTACTCGTGCCATCTTTCCATACTCCTGTTCTGATATCTATTTTGAATATCCTACATCAAATGCTTTCTTATTGATCTCTACTGTCTTCGGCGGTACCGTACGCTCGATCACATCATACCATTCCTCTTTGGAAAAATCCATGTGCTGCGCGGCGATCCCTAACACGATCAGGTTAAAGACCTTCGGATTGCCAAGCTTCTTCGATTCTTCCGTTGCATTTACCGTATAGACCTTATGATCTTTCTTCAATGTCTCAATGATCCCTTCCGGATACTCCGCCGCGCCGATCACCACCGGTATCGGATCGATCCGCCAGTCATTCACGATCAGCGCCCCGTCCTTCTTAAGGAAATGTGCGTAACGCAGCGCCTCAAGACGTTCAAATGCGATCAGCACGTCTGCATGCCCTTCTTCCACGATCGGCTCCGCCACTTCCTCTCCATAGCGGACAAATGTCACCACGCTTCCGCCTCTCTGCGCCATACCATGTACCTCCGAGAGCTTCACGTCATATCCCCCGGCGGTGGCAAGCCCGCCTAATATCCTGCTGGTCAGAAGCGTCCCCTGCCCTCCGACTCCGACGATCATAATATTCTTCGCTGCCATTATCTGTCACCTGCCTTTACCAAATCAATCGCGCCAAACTTACACAAGTCTTTACAAAGCCCGCATCCCGTACACATCGTATCGTCGATACGGATGGTTCCGTCCGCTCTCTTCGTCATAGCCGGACAGCCTGGCCTCATACACATACCGCACTTCTTGCATTTATCCTCATGCGCGGCATACAGCGGCTTCTTTCCCTTGCTCAAAAGCACGCACGGCGTCTTCGTAATGATCACAGACACCTCGTCTCTTGCAGTCTCTTCTTTGATGACTGCCTCTAATCTCTCCAGATCAAACGCATTGACTTCTATCACATTCCTGACTCCGACCGCACGGCAGAGCGCAGGGATATCAATGGCATAAGCCGGTTCGCCCTGCAGGGTCTTTCCCGTCGCCGCATGATCCTGATGCCCGGTCATGCCGGTCGTAGAATTATCCAGGATCAGCACGGTTCCTGTAGACTTATTGTAAGCCATATTCATCAGTGAATTCACACCGGTATGCAGGAAGGTAGAGTCGCCGATCGCCGCAACCCAATTCTTTATGTATTCCTTTCCCTTCGCTTTCTCCATGCCATGAAGGGTAGAGATACTCGATCCCATACACATGGTTGTATCAACAACACTGAGCGGCGCGACGGCGCCCAATGTATAGCATCCGATATCTCCTGCAACATGCAGGTTCAGCTTCTTCACTACATAATAGACACTTCTGTGCGGACATCCCGGGCAGAGGATCGGCGGACGTCCCGGAACCTGCGCAGGCGCCGCGATATCTAAGGCTTCTCCCAGGATTGCCTTACGGATCATATTCGCGCTGTATTCCCCCTGCACGGTAAAGAGCTCTTTTCCTGCCGCTTCTATTCCCCAGGATCTCACCTGCTCTTCGATGACCGGATCTAACTCTTCTATAATGTAGAGCTTCTCTACCTTTGACGCAAACTCTGCGATCAACTTCTTCGGAAGCGGATTCACCATTCCAAGCTTCAGGACAGAAGCCGAAGGCAGCGCTTCTTTTACGTACTGGTATGGGATACCGCTGGTGATCACACCGATCTTCGTATCCTTCATCTCTACTCTATTAATAGGAAGCGTATTTGCTGCTTCTGCCAGCTCCAGATTCCTCTTCTCGATCTCAACATGGCGCTGCTTCGCATTCGCAGGCATCATAACCGTTCTGCGGATATCCTTTTCATAGGGCTTATCTTCTATCTCTTCCCTTGCCTCAAGCTCCACGATCCCCTGGGAATGCGCAAGCCTTGTCGTCGTGCGGAATACAAACGGACGGTCAAACTTCTCGCTCAATTCAAACGCCTGTTTCATGAATTCCTTCGCCTCAGAACTATCTGAAGGCTCTAATACCGGAAGCTGCGCGGCGCGCGCCACCATCCTGGTATCCTGCTCATTCTGTGAACTATAGAGTCCCGGATCATCTGCGACCACGATCACAAGCCCCCCGTTCACCCCCATATAAGAAACACTGTACGCCGGGTCTGCCGCGACATTAAAGCCTACATGCTTCATACACGCCATGGCGCGGGTGCCTGCAAGAGAAGCGCCTACCGCAACCTCCGTCGCAACCTTTTCGTTGGGCGACCACTCACAATACAGGCCATCCTTATACTGCACCAGATATTCACTGATCTCGGTACTTGGAGTGCCCGGATATGCGGCGGATACTTTCACGCCCGCCTCATAAGCCCCGCGGGCGATCGCTTCGTTGCCGAGCATAATGACTCTTTTCTTATCTGACATTCTATATTCCATCCTTCCGTATCTTAAAATCTTCCTATACTTTTAACAGTATAGCACAATGCTTTCACGATTTATAGCATTAATTTTAGGAATTAATCCTTTAGTGACGTTTACATGTATACCTTTCGACATCTACCCGGATGATCGTCACAGCCTTCTCCAATCCGGGATTCTTCGCAAACTCTTCAAATTCCTTTCCTGTCTGATGCCGCATAACAGCCGCCAGCGCATTCAGTTTCTTGTCAGGTTCCTCAACGATCCCGGCTCTCCCGCTTCCGATGATACTTCCATAATAATAACTGTACTGACAGGCGGTCTGCCCCTCTTCCAACTCATGCATACAGTCCATCTCGATACCAACCACAGGATTCTTCCGGAGAATATCCAGCTTCCTTCCTTCTCTTGCTCCATGGAAATACAAAGTCAGCTTATCTCCATCCAATTCATAGCCATAATTCATCGGTACGATATAGACCTCGCCGCCGTCGTACATTCCCAGCCTGCAGACTTTGCAGACATCAAGTATTTCCCTTATCCCTTCCAGATTCTTTACTTCACGGTCATGTCTTCTCATTTCTCTTCACCTCATTCTTCTGCATTGTGCAGGATCCCGCCGCCAGGTTCAGGGCAATTCATGGATCCTTAAAGACAAATACCGGCGTCGGAGGGCAATTCTCCCTGTTGTAATACGAATTCACGATCACCGTATATTCCCGCGCCGGAAGCTCTTTAAGCAGTTCCAGGATCTTCCTCTTCTCTTCAAATCCCGTATCGCCTCCGCTATAGAGGCACAGGCTCATCATCCCTCCACGTTTTAAGATCTCAAGACCTTTCCTGACCGCCTCCATGCTGCTTTCGGCAGATGTGGCGATCCGATGGTCCCCTCCCGGCAGATATCCGAAATTAAAGCAGATTGCATCTGCAGATTCCTTCCCGGCATACCGTTCCATATGTTCATGGCCGTCCAGGATCAGTTCCGCCCTCTCCCTTACTCCATGTTCCAGAAGGAGGCGCTCAGTCATCTGCAGCGCCTCCTTCTGAATATCGAATGCCAACACCTTCCCGGCCTCTCCTGCAAGACGGCAGAGCATCAGTGTATCATTGCCCTTCCCCATCGTTGCGTCAATATAACATCCTCCCGCCGATACCTGCGATCTTAGGATCTCATGGCACCAGTATGTAACCTGCGACTGTCTCATCCTATCTCCCTATCTGTTCTTAATTCTTATCTGATCTCTTCGTTTTACAGGTCAAACAGCGACAACTGGTTCGACTCCGGCAGTCCTCTCAGTATCCCCAGTTTCACCATATAATCAATCACCGTCTTACTCGCCTTCGTCCGCTGCCGGAAATCATCCAGCGATAGATACGGTCCGTCCTTCGATGCTTCCTCCACTGCCTCCGCCGCTTTCTCTCCCATCCCTTCGATGCTGACTAACGGCGGCATCAGCTTCCCGTTGACGATCAGGAACTTCGCCGCTTTCGCCTGATAGATATCCATCGGCTCGAATTCATACCCTCTGGCATACATCTCCTGTACAAGACGCATATCTTTCATGGTATCCTGCTCTTTCTTACTTAAGGAATCCGAACGCCGGTTATAATCATCTATATAATATTGAAGCTTCTCCTTCCCCTGGCACATCAGCTCATAGGAAAATGCGTCCGCACGGATCCCGAAATAAGCGCCGTAATACGCCAGCGGATAATTGATCTTACAGTACGCGATCCGGTATGCCATCATGACATAAGCCGCCGCATGCGCCTTCGGAAACATGTACTTGATCTTCTCACAGGACCAGATATACCAGTCTGGTACGCCGTTTGCTTTCATGTCCTCTTTAAACTGCGGCCACTCCTTACATTTCCCCTTTGCCACCGCGCCTTTTCTGACTCTCTCCATGATCGTAAAGGACTGCTCGCTGTCCATTCCCTTGTTGATCAGGTAGGTCATGATATCATCACGGGTACAGATCGCCGTGGAGATCGTCGCTTTCCCGGAGCGGATCAGTTCCTGCGCATTGTTGAGCCATACATCTGTCCCGTGAGACAAGCCTGAGATACGGATCAAGTCAGACAGAGTCTGCGGTTTCGTATCTACCACCATCTGAATAACGAAGTCCGTTCCGAACTCCGGGATCCCAAGACAGCCAACCGGACATCCCCCGATATCATCCGGCGTGATACCAAGGGCAGACGTGTCATGGAACAGAGAGATCACTCCCTTGTCGTCCAGCGGGATCTTGGTCGCGACGAATTTGTGATCTGTTTCATTATATTCATTGTCCATCGCCGGGGAGCTGATATATTCCTCCAGCGTCTTGATCATCGTCGGATCATCATGTCCCAGGATATCGAGCTTTAACAGGTTATGGTCGATCGAATGGTAATCAAAGTGTGTCGTCACGATATCCGTATTCATATCATTTGCCGGATGCTGCACAGGCGTAAATGTATTGATCTCCTCGCCAAGAGGGAGGACGATGATTCCGCCCGGGTGCTGCCCGGTACTTCTGCGGATCCCCGTACAGCCAAGCACGATCCGGTCGATCTCGCACTTACGCTTTCCCTGTCCCCGCTCGGTAAAGTAATTCTTCACATAGCCGAACGCCGTCTTATCCGCCAGAGTCCCGATGGTTCCCGCCCGGTATGTCTGTCCGGCTCCGAAGATGACTTCTGTATACTTATGTGCAAGGCTCTGATAGTCTCCGGAGAAATTCAAGTCGATATCCGGCTCCTTGTTCCCTTTAAATCCCAGGAATGTCTCGAACGGAATATCGAACCCGTCCTTCACAAGCAGTTCGCCGCACTTGGGACATGCTTTATCCGGCATATCCCATCCGCAGCCGCCTGCATACTTTCTTACTTCCTCCGACTCAAAATCGCTGTAATGGCAATGTTTACAATAATAATGCGGACTAAGCGGATTAACCTCCGTGATCCCCGCCATCGTCGCCACAAAGGAAGAACCGACCGAACCTCTGGAACCGACCAGGTATCCGTCTTCGTTGGACTTCCACACCAATTTCTGCGCGATGATGTACATTACGGCAAATCCATTGGATATGATAGAATTCAGCTCTCTCTCAAGCCGCTCCGTAACCACCGGCGGCAATTCCTTCCCGTACATGGAATGTGCCTTCTGATAACAGATCTCCCTTAAGGTCTTATCAGACTCCGGAATGACCGGAGGACACTTGTCCGGACGGACCGGAGTGATCCGCTCCACCATGTCCGCGATCCGGTTGGGGTTATCGATCACGATCTCTCGCGCCTTCGCAGAACCCAGGTATTCAAACTCCTCTAACATCTCTTCCGTGGTACGCAGATATAACGGCGCCTGGTTATCCGCATCCGTGAATCCCTTGCCAGCCATGATGATCCTGCGGTATACCTCGTCCCCCGGCTCCATGAAATGCACGTCGCAGGTCGCCACTACCGGCTTATGAAACTGCTCTCCAAGTTCCACGATCTTCCGGTTCAGTTCTTTTAAGTCATCTTCATTCTGAACCCTAGACACCTTCTCGCTCTCTATCATAAACTGGTTATTTCCAAGCGGCTGGATCTCCAGATAGTCATAGAAATTCACGATCTTCGCGATCCGTTCTTCCGATCTCTCGTTCAATACCGCCTGGTAAAGTTCTCCTGCCTCGCAGGCGCTTCCCACGATCAGTCCCTCCCTGTGTCTGAGAAGCTCACTTTTCGGAATCCTTGGCCGTCTCGCATAATACTGAAGGTGCGATTTGGACACCAGTGTATAGAGGTTCACCCTTCCGATCTCATTCTGGGCAAGGATGATCACATGATAAGTCGGTAACTTCTTAACCGCATCCGCATTACTGGCGCCGAATAGATTCAGCTGCGTAAGGTTCGTGATCTCCCTGTCTCTTAACATCTCGATAAACTTTACGAAGATATCCGCCGTCGCCTTTGCATCGTCCACTGCCCGATGATGATTCTCCAGGGATATATGGAGCGCATTCGCAACGATATTTAATTTGAATTTCGACAGAGTAGGGAGCAAGATCCTTGCCATCGCCACAGTATCTACGGAAGTAAAATCCGGCATGATATTCTGACACCTGCAGTTCTGTTCGATAAATCCCACATCAAACGACGCGTTATGCGCTACCAGAACCGCGTCTTTTACAAATTCCAGGAACTGCGGCAGGACGGTCTCAATATCCGGCGCGTCCATGACCATCTCGTCCGTGATACTGGTCAGCTGCGTGATCTGGAACGGGATCGGCACTCTCGGATTCACGAAAGTACTGAACTTGTCCGTAATCTTTCCCTGTTCCACCTTCACGGCGCCGATCTCGATGATCTTATCCTTAACCGGGCTGAAGCCCGTCGTCTCAAGATCAAAGACCACATAGGTATCATTAAGATCCTGGCATTTCTCATTCACCGCCACATCTGTAAGATCGTCGACCAGATACCCCTCCACACCATAGATCACTTTAAAGGGATCGTCCTTATCAAGCGTCTCCATGAAATGATTCGCATCCGGGAACGACTGCACCACGCCGTGATCCGTGATCGCAAGCGCCTTATGTCCCCAGCCGTGAGCACGTTTGAGCAGATCCTTCACCTCTGTCACTCCGTCCATATCGCTCATCTTCGTATGGCAATGCAGTTCTACCCGCTTCCTGGGCGCGGTATCCTTCCTTGACTCCGTAAAATCACTGATCTTGCGGATGCCTGCTACAGACGAGATCGTCAATTCACCGTCGAATTTGTCGATGGCGGTCACACCTTTGACTTTCAAGAAGCTCCCTTCCTTCACCTCGCCCAGAATGTCCGGAAGCTGCTCGTTTCTAAGGAATAATTTGATATTGATCGTATCCGTAAAATCCGTCACCGCAAAAGTAAAGATCGTCTTCTCATTGCGTATCTCCCTGGTCTCAATCTTAATGACCTTCCCCCGGAACGTAATCTCTCCCATCTCTCCGATCACATGGCGAAGTTCCATCGGCTCGTCGTCAAAATCACGCCCATAGATCACATTCGGATCGTCTGACGACCGCCTCCACGCCCCTCTGCCTCCGCCATTACCTGAGAACTGCCTTGATCTGCCGCCCGATTGCTGGCTAAAGCCCCCGGAAGCTGCTCTTTTGCCGGCAGACGGGCTCTTCTTGGCGCCTCCCGCCGGATCTCCCGTCTTCCGTCCTGACGCTTTATTCCCGGGAACCGCCTCGTTCTCCTCTGCCTGCCGCGGCTCTTTTAGTGTTCTCTCCTCCTGAACCGCCGCGTTCTGCCGGAGTATCTCATCTACCTCCTGCTCAAGCCTTATCTCGTTGTATTTTAACCGGCTCTCCTTGGGCTTTTCATATGATACCCGGATCTCAACGGGCCGGCGGAATCTATGCCCGAATACATCTGTAAGATAAGAGGTGATCGACTCCCGTTTCCCCTGCGCCACGATAGAATCCCGTAGTGTCAGGCACAGAACATTCCCATCCTGGAACTCATATTTTGAATTCTGCAGCATACTGCGCTCCACCACACTCTTCTGATCCAGCTCAAGAAGCAGGCTGTCGAAGTATTCCTGCATCAGATTCTCCGGCGTATACTGTTCGGACAAGTCATACTGCTCTTCCACCTCGATCCGGATATAACTGCTGCCGAATAACTGCTCTTTCATCCTTCTCTCAACTTCATAGACGTATTTCTTCTTGATCAGATACCGGCTGACCAGATGTACTTTGATAAAATCTCTCGCAGAATTCGTCGACACCTTACTGACTTCTACCGGCTCAAACGTACTGCGAAGCTCGCTGTCTACTTTTAATGTCGGAAATACTTCAAAGAATGGTTTACTCATTCCAACTCAACAACTCCTGTCTCAATGTCTCCAACAACTGCTCCTCTTTTACCTTCTTCACAACCTGTCCCTTCTTGATCAGCAGTCCTTCCCCGATACCTCCCGCAATACCGATATCGGCTTCTTTCGCCTCGCCCGGCCCATTCACCACACAACCCATGACCGCCACTTTGATATCCAGCGGAATATCAGCTGCCATCTGCTCCACCTGATTCGCAAGGCCGATCAGATCGATCTTCGTCCTTCCGCAGGTTGGGCAGGAGACCACTTCGATGCCTCCCTTGCGAAGCCCAAGTGTCTTAAGGATCAGCTTCGCCGACTTGATCTCTTCAACCGGATCTCCCGTCAATGATACGCGGATGGTATCGCCGATCCCCTGGTTCAAGATAAGCCCCAATCCGACGGAAGACTTGATATTCCCCGCAAGAAGCGTTCCTGCTTCCGTAATCCCAACGTGCAGGGGATACGGACATACTTCTGCGATCCGTCTGTGCGCCTCTACACACATCATGACGTCGGAAGATTTGATACTTACCACCAGGTTATCATATCCCATCTCTTCGATCAGATGCACCTTGTCCATAGCGCTCTTTACCAGTCCCTCCGCCGTCACACCGCCATACTTCTCCACCAGTGCTTTCTCAAGAGAACCGCTGTTGACGCCTACCCGGATCGCCACCTTGTATTCCTTCGCCTTGTCTACCACAGCCTGTACTCTGCCGGCATCTCCGATATTCCCGGGATTGATCCGGATCTTGTCCGCCCCGTTCTCGATCGCGGCAATCGCAAGCCGGTGGTCAAAATGAATATCTGCAACCAGCGGAATATGGATCTTCTTCTTGATCTCTGCCAGTGCCTCTGCTGCTTCCATAGTCGGAACCGCACAGCGGATGATCTCACACCCCGCTTTCTCAAGCGCAAGTATCTGTGCCGCAGTCGCTTCCACATCCTCCGTCCTCGTATTCGTCATAGACTGGATGGCGATCGGGCTCCCCCCTCCGATCGTAATGTCTCCGATCCGAATCTTTTTCGTTGCCTCCCTGTTCATACTGTCCCTTCGCTCCTTTCTTCTCACTTATGGTATCCCACAGGCGGAAATACCCCTCTACCGCATATCCTGCCCGATAGAGGGGTATCCTTATCATTCTTTTATCAACACTAACTGCTCTCCATACTCTCTTTCTGTCAGAGTCAGCTGCTCCTGATCCACACTATAGTCAAAAGTCGTGATCACTGACGAGAGCGCCTGCCTGATCTCTTCTTCCGTGTATTGCCCGTCTGATCTGTCTGCCACTTCCTGAAATCCCGCTTCATCAGCCATGATCGTGATCGTCTTCTCTTCCTTATTCAAAGTATATTTCATATCTACATCCACGCCAGAGGCTTCCTCCGCCTCAGGAATCGAGAACACTATAGAACCATTCTTCATAACAGACATATTGAAACTTCCGTCCTCATCCGCCCAGTCGCCTTCTAATGGATTCGTCGTAAATAACTTCGTAAGCAGCAGGATAGCTCCCACGATGATCAGGATCGTCGAGCCCGCCATGACAAACCTCCATATCTTACTTCTCTTTGCCTCATCATTCTTTGCAATCATCTATCTGGTTCCCACTCCTTTTTCCTATTTCTCCTTCTTCCATTATATGTGCTTTTGCGGTAGGTGTCAATGGACGCTTTCATCCTCCGTCTCGACCAACAGATAGAATCCCTTGTCCGTCTTCTCGATCTTCCGGATGATCCCCTTACGTGCGTGGATCCGTTCACTGGTCCTATAGATTCCGGACATCGCGACAGAAGGCTCCACCAGATAGGTATACTGCCCTGTCACGGCGCTTCTCTCGCTGATCTCGACTTCCTGCCCTTCTTCAACAAGCCCTTCCCTCTCCATCTTAAACCGGTCCTGCCTCATAACCTGTCCCCTCTATTCCTTCACAAATCTATGGTAAATATAGGAATTTGCCGCTTCTTCCTGCCTGTCGTCCAATGGAGCCAGCTCTGCCGAACCATACCTTCTCTCCAATGCTCTGCCAAGCAGATGATCGCAGATCTGCGGGTTCTTCGGAAGGAGCGGCCCATGCAGGTACGTCCCTATCACATTCTTATATATGACGCCCTCATAGCCGCTTTTCCCGTCGTTGCCGGAACCATACAGCACCTTCCCAAAGGGCTGGTTGTCTTTGATATAGGTTCTCCCGCCGTGATTCTCGAATCCTACAACCGGCATATCTGCCAGATCGCTCTGCAACACGATGTTGTCGATCAGGCGTCCTTCTTCCTGCTCCGTATACATATCTACAAGATCCAGCCCCTCGATCATCTCGCTGCCTGTCTTATAGTATTTCCCCAGAAGCTGATAGCCGCCGCAGACTGCAAGCACGACGCCGTGATCTTCTATATATTCCCGGAACTGTTCCCGGATCTCCAGAAGATTCTTGCATACGATCGCTTGCTCCCGGTCAGAGCCGCCGCCAAGAAGAACGATATCAAGCTTCGAGAAATCAATCGTACTCCCTGTGTTGAACTCGATCGTCTCTGCCTTGATACCGCGCCAGATACATCTTTGCATCATGCAGGCGATATTCCCACGGTCTCCGTATAAGTTCAAAAGATCCGGATACAGATGTCCGATGACGACCTTCCTCTCCTCCATATCCATCACTTCTCCCCCTCCAATCTCTTTAACACGTTCCTGGTACTGAAAAGAGCCGTATAATTAACAAGCACATACAGGTTTCCGCAGCCGTCAGAAATCCTCTGCCGGATCGCCTTCTCCACATCCGGTTCAGACGCGGCGGGAATATCTACATATTTCATACGAAGCCCCATATCGTAACAGCGGATCCCGCTGACCGTAACCGAACGGATCTTATCCTCCTTGAACCGGTCAAAATCCACATCCCACAGCCAGGAAACATCCGTACCATCCTGGGCATTGTCATTGATCACGATCAGAATATCCTTCGGCGTCTCATCCTGCATGACTGCAGAAATATTCTGATTGAATCCGGCAGGGTTCTTCGCAAGATTCAGCATAACTTTCACATCCCGTATCCGGAAGCTCTCCATCCTTCCGTTCTCCGGATTAAACCTTGCAAGCATCTCGTTGAAATGCTCTGCTTTCAGCCCGCCTGTCCGGATCGCCGCATATGCCGCCAGTATATTATATACATTATAAAATCCTTTATAATCCGCCCGGATCCGCCTTCCCTCGACCGTAAAAGCAATACCGCTCCCAATCTCGATCCCGGATGCGTCGAACTGGATCCCGGGTCTTTGGAACTCACATTTTGTACAGGCGTAATCCCCCAGCTGGCTGTAATGATAGAACCGGTATTCCAGCGGCGCCCCGCAGCATTTACAGAATCTGCCTTCCCGTATCTCATGGGAATCCTTATCATCCGTCACCTGTTCGCTGATCCCATAAGTCACATAATCATTCCCGCTGTCCATCGCAAGATAAGCCGACAGCGCGTCGTCCCCATTCACGATCACTTTCATACCCGGCGCAGACTGCATTGCGTCTTTCAGGATCTTCATCGTAATATCAATCTCGCCATAGCGGTCCAGCTGATCCCGGAACAGATTCGTCAGGACCATATGATCCGGCTTAAAATGGGGAAATACTCTTCTGGTCGATGCTTCGTCTATCTCAATGCAGGCATAATCCGCCTTCAGATTCCCACCGATCCCGGCGCCGAGTGCAAATGCAGCCGCCACGCCATTGAGCATGTTCGAACCGGTATGATTACAGACAACACGGTATCCCTCCGCTTCGATCGCCGCACAGAGCATATTATTCGTCGTCGTCTTCCCGTTCGTCCCACATACGATGAAGATCTCCTTCTTCACCTGGCTCGCAAGCTCCGTTAAAATAGCCGGGCAGATCTTAAGCGCAATCTTCCCCGCCCATGTCACACCCTGGCGGTGAAAGATGCGGACACTGACTTTTTCTGTAATTTTCGCCGCCCAGACGGCAAACATTCTGCGTAATCTCATACTTCGATTATCCCTCTGTCTATGATATGTTGCTATGCTTCTATCAGCTTCGTAATATCTTCCGGCTCCGGCATAGAACGGATGGCGCCCTTCTTCATGGTGATCAGCGCCGCGCCTGCATTGGCATAGGTAAGTATCTGTCCCAGGTTCTCTTCTGTCAGATTGTCTATGCCATACGTCAGCACTCCGTTGATGGCGCATCCGCAGAAGGTATCTCCCGCGCCCGTCGTCTCGATCGCCTTCACCAGGAATCCTTTCCGTTCTACGCGCAGATCTTTATAATACGCCCGGCTTCCGTCCTTTCCCATGGTCAGGAAGATAAGCGGGATCTGGTACTTCTCCTGCAGATAACGGATCCCCTCATCATAGTCTTCCTTCCCTGAGATGAACTGGATCTCATTATCAGAGATCTTTAAGACGTCACAATACCGGAACCCATACTCGATCTGTTCCTTCGCATCCTCTAAGGATCCCCAGAGCGGCGGACGCAGGTTCGGATCGTAGGTGATCAGGCAGCCCGCTTCCTTCGCGGTCTTAAGCGCCTTCTTTGTCGCCGACCTTGACGGCTCGTCCGTCATAGATACCGTTCCAAAATGGAACGCCTTAGACTGGCGGATCATGTTAAGATCGACGTCATCCTCTGTCAGCATCATATCCGCTCCTGGTTTGCGATAGAAGGAGAACTCTCTGTCACCGTCCGGGAACGTATGTACAAAAGCAAGCGTTGTACGAACCTCCGTATCCATGATCAAGCCTTTCGTTCCGATCCCAAGTCCTTCGATCGTATCTTTCAAAAGCCGTCCGAACTGATCCTCTCCGACTTTTCCGATGAACGCGGTCTTTCTTCCAAGCTTATTCAACATCGCAAGCACATTGCACGGCGCTCCGCCCGGACAAGCTTCGAATAGATTATTCCCCTGATCGCTCTGTCCATTCATAGTAAAATCAATTAACAGTTCGCCGATTGCAGTTACATCATATAATTTGTCCATATCAAACTCTCCTTCTCTTCATTTCAAGCATGTAAATATTTTAACACATGACAGGAGATTTTAAAAGGGGGACAATTTTCATAATCCTTATATGTTTATCCTTATATGTTTATCCTTCTTTCCAACGTTCCACTTCCATCACAAGCAGGATCCTCTCACAATCCGCCCCTTCCATTGCGTCGACTTCCATGATCTCGTTCAGCCGTGCGATCCGGGGAAGCAGCGTATTGCGGTGCAGCTTCATCTTCGCCGCAGTAGAAGCCAGATTGCGCTTCATCCGCAGATACCAGTACAGAGTCTCATAGAGTTCCTTCCTCTTCTCCGCTCCTTCTCCGCGAAGAACCGCAAGCTCCTTCGGATATACGGACGCAAGCTCGATCTGTCCGCTTATGGCATCCACGGCAAGTTCATAGTAATAATTTTCAACCAGATGAACATTCTGCCTGTCCTTCTTTTCTCTGCCAAACCGCAGCACCTGCTCCTGCAGCCTGCCATTCTCTTCCTTGCCTGACAGATCCCGGAAACCGTTTCCGACAGCAACCTGCCCCTCGCGGTCCCGCATACACACCCTGCACACGTCGATCAGACGCTTCCTGTCCTCCTTCCCCTTGATACAGGATACAAACATCCGCTTACCTTCCGGCAGATCCGGCTTCCCCTGAAATACCTCGTCCTGGCTTACCGCCTCGTAGATCCTCGCCAAATCTTCGCCGCGCTCCGCAGCCACCCACAGATAATCCGGATGCCCGCTCTTCTCACTCTTCGAAAACTGCCGCCTCACACTATAGCTCTGGACCAGCAGCTCCACTAACTGTTCCGACATCTTCTTCGATCTCCCGCGCGGCACACACGCCGCGATCTTCCCCTGCCCATCCGGCAGATCCCTTTCGACCTTCACGATGTTCTCATCCTGCGCCGTCCATTCAGGACCCGCACAGGCGGCAAGACGCCCCGTCTTATCGTATTCCGCCACCGGAATCTTCGTGTACTCCCAGATCTCTTCTAGGATCTTGCTTTTTGAACATCCTTTGCCTGTGCCGGAGAGTACGATCTTATAACAGGTATTCATATCAAAAGGATTCTCTTCTGACCGTTCCGCCTGGATCATCTCGATAAACGCCGTCAGCCTCGTCGCGATCTGTCCAGTGTCCGCACTCGAATAATCCGTATCCACCGCGATATACGGAAGGCGCTTCTCCTCTCTGACAAATTTACGGATGTAAAATGACTCTGCCCCGGTAGAATGACATCCCGTCAGGATCACCTCCACCACGCCGTCCACATGATATTCGTCTATGATCTCGCCAAGAAGCTCTATCCTGTTATCATTCGGCGTCATAATAGAACAACCGGTCGACAGATATTTTCTGGCGATAGCTCCGTAGATATCGTCGGTATCCTCTTCCACCATCGTCGAAAGCGCGCGCACGCCGCTGCAATTCTCCGTCGCAACCACCACGCCGCCGTTCTGCTCGATCGCGCGGATCACCTTCAGGCTGTCCCCTCCGATGGGGCATCCTGTCACCAGGAGCCGAACCCGCTTCTCTAACTTCTTGCCCTGTTCATACTCTTCTAAAAGCTTATCCCGCACGCCTGCCACAAGCTCCGGCGTTGTCTGGAAATCAAAACGATACTTGCTTCCAAGTACCATCTTCTGAATATCCTCCCCCGATACTGGCGCAGGATCCAGCTTCATCACTTCACACAACGACTTCAGAGACATCCGGATCCGATTATTGAGATGGACCGCATCCCGGATCATTTCTTCCGTGATCACCACATGGAAGAACTCTTCCAGATACTCCTTCGCACGGATCACCTCTCCTTTCCAGAATTCATACCCCCGCTCGGACTGACTGCTCGGAAGTTCCATGACATGGACCGCTTTGAATTCCATCATCATCTCATACATCTTCTTTTTCCCGTCGCAGGTGGTCTCGCCGATCACCAGGTCTGAGAAATGAAACAGCGGGCATTTATCTTCAATGGCAAACCCATAACTGGATTTCACAAGGGGACACATGCTTTTCGGCATATCCCGCTCAGCCGCCGGGATCGTTTCCTCGGCAAATGAACACAAAGTTACTGGAACCGCACCGGCTGCGATCGCAAGTTCCGGCGGAAAATATGCACAGTATAATCCCACCACCGGAATCCCTCTCTCCTTATAGTTCTTGATCTCCAAAAAAGACTTTTTTCTCTGTTCTCCGAATTCCTCAAAGATCTCCGGCAGCTCCTGCTTAATCTTCATAATACATGATCGCTCCTTACATTCTCTCCTGCAATATCATTCATCATCATAAATGCCAGCAGCTCTCTGGATACATCATGATCGTTCGTATCCACATCCAGGCATTCCCGGATCTGCTTTAACCGGTACACAAGCGTATTTCTATGGATATGCAGTCTCTTCGCCGCTATGGTGACATTATTTTCACAGAGCAGGTAAGTCTTAAGAGTATGGTATAACTCCGTATGATTCTTCTCATCCTCCAGGATCAGCTGCTCGATCGAATAATCCTTTAGTCCCGCGATCTTGATCAGGGACATCGCATAAGTATACATCCCGCGCATAGACCACTCTTTTTCTCTGCGCACAGGATCCCCCTCCCAAAGCTCCTCTGTCCAGGCGATCCTTTTCAAGATGTCCTTCTTATCCCGGCACAGGCAAAGCTCTGTGAACACCTCGCTGATACAGCACTTCAGTTTTTCCGTCTCAGCCGCCGCATAGACAGATGCCGCGTCCTGCTCCTTTAACTGATGCAATAATACAAGTACCGTATCTTCCTCTTCATATATAATGATACTGTTCCATATATTCCGCAAAGAAGCAACCTGCTCCTCTGCCTGTCCGTCCTTCTTACGGAACAACACGACAATAAAACTTCCTTCGGGGAGGCCAGGTTCCTTCGAATGCTTCCGCGGATCTTCTTCGAACAGCAGGCTGCCTGCCATATGCTCCTTGAGCGGCTGACAGAAAAGATACTTTTTCTGTTCTTCTTCAAAATACCTCTTTACATTCTGTGCCAGAAGTTCTCCCAATTCCTGGAATAAAGCTTCCTCTTCCTTCTTCCCGTATATCAAAACAACATAACCGATCGCCATACGGATTCCATATACGGGAGTGATGCACCAGGATCTTCCATCCGTCTCTTCCTTATCCCGGATGACTGCATAATCTTCCGATACCAGACGCCCCGCCCCCGCCGATCCCGGAAACATGCGGGCGCACAGACCGGAACAGCCTGCAAGTACTCCCGCACCTGTAATAAATGCTGTCCCTGCTCTGGTATATTGTTCCAATCTCTCTGCAATACACTGTAATGCAGAATCTTCCAGCATAGCTTCAAATATGAGCCTGTAACAATTTTCAATCTCAAACATATCCATCCACCCCATTTATGAATATTATTTCCCAGAAAATTGTATCTGTCAAATAGATTTTCGATCGGCAAGCCTTTAGTTATTGACATTTTCTATACTTCAGGCACGCTCTAACATTCCCATACACCCATAGTATCCGATCGCCGCAAATGTTCCCGCCGCCCCTGCAAGTATCTGGTCGTCAAACCGGTATTGGGGGCTGTGAAGCCCCGGCGCCTCCTGCTGATCTGCAGGCTTTATTCCGATAAACATATATACGGACGGTACTCTTGAACTGTATTCCGCAAAATTCTCTCCTCCAAGATTATCTTCTTCTATAATATACACCTGTTCCCTGCCAAGCACCTCTGCCGCCGCGTTTCGTACTCCTTCCAGAAGACCCGGAGCATTCTCGACCGCACCGCCGTGAGTCCTCACATCCACTTCCCAGGATGCCCCGTATACTCTGCACACAGCCTCTGTCTCTTTCTTCAATTCCCTTCCCATGATCTCCAACGTCTCTTTCTTCGCCGCCCTCATCGTTCCTCCAAACTCACATGCCGCAGGGATGATATTGCGTACCTTCGGATCCCCCGCCTGCATATAGGTTACAGACATTACCTTTGACGCCGTACCTCCGATCTTCCTCGCCAGGATTGCCGGGATATACTGATAGATCTCATTTGCCGCGGCAATCGGGTCCACCGTCTGCTCCGGCCAGGATGCATGCCCTTTTTGACCGGTTATTTTTACCCGAAAGGATCCCACGCACCCAAACGCACATCTTCTCGCGATCCCGATCCTGCCGCTCTCTATGGAAGGCCAGCCATGAGCGGCAAACGCCATGTCAACCGGCGGATCTTCCAAAACCTTATCTTCCCCGATCAGAATGTCGGCTCCTTTGCCGATCTCTTCTCCCGGTTGGAACACGAACTTGATACAGCCTCCCCATTCCTCCCGGGTCAGCGACAAGAGCTTCGCCGCTCCGATCAGCCATGCCGCATGGCCGTCGTGGCCGCATGCATGCATACGCCCCGGATTCATGGACCGATACCCGCGATCCGTCTTTTCTTCGATCGGAAGCGCGTCGATATCGGCTCTCATAAGAACCGTCTTTCCTGCGCCTTTGCCGCCTCGCATAACGGCAATGATCCCAGAGCCGCCGGCTCTGTGCTCATATACCTGAAGCCCCGGGATCTTCCGAAGCTCCCGGCTGATGATCTCATGCGTCTCTGGCAGTTCCATGCCAAGTTCCGGATGCCGATGTAGTTCCCGCCTGATCCGAGTCAGATCGGACCGCATCGCTCCCGCCGCCTTTTTCATCTTCTCGATCACATTATTTTGTCCTGACATTCCCATATCATTTTCCCTCTTCATCTTACTTTTCCTTTTACTTTTCCTTATTCTTATCTGTTGAATTCCGCGTAGGATCCGGCGGATAAATGCAAAAAGGCTGCCGGGAAATGCTATAGAATATCATTTCCTGACAGCCGCGTCCACTATTTACGATTCACAAAATTCAGGAACTGCATAAGTCTCGGATTCTCCGGGTGATCTATGATCTCCTCCGGTGTCCCGTCCGCTGCGATCCTGCCGCCGTCCATGAAAAGGATCCGCGTCGCAACCTCCCTGGCAAACCCAATCTCGTGGGTCACAAGGATCATGGTCGTTCCATCCTCTGCCAGAGACTTGATCGTGTTCAATACTTCTCCTACCAGCTCCGGATCTAATGCGGAAGTCGGCTCGTCAAACAACACCACATTGGGATTCACAGCCAATGCCCTCGCGATCCCCACCCGCTGCTGCTGTCCTCCGGACAGTTTCGACGGATAGAAATCCTTTCGCTCTCCCATTCCCACTTTCTCAAGCAGCTCAAGCGCCGTTTTCTGAGCTTCAGCTTTTGACTTTTTTTGGACTACAGTCAGAGCCTCCATAACATTTTCAAGCGCCGTCTTGTTCTTGAAGAGATTATATCCCTGAAAAACCATAGAGGAATGTCTGCGTAATTCTATGATGTCCCGCTTCGTATGCCGCTCGGCATCCACTGTCGCATCCCCGATGGTGATCCGCCCCTTCGTCGGCACCGTCAGATAATTCAGGCATCTGAGCAGCGTGGATTTCCCCGTTCCGGAAGGTCCCAGTATTGCAATCACTTCATTCTTATTAATCGTAAGATTGATATCCGTCAAAACCTTCGTATCCGCATCGAATTCCTTATAGAGATGTTCAATCTTAACCAACTGTGTCTCTGTTCCCATAATTTTCCCAATCTTCCTGACTATATTATTCCTGGATCAACTGTGTCATATCTGCAAACATCCACTTCTCCGTGATCTTGGCGATGGTTCCGTCATCTAACATCTCCTGTATCACCTTATCAAGCTCTTCTTTCAGCTCTTTCCCTTCATCTGTCTTAGGAAGGAAATAAGCCACATTATTCGCCATCAGGTTCTCCTCGAAGAAACGGAAATCTGCCTCCTCATTATTGTGAGAAAATGCATTCACATTGGTCGTCGTATTGGCATATGCATCAATCCTCTCAAGCATCAGGTCATTCATACCCACCGCGCTGTCCTCATAGAGCTTCACTTCAAAGCCTTTCTCTGCCGCAAGATCCTCGATGATCGTCTGCGCCGCCTGTCCGTTTGTACAGCCCACTACCTTACCCTTAAGGTCATCCACAGTCTTATAGCTGCTGCCGTCATTGACGATCACGCACTGGGCGTCTCCGTAATATGGGATTGTCGCGTTATACTTCTCTACTCTCTCCGGTTTTACCGCAGTACAGTTGGCAACCACATCTGCACGCGCCGTATCAAGCTCTCCCCACATCGCGTCGAAAGCCGCCTGCTTTAATTCTACTTCCCAGCCGGTACGCTCCTCGATCTCTGCCCACATCTCGGCGTCTATGCCTGTCCAGGTCCCGTCGTCTGCAAGCAGAGTATACGGTTCGCCCGTTCCTGACGTCACAAGCGTGACCTTGCGTTCTGAATACCCTGTATCGGAAGCTGCATCTGTATCCGCATCCGTTCCTTCTTCTCCTCCGTCAGTTTCTGTCTTCGTATCTTCCTTTCCGGAATCATCGGAACCACTGTTCCCGCATCCGACCGCTGCCGTCATCACCATTGCTGTCACTAAGAATGCTGCTATCAAACGTCTTTTCATAATTTCTCTCCTCTTTTCCATAAAATATTCTATATCTTAAGGAGTTGTCCTGACTCCTCCATTAAGATCCTGCCTGACTCTCTTAATACATTGTCGCGCACTTCTTTTCCAAGAACTTATGTACCAGTCCCAGGATGAATATGATCACCCAGTAGATGAGCATGACCGCCGCATAGATCTCAAAGTACCGGAATGTCCTCGCACCTTCGATCTTCGCCGCACCCATCAGATCCGGAACCCCCAGCATAAAGGCAAGCGACGTCTGCTTGATCAGATTGATGATATCGTTGAACAACGGCGGCAATGCAACCCGGATCGCCTGCGGGATGATGATCCTCCACACCAACTGCAGATTCGTCATACCCAGAGAATACGCCGCCTCTTTCTGCCCTTCATCCACCGAAAGAAGCGCTCCCCTGATACTTTCTGACATGAACGCGCCCATATTCAGGCTCATCACCACCGCAACCGCGATCAGCGGCGTCATGTCGCGGACAAACGCGCTGTACAGGGCTATCCCATAATAGAAAAAATACAGCTGCGCCACGATCGGGGTCCCCCTCATGATGGAAACATAGACCCGTGTAAACTGGTACAATGCCGGTATCTTATAATAGCCAATGACGGCGATGATAACCCCAACCAATAATGCGAAGATTGTTGCTACGATCGTCAGCTCGAATGTTACATTGACCTTGCTTGCGATCACCGGAAGAACCTCAAAAAAATAACTTACTTTAAACATAGCTTCTTCTCCAGACTTTTCTCAGACTTTGTATTCCATATTTTTATTTCATACAACATTATTTTAGCTTTTTTGTCATTTTTTGCATCGTCATTCATATACAAACATAAAAATTAATTTTGTAATCTTCGCACATTTTCTATGAATACATCCATTTATAGATTCTTTCTATTTCAGCAAAAAAAGACATCTGACGATACCCGATCTCGTCAAATGCCTTTCTATACCCTATCTTCTCACAATAGAAATGAAAACTCTCCGATCACCCCAGAACACGTACCCCGCCAAGCAGCACATAAGAGATAAACCACATGATCACCGTCGCCATGAAGATCCCAAGGATCACCGCCGGAAATGCCTTCTTAAACTTCACTCCGAGCAACGCCGCGATCAGCGACCCTGTCCACGCCCCGGTTCCCGGAAGCGGGATCCCCACGAACAGCACCAGTCCCCAGAACTCATACTTTTCGATCTTATCACTCTTACTCATAGCCTTGGCTTCCAGCTTATCCACCATAGGCTTGAACAGCCTCGTCCCCTTCATCCAATTGAATATTGGCGTGATCAGAAGCAGGATAAAGGGCACCGGAATAATATTCCCTATGATACACAGCGGTATCGCCTTCGCCACCGGCACGCCAAGCAGCGGTCCCGCAACCAGAAGCGCGCCTCGAAGCTCCAGGATCGGTATCATAGATATAATGAATACGATCGCTTCCTTCCCAACGCTTCCGCCCAAGGCGTCGATAATACTCTGTACTAATGTTTCAGTCATTCACATATCTCCTCTATATCTTTATACTCTATTCTCCATATATCCCTTTAAAAATGCAAACAAAGCTTCCATCTCTTCTCTGGTTCCGATGGTGATCCGCAGATACTGCTCGATCCTCTCACTTCCCCAGTACCGGACATAGATCCCGTTCTTCTTCAATGCCTCGAACAGCACTTTCGCATCGTATGCAGGATGCGTGGCAAAGATAAAGTTCGCACTGGAATCCAGATACCGGAAACCAAGCCTTAAAAGCTCCTCCTTCGCCCATTCCCGCGTCTTTATGATCTTACGGATCCCTTCCTCAAAATATGCTTTATCTTTCACCGATTCCACACCACACGCAAGAGCCGCCTGGTTCATCGTATAGGAATTAAAGGAATACTTCGCATCGTTCAGGTACTTGATCAGCGCCGGATTGCTGATGGCATACCCGATCCGCATCCCCGCCATGGATCTTGCCTTGGAAAATGTCTGCACCACGATCAGGTTATCATACCGATCGATCAGTTCCAGCGCGGAACGCCCCGCGAAATCAATATACGCCTCATCCACGATCACGATCACGTCCTGATTCGCCCGGATGATATCCTCCACCACATCAAGCTCTTCATAGATCGCAGTCGGCGCGTTCGGATTCGGGAAAATGACGCCGCCGTTCTCCTTATAATAATCCTCTTTCACCATCCGAAAATCCGCGTCAAGCTTCTGGCACTCATAAGGGATCCGGTAAAGTTCCGCCCACACCTTATAGAAAGAATATGTAAGATCCGGGAAGAAAACCGGCTTCCCCGAATTAAAAAACGTCAGGAAACACATGGACAATACATCATCCGATCCCACACCCACAAATACCTGATCCGGATTCACATGGTAGAACTTTGCCAACGCCTCGGTAAGCGAAGCACATGACGGATCCGGATAAAGCCTGAACCGGTCTGTATCCAGCTCCTTTAAGGCTTTCCTCACACCGGGTGACGGCGGGTAAGGATTCTCGTTGGTATTCAGCTTGATCACTTTATTCTGGGGCTGCTCCCCCGGTACATAAGGCTCTACCTTACGGATATTCTTCTCAAATGCTTTCATGGTCTCTTTTCCCTTCCGTCAGATCCTTCCTATTCTTACAAGCAAGCTCCGGATCCGAAATATTTCCCCGCAAGCTCCTTAAACTTTGGCAGCGAATTCACGATCGTCTCATAAGCCACGCAATAGGCAAGCCTCACATACCCCGGACACGCAAAAGAGCTTCCCGGCACCAGAAGCAGGTGATACTTCTTCGCCTCTGCACAGAATTCCTTCTCATCGGCGATCGGAGACTTTACGAATAGATAGAAAGCGCCCTCCGGCTTGATGCACTCAAAGCCGCACTCCTTCAAACCATTATATAACGTCTCCCTGTTTCTGTCGTAAAAGGAGAGATCTGTCTTCTCATGGATGCATTTTGCAACCAGCTTCTGCTGCAGCGTAGGCGCATTGACAAATCCCAGGATACGTGTTGCCACATTCGCCGCCGCCAGTACATCCTCACTGTCTCTTACCTCATCCGGGATCACCAGATACCCGATACGCTCTCCCGGAAGCGACAGGGACTTGCTGTAAGAATACCCCACGATCGTATTGGCATAATACTTCGTAAGATAGGGAACCTCTGCCCCATCATAGACCAGCTCGCGGTACGGCTCGTCGGAGATCAGATAGATGTCTGTTCCATATTCCTCCTGCTTCGCCTCCATGATCGACGCAAGCTTCTTGATGGTCTCCTCGGAATAAACCACTCCCGTAGGATTATTCGGTGTATTTACAATGACCGCCTTCGTCTTCGGCGTGATCTTCTGCTCGAACTCGTCAAGCTTCGGCTGAAAATCCACGGTATTCGGTGAGATCTCCACAAGAACACCGTCATAATTATTCGTATAAGAACGGTACTCTCCAAAATACGGTGCAAAAGCGATCACTTCATCGCCGGGATTGATAAGCGTCTTCAGGATGACATTCAATCCGCCTGCAGCTCCCACAGACATCACAATATTCTTTCCCTCAAAGTTCGTTCCAAAACGTTCGTTCAGCGACTCCGCCACCGTCTCCCGCACGTCCGCATAGCCGGAATTGCTGTTGGTATATCCGTGAAGGACGACCGGATCATTCTCATCCAGTAATTCCTTGATCGCCTTCTTTACTGACTCCGGCGCCGCCACATTGGGATTACCAAGACTGAAATCATATACATTCTCCGCCCCGTAGATCTGCGCAAGCCGATTGCCCTCCTCGAACATCGCGCGGATCGCCGAACTGTTTGCCACCATATTCTTCATCTTATCTGCTATCATACTCTTTTCTCCTTCTTATACCTCTGTCACGCCGCCCTTCTCCACCATGAATACGGGGCGGTATGACAGCTTCGCCTTCCTGAGCCCTTCGGCGCCCGTATCTTCTTCCCTGTTCACGTAGAGATAATCCTTACACTCATGCTCCACGAACTGCTGATTGATCATCGGATACGCGCCTTCCACATCCGCAAATGCCTTCTCTATATGGACAACAAATGTATCCGGGCAGATCGGCTCTCCGATCGTAAATGCCACTACTTCGCCGTCAATCTTCAGGATACCGCCTGTTAACTCCAATTCCTCAAACAGACGCAACGCATTCATCGTCACACAGATCTCTCCGCGTTTGTCAGGATCGTCCTCACATCCGTTCTGATCCCGCCACTTAAGCGCCATCTGGAAACACTCTTCCACATTCCCGGCTGTGATCGCCTCATAAGACCATCTTCCGCCATACAACGCCTTAAATTTATTGATATGGTTCCGCTTACTGTGGAGCTTCTTCCCTGACAGCGTGGCAAGCTTCTCTGATTCATAGACATAATCAGCGCTGTCCCTGTCATATTCAATCTGGAATCTCCCCGGATACCATTCCTCTAACTGCGCAAAATTATCCGGCGTCAGGTTGTACATCCGAAAAGGCATACCCCTGTCCTTAAAATACTCCGTCAACCACTCGATGGCTCTTCGTACATCCCCGGGATCGCCTACCGGATAGGCGAACGCCAGATGCTCCTCATCCTCGCTCTTGAACACTAACGTATTCTCCACAACCGCCCACTTCACCGGGTACTGTCTGGACCATAAGTACACGTTGGCAAATGTCCTCTCGCAGCTTCGGCTCGTGTAGAGCGTAAAATAGCGTGAAATGATCTCCTTATCTTCTAATTCTGCTCTTTTAAATTGTATCTCGTCCATATTCTGACCTTCTCTTCATTTTCCTAAATTCTGCATGTATGCTATTATAGGCATTATCCTCTTTTTTATGTACGTGATCTGTCACTGTACCTCACACGCCGCGATCCATTCCTCTTGTTCCCGCTGCTCCTCGCCTGCCTGCGCGATCCTCTCTTCCCTGTCAAGTACCGACGCCACGCACATCACACAGAAAACGATCACGATCAGCATAGATACCCGCATTCTTCTTCTAAGCTCCATATTTCTTCTCCCCTTATCACTTATTCTATATTCTCAAAATTCCGATGGTACAATGCTTCATAGATTCCCTTCTTCTGAAGCAATTCCTCATGCGTTCCCTCTTCCGCAATTCCATCTTCTGTCAATACCAATATCTTTTGTGCATTCCGGATGGTAGTAAGCCGATGGGCGATCACGAATGTCGTCCTCTGCTTCGCAAGCCCCTCCAGAGACTTCTGTACCACCTGCTCGCTCTCATTATCTAAAGCGGACGTCGCCTCATCAAAGATGAGTATCGGCGGATTCTTAAGGAAGACACGCGCGATCGACAGACGCTGCTTCTGCCCTCCTGACAGCTTCACTCCCCGCTGTCCGATATCCGTATGATATCCCTGCGGAAAACTCATGATAAATTCATGGGCGTTGGCGTTCTTCGCCGCCATTACCACCTCTTCATCCGTGGCGTCCATCCTGCCGTAACGGATATTATCAAGAATCGTTCCTGCAAAAAGATACACATCCTGCTGCACGATACCTACATTGTTGCGCAGATCATTCAGCTTAATGTTACGGATATCTATGCCGTCGATCGTGATCGCCCCTGACGATACGTCGTAGAACCTCGGGATCAGGCTGCAAAGCGTCGTCTTTCCTACGCCGGAAGGACCTACTAACGCCATATAATCCCCCGCATTCACTTTCAGGTTGATGTGGTTCAGCACCCTGTCGCTCTGATCATCATATCTGAACGATACATCCTGAAACGCGATCTCTCCCCGCATCTGCCCGACTGATACTGCGTCCGGCTTATCCTTGATGTCCGGCGCGATGGACAGGATCTCAAGAAACCTCTCAAATCCTGAATATCCGTTCTGAAACTGCTCCGTGAATGTCACCAGCTTCTTGACCGGATCCGTGAAATTATTAATATATAGAAGGAACGTGATCAGATCCGTAAGCGCCACCGTTCCTGAGAGCATCATGCCGACTCCCGTAACCAGCACCACAACCGTGATCAGCGTACTCATGGCTCCAAGCCCGGAATTATAGATCCCCATATACTTGTAGCTGACCTTCTTCGCCGCCACGAAGTTGTCGTTCCCTCTCTTGAACTTCTTCATCTCTTCTTTTTCATTGGCAAATGACTTCACCACCCGGATCCCCGACAGGCTATCCTCGATCTGGCTGTTGATCTCCGCGATCTTCTCCCGGTTCTTCTTGAACGCCTTGCCCATCTTCCCGTTGAAGTAGAAGGCAAAGACCGCCATCAGCGGGATAAATGCGAACGCCACAAGCGCGAGCCTCACATTGACCGCCAGAAGGATCGCAAAGGATCCTACGATCTTGATCACGGATATGACCAGATCCTCCGGTCCGTGATGCAGAAGCTCGCTGATATCGAACAGATCGCTTGTGATCCGGGACAGAAGATGCCCCACCTTCTGATTATCATAGAACGCGAACGTCAGCTTCTGGTAATGCCCGAAGATATCCCTGCGCATATCCGCTTCCATCTTCGCCCCCATGATATGCCCGAAATATGCGATATAAAAATTGCAGAAAATCTCCAACAGCACAAGCGTAACCATCAGGCTGCCAAGCATCAGGATGGACTCCCGCGCCTTCGCAGGCGCAAAATATACAACCTCGTTGGTGATGTACCGGATCACCAACGGTATGACAAGCGTCACTACGGCTCCAAGAATCGCAAAGAACATATCGCTGTAAAACAATCCTTTATATGGCCTGTAGTAGGCAAATAGTTTCTTCAGTTTCTGCTTCATGAAAATACTTCTTCCTCTTTCTTTTGCGTATTTTCTTATTGTATCAAGATTCTCATAAGAATACAAGAAGGGATTTTACCAATATTTTCATCTAAGCTTCAAAACCGTCTCGAAAGTTCTATCTCCACCAGGACCACCGACAGACATATACAGGCAAACTGCACCCCGATCACCCATACAGACACTGTCTCATAATCTCCGTCACGGAATACCAGTATAGCCACTGCCGATATCGCCGCAATTACCGCTCCCCAGCGCATCCAGATCCCGGCACAGTATTTCTGCGCAAAATCCCATGCCTCCTGACTCTTCATGGATCTGCCCGTACGATATCCCCTCCCCAGATTCATATCCCGCACCGGATGCTTACGCATTACCATCCCCGTCACAGAGACACTCACCGGCGTCAGGATCGTCATACAGAACATGAAGAAAAACATACTCCCACCTCTTTCACAGATCAGCTCTCATTTAATCTTATATTTCCCAAACGCCTTCTCTTCATCCAGATGCACATCCCGGAAAAACACGATGAGCCAGACGACCCCTGCCGCGATCGCCGCCTTCCTGGAGGAAGCCAGACAAGAGAGGATACTACCCATTCCCAGGATCGCCGCCCACAGAAGAAATATATTCCTCTGATCCTTACTCATCCGCTCCCTGTCATACCTCTCCCGCTGCTCCTTTGGCATAGTGTTAAATCCTGAGATCAGGATTGCCGCCTTCCCCTTGAGCAAGGTAAACAGAATTGCCATGCCTAAAAAGATCATACTCCCTACGCCGCATATAACCGCTCCACTTTCCATACCTTCTCCTTTCTCAGAATTCTACATAATGAATCCTATTTAATAAAGAATCCGCCCACTTTCATATCCTCGTCAAAAGATATCGTGAACTGTGCCTTGCGCTTCTCATATTGTACCTTGATCACGGCGACCGCATATTCCTGATCCGTATCCTGATCCGTATTTCCCGTAACCGCTTCCTTATCAAATGCCTCAAACGCACCAAGCTCCTCCACGATCGGAAGGATCTCGCCTGTCAGCACGTCCTTGCCCACCATACTCTTCATCACCGTGTTCCATTTCTCATCCACAAGAGTATCTACATCCCCTTCATTCAGGATTTCTATTACTTCTTCTGCCGCCGCCTTCACCTCTGCCTCGTCGAATTTATCCGACAGCTTCCGGCTTCCCGCGCAAGCCGTCAATACCCCCGCCAACAGAACTGCCAGCAAAATAATACCTGTAAAATACCTTGTCTTTCCCATCTTCATAATCCTTACGCTCCTTTCTTCCTTATCCTTCTAAAGCCCCCGTCTCTCTTACGTTCCCCGCATATCCGTTTCTTCCCTTCTTCCCTCCCTTGGCGCATCCGGTATCGTAAGATTCACGATAAATTCGTTCCCTATCACTTCCGTCATCATACCGCCGCCATATCTCTCTAACGTATGGCGCACATTCTCCAAACCAATCCCCATATGCTTTCTCTCTGCCGTCCCTGCTCCTGCCGCGTCCGTTTCATTCTCCCCATTCTTCCCCCATACCTCCGCTCTGCCGGAGGCTTCCGTTACAGCTGCTTCCTCCTTGCGCTTCACTTTCTCGCTGCCCTTGTCCATCCCTCCGGATGCCCCGCCGGGATCGGCAATGGTATTCTGGATCCTTACCGCCGCGAACTCATGGAATACATCCGCCCGCACCCGGATCCGCCGCTCTCCTTCTGCCTGCCTTGCCGCCTCCAGAGCATTGTCCAGCAGATTGGCAAATATGGTCGTAATATCCATATCCCGGATATGAAAAAGCCTGATCTCTCCAATCCGGATGTCTATGGCGATCCCCAGTTCCTTTGCCTCCTTCGACTTCTCATTCAAGATGATATTCAGCATCCGATTATCCGTGTAACATACCAGAGTAAAGGAATCCAACATCTGATGCATATCCCTTATATATTCCTCCCCCTTCTCTCTGTCCTGTTCTGCAAGCGCTTCGATCGCCTGAAGATGATTTCTCATATCATGGATCATCTTACGTGAAGACAGGTACTGCATTTCCACCCGCTCATAATACTGATACTGCATCTCGCTTAGCCTTCTTCGAATCTCAAGCTCCGCCTTAAGCTTCTTATTCCTGGACTGGTAAGAAAACAGAAACCAGATATAAAGATTCATGGAAACCAACAGCAGAATATCTATTATGATGAGGAATACCCCGTACATCTGCATAAATACATTTCCAATGCAGATCAGGGAAAATATGATAAAAGCGCTGACAAGCGGAGGCAGGAATAGCCCAGCAAACCAGACTCCCTTCACATCCTCGTATTTCCGTCTGTTCAGCAATACCACCCACACACCGGTCAGCAGGATCTCCGTCAGCTGACGGATGATCAACGTCACATTTGCCAGATAATAATCGAAGATAAAGATCCCCCACCGGACCGACATATAGCCGATCACCAGATAACCGATCAAGACCTGCGCCACGATGACAGTCACAGGAAACAGAAAATAATAAAAGCAGCTAAGCCTTCTGCGGCTGTACATACAGAAGCCTGTCACTGCCGTCATCACGATCATGAAGGCAGGAAGCGCCAGATTGATATTACTGCTGCCCTCCATCCCGAATGTGATCCCGGCATATCCGATTCCATAAAGGAGAAGCATTGCCAAACGGGATCTTTTCTTTCTGTCAATACTCTGTTCCATGCGGCTTAAGAAAAAACCTGTGCATAAAGTGATCACAACCACTTCCATGACTGCAAGCATCCCGTTCCACATAGCCGATTCTACCCAGCTCACTGCATCTTTCCTCCTCTTCACCCGACCAGGCATCCCATAGGTTACAGCCGATCTGTCTGGTATTTTCCAAGCTCTCCCCGGAATTGTACAGACCGCTTCTGTGACAGCGGGATCCTGTCTCCATTCATCATAACGATATCATATCCCCGGATCGCCTTCACATGCAGAAGGTTAACCACGAAGCTCTTATGAGACGCGGCAAAGCCATAGGGCGCCAGCTTTCCCAGATATTCGGAGATCCTCCCCCGAACCATGTACTCTCCCTGCTTCGTGACGAAACGGAGCTTCCGGCTCTGGTATTCCAGGTAATAGATGTCAGACGTCGGAAGCTCTTCCACACCCTCCAGCGCCTGGAACCGCAACGGCTTGCCGATCTCTTCTTCTTTGCTGTAGAGAAGCGCTTCCCTGATCTGCCGTACGATCTCCTCCCTCCTTACGGGCTTGAGCAGAAAAGAGAAGGGATGCACGGCAAAAGAACGGCTCATGTAATCCTGATACCCTGTGACATAGATGATCTTCACCCGCCGATCCGTCCTGCGGATCCTCTCTGCAGTCTCGATCCCGTTCATCCGGGGCATATCAATATCCAGAAACAGAATATCGTACTGTGTATTACATTCAAGGAACTCCATTCCGTCTGAAAATTCATCTACCTCGCAGGCAGCTCCGTATCCTTCTGCTGCCTGGCACAAGAGGCGGCGCATCTTGACATCATCATCACATATGGCAATCCGGTACATATCTTTTCTCCTTTTCAATAAATTATAAACCTTTTTACAGAATCGGCAATATGGGATTCCTGTCATACGGATTCAGAGACATAACATACAGTTTTCAGGTTCTATACAGACATGGCTTTTCATTTAATAATGCCGGATAACCTCGAACCTCTCCAGTTCCACTTCTTCAAAGTCTCCGATCCCTGCCTTCTGCTTCGCGATCCGAACCTGTTCTTCTACCGTATCAATTCCCTCCAGATTCGGCAGGAGAAGCCCCCGGCGATATCCCTTCGTCACCACCACGCCGTATCGCTTCACATCCAGCAGATCCTGTGAGTCTATCCTTTCTGTATCTCCCAACACATCTACACTGACCGTCAGTTTCTCAAGTTCTTCCGGTTCGATCGGAGAGAATCTCGGATCTTTTACGGCTGCGCTGACGGCATTCTCAATGATCTCTTCCGCTATAGACCGCCGTACTGCCTGGATCGTACCGATACATCCACGCAGCCGCCCTTCCTTCTTGATCGAGACAAATACCCCTGCCCTCCGGGTATACATTTCCTCCGGCAGATTCTCTGGTATCTTCTTCTTTCTTCCTGTACGGACATACTCTTCTATGACCACCCTTGCCAGACGCACATACACATCCTCTCTTGTCCTCTGCTCCCGGATCCGCTTCCGTTCCTTTTCTTCATATTGATCCTTAAAGTTCCGTGTCAGATCCTTCCCGCGCACTTCATAACCACAGATGCCGTACCCCACTCCAAAAGGTCCCTCATAAGAAAGACATTCTGCTGTAACGCCGGTTCTGTCCAACACTCCCGCCATGATCGTGAAAGACCTGTGCCCGCACTCTCCTGCTTTCTCACAGAAATCCTCCGGGAAATCCAACAGCTTTCCAAACTCTCCCTTCCCCATCACCTCCATGATCCGGCGGTCATACTCCGAGCCTTCGGCGCTGTACCCATAAGGGCCTTCTTCCTTGAGCCTGTGAGACAGATCTCCGCTGCCGATCACCACCGCATTGCGGCAAAGAACTTCTATCGTCTCCCTGATACGCCGTCCCAGTTCATAGTGTGTTGCAAGAGAAAGCCCTGACAGACCGACCCTTACCAGCTTATACCCCGTCCAGTACTGATTTATGAAATAGAGAGGCACCATCGTCCCGTGATCCAGCCTTCTATCCCTCTCTCCGGCGGTTCCTGCCGGAAGCTCCCCCGCCTCCGCCAGTTTACAAAGATTTTCTACAAATTCCGTATCGTATTCCACCCTCATCTTCACCTGTCCGGCACGAAACTGTCCAAAATCGCCTTCGGCATGATCTCCCGGCGAGATATGGAAATAATCCGCATACATCGTCTGATGAGGCGAGAGCAGTATGATCGTATCCGGCTTCATGCCGGCAATCCTTTGCCCGACTTCATGGTATGCACGGACGGTATCCTGTATTCTTCGCTCCTCTCCCCTGCCGATCTCCGGTACGATCAGCGGAGGATGGGGAACCATAAACGCTCCTTTTATCATTACCTGATTCCTCCTTCTGCTTTTTACATTCTTTTCCTAATACACGCTTTATTGTAAATATTTTATCACATATCATGGGTTTCCTCTATATACATTGTAATCAGATGAGTGTTCCGGATGCCAAAATTTGCAAAGGCAGCACAGACAAAGTCGACCGTGAAAATGAAAAGATAACCAAAATTGCCAGGATCCTGCTAAGGTATACCTTAACAGGATCCTGGCAATTCAGTCAAATGTGCATGCAAACATGCCCGCTTGGCTCGTTGCTCGCGGGAATAAAATCAGAATTATGATACCAAACATTATTCGTCGTCATCTTTTTCTTCATTCATCTTAAAGATGCGTTTCACTATTTTCCCTACGATGATCCCTAATATCATCGGCACAATAACCGCCATGAATATCTCTTCCTCCGGCATCGGTTCATCCAGGGTAACACTTGCCCAGACATGCCAGGCAAAGATCGCAAAAAATACATATCTTGTAAATTTCCCAAACCTTTTAGCGCTCTTTTTCCGGTATATCGTTGCGCCGATAGAAGACAGAGCTGCTCCAACCGCCAGCACCTCAATTCCAAATATTCCTTCTACAGGCAGAAAGCTTCCCGCCCATGCCGTAAAAGTATCCCACGGAATGATCATGCCAGGCTTCACAGACGGAAGAAAACCTAAGAACTTTATTCCTTCCCAGAGCTCCGGATGGATCCCCCGGAACAGATACAGAAATCCTACGATATAGAGTATATTTCCTATGATCGAGATATTCGTCGGAACCTTCTGCGCCTTTTCCTGCCTGGCTTCGTTCTTCCTCTTCTCCTGCAGCGCCTTCTTCTTGTCCTGATATATATTTTTATCATAAGAATCCTTCATCTGAGCAGTTCTTATATCACAATAACCCATAGCCCTGTAGATTCTCTGACTGTCCTTGATCCCCCTGAGAGCAAGCTCGATATGCCGGTCCATAGCCTCTGCATGCCCCTGGTCTGCAGCTCTCTCAAGATACGTCATGCCAGTCTTTACTTCTTCTTCGTTGTCTGTCGAAGACGTATTGGCAAGTATCAATGTCCCGTAAGCGTACTGTGCATCCGGATTACCGATATCCGCCGAACTTTTATACCAGAACCTGGCTCGGTCTTCATTCCTGGAAGTTCCCTCCCCCTTTTCATACATGCGCGCAAGGAGCAGCTGTGCGTTGGCGTCCCTTTTCTCACTCAGTTCTGAGAATATCCGGAATGCTGTCTGATAGTCTCCCTTTTTATAACTTTGAAGCCCTGCGGAAATATCATTCCTCCCGGCAGGCGCCGCCTGGTCAGCTTTCCCAGGACCGGGATCCGACTGCTTTTTCTCATTCTGCACCTGACCGGAACCCGGCTTTGGTTTCCCATTCTTCACCTGATTGGAATCCTGCTTCGGTTTCCTACTTTGCACCTGACCGGGATCCGACTGCTGACCGGATTGCTTTTTCAGGCCTTCAATCTCCTTTGCAATCTTATTATCCTTTTTCCCGGGCGCTTCCTTCTTCCCTTCTTCGCTGCCGTCATCAACGATCAAGGATCTGCTGATCGCATCGACAACCTTTTTCACCTGAACCGTCTCATCTTCAATCCGCTGCAGTATCTTCTTCAGCTCGTTTTCCCTCGCTTCATCGGACACATTTTCCAGCCTCTCGAAATACTCCAGCTGCTTTTCCTCCAACTGTTCCAGGATCTTGCCAGGCTCAACTGTGACGTCTACCCCAATTGACTCCAAAAATTTGTTATCCATCCCTTGTCACCCCATCTTCTTACTATTTCACATTTTATAAATCCCGATTCGGGATCTCCAGTACATCTCCATCCCCCATGATCACTCTGCAGCAATTATTATAAACCTCTACGCATCTGCAGCCCGGATGACGGTTATACGCGATCCGTCCCCGCGAATACTCTTCGGGTACAGCCTCACCCGTTTTAAAATGAGCTAAGATTCTCCCTTCTGATGTGATCGCATGGCAATCACATCCTGAAATATAACATTTCGAGAGAACGCCTGTCATCACAGTCTCAATATGGACCTCCATCTGCGCAAATTCTTCCAGGAATATAGTCCGGATCTCTTCTAGTATCTCTTCATCCGTCATTCCGGCGAATTCTTCTGCCTCCTCTTCGTCCATATTCTCCTTTAGCTGCTCGATGATCTCTTCATCCGTCGCGCTTAACAGATCCATCATCTCGAACACTGCCAGATACTCCCGGGATCTTGGCTGCCTGAGAAGCCGTTCCTGATCTGCCGACTCCTGTCTTGAAAATTCAAATTTCCGATCGCTGTGTGCATTTTCCCTCTGCACATGTTCCTGTGCCTTCTCTCTTGCTTCCTGACTCTGTGCCTGCACAGGGTCTCTCTGCTTCCTTAAATCTTCCATTCTCTCTCCTTATCTTATCCGGAAAAGTCCTCTTTCACGACCGTTGCCGCCAGCTCCTGATTCAGCTCTACATGGTTTCTCATTAACCCTGCCAGACGTGTATTGCGATTCTCCAATACCTTATCAACAACATTACGCACCCCACGGGCATTTCCGAAATCTTTGCCCCCGGACTTTACAGCCAGATACTCCTTTGCAGCCGCTTCTGCTCCTCCATCCAGCCTGGCTCCTCTGCTCTTAAGCATGCCTGTCAGGATAGAATACATCTCATCCGGCGTATAGTCTTCAAAAATGAGTTCTGTTGACAGCCGGCTCTTAAGCCCCTGATTGGTATCCAGGAACTGGTCCATCTCCCTGGAATAACCCGCCACGATCAGCATCAGATCATTCCTGTAATTCTCCACGTCCGCTACCAGAGTATCAATTGCTTCTTTTCCAAAATCATTGGCGCTTCCGTTACTGAGCGTATACGCCTCGTCAATGAACAGGATCCCTCCCCGGGCTTCTTTCACTTTTGCTTTCACCTTTGACGCGGTCTGTCCCACATATTCTGCGACCAGGTCGCTGCGGCCGCATTCCACCAGATGTCCCTGAGGCAGAACCCCCATCGCTTTGTAGATTCTTCCGATGATCCTTGCCACGGTGGTCTTGCCGGTTCCTGCATTTCCTTTGAACACCATATGCAGCGTTCCGAAGCTCTGGGCGGGCATTCCCATCTCCTGAAGCTTCTGATTCACCATCGCCGTATCCATCATTTTCCGAACCTTCTCTTTCACTGCCTTAAGGCCGGTAAGCCCATTCAGCTCCTGCATCAGCTCTTCGACGGACTCTTCTTTATCCGGCTCGGCTCCAAATACCAGCAGATCTTCCCTGACTATATTCCTATACTCTTCTTCCTCAGGCTGCCTTCCATTTCGGATCATATCTGCGATCCGGATATTTCTCTGCTCTATAACCTTATCCAGTATGTTGCGGATCCCTCTCGCATTGCCGAAATCCGGCGCCATGGACTGTTTCGTGATCACGCTGCGCACCAGATCATCCAACTGCCCCAAAAGCTTAAGTCCCCTGGACTGGCACATACCGTGGAAAATAGACATCATCTCATCCACAGTGTAGTCTTCAAAAATAATCTCGTTGGCAAATCTGCTTTTCAATCCCTGGTTTCGCGACAGCAGCTGATCCATATCGCCGGAATATCCTGCGATGATCACCATAAGATCTTCCCTGTGATTCTCACTGTCCGCTACCAGTGCATCTATTGCCTCCTTGCCAAAAGTATCGCTGTCATCCTTACACAGTGTATAAGCTTCGTCAATGAAGAGGATCCCTCCCATTGCCTGCCTTACCTTATCCTTCACCTTCCCGGCAGTCTCACCGACATATTGTCCTACCAGATCGCTTCTTCCGCATTCAACAAATACTTCCCCTCTCGGAAGAATGCCGAGGCGCTTATAGATCTTGCCGATGATCCTTGCCACGGTTGTCTTCCCTGTACCCGCATTTCCCTTGAATACCAGATGCAGCGTACCCATCCCCTGTGTGCCGATGCCCATCTCTTTCTGCTTCTTTGCGATCATCGCACTGTCGATCATCGCATGCACCTTATTCTTTACACCTGACAGTCCGGTTAAAGAATTCAGCTTATCCATCAGCTCCTCCACGGACAGCACACTTGTCTCATCGGTGATTCCTGTAATATCCTCTTTCCTTATGATGACATAATCATTCTTTCCGACCGGCTCCCCCTCCATCATCAGGCGCATCAGCCTGTCATTCTGATTCTGTATCACCTTCTCCGCCACATTACGTACTCCGCGGGCATTGCCAAAATCCGGGACTCTCGATCTCTCACTCAGCAGATTCCGCACTTCGAGTTCCAGATCCACATCCAGATGCAGTCCTTTCCCCTTTAACATCTGACGGAATATCTCAGACATCTCCTCCACAGAATAATCCGCAAAATGAATCTCTGTAGACAGGCGGCTCCTAAGCCCCTGATTCTTATTCAGGAATTGATCCATATCCTCCGAATAACCTGCCAGGATCACCATCAGATTATCCCTGTAATTCTCGATATCTGCCACCAGGGCGTCGACCGCCTCTTGTCCGAAGGAATCATTCTCGTCCTTGCACAGGGCATATGCCTCATCAATAAAGAGGATTCCGCCCATTGCCTGTTTGATCTTATCCCCCACCTGCTTAGACGTCTTGCCCACAAACTCTGACACCAGGTCTCTTCTGGTACATTCTATAAGATTTCCATTCGGAAGGATCCCAAGATTCTTGTATATCTTCCCGATGATTCTTGCAACCGTCGTCTTTCCGGTTCCGGCGTTCCCTTTGAATACCATATGCATGGTCCCAAATCCAGTCTTTCTGCGAACCCCGGATTCTGCCGCCTTCTGTTGGATCAGTACCATACTCACCATCCTGTGGACCTGTTCCTTCACTTCCTTAAGGCCGGTCATCTCGTCTAACTGGCGCAGCAGGTCTTCTACAGATTCTGACTGATCCTCATCTTCAAAATCCTCCGCCAGCATCAGCACCAGATCCTCATCCTTCAGACGGCGCTTCTTCGATACACGCTTCGCCATATGTAATGCCGCTTCATCCAAGATCTCCTTCAGAGTCCTCGTATACTCGAATCCTGGCTGCTTCATCTCTTTTTTCAACTGCTTTTCCAATGCCGCGGCTGCTTCCTCACTGATAATGTAAGACTGTTTCTTGGCGATCCACGCAGCTATCTCACATAATTCTTCCAGGGTGTATCCCGTCAGTTCTACGCGGTTCATGAAACACTCCCCGAAACCGTGCTTTGCTTTCAGCAGCTTATCCGTCTCTTCCTTCCTGCCGGTAATGATCACCGTCACGGCGTCTGCCGCCCGTATCGCACGCTCAAGCTGTGTGACCGCTTCCATCCCCGGCGCAGAAGGATTATCACTGTAAAAATCCTGGATATCCTCGATCAGCACCACTTTGTTCATTGCATTCGTAAACAGATCATTGATATTATTAAAAATATCATCAGCAGTATTGCCCACCAGGCTTATGTAATCCGTTTTCATCACATCGGCGTGATCCAGTACTCCAAAGCCATACAGTACATTGGCAATGACATACGCCGCCTCTGTCTTTCCGGTTCCTTTCTCCCCGCATACAACAAAGTTATGATTAAGCGCCGTATGTTGAAACCCTTTCTTAAGACGCGCCTTTTGAAACTGTAACAGGCGATAGAAATTATTCAGCTCTTCTTTCAGTTCCTTCATCCCGATAATGTGCTTCATATTATTGGAAATGACGCCTGGCAGAGTGTCTTCATCCGCTTTTTTCTTATTCTTCTTATTCTGTGACGAGAATGCGTCAAGCAAAGACCACGCAGTTTCGTGCTTATCCGTCGCTTCCGGCTCTTTTTCTTCCGGTCTTACTTCCGGTTTTTCTTCTCTCAGATGTCTGAATACTCCGCTTGATTCCCACTTATGCTTCTTCACAAATGCATCTGCCTGATGTTCCTCGATCGCCTTCTGAAGCCTGCCGGCATATTCTGCGCTTTCCCCGTTCTGAAACAGGCGGATCAGCTTCCTGCATGTCTTCAGCGCTTTCTTTTCTTCCCCTGCTTCAATATATCGAAGAGCAAGGCATGCCATATATGTCTCCTCTTCCTGTTCATCCAAAAAGGCTTTAAGCCTTTCAATCTGTTCATCTGTTCCTTTTCCCTCAATACAGCCCAATTCATACCGCGCCGCACAGTAATAATATCCCTGCATCCCCAAAGCTTCCATCTTCTCCAGAAGCTTCCGGATCCTGTCATGATCATGAGCACCAAAGCATACATCCAGAAGAAGCCCGTATGCCTCTTCCGTCACATCCAATTCGCAGTATCTCGTGTACCACTCGATACTTCTTGTATAATCTCTGACAGCCTCGAATGCTTCTGCAACCACACTGACCCCGTAAGCCGAATCCTCAGATTCCGGAGAGGCAGTCTTCATCATGCGGGCAATGTCCTTATATCTGGCTTCCTTTTTATATTGTAATATCAGTGTCTCGTTCATATCCTACCCCCGGTCCGTATAACATTCTGCAGACAGTACACAGAACATCCTATTTAATATACTTCATAGTCTGCGATCAACCCGGTCAAGCGCGCCACGTCTACTTCGCTCAGATTGGCATTTCTCTCAAAACAAAATTCCTTCTCATACTTCACGCACGGGATCTTCAAAAATACGTGTATCAGCTGGGCATGATCCAGCTGAAGCGTGATCTCTATCTTCGTTCCCTGCTCAAGCCCCTCCGGCAGCGCAAGATAAGTCGTACTGATAATAGTGATATCCGTAAGCTCCGCAAATTCTCCCTCTGTGATCGAGAATTCTATCCCCTGCTGGTTCTTCACCGCTGTCCGGAAGACATTCGTAACACTTACCGGGAGCCTGGAATTCCGCCGTATCTGAATCGAATTGATCTTCTTGCTCGTCTTACGGTCAAGAGTCACGATGCCTATACTGTGTGAACATACATCCTGTATGCTTTTCTTATGATTCCCTCTGGTGATCTGGGCTCCATACAATGCCGCCCCCAGGCTTACGACTTCATCCGGATTCACTTCTCTGGACGGCTTATGGCCTGTCAGCTCTGCCAGATGCTTCTCAATATAAGGGATCCTGCTGGAGCCGCCTGCCATAACTACCTTATCAATATCTGCAAATTCAATGCCGGCGTCCTTTACTGCCTTCTTCACGACAAATTCTGTTCTTTTATACAGCTTTCCTACAATTCCCTCAAAAAATTCCCGGGTTATCTCAACATTTTCCTTGATCTTGCCTGTCCTTACCGCAATGTGTGCCTTCTGCTGGCTGCCAAGCTGCATCTTCACTTTCTCTGCCCTGCCGTACAACTCCTGATATGTATCCAGATATTCTTCATCTTCCAGGTCAACATCGTACTTTTCTTCAATATATCCGCAGACATAGTCCACAAGATCCTGATCAAAAAATCTTCCGCCAACCTTAGACAATCCACCGGTGCTCTTCACAACCACCTGATCGCCTTCTAACCGGATGATCGTAACGTCGAAGGTTCCTCCGCCCAGATCATAGACCAGTATATTTGCCTGATCCATCTTCGTCTTATATGCATAGTACAGCGCCGCCGCTGTCGGTTCGTTGATCGTACCAAGAAGATTCAGTCCGGCGATCTTTACCGCATCTTCTGTTGATTTTCTCTGTGAATCCGTAAAATACGCCGGTATTGTAACCACCACGTCCCGGATCGGCTTCTCCGGATTCAGGTACGAATTACCGTCTGATACGATCTTCTTCAATATAAAACTGGATATTACTTCCGGTGTATATTCCTTCCCGTAAGAGGACTTAAAGCTCTGCTTCTTACCCATGAAATTCTTCGCGGCGGACACTACGTCATCCGGACAGATCATACTGTTATCCTTCGCCACCTGCCCTACGATCACTGAATTCTCATCCTCAAAATACACAACCGACGGCGTGATCCTTGAGCCCTCCTTATTCACGATCACCTGCGGTTCTCCATTATCCCCGATATATCCCCCCACCGAATATGTTGTTCCGAGGTCTATTCCTAAAAACATGCATTCCTTCTCCTTCTTTGATCCTTCGTTTAATTGACATTTTTATAGTTTATCATTTCATGATACCCGTATCATTATTGCAAAAATTAACATTTTTCATTCAAGAGAAGGAATGAAAAAACCCCTGCAAATGACATTCTCACATCATTTACAAGGGTTCTCATTTCTATGGCTGCATTACTTTTATTCCCAGAGACCGGGATCATATGGATACTGTCCCACCTCGCGCACCGTTTCTATTATCGTATCTATATTCTCTAAAGGAGTTTTGACAGGCATATCACAACTGACGCTGACAATAAAGCCTTTCGGCGAATCATATCCTTTCAAAAGCTGACTCTTCACTTCCTGTCTGACATCGTCGACAGTCCCCATTAACAACGTCTGTACAACATCAATATTTCCAAGAATCGGAACTCTGTCTCCTACCAGACGCTTCGCATCCTCTACATCGACCTGGACATCAAAGCTCAATGTACCGCAGCCGGTATTCACCATATCATCCAGAATATTGACCGCCTTACCGCAAATATGGTATCCCATTCCCATTCCCAGGCTTTTCACATAATCCATTAGCTCTTTCGAATATGGATAAACGAATTCCCTGTACGTAGAAGCGCTGATCAATGTTTCTGAAGCAATCGGATCGGATAAAAAAGGACCGCAGCCAGATCTTGTAATTTCACGGATGACGCTCTTTGCCGCATCTGTACAAAATCTCAATAATTGATGAGCCTTTTCCGGCTTTTTACGCATATCTCTCAGCAGCCGGTCAACCGGCATCAAAGAAGCTGCTGCCGTCAAAGGACCTGGGATCGTCGAAAATACTCCGACTTCTTTTCCAACTTTTTCTACACAGATAGATGCAGCGTCATAATTTAATCTAAGCCATGGATCATTACGCATCTCAATACAAGACAGATTCAGTTTATCCACTTCATCCACACTATTGATCGCCCATTTCACCACGCTTGGGCATGCGTCCTCCGGATCATCTGTCTCACTCCCGCATGCCGTGCCGATGCCATTCAGCCCATATTCTATCACCAGCCCGTCATGTCTCATCCTCTCGTATGCCGCTAATTGTGCCGCTGCCTGGTTTTTGGCGCAGCTTCGCTTTTCCCTATGCGTTAAACCTGCATATTTCCCCGCATTTGATACAACAAACAACATGACCGGACACCTGTCATATTCTCTTCCGTTATAAAAAGCGTCCATTCTTTCATTGGATGTCATCTGGTCTTTTTTGTACATTGTCCTCTTCTCCCTTTTGAAAACCATCTCGATATCTTCTCCGGCAATATGATACCGACTTATCCCATATTGCCGGATATTTATATATCGATTATATACTGTGCATTTTTAATTGTCCAATTCGTATTATAGATAAATACTGTATATTATAGGTTTTCTAAATAGCGGTACTGCCGGCATTAATTCATCTTTAATTCGTCCACAATATTATTCTTCCGGATCACGTCCATCGTATATAACATGGTCAAGAACACAACGCCGAATACCCCGGCTGCCGCCACGGACAGATATCTCCACGGAATCAGGAATTCCACATCTGTTCCTGCCCCAAGGCTCATACATAACGCCGCGCTGATCACCACCGTAAACACAAAGCCATAGATCATCGAACGTACTCCGTAGAGAAGACATTCATAATTCATCATTTTGCGAAAGCCTTTCGGAGACATCCCCATGGATCTCAGCATGGCAAATTCCTTGCGCCGAAGCATCAGATTCGTAGAAACCGTATGGAACACATTCGCCACCGCAATGAGAGAGATCAGTATGACAAACCCGTAAGTCAGCACTTTCACGGCAATGATCGTATTTCTGTCTGTCTCATATTCTTCCCTTATATTTCTCAGGAAACCATACTCTAACAAATCCTGCTCTTCCATCTGTGCTTCCAGTTCCTTAATCGTCTTCGCCGGATCCTCACATTGCACCGCCCAGACGGCGCTCAGCCAGTCTTCATTAAAACTGTCCCGGAACTTTCGGAACATATCTTCCGAAAGGATCAATGCAACCCGATCCGCATATTTCTCCAAAGAATCCGGCATCCGATCCACCGCGCCGGCAAGTTCTAATTCCATCGTCTTGTCATAACGCGCCGCCTTTCCCTCATCGTCATAATCAATATAACCCGCGTCAAACATACGATCCGTCATCTCCGGAAAAATAGCCTGCTTCTCATATCGTTCCGTCTCCGGGTTAAAATACTTCGTTGTATTCAGGTATAGTGCTTTCACATGATCGCTGTCCTGATAAGCAGACAGATCTACCTTCTGCTCCCTGGCAAACTGCCTGAAATCCTTGTCGCCAAGAATAAATATAGACGCGTTGATCCAGGTATCCCCCTTTGTCTCGTCTGCCAGATCCAACTCCTGAGAACAGGTACTCAGAAGCCCGGTCTGCGCCCATTCTTCCGGAATCTTAAAATAACACGATTCCGTATAATATTTCGAGACAGACCGGATACCTTTCGTCTGCTGCAGGATATTTTCCATATCTGGTTCCCGCTCGCCCACATCCGTATAAAGTGTGTATTCAAGATCCGTCTCAGGCGCTTCAAGGACAAACGCCCCCGTCTCTAACAGATACATATTGAAGAGCCCCGCCGCCGTAAATAATCCGATACTCATGGTCAGGGAGATCACGGTCGCCCGGTATTTTCTCCGGTCTCTCTTGTAATTCTTTTGCGCCATCATTCCCTCAAGCCCGAACACCGCCAAAGTCCATTTTCTCGTCTTAACCTCATTGGGCTTGATACAGATATCCGTACTGGAGCGGATCGCCTCCATCGGCGTGATCTTCCGGATCCTCCTTGACGGGATCCACACCGAGATCATGATCGTCACAAATGCGATCACAGCTGCCGCAGCCACTGCCCAGACCGGGACATACAGCGGGATCCCGCTCTTCGTTCCATGGATCCAGTTCGTCAGACCGCTGCCGATATAATGCAGTGTCACTCCGATCCCTCCGACACCTGCAAGGATCCCCAACGGAATGCCTACCGCGCTCACAAAGAACGCTTCATACCGCATTGCCCTACGAAGCTGCTTTTTCGTTGCGCCGATGGAAGACAGAAGCCCAAACTGTACGGTTCTTTCCCGCAGCGAGATAGAGAAAGCATTATAGATCAAGGTAATAGACCCTGTCATGATCACCAGGATCAGGATCGTCAGAAGCCCGGTCAGCACAACATTCAAGTTGGAATTATCCGCGACTCCCATCCAGCGAAGAAGAGAATCATTATACATGATCGCCGTTCCCTCCTGCGCCAGTGTCTCATCAGTAAAATCATAAGCCTGACGGGGATGCTTTAATTCCAGAAATACGTCCTGGTACTCTGTCTCTTCTTCGATCGGGCCTGCCAGGACATCATAGCCGGGCGCCCAGTAACTGACATTCGGCCAGGTGGAATAGATGCCGACCACAGTAAACGTCCTGGTTCCCGTCACGGTAAATGTCTCGTCGTCCTCGTACTCATCGTCCATATACTCATTGTTCTGGCTAAGCCGGTTTCCCTTATAAGACCGTTCCCCCAGTTCCAGCGTCAGGGTATCGCCGATTTTTGTCTGGTTGTCCTTTGCCTCATTTGCCAGCAAAACATAGGGCACGGCAATCTCATCCGCCGTCCTCGGCATCCTCCCCTCCTTCATCTCGGCAGGCAGCATCTCAAGAGCTTCTTCGGACAGCGCCCTCACATACAGATAAGGAACGGAAGGCGACTGCTGCGCCACCGGTTCGAACCAGGCATATCCCATGGTTTTCAGTACGGCTGCCTTTGCCACCTCTTCACGCCCGGCAAGAGAATGTACCTGGGATGAATCTGCGCCGGTCACAGCCACATGCCAGTTCCCATTCCGGGAAATGCTGTATTCCACCAGAAACTTCTGAAAACTGGTGCCAAATGTCGCGACTGCCGTGATCATAGAAGTAGATAAGATCACGCCGATGATCGTCACAATAGTCCGGACACGGTTTGCCTTCATGGTCTTCGCTGTAATCTTCGAGAAAATATTCATCGCCGGATCACCTCGTCTTTCACGATCCGCCCGTCTTCCAGGGCAAGGATCCTATCTGCCTGAAGAGCTATATTCTCATCATGGGTGATCACAATGATCGTCTGATGATAAACTTCATTCGAATAACGAAGCAGCTTCATGATCTCCTGGCTGTTCTCACTGTCCAGGTTCCCGGTAGGCTCGTCGGCAAGAAGAAGCGCCGGCGCGTTGAGCAGCGCTCTTCCGATGGAGACCCGCTGCTGCTGCCCGCCGGAGAGCTGATTCGGAAGATGCCTCTCCCGTCTTTTTAGTTTCAAAAGCTCCAGAAGCTCTTCCATCCGTTTCTCATTGATATCTCTGCCATCCATCAACACAGGGAGCGACATATTTTCCCGCACATTCAGCACCGGGATCAGATTGTAGAACTGATAGATCAGCCCCACCTGACGCCTGCGGAAGATCGCCAGTTTCTCCTCATCCTGTGCATAGACGTCCACGCCGCCCACCGTCACTTTCCCGAAAGTCGGACGGTCCACGCCCCCGATCAGATGCAGAAGCGTTGATTTGCCGGAACCCGAAGAACCGACGATAGCGAGAAATTCTCCCCGGTTTACAGAAAATGACACATGATCCAACGCATGGACAGCATTTTCACCTTCCCCATATACCTTACAAAGATCCTCAATCCTCAATATTTCCATATGATTCACCTTCTTAAAATAAACTCTCAAGACTATGATCTTATCCTGATGTAATTTCAAGTATATGCTGTTCATATTACCCGTCCGTGACTATTCTATAACAAATCTGTCACTTTGTAGAACCGTATCCGAAACTGTCCGCCGCCTCCCGGCACATTCTGCGCCTGTATCACAGCATTCTGCCGTGTAAGGATCATCTGCGCCAAGGCAAGCCCGATACCAAAGCTATCCTTCCCTGCATTCTCTCCGCGGTAGAACCTCTCAAACAAATGCGGCAGATCCGACTTCGGAATACCGGGACCCGCGTCTGTGATCCGCAGCTCTGTGTAGAGCGGGTTTTCCTCACAGCAGATCGACAGCGCCTTTCCGTCCGGCGTATACTCCAAGCCATTCTTGATCACATTCTGTACTGCCTCAAGCGTCCATGCATAATCTCCGATAAAGGATTTTCCTTCCTCGCCGTCTATCATACAGGTCTTGCCATGAATATCCATCGCCAGCTCAAAGGGCGAGACCGCATCGGCAAGAAACTTCTTCACAGAGATGGTATCCTTCTGCAGGGAGATCGTCCCTGCCTCCAATTTAGACATCTTAAGGAGGGTCGTGACCAGCCATTCAATCTTCGCAAGTAGTCTCTCCGCCTCCCGGAGAAGCCGCCTTCTTGCCTCATAGTCAAGCTCCGGACTTTTCATTCGTTCCACCAGGATATTAAGAGACGTAAGCGGCGTACGCACCTGATGCGAGATGTCGGCAAGGGCGTCGGCAAGAGACATCTTGTCTTTCTTAAGCAGCGCCGCCTGTTCCTTTAACCGAATGGTCATCTTACTGATCTCATCCCGGAGTATTTCCAGGTCCCCTTCCTGAAAATGCCTGAAATCCGGAATATCATTTCCATGCAAAAGCTCGTCAATCTGCTCCGCGAGTACCCGCATCCCGCGATAACGTCTGCCTATCCGAAAGAGATCCAAAATGCACCAGAATATACTGCAAAGGAACACGAAAGCAGCAGCGTTCTTTCCCCCTGCTGCTCTGGCAAATATCGTAGCAGCCGTTGTTCCGGCAACAGTCAGAATGACCTGTCCTGTGAATTCTTTATTCCGAAACTGCCACATGATCCTATCCCTCCATCCTGTATCCCAGTCCTCTCACAGTCTTAATGATCTCCGGATTCTGAGGATCCCGCTCAATCTTATCACGAAGCCGCTTGATATAGACTGTCAGCGTATTATCATTCACATATTCTCCTGCAACATCCCAGATCTCTTCTAACAGCTGTCCCCTTGACAATATCTTTCCACGATGATTTAAGAATACGAGAAACAACCGATATTCCAGAGCCGAAAGAAATAATTCATCCCCTGCCCGTGTGACACTGCCTTTCTCCATGTCGATCTTCAGTTCTCCCACATGTATCGCTTTGCCGGACTTCCCTGTCCGCCTTAGCACAGAACGCATACGCGAGACCAACTCCCTTGGACGGAACGGCTTGCTGATATAATCATCCGCCCCCATATCCAGTCCGGTAACTACGGAGAACTCATCACCCAATGCAGTCAGGAAAATGACCGGAATATCATACCGCGCTTTGATCGCAGTACACGTACTATATCCGTTGCCCTGGGCAAGAGTCACATCAAGCAGGATGAGATCCGGACGCTCCTCCTCTATCTGCTCAAGAGCCTTATGCTGTCCATCCGCCGCCGTAACCTCAAATCCTTCACCTTTTAAAAATGCCGACAGATTCTCCACAATTGCCGAGTCGTCTTCTATTAATAATACTTTAGATTCCAACATTTCCCTTCTCCATTTTCCTCACAGATCTTCCTGTATCCATTCTATTATTTATCTGAAATATAATTATAATGCGTATATTACTTAGATGCAAACCATTTCTTCCCGCCTCATCCTGCGATCGATCCGGTCAGTAGTCAAACTCCCAAACCGTATGGTTTACACCATTTTCCGCCCCAACAGAACGACAGAGTGTCTCTCTTCTATTTCTTTATAAACAAAATAGTTTCTTTTAAAATTTATAAATTAATTTAGAAACCATATATCTTCCGCCATATTTAACACTTTTAATATCCAAAAAATGACCACGGTATTTCGCATAAAATACCGTGGTCAAAAATATCAAATACTTACTATTCTAACACCTGTTACTCTAACGCCGGATGCTGATCGCGGTTCCCAACGCCCCCGGACCGGTATGGCTCCCAATACTGAATGACAATGGATTATAATAAACTGTCGCCTCCGGGAACGCCTCCTTAAGCATATCCGTCCACTCTCTTTCTTCATTCTCGTCAAGCCCGGAACCAGCCGCCCCTATAACGATCCGGCTCATCTCTGTATTCTGAAACCGGGTATCCAGATCATGCCTCACAGCTTCCAGCATCTTATGCTTCCCCTTCTTCATCCCCCGGACCTTGGCAAATGCATCCAGGCGCTCTCCCTGTATCGTGAGTACCGGCTTAATGTTCAGCACTGCTCCAAGAGCCGCAGCCGTCGGCGTGATCCTTCCGCCCTTTTTCAAGAACTCCAGTGTATCCACCGTTATATATATGCTGGACTCATATGCACGCCTTTCCAGTTCTTCTTTGATCTCTCCTGCCGACAGCCCTCTGTCTGCAAGCTCCTTTGCCTCTAACACCGATTCCCGCAGCGTTACCGAGATCCGATGGTTATCTGCTACCTGTATCCTGCCATTATAGTCTGCCGCAAGCCCTGCCGCCGACTCGTATGAATTACTCAGCCCGCTGGACATCGGAATATGGACGATCTCATCATAACCCTCTTTCAAGATCTTATCCCACATCCCGATCACCTCTCCCGGAGATGGTTGAGATGTTGTCACTTCCTTGCCGCCTGTAAGGCTTGCGTAGAACATTTCCTGGGTAAGGTCAATCCCTTCATAACAGGTCTCGCCGTCGATGATCACCGGCATCGGAAGCGAAAAAATTCCCAATTCTCTTGCTTCATTCTGTGTAATCCCACTGTTACTATCTGTCATAACCGCTGTCTTCATTTCCATATCCCCCTGTCATTCCTATATTCTCTCTTAGCCAAAGCCCCCGCGGCAGTCGCCAAATGTGCATACAAGCATGCCCGCTTGGCTCGTTGCTCGCGGGAATAAATACCCTTTTCTGTCTTGAAACACTGTCCTTGTTCCTTTATAATTAAGTGTGACAAATTGTAACACTATAAAGCAAAAAATTCAATACGTAATCAGACAACTGTTACAAACTGGGGGATTTTGTTCATGGATATAGAAAGAAAAAACCAGGCTAATAAATTAGCCCGGGAATGTATCGTAACTGCACTGATGCTGCTATTAAAAGAAAAACCACTGTCCGCCATCTCCATTTCCGAATTAACGGAAAAAGCAGGCGTATCAAGAATGACCTATTATCGAAATTACCAGTCCAAGGAAGACATCTTCTCCTCTTATCTGGAAGAAGCGCTGAATGAATATCAAAAAGAGGCGCGTGAGCTGTCTCTAGATCAACACGCCTATGCCCCCGCTAACCTCTTTCATTGCTTTTCTTATTTCGAAGAGCACAAGGAATTTCTTGACAGCTTATTCAAAAGCGGGCTTGGGCATCTGCTCCTGACTGCCATCAGCCGCTATATGCTGGAGACCTGGCATAAGCCAGAGGATGGGATTGAACATTATTATGGCCTCCAGGCATTTGCCGGGGCTCTTTATAACCTGTATATCTCCTGGTCTTCGAACGGCGCGAAGGAGACGCCGGCAGAACTGGTTAAGATCCTGCAGCGGATCGCTCCGCCGGTGTGAAACATCGCACACCGGTTTACTTATTGTACAAAGCCAGGATCCCCCTTACATCTTCCTCAGATATATTACATTGGCATGCAATCTCTCCCTCTGATATACCTTGTATATGTAAAGCGACTGCCCGGACAGCCATCTGAATTCCTTCTTTTCTTCCCTTTTCTATTCCCTCTTCCATCCCTTCCTCTTTCATGCCCTCCAACATGCTGATATGATCTCTAAGAGCCTTTTCCCTCGCCTCATATTCCAGGCGTTTCTCATCATCGGCGCTCAATCGCTTCAATGCCTCATATGCCTCATCCAGATATTCATCTCTCTGTGCCATATCCTCAAACTCCTTTCGGTTCTTCCCATTAAAAAAACGCATCCAGTTTACGATGTCCTCCCCTGTCCGGATTTCTCCCGGCAGCTTCTTAAGCTCCAGGATCTGTAATTCCATCTTATCGTTATAGAGCTTCCCTGTCTCATCATCCCGAAAATGCATCGTTCGGTAATACCTGTCATCATCCGGAAAGAAGAGTCCCTTTGTTATCCATAATGATACCATGAAATGGATTTCCATAAAAGATAAAACCTTGAGAAATCTTCTACAATTTAACCTGCCTGTAAAAAACTCTGCACTCATAAGCCAAAGTCCCCCTCAGCAAGCCGCTAGATATCTATATAAACATAACTGCTTGGCTCGTTGCTTCGCGGAAATATACTAGTATAATGTTAATGTACCAGGGTAACTCTCCGGCGGATCGCCGGTCAGAATACTGTTCCAGCACATATTTAACAGTTTTTTTGTATTTAATAATATTTTTTTCTGATTTTCTATTGACATTTCTCTTGTTATGAGATATTATAATATCAACAAAAAGAAAGGAGGACGGACCACCAAAGAATTAAATTTCCAAATTCAAAGAATATAGAAAAGAGAGGTATCGTCCAATGGACACAGAATTTTAGCATCCACTGTACTGAACAGATGATTCGTACAGTGGATTTCATTTTTATATATTTCTAAATAGATCCTCTGCTCCCCTTCTCACTCTGCAGGCAATATCGCAGAGCATTTTTCTGTTCAATAACATTCTTCCATATCTTCCCTTATTTCATTTTTTATCAAAAGATGGGAAACTCCTGATCACAAGCAAGACCGCCGCAAAAAGTATGAAAGGAACCCAGATCTTTAAATCCACGATCATATGTATCACATGCTGCGACGCATGTTCATCCGCTTTGTATCCGGATAACTCTAAGAATCCTCCTACGATAAGAAACGAAAAGGCGCCGAAAAACTTACGTACAAACGTACTGACAGAATTAATGAAACCGGCATGTGCATTGCCAAAATGAATCTCTGTATAATCGGTACAATCAGGGATCAGAGAGAAACACCCCGTGTTGGCGCAAGTTAAGCCAAGTGTGGACGCCGTGCTCATCACCATAACCATAAGTGTCCCGGCATCTTCACGCAGGAAAAGAAGTATCAGCGCAGTTCCCGCCTGCAAAAGCATACTGATACCTATGACACGAAGTTTACCTAGCCTTTGCAGGAGAAAAGGCATAAACAACATCACAAAAAAGGTAACTATAATCTTAACGCCAGAGATTGCTGCCAACAGATTGACATTTTTGACCACATATTTTAAATAATAGATGCTGATTGCCGCGTTAAACGAAATACCCATATAGACAAAACCAAGCAAAAGTCCAGTGCAAAGTACCGCTTTGTTGCAGAATAAAAGCTGTGCCAGCTCCCCAAACGACGCCTGCTTTTTAGTCGGGATAGAATTGTAAAAATCCATTCTGCGGGCGCTGTTTGCCGCAATAAAAGCGCTGGAAATACATAAGAAGGCTACGATCATTGCAGCAGCAAACCAGCCGCGGCGTACATCTTCGAAGCATGAAACCACAGGAATTGTAAAAAGCCCGACTGCAGAAGTCGCAAAAGCGCCCACAATCTGACGGGATGTAAGAAGAAGATTGCGTTGATGCGGATCCCTGGACATTACGCTGTTAAGCGCCTGCCACGGAATGGTAAATTCTGTATAAAAAACGGAAAAGAAAGCAAGCACGATCAAATAATACACCATACGAAGAGAACCGTGCCACGGCGGTACGGCAAATAAAAGCAATATTGTTACGCCCCATAAGAGAGAACCGAAGATCATATACAGCGGCTTTTGTTGCCGAGAAACTCACAGAGATGGGATATACCCCAAAGCTTATAAATGGGTGCGGGGTTACGGCAACAGCAGGAAACCCCAAAGGAAAGACCTTACTTCTCAGGGCGGATATGGACGCACTCCCCATGGAAGAGGACAGCGGCATGGAATTTGCCTCGCAGGTTCCGGGAGCAGCCCACTGCTGCGGACATGACCTGCACACGGCAATGCTCCTTGGCGCCGCAAAGCTTTTGAAGGAAGAAGAAGCATCTTTAGAAGGTACTGCAAAGCTGATGTTCCAACCCGCCGAGGAAAATATGCAGGGCGCACGTGCTATGATCCAGGCGGGGATCCTCAAGAATCCTGACGTAGACGCGGCAATGGCAATCCATGTAAATTCTATCGCAGTCTGCGGGCGTCTCCTTGTATTTTCAGGACCGACCTGCGCTTCCTCGGATTTGTTTAAGATAACCATCAAAGGCCACGGCGGCCATGGGGCAAGACCGGAAGAAACTGTGGATCCCCTTAACGTAATGGCGCATATCCACACTGCGCTTCAGGCGCTGCAGGCAAGAGAACTCCGCGCAGGCGAGACCGGCGTTCTCACAGTCGGATGCATGAAAGGCGGTTCGACCTACAATGTTATCCCGGATGAAGCCGTGATGATGGGGACGATCCGCACTTACAACAAAGAAATCCGACAGATGCTCATCACTAGAATGCAGGATATTGCAAGCGGTATCGCAGAAGTATTCCGTGCAGAAGCAATCGTTGAATTCAGCGACAATTATACGATACCCCTTATATCAGACAAGGACATGGCGGCATTTGCGACAGATACTTTGAAAAAGATCCTTCCGCAGGATCAGATCCTTCCGATGCACAAATCTTTTCCAGGCTCCGAGGACTTTGCCTTTATCGCAGACAAGGTTCCGACATTATTTATCGTATTGGGAGCCGCAGTACAAAAGGGCGTGGAATACGGGCAGCACCATCCAAAAGTTCGGTTTAACGAAGAATGTCTTCCGACAGGAGCCGCAGCTTACGCATATCTGGCGTCGGAATGGTTGAAAAATAATAAATAAAGGAGATCCATCATGGAAAAAAAGCGAGAAAAGATACATTATGCATGGTTTATTTTAGGAGCGTGTGTTTTAATCAATACCATTGTACAATCCCTGGTCATGCAGGTCAGCGCATTGTTTATCCTCCCAATGTACAACGATCTGCAGATCCCAAGAACACTTCTTTCATTGCAAAGCGTATTGATAACGGTTGGCGCGGTCATCAGCGCTCCATTCTGGGGAAAGATATATAAAACAAAAGATGCGCGGAGATATCTTCCATTATCAGTTGCCATCACGGCCATTTGTACAGTCGGAAGAGGATTTATGCCGAATATCTGGTGCATTCTTCCGCTTTCCCTGATCAAAGGCATCTTCTTTACCGGAAGCACGCTGCTTCCCATCTCTGTATTGCTTACCGCGTGGTTTAAAGAAAAACGCGGGCTTGCGATCAGTATTGCGACAATCGGAACAAGTGTCGGAAATGTAATCTTAAACCCGGTGGTAGAAAAAATCATCTCTACATACGGCTGGCGGACAGCAGATAAAATAACCGGTATTTTTATGCTTATTTCTACCGTCCCCGCCCTTTACCTTGTGATTCGAAACAGGCCAAAGGACATCGGGCTGCTTCCGTATGGAATTAAAGATCTTGCGTCTTTAAAGAACGGTATGGAACAAAAACAGCAGAATCTGGAAGGAATGACCATGGCACAGGCATTAAAATCTCCGATCTTATATCTGTTTTTATTTGCTGTCCTTGCCATGACCTTCGCGAACGGCGCGGCTCTTCAGACGCCGACATACCTTGCCGACATAGGATACGGGACCGCCGTTGCGGCAAAGGCGGCGTCTGCATACGCGGCAGTCGGAATCTTCGGAAAATTAGTTCTGGGTGCGATCGTGGACAGATTCGGAGAGAAAAAAGGAGTTATATACATCTGTACCGTGACAACGATCGCGTACATTTGTTATATCTTTGCATTAAACAAAGCGGCATTTATCGGACTGATCTTCTTCTACGGACTTTCCACAGGAATGGTTTCCGTTATGCCAACCCTTCTTACCAGCAAGATCTTTGGAAATAAAGATTACGGCCCGATTTACGGCATTGTTGTCTCGGTAAATCGTCTCGGCGGTATTATCGGTAATGTTCTTGTCTCTATCTTGTTTGATATTACAGGAAATTACTCTATTATCTGGCCGGCATGTGCCGTCATGATCGTATTAACGCTCATCTCTATCTTAGCATGTATGTCTATGGCGAAAAAGTAATTCATCTTCTCTTTGCCATATCAAAAGGCAGTGAACACTTCTCAATCGTGTTCACTGCCTGCCGAAAGACAGTCACCAAATGTGCTCGCGGGAATAACAAGAAAAACGCCGGAAAAGTCTGTCTTCCTTTAAAAAGAGACGACAAGCTGCATCTTAAAACGTTCCTCGCCATACACAGCATGCGGCACATCCTTTGGCATGACCAGCGTCTCCCCTTCCTCAAGGATAAACACCTCTCCTCCAACCGTAAACCGCCCCTTTCCTTCCAATACCGTAACCATGGCATCCCCGCCCGACGCATGGGTAGAGATCTCTTCCCCTTTGTCAAACGAAAAAATGGTCATGCTGACAGATGCATTCTGCACCAGCGTCTTACTTACTACTTGTCCTTCCTGATAATTTACCAGGTTTTTAAGCCTTAAACTTGTCTGTTTTTCAATATTCTTATACATTATAGCCTCCTAAACTTTTTGATGTACTATATTTTATAACGTCTGACGTTTCATCTGCTCCAATACATAAAAGATCCCTTCAAGCGCCTCCTCTTTGGTTAAATATCCGGCTTTACAGAACTCATTGTCAATCGAGTACTTCCAGAGGTTCTTCCCTTTCATTTCCTGATAAAGCACAACAATATGACCGTCTATTTTGAGATATTCATTCCCCTTTTTAGAGCGTTTCCATTTCCTTTTGAGGAAATTCACGTGCCTTGCCTGTTTATTCTTGAATTCTGCTTCACGGCGTTTGGCTCCTTCTATATCGCCTTCCATCCTGCCTGCACAGACACAGCCTACGGCAAGGTTTCGATATTGGGGGTGTTCCATGTGATGAACGTAACGGATGATCTGATATCCGCACATCTCACAGATTCCCACTGGCGCCCCCAAATCCTCTACACTTGTACAGATCCACCCGGAATGCGGGACATCTTCACACTTCCACAAATTGTCGCTGTTCTTCTTAAGCTCCTTTGTTATAGCCGCCGATGCCACTTCTTCCAATCTTCCTATATCACCTTCTGGCGGCACTTCCTCTAATTTCTTCTCATTTTCTTCGTCTTCTGGCAGTACTTCCTCTAATTTCTTCTTCTCTTTTTCTTCGTCTTCTGGCAGCACTTCCTCTAATTTCTTCTTCTCTTTTTCTTCGTCTTCTGGCGCCACTTCCTCTCTTCTCACCTCTGTCTTTGATATCTTCTTATCTGACTCAGACGTCCTCTCGCCTCCTACACTCTTAGTCCGCAGATCTTCATGTGCTTTCATGAAATAACTCTTCGAAATACTTCTTGACTGCATAAGCTTCTCAAACCAGATCGTATAACTCCCCCGTCTGGTATCTATCTTTTCAATCTTACCCATGCCAAAAACATGGTGTTCCAACACATCTCCGACCTTCCTGTCATTTTCCTGCGGACTCTGAGCCAAGACGCCCTGATCCAACCTCGCCGCATATCCCCGGCTTTCCTTCATTAATTCTTCCGAAATCTGCCCAATCCTCACATAATTCTTTTCTCCGATCTCTTCAAGAAATCTGGAAATCAATTTCTGATTCCCATTTTGTGTGGATCCTTCCGACTCCATCAAAAAGAGGTACTTCTCTGCCCTGGTTATCGCAACATAACACAGCCTCCGTTCTTCCTCAAGCCCCAGACGCTTCCGGTCGCCCAGTGTCTTCGCCGAGGGAAATATCCCTTCCGTAAATCCCAGGATAAATACCACCGGAAACTCCAATCCTTTCGAAGAATGAATTGTCATAAGCTTTACCGCATCCTTAGAATCACTTCCATCCTCCCCCGATTGAAGGGCGATCTGCTGTAAAAACTCCTCCAACGTAACATTTTCCCCGAATTCACGTTCAAACTCATTGGCGATCCGTTTGAATTCTGCAAGATTATCCAACCGCTCTTCATCGCCCAATTCACGAATATACCGTTCATAACCGGAATCCTTTGTTATATCATTTACAATATCAGAGATCCGTTTCGTCTGATAACCCGCCCGCATTTTTTCAATCAAACTGACAAACGATGCCACATCGCTTTTGGTAAATTCATTCTCAGCCAGATTCTCTGAAAGAATTGTCAAAAATGACTTCTCCGGAGCCTTTGTCTTCAACTCATCAAGCAGATTCATCTTTACACGGCCGAATCTCCTTCGGGGTGTGTTGATGATCCTGCGAAAAGATATGTCGTCATCAAAGGCGATCAGTTTCAAATAAGCAAGAATATCCTGAATCTCCATCCTCTGATAGAATCGGACTCCGCCAAAGATCATATAAGGAATATTTTTCTCCACCAGCTTCTTTTCCGCAATGCGTGACAAGAATCCCGAACGATAGATAATGGCAAAGTCCGAATATTTAAAACATTCTTCGGCACACAGCCGTTTGATATTCGCAACAACCTGATCCATTTCTTCAAAATCGTTCCTGCAATGATAATGGATGACCGGCGCTCCGTCTGCATTCTTCGTAAACAGATCCTTCTTAAGACGCAGTTCATTTTTCTCGATCAGTGTATTCGCACACCGCAGAATCTGGGGCGTAGATCGATAATTCTGATTTAAAATAATGGTCTTTGTACCAGAATGCTCTTTATCAAAATCCACGAGGAGTTTCACATCAGAGCCTCTCCATTCATAGATATTCTGATCCGGGTCACCGACGATCATAAGATTGTGATATTTGCCTGCTAATAGTTCCACAAGACGCATCTCCACGGATGAACTGTCCTGAAACTCATCTACCATAATATAATTTAACCGGTTCTGCCATTTCTCCCGTATCTTTGAATCCTTCTCCAGAAGATAGATCGCAAACGAGATCAGATCATGAAAATCTAACGAATAAGTAGCCTTCTGCTTCTGAAGAAAGTCCTCGATAATACGGTCGTCCTGATTCTTTATCTCATCTAATATCTGGCAGGGAGCAGGATCGCAAAACCGCGGCACATACTCCGTATGCTTCTTGACATAACCGATCTTCTTTAACATGGATTCGAAACTGGCATAATCAAGCTTTAGTTCGTATTTCTGGTACAGTTCCCCAAGCATCGTCTTTTGCTGATGATTATCAATAATCTGAAACTGCTTATTCAAAAACAATTTCTCAGGGTTCTCCCGCAAAAGCCGGTTACAGAAACCATGGTAGGTACAGATCAAGCTTACCTCATCTTCTTCTCCGATCAGCGCACGGATTCGCTTCTTCATCTCACCGGCAGCCTTATTGGTGAAGGTTACACAGAGGATATTCGCAGAATCAATCCCGTATTCCTGGACCAGATATGCATAACGGCTTACCAAAAGCTTCGTCTTTCCACTGCCCGCACCTGCAATTACCCTGACATACCCTTCCGTCTCAAGAACCGCCTCTTTCTGTTTTTCATTAAGGTTATCAAACAAATCTGCCATAACTACACAACCACTTCCAAAATCCTTTTTCCACGATAGTTCAGTTCCTGTATCCCTGTCTTCTTGTTTCTGTTAAAATTAAAACTAAGCATATATCCTTTATCCTGTTTATAGAAATCCAGATACTCAAAGATCTGTTTTTCTCCCCGCATATTGTACGCATCTCCCCGCCACAGCTTTAATTCGATGACAAATTGTTTTCCTTTATAATCAACAATAATATCCGTTCTTTTATGATCTCTTGTCCTTGCTTCTACGTAATAATTTCCATTCCCGTTGATGATCGGTTTAAGATATAACAAGAACAATTTTCTTCCGTTTTCCTCGATAAATTTCTGGTCATTATCAGAATAAATTTCTTCATAATACTCATAAAATTTCTTCATCACCAAGTCCATCTGAAGCATTCCATTCACAATAAACTGATTCCGTTCAGACGCTGCTTCTATATACAATTCATGATCCACAGCCATATCTGCCAGGAACAGATCGTACATCTGCGTCTCAAAGATCCTGTTCGCTACGGCAACCATTCCGTCTCTGTCTTTCAGGAATCCCAATGTAACTCCCAGGTCAATGACCGGAGACTCCCTCTTGAAAGGGATGCTGCTCCCGCCAAACAGAATGCCCTGCATTAATTCTTCAAGCTTTGGATGATCCAGCAATTTCTTTACCATATCATCAAACAGGGTATTCCGTTCCATCAAAAGTAATTTCACAGCCGCCAGAAATCCTTCTTTGGTCCAGGCGCGTGCTCTTGTTAAAAATGGCTCGGTTCCGCTCACTCTTTCATCAAGCAGCTGACAAAGTTTTGAAACAAGGAAAGGATACCCCGAAGTATACTCATACAGATACCGGCTCATAAAAGCTCTATCCATACCCGTATGATAATCTTTCTCATAGTCTTCAAGCATCGTATCAATATCTTCCGCCGAAAAACTCATATCAATAACAAAATTTACCGCAATATTCCACGGACTGTTATATTTCGCTTCTTCTTCCGGATGTAATTTTATCTTTAATGTTTTTACATCGTATACCCCTGCAAGAATCACCGACTGGAACGTACTGTCCTTTCCCTGCTGTCTTTTCAGATATTTTTCTCGAAGCAGACCAAGAAACGACAGAAATATCTGATTGTCAGAACTTTTGTCCACCTCGTCGATCATAAGTACGATCTTCTTCTTACTCATCTGGCACAAAGAACTGATCTTTTTTCCAAGCGAACGCATCGGAAAACCTTCTGATATCGGTGATTCCCATACTTCTATCATATCGTTGCCTACATTCTGTTCTCTGAGACAATCACTGATATCCAGGATCAAACCTTCTGCCAGACTGGTCGGGGATTGAAAATATTCATCTGCCGCCTCAAAGCTAAGGCTCAATACAATGTATTCCTCCCGAAGCCTCTGTTCCAACAGATATAAGGTAGTCGTCTTACCATACTGACGCGCTCGGTTGATGGTAAAATATTCACCTTTATCTATATAATCCTTTTTCATTCTGTCTATTCGGGATGTGAGATCGACCATATAATTTTTCTCAGGAATGCAGGCGCCTGTGACACAAAACTTCTTATACATCTTATCATCTCCATTCTGCCGCTTTCTGCTGACAGTTTGCTGACCGCATCTCCTTATTCAACTTATGTTAAAGTCTAACATAAAAATTCCCCGTCTACAAGGGAAATCCCGTACCGCCAAAGAGGCTTTGTCATACCTCGCATTCTATCACCTCCTGCGTATATTTCCGTTCCATATCATGCCGGATCTTCCGGTTGGCAGCCGTATCAAATACGATGGAAAAATCATAATCCTCCGGATACAGCTCTTCTGCCGCTACATGGAGTTTCACCCGCTTATGGTTGATCCAGATCTTCTTTCCCGGCATCTGCACCCGCAGAACCCCTTTCTCATTGACCGGCTCACATACGATCCCAATCTTCTTATCCGGATACACCATCACACTGTCTCCCCGCCTGTACTTTTCCGAAAGCCCTGCATTTCCTTTGGCTTTTTTGACTCGGGAGATCCTCTTGCCGTTCTGCCTCCTGATTGCCGTCTCTTCTTTTCCGAAATGGTACGACGCAACTGCTTCCTCACCGTAAGCGGCACGTATCGCTGTTCTGAGCATCTCATTTGGCATCCCTAATCTGTCGGCTATATGAAACGCACAGCTCTCTCCCGCCTCACCGATCACCATCTGATAAGTCGGCATTAACGTGTCCTTGTCAAACGTCATTCTTGCATTTACGATATCCTCCGTCCGGTCCGCATACTCCTTGATCTCCGGATAATGGGTCGTTACCAGGAAGAGGGCTTTGCTCTTCCTCAGTTCTTCCAGAATTGCAACCGCTATCCCCATGCCTTCTGCCGGATCCGTTCCCGAACCCAGTTCATCCATGATCACAAGGCTGTCTTGATCCACCTCGCTTAACACCTCCAATACATTCCGGATATGCGCCGAAAAGGTAGAGAGATTCTCCGCAAGGTTCTGCCCGTCGCCGATGTCGCACAGATAAGCACTGTTCATACAGATATCCGCTTCCCTGCAGGTCACATGGAGCCCGCACTGCGCCATCATACAATTCAGCACGACCGTCTTGATCGCCACCGTCTTTCCGCCCGTATTCGGTCCTGTGACCACGATGCCTTGCACCTGTCCGCAAGCCCCATGCTGCTGCCCCTTGCGTGCATCCCTATCCATCCCGGATACGCCTTTTCCCCTGCCGCCGATCTCAAACTGCAGAGGCACACATACGCTTCGATCCATCAGCGGATGCCTTGCATCCCTTAAGACGATCCTCCGCTCTGTATTCATGGACGGTTCTGCCGCGCCCAGCTCCATACTCAGCTTCCCTTTTGAAAATATGAAATCCAGTTTCTCGATCATCCTCATATTCTCATTCATCAAGTCTGCCGCGTCAGCTGCCATCGCCGTCAGTGTATAGAGAATACGGTACACCTCATTTTCTTCACCGATTTTCAGAAGCTGAAGTTCATCATAGTATTTCGCCACACCTGCCGGCTCGATAAACAGTGTATTCCCGGTTGCCGATCTGTCTATCGTGCTTCCCGGTATCCTGGACCTGTATTCCTTCTTCACCGGCACGCAGATTCTTCCATTGCGCAGGGTACAGAAACTATCCACCATGTATGCCTTATTGGAACGCAGCGTCTGCTCCGCCTTCTGCTTCATCTGCTCCTCACATCTTGCGATCTGGCTTCGAAGCTGTGAAAGCTCTTTTGACGCATAGTCGTCCACCTGCTGTCCCCGGATCTGTCTTCCGATCTCTTCCCCAAGCTCCTCCGCCCTGTGGAGATTCTCGTCATAATAGGCAAGGGAATTGCCGAAGGCTCTTCCTCTGCTCAGATAATCCTGCAGACGCCTGACCGCAGCCAGTGCCTTCTCCACCTGCTCCAACTGATACGGTGTAAGACAGCCTCCTTTTTCCGCTATGGTGAAGATCTCTCTGATCTCAGAAACATTCTGCAGAGGCGGCTGCCCCAGGCTCTCCATCAGATCTCTGCCGTCTGTCGTATCCTTAAGCTGCTTTCTCAATTCCATTTCAGACAGGAAGAAACCCGCCTCCTGTATCTCTTTCTTTGCCTGATCCGTGACCGCCAGATCCATCCATATCGCTTTGATCCTGTCGAATTCAATCTGTTTTTCTATATTCATTTTCAATTTCCTTCCTTTCGTAAATAGGCTTCCACAGTCCCCCTTTGCCTTACCTGCTCCATACCTGTCTGAATTCCTGCCAGTCGCCAAATGTGCATGCAAGCATGCCCGCTTGGCTCGTTGCTCGCGGAAATATACCATGGCGCTCAAAAACATAGCATACTATGATAAAATCAGGGTACAAAAAAACACGGCCATACAGCCATGCTCCTTTAATATCCGCAAATATATCTCAAAAAGAATACCACAATATTAAGCATTTGTAAGGCGAAAACGTCGACAGCATGCGCCGTCAACCAATGGCTGACTCCTGGTTCAAGACCAAAAATCATACCATGCAATATTTATTTTGCTATTTTCTCCATTACAACCACACTTAACATGCAATACCCTCCTCATAATCTCATTCTGAAATCTTACTCTTCAATTTGTTTCCCCCTCATTGTACATGCGTCTGCATGCTTTGTCAAGGAAAAATAAATTGCACAGCGTCCGGTTTCAATGGTATAATATCCTAAGAAAATGAAACATGAAGGATGGAACACATATGAGGAACAGAGTATGCAGGCTGCTTTTGGGTATTCTATGTACCGCAGCACTTACGGGATGCAATCTGGCAAATGAAAAAGACTCCCCGAATGCATCCACTCAAAGAGTCGAACTGACTGTCTGGGGCGCCGAAGAAGACACGGAACTGATGACCCAGATCATTCAAAGCTTCAAGACAAATTACCAGGGACAGGCGGATTTTGAGATTTCCTTTGAAGTACAGGGCGAATCTCAATGTAAGGATGTACTGCTCGGAGGATTGGAGGAAGGCGCGGACGTATTTACATTTGCGGACGATCAGTTGAACGCATTGGCAGCCGCCGGGGCGCTGGATCCCATTGAGAATGCAGATGAGATCATCAATAAGAATCTTTCCAGCGCGGTAGAAGCCGCCTCGGTAAACAATCAGCTATATGCCTATCCGCTGACCGCGGACAACGGATACTTCTTATACTACAACAAGCAGTATATCTCCGAAGAACAGGCGAAGACTTTAGACGGTATCCTAGGAGCCGCAGCGGCAAACGGCAAATTATTTGCCATGGACTGGTCTTCTGCATGGTATGTATATTCTTTCTTTGGAAATACCAATCTCCAGGTAGGGCTTAATGACGACGGGATCACCAACTATTGTACCTGGAACCAGGCGGACGGAGACGTCCGGGGCATCGACGTGGCGCAGGCAATGCTGCGGATCGCAGGAAACCCGGGCTTTTCCAACCGGACAGACGAAGAATTCCTTAACGGGGTTAAGAATGGCTCCGTGATCGCAGGCATCAGCGGAGTATGGAATTCCGTTGCGGTAACGGAAGCCTGGGGGGAGAATACCGGGGCTTCTAAGCTTCCTACCTACACCTGTAACGGAAACCAGATACAGATGGCATCTTTTTCCGGATGTAAATTAATCGGTGTAAACGCTTACTCCGAACATCCGAAATGGGCGGCAAGACTTGCCGAATGGATCACAAACGAAAAGAACCAACAGCTTCGGTTCGAAATGCGCGGCCAGGGTCCTTCTAACCTCTCGGTCGCAGATTCTGCGGAAATCCAACAGTCTCCTGCGATCGCCGCCCTCTTAGGTCAGTCTGCGTTCTCACAGCTGCAGCGGGTAGGCGGTAATTTCTGGGACCCGGTTTCAAAATTTGCGGGAAATATGGCGGCAGGGAATCCTTCCGGACAGGATCTGCAAGAACAGTTAGACGAGATGGCGGCAGGCGTCTCTGCACGTTAGTTATGAAATATCGAAAGGATCTGTTAGAAATAAGATGAATAAGAAACTTACCATACAACAACGTCTGATACTTCCGATCATACTTCTAGGAGTTGTGGCATTATTCTCGAATGCCCTGTCGGTTTTCAGTATCAATAATGTAAATTCGAATGCTTCTAAAATCGTAGACAATTATATGGCCGGCTTGGAGACATTGCAGAATATCCGCCATTCGACCACTGATATCCACAAGATGGCGCTGTCCCACATTGTCGCGACGGACTACAATACCATGATCACTGTCGTAGCACAGATCAAGGAAGAAGAACAGACTCTGGAAGCATACCTGAAGGAATATAAGAACTACGTTACGGAGGATGAAGAGGCGATCTACAATCAGCTTCTAGAGAATTATGATTCTTTTAAACATGCTCTGGTCTATCTCGTATGCGCAAGTGCGGACAGCAAGACTATGGACGCCTATGCATATGCCAACGGCGACGTAGCTTCCTTCGGCTCTGCCATCGCAGACAACACGAATGAACTATATACCGCCGTCAGTGAACGGACAACCAGCGCAAGGCATAAGCTCCTGATCGTCTATATCATATCACTGGTGATCGCAACCGCGTCGATCGTAACCTGCCTGATCTTAGTGCTTGCGGCGATCCGGATCATCAAAAAATATGTGATCACCCCGATCAAAGGCACGGTAGACACCCTTCAGGAAAGCTCCCAGAAGCTTGACGCAGTGACGGGCGAGGTATTGAAGCATACTCGTACATCCGGCAAAAGTGTAAAAGGACTTTCCACCCTTGCCGATTCCTTGTCCATGGCGATCCAGAAGGTAGCGAATAATGCGGCGATCATCAACAACAGCGCTTCCGATATCAAAGGAGATGTCCACGATATGGCGGAAGAATGCAATACGCTCACGGACTATTCTTCCGCGATGAAGGTCCGTGCAAATGAGATGGAGGCGTCTGCACAGACAAACACAGAAGTGATCCAGAAGAAAGCCGCCGACATCTTAGATGTTCTAGAAGAAGCGATCAAGAACAGTAAAAGTGTGGATCAGGTGAATAATCTTACCAAGGATATCGTGGCGATCTCTTCCACAACAAATCTGATCGCCCTCAACGCATCCGTAGAAGCCATGCGGGCAGGCGAAGCCGGCAAAGGCTTTGCCGTCGTCGCCAGTGAGATCAAGACCCTTGCCAATTCCTGCAGCGAGACTGCCGGACGGATCCAGGAAGTCAACCAGATCGTTACGAATGCAGTACATAACCTGTCCAGACATTCTCAGGATATGGCAGATTACTTAAGCGAGACGATCCTCACAGAATTCCGGGAATTCGTTCGTTCCGGCAGGCAATATAAGGAAGACGCTGAATATGTAAAAGAAATGATCGACGCATTTAACAGCCGGACCGACCGTCTCAGAAGCTCCATGATCGAGATCGCCGATTCCATCGGAAGTATTACCAAGGCAATCGACGAAGGCGCCGCCGGGATCACGGGCGTCGCAGACAGCACCAAGAGCCTGGTATCGGATATGGCAGATATTACGGATCGAATGGATATCAACCGTGAGATCGTAGAAGAATTGAAGAAACAGATGGAAGTCTTCTCTGATTTCTGACCCAAGCGCCATACTGTATCTGACAATATGTTTTAGACTGTATAAGAGGTAACATTTATGATTGATCTACAAGACCAAGGAAGAAGCAGAAGCCCTCTTGCCCGGCTGTACCGCCGAATTACAGGAACTCTATGAACAGACACAGGAGGGGAACGGGCAGAAATGGCTGATGATCGATCTGGAAGACCAAGATCAGCTCTATCAGGATTCTCTCCGCCTCATTAAGATTCGAAGCAAAGCGTAGTATTTCGATAACAGACGACGATCCAGGGGCATACATCACAGTATGCCCCTGGCATGATCTTATATGCTCCCTCTTTCAAAGTATTCATCAATCTTCTGCTTTATCTGCGCAGGCTTTAGTCCTTTAACCAGATACCCGTCCGGCTTCAGGGCTATTAATTTCTTAACCGTCTCCGGATCAGCCCTCCCAGTCAGAAAGATAATCGGGATATCCGCAAATACCTCCTCCGAACGCATCATCTCCAGCACTTGCTGCCCATCGCAGACCGGCATCTCATAGTCCAGCAGCACAAGATCCGGCTTATCCAGGATCATGCACCGCAGCGCAGCCGTACCGGACTGGGCGGGCGTCACATCATAATCCTCATCCAAAAGTTTCCGGATCCCCTGTCTTACAGTAACAGAATCATCTACCACTAACACCTTTCGCTTCGGACGAGTTTCTCTCTGCATAAGGTATCTCCCGACTTCGGTCATCGCGTTATCCGATCGGAGCGGAGCGGCAGCCCCTTTCTTAGACGGATGTCTTACGGACGTACAGTATGAAAAATATCCCTCTCCCGTATCGAATAGCAGGCTGATCTGTAATTTCTCAGTCTCAAATACATCCTGGAACTGTCCGTAAGTAAGAAGGTTTTCTTCTTTCAGTTCATACCCGTCCATATCCGGCAGATGATTCCTGACGTAATCCGCAAACTGTCGCGCCATATATCTCGACGCATTCATCAACAGCGTGTTCAGCTTATTCGTCTTGATCCCCATGGTTTTTCCGACTGTATTGATCAAAAGCTTCTCTTCGAAGACCAGGAATATCTCATATCTTTCTTCTTCCTGATCTGTGCCGTAGACCAAGCGATGATACACGCCTTTCCCGAATTTTTCCCCGCCGTACGCGTCGCTGATCACATAAGATTCCAGATGGAACAGATCATACATCAGCTGAAGAAGGATCCTTCTCATATCCTCCTGTTCCTTGCCCGAAAGAAGCCCGACCCACCGGCTCCTGCTCTTCCCGGTGATCGCACGGTCCTCCATCAGGGTATGCCCCACCAGCCATCCGGCGCAGACCCCAAGGAAATGCTCTACCGAATCCGCAGAGTAGCCTGTCTGTTCCAGTTCTTCCTCCAGGGCAGGAAGCGTCCTCTCTCGGAATTCACGGTGGATATGCATGTGTACATTAAGCCGTTCATAGTGTATGGACGCCATATACTCTTCTTCCTCTGTGAAATGCTTTACAGCATGATCCTTGAAGAATTTGATCCCTTCCTGACATGCCCACTGGCTCTTGTTCTTTTCATCACTGAACCGGAATAATTTATTGATGATCTTAAAAAGCCTTCTGTGTTCCTGATCAATAATGTCTACACCGATATTATACTCCTCTTTCCATATTAGCTGGCCTTCCATTATACAATCCTCCTATTTTCGCAGCAAATTTATCTGGCAAGACAAAACTCCCACTATAGATGGTGCTTGTGGGAATTCATTTCCTGTCATACATTCAGACACATCATCATATAATACGGTGCGCCATCTGTGTATACTGTTATTGTATTCACCAAACATTTTTTCGGCACTAGAACAGCGCCGCATTAATTCTGAAGTAAAGGCGCCTGAATTTTGCAGCGGGGCAAGGCGGCGAAAGAAAGCATGCGGTGGAATTGTTGACTGACGGCGCTATGTGCCGACGGCACATGTTTAGTGCGGAGCGATTTGATGTGAAATCCCAAAAAAACCACCGCACATTCTATATGCGGTGATTTATCCCGGTCAAACATTTTTTTCCTCCGACATCTCTGCGGATTCCCTTTCCTCCAGATCCTTTGTAATCTGCGGAAATTCCTTATCCAGTTTATAGATCAGCAAAATCGCCGTCGCCGCGCCCCAGATGATCAACGGACCGTATTTGTATATATTCTCGATCATACTGACAGCCGCCGCAGCTTCCTTCTTCATAGCTTAACGCCTCCTTTGCCGGGCAAAACCGCCATCCCGCGGTCTGCCCCAAGTCCTGCTTACGGATTAACAATACTCCATGATCGCCTTCACAGCCTGCTTCGTACCGTCCGCCGGAAACAGTTCATACCCGACCAGTCCGCGGTATCCGCATTCTTCCAGATGGCGGATAACCTTCTTATAGTTGATCTCTCCGGTTCCCGGCTCATGGCGTCCCGGCGCGTCCGCAACATGGATATGCCCAAACTGATCCCCATAATTACTGATCGTGTCACAGATACATCCCTCATTAATCTGCATGTGATATACGTCATATAATAATTTCAGGCGCGGCGAACCAATCAGCCGGCAGATCTCGGCTCCTGTCTGTGTATATTTCAGAAAATTCCCCACATGGTCTGTCGTGACATTCAGCGCTTCCAAGTTCAGATTGATCCCCTCCTGTTCTGCCAGCCTTGCACATGCCAGCAGAGTATCATACATGGAACACAGCTTCACAGTGTCCGAGAGTTCATTGTAAGCATTCACTACCACGCCGCCTTCTCCCAGCGCATTGGAATGAATCGTAACACTTCCTGCATTAACCGCCTTCGCCGCCTCGATGGATCTCTTAAGTTCTTCCAGATACTTAGCCTTATGCCCAGGATCTACCAGAGAATAATCCGCGTCTCCGTTAAATCCGCTGATCTGAATGTCCGCAGCCACGGCCGCTTCCCGTGTCTCCGTTAAATCGCGGATTCTCCAGTCCCAGAATTCCACTGCCTCAAATCCGTCATTTTTCGCTGCACGGAATCTCTCTTTCCATTCCAGTTCCGTATATAAAGTATCGATACATGCACATTTTCCCAGACTCATCTTATTCTACCTCCGCAATCTTCACTGGTCTTCCTTCTTTGGCTGATTTAGTCGCCGCTGCCGCCATAAGAACCGGATACAATCCGTCCATACCCGTAACCGGCGTCTCCCTGTCATTCACTACGGCGTCAGCAAATGCCTGTATCTCCGATACAAACGCGCCCGTATAACGGTCCCACATTATGGAATATGTATTCGCATAGCTTGTATTCTCGGCATCGGAGACGATCACCGTATTCGGAGTGTCATTCTCATTGCGGACACAACCCTTAGAGCCAAATACCTCTACTCTCTGATCATATCCATAAACCGCCTTACGGCTGTTATCAATCATCCCGATTGCTCCGCCTGCAAATTTCAAAGTTACAACCGCCGTATCTACATCACCGGCTCTGCCAATCTCCGGATCTACGAGTACAGATCCCACAGCGTTCACTTCCACAACCTCATCGCCTGCAAGAAAACGAGCCATATCAAAATCATGTATCATCATATCATAGAAGATTCCGCCGGATACTTTCACATAATCAATGCATGGCGGTTCCGGATCCCTGGAACTGATCTTTATCATATGCACATCGCCGATCTTACCGGAACGAACCACATCGTATACCCCTCTGTGATTATGGTCAAATCGTCTGCAGAATCCGATCTGAAGCTTGACATTCGCCTCTTTAGCGGTATCAATGGCTTCATGAACCTTCTTCAGGTCATAATCTACAGGCTTCTCGCAGAATATATGCTTTCCTGCCTTTGCCGCTTCAATGATATATTTTGAGTGTGTGTCGGTGGATGAACAGATGATCACCGCCTCTATCTCCTTATCCTGAAGGATTTCCTCCGCGTCCTTTGTTACTTTTGTAACACCGCATTTTCTGACAAATTCTTCCGTCTCCGCATTCATAAATGGGTCTGCCACGGTCTTAATCTCAACCTCTGGTACATACATAGATATATTTTTAATATGTACCTTCCCAATTCTTCCTGCTCCGATCACTCCTGCTTTCATGTTGATTTCCTCGCTTTCTGTTTGTTGCTTTTATAACACTTCTGTGCTTTTGTAACATTATTGTACCCCCGTAATTATAATTTGTCAATTCTGTTTTTCACCTTCGTTACAATTGCACAGTTTGAGGGATGTCAATTTATGCATTATTACTTTCACACACGAATGTTCCAATTGCACATGCGGTTATCCTGTGATAAACTATGGATAGAGATTAGATGTTAAAAAAGCGAGGAAAAGACAATGAAGAAACGTCCAACATTACAGGCTGTTGCCGACAGGGCGGGCGTATCCCGCGGCACCGTGGACCGTGTGCTGAACAATCGCGCGAATGTCAGCGCTGAAGTACATGAAAAGGTTATCAATGCATTAGAAGAGACCGGTTATCTATCCCACAGAGAGATACACCTTAAGAATCTGCAAAAGAAAGCCGCTGAGCCTGACACGAGGCTTGGCATTCTCCTGCCCAACTGGACAGGACATTTTAAAACCGAGATCCTGCGTGGTATTGAAGCCGCGCGCCGGGAATTAGAAGACCTCAATGTGGAGATCTTTGTTGAAGAATGCCAGACAGACATCCCAAAAGAATCTTTGGAACTGCTTGACCATATGCTTGAACAGGGCGCTCAGGGCATCGCGCTGTGCGCTCCCGATGTTCCCGCCGTCACAGAGCGTATACTTGAATTGAACCGCCAGAATTTCCCTGTCATCACTTTCAATTCAGACCTTCCTAAGTGCCGGAAGCTCTGTTTCGTCGGCCAGGATTACCGGCAAAGCGGAAGGATCGCGGCAGAACTGATCTGCAAGTGCATCCCCAGGGACGGCCATGTCCTGGCTGTGATCGGGAATCATGAATTCGAAGGACACCGCACCCGGCTGAATGGTTTCAGGGAACGGTTTGCCGAATTGAACTTTTCCGAATCACAGCTTAATGTCATCGAGTCCTATAACGATTACCAGATCACCTACCGCAAGGTGCTGGATCACCTTAAGGAACATCCGGAGCTTGACGCCATCTACATGGCGAACCGAAGCGTATCCGGATGCACGGAGGCTGTAAAAGAAGCGAACCGCAAAGGCAAAGTGCGTGTGATCTGCCATGATCTTGCAAAGAGCACGAAGTTCCTTCTTAAGGATGGGAGCATTGATTTTACAATCACGCACAATCTCTTTCGCCAGGGCTATCTGCCGCTTATATTACTCCGGGACTATCTTATAAAGAATCAGCTGCCGGATCCCGAGAAGAGCCAGCCGCAGATCTCCATCATCTGTTCGCAAAATATCTAATATGGCGGAAGTTTTGTGATACAAATCGTCAGGTTCTTTGCAAAACCGCTCCATCACAAGACTTCCGCCATTAAACTCCTTATATATCCAAAGTATCCAGTATACTCTCATACCCGGCTCTTGCCGCCAACTGCTTCATGCCGTCGATAATTTCTTCTCTGGTATAATCGTGCCGTAATAAGAATTCCTCCTCTTTTTCACTCAAATGTTGGTAGAAAAGAACCCCGGCGGCGACATCGTTCTTATTATTATAATCTATACCTGCAAGCAGGATGTTCTCCGCCTCATTTATATCGCCCTTATCTATCATGGCGAACAGATCCTCAGGAGTTTTCCCTGCTATCTCATATTTATTCCGGATCTCCTGCTCAACAGATACATACTGCTTCCCAAACATCAGTGAGAATAAGATCCTGACCACTTCCTTGATGAGTCTCATGATATAATCTTTTTCATATTCAAAATTCATCTCTTACATCTCCAGATTTAATTTTCTTTCTTCAACGTTCTTCCTGTTCCTCCCCAATGTAACGGATCACCTTCCTGTTTATTCTGATCAGGAAAAATACAGTCATGGAGACAGAAACGAGTTCAGCTATGGGAAATGCAAGCCATACATAGTTTATATTTCCCATTCTCGAGAGCAGATAAGCCACAGGCAAAAGCACCAGAAGCTGTCTTGCTATGGACACCAGCATGCTGTACACACCATTTCCCAACGCCTGAAAAACAGAACCGGTTACGATACAAAATCCGGCAAAAAGGAAACTCAGACTAATAATCCGCAGCGCCGGAACCCCGATTGCAAGCATGGTATCCGAGGCTTCAAACAACGCGAAAAGCCGGGCGGGAAATAACTGAAACACCAAAAGTCCCACCGTCATAATCCCCACCGCATAAGCAATGCTGAGCTTCATGGTCTTAATCAAACGCTCCCGCTTCCCTGCTCCATAATTGTAAGCAATGATAGGCACCATACCGTTATTTAATCCGAAGACCGGCATAAATATAAAACTCTGCAGCTTAAAGTAAACGCCAAAGACAGCCGCTGCCGTGGAGGTAAACGCCATCAGAATCCGGTTCATTCCATAGGTCATGACAGAACCGATCGCCTGCATAATAATGGAAGGTATTCCCACCGCATAAATCTGCCCTATGATCGGAAGATTCGGCTTAAATCCCTTCATCACAAGGTGAATCTCCGTATTTTTCTTTTTATTTACCACAAAGGCAAGAACTGCCGCAATGATCTGTCCGGCAACGGTAGCTGCCGCAGCTCCCGCTACGCCCATTCTTGGGAAACCCAGATACCCAAAGATCAATATGGGATCCAGAACGATATTGATAATAGCGCCTGTACCCTGCGTAATCATGGTATAGAAGGTTTTTCCTGTTGACTGCAGAAGCCTTTCAAAAACAAACTGCCCATACATTCCAAAAGAAAAACAACATACCACGGTCAGATATTCCTTTCCATATGCCAGGATCTGCGCATCCTGCGTCTGCCCGGAGTAAAAAGGCCCTACGACAAAAAGACCGATCATCAAAAAGGCAAGGTAACTTGCCGCTGCCAGAAACACAGCGTTCGATGCAACTTCATCCGCCTTATGAAAATCCTTCTCTCCAAGCGACCGGGAAAGCAGCGCATTAATACCTACCCCGGTACCGGTCCCCAACGCAATCATCAGAGACTGCAGAGGGAACGCCAACGATACCGCCGTAAGGGCGTTCTCGTTAATCTTTGATACAAAAATACTGTCCACCACGTTGTAGAGCGCCTGCACCAACATGGAAATCATCATGGGCAGCGACATGCTGATCAGAAGCCGGTTCACCGGCATAACGCCCATCTTGTTTTCTTTTGCTATTTCTTCCGTATTCATAAACACCTAACCTTTTTTCATCTTCAAAATTCATCCGTCATACCTCGTTTCTTACGTTGCCCCGATTATAATCTCATCTGCTGCCGCCGGGTCAAAATCTGCCAACGCTTCGTGATCCGTCAACGCCTTCACAATCCTCCACCCCTCCCGGCTGTTGACGGCGTTCGCCGGAATCGGACGGAATCCAAGATCCAGATAAATCTTGCACGCAAGCCAAGTTGTCGTCTGCGTCGGAATCTTCGCGTGTGTATAGCCAAGGCTTTGCATAAGCTTAAGTACATATGAGATCAAGGGCTTGGCAAGTCCTCTTCCCTGATACTCCCTGCGCACGGCAACCCAGTGGAGCCAACCGTCGCCTGACTTATCAATCCCCCTGATATCGTAGAATGCAGTTGCAGTCGCAACCTTCCTGCCGTTTGCATCTTCAACGAACACCATCCGGCCGGTCAGCTCATCTTCCCTGCCGCCGTAATATCTGTTCCACGCTTCTCCCCCCTGTTCACAGGACGCAAATTCCTTCGCAGACTTTTCGATATCGATCCAATAATCCCTGTCGCCCGGTCTGAAGAACACATACCGGTAACCATCCGGAAGCGGGAAAAACGGAAGATTCTCAAGATTCCGCTCCAGGATCAGTTCATAATATCTGATCCGTTCATCATGGTTGTCAAACTGCAATTCCATCTCCATATACCTCCATGTCCATTTTCTCCTTTATCTCATTATATCCGACGGCATGTTATAACTCAACCTGAGAATCTTTACTTTATCTTTCCTCATGGATCTCCACCAGAATAATATCTTCCCCAATCTTCCTGATACATTTGAAAGGGATGATATACTCCGAACCATCACAGAAAAACCCGCATAACTTCCCTGCCTTGGGAATTACCATCGCCTCGATACACCCGCTGCATTCATCTATGACCAGGTCCACAATATACCCCAGCTTCTTACAGTCACAGGCGTTGATCACCTCTTTATTCTCCAGTTCACACAGTCTCATTCCTTCACCATCCTGACATCCGATGCCCTGCCGCTTTGGAAATATTTCTCTCCATCCGGATACGCCCAAACCCGCATATACTACTTATCCATAGTATATGCAAACTCGAAGATCTCGTGAAACAAGTGTTCATAAACGGCGGTAAATGGAATGCACTGTATCTAAAAAGACAGCCCATAAAGGCTGCCTTTATAATTTGTAGCTCCCCCAAAATGCCGTTTCCTGTATTTTGACTCCTAGCTATCGCTAGGTGGGTGTCCGCATCCGCTTTTCTGCCTTCCACTGCAAATTCGGAGGCCTGGCATATTACGGAGATATAAGAGTCCCGTTTAAAGTTTTGTAGGTTCAAAATTACAAGAGTATCGCACATCCCAGGTTTTCTAACACATATTATACTCTATTATCTCACGTTTTTCAACAAGAAATACATAAACCTTTTACAATCTCTTTCATTTTATCTGAGTCGCATTCCAGAGTATGTAATATCTTAGCATGCAAGATTTCTTCGATCGCATGCGGCATGGCAATTCCGGAAGTATCCTGCAGCTCCTTTAGCAATTCGAACTCATCTGCCGGCACATATTTCTCATCGATCGCAGTCATAACACTCTTCACGAACTTGTACGGGCTTGCGGTTGACGCGACGACACATTTCCTCTGATCTTCTGTTTTACTTCGATACTGCCCGCACACATAAGATGCAACTGCCGTGTGTGTATCCATCACATAGCCTGTCTTCTCGCAGACTGCCCTGATCTGCCCTGCAGTCTCATCTTCCGAAGCATACCCCGCCGCAAAGTCGGCAAGCTTTGCCCTCATCTCTTCCGTGATCGTATAACTGCCGCTGCCGCTAAGCGCTTCCATCAATTCCTTCGTCTTAACAGAATCCTCTCCGGCGATGAGATAGATCAGCCGCTCCAGGTTACTGGAGATCAGGATATCCATAGACGGCGACGAGGTTAATACAAACTCACGGTTCTTATCATATGTACCCGTCTGAAAGAAGTCGAATAATACTTTATTTTCATTGGAAGCACAGACAAGCTTTGCGATCGGCACTCCCATCTGCTTTGCATAGTATGCGGCGAGAATATTGCCGAAATTCCCGGTCGGAACCACTACGTTAATCTCTTCACCATCCGCAATCTCTTCATTCTCCAGGAGCTTGGCATAGGCATAGACATAGTACACAACCTGCGGCACCAGGCGCCCGATATTGATCGAATTCGCAGATGAGAACTGATAGCCGCTTTGTGCCAGTTCTGCCGCAAATTCCTTATCTTCAAATATCGCCTTTACGCCGCTCTGTGCGTCGTCAAAGTTGCCATGGATCGCAACCACATCCACATTGTTGCCCTTCTGGGTCACCATCTGCAGTTCCTGTACCTTACTGACTCCATTCTTCGGATAGAACACGATGATCCTGGTTCCTTCCACATCAGCAAAGCCTGCCAGCGCCGCTTTTCCGGTATCACCGGATGTCGCAGTCAGAATCACGATCTTATTCTCCACATGATTCTTCTTCGCAGATGTTGTCATAAGATGCGGCAGGATCGACAACGCCATATCCTTGAATGCGATCGTAGCGCCGTGGAATAATTCCAGATAATAGATATCATCTACCTTCGCCAGCGGAGCAATCTCTTCTGTATCAAATTTCGGATCATATGCCTTAGCGATACAGTTCTTTAATTCACTCTCTGTAAAATCCGTCAGAAACTGCTTCATCACCGCATACGCCGTCTCCTGATAAGTCATTCCCTTAAGCTCTTCCATCGGCACATCTAAGACAGGCATCTCTTCCGGAACAAACAATCCTCCGTCCGGAGCCAGCCCTTTCAGGATCGCCTCGGACGCGGTAACCCTTAATTCAGAATTTCTTGTACTTTTATAATACAGATTCATTTTCCACCCTTCTTTCTGTCATTCCTTTTTGTTCCTGCTTTTTGCATGGCACAGACGGTTCTGTTGACAGGATCATCCCCTCTTACTATTCGTATATTTCACCAGCCCGCCCGCGGCGATCAGCTTCTGCATGAACTCCGGGAATGGCTGTCCCTGAAATTCCGTTCCCTTTGTACGGTTATAGATCTTTCCGCTGTCAAAGTCCACTTCTACTTCATCTCCTGCCTCGATCCCTTTTGCAGCCTCCGGACATTCGATGATCGGAAGACCGATATTAATGGCATTTCTGTAAAAGATCCGGGCAAATGTTTCTGCGATCACGCAGCTGACGCCTGCCGTCTTTAAGCACAGCGGAGCGTGCTCTCTGGATGAGCCGCAGCCGAAATTCTTATTCGCGACGATCAGGTCTCCCGGTTTTACCTTGTCCACAAACTCCGGATCTATATCTGCCATCGCGTGGCTCGCCAACTCCTGCGCGTCAAAGGAATTCAGATATCTTGCCGGGATGATCACATCCGTATCTACATTATCACCATATTTGAATACATGTCCTGTCGCTCTCATTATCTGTCACCTACTTTCTCCGGATTCGCAATACATCCTGCAATAGCGCTTGCCGCCGCCACCTCAGGCGAAGCAAGATAGATCAGGGAATCCACATGTCCCATACGCCCTACAAAGTTACGGTTCGTAGTGGATACACACTTCTCGCCTGCCGCCATGACTCCCATATGGCCGCCCATACACGGTCCGCAGCTTGGAGTATTCACCGCGCATCCGGCGTCTATAAAGATATCCACAAGTCCTTCCGCGATACATTGCTTGTAGATCTTCTGCGTCGCAGGTATCACCATCACACGCACATCCTGATGTACGGTCCTGCCTTTGAGTATCGCCGCCGCCTTCCGCATATCTTCCATGCGCCCATTGGTACAGGATCCTATCACGACCTGATTGATCCAGATCGGCTCCATCGCCTCGATCTCATCAATCGTCTTTGCATTGCCCGGAAGATGCGGGAATGCCACGGTCGGGCGAACCTGCGCCAGATCGATCTCAACTACCTCATCATACTCAGCGTCCGCGTCCGCCTCGTAGATCTTATATTCCTTCTTCGAATGTTCTTCCATATATGCTTTTGCGATCTCATCCACCGGGAAGATCCCGTTCTTCGCTCCTGCCTCGATCGCCATATTTGCCATCGTAAATCTGTCGTCCATCGAGAGAGATCCGATCCCCTCGCCCGTAAACTCCATAGATTTATATAAAGCGCCGTCCACGCCGATCTTTCCGATAATATGGATGATAATATCCTTGCCGCTGACATATGCGCCCGGTTTCCCGGTCAGAACGAACTTCACCGCGCTTGGAACCTTGAACCAGAGTTCTCCGGTCGCCATCCCTGTCGCGATATCCGTCGTACCCACACCGGTGGAGAATGCTCCCAGAGCGCCGTATGTACAGGTATGTGAGTCCGCGCCGATGATACATTCACCGCCCACTACGACTCCGGCCTCCGGCAGGATCGCGTGTTCAACGCCTGATTTCCCCTGTTCAAAATACCAGGAAAGCCCCTGCTCTCTCGCGAACTCCCTGATCGCCTTAGAGTTCTCCGCTGATTTGATATCCTTATTCGGCGTAAAATGATCCGGAACCAGAACCACCTTATCCTTATCATATACCTTCTCCGCCATCTCTCTGAATATCGGCAGCGCCATCGGTCCTGTGATATCATTTGCCATAACGACATCCAGTTTTGCTTCGATCAACTGCCCTGCCGTCACAGAATCCAGGCCGGCATGTGCCGCTAAGATCTTCTGCGTCATCGTCATTCCCATTGCAATAACCTCCTGTCTTTCTATAAATAAACATAACGTTAAGTGGTATTCTACCACAAATAAACATACGGATGCAACTTATCTGCCGCTATTTCCATATATATTTCTTTAATTCACTCAGATGTTCCTTATAAAACCGGGACTCCATCCTAGGAAACGCCTCGACAAGCCTCCTGGTGATCATGCTGCTCCGCTCCGATAATTCCTCGTATCTTCTTTTAAGCCCTGCATATTTTTCTTTTAATTCTGTCTTAATAGAGACAGGATTCTCCGTAAATAATTTGCTTCCAAGCTTTTCTTCAATCCTGTTCGCCCTCTCTCCCAGGCATTCCTTCTTTTCGTCAGAAATAGCGTCCCATCTCTCGCGCAGCTCCGACGCCGCCATATCCAGCTGAAGCTTTGCACTTTCCGAGCGTTCGATCGTCTCCATGACATTCTCATGTAGATTCTCACCCAGAAGATCGGAAATCTCCCGCAATTCTATGGCGATCTTTTCCATCATCTCCAGTTTCTTGTTGAGTTTCATGATCCCCGCCGTCGTCGTACACACGTCTGCGACCAACGCGATACCAAGGATCACAACCAGCACGCTTCCCAGCGTAACCGGTATCAGCTCGATGCCCTTATAGATCACCGGATGGATCACTCTTACGATGAGCACACACGCCACTCCCCATGCAAGAGAGAACAGAAGGCAGACATATCCCCCGATATTAAGCGGCTGGTTGGAATAATCCCACCATTTATGATGAAACATCTTATCCATAAGATATCCTGTAATTCCCTCGATGATCGTAACCAACACCGCGGACACCACATATAACACCACGATGCTCCAGTCTTTGAACGCCAGCAGAAATACGACGATGCCGACTCCGACTCCATAGACCGGGCAGATCGGTCCGTTCAGAAACCCCCTGTTCACAAAACGTTTCTCACGGACAGTCGCGTAACATACCTCCGTGCACCATCCTATAAATCCATATACATAAAAATATAACATAAAATAGTATAACTGCATTTTTATCCTCCTGGTAAGTTATTGCTAAAATAACAGTATACTTCACATTGCCTTTCACGTCAAATAGTGTTATGATAAATATGAAATAGAGAATAATTATCAATAACATTTAGAAGGAGAACAATCTATGACACTAAAGCAAGGAAAGAACCACGTAACCTATCGTGTCAGGTCCATGGATATCGAATTGCAGTTAGAACGCCGTCTTGAGGCGTTGGGGCTTACGGAAGGCTCTCTGATCACAGTACTGAACAATGATAAAAAAGGAGCGCTGACCGCCAGATTCCGGGGCGCCCGTTTTGCTCTGGGAAGACGGATCGCAGACCACATTGAAGTTATGGAGGTACATGCCTCATGAGCGATATGATCAATGTCGGATTCATCGGGAATCCAAACTGCGGAAAGACAACTCTTTTCAATGCTTTCACAGGCGCGAATCTTAAAGTAGCAAACTGGCCTGGCGTAACCGTTGAGAAAAAAGAAGGAAAGACAACCTACGAAGGGCAGGAATTCAAGCTGATCGACCTTCCCGGAACCTACAGCCTGACTTCCTACACCATGGAAGAAACAGTCGCACGGGAATGCATCATGAGCGATGAGGTGGACGTGATCGTCAATGTCGTCGACGCCTCCAACCTGGAACGCAATCTATATCTGACCTTACAGCTCATAGAACTTAATAAACCGGTGGTACTTGCTCTGAATATGATGGATGTCGTAGAAGAACGGGGAATGGAGATCGATCTTCACCGGCTTCCCGAGATGCTTGGAGTCCCTGCCATCCCGGTATCGGCGAGGAAACGTTCCGGGCTCTCTATCCTGATGCATGCCGTCGCCCATCACAGCCAGTATGCCAAACAAGGCCCCTTTATCCATCACCATACCGGCAAATCTTCCCAGCACATACATAATCACCACGACGAGTATGCTATGGTTTACGAAGATTATATTGAAGACAAGATCGACACGCTCATACTCCGTTTAAAAGAACAATACCCCAAACTGACGGAATACCGCTGGCACGCGATCAAATACCTGGTAATGGATAAAACCGTCGAAGAGCAATATCCATTGGATACAAGCGATATCATCGACCGCAGCTATGAGAAAGACATCATCAATCAGAAATACGATTTTATCGAGGAAGTGATCGACGAGATCCTGGTCAACAAAGCCCGGAAAGAAGCTTCAACCGACAGGATCGATCATTATCTTACCCATCGTTGGCTTGGCCTTCCCATCTTTCTTGGGATCATGGCGCTGGTCTTCTTTCTGACCTTTACGATCGGAGACTGGCTGAAAGGGTATTTCGAGATTGCATTGGAACAATTCTCTGCTTTTGCCGAAAATGGGCTCGGCGCCCTGCATGTGAACCCCATGCTCCGCTCCCTGATCATCGACGGGGTCATCTCCGGAGTCGGAGGGATCCTCACATTCCTGCCCAATATCTTCATCCTGTTTCTGGCGCTTGCCCTGCTAGAAGACAGTGGATATATGGCAAGGGTTGCTTTTGTAATGGATGATATCATGAGCCGGCTTGGATTGTCCGGACGCGCGTTCCTCCCCCTTCTTCTGGGATTCGGCTGTTCCGTCCCGGCGATCATGGCTTCCAGAGCTCTGGAACACAGGCGCGACCGATTCAAGACGATCCTCATCACCCCGTTCATGTCCTGCAGTGCAAGGCTCCCGATCTATGTGCTTTTTTCCTCCATGTTCTTTGGAAAATACGCAATGATCGTCTGCTATTCTATGTATTTGCTTGGCATCATCGTAGCGATCGTCACCGCTTTCCTGCTGTCCAGGATAGACGGAAGCAAAGCCGAGCATGCGCTGCTGATCGAACTGCCGGAATACAAATCGCCCAACGCCCGCACGATCCTCATCTACGTATGGGAAAAGATCAAAGACTATCTGACAAAGGCAGGTACTGTGATCTTCATTGCATCTGTGATCATGTGGGGGCTTCTGAATTTCGGACCGCACGGGTATGTTACCGATATCACACAGAGTTTCGGTTCTCTTGCAGGAAAAGCAGTCGTTCCCTTATTCAAGCCTGCCGGATTGGGATATTGGCAGATCATCGTTGCACTGATCGCGGGCATTGCGGCAAAAGAGGTTGTCGTATCCAGCTGCAGCGTCCTGTTCGGTATCCAGAACATCACGACCGCCAACGGCATGAGCGCCATGGTCGCCACGTTGAATTCCATCGGTTTCGGCGCGGCAAACGCATATGCATTGATGGTATTCTGCCTTCTGTATGTTCCCTGCACGGCGACCATTGCCACCATTCACAGGGAACTGGATAGCTGGAAATCCACTTTCGGTATTCTCGCCTTCCAGATATTGACCGCATGGGGGATGAGCGCAGCCGTATACCATATCGGGCTCCTGTTTTAAAATGCGGTTCCAACCACACCGTATATTGTGTTATAGAAAAGGTGCGGACAAAAGATTCTCTTTTCTTTTGCCGCACCTTCTTTTCATACTTATATTTTCTGGCTTCGAAGCTTCAGATATGGGATCTCGATCGGATCGATCGGATCGACCGGGTTCTCAATCTGCCCTTTCTCTCTTCTCTTACGACGCTTTAGGAGTTCGCCGCCTTTGTTATAGAACCAGAACGAATACACCAGTAACTTATTCGCCTTGCCAATCTTGTCTTTGGTGGTCTTCCCATATATCGTACCGCCAACTCCGATCGGGACTTTGCTGCGGATCAGTGAGATCAGCTCAGTCTCGCATGTCACACGTTCCGGAAGCTCCGTATACGCCATTGATACACAATCCAGCTTATGTGCATCGCTTCCGGCGATCCCCGGCTTCTTATATTTGATGGAAAGCTTCATCGCCTCTCTGTTCGATTCTTCTGGTTCACACGCATTAAACACTTCAAAAAAATCAAACCGCTTAATGATCTCCGGCGATTTATAGAATCTCTTTGTATTCGTAAAACTCAGGTATTTCTCCCCGCAGGGGTGGGCAGGGCCAAGAATCCCCCCATGCCTGTGTACAAAGTCGATCAAAGTATTGACCGACATACCCCGCATCTCTAACAGGCGCATCTTAACGCCTTCCGGCATAATACAGATAATATGCCCTGCGTCGCGAGTGTCATATTCGATCCCTTTTAATACCACAAAATCCTCATGGACCTTCCCTTTCATACGGTATTTCCAATGCCGGTATCCCTTATACGTATCATGATCCGTAATCAGCATACCCTCAAAACCATGCTCTTTAAGCTTCGTAATGTATTCATCCAGGCTTACTTTACTGTCAATAGAGCCCTCTTTTACATGACAATGCATATCAATTTTCATACTAAGGCCTCCTTCACTCTCAATTTCTAATATAGTAAGATACCCTTTGTCTTCAGATATTCTGCTATCTCTTCGAATATCTCCGTACCATAACTGTATTATATCACATATAAATCAAAAAACAACCAGATTGAAGGCATATGGATGAAATTGTCATGCTGCCGGAGCCTTTACATACCGCAGCTGTTACAGCTCCTCACTGATGATCGTGATATCCTCTCCGGCATCGCCGTCACCGTCATCCTCGTCTTCTCCATCTTCATCCAGGATCTGTCTTGCACGTTCTACCTCAGATTCTCTTGATACTTCTTCCCGTATCTGCCTTGAATACACTTTTTCTTTCTTTCCGATCTTCCTTGACTGCATCATAAACTGGATCCAGATACCGATAAGCGCCAGGACCGCACTGATCGCATAGCCGATCCACCAGTTCTTCTCATTCATGCCGATCAGCGCCGCTGCCGATATCCCTGCGGACACTCCACCGGATATCCCTGTAATGACGACGACAACTGCCTCTGTCTTGATCACTGCCATTACCGCTATCAGCAATGCTGCCGCTGCGCACACGCCTGCCAGTATCCAGGAACGCGGCCAAAGCAGCGCGCCTAAGACTCCCATCATGTTGATAAACGTCAAAACAAACGCTCCGAATCTGCGCACCACCGCACACAAAACAGCCAGAATAAGCGCGCACGCCAGACATACGCCGGGAACCGCCATACCGGTAAGCCCGATCCCAAAGGCAAGCGCCATCCCAATACTAACACCCGCAAGAAGTCCTGCGAGCGCCGCCAGGACTCTTAATAATTTCAATCCGAAAAAACAGACGATAATCCCTACAGCTATCATCACGGCAAAAATCACAGTCATCATCTGCGAAGTCCCCGCCAGAAATACACTCGTCGGTCCCTCCATGTTCCCCAGTATCCCGTCCTTCACATTCCATGCCATCTCCATATCGTTTTCTCCTTATCATTCCTGTCGCCATGACGGGAGTCAAAGACCCCGCTGCAGCCGCCAAATGTGCACGCAAGCATGCCCGCTTGGCTCGTTGCTCGCAAAAGTCAAAGACCCCGCTGCAAGCAACGGGGCACCAAATTTGTAGCGCTGCAGAGCAGCGGGGTATTTGACCCTCGCGGCAGTCGCCAAATGTGCATGCGAGCATGCCCGCTTGGCTCGTTGCTCGCGGGAATAAAAAACCGCCGCACAATGTGCAGCAGTTCTCCTTGTTCCCTACTCGTATAATGTAACCGCCCCTGTATCTGTTCCGTTCACAACATAATATGCAGCATTCTCTTCAGGCTTGATATATAATTCCATTGTCTTAATATCGCCAATCTTCTTACCGGATACTGTCCATGCCTTCTTAACTTTGGCAATGACCGCACTTTCTTCTATCTGTCTTCCATAATGTTCGATAACCGCGTTCACTTTGATCTCTTTTTTCGCTGGTTCCTTCTTCGCCGTTGTCTTCTTCACAGTCTCTTTCTTTGCAGCAGTCTCTTTTTTCGCTGGTTCCTTCTTCGCTGCAGTCTCTTTTTTCGCTGATGTCGTTCTTGCAGACGTCTTCTTCTCTGGTGTCTTCTTCTCTGGTGTCTTCTCAGGAGCTTTCATTTCTGCCGCCTTCGCCTCTGCAGTTGCTTTCACCGGCTTGGCCGCAGTATCTGCTGGCTTCTTTTCTGGTTCTGCCTTCTCTGTCTTTGCCTCGGCAACAGCCGGAGCTTCCTTGACAGCCTCTTTTGCAGTTTTCACAGTTTCAGTTTTCTTTGTTACAGATGTTGCTTTTCTTGTAGCCATCTTAATTCCTCCTCATTTCTTCCCACATGCAGGAAATATATCCTGACACGCCCCAGTGTGCTGTCCGCATGACACTCAACAGCTCCTGTCAAATATAATGCGGACAGCACACTAGCCTCATCACCGAGTCGTGAATATTATAACACATTCCTTCAAAAATGCAATCAGAATCGCCAAACCACTTAGATTGTGTCTATCTGGTACACTTTTCCCTGTATTTTCCAAATTTCATTATACATTTTTCTGGTAGATATTCCGACTGCCGCAGGCTGCTTCAGCCGATGCAGGAACTTTACCCGGCTGCATCCACGGCTACATAACCATCTCCAGGATCATTCCCGCTGCTGCAGATACAGTAACTAAGATTGCGATCACCCTAAAGTTCTCGCGTTTGTCCTGATTCACTTTACATAAAACGATGAGTCCTATGCCTGCTCCGGTGCACAGGCCGGCAATGACAGATGCAAAAGAAACCGCGCCTTCGAGATATAATTGAGTCAGTATTACGGACGCCGCACAATTAGGGATCAATCCGATCACAGATGCGATCACAGGCTGCAGCATCGTATCCCCTAACAAGAATGCCGACAGCTGTTCTATCCCAAAGATCCTGACGCATAGATTCAACACACCTGTGACCAAAAAGAGAAACACGAATAATTTAGCCGTATGATCCCATGCCGACCGTATCATTCCCTTCTCTTTGCCGTGATCTCCCCATTCCCTGCACAGATTCCCGCTTTCCTTGGGCGTCGAGATCCGTCCCGCCAACAGCAGTTCCACAAAATACCCGGCTGTAACTGCGATCACAAGCTTCGCTGCCAAAAGCCGCCCGATCTCTGCGGCTGCATCCGGATTCCCGATCATGATCAGTATCGCTTCGTCCGAGGTGGCAATAAAGACCGACAAAAGTGTCCCCACCGATATAATCCCTCCGGCGTAAAGATTCGCCGCCATAACCGAGAAACCGCACTGAGGAATACAGCCCAGCAGCGCACCTGCCGCCGGTCCTGCCTTCCCCATCTTTATGAGCAGCTTACCTGCAAATGTACCCGAATATTGTTCCAGGACTTCGATCAACACAAATGCCGCGAACAGATACGGCAGCATCTTCACGCTGTCCATGCCGGTGTCGATAAGAATCTCTTTCATCATACTCATCCGCGGTAGATCAGCTCCAGGACATCCGCCGTCTTCTCCATTCCAAGCCGGCTTACATTCAAAAGTATCTGATGCGTCAGCGGGCTCCCCCACTCCGATCCCGTATGCGACTCATAATAATACTTCCGTTCACGGTCAACCCTCTTGATCTTATCCGCCGCCTTTTTCTCAGACAGATCATATCTTGCAGCGATCCGCCTGATCCTGTCCTCAATATCCGCACAGATAAAAACATCTATACATCCCGGCTGATCCTTAAGGACATGATCCGCGCATCTGCCCACGATCACACAGGAACCCCTCTGCGACAGCTTTCGTATGATCTCCGACTGCAGTTCATACACCTGCTGGTTCAAAGGCTGCGTATATTCATCCGAACGGATCGTATCCTTATATTCCATCGGCGCGATCACATACCCCACCAGAAAGCTGTTCAAAGTCGTCTCGTCTACCGCACGTGCGGTCTCTTCCCTGATGTCCAGTTTTTCCGCCGCCATCCGGACCAGATTATTGTCATACAACGGAATATCAAGCCTTGTCGCCAACAGATTCCCAATCTCATGGCCTCCGCTTCCAAACTGACGGCCGATCGTAATAATCCTGTGTTCTGCCATATTTCTTCCTCCTTTCCACTGCCATGTACTTCCGGAGCCTCTCTTAAGATTCCCCGTTTTTACCTCGTTTAGGCCGATTCCATTCTGTTATCTATATTATACCTCTATTTGAGTGGAAAATGCCAGAAAAATTTAACAATCCGTTTTTATCAAAAAGCCTTTCTCTCTTAGCAACTCTTCGATCAGATCGAGCGTCTCCTCCTTATCGGCGATCACCGTATGATAATGGTAATTGGAAGTAATATTCTTAAGAGGGCTTGACTTCCCACTGCGGATGTCCTCTATGAATCCGGCTGCCTTCCTCCTGGAATCAATATTCAATTCAGCCTCGATACGCCCGTATACTCTGTGATTGACCATCACATTTTTGACGATACCCCCATTATCTACGATCATACACAGCTCATCCTCAAGCTGTTCATCCGTATGATGCACCTTATATACTCTTCTTGCTGATTTTACCGTATTCAATATATATCCTCTGTTGGTGGAGATAATATCATAACCGGCAGCCCGGATCAATGCTATATCCTGCACAATGACCTGCCGGCTTACATGATACATCGCTGCCAGTTTTGTTCCTGACAGCGGAACCGCACTCTGCCGTATCTGACAAATGATATCATCTCTTCTATCTGAACCAGTCATAATCCTCCCTCCCGACAGAATAGGCGCTATTACTTCAAGATGAAGTCAATAAATGCACTATGTGGCTGCCTTCTTTTCCAACTCCCATCATTATATCACCGTACATGATCTATGCCAAGACTATCTGCTTACAAAATCGCCCTTTAAAGCATCTGGATCCTCCTTTGACATTCATCTGTAAATTCTCTTTTCCGCATTCTGAGGATATCCAGCATCTCCCGCTGTTCGTCTAGAAGCCTTTGGATCTCCACGTCATTTTCCGTACAGTTCTCATACATATATCCCAATCGAAGATCATACATGCCTATCTCTCTGACCTCGTTCTCCTCTTCTTTTTCAACCTGCCTGATCTTCTGCCAAAACCTTTCTTTCACCTGCCTGTTCTCTTCCCTCTCTTCGTTCTGCTTTCTCATCCTCACTCCCTGTTTCTCCTTTTGCTCTACTTTCTCATCCTCGCTCCCCGTCCCTCTCTCTATGTTCCACTTCCTCATCCTCCCTCCCGTCTCCCTGCATATATTTTCTCCATACAAGCTGCCTACTTACAGACTGCCTACTCCACCAGTATATAGACTTCCGTTCCCAGGATCTCTGCGTATTCTTCTTCTTTTTCTTCCTTGACCGCATCCAGATAGGCATACTTTTCTTCCCTGTGCTCGTCTGCAAGCAGCCTCCCTGTCGCATCATATTCCATAGCATCCGCTATCCCCAATACCACTGCCTGATTCGGGATCACAGGCTTTCTCCCCTGAGCCGCCGGGTAGAGAAACCGGCTTTCATCCTCCCAGTCCCGGGGATCCCTTACTCTGATAACATCCCGATACGTCGACTTCACCATATCCTTAACTTCCTCTGACACCCGTATCCCGCCCTTTTTCGCCTGGCGTTCGAGAAACCCTAACTGCTCTTTACTCAAGTATTCGATATACAGATGATTCCTCAGATAGATAAATTCCAATCCCATAGAGGATTCTCTTTCATACAGATTACAGTCCTCCCGGCTGTGCCCTGTGAATCCTAACCCACTACCTTTCATCTCATCATCCAACGCTTTTATATCAAGCACATCCAACAGATATGCTTCCATATTCGCCCGGTATACGTCACGCAGCCGCAGATAACGGCGGTTCGGCATTCCTTCTTCTAACAATCCCTTTTCCCTGCAAAGTTCGAGATTGCAGCGGTATAAATCTCCTTCCGATTCTTTCCGGTTATCTTGATCCCGTAAACAAGGCGCTGCCGCCGCCATCAAAGCCGCAGTGACACAACACAGAAACATAATTTCGGAATACTTTTTCATCCTCAATCCACCTCCTCAAACCGAACCGACTGGATCTTGATATACGCATTCCCGGAGCGATTTTTTTCCGGAGCTGTATAATCCGGATCCTCCGGCAGGATGTAATATTTCTCTCCCCAGGAGGTCACTTCTATCCTTCCGTCTTCCGTCAATCCCGTCACCGTCATGGCATGTCCCCCGTCCATCTGAGCCGGCTCGCCTCTCTCGTCTTCCAATCTCACAGGGCAGGTACTGATGATCACCCGGTTTCCAAGTTCTGCCTCTTCCTTGCATTTCTGGTATACCTCTTTGGGATCGCATTCTATATTCTCAAGCCTGACTGGTACGTCATATCCATCCATATATCTTTCAAAACGATATATTCTGTCTTCCGGTGTTGTCCCCCGTCCGATTACGGAAGAGAGATCTTCCTTCTCATCATAGATATCGTATTCCTTCCATAGATTCTTTCCCTTCTTATGATTGTCGCTTGCGCAGTAAAGATCGACGATCAGGCGGTTATAATCCACGGAGATATCTCCGTCCTCATTTTCCAGAAAGAGGGGAAAACCGAATATCTCTTCGAATTCTTCTTCCTTTCTTCTGTATTCATCCACAATAATATTGGCAAACGCCACATACCCGCAGCCTTCGCTGTTCAGCTTCTGCAAGAGTTCTTCGATCTCTTTATCCGAATAATCCGCATATTCTCCATAGCTGTGTATCAACTCTCTCATAATATCCCTGTCCGCATCCGAACCTCTCTGCCAAAGCAGATACGGCCCGTTCTGGTCTCCGCCTCTGTCGCCGTACCCCATCCCCAGACGTATCCCCTCGTTCATGAGCAGTCTTCGAAACTCACTGTTCTCATCCTTTATATAGACGCCGTCCCGGAATGCGCCTGCCATCGCCTCCTGCCCCTTTTTGATCAGCCAAATGATCTGTTCACTATCCGTGAACAGGCTGTCGGTCTTCATGACGATTTCATCAAAATCCTGCGTTTTCCTGCTCCACTTGTCGTACAGCTTCTGGCTATTTTCGGTAAGCGCCTCATACTGCCTGGCTTTCCAATAATAATACGTGAGAAGAAATGCATCCTCCGCCGTCTTCATCTTTCTTCTGTACATCTCCCCGCCTGCCTGGTAACTCTCCTTCATCCGCAGTGCGTTCTCCATCTGACCGAATATCGTCTCACCGTCTAGCACCTCGCTTCCTACACTGCCGCTTAAGCATCGGAAATCCGTCATATCCGCACTGCCGGCGATCTGCATTGCTTCGATCACGATATGATAATCCTCAAGCTGCCGCTTCAGATGATCAAAAGATTCACTCCTGATCTCCTGATCTCCTGCAAATGCATCTATGCTCTTTCCGATCAGCTTAAGCGCCTGCCGGTCTTCCTCGATACGTTTTACCGCCTGTGTACACTGTCTCTTTATATCTGCCGGATTCAAATAATCGCTTCTTTGCATTGATCACACCTCAACTTATCTATTCCTTCCACGCCGAGATGACGCTCCTTCTGCCTCCATTCTCCGTAAACCGACTCATCATCTCTATTCCTTCCATGCCGAGACGGCGCTCCCCCTGCCTCCATTCTCCGTAAGCCGGCCCATCATCTCATCAAACTCTGCAAATGCCGCGTTAAGCCCCCGGATATTATCTGCCTCCTGATCCAGCATGGCACCCAGTTCGGCAATCCTCTCCTGGAATCTTTGATACGCCGCCTTACTATTGGAATTTGCTGGAATCGTTGTTCTCACATCCTGTACTCCAAGAGGCACCGCCGTCAGATAGGACGCCGCGCTTTCTATCTGAACGGCATCCGCTTCTACTTGCCCCCGGTTAATCTGAATCTTATCTGCTATCTCTTTCACCTCTTTCCTGTCAGTGTACGGTCTGTGTGCCGGGGAAGAAGAAGTCTTTTACCGACGCCATTCTTAAACAGCACCCCTTCTCCCAATTCCGGGGTCTCCCTTATCCCCAGAACCGGGAAAATCGGAACAACTCCCTGGGAACTCAGTACCAATCCCTCCGCCGCCTGCCGGATCAGCCTGTCCATCGTTCCCATGCCGCGGGACTTCGCGGCATGGACCGTAATAATACAAGGAATTCCCAATGTAATTCCCTCCTTGATCAGGGATGCGATCTTCTCCAGATCCGGCTTCATTGATCCCGAAAAATCATCCAGGTCGTCAATCAGTATCGTACAGAACGGCGTCTCCTCTACTAATTTCTTAGGGCTTGCTCCCTGTTGCTCACCAAGCTTCTTTTTTAAGAATTTCTTTCTCGTCTCCAGTTCTTGCGACATCATTTCCATAAATAGATCTTCTTCCTTTTTTCCTTCCACATATAAGACATCCGTCAGCTGACGGTAATCATACATCTCCATTCCCCCGGAGTCAAACAGACAGGCTCTGCCCCGCGAAACTGCCTGATCCGCAAGCACCCGGAGCATATTCGTCTTACCGGTTCCCGTATTCCCTATGATCACAAATAACCCTGCGGCACGGTCGAATCCCTTAAGGATCACTTCTTCCATCTCAAGCCCGACCCGGTAGCAGCTGCCGTCGTCCGCATATCCTTCCATCATAGACGACAGAAATTCCTGTGGAAGTACCGGGATATGCGGCGCCTCTTTGCCGGGGTATTTCCTGCGTATCTTCTGTATCAGCGATCTTACCTCCTTCCCATACTGTGTCATGCTTTCGCCCGGCGCCATGGTATAGATCTGCGCTTCGTGTACACATTCACCGCCCACCAGTACACGTCCCCTGATCTCCGACTGTCTGTATGGGGTTCTTCCTATTACCTGGAAGGTCTCATTCTCGTCAAAATTATAGCCTGCTATCTTTTTTTTGAAGTTATTTAAGGTTGCCTGGCGGATCGCATTCACCCTGTTCGCAGAGGCGGCCATATAGATCCCAAGTCCGGCTCCGTCCCGGGTCAGCCTCGTAAAGAACTCCTCTTCCTCTATTCCGGATTCCTTCACGACATCGAACTGATCGACCGCTACGATGATCGCTTTCAAGGGCTCTTTGGATAACTCCCTGTATGCTTCCCATGACGGCGCCGCACACCTGGCAAACATTCTCTTTCTCTCCACGATCTCTTCTGTGATCCGTTTCTTGAACTTCTGGTATCGTTCTTCATCGTCAAGAGGTATGTATTCTGCCGTATGAGGAAGTTCTTTCAGCGGCATACAGCCGTTATTCCCATAATCCAGAATATAGTAATTCAGCTCATCTACATCCCATACGGCGGCAAGGCTCATCAGAACCGTCGTTAGAAATACGGTTTTTCCAAAACCCGACGACGCCGTATACAGGAGATTCCCGTCTTTTGTAAAGTTATGCTCCAGTTCCTTTTGCTCCTGCCTCTCCGGGATATCCATTTTCCCCAGATAAACGGTCAGCTCTGATCCATTTCTGCTCCCATACGGTTCCGCCTCCGTATATGGGCTGACAAGCATCTTCTCCAACGGCTGAAGCCATGGTTTCTTTAGCTCCGCTATGCCTTCCTTCCCGGAGACCTCTATGATATGCGCCGCCACTGCTTCTAACTGAGTCATACACACCTGGTATTCCTCTGCCTTCCCGCTCAGATCCTGATTGATGAGTTCTCCCTGACCAAGCTCATTCACCACATAGACACGGTTGTCTGCCTCATCGTTCCCCTCTGTCTCTCTGTAAGCGGATCCGCTCCATGCCGATTGGAATATTTCGTAGACTTCATTATTCCCAACCTGTATATATGCTCTGCCCGGCACGGTAATATCGGCGGCATCCGGCGTACTCAAGACTTCCTTACTGTCGCCTTCATTCTGAACCTTCAGGCACAGCCGGCATCTGCTGTTGCTTAAGATCTGCTCATCTACGACACCTGCGGGCTTCTGTGTTGCCAGGATCAAATGAACGCCAAGGCTCCTTCCGATACGCGCCGCCGAGATCAGCTCCTTCATAAAATCCGGCTGCTCTTTTTTCAATTCTGCAAACTCGTCGCAGATAAGAAAGAGATGCGGAATCGGTTCTGTTGCTGTTCCTTCCTTGAACAGCCTCATATATCCATTGATGTGATTCACCTGAAATCTCCCGAATATCCTTTGTCTCCGCGATAATTCAGCTTTCACTGAGACCAGCGCCCGCATACTTCCGCTGCCGTCCAGATTCGTGATCGTCCCCATATGATGCGGGAGCCCATGAAACAGATTCGCCATGCCGCCTCCCTTATAATCGATCAGTAGAAATCCAACCTCATGCGGATGGAAATTCACAGCCAGCGATAAGATATAACTCTGGAGCAGTTCTGATTTTCCCGATCCTGTGGTTCCTGCCACCAATCCATGGGGACCGTGTGCTTTCTCATGCAGGTTCAGATTCAGAATATCGTCCGCCGAACGCAATCCCAAGGGAACGGCAAGGGATTGATGAGACTGTCCCTCCTTCCATCGCTTTCGGATCTCCAACTCTTCGGGGTGCCTTATGCCGTACAGTTCGAAGAATGTAACACTTCCGGGCATACTTCCCGTCCTCTCCTGTTTATGTTCCGCCATGCTCAGATCCCTCGCCAGCCACTCAAAATCAACATCCTGCGCCTGATACAGCTTAAGTTTCTGCTCCACATATTCTCTTGTATCCAGGAGTAAGGTTCCTTCTTCCGCGTTCTCAAGCTGCAATACCGTCCCTGTATATTCCGGGAGATCCTCACGGCTATCGCCGGTACAGATCACGGAGAACCCTAATACATTCCCATCCATACGCAGATATTCCATGATCTTATGATCCATGACCCACGAAGGTTCCTCGATCAGAAAGAGATAGTGCGGCAAGTAACGGTTCTTCTTTCCCTCTCCTGCGCGCTCCGCCCGCTCTTTCAGAACCTGTCCCATACTGCCAAGCACCAAGTCTCTCGACCTCTCATCGCTCACCAATCCGAATATATTCAGTACAGGAATACGCACGTGCCGAAGCCAGCGCATCCACCGGAATTCTTCTTCATATCTCTTATCATAGATCACGATCATCCGAAGATCATGATAACTATGTGAAAATGCAAGCCTTGCCGCCATGATCCTTATCTGCCTGTGCAATACCTCCTTCTCTCCCACAATCCCCAAATGTGCCTTCTTAAGATCCACCACCCTGGGTTGATCGATCATAGAATACCGCCTCCGTACCTCCTTCCAAGCCTCTGCCAGAGCACTCTCCGCGGCATCCCACGCCGGTTCTTTCCCCTCGATCACGAACCTTGGATGTCCCATATAGCGCCCCGCCGGTACGGTCAAGAAGTCCTCATCCGAAGGAATCCGTTCATAAAGCCGGCTGTCGCCTTCTCTTATCATTCCGGCAAGTTCCGTAAGCTTTGGATACCTATACGAATATACCTCTTGTTCTTTTTCATAAATGACTGCGATTTCTTTCTGCTTGCCTTTCAGGTAATGAAGATAACGCTCTTCCTGCTTTTCGTTCCTTCTCCTTAACAGCTTCTTCTCATCCATATATCTGACCATCGAGATCACTGCCGTCATCCCTGTTGCAGCCGCAGACATCAGCAGATATATCCCGCGTCCCGTGACCATACCGATCCCAACCGTTACCGCCGTCATCCCGACTGACGGCAGTACATTCATAAGAAGCCCTCTTTTATCTGTCCGTTCTCTTTCTTTGGGCGGTTCCAGAAAGATCTTTTCTGCCGACGGCTTTTTCATCAGCCGCGGAGAACGCTTATAGACGTTGAAACCTTCCGTCCTTCTCATAAGGGAACATTCCTGTAATACAGCCACATAATCACCATGGCTTCCCTGGACAGCAATCCTGTCTTCCCAGATCTCAAGCTTCAGACTTCTTAAAAACAAGACGTCTCCGGGACACAAGACGGCATCTCCCGACAGCAGTTTCTGCTGGTTCAGATACAGACATCCCGAACCTTCCATACTTCCGGCGTCAAAGAACAGCTGCATCCCCCGAATATAAATCCGTCCCTCCAAAGCAGGAATCCGGATCACAGCCTCTTCTCCCGAAGATATGCTGATATTCTCTCCGCGCACGAACATATGCCTCTCCTCCCCAAGACAAAAGACTCTTTCATCGCTGCGGACTTTCTGCCCCTCCACCCCGCCGCAGATCAGCTGCCAACCGCCTGCTTCTCCTTCCTCCTTGCTATCCTTCTTCTCCATGACCGGATACTCTCTGTACCCGTCCCCAGATTGTATCAACAGATATCTCATCATCCCTCCATACACGCTCTAATCCGTACGGATCCCAAGCTTTTCAGCAAGCGCTTCCATCTCCTTAAGCAGCTCCTGCTTCCTGTCATTCTTCTCCTTGCCCGGCAATGCATCATTCTCCTCTACCTGCCGAAGCTCGTGCATATAGGCATATAGCAAAAGCTGATCATCCGACATCCTCATGGCAAGTTCCTCTGCTTCCCGGGTTTCCAGACGTCCCAGATGGATCCAGTAATCCAAGAGCCCCTCTCCTGACTGGTAATTCACTTTACTCAGAATATATTCCTTATCCTCCGCACTGAACGCATCCACCGCCTGCCCTTTGATATAGGCTGTCGCAAGCATATATTTCCACACGTGATCCAATTCTTCGATCCGGAAGCCTTTCAGCGCATCGATCATCTCCGTATAATCCTTCCGGATATAAGCGTCCTGCGCCTCTCTTAGCTTTTCCTGCTTGGGCATGTACCACACAAAACTATATACAAAAGCCAAGCCAAATAAAATCAACAAAAAAATAGATAGTATGCTATATCTTTTCAGATTCTTATAACTTTGCTTTGCTACTTTCTTTATATTCTTTTCTTCTTCCTCCAGTATATTGCCATAATACTCCGCTAAGAGCTTCTTCTCTTCCTGCATATTCCCGGGTTCGAAAAATTCTGTCACCCCGCTTTGTACCCTCAGGATCTCCATCCCGCCGTACAGATAATCGTCATAATCCCCCGCACCTTCCAGAAGATAACCGATCAACGCCTGATACTGCCTTAAGAAACATCCCGTCCTGTTCTTTCCTCCGGACGGAACGATATCCCTTCTCTTCACCTTCACTCTTCCCAGAATGTCATAATACAGATTCTCCGGTTCAAGTGAAAATTCATATCTCTGATATAATCCTTCGAGATCCGCCGCATACAATAAGAATCTAAGCTTCATAAGCCTGTCCGTTTCCTTAAGCTCTTCTGCATTCTGCATTCCCCGCAGATCAAAACACATACAGATCGTCTCTTTCTCTTCTTCTATCCTGCATGGAAGGAACAGATGATGGTTCTCTTCCAGACGCCGGAAATCATATCCTGTCTTTGCCGTCAAATCGCTCTTTTGGATCCGGATCTTCATAATATGTCTTTCCCCTTATATAAAATACCAAAATATCTCCATTATATATCTCACTTTGCCCAAAGGTCAGCATCGGATTCACATATGCGCTCCTCCGTATGGAATATACCCTTGTCTGCGTCTCCCGGCAACATGCCGGGAGACGCAGGCTTTCACTCAGAATACGATACACCTCGTCAATCCTCTGCTCCTGCTTCACCATAATATCCACTGTTCTGTTGTCCGCCCGAAAAGTCAGTATCACGATCCCATGCTCCCATATCCCTAAAATCAATCCATCTCTATGTGTTTCTATTGCATGCAGGCAGCAGACGTCCTAATCTTTGTAATCCCAGAAGCAGGATAAGCCCTGTTATAACTTGCCACCCAAGAAGATTCCCGATTCCAGTTACTGTCTCCGCTTCCTTCTTCACCGCGTCGACAGTCATAGCCTGTGTAACCTGAAAGACCTGTACATGGATTCTCTCAAGCATCTCGCCTTCAGCCTCGTCATCCGCTGTAAAGACCTCCTGCCGGATCTGCCTCCTGGTATCTTCTTCCTGTGTCTGATGTTCCTTTACCTTTTGCTCAATATCCGTTCCAAAAACACGAAAACCATAGAGGGCGCTGAGCGGAACAGGGCTTCCGCCGCCTGCTTCACCGCCTGTTCCATAGCATATTACATCCGGGTCAAGCTTTATCTCACTATTTCCGTCCATATTGCCTATCCGCGGTTCATGGAACCTGCCGCACGGTCGAATTCCGCATATTGCTGTGCATTCATCACAACACCCTGCCCGATCGAATGGATCAGCTCGCGCATCGCCTCAAAACTCGGCGCCATCTCGGCAACCCGGGCGGCGAAGCCTTCATAACCGCTTCCTTCCCATAACTCAGGAAGCTGACGGTTCACGACATCATTCAAATAATTCTGAAGAGCCGTTACATCCTCGACATGGCTTCCGATCTCCTGCCCTCTTGCGATCACATCCTCCGTATGCATTCTAATACTCATAATCTTTCTTCCTCCTTAAAAAAATATATCCCTGCGCAGTCAGAACCAGAAGTACGATCCCTGCCGCTCCATATGCCGCCAGTCCGGATGATCTCTTATTATCCGGATCGTCAGACACTGCCCCGCCGGGTGCCTGTTCCGGCGACCGGACTGAGGAAGCCTCTTCCTTCTTATCCGGACTATTGCTTTTTCCCAGTCTGTCGGAATGATCTTTCGCCTCCAGCGGATCTGCCACAAATTGATAGACTTGTACATTTTCTGCGTCGCCGATCCTCGTATAAGGAAGCTTGGAGGCAAAATCCCTGAGAATCCTCTGATTCGCAAAACTGGTCTCTTTCTTCGTCTTCTGCGCCTCGCTTAACCCTTCCGCAATTGCTTCTTCTGATTTCTTCTGTGCTTCTTCTACATGCTTTTGCAATCCTTGCCCGTATTCTCTCGCCGAATCGGCCGATCTCCGGGCATATTCCTTATATGCCTGGTTATTCTTAAACAGGATATCCTGCATAAGCGTATGATTGGCATTCATCTCGCCTATATTCTGTGAGATAAACCTGTCGTCCAGCTGTGGACGGAACTTGGATAGCCGCCCGTTATATGACGCTATCGCCGCAACCTCATCCTCGTATCTCTGTCTGAATATCTGCCCGGTCTCCTCTGCTTTGGAAATCAACGGCTCTGCGTACTCTGCCTTCGCCAGTTCGCTGATCCTTGCAACGTCCAGGTCCTCTGTCTGTTCAACTTCCTCGAGAAAATTCCGGATCCCCTGATCCTCTTCCTCGAGCCACGCCGTTAACTTTCTCATCTGTTCCTCTGTATATCCTGGTGGTTCTGACGGTTCCGATTGCTCTGACAGTCCTGATTGATCTGGTTTTCCGCCTGACTGTTCCGGTTGATCTGACGGACCCGATTGATCTGGCGGTTCCGGCTGTCCACCTGATGAGTCTGACGGTTCACCCGGTTGACCCGGCTGTCCGGCTGATGAGTCTGGCTGATTGCCCGGCTGCTCTGGTTGTCCGCCTGGCGGTTCCAGCTGTCCGCCCAGCCCCTCGCCCTGCCTCCAGCTTTCTCTGAATTCTTCGTGATCCTCAAGGAGTTTTCTCAGATATCCTGCCACCTTTTCTTTTTCCAACGTACATTCAGACTGCCGCTTCAGTTCATCTTGAAACCGAGTATCCGCCGTCTCCAGAATACTTTCTCCGTTCCCGTCAACGGTCAGATCCATCTTTGGTATCTGACCGGACAGACCGTTCAGCTGCTCGGCTAACGCCGTACCGTCGGCGCTTAACGAAGCGATCTCTTCCCGGATCCCCTGTACATTTCTTGCATATTCTTCATTCATAGCCGCAGTAAGTATCGTATTTTTCTCCGTATACACGGATAGATCCGGCGTCTCTGCCGTATTTTCTTCCATCTGGAATTCCGGCAGTTCTGTCAGAGCCACCAGATCCTGTGCTTTGATCTTCTCGATCACTTCTTTATCCCTTAAGTCATTTTCCATTATGCTGCCCGCACCGTCCTGCGCTTTATGAAACTCCTTTAAAATATTATCTACATACATATAGCTTAGACGGTTGTTCAAAGAATCCATATAGCTTTGCACATTATAGAGGAGTTCATACTGCAGCTCTCCGGAATAGGATCTATTGACCGCATATTCCAACTGCGACACCTGAGGCGCTTCGTTGATACTTTCCACATTCTGCGAGAAGACCGCAGGGATAATAACATATGCTCCGTATCTTCCTGTTTCCAGTCCTGTTCTTGCAGCCTCCAGAGACGAATACTCAAAATCCATAGTCGGAAACCTCGACAGCTCTGATGCATAATTGATCTGTCTTCCCCCGCTTTGTACTCCTTCGTCCAGATTCACGACCGCAATCTTCTCACTTTCTACCGCTACTCTTCCGCCTGACGCTGCCTGCACTTCCCGTCCCGTGCCAACGGCAGCCCGGACTTTTTCAGATCGGCTTCCTGCTCTGCACAAGACAACCGCTCCAAGTACAAGCGTTAAAAATATAATTACCTTTTTGTACTTCATCTTCTCCTTTCCTTTTTCATTTTCTCTCTTCAATTAGTTCTTATGGGTTTCTTTCGATTTGGAGATATTTGATAGATTCTCCAATACAGATTTGGAGATATCTGATGAATTAGATTCTCCAATACAGATTCGTAGTAATCTGATCTGAATAAATGATGAATAAATAAGATCCATAGATTGTGTTGAACAACACTATATGTATGTGAAATGAATCATACAACATTTCCGTTAATTTGTCAATAATAAAATTTCGTCAAATTCAAAAAAGAGGCTGTTCAACAGCCCCTTTCTACCATCCTATTCTTCTACCAAATGACACGCAACTTTGTGCCCCGGCTTTACTTCACGAAGCTTCGGCATCTCACTGAAACATCTGTCCGTCGCATATGCGCAGCGCTCTGCGAAACGGCAGCAATCCTTCGGATTGATCGGGCTTGGGATCTCACCTTTGATGAGGATCCGTTCATTCGCCTTCGCTTTATCCGGATCTGCCTCCGGGATTGCAGAGAGCAGAGCCTTCGTGTACGGATGAAGCGTATTGCCGTAGAGCTCTTCCGTCTCCGCAGTCTCTACGACCGTTCCCAGATACATTACGATCACACGGTCAGAAATATATTTTACAACGCTCAGGTCATGCGCAATGAAGAGATAAGTAAGCCCGCGCTCTGCCTGAAGGTCTTTCAGCATATTGATCACCTGCGCCTGTACCGATACGTCCAGAGCTGAGATCGGTTCGTCACAGATAATGAAGTCCGGATCTACGGAAAGCGCTCTGGCAATACCGATACGCTGTCTCTGGCCGCCTGAGAATTCGTGCGGGAAACGAGACATATGGTCTTTGTTAAGCCCTACGATCTCCAACAGCTCCTGTACCTTTACATCTGCGTCCTTTCCGGACATCCCGTGCTCTCTTAATCCTTCGCCTACGATCTCTTTCACCGTCATACGAGAGTTCAAAGATGCATATGGATTCTGGAAGATCATCTGCACTTTTTGACAGAATTCCCTCTTCTCAGCAGCGGTAAGTTTCGTGATATTTTTTCCGTCATAGATCACTTCACCGGAAGTTGGGTCATACAGGCGGATCATACAGCGCCCCATCGTAGATTTCCCACAGCCGGACTCACCTACAAGGCCAACCGTCTCTCCTTTATAGATCTCAAAGGAAACATGGTCTACTGCCTTCAAGTCTGCGTTCTTTCCGACATGGAAGTATTTACATACGTCTTTTACCTGCACGAGAGGCTGTTTTTCATTGTTACTCATCTGCTTTCACCTCTCCTTCCTTCTTTTCTTCGATTGCTACTGCTTTCTCTTTCTTCATATCGGTATCCGGTGCAAATTCATGCTGTAACCAACAGTTTGTCGAATGCTCGTCGGTTAACTTATACTGGTACGGCGGATTCTCTTTGCACACATCCATCGCATACGCACAGCGCGCAGCGAACGGACATCCCTTCGGCGGGAAGAACAGATCCGGCGGAGTTCCTTCGATGGACTGCAGCCTTTCGCCTTTCTTAGTATCCAGCTTTGCGATCGAGCCGATCAGTCCTTTTGTATATGGATGCGCCGTATCATAGAAAATCTCCTGTACGGTTCCCTTTTCCACAATCTTGCCGCCGTACATTACGATCACACGGTCGCACATACGTGCGATAACGCCAAGGTCATGCGTGATCATAATGATCGACATTCCAAGCTTATCCCGAAGCTCCAGGAGCAGGTCAAGAATCTGCGCCTCGATGGTTACGTCAAGAGACGTGGTCGGCTCGTCACAGATCACCAGTCCCGGTCGGCTTACAAGAGCGATCGCGATCATGACACGCTGTTTCATACCGCCGGATAACTCATGCGGATACTGTCTGTAACGCTTTTCCACATCAGATATACCTACGAGTTTCATGATCTCAAGCGCTTTCTCTTTCACTTCCTGCTTCGTAACATCCGTTCTTCCAAGGAAAACTTCCTCGATCTGCGCGCCGACTCTCATGGTCGGGTTCAAAGATGTCATCGGATCCTGGAATACGAATCCTATATCCTGCCCGCGAAGCTTTCTAAGCTCTTTCTTGCCCATCTCAAGCACATTATTGCCGTCGAACAAGATCTTTCCGCCTTCGAAGAATCCAGGCGGTTCCGGGTTCAGTCTCATAATGCACTGCGCCGTTACACTCTTACCGCATCCGGACTCTCCTACAATACCAAGAATCTCTCCTTTTCTTACCTCAAAGCTTACATCCCGTACAGCTTTCACTTCTCCTCCGTATGTGTGAAAGGAGTAGACAACATTTTTCATTTCCAGAATATTTACATTCTCTGCCATTTTCGTTTCCTCCTATTCTGTTCCACGAAGTTTCGGATCTACTGCATCGCGTAAACCATTACCAAGAAGATTGAGCGCCAGCATCGTCGTACATACGAAGAACGCAGGGATCAATACCTGGTGCGGTGAATTACGAAGATATGCAATACCCTCTTTACAGATCACACCCCAGCTACAGTTCGGAGGCGTAACGCCAAGGCCTACGTAACTTAAGAATGCTTCCTGGAAGATTGCCCCCGGGATCGCCATACAAAGGTTTGTAATAAGCATACCGAGGATGTTCGGAATAATATGTTTCACAATGATCTTAAAATCAGGAATTCCTAATACTTTTGCCGCAAGAACAAAGTCCTGCTCTTTAATGCGGTAGACCTCGCCGCGCACAAAACGGCATGTTCCGATCCACCCCACCACGCACATCGCGATGATAAGAGGCGCAATCCCCTTACCGAGAACCATTACGACAAGAATGGTGATGATAAGGCTTGGAATACCGTACAGGATATCTACGATCCTCATCACGATCATGTCCAATTTGCCGCCATAGAAACCGCAGAAACCACCGATCACGGCGCCCACGCACATATTCACAACAGCCGCGATCAAACCGATGCTAAGAGATACTCGTCCTCCCATCCAGATACGCACCCAAAGGTCGCGTCCTGTAGAGTCCGTCCCAAGCCAATGCGCGGAAGACATCATCTGGCTTCTTGCATTTACATCCATCTGCGACTGTGTATACTGACTGAACATCGGCGCAAGAATGGATAACAATGCATAGAGAAAAATAAGCCCAAGACCAAACATTGCCGCCTTATTCTTTTTCAACCTTCTCCATGCATCCTGCCAAAAGGAGAGGGAAGGCCTGCTGATGCTCTCCATACGGACATTATCTTTTCCCTTGATCACAAAAGATTCTTTCTTTAATTCTGCCACCTTCTCCACCTACCTTTCGCCGATACGTACACGCGGATCCGCCACGCCATAAAGAATATCTACAACAAGGTTACAGAAAATAAGGAATACACCATAGAATAACGTCATTCCCAAAACCATAGAATAGTCGTTATTCGATACACTGTCTACGTAATGTTTACCCATTCCAGGAATCGCGAAGATAGACTCGATGACGAACGTACCTGTAAGTACGGATGCCACGGTCGGTCCCATAACGGTCATAACCGGCATGATCGCGTTACGGATCTGGTGTTTCGCAGTGATCCTGAATTCACCGAGCCCTTTCGAACGAGCCGTCTTTATGTAATCCTGCGAGGCAACTTCAAGCATGCTTGCACGCATGATACGCGAAACAGACGCCAGTGTGTAGAAGGCAAGGGCGCATGCCGGAAGGATCGTATACTCTATTCCTTCATATCTTGCCACCGGAAGAAGCCCCCACTTGATACCGAATCCGTACTGCAGAACGGCTCCCATGATAAAATCAGGAATACTCGTACCTAGTACAGCAACAATAACACAAAAAAAGTCTATGCCCTTCCCCCGGTTTCTCGCCGATACAATTCCGAGGACCAAACCGATCGAAACCGCCAACACGAGCGCACGGATCCCGAGATCCGCCGAGAACGGGAATGTCTCGCCGATAATACCCGCAACTGTTTTATTTGTGAACTTCATGGAATATCCGAAATCGCCTTTCAGCAGATTTGTCATATAATTTCCATATTGCACGATCAGTGGTTTGTCAAACCCATAATAACTCTCCATGTTCTCTCTTACTTCCGGCGTCAGCTTGGGATTCGTGAACGGATCACCAGGCATGAGACGTACCAGGAAAAAGACAACGGTAATCAATACCCAGACTGTCACTATAGCCGCGATTACACGTTTCACTATATATTTACGCATCCTTATTCCTCCTTGTATATTTGAAAAAGTCCTTTTATAGTTTAAATTCGCCACCCGGCATACCGCCGGGTGGCGATTCATTCTTGATTTTCCCTATTTATATGACTTTCTCTGCTTATTCAGCAATATCAGCATAGATCCAGTCAAGGTTGATACTGCAGTGGAAGAAATTAAGTCCTTTTACATCGTCGTCAACAAGATAGTGAACTTCTCTCTCTGCCTGCGGGAAGAATGCCGCTTCATCGATCAGGATCTGCTCTACGTCGTGAAGCATATCCATACGTTTCTGTACATCTGTCTCTGTTTGAGTAGCTGCCAACAACTCGTCAACTTCCTCATTCACATAATTGCTGTAGTTGTATGGGCTGTCAGATTTGAACAGTTCAAGGTACGTATATGGATCGTCATAGTCGGCGCCCCAACCGCCCCAGCCAATCTCATATTCGCCGGTTGACTGACGGTTCAGCATCTCCGCATATGTTACCTGATTCACTTCTACGTTGATACCAAGTGTAGTTTTCCACATCTCCTGACAAACCTCAGCCTGCTTCTTAGCGGAGTCTGAATCTGTCGTCGTAATCGTTACCGTAATATCGGATGCTTTCTTTCCAAGCTCTCCTAATGCTTTGTCTAAGTGCTCTTTTGCTTTTGCCTCGTCTCCGTCCATCGGATAACCTTCCAGTTTGGACTCTTCTCCGTATGTCTTCTCAACGCCTGAAAGACCGCTGTATACAAGACCTGTACTCGGTGCAAAGATACCGTTGTTTACAAGTTCATTATAAGAATTTCTATCAATTGCATAGTTGAGGGCAAGACGGAAATCAATGTTGTTCATCGCCTCATTCTCGCTGTCGCAGTTATAGTAGAAGTAGTCTACGTTACCATTGCGGTATGCGTTGTCTTTTCCTTCGTAGTTCGGTACGTCTGCAGATGGGATCTCAGAGAAATCTAATTCGCCGTCTTCATACATAGCAAGCGCCGTTGACTGGTTCTGTACATAGCTCATCTCTGCACGGTCAAGCTTGATGCTGTCCTTATCCCAGTAGTTCTCGTTCGGCTCGAAGATCCATTTCTGATTCGCGGAGCTTGTAAGGACATATGGTCCTGAGTAAACGTTTTTCTCTGCGTCTGCCGCAAAGTCTTTCCCATATTTCTCTACAATATCCTCGCGAATAGGCGCGAAGAGAGAAGATAATCCCATCATACTCAAGAAGTATGCCGTCGGGTGCTCCAAGGTAACTTCAAGAGTCTTTTCATCGATCGCTTTTACTCCGAGTTCTTCCGGCTCCATCTCGCCGACTTCAACTGCACGTCCGTTCTTAATATATTCGCCGATGTATGCGAACGGAGCTGCCGTCTCAGGATCCATAAGCCTTCTCCAACTGTATACAAACTGCTCTGCCGTGATCGGTTCTCCGTCGCTCCATTTTGCATCTCTTAAATGGAATGTATAAACAAGCCCGTCGTCGGAAATTTCCCACTTCTCTGCAATACCTTCTTTTACTTCACCCTTTACGTTACGTACCAATCTCTCTGTGATCGCATTCTGAAGCTCGGTATCCGGGATACAGTTCCCTTTTGACGGATCAAGCGTCGTTGGTTCTGTTCTTGTTGAGAAACGGAATACTTTCTCACCGGACGCATCGGATCCACCGGATTCTCCTCCGCTCTCGCTCTTTGGAACGCCGCATCCTGCTAATAATGACGCTGCCATAGCTACCGTCATTATAGATGCAATTAATCTCTTTTTCATAAGAAATTCCTCCTTTTCATCAGGTTCTCCTGATTATTTATAATATAAATAAAGCGTTTGTTGTATTGATATTTAATACAACTATTCATATAATATCATTTTCGTCAAGTTTTTGTCAACATCATTGTACTTTTATGTGAATTCGCACATAAAAGTACAAATATTTTTGTTACATTTTCCCAACTCGACGAAAACTAAAGTTCTATTAATTCACGTGTAGCGCTGATCAGATTCTGGTAGCCTTCTGCCGTAACAATGCCCTGATCTTCAATGCGGACGCCGCCCCATCCCGGGATATAGATTCCCGGTTCTACCGTCATCACGCTGTTTTCCTTCAGCACAGCGGTGCTGTTCTTCCCGATAAAGGGGAGCTCATGGACAAAAAGCCCCACTCCATGGCCGATCCCGCCATAATGATAGGGGAAATATTCTGTCCCTTCAATCGCTTTAAGAGACGCCTCATAACATTCTGCTCCTGTCACGCCCGGCAGGATCGCATCTTCAGTCTCTTCTGTCATACGCCTGCAGAGCTCATACACTTCTCTTTGCTTTGCATCGGCTCTTCCGACCACCACAGTCCTTGTCATATCCGACAAGTAACCGTCATACTGGCATCCATAATCCAGCAGCACGAAATCCCCGTACTCAATCGCTTTCTTCCCTGGGATCCCATGCAGAAGCGACGTCCGCGCGCCTGAGATCAGGATCCCTCCGTACGGTTTGGTATCCGCCCCTTCCGCCACCATATACCAGGCAAGCTTCGCCGCAAGTTCCTTCTCCGTCACTCCGACCCGGATATCTCCCAGGATCTTCTCAAATGCTCTCGACGCAATATCACAGGCTATCTGAAGCTTCTTAATCTCTTCCGGCGTCTTGACCTCCCGGAACGCCTCTATAACCCCATGTGTCGGCACCAACTCCGCCGAAAGCATCTCCTGCATATCCTTCCAACCCTGATACGTCAGGACGTCCTCTTCAAATCCCATCGTCCCGATCCCGTCCTGCTCAACTACGCCTGCCAGGGCGCTTCCTACACTCCTGCCCTTAGAAGCCCGCCAGTCGATCACCGTATACTCCGGGCATTCCATAGACGCCTGTTCCGTGTATCTTGGGTCTGTAATAAAATACTGATTCTTTCTGCCGATCAAAAGCCAGGAATCTTCTCCCGTATAGCCGCTTATACACCTTACATTGGCAGGTCCTGCAACATAGAATCCGTCCAGCCCTTTCTCCTCCATGTATATGCGCAGCCGTTCTATTCCAGTCATATCTTTCTCCTTTCCATGCTCAGAACATATCCGGTCCGAACATCCGTCAATCATTATTTTTTCATCCGTCATATATGCATATGCACATAATGCCATCCCATCTTACCATTTCCTCTTGAAAGGTTCAAGCAAATTGTAAACAATTAACAACTATACTTTCTATCCGAAAAAAAACCTGTCAAAAACTCATAAAAATCTATTACATTGCGGCTGTCCGTCTTATTTCTATTATAGTTGATAATAATATCCCGCTGACAGACCGGTTCCTCGATCTTCAATAACCTCACCTGCTCGTTCTCTATACTCCCCCAGGTAAATTCCGGCCAGAACCCGATCCCCATGTTTGCCGCGATCATGTTCTTTACAGCGGCGGGATTATCACTCTCGAAGATGATCTTCGGCGTGAATCCCGCATGCTGGCAGAACCTGTCGCAGATATATCGGAATTCCCTGGACCCAAGCAGGCTGATGAACCCTTCCTCTGCCGCCTCCGCCAGACGGACCGACGTCCTCCCCTGATATCTCTGATTCTTCGGCACCGCCAGATAGATCTCTTCGGCACAGGCAAAACTGTTCTCTTCCCCGGCTCCCTGATAGAACAGCTTCGTCGTGACAGCAATGTCATAGAGTTCACTCTCCGAATTCTGCTGCAGCTGGAAATTAATCTCCTCATGCTCCTTCTTATATTCAATGATCGCTTCCATCACAAGCCCCGACGCCGCAAGCACATTCATATGTATAGTCTCACTCTCCAGCGCGACCATCATCTTGAGCTGCTCCGGGATCGCGTCCATCTGTTCTATCAGGGGTTCTAATTTCCTCTGCAGATATCTTCCATACTCCGTCAATACAATATTCCGCCCTTTTGCGGCAAACAAAGGCACCCCCAGGTCTTTCTCCAGCCGCCGGATCGCCTGAGTCAGAGCCGGCTGCGTGATATGCAGGTTCTTCGCGCTGTTCGTCATGTGCTTTGTCTTTGCTGCTTCCAGGAAATACCTGATCTGCATGAGTTCCATTCTTCCCACCCCTTCTTAAGATTTCATTCCTGTTCCTTTGGCAGTATCCCGCGTCCATAAAGGACCGCCTGTAACATTCGTGTTCTCTTATTCATAATATTTATATTATAAATTCTATAAATATTATATATTAGACATAATCATACGTCAATGCTAGACTATGTATGAAAACAAAATGAATGAAAGCGAGGGAAACAAAATGGCTGAACTACTAGAGTCCACCATGCTGATCTGCTTTGGTTTATCCTGGCCTATGAACCTCATCAAGAATATCAAAGCAAAATCAGCCCAAAACATGAGCCTCCAGTTTATCCTTCTCATTATCACAGGATATGTCGCTGGAATCTCTGCAAAACTTTACAACCACAGATTCAATTATGTATTAGTCGTATATCTTCTGAACCTGGTCGTCGTATCCGCGAATGTAGCGGTATATTTTATCAACCGCCGTTACGACAGACAGAGGAAAGAGACAAACATCGAACTAAGCAGGCAAATATCCGGACATACAAAGGACACGCAGCCATTGATCCACAAACAAGGAGATGATGAGATGGAAAAATATCGAGAACTTAACAGTATCACAGAGGCAGGCGGAGTCGTACTCTTTGGCTCCAACACCTTCGCCTCTCTTCCGATCGGGGAGCTGACGCAGGCATTTCGCATCACGGAACCCATCTACAACAGAAGCGTCCGGGACGTACGCATTGACCAGATCGAAAGTTACCTCAAAGTATGCCTGTATGACTTGAATCCGCGCAAGATCTTCGTGAATATGGGCGATGTAGACGCACGGGATGAAAATATTGACATAGATAATTTTATTTCAAAATACGAATGGCTGCTATACATGATCCATACAAAGACGCAGGCTTCCATCTATATCGTACCGATCGTCTCAGACAGCCCTGCCGCCTTCAAGATCAACCAACGCCTGAAGGCCCTGGCATCACAGACCGGCTGCAAATATATCGACGTCTCCGGCGTATTGGAGGCAAGGCGTCCGACCCTCCGGTTATTCGAGATGCTGAAAGTGCATATGCGCAACCACCCGATCAACTTTGCCGATGCAATGGAAGTCGGAACCTTAAGCAACCGCGAACGCCAGGACGTCCCGGACGACGGACAGATCTCTGCCGCTCCGGGACTGAAAAAGGGCGTTGTCTACGCAAAGCATTAGATTCTGTATCAGCAGATACGTGATACAAATCAGGGCGTAACCTCAAAAGCAGTATATTCATGATCCATATGGTATCCCAGCTTCTCTGCCAGAGCCACTGACCCAGGGTTCTGCGCATCCCAGCTGGGATACCACCCTTTCTCCAGACATTCCAGGATAAGCTTCGCCCCACATATATATGCAAGGCCTCTTCTTCGATGATCCTCCCTGGTATCAATCTCTATCTCTATCCCTCCAAGATATCCTGTGTAGGAAGACGCGCCTGAGACGGGCTGTCCGTCCTTCAGGATCACTGCGCCTGATCCATATTTCTGAAACATAGTATGGTCATCATACTGGGCAACCCAGTCCCTGCACCATTCGATCTTCTTACACTGCCAAAATAATTCTTCATCTATCATCTTAAGGCAATATCCTTCCGGCAGCCCCTCCACCGCCGCCTGAAGCTTCTCCCTGTCAAAGATATCCGGTTCTTTCTTTATCGCATACCGGACCACCTTTTTCGCATTTTGGCCATAACATTCCTCGATCACCCTTGCCCATCCTTCCTCTTGCGGAACCATGATCACAAACTCACGCATCCTGTATTCCGATACAAATAATGCCAGTTCTTTGCTTTGCCTGCCTGCTAAAAAGCAGAAATCCCCCAGTAAAGCCATCGCAGACGCCGGGTCTTCAAGGGAATCCGCATAAATCCCTCCCATAACGCCCTGCAGGCAGGACCAGATCATAGTCTCCTGCCATCCGCCGAACAATGCCGCTGCTTTTTCCGTCTGTTTCAATTCGTATATCATCTTTCTCCTCCTTAGAAATATTCTCTCGTCATCCTTCCATACATTTCCTGTACCGCCTCCGTGATCTCCCCTATGATCGAGATCAGCGTATTCACATCCCCTTCCCGGTTCCTTTGGAAGGTATGATATCCCCCTTGGATGCAATAACTTAAGATAATGTTCCACGCTTCGTCTTTTCTGTATTCCGGATACTTCCGGAACACCAGCTCTTTGATACTGGTCTCGATCCTATCTACCAGATGATTCCGCTGGCTCCCGGAGAAAAGGATCACAGTCAGGGAATTCTGTGATAAGTACGCCAGAAACAATTCCCTGGTGAATTCCGCCGGATTCTCCATAATATACTCAGGATGGGAAATGCTGTTGGTGATCGACCTGACCACCTCTTCCTCCATACTGTCAGACAACTCATAGATATCTTTATAATGTGAATAGAATGTAGACTTATTGATATATGCCAGCTCACATAGTTCCTTAACCGTAATTTTCTCCAGAGGTTTTCTCGACCGCAGTTCGATAAATGCATTCTTGATCCCCCGTTCTGTCTTCTCTACACGCAGATCCATATGCCGCCTCTCTCCTTTCCTTTCTCCCCTCTTTTGCAAAAAGTATCTGCTTGCGGCAATATTTCCGACATTATCAGATATCCGTTGTTTATCCGTCTGTCGTCTAATATTGTCGGTGGATTTCTTCCTTTTCTATATATTATAATAATCTCAGACAAAAAAACAACCACTGTCTGTCTGTAAATACATTGTATCTTAGGAGGAAACTTTATGGATTTTTATGGATTTTATACCGGAAAAATATTTGATGCTTACCAATTCCTCGGCGCGCACACCGAAGCCGAAGGAGTCACTTTCCGCACGTTCGCACCGGGGGCGTCGAAGATCTCCCTGATCGGAGAATTCACCGGATGGCAGGAATGGGACATGCATAAGATCTATGACGGCAATTTCTGGGAATGCTACGCGAAGAACGCCGCGCCGGGACAGATGTACAAGTACCGGATCTACAGACAGGATCACTCTTATGTTGATCACTGTGACCCTTATGGCTTCGGCATGGAACTAAGGCCCAACACAGCGTCTTATATCCGCAGCCTCTCCGATCACACCTTCCAGGATTCTGCCTGGATGCAGAGACGCTCGGACTGCCGGAACAAGCCCATGAACATCTATGAGATCCACTTCGGCTCATTCCGGAAGCCTTCAGATGCGGCAGACGATTGGTACACCTATACGGAGATGGCGGATATCCTGATCCCGTATCTGACAGAATACGGTTACAACTATGTGGAGATCATGCCCTTAAGCGAGCATCCCTGCGACGAATCCTGGGGATACCAGAACACCGGTTTCTTCAGCCCGACCTCCCGTTACGGCACGGCGCCAGAGCTAATGGAATTCATCGACAAATGCCATCAGAATGAGATCGGCGTTATCCTGGATTTTGTACCGGTTCATTTTGCCATAGACGATTACGCCCTCGCCAATTATGACGGAACCGCCTTGTACGAATATCCTCATCAGGACGTGGGCGTCAGTGAATGGGGAAGCTGTAACTTCATGCACTCCCGGGGCGAGGTCAGAAGCTTTTTGCAGTCTGCGGCAAACTACTGGCTTACAGAGTATCATATAGACGGAATCCGTATGGACGCCATCAGCCGGATCATCTACTGGCAGGGCGAGCCCGCAAGGGGAGTCAATAATACGGCGGTAGAATTTATCCGGGAAATGAACCGGGGGCTTAAAGCACTGCACCCCGCCGCCATACTCTCCGCCGAAGACTCCACTTCTTATCCCGGAGTCACAAGGCCTGTCTGCGACGGCGGGCTGGGCTTCGATTACAAATGGGATATGGGCTGGATGAACGACACGCTGGATTACTTCCGTACCGCGCCGGAATATCGTACGGAGAGTTATCACAAGCTGACCTTCTCTATGATGTATTATTACAGCGACGCCTTCCTGCTGCCGCTTTCTCACGACGAAGTAGTACACGGCAAAGCGACCATCATGCAGAAGATGCACGGTGAATACGACGACAAATTTCCCCAGGCACGGGCGTTCTATATGTATATGTATGCCCATCCGGGAAAGAAGCTGAATTTCATGGGAAATGAGATCGGACAGCTCCGGGAATGGGACGAGAAGCGTGAACAGGACTGGGACATCCTGACATATCCGATCCATGACGCTTTCCACCGGTTCATAAAAGACTTAAATCATCTCTATCTTAAGCATCCGGCGCTCTATCAGAAAGATCATGATCCGGAAGGATTCGCCTGGACCGACTGCCATCAGGAAGGACGATGCCTCTATACCTTTGAAAGGATCGCCGATAAAGAGAGGATCCTCGCCGTCTTCAACTTCTCTGACCAGACGCAGGAAGATTATGAGATCGAACTAAACGACGCCCGGTCACTGACGCTTCTTCTTGCAAGCGACGCACAGGAATACGCCGGTACGAAGATCTACGACAAGAAGACCATCAAACTGAAAGAAAACCGGGCAACCCTCTCACTAAGCCCCTACTCGGCAGTGTATTATAAGATCGATCCCGGTAAGCTTTCCTGAAATATATACGCTCTGGCTAAATGCCAGAGCGTGTTTGAAAATCTATTCCCGCCGTCTGTGATCTTATCCCATCTCCACACATGCCTTGAACTGATCGCAGTCTATCTTGATATCGAATTCCCCGCCAAGAGCTTTCACATAGGTACTCACGATCGCCAGCCCAAGTCCGTTCCCCTCGCTCGTCCTCGCCTGATCTGCCCTTGCAAAGCGTTCCACGATATCCTCCTTCGTGAAATCCATAGAATAACCCGCCGTATTGGTGATCTCAATACAGATCTTCCTCTTTCCTGCTTCAGGTTCTGGTTCTTCCGGGCGCTGCCCCGTCTCTCCTGCCGCATCCTTAAGGTATGTTTTTACAAACACACGGGTTCCTTTTGCCGAATACTTCAGCGTGTTCTCGATCAGATTCTGACAGATCCGGTAGAAATACGTATTATCCGAGTAAATAGACGTCGCCTCTTTCGTAAGCTGCATCACGAATTGGAGACCGCTCTCCTTCACCTGATCCGCCATATCTGCAAAAATCTGTTCGATCAGACGGTTTACTTCAAAATTCTCCATCTGGAACTCTACGTTGCCGCTGCTCGCCTTTGCCAAGGAGAACAGGCTGTTGATCATCTCCTTCAACTTCTCTGTCCGTGCCGAGACAACGTCAATATAATCCCGCACGACGTCGCTTAATTCTTCCTTCTTGATCAGTTCTATATACCCAACCATAGACGTTATGGGCGTCTTCAGGTCATGGGATACGTTGGTGAGCAGATCCACACGGAGCTGGTCGCTCCGCGACACCTTCTCAAGGCTTTTCCGCTCTATCTCCAACGATTCTTCCACACGGCGCCTTAAAATCCCGTCCCTCCACTCCATAACATGTTCCAGTCTCCCGTCCCAGTAATTCCTGACTGCCTTCTCCGCCAGCAGGAATTGGATCAGAACCGTGATCACCATCACATAACCGGTAGCATAGTTATAATTCCAGCCTCTCCTCATCCCGCCCCATACGCCGCCTCTATAGACAAGATCATAAAGATACCACACTGCCATCAGGCATGCCAACGCTCCCGCCTTATAAAAACGTTTGAAAGAGGCTGACCTGACCTTTTTCCATGCATCGTATTCACAGCCCTCTTTGCCGCCCCATCCCTGATACCGCTGATCCAGGTATTGTCTTAAGAGGATCGCAAGACTCACCCCTATACACAGATTCCCCGCCATACCAAACCCAAAAACGATCTTTGTCGAATACGAATTCCGATAGGCGATCATAACGCCGAAAATGCAGATTCCGATCCCTGCCAGCATCACTCCCGGAATATACCTGCCATTTTCCTCTGCAAAAGCATATATCTTCTTAACTATATTTTTCCATCTTGTATCCAATACCCCACACCACCTTTACATATCTTGGTTTCTTTGCGTCTATCTCTATCTTCTCGCGGATATGGCGGATATGGACCATGACCGTATTCTCTACCGCGTAATCCGCCTGTTCGTTCCAGACTTTCTCGTAGATCTGCTCCGCGGGAAAGATCTGTCCGGGATGTTCCATCAAAAGCTCGAATATCTTATACTCTGTGGCGGTCAGCCGCACTTCCTCACCTTCCACGATCACTAACTTCTGCTTTTTATCAAGCTCCAGCCCTCCGTTGACGATCCGATCCTCATCAGTCCTTGCCTTCTCTTCTCCCCAGAGATGATACCGACGAAGATGCGCCTTGATCCTTGCCGTCAGTTCCGCCGGATTATACGGCTTCTCCACATAGTCGTCCGCCCCAAGTATAAGCCCCGACACTTTATCGCTCTCTTCCGTCTTAGCTGACAGGATGATCACCGGGATCCTGCTCTTTTGCCGAAGCTTCATCAACGCGGATAACCCGTTGAGTCTCGGCATCATTACATCCAGCAAGATCAGATCAATCTTTTCTTTTTCCAGCGCTTCCAGCGCCTCCATGCCGTCATAAGCCTTAATAACCTGGTATCCCTCATATTTTAACAATTCACTGATAGAATATACGATCTCCTTATTATCGTCCACCACCAGTATCGTCTCCGCTTCCATGGGCATCCCCTCCATTCCGTCGTCTACTTTCTATTGCTGCTTACACGGATACTATAATATATCTGCCTTAAAAGAAACTCAACATAATTCTTAAAATTCTCTTAACGCATATAGGATCAAAACTATTCTTTCTCCGTCGTCGGTCATCGCCAATAATCATTTAATTATTGCTATTTTCTGCCATTTTCTTTATAATAATAGCAATCAATCCGAAAATATCTGAAATCAAACATCCGCATACAAAGGAGGCGCGCAATATGTCTGGCAGGCAGGTAAAACTGGAGCATGCAGAAAAGGGAAGTATCCTGTATCATTACACGAAAAGCAACGGTATCAACGGCATAATAAACCATAATTGCTTCTGGGCAACAAAGAGTGATTTCCTGAATGATCCCAATGAATTCTCCCACATTCGCGGGATCATAGACGAGGTATGCCGGGAGAATATAAAGAAGCCGGCATTCAGGGAGATGTTCCTTAAGGATTCCATCTATACCGACCGTGAAAAAAGCAGAGAATATTTCGTTCTATCCTTCTCAAAATGCAGAGACAGTATCACTATGTGGTCTGAATTCGGCAATAAGACCGGATACAACATCGGTTTCCGAAGCGACGACATCATCGCAAGGATCGAAGAAGCGGCGGAAATTGCGTATCATGGACTGGTCGTCTATGACGCAAAGCAGCAAAAGCAGCTGATCCGCAGGATTATCTGCAATTATCTGCCCAATCTGCTCCGGATGTCCATGGACGAGATCTTAGAAGCCGGGAATCATGACCGCCAGGACTCTACCTATCTGAAAGCATGCCGGAAATTCCGCAGAACGGCAGAAGTCTACGCCATGTTCTTCAAGCATGAAGGCTTCGCGGAAGAACAGGAATACCGGTTCATTTTCAAGAAGCAGAAGAATACCGCCGTGTACTTCCGTGCCAAGGACGGTTTCATGCTCCCTTACATAGAGATCCCGTTAAGCGAGCAAAACCTGCCCCTCGAAGAGATCATGATCGCCCCGCAGAACCACATTGATCTTGCTAAAAACGGGATGGAATATATGCTTCATATGAAAGGATATGAAGCTGAAGTCTCCTTATCCAATATCAAACTGAGATATTAAGAACACTTAATATTCCTGCATGATCTCCTGCAGGTATTCCTTATATTCCTTTCGCACGTGTTCTGGCGCGGCGATCCGAAGCCTGCTTCCGATGCCCGTTACCCAGCCGAAGAACTGCGGACTGACCGCCGCCAGCACACGCACGCGGAACTCTTCTCCACTCACAGGGACGATCATCACCTCCGTACCAAACCGATCCAGGATCACCCCGATCAACTCATTCCCGCACTGCAGCGTAACTTCTTCGTCGTGTCCTCCGTACATAGAGAATGTCTTCTTACTAAATTCTGCCAGATCAAAATCCTGAAACTTCTCTTTGCCGATGCGCACCCGATCGGCCACGCATGTATGCTGCATCTTATCCACCCGGTAATGCTTCATACAGTCCGCCTCTTCGTCATATGCGATCAGATAATAGTTCGCGTCATCCCACGTCAGCGACCATGGACTGACTGTATAGACGGCTCCGTCCTTTTTTGGCCTCAGCTCCTTCTTCACCGTCCACTCTGCATATTGATACCGGATCTGCCGGTTCTCAAGGATCGCCGTATGGATCTGATCTACATTATAATAGATGGTCTCATTGCCGCTCTTAGGACGGTTGTAGATAAATACATTCCTCCGAAGCTGCCTTGCCTCATGGTCACTTGCCAGGCTCTCCAGCTTACGGATCAGCTCTTCTGACTTCTTCCGGCTGATAAACTTCGACGCCTGCACGGCATCAACAAGAAGCTTAAGTTCCGGCAGCTCAAACTTCCTGCTTCCGATATAATAACCTCCGTTGGTCCCTTTTGCCTGCAGAACATCCATCCCGAACTCCTTAAGCGTCTCAAGATCATTATACACTGTCTTACGATCCGCAGACATCCCGTACTCCTTAAGCGCCCTGTCTATATCCGCCGCAGACATCGGACACTTCTCATCCGTCTTCTCCAGAAGCATCTTCATGATGTACAATGTCCTGAGCTTTACATGTGAAACTGCCACAATTCATCCTCCTATCTATCGCCGCAGCTTTTATCTATAGCATTGTCGTCACAGCCTTCCTGCTGCGATCATAAGACATTGTAACATATCACTTCCATCCTGTACAATCTTCTACAAGCCATTTCGCGGAAGTTCCTTACCATACGCGGGTCTCAGAAATCATATTGATCCGGGTTAAGCCCCGCCCGCTTCATCAATACACTCCATTCATTCCGGCTCATTACCTCTAACTCTTCCGCGATCAGGCCGGACAATTCAAACTCTGTCTTTTCTTCCCTCTCCGGTTCCGGACGGAACAGGAAACCGACTACCTGCCCGAATCCCTTCTGTTCTCTGTCACATTTATAATCAAATACCGAACCTATAACCTCTCTCATTATTCTTCCTCCAAAAATTCCCGATAATCACTCTCATCTGCAAACAAAAGATAGCTCCCATCCACATATCCCATATAACCATCTGCCACAAAATATCCTTTCATACTGTGCACCTCCTGTTCTTGTATCATTTCCATTCACGGTTCAACTGTTGTAAACTGGAATCTCGTATCTTTCTTAGTTCTCTATCAGTTTAACAAATTGGGTGTCCAAAAATCTCCACACCCAGAATTTTTTATAGAACAGAAAAAGGCTGTTGTAACGACAGATTTATAACCTGTCGTTACAACAGCCTCTGATGGCTGATTTCTGCATTTCTGCCGGAATTATTGACTATATGATATCGCCGTCGTCGAACGGATCCCCACATTCCGGACAGAACTTCGGCGGTTTCGCAGGATTCTCCGGCTCCCAGCCACATTTATCACAGCGGTACTGTGGGACTCCTGCCGGCTTCTTTCTTCCGCATTCCGAGCAGAATTTCCCTTTATTCAGCGTACCGCAGGCACAGATCCAGCCAGCCGTCCGGTCAGGCGCCGGCAAACCGCACTCCACACAGAATTTGCCGGTATTGCCTGCCATACCGCAGCTGCAGGTCCATGCTGCCCCCGCATCCGCGCCCACCGCCGTCCGTACACCCCGGCTCTGCCCCGAGTACTCCGGCGTTTGTTGCTGTCTCATGGAATCTGCCGCCTCTCTTTGCTGCCTGCCCATCGCATACAGATCCTGCAGACTCGCACCGCCCGCCTGCTGTGCCATACCCATCCCCATGAATCCGGACATCGCGCCGTTCTTATTCCCTGCCGCCATACGGAGGGCATCCGCCTGCGCCCCGGCAAGAGCCGCCGCCGCCATATTAGGATCCCGCATGACCGCCGACTTCTGCAGCTGCTTGATCATCTCTTCATCTTCCTTTGACGCCGTTACACTGTTCACGCCAAGAGAATAGACCATGATTCCCCGAAGCTCTGTCCATTTCTCAGACAGTACCTCATTCAACGCATCCGACAGCTCCATGGTATGTCCCGGCAGGGCGCTGTAACGGATCCCCATGTCCGATATCCTTGCAAACGCAGGCTGCAAGGCAGTCAACAATTCTGACTTCAGCATCGAGTCAATCTGGTCCCTTGTGTATACATTGCCGATATTTCCGCAGACATTCGCATAGAACACCATCGGATTCACGATCCGGTAGGAATATTCTCCGTTGCATCGGACAGAGATATCCACATCCAGTCCTATATTCCTGTCCACAACGCGGAACGGCACCGGATTGGGCGTACCGTATTTATTCCCGGGGATCTCCTTAATGTTCACATAATAGATCCTCTGGTCTCTTCCGCTCCCGCCTCCGAATTCGAACCGCCTCCACGCTTCTTTCGCGATCCCTTTCAGCCCCTCGGCAAATGTACCTCCGAATACAGACGGGCTGGTTCCGGTGTCATACGTATATGCCCCCGGCTCCGCACACGCGTCTATGACCCTGCCATTCTCCACAATGATCATGCACTGTCCGTTGGCTACGGCGATATGCGATCCGTCCGTGATGACATTGTCTTCTCCTTTTCTGTTTACCGACCGTCCGGACACGCGCTTCTCGCCTCTTGCCACCAACACATCCGCCTCCAATGCATCACAGCAGAAATACTCCTTCCACTGATCCGCCAGCGTTCCTCCTGCCGCTTTCCATGCTGCTCTGATCAATCCCATCGTCTTTTCTCCTATATCCTTTTCTTACTTATATTTTCCTAAAACTTCCCGCTGGTCCCGGATCTGTCGGAATGTGTCCGGCTCCCGCCTCCGCCGCCGGACTGCGTCGTCTCCGGACGCTTTTTCCGGCTGACGGTATGATATAAGAACTGATCCGTCCGATTATACAGCCGGAAGCTTCCGTCCTTCATATACTCCATCGCACCCTCCTGCCGGACTCTGGTATTCATACTCTTCTTCCAGGACATGACGATCCCTAAAGATACCGCAAATGACAGCAGAAAAGACACGCCGATGATCGCCGGGATCCTCCACCCTTGACCATAGGGATGTTCTTTCGTATACGGCTTTCCTTTCTCTGCCGCCGTAAGATAATCGTCCGCCATAGACAGATACTCGGAAAATGCATCATAATATTCGCCGTCTGAAAGATCGCCTAATATCCGTTCCCCGATCAGCTCCCGTCCATATACGGAAAATGCTTCCTGTGCCGTTCCGAATCCCACCAGTCCCCAATCGCGTCCTGCCATACTGACCGCAAGCATCACTGCACTGCCTGAGCTTTCTGCTCCCATGCCGCTTCCTGCAAAAACTTCGCGCTGCCAGTCCTTGATATCTCCCGCGCCAAAGTCCGGCGTCGTGACGATATAAGCCGCCGTGTCATGCCGCTTCATGATCCCGGCACACTCTGCCTCCAAATTATTTTCTTCTTCCCTCGTCAAGAACCCGGCATCATCCTGGACGAAGCCTGTGACCGAAAAGCTGCCAACGCCTTCCTCCGCCAACACTTTACCCGCTCCGTGATCCCAGATCCCTTTGCCTGGTACGCCTGGTATGCCTGCCGCCAGTAAGATCACGATGATCCATACACCGGCATACCTTTTCCTTCCCTGCATCCATTTCTTCTGTCTCATCACAAAACACCTCCGAACAACAGGATTCCCAGAATGGAACACACTGCCGTTCCAACCGCCGTAAATCCACAGAGATATCTCCAGAAGGCGCCCCGATCCACCGGAAGCTCTCCCACCATCTTACCCGTCTGGCCGTTGATCGCAAACTGGTACTTCTTATCACCGTAAACCGTTTCGAAGAGCCATACAGGCAGCAGGGCATAGTGTGCCTTTCCGCCGTGGGACGACAGGTTCCTCCGCTTCACGGTCACAGTCTGATATCCCTTAACGGTGCTTCGAAGTACCTGCTCCGCACTGTTGTACAGACGTTCCTTCGCCCTTCCTTCCGCTTGCCTTGCATTCACGTCATACCGATCCGTCTCATATCCCGCCAGGTATGCCGGATTAAATTCTGTCAGCGCACGATAGTCAAAAGGTTCGATGGACTCTGTCGTACTGTCGTCCATCTCGGCACTTCCGTCCACCGGAACGTGCCAGAACTCCATCGCACCCGCTCTTGCAACCATATAATAAGAAGTATCTATGTAATCATATCTGCTGTCGCTCCATGTTCTCACACGTGTAGCGCGAAAGCTCATGTCTGCATCAGCCTTGCAGTCAAACAGCCAATAGGGAACATAGTATCCTTTCAGATTCTTCAGATAACTCTTGTCCTTGAAATTCTTTGGGAGCAGAGGTTTGCCTTTGCAGAAACCCTCCAGCATCTGCCGCGCCTGATCCCCCTGTACCTGAAAAGGAATCATGACATCGGGCTTAAGCTCCTTAGAAGCCGCGGCTTTGATGACTATGACATTGTCACAATAAGGGCATGTCGTACTCACCGTATTCTCATCCGCTTCTACCTTAGCGCCGCAGGACGGACAGATATACATGCCATCCTCTGTCCTTGCCGCCCCGCAAGCCCCCTTCTGATATTCCCAACTAAGATCCTGCTCTCCTTGATGCCGCTCCTCCTGCTCATACTGCCTGAGCGTCTCGATGTCATATTCGTTCTGACAGCTCTGGCAGGAGAGCTTCTGCGTCTCCGGCGAGAACTGCAGAGCCGCGCCGCAGCAGGGGCACTTATATTGTACAAAATCCATTTCTATCTCCTTGTGTATGACCCGATATTCTTACTTCATTTTGATCCAATACCGCTGAATCACCCTGCTCTTTCCTGTCTCTGCCGCATCTTCTACTTCATTTTCCAATATCCCGCCATTACCGGTGATCGTTCTTGCAGACGCGGTATTTTTCTTGTCACAGGTCAATAAAAGCTTATCTGCACCGGCATCCCTGCACTTTTCTATCAACAGCCTCAGCATTTCCTTCGCATATCCTCTCCCTCGCTCAGACGGCAGTACACTGTAGCCGATATGTCCGCCGAATTGCAGCAGAGGATCCGACAGTTCGTGCCTGTAATCTATGATCCCCACTACCTTCTGATCCTCTGTCCGGATCGCCAGATAAGTGGTAGACGGCACATAACCCTTTCCATACTTTGCAGATAATCTGCTCTCAAAATCCAGCCATTCCTCATAAGTCTCTACGTCTTCCAGTCCCGAACATCCGTCAAAGCTGTCGTTATTCCTTAGGAACGCCTCCCTGTAAGCCATTACCTGCGCTTCATGCTCTCTTGCCGGTTCTACTAATTTCAGACGACCCATCTTCTCTCCTCCTAAATATATAAGTTAATCCAATCTATCCCGGAGACTGCAGTAACATCTCCTCTTATACTTCAAATCCGCATAGTCCGTGATCCGTTTCAGATAAACGGCATCTGCCAGCCCGCCTGCCAGTCCGACGATCGGAATCCCCTGAACAAACTTCATATATAACAGCGCTTCTGCCAATACGTCTGAAGTCCGGACGATCTGTTCTTTTCTGTCCATTCCGGAACTATCCTCCGAACAGACCGTATCAATCCATACATTCAGCTCTTGATCCGCCTGCCGAAGCTTCTCGCCGTGCAGCAGAGCCGTCTCGATCACCTTCAGGATAAAGCACTGTTCTTCCTTTGTCTCATAGGAATAGCCATAACTAAGCGCGATCTCATATATACTCTTGAGCAACACCGCAGTAAAGAGCGGAATATCCGGAATCCCTATGCCAAGAATTCCCAAGCCCGCTCCTTCTATACCTGACAGGAGCAGGTTCTTCGTCCGCCCGCTCCTTGCCTGTTTTGAAAACGCCTTTACACTCTTCCGATTTTTAAGGATCCTGGCAGTATATTCATTAACCTGAAAAGACTGCTTCTGTCTCTCCTTATCATAAGTCTTCTCGATCAGCCCCGTTCCTTTCTCAAATACTACCTCAAATGCCTTGTTGAAAGCTGCTTTCAGCGTGCGCTCCAACTTCTCCGGCACCTTTTCAGCAATCTTCTGTGTCACTTTAGAAGACTTCTCCTCCTGCTGCCGCTCTAAGAAACGCATCTCCCTCTTCTCAAGCGCCGCCCATTCCTTCTCCCAGTAATCCTTTGAAAAAAACATATTCTGTCACACCTTCTGAATTCCACCATTTTTTTCTGTCAGCGCCGGACATATACTGTCTACGCTTCCATGCCCTCATATGCCACTTTAAGCATCCTGACGATCTGTTCTTCCGTAAAGCGGCTGCTGTCAATACAAAGATCATAAACGCTCATATCCAGCCATTTCTCATCTGTAAAATATTCAAAATAGCTGCGCCGTTCCTTGTCCGTCTTCTTTACATAGGCACGTGCGTCTCTCTCCGGCACTTCCATACGCTCTGCCGCCACTTTGACACGATACTCAAACGGAGCATGGATAAATACCTTCAGGCACTCTCCCTCCAAGATCTGCCCGGCACAGCGGCCGATAATGATACAATCTTCCTGCCCGGCAATCGACTTTATGATCTCACTCTCAGAATGAAAAAGTACGTCATTCATCGGATAAAGACGATATTGCGGCTCCATCTGAAGCGGCTCCTCCAACGGATAACGCCACTGACTGGCGCGCTTCTCGTCAACCTTAAGAAGCTCTTCATAGGGCAGTCCCTCTTTTTCACTTGCGATCCGTATCAAGTCCTTATCATAGCAGTGGATCCCCAATTCTTCTGACAGGGCTTTTCCGATCCTTCTTCCGTTACTTCCATACATTCGGTTTATGGTGATGATTCGTTTTGACATAATAAAAACTCCTTTCCGTCCTATATTTTCTACCTTCATTATAGCAAAATATTCTGAAAATTACTACCACGATCGGGGCATTAAGGGGCTCTGTTTCCTCTAACTTACACACTATTTTATTTATACCAACAATATTTTCATAAAATATTTTACTTTCAGGCATAATTTTGCTAAAATAATATCGTCATCCGTTATGGTTTGAGAGAAAAAGGAGGAAGAACATGTTAGAAAAATTCTTCAAATTAGAAGAAAACAACACTGATGTCCGAACAGAGATACTCGCGGGTATCACAACTTTTATGACAATGGCATATATTCTCGCCGTGAACCCAAGTATCCTTGCCGTGGCAGGCATGGATCAGGGAGCTGTATTCACGGCGACCGCCCTCGCATCGTTGATCGGTACGCTGCTGATGGCGTTTCTGGCGAATTATCCATTTGCACTTGCACCGGGAATGGGACTGAATGCATATTTTGCGTACACCGTTGTCCTTGGAATGGGCTACAAATGGGAAGTGGCTCTCACAGCCGTATTCGTGGAAGGGATCATATTCATCATCCTGTCCCTTACCAATGTGCGCGAAGCCATATTTAATGCGATCCCGCTGAACCTGAAAGCAGCGGTCAGCGTAGGCATCGGCCTGTTTATTGCTTTTATCGGTCTTCAGAACGCGAATATCGTGGTCAGCGGCGCCACTTTGGTCGAACTGTTCTCCCTGGACGGTTATAATCTTGCGAACGGCACGGCAGCAAGCTTCCAGGATGTCGGGATCACGGTCTTGCTTGCGATCGCCGGCGTCTTGATCACCGGTATCCTGGTCATCAAGAACATAAAGGGGAATATCCTGTGGGGGATCTTGATCACATGGCTTCTTGGAATCATCTGCCAGCTGGCAGGCATCTATGTCCCGAATCCGGAACTGGGCTTTTACGGACTGCTTCCTGACTTCAGCAACGGGCTGTCCGTACCAAGTATTATGCCGGTCTTTGGGAAACTTCAGTTTGACGGGATCTTTTCCCTGAACTTTGTCATCGTGATCTTCGCGTTTTTATTCGTCGACATGTTCGATACCATCGGTACGTTGATCGGTGTGGCTTCTAAGGCTGACATGCTGGATCAGGACGGTAAGCTCCCGCGGATCAAAGGCGCGCTTATGGCAGACGCAGTCGCCACAACTGCAGGGGCAGTACTTGGAACAACCACGACCACGACATTCGTTGAGAGCGCTTCCGGCGTCACGGAAGGCGGCAAGACAGGGCTTACTTCTGTCACTACAGCCGTTCTTTTCGGACTCGCGCTGTTCCTCTCCCCGATCTTCCTTGCCATCCCGTCATTTGCGACGGCGCCGGCATTGATCGTAGTCGGTTTCTACATGCTGACAAATGTGGTAAATATTAATTTCAGCGATATATCCGAGGCGCTGCCATGTTATATCTGTATCGCGGCAATGCCGTTTTTTTACAGCATATCCGAAGGTATTTCCATGGGCGTGATCTCTTATGTAGCGCTGAACCTTCTTACAGGCAGAACAAAAGAGAAAAAGATCAGCATACTGATGTATGTGCTGGCGGTATTATTTATCCTGAAGTATATATTCCTGTAAAACCAAATCCGAGACGCCGCAGATCAACCCGATCATAAACTTACGACTATCGCCTGAACACGGCAAGCGTTATGGATACCCTTTGGAATCATGCATATCAAGAGAGGAGTTATTGAATGGAGCAAAGAGAAATTATGGAGCAGGTGAACAAAATGCTGTCTGATAATCCTGCAAAGATCATCAAGATCAGGGATGCCTTCGACGAGATGTTTGAAGGACGCAATATCGGCAGCGCACAGGCGATCAGCGACCGGGAATATGAAAGGATCCGCTACATCTTCCGTGATATTGACGTACCGCTCAGCTGGTGTACCAACAAAGCGGCTGTCTATCAACTATATAAGGCCGTCAACCAACGCCGTAACAGAGACAGCGGCAGCGTCTACAGCCCGTCTAAGAAATCTTCAAGATCTAAGAAGAAGGGACTTTTCGGCGGTTTCTTCAACTAAACTAAACAGCGCTTGCTATTCGTGTCAGCTGTGCGTCTGCGAACCGGCGATGTACTAGGTTCGGAGACATGCAGATAACATGAATAGCAAGCGCTTATTGATCATTAGTCAATGCAATGATGTACTAGTGTGCTGACCGAATTATATCTGGCGAAACTCCGCAGAATATCCGCTCATCTGCAAGGCGGATTTTCGACGGCGTAGCGGTGGCTACGGATAGAAAATCCAACGCGGCAGATGGGCGGATAGGCAAGGAGGTTTGGCTGAATATAATTCGGTCAGCACACTAGTATCCTTGCCTTCCCATAACACGCCTCCAGGAAATCAAAAAACGGCTCACGAATGTCTAAAAAGTGGGAAAATTTTTCAAAAATAATAAAAAACAGATTGACTCTACAATAATGATAGAGTTTATGATATACTTCGAAAGGAGTGATCTGTGTTATGGAAAAGAATCTAACTACCGGGAGCGTATTCAAAAATATAATCTTCTTCTCGCTTCCTTACCTCTTATCATACCTTCTGCAGACGCTGTATGGCATGGCTGACCTCTTTATCATCGGTCAGTTCAACGGTGTGGCGCAGATTACCGCCGTTTCCATCGGCAGTCAGGTTATGCACATGCTGACAGTCATGATCGTAGGGCTTGCCATGGGATCCACAGTCACCATCGGTAAAGCAGTGGGAGCTAAGAACTCTTCGTACGCCCTTGCCGCTATCGGCAATACGGCTGCCCTGTTTATGGGTCTGTCCGCTGCCGCCACCCTGTTATTACTGCTTTTTGTAAAACCGATCGTATCCGTCATGTCCACACCTGCAGAGGCGGTGTCCGGTACGGTGACGTATCTGATGATCTGTTTTATCGGTATCCCTTTTATAACGGCGTATAATATCATCAGTTCCATCTTCCGCGGACTGGGGGATTCTAAGAGCCCTATGTATTTTATCGCAATTTCCTGCATAGCTAATATTGCCCTGGACTATCTGTTCATAGGCGGTTTTCACATGGGTCCCGCCGGGGCTGCCCTTGGAACCACGCTGTCACAGACCATCAGTGTGATCGTATCTATCTTGGTGATCCGCAGACCGAAAACCGGATTGAATCTGAAAAAGGCACATTTTAAACCACAGTCTGCGATCATGGGGCAGATCCTAAAGATCGGCACACCCGTTGCGCTGCAGGATGGGTTTATCCAGATTGCTTTTATTATCATTACGATCATTGCGAATCGAAGAGGCTTAGATGATGCGGCCGCCGTAGGAATCGTGGAAAAGGTGATCGGGATCCTGATCCTCCTCCCCTCCACTATGCTATCCACAGTCTCTGCACTCTCCGCGCAGAATATCGGCGCAGGGAAGCAGGAACGTGCTGATCAGACACTCTGGTACGCCATCTCAATAGCAGTAGGCTTCAGCCTTATCATCGCCACAGCTATCCAGTTTACCAGCGAACCTGTCATCGCATTATTCACGGAAGATCCCGGCGTCATCCGCTTAGGCGGGCAATACCTGCGGGGATATGTGTGGGACTGTGTCTTCCTTGGCATACATTTCAGCTTCTGCGGATACTTCTGCGCCTGCGGTATGTCCGGGATCTCCTTCCTGCATAATGTACTATCCATTATCCTCGTGCGTGTTCCCGGAGCATATCTGGCATCCAGATATTTCACCGACACACTGTACCCGATGGGGCTTGCCGCACCTGCGGGATCACTTTTGTCCGTTATTATCTGCGTCGCTGCATTTATCTGGATAAAACGCCGCAGATCACGGCTTTGATGAACCAGAAAATCTTACTTATTAAAAGGGAAATAACATGAGAAGAGAAATCACTGACAAAAAACTATTCCAGATCGGAGATGTCGCGAAGATGTTCCACATCAGCGTGGGCAGCCTTCGCCACTATGAACAGGCAGGTCTCCTGAAACCAGAGTATATTGATGAAAACAGCGGATACCGCTATTACAGCACCCGGCAATTCGAAGTGCTGAATACCATCCGTTATCTCCGGCTGCTGGATATGCCTTTGAATCAGATTGCCGATTTTCTGCAGAACAAAGATATTGATGTGATCGAAGACAAATTACTGAAACAGAAGGAAATCATCGCCAGGAAGCAGCAGGAGCTGGCTATCATTGAGCGCAAGATAGACCGCCGCCTGCAGCAGCTTCGCGACGCCATAAGTTCAGATCTAAATACGATCCGGTTAGTCAATACTCCGCCCTGCCGGATTGCCTGGATCGAGGATACCTTGGAGCTTAATTCTTATCTGGACCTGGAATATTCCATCCGGCGTCTGGAAGAACATCAGGCTGCCTCCCTGACGTTCCTCGGAAAGGTTGGCGTGGGCATCGCCAGGGATAACCTGATCGCAGACAGATTCGAACACTATAACCTGGTCTTTCTTCTTCTTGATGACGAAGATACTTATGAAGGAAACATCACACAGCTTCCGGCGGTTACCTGCGTATCCGTCCGCTTCTGCGGCAGCCATAGTGAAGCGGCTGTTTATTACCAGAAGCTCATGGATTATATCCACGGCAATCATCTGGAGATTACAGGTTTCTCTAGGGAGATCACTATGATTGATTACGGCATCACAAACGATACGGACAAGTTTGTGACGGAGATCCTGATTCCTGTCGCTTAGGAATCGCCGTTCTACAATCCAAGAATTTTTTTTGCATTTTTATAAAATATCGCTTCTTTCTGGTAATTGGAAATATGCGCTCTTTCTACACGATACTTTTCAAGTTCTACATTCAGCCAAGGGAAATGCGAACCAAAGAGAATGCGGTCGTTACCAAGACGTTTTGGCGTATTTTCGATACCTTCATCTGAAAAATAGCCAGAGGTCTCGATATAAAGATTGTCATGAGTATCCATCACAAAATCAACATCCGTCATGGCATAACCACTGCTGTCGAACTGGCCTCCATGTGCCATGATGAACCTAAGTTTCGGAAATTTTTCTGCAAGGTTTGCTACCTGAAAGCAATGAGCAAGCCATGGATAACCACTTTCTACAAGGACCGGGACCTGGTACTCTTCACAGATCTCCATAAATGGGAAGACCTTCTTATCGTTTATCGTAAAAGTTTCTTCCCATGGATGGAGCACAAGGCCCTTCGCACCCAGGTCAGTAAGTGCTTCCCTTAAAATTTTCTCCGAATCTTTGCCAAGATTCGGATCGATCCTGGCAAAAGACGCCAGTTTCCCCTGGTACTGTTTCTGAAGATCTGCTACATACTGATTTTGTTTTTCAAAATACGGATCCACTGTTTTTACAGGACATATGACAGAAGTAGTAATCTCGTTTCTTTCCATGCTTTCCAGTAATTCCTCTACGCTTCCATTCATGCCAAGCATAGAATTACCAACATATGTATGTAGATCAATGATCATAACGATTCCTCCAATCCCATAAGCCGAACCGCGTTTTTGTACATGACATGATCAAGCTGTTCTTCTGTCAGCCCTGCAAGGAGGACTTTCTTGATCTCAACCATTGGGTCACAGAAAGGAGCATCTGTACCAAAGAGTACTCTCTTGGCGCCAAGTTCATCCACACACCATTTGATTTCCTTTACCAGCGGAACCTCTGATGTATCAATGTAAACATTCGGATATCTCTTTGCCATCTCGATCGCATCACGCGTATGTGCAAATCCACCCATGTGAGCCATAATGATGATGGTATCCGGGCATTTCTTTGCGAGCTCGCCAATCTGAAGCGGAAGGCACATCATCTCGTCTCCGCAGTGGAACAGAACCGGAAGTCCAAGCTCTCCTGCTCTCTTGCAAAGATCGACTGTCAGCTGTCCATATGGATACAGTGTATAATGTGCCGGATGAAGCTTTACTCCACGGACAGGGTATCTCTCACAAAGCTCCTCAAGGAATTTGATACATTTCTCTCCAAACCATGGATCCATACGGACGAACATCATGAATCTGTCTGCATAAGGTTCGATAGAATCCCAAAGCCTGTCCGCACAAGAATTATCCGGTCCCGGGAGATTCAGATAAGCACTGACAACAGCCTTCTCAATGCCTGCCTCGTCCATCAGCTTTACAAGTTTTTCTCCTGTGTCAAACCAGTTCAGCGGCTCACACACATCAACATGTGCATGCATATCTATGATTCTCATAAGATGCCTCCTACTTCTATACAAACAGATTGCATTTGTTGTCTTTGTATTGTTCCACACATTTATTGTAAATCTTATCTACCGGATCAAGAAGCGGCGCATTCATGATCTTTGTCTTTTCAAAAGCATCCTTAAAATCCTGCGTCATTGCCTGAAGTTCTTCAATGAGCGCTTCTTCATCAACATGGAGCAGCTTTCTATTCTCCATGATGATCTTTCCACCGGAGATAACCGTTTCCACATCACTTCCGTCTTCACAGTAAACAAGATGATTATAGATATCGTTAAGTGGGGTAAATGCTTCTGTCTTCAGGTTTATAATGATAATATCTGCTTCTTTTCCCGGCTCTAACGCTCCAATTTCATCCTCTCTTCTTAAACTATAAGCCGGCGTCTTGATCGCAAGATCAAGGATGTCCTTTGCAGATCTCCAAGTTTTATAATCCGGATCAACAACCTTCTGAAGAAGGGCTGCAAACTTCATGGTTTCGAACATACTGTATCCGTCATTCGAACTCATTCCGTCTGTTCCCAGAACCACATTCACCTTATGATCCAGCATTTTACGAAGAGGCATGATGCCGCTTCCAAGCTTTAAGTTACTTACAGGATTATGTGCAATAGAAGCATTCGCGTTCCCGATCAGAGCCATATCCTCATCATCCATCCATACACCGTGGATAATCGTCAATCTGTCCGTAAGGAAACCAATATCTTCAATGTGCTGAACGATAGAACGTTTGCCGTACATCGCAGGTCCTGATGCTCTCTGCATTCTTGTCTCAAGTATATGCGTATGCATGGGAAGATCATACTTCTGTGCAACCGAAAGAGCACGAAGAAGATAATCATCCGTACATCTCTGCGGTGCAGATGTGGAATAAACAACCTTCATACCGTCCTTTCTGTCCCATCTCTTGATGACTTCTTCATAGACTGCGATCATCTCGTCAGGTTCCGGATGTGTCGATAATACCGGATGAAGCTCTTCCGGTATAAATTCCCTCGTATACGGGAGCTTATCCAGGTAAATTCTGTTCCCCATATTTACAGCGATATTGCCCTTTAACCCCAGATCTCTGTATGCTCCAAACACCTCGTCATATCCCGCCACCGTTGCGCCAGGGCACTCTGATGCATCGTCCTGCACACAGGTTACACCCTTCTTTACCATCTCCATTGCACCGATCATAGTTCGCAGATAGATCAGCCTGTTTGAAAACGGCCCGTATCCAAGAGGCGGACAGCTATACAACATCCATGGTTCCAACGGCATATTGTCAAAAAGACCGCGGAACATATTTTCATCAGAATGAAGATGTGAATTAACCAGCCCCGGCATCACCAGTTTTCCACTGCAGTCGATCGTTTTATCTGCGTTCTCACCAATGTTCTCACCAATACGGACAATTTTCCGATTCTCGATCAGGACATCCCCGCGATCCAGGATCTCATTTGTTTCATTGAAAGTTAATACCTTTGCATTTTTTAATAATATTCTCATAGTATTATCGCTCCTTAAAATACTGATATACTGCCACTTCTATTCCCAAACCCAGAACCTCCTGCGTATCTTCCAGGTTTGTATGAAGCAGCTCCTTTATTTTTTTCATCCTATTAATGAATGTATTGCGATGAATAAACAACATATTTGCAGCCTCTGTTGAATTACACTGGCTGTTTAAATAAGCCTGAAGCGTTTCAACGTATTCTGTATTATTATTGCGATCATGCTCCTCCAAGATCAGAATCCTCTCATAAAACATGATCTTATCTGTTGTTGGATATTGAATGATCGCATCAATCATAATAAAAGACCTATAGCAGGAAATATCTGTATTAACGGAAAGCTTCTCTGCTATTGCAAGCGCCTTCTCTGCCTCACGATAGTTTCGGGAAATACCTTCTAACTCTATACTACATGTGCTCATTCCAATCCGGATCTTTGATCCCGGATCCTTGCTCCTGATCTTCTCAAGAAGATTCTCTGCTATCGCAGCCGCCATCTGTTCCACATATGCAATGTTGTTCTTATTATCAAAAAACAAATATACAAAAACAGACGGATAGTTCTCCACTAAAAAGTACTGAATGGTTTTTGATTTTCGACGTTTAGCAAGAACTATATTCATCCATTCATCAATGTTTCCCCTGTAATCTGCCTCCTTTGCAAAAACCAGGATCAGTAAAACGCGTTTTTTATCTGCCGGAAAATGGATATCTTTTAATAAATTTTTGAATTCAGATCCGCTGCAAACATACAGTCCTTTCAGGTATTCAAAAAATTTTCGTAAATTCGCATTTTCAAATCCAAATTTACGAAGATGCCTGATCTTGTCCTGTTGGAAACACAGAGCTAATATTTTAGAGCATCGTTTTATCAGATTTTCTTCATGTATGGTCAACCGTTTCTTATCTTCCACGATCAGAAGAGAATCCTTCACATCATTGCTGACGATCATCAGATTATATACAGCTCTTTCTGTCTTATCCTGAAAACGCATGATATCATGATGATCATCCGTAATACTGATACGTCTGACTTCATCTCCTTTCGAGCAGATATTCTTATCAACCATACGTTTTGCTATATAAATACACCGAAATTCTTCATCAACTAAAATTACAGTCCTTTTGAAATGATTCGCGATCAGATAGATGGCTTCTATTACGCCTCGTTTGGAAAAAAACACGTCCGAAATTTCTTCCATCAATATCTGTTCTTTTTCTTTCTGCAGCAAATTTGCTTCAAAAAGATGTCTATAAATCGCCCGGCTGACATCTGATAATGTATAGTAATACGGGATCTGAATGATCGGAAATCCCAGTCTGTTTGCCTCGTCCAGCATTTCCTGCGGCAGATCATTGAAATAAGTTTTGTTCTTGATCGCTAATCCGGCACATCCTGATTCTTTTAGTTCTTTTATCACATCCTTCTGAAGTTCTGGATTATTCATTAACAAATAACCTGATGTAAGTATCAACTCGCCAGGTTTTACCCATCTAAGTGTATTGGGATTATCCAGTACCGCCGTACCTTCGATCGTATTATCAAGAGCCGTATTACCTGCCATACATTTAAGATTCTTTATCTCACTTTCCTGTATCAGCCAGTGTAGATCTCTCATATACTTACCCTTTCCTAATAAACGCTCCATTTTTACTTCCAAGAACAATTTCACTGCCATGTAAGTATGTCTTTTCAATAGATGCATGAAATTCAGTCTGACAGTACACGCTGCTCTTATTTTTTGTTCTTAAATCATTTTCAGACATTATATATGACGTATTTACATTTGCAATTATAATATTTGCTTTTTTTCCGACTTCGATACTTCCAATCTCATCACTTAGTCCCAGGAATCTTGCAGGATTCAAAGAGTGCATATTTGCGATCAGATTCAGATCCATACCTCGTTTTAAGTATCCCTCAGAAAGCAGGGTTATCAAGTTCATCTGTACCCCTGATACACCTGCCCATGCATCGCACACACTATCTTCTTTATGCTTTGACTCTGACGGGGAATGGTCTGAAGAAATCATATCGATCCGCCCCTCAAGTACGTACTGCCAAAGCTTTTCTTTATTTGCTGCATCCCTTACAGGCGGGGTGCATTTTAGAAGCGCGCCTTTCTCCTTATAATCTTCCTCGCTAAAAAGTAAATAATGAGGTCCTGTCTCGCAGGTAATTCTTACGCCTTCTTTCTTTGCATTCCAGATGGCATCTATTGCAGCTGCCAAGCTCACATGCGCAATGTGAATTCGCGCACCGGTCTCTTTCGCCATATGAATGCATCGTTGAATTGCCTTAAGTTCTCCGCTTATCGGATGCATCTTAGACCACATGTTCCAGTCTTTTGTAGCTTTGTAGAGATTTTCAAAACGAGTATTCATCTCCTGATCTTCCGCATGGACCATCATCGGAACATCATACCGGGCTGCCACTTCCATGGCTTCACGAAGAGACTTCTCATCAGGCGCCGGCATATCCTCCCTTCCCACCTCTGTGAGGAAGGTTTTGAAACCAGTTGCGCCTGCTTCTAACATGGGGATCAGTTGTTTGGAATTATTCTTTGTCACACCTCCCCAGAGCAGATAATCCACATAGGAATTTCCCTCAATCCTTTCTAGCTTTTTATAGAAAGCATCTTTGGTGGTTGTCGCCGGAACATTATCAATCGGCATGTCTGCCACCGTGGTAATTCCGCCTGATGCAGCCGCCAATGAACCATGTTCCCAGTTTTCCAGTTCTTCTGCGCCCAGGTCACTAAAATGTACATGAACATCAATCCCCCCGGGAAACACAAGTTTTCCCAGGGCGTCATATTGACTGGCCGTATGGTCTGTTCCTAGTTCTCCGATAGAAACTATCTTTCCACCCTTTATGCCTATGCTTGTCTGCTTCACACAATCCGGTAGAACAACAAAGCCATTTTTAATGATCAGATCGTATTTCATTGTTTTATACACTGGTCTACCTTATCCATGAATCTCTTGATCTTTTCAGCATCCCAGTGAAGGAGGCTTCCCGGAATATCTTCATCAAGCATCAGAGAAGAACTGACCACAGCGCCGTCTGAGTGTTCAAGAATCTCATAGATATTTTCCTCATTTACTGAGCCGCCAACGATAATTGGTTTCCCAAGATCCATTTCGTCAGCAGCTGCAAGATACTCTAGCGTCTCTTTATGATCATGTCCGGTCAGGATGATCCCATCTGCACCAATGTGGCTTGACCAGTCGGTCGCCATGCCGATCGGTACATTCGGCATTGGAATTCCCTCCCGGTCATGCACATCTGCAAAGATTTTTACCTTGGAATTCAGCTGTGTTCTCATGTTTACTGCATCAATCCCAACACCCTGGCGAATTCCTTCTGCTTTATATATTGTACCTGCAAATACTTTGATCCTTGCGAAATCGTATCCTCCCATTGTTGCGGCTGCCATTGTCGCAACTCCGTCTACTGCCTGAAGGACCATACCAAGCTCCTTGTCAGGAAATTCATTTTTTACCATCTTCCCTAGAGCTGCCATAAGAGCGATCGTCTCCGGATAAGCTTCTCTTGTATTCAGATTTTCATCCTGAATATAAACCATATCAAAACCGTTCTCGTAGTGAACCTTTACATTTGTCATCACGTATTCTTCAAGCTGTGAGATAGATTGCGCCGGATTGTTCCTTCCATAATACGGAAGATGAACAGCGCCCATGATAATTGGTTTCTCAACATTTTTCATTTAGACGTCTCCCTCCATTTTGTAGCAGGCAACTTCTTTAAATCTCTGGTCTGCCATTTCTCGTGTCACATGAAACGCTGGTTTGATCCCAAAATCCTGAATCGTAAAAGAAGCCGAAACTGTTCCATACTTCGCTGCAGTAAGAAGATCTCTGGTTTTGTTGTAGCCAACCGTAAATCCGCCGCAGAAACTGTCGCCTGCTCCCGTGGGATCCGTAACTGTCGTAGAATGGTAGGCATTTGTAAAAATAAACTCATCATTCTGATACACCAGACAGCCGCGTTTGCCGATCTTGATCACTACATTTTTTGCTCCCAGCGACTTTAATCTTTTTGCAGCCTCAGGCATCGAAATATCACCAAACAACCCCTTTACTTCCACTTCACTCGGGATAACAACATCCACCCTGCTAAATAAAGCGGGAAGCTTATCGGTCCACTCCGGCTTCATATACTGAGCGCCGGTATCTAAAATAATGATGCCTTCCGGATTTCTGGATCGGAAAAATTCTGTATATGCCATCTGCCTGTCATAATGACGCGCAGCCAGAAACACGGCTGCATTTCCATAAGATTCTGGTATATCAGAAGCTAATGGCGCGAAATTTTCATGAGCCATTGTTACCATCTCCGGTGACATTACCGGAAAACCTGTGATCAATTCTCCTGCCGGTTCGTCTTCATTAATAACTTCTCTTCGATCTCCGCTCTCATCATAGATCATGCCGGCAAACATCATATGGCGCATATCGACGTCCCGAATACCTTCTATATCAATTTTGTTATCTTCCAAAAGAGACATCCATTCTTTTGGAATATCCGTTCCTTTTCTTGATACTACTCCTATACTCCCTGGTTCCCAGAGCGCCATACCGGCTGCTCCAAAAGCAGCGTTTCCTCCAAAAACATTTAATCTTTTTTCGCCCTTTGAATTGATGATATTATCAATACTGAGGCAACCAATCACTACATAATCCATAATATGGCTCCTATTTTCCCAATAAATGCCTCGCTTCTGCTTCTCTTTCAACAGATAAGAAATAGCCAAACAGCTGAAGCGGTACTGCATATACAAAGTTTGCAAAGTATTCACATACCTCCGGAAGAATGATCACTTCGTGAGCCTCTTCGACCAGTGTTTTTTCTGATTCAGCCGTAAGAACATAATCTTTTCCGCCAAGTTCATTGCAAGCCCAGATTGTTTCAAGGGCTCTGTTTGTAGACGCTCCCGGCGGAGTAATAATAAATAACGGATCTCCATCTTTTACAGTATTGTAATGATGGAATTCTTCCATAGGGACCGGCATCGCATAAGCAGGTGTCGATTCTTTTACTTTTGCCGCTCCATATTCAGCACATGTAAAGAATGGACCTGCCCCTGCAAAGAAGAACATGTTCTTTTTATAAAGAACTGCTGCCAGAGCTTTCATCTTCTCTTCTGTCATCTTGGCAGCTTTTACCATCAGATCAGGTATCTTCCGGAATTCCGTTTCAAAAGCTGCTGCTTTCTCAATACCAAGACATTTTGCCATCTCGAATGCTAGCTGAATAACTGCCGCCATAGCTGATGTAGAAGACTGTGTCGGCCACCCCTTCCTTGAAGCATGAATGATCACGCCCGCTGTCGCGGCTCTCATAAGAGGAGAGTCTGGGGTATTAGAAAGTGCAAGGGTCTGAGCTCCTCTTGCTCTTGCTGCAAGAAGCGCTTCTACAACTCTGATGGTTCTCCCGCTTGAAGATAACGTAAGAACCAGTGTGTTTTCATCAACGGCGCTGCTGTTGTAATATGCAAAGTCCATAGCGTCTTCTTCTTTACAAGGAATGCCAAGTAATTCTTCGATAAAAAATCTTGTTCCCCTGAGTGCCGCTACAGAATCGCCGCATCCAACCATATATATTTGATCGATCGTTCTTTTGGTAAGTAAGGCAGCAGTCTCTGCGATCGCGTCTTTCTCAAGCGCAAGAGTTTCTCTGATCTTGTCTGGCTGTTCCATACATTCCTTATATGTATAGGCGTTTCTCGCCAACCTTCTTTCATCAAGAGGATCGTCCCCTGCGACAGTCCGCCAAATCCCATCGCCTTCATCTTCATACATAGAATCCAGCATGTTTTGATCTTCCATGCTTAAAATAGATCCTTCTCTCAATAATGTTGGTTTAATCTTATAATCCATATCTATAACTCCTTCACTAAAGCATCAATTAGCTGCTGGTTGGTTGTAATCTTCTCGCCAAATCCAAGCTCTCTTGAAATCTGAACAGCATATGGGACTTTTAGCATTGCTTCCTTCAGGATCTCATCGTCATGGAAGATTTCTTCGGCAGTTCCCTCTTTTAGGATATGCTTATTCGCCATAACCACGATCCGGTCAAAGGTATTAATTGCAAACTCAATATCATGTGTTATTGTAATGATCGTTTTACCTTCTTCCTGAAGGGTTCTGATGATATGATCCAATCGCTCTAGCCCAACATGATCCTGACCTGCCGTAGGTTCATCAAAAATATACACTTCCGGATCTGAGGCAATGATCGCTGCAATGGCAACAAACTTTCTAATGGAAAGAGGAAGTTCAAACGGGTTTGTTTCTTTTTCTTCCGCAAGATCTGTAAGTTCAAGTGCCCTGGCAACTCTTTTTTCCGATATCTCTGCACCAAGCTTTAAGGCAGTTTTAGGGCCAAATTCTACCTCCTTATATACCGTTGAATGGAACAACTGATCATCCGGGTTCTGAAATACATAACCAACTTCTCTTGAAACTTGCGCTGTTGTAAAATCTTTGTTGCTCTTTCCGCCGACAGTCACTTCACCCTTTGTACATTTGTGGAGGTTATTCATAAGTTTAACTGTTGTCGTCTTTCCGGCGCCGTTTTGTCCCAGAATCGCAACTCGTTCGCCCTGCTTGATCGTAAGCGAAACATCTGTGACTGCTTCATATCCGTTCGGATACGAAAATGACACATGATCTAATACAACATCTCCCATTTATGACACCCCCTCTTTTCTTCTGCGAAGTAACATGAGCGCTTCATCATATGTAATGGGAATTGTTCCAAAATCAATTCCTGCAGTTTTTAATTTATTAAAGATACTGCTCATCTGCGGAAGTTGAACACCATGTTTTTCCATTTCAGCGTCCCCTAAAATATCTTTTGTAATGCCCGCTACAATACATTTCCCTCCTTCAAGTACAATAATGGCATCTGCATACTCTGCAAGAAGATCCATTTTATGTTCTACAAGGAGAATCGTCTTCCCTTCTGCTTTCAGCGTTTCGATCACCTTAAAAATACTCTCTGTTCCGTCAGGGTCGAGCTGGGATGTGGGCTCGTCAATAACCAGAATTTCCGGATCCAGGACCAGTACAGATGCAAGAGCAACCCTCTGCTGTTGTCCGCCTGAAAGTTCATATGGATTTTTCAGGAGAAGATGTTCAATATTGGTCTTTTGTGCAATACCGACAACGCGGCCTTCCATTTCTTCCGGATCCACTCCAAGGTTTTCAAGCCCATACGCAATTTCTTCAAATACTGTATTTCGAACACCGGAAATCTGGCTGAATGGATTCTGAAGAACATAGCCTGTCATTCTTGACACTTCACCCTCTTCATAGTCTTCGAGTTTTTTCCCTTTTATCAGAACTTCACCTGTCATCTTGCCTTTTTCAAAAGTCGTTGCATATCCGCAGATCGTGATGCAAAGTGTTGTTTTTCCTGATCCGTTGCTTCCAACGATGCCATACAGCTTTCCTTTTTCTATTTCAAGGCTGATCTCTTGTAAGGCAGGCTTTTTTGTTAATGGATAACTATATGTTACATTCTTTAACTGTATTATCTTGTCAGCCATACAACTGTACCTCCGATCAGAATCACTGTAATAAGCCCCATAATGACAAGAGCTTTTGTCTCATGCCCGTTTTTACAAACAGGTATCATAATTGTTTTTTTGCACTTAACTGAGAATGCCTTTGATTCAAGTGTCATGGTCCTCTCACTTACCTCAAGAAGCGCATTTACAACCAGTGGAACGATCACAGGTATAAAAGCTTTCATTCTTACGAATACGTTTCCTTCTGTTTCAACGCCTCTTGCACGTTGAGCGTCCATGATCTTTCCGGCATTTTGCCCTAAAATATCGATCATATTGAATGTTGAAAGGAAAATATATGCTACTTTATGGTTCAAACCATTTTGCTGAAAAGCAGTACTGATCCTCTGATATCCTGTTGTATTGAAAAACCAGAAAAAAATACCGGCAAAATTCAAAATATTAAAAGAGAGGGTGATTCCTTTATCAAGGCCGGCAAGATAAATATGCAGGAATTTCCACTGCCACAGAAGCACCGGATCGCTTCCTTTGATGATAAACGCCTGTACTACAAAAATAAAAAGAACCAGAATAAAGGCATGTTTCATAAACTCAACATATGTTTTAAAGGCGCCGCTGATCGCAAAAAATACAGGGATGCAAAAAGACAGCAGAATTGTCAGTAAAGGTAACTCACGTATATTGATAAGATTGGCTAAAATAATCCACACGATATACATGCAGAGAATATACAATTTAGTTATTGGATACAAACCGGCAACGGCGTTACGATTCGTTTCCATTAGTTTTTCTCTATACATAAAGCCCTCCTTGAACCGCCTCCTATACTAAATTTTTGAGTTTCGCCTGCGGCGCCATTCTCATTTTTCAGCATAGGAAGCTTTTCATTTTGCTTATTTTGCGTATTTTTCTCCAAGACTGTATTTAATCTTTGTCCTGTCAGGAATAACCTGTAAAATACCTACGATGATGATAAGTGATACAATCTTATCAAGAATATTTACCCAGAAGTCTGTTCCGATCACTGCTGTTACAATATTGGTTCCCGCTGCCATCAGAGAAGCGATCGCTACAGACTGTCCGCCATTACCGGATACTCCGCCGAAGAAGAAGATTGTGATCGGAGACGCCGTACAGATTGTCGCGATCGTAAGTGCAAGGACGATAACTGCATATTTCCATTTCTGTGTGCAGAACCAGTCTTTTCTTGCCATGAAACCGGCAACAATACCAACTGTAGCGTTTGTGATCGCAAATGGGATAAGCGTAGGGTTATCTGTAATACCCATTACCAGATTTGATAAAATACCAGTTACAGCGGCAGCCCAAGGCCCTGCCAGCATACCCATAAGGATTGTTCCGATCGTATCACAGAAAATTGGAAGCTTTAGAAGTTGTACGATCTGATCACCCACAACATTGATCGCAACTGCAATAGGAATTGTTAACATAGCTACCATTGAGAAATCTTCTTTTAATGTGTACTTCTTTGTCATCGTTTTTTCCTCCTTTGATTATTTACCATACACTTGTGTACCCAATCATATCAAACGGTCTATTCACAATCAACAAGACGACTTTCAAAATGTGCACCATGCACACTCTTTTCTGTTTTTGTAATGCAATCCATGCTTGTTCGAATTGTTACGATTCTGCTTGTTCCAAGTCGATCTGCGCCAAGCTCTATAAATTTTTCTGCATCACTGATAGAACGGATCCCGCCTGCCGCTTTAATTTTTAATCCCGCCGGTATATTTTCCGCACAAAGCCGGACATCTTCGAAAGTTGCTCCGCCTTTACTGAATCCAGTGGAAGTCTTAATATAATCTGCTCCACTTTTTCCGACTACTTCACACATCTTTTCTTTTTCTGCGTCAGTAAGGAGGCATGTCTCTATGATCACTTTTAATACTTTTTCACAAGCCGCCTTCCGCAAGATTCTTATTTCTTCACAAACATCATCATAACGTCCCTCTTTTACCCAGCCAATGTTAATAACCATATCCACTTCATCAGCTCCATTGTCGATTGCATCCTCTGTCTCAAACACTTTAACCGCTGTGGTATTGTATCCATTCGGGAATCCGATCACAGTGCAGATAGCCAGTTTATCTCCCACATATTCCTTCGCCTGTTTTACAAAAGATGGCGGAATACATACGGACGCGGTTTCATATTTCATACCGTCGTCACAGATTTGTTTGATCTGCTCCCATGTAGATGTCTGCGCAAGCAGAGTATGATCGACATGTGTTAAAATATCATTTACGTTCATTTTAGTGTCCTCCTATATTGAGAATTATATCAACGGCAGAAATCAACCACAACGCAAGCCAGTGTTTAAAGTGCACACCGCACATTGTTTTTTTCTTTCTGTGTCAGATGTGCCTACAGCGCTGCATTAACTTGCATTAATTTGGATTCAATTTCTATTGAGAAAAACAAGACTGTATGATAGAATGGTGAAATGTTGAAACAACTAATCCAGAATAAGGAGTGATAAAATGAACAGACCTGTTACAACATTATTCATGCTGATGTCTGTTGACGGAAAGATAAGCACCGGCGCAGCGGACGATTTAGATGTGGACAGAGATTTTCCCCAAATCCCGGGGCTCAGAGAAGGTCTGCACCAATACTATGAGATAGAGCAGACAACAGATCTGTGGGCTCTTAATTCCGGCCGGGTCCAGGCCAAACTCGGTGTCAATACAAAAGAAATGCCTGATAAGACGCCCGTATCTTTTGTGATCATAGACAACCATCATTTGAATGAAAATGGTATAGAGTATTTTTGTGCTTTATCAACGAGATTTGTGTTAATTACGTCAAATGCAAAACACCCGGCGTTTAACATAGAAAAAGATAATTTTCATATCATACTTCAAAAAGAATTATCACTAAGAAGTGCACTTATGCGGCTCAAATCAGAACATGGCTGTGAGAGAATAACGATACAAACCGGCGGGACATTAAACGGCTTATTTCTTCGTGAAAAATTATTCGATTATGTTGACATTGTTGTCGCCCCGGTTTTGATCGGCGGCAAAGATACAGCTACATTAATTGATGGTGATTCCCTGCTGTCACAAAGTGACTTGTCAAAATTAGGCATCCTGAAACTGAAGGAATGTGTGGTTTTGGAGAATTCCTATTTACGGTTGCGTTATGAGGTTATTTAGTTTACTTTCTCTTATATTCTCGGATTGTCTCCGCAATCAGTGTATAATCCCGTTCAAATAATTCCTGACTGATCTGCTCATGTAAAATATCCTGCGGAACACAAAGAATAATCTTCTCTATCACAAACTGCTTGCTTCGCTGCCGGTATCGGGGCATATGATTTAGCTCCTGGATATGCGCCAGTTCCGGTCTCCACAGAAGACTCAGCTTTTTCTTCTCATTCACATCAGGATTCTCCCCGGGCTTTCGCAGAATATAAAAGTCTGTCTCTCCCTCTATCTTTTCTACGGTAATAATCCCCCACCACTTTGGCACATGCTCCTCGATGTGCTTAGCATGGCTTGTGCCGGCCACCACATAATTATAATCAAAATACTGATTATAATCCTTCACCTGCCGCTTGAGCCTTGCATAAGTATCCGCATCGCTTTTTATCTCGATACCCACGACATGCGATGGAATCACCATCATAATATCCGCCCGTGATCTCCCAATCTGCTTCTCTTCCAATATCCTAACCTTACCATAATACGCTTCCAGAAAATCAAAAAGCGGCTCGCGGATATCTTTATCATATAACAACTCAATCATCTCCCCGACATATTTTGCGGCAGAGTGCCGACAACACGATCCATCGTCTGTCCGTCACTCTTTCAGAACCGCAGCAGCAAGTTGCGAAAATATTTACCATCCGCCCATGAACGGCGTTTGCTATAGACTGCATTCGTATATGGGCATTTCTCACTTATCATCAATCGCAATCTCTTTTTGATAGGCCAAACAGGTCAATATATTTTCAAAACCACACTCTCTCAAATGTTGATCCATTATGTTACACACACTTATCCCCTGTATCCCAAATCCTGAAGTTCCTGCTTGAATGCACTTCTTCTGGGATATCTCTGCCTGTGCGAATCCATGAAGCTTTGCTTTCCCATCCGTTCCCCCCAGGATTCCTTCACCTCGCCGCACGCCGCTATAAATGTCGCACATTCGCCGTAATATTTCCTTCTGTTGGCTCCCATGATTCCGTCCACCCGCATCTCAATCAGGCTCTCAAGCCGCTCCATGACCTTCTGCTGCTCATCTTCCGGCATCACGGTTCTTGCTTTCCATTCACAAAAGCATTTCCAGAATAAATCCGAATCCTTACGTTCCTGACGGCATTCCAGTCCCTGGCAATAATTTTCTTCTGAGAACGCCATATCGCCTGCCGCACCGTCGCGCATCCGTCTTAAACCTGCCGGAAGTTCATCTCCCCGATATAAGTAGAGCAGGAACAACCTAAGTCCTTTCTTCATAAAGGTATATGACCATCCCAACGCCTCCCTGGCATTCATGCCATCTTCCAACACCTCCCGGAATCTGCCGTTCAGGAAAAGAATCGTGTAATAATCTGCATTATCCCTTTTATTCATGGACGTGCAGATTTCCTGAACTGCTTTCTCGTACCGTGCATAATCCCTGCTCTCTATGAAAATACGAAGGAAATGAACCGGTCTCTTCTCTGAGCGGAATGCTTCTACCCAACACATCTCTGCCTCATCGGTCTTCTGAAGCCGCAGGGCATGTCCTGCCGTCAAAAGTGCGATCTGGCTGCGCTCCCTGCAATCCACAGGAACCTCTGCCATCGCTTTTTGTCCTATCTCAAAAAATCTCTGCGCATCATCTGCACTCTGATGCTTTGTCAAATATTGTTCATAAAGCGACGGATACTGTCCTGCATATTTCTTTGCGTTCTCTACTTCCTTTTCTTCATCATTCATCAACGACTGCGCTTCCTGTATCAGCCGCTTCTCTTCTCTTCCCTGGAGCGAAACCAGATATTCGATCCAGGTATCCAGGAATTCATCAAAATGCTCCAGTTCTTCCTGCCCGTTCTGCAACATATCTTCCAGGCTCAGATGCCGGCAGTTCAGATTACTCATCATCCGGTAGATATCATCCGCCCGGTCTTCCATCTGATTTCCCTTGTAGGCAAGATAAAGAGAATCCCTGCATAACCGGTCAAAGTCACATGTGAGAAGATTATGGATATACAACTCATGCACATCCAGCAACTGCCCTATACAGGCATCATACTCTCCTTCGTCCTGCACCGATATCGTGGCAAGCAGTTCTGCCAGTGTATACCCTTCCTCATACAATTCCATATCTACACACCTGTGGATCAGATCCATCGCCGTGTCAATCGTTCCCAGGACACCCTCATGATCCTCGAACAGGAACTCCTCCGCGTCGCTGTTATACCAGTCATCATATTCCTCATTGATCTCACTTGTCAGACACAGTTCCCCTTCATCTATGCTGCTTAACAGATCCTCGATATGATGTATCTCGTCTATCAGCTTATTCTTACCCGCTGTATCTAAGCCTGCATATCCCCCGTCAGATTCCGTGACTGACGCGGCGGCTCTTAACCGCTCAAGGAAACTGCCTCTTTTCTCTTCCGGCAGAAGACGTGCCGTTTCGTGGACAAATATTCCAAGTTCTTCGTGGGACATATCCTTCGTGAGACTGTCTACTTTTTTAAGAAATAATGGTAGATTCATCTTGTTCTTCTCCTTCTTCAGGTTTAAAAAAACTTAAGCCAAAAGCTTTATCCATCAATTTTTCTATTTTATCTTTATTTCCTTTTGTAAGATAATAGGAATTGAGTTTTTCTTGCTATATGCATAAATAGTATTCCTTGTTGAATCTTCAAGGAGTCTGGTAAAGTACCTCCTTTTTGTTTGCAGGAATATATTGTGCCACATTAGATTTTCCACTTCTTTTCCGGATATACCTGATGCATAGAATTATATACCTGCCGGGTGTTTTGATAATAACCACTGTTCTTCAAATAGTATATCTCGTTAACACTATATGGCAACATATTCAATCCATCTCTTGTAACAAAAACAAAAATCTTTTCAATAGTTAATCCAATTTTTATAATAACTTGCGTAGTGTCTTGCGTATCAACTTGCGTACCAACTTGCGTAGTATTTTTTGAATTTGATATTTTTGAAGGTTCAACAGTAGAGGCCGCTGCTTCACTTAATGGTACAATAATGCGGACGTTTCCCAAAAGACATCAAACGATCATAACTATCTAACAGATTCGTGATAATAACATCACAGTCATCTTAACGGTCTGTATTATATACCCGGAATATTGTATCAGTTTTGTGATGTGACAAAACTGATAATATCATATTATCAGAAGTATATATTCCTTTTCAGTATAACTAATATGACAGAATAATACAAAGGTTTTTGCGAAAAATTTGTACAATATCTTAATTGTGTGAGTGGTCATGAATGAAGAAAGGCACAGAAAACCCTGTGCCAGTCAAAATCAAACACTATATGTTAAAAACCAATGCAGACGCGGGAGTCAGGAAATCCTATGACAAGCCGCCCTATGCCCCTCTTCTATCTCCCGAAGCTTCGGCGCTTCCTTCCTGCACTGCTCCGTCACATACGGGCAGCGGCTGCAGAACGCACAGCCGGTAAAATCTTCCGTCCGCACCGGCTGTTCGCCTGTCAGAGCCGAAAACTCCCTCTTCCTGACAGAAATATCCGGCGCCGCCGCAAATAATGCCTGTGTATATGGATGCCTTGGATCCTCAAACAGCTGTTCCGTATCCGTTTCTTCCACCAAGGTTCCAAGATACATCACCCCAACCCGGTCAGAAATAAACCGTACAACCCCAATATCATGCGAGATAAAGAGCAGACTGATGTGGAGCTCTTTCTTCAGATCCATCAGCATATTCAAGATCTGCGCCTGAATGGATACATCCAAGGCTGAAACCGGCTCATCACACACGATCAGCTTCGGTTCAATGATCAGCGCCCCCGCAATTCCCAGACGCTGCACCTGTCCGCCGGACAATTCATGCGGATACCGGAAATAATGCTCCTCTGACAATCCTACCTTGCCAAGCGTTGCGATCACCTTCTCTCTCCGCTTTGCAGAATCCTCTATACCATGGATCTTCAATGTTTCCTCCAGGATATCGCCAATCCTCTTTCGCGGATTCAGCGCTGACAGAGTATCCTGAAACACCATCTGCAGATCGCCTCTTAATGGTCGGAACTCACGCTCACTTAATCCGCACAATTCTTTCCCATCATAAAGTATCGAACCGCTGTCAGCCTTATTCAGTCCCACGATCGCCCGCCCGGTCGTTGATTTCCCGCATCCGGATTCCCCTACAAGACCGTATGTTTCCCCTTCATTGATGTAGAAGGACAGATCGTCTACGGCACACATCTTTCCCTTCGGCGCAAACAACTTGCCCATATTCCCGTAGATCGGATAGGTCTTCTTCAAATTCTTTACTTCCAGCAAATGTGTATCCATAACTTACGCCTCCTTCTGATCCCTGCTATCCGCATATCTCCAGCATTTCACCAGATGTCCGGGTTCTGCCTCTACAAGCGGCGGCTGTTCTTTTTCGCATCTTTCATCCTTGTCCTCACATCTGGTACAGAAATGACATCCCTGCGGTATCTTTGAGAGAGGCGGCACCGTTCCGGATATCACCGGCAGACTCTTCCCTCTCTCTACCTGCAGATGTGGAATACATGCCAAAAGACCTCTCGTATAAGGATGCAGGGGATTCTCAAATAATCTCTCTGTCGACGCACTCTCCACAACCTGCCCAAGATACATTACCTTGACACTGTGGCACAACTGGGCGACCGCTCCCATATCATGCGTAATAAACAGTACTGACATCCCCAGTTTCTCATTCAGATCCCGGATCAGATGCAGGATCTGTTCCTGGATCGTCACATCCAGAGCCGTCGTCGGCTCATCCGCTATCAAAAGTTTCGGCTCACAAGCTAACGCCATGGCGATCATCACTCTCTGCTGCATACCGCCGGACAATTCATAAGGATATTTCCGGATACAATTTTCCGGATTAGGGATCCCTGTCATCTCTAGCATCTGTACTACCCGTTCCCTTGCCTCCTGCTTTGTCATGCTCTTATGAAGCATCAAGATCTCACTAAGCTGCATCCCCACCGTATGCACCGGACTTAATGAATTAAGCGGATCCTGGAAAATAATGGAAATCCGCTCGCCTCTGATGCCGCGCATCTGATCCAAAGGTTTTTTCAGAAGATTCTCTCCTTCAAACAGGATCTCCCCCTCATACTTCACTGCCGTATCATGATCCCTCAGTCTTAAGATAGACTGTGACATTACACTTTTACCGGAACCAGATTCTCCAACCACTCCTGTGATCTCTCCCGGGCGAATGCTTAAGTTCACACCATCCACCGCGGGAAGCCATTTCTTATGAACCGGAAATAAAACCCGAAGATCCTGAATTTCCAACAACGGCGCCTTCTTATTCTTCTCTGTCATTACTTCTTCGCACCTCCCTTTGTCCGTGGATCCATGAAATCTCTCAGTCCGTCACCCAGAAGGTTCAGGCTCAACACACAGATCACCACTGCCGCACCCGGACAGATCATGGTCCACGGCGCTTTCGAGAATACCAGCTTACTCGCCTGAAGCATATTTCCCCAGCTTGCAGCAGGCGCCGGGACTCCTGCCCCTAAGAAACTCAAGGAAGCTTCCGAGATGATCGCCTGTGCAAATATAAATGACGCCTGTACTGTCAATGGTGAAACCACACCCGGAAGGATCAATTTCCATAATATGCGAAAATCACTGAATCCCTGTACTCTCGCAGCTTCCACATAAGGCTGTTCCCGAACTACCATAGCGCTTGCCCGGACTGTCCTTGCAACACTCGGCGTATATACGATCGTAAGCGCCACGACCACGTTCCAGCTTGAAGTACCAAGCGCGGCGATCAGTGCGATCGCCAGAAGGATCCCCGGGATGGCGATCAGCCCGTCACAGATCCTCATGAGGATATGATCCAATATCTTAAAATAACTGGCATAGATACCAAGTATCACCCCAAGGATGCAGGAAAATACCGCCACACATCCACCGACCCACAGAGAAACCCTGGCTCCGTACATCAGACGCACAAACAGATCCCTTCCAAATTCATCCGTTCCCAGAATATGTTCTCCGCTTGGCGGTTTCAGCCTGTCCACAACTATCATGGCATTCGGATCGGCATTACTAAGCGCCGGAACAAGAACCGCCGACATCAGAATGATCACAAATCCCACGAACCCGATGATCAGTCCCGGACTGGCAAGAAGGCGTTCTTTCCTCAACTGACGCTGCTCCCTGAAAATCGCCTCGCTGACTGCGGAAGTATTTTTATGTAATAAACGCATCTCTCCACCTCCTACTTACGTCCAGGCTGAAGCCTTGGATCAACAAACCCATACATAATATCCACGAGCAGATTCACAAGGACATACAAAAGTGTCACAAACAATACCACACCCTGGATCACAAATACATCTCTCCGATTAATGGAACCGATCGTCAGCATACCGATCCCTGGTATATTAAACAATGTTTCCGTCACGATCGTTCCCGTGATCAGGCTTCCAAAAGACTGTCCAACTGCTGTCAGGATCGCAGGCGCCGCATTCTTAAGCGCGTATCTTAACACCACCTTGGCTTCCTTGAGTCCCTTTGCCCGGGCTGTCCGGATATAATTCTTATATAAAGTTTCCAGAAGTGAGGAACGCGTCATTCTCGTAATATATGCCGCCTGTACAATTCCGAGGGACAGAGCCGGTACGAACAGATATTTCAGATGCTCGCCAAGCCCCTCCGTAAGACTTGCATACCCGGCAACCGGAAACCACTGGTGATAAACGCCAAAGAACAGCATAAGGAACATACTAAGCAGAAATCCCGGCAGCGCAGCTCCCAAGAGAGAGACAGACACCGCCGCCACGTCAAGCACAGTCCCTCTCCGGTACGCCGCTACAATTCCCAACGGAACCGACAGCGCCAATGCAATAAGCTGTGCCAGAATTGCAAGGCTTAGTGTCGGCTTAAAATATTCTGCGATCGCATCCAATACAGACTGATGCAGGAAGTAAGATTCCCCCCAGTCTCCCCGGAATATTCCTGCAAACCAATCCGCATATTGGACAAAAAACGGACGGTTAAATCCAAGTTCCGTATTCAGCGCTTCGATCTGCTCCGGAGTCGCTTCCATACCCAGAAGCGCTGTCGCCGGTCCGCCCGGGATCAGATATACTACCAGAAAAACCACACAGGACACTACAAACAACACCGGTATCAAAGATAAGATCCGTTTTCCTATGTAAGATAACATATACTGTACTCCTTCCTTTGTATTTCATATATTCAGCCAAAAAAGGCGGACTGCTTACGCACTCCGCCGTAATATCAGTAGTTATTTTGATACACTGGCTCCCCAATAGGTGTTGAACCTCAGATAATTAACTCCTTCCACACCTTCATTCATCGCGGTTACACCCGTATAATGCCCAAGAACAGTAGCGGCGCCGTACTCATACAAAAATGTCTGAAGGTCTTCCCATGCCTTTGCCGCCTCTTCATCAGACGCCGCCTGACGGATCGCCTTAATCCCTTCGGAAACCTCCGGTGCATCCAAACCTGCCCAACCGCTGTCTAATACAGATAATTGAATCGGAAGCATGTTGTAGCTGTTACTGGTAATATACATACTGAACTGCTTTGGATCTGCACGGTGCTCCATAAATGTACTGAAATCATATGTCTCAACTTCTGCATTGAAACCTGCCTGCTTTAGCTGTTCCTGTACTACCAGGGTTGCATTGTACATCTCTGCATAATCTTCTGTCGTCACAAGTACCAGCGGTTCATTATTGTAGCCCGCTTCTTTCATCAGCTTCTTAGCTTTGTCTGCGTCTTTCTGATTGTAATACTCGGAGCCCGCATCCGTTCCCCACTGAGCATCTGTCGGAACACACCATCCGGCGTTCAATTCATATAGTTCCTCATTGCCATAACTTGCCATAAGGATATCCTCACAATTCAACGCCGCAAGAATTGCCTGCCGCATATTCTCATTCGCCATGATACCTTCTGTTGTATTCAAAAACAGGTTCAGCGTACCGCCTCTCTCAGCGGTCACCTTCACACCTGCCTCCTGCGATAGTTCCTCATAATTATCAAGCGGGATTTCTTCTGCCACGTCATATTGACCATTTTTTACACCTGCGATACGTGTGGAAGTATCTGTAACTACATCAAAATAAATCACATCGCTGACTCCCGTCTTATCTCCGGCGAGACCGCTCGCAGCCCCCTCTGACGGCTGATAATCTTCATTCCTCTCAAGCTTTACATACTGATCCTGCTTCCATTCTCCAACCTTGTAAGGACCTGTTCCGATATACTCATCTATGCCTTCCGGCGTAGCCTTTTCCACTACTTCTGCCGGATAAATGGCTGCAAACTGAATCGGACTTGCAAGAATCATGATAATATCCGAAGAAGCTTCATTGACAGTCAGCGAGACCGTATGGTCATCTACCTTATCAAATACAGAACCGCCGATCAGTGTATTCGCCTTTGCCGAAACTTCAAGCCAGCGGTTCATAGATGCAACTACATCATCTGCCGTCATCTCTTCTCCGTTGTGGAACTTCACGCCCTCACGAAGTTTGATCGTATACACCATTCCGTCTTCACTTACTTCATAGGACTCCGCCAGAACCGGTGTCGGCTCATAATCCTGATTCATCGCAAATAATGACTCATATACATGGATTCCGATTCCGCCTACAATGTTCGAATTGACTGACGGCGGATCCAATGCCGGCGGATTTGCTGCAAGTGCGACATGAAGCTCCGATGCGGCTGCACTTTCTCCTCCTCCTGCTTCTTTTGAATCCTTTGTTTCTCCCGATCCAGAGCCTGAACTTCCGCATCCTGCAAGCAAGAGTGCGGAACACATACTTGCCGCCACAATACGTGACCACATTTTTTTCTTCATAACTACTATTCCTCCCTTAAATATTCTGTTTATATTTTAACGTAGGTTCAAAACCCTGTCCAATTGATATGTATAATAAAAACAAACACTTATTTGCCATATAAATATTAAATATGCGCCATCTGCACAGCTGATACGAATATCAGGCACCTAAGTCAAATGTGCATGCAAGCATGCCCGCTTGGCTCGTTGTTCGCGGGAATAAAAGTAAGATGAATCTCCATAAGTCAATATAGTGTTATTTCAATATATTATTATATTTACATAAAAATATTGTTTTTTCATATTTTTTGTTATATTATTAAAGAAATAAAACTATAAAAATGATTCAAAAATTTAGAAAGGAAGGCGATATTTTCATGAAAAAATTAAGCAAAAGGCAATATGAGATCATGTGCATTATGTGGAATGCCGACAGACCCCTTTTAGCCTCTGAGATTGTGAAATCCAGGGACGACTTAAATATTAATACTGTCCAAAGCTCTTTAAAGTCTTTAGTCGAGAAAGAGTATATTGAAGTTGCGGATATCACACACAGCAGAACTGTATTGGCAAGAACATATCAGCCCCTGGTGTCCAAGGAACTTTATCTTCAGGAAATGTGTAGTGAGCTTGACGATGATCTCGGAGCCTGGGGGATTGTTGCCGCACTCGCAGAACAGGAAACAGATATCCGTAAACTTGATAAACTGGAAAAGCTGATTGCAGCTGCCAAAAAAAAGCTGCAGGAATAAAGAAAGGAAATCGTCTATGACACTATCACTTGGTTCGATTGCAGGTTGCTTCGGAATCATTCTGATCTTCACCGTCTGCCTGGCGCTGATCATGAAATCAGAAAATATGACATTGGTCATTAAGAATAAGTTTGTCTTTGCAGGAATAATACTTATCCTTCTAAGACTCCTGATTCCCTTCAATTTTCCTTTTACAATTACGATACCCGTCTCACAGGGCATGCCTCAGATCACAGATGCCTTTTTTACTGTTATTGGCGAATATAATATCTTTACCTATTTTCTGGCAGTATGGGGTCTGGGAGCCGCCATAAAAATCATTCTTTGGCTCGTAAGACACTATAAAACACATAAGTTACTGGTCAATATTTCGCATTTAATAAAAAATGAAGCATATGTACAACTTTGCGAGAATCTGAATGAGAAAATTAAAAATATGGACTGGAAATGTAGAAATACAGGTAAAACATGCACGTATGCCCACTCTGCAAATGATAACAAGAAAATCGAGGTGCTAATTGCTCCTTTCAAAGGTTCACCAGTTATATCCGGAATATTTCATCCTAAGATTCTGCTGCCGGAATATATGCTGCGTTTTCCAGAGGAATATATATACGATGTTATCAGCCATGAACTCTGCCACTACAGGAAGCATGATCTGTGGATTGTATTTTTGCTTAGGCTTTTGGTCTGTATCTATTGGTGGAACCCATTCATATACATATTGCAGGATAGGATGCTTCTAATCCTAGAACTTGATTCAGACAGAATGATCTTAGAAGAAAGAGATTTAAAAGGGAAATATGATTATGCCGAATGCCTGATACAAGTAAGCAAAATAAATACCGGAAAAACACGAAACCTCTTTCACAAAGAAGGAATACCACTGCTAAGAAAGAAGACAACATTGGAATTACGCATTAACCGGATTCTTGCTTTTGAAAAGCACGACAGGCAAAATCCAAGGATTTTGGAAAAAATCAATACAGTATTACTATCCTTAAGTGTGCTTGCAGCATTGGTACTGGTTCCGGAAGCATATAGTATCTTAGAAAGCGATTCCAAAGACACCTTTGATATCACTCCCCAGAATGCTTATCTCATTGAAGTCTGCGATGAATATCAGTTATATATTAACGGAGAATATACTATGACTATGGAAGAAATAGATGCGGACTTTGAAGATCTTCCTGTATACTAATTAAGGAGATTATAAAAATGACAGGAATTATAAAAACATGGATTTTAAGTACAATAATATTTATCGGATTCAGTTCAAACATATATGCTTCTACTATACAAATACAGACTCATCTCACTTTAGATAAAGGATAGGAAAAAGTATAAACAATCCATTCGTTTGGTTTCTGACCGGCTGAACGTTAAAGCGTGTTTAAAAATTCATTCCTACACTCTGCCGCCCCTCTTCACATCAGATTCGATACAAATCAATGCGGCATCATGTAGGAAACAATTTTCAAGCACGCTCTATCTTTTAAGTAATTCTAATGTATCTACTATTTTCAAGTTACTGTTTCTCTCATTTTCATAAAATCTGCGTACACTATTTATATCTGATTCACGGAGACTTGTATTCCGATTATCAATTGCCTTAAGAAGCTCATCAAGCGTTTCATTTTCCAGTAATATCCTATCCCAAATTCTGTCATATTCCGAAAAAAGTGAATCCGAAGAAGAATAAACCATACCTCCATCTCTAAGGACTTCCGGAGGAACTTCATGTACAAACTGTCTTACCAGATCATCACTCGATAACACATTCAAGTTGACTAACTCAACTAACAAATTACAATATTCATTCGCATCTAAATTCCCGACATCATATCGTGACTTTAAATCCTCAATCTGTGCAGCAGTCAGCCGTCCAGTCCCATCAGACTCCCAATTCACCTCGTTTCTTAACTCTACACCCAGAATCTTCATTATTCTCAAAGCTGCTTCCTGATCATCTGTAAGATGTGCTTCTGAACATATTTCCTCGGAAGCATCAGATATCCGATCAGCATGCAAAGCCTTTTCGATTTCATTTTGATCACATAAGATTTTTTTGTCATAATGATCTGGTTTGCAGGTACTCTCCGGAGCAACAAATCTCTTCGATTCTAAAATATCCTTTTCAGGTATATCCAAATGACGGGCATAGGCTACGTTGTATCGAGTACCACCGGATGAATCAGAATACGACGTAGTCTTTCGTGTAATATTATAATTGCTATTTCTCTGAAAATTAATTGTATTCATGTACTTTTCCTTTCTGAAATGATAATGAATTCATACCGCCATCCAAAAACTCAATTGCACCAAAACCTCCTTTCCCAAAAGTGCTTTGATATATGCAAATTCTATATAACAAAATACCATATTATCATTTATATGTCAATATATCAGTTATATATTAGTTTTATAATATATAACTGATATATAATATTTTCTTAAACTGTCCGCAAAAAGTATTGACATGCCGATTTATCGCAGGAGAAATGTTGCGCTGAAACAATTACGGAAAGAATGGGAAAATTGGAGCATGAGAAACAAAAAGCTGATACCTTTTGAAGTAATCGAAAAAGCCGTTGCAGGAGAGCCAGAAGCGGTAGACACAGTATTACAGCACTACACCGCACACATCAAATATCTGTCTATGTATAAGGGGCATATCAGTGACGATACACAGGCAATGTCATTTACTTAACTTCTAATAATAATGTGATCTGTTGTTTTCGACCAGATTTTCTATCAACTTAAGAAAGAGAGGGGGGATTTCTATTCCCAAATGCAGATGGAATGCTGTAA